>Ga0070741_10000018_pt1 | contig 588048 bp, 523 predicted proteins | sample Coa_R1_4_FD_66440 | JGI IMG/M metagenome (GOLD analysis project Ga0070741, IMG submission 66440) | Surface soil microbial communities from Centralia Pennsylvania, which are recovering from an underground coalmine fire - Coalmine... | ecosystem: Environmental > Terrestrial > Soil >...
CTACAACCTGCGCCGACCGCACACCGCTCTCGACGGCTTGACGCCGGCCGAGTTCATCCAGCAAAATCTCAAGACCTCGAACTCACAGTCCCTCGTGGCCTGACGTCCGGGGCGGCATCACGCCTAAGAAGCGCCGGGATACGAAACGACCGGCATGACCACGGGATCATGCATTCCTCGCGTGATGCGCTCGCTCATTCGAGAAACACCTCGGGCTCGAGACCGGCGATGACACGGTCAACTGCTGCGCGAGCACATCACTGTGGACCGACCGCGAAGCCCGTAACCGGCGCCTTCGTGCGCATCCATCTCAATCCCCACCGAGGGGCAAAGGTACTTCGTTGCCGTCATAGTCACCGTGATGCGACGACGCGATACGCTCCATCATCGTATCGAATAGAGCGAGGTCATCTAGGTCTTTGACATCCTCGGTCTTGGCCACGACCACCCACTGCCGGTTTCGGCCTTCGACATATGCATCTACGGCGACCGATTCGATCCGCGAATCGCGGCTTAAGTCAGCGCTCGCAGATTTTGCGTCGTCCTCCGTGGGAAATATCAGAAAGAAGGACGACTTCTTTCGGTTCGTCTTCGCCGTCGCTTTACGAGGGACCGCGAACTCAGCGGCACCAGGTCCCTTGAACTCCCACTCCGGATCCCACCCGTGCTCGATGTACTCTTTAAGACCGAGCACATTAAACAGGATGCGATCCGGAAGATGCTGCTGTTCTTCAGTCAATTCACCGACGCGCCATTCGCGCTCGCCATCGTCCAGCCACCAACTGCCCGGCTCGTGCCTGCGACCGGCGATGAACGAAGCACTCGCACGGAACGTCGGAAGCCGCCCTCCATCGAACCGCTCCGGCAATGAAGCATTGCCCACACGACGCACATGCCCGAGCCGCTCTTCTTGCGCAACGTCTCCAACGAGCACGACATATTTCTCGTTCGCGCTTGCGACCCAACTGAGGTCCTGCGTTAAGTCCTGCGCTGCGACATCGATGACCCGGACCGCCCAGCCGTGCGAGGGATGCCTTGCTATCGCCTGCAGCAACACTTCGCCGTTCTCGAGCGCGAGCGCAAACGTGTCTCCGGCCTTCACCCGGCGGGGCACTGCTGATCGCCCTTAGAGGAACTCAGGAAAGAAGCGGATTGGCAGTTCCACTGCATCGGGATCCTCTGGCACACGAATCCTAGGACTCCCCAGTCGCTCGTGGATTTCCTCGCCATGACGCAGCATCTCTTCCTCGTTTGGATTCCGCCGACCAATCTCTTCCCGCTTATTTGGCAAACTTCCGCCCTTGCTCTTCAGCCCCATGCAACGGATGAGGAAGCCCTCGAGGCATATATCATCGTACTTAGATTGGTCCCGAGTACCGTTGAGCTCGCGTATGGAACGCCCCTGCCGAAGGTGTTCAGCGGAGCGCCTAAAGATATTCTGAGTGCGCCCGACATACCCGTCTTCACGTACATAGACGGACCCGAAAAGCGTTGGTAAGAACGTCATACTGTTGGTCGCTGTTCCGCCAATCCGCTTGAGCTGATCGTTAGGCACGCAAGCGGTGCCGTTCCACGCCATGCCCTTTGCGCATGGGGCATAGCCACTTGGGTCGCTATACGCGATCGGATTATTGCGGTTCCACATGTATTTCGCTTGTGAGATCGGATCACGAACGTCGCCTGCGTAGGCATCGGGCGTCGTCCATTGTCCAGTAGCAGCCTCGTAATTGCGCGCGCCCTGGAGCACGACAAACCCGTCCGTCACGCCGTCGCGCGGATACGCCGTAAGGTCGGGACCGAACCCAGCGGTATAAAAGGCCGGCGTTTGTCCGGATGGCGTCCCGAGACCGCACGGGTTCACATAGTACTCGCCTGCATTCGCGCAAAAGGCGCTGTATCCACCAGCGTCGTGGCTGGCCTCCGCGTAGCCGGCGTCACCGCGGTCGTAGTATACGGCTCCGGAGTAATGATTGGCGCTCGCACCGGTTTGGTTACTATCGGCCGTCAAGAGGTCACCGTCGGAGCCCAACTTATAGTCGTTTACCGAGCCGTTTTGCAGGGACGTGAACGCCAGGTCGCCGCCATCCCAATGGTAGCCTCGATACACCGACGTGTCGTAAGTCCCGACGATCGCCCGCCCGCCCGGGCCCCAAAAGAAGTACTGATCGTTCCCGGCATTTTCGAATCCGCCGGTGACGCTTTTCTGATGCGTCAGGTGGTCTTCGGCATCGTAGTACGAGTACTTCGAAACTCCGGCACTCCACACATTGACGTAGCCGGCACCGGGTGGCTGCCAGTACAGAACCTGCGTCAGCCGTCCCGCACCATCGAATGGATAACTAAACGTGTTAACGACATTGCCGCTGCTGTCCTCAATCGCCTGACCTGCGACCAGTAGGTTGCGCGTATCGACGATCGCGTCGCTCGTATACTGCTGTCCGTTCCACGGGATCAGGTTTCCGAACGGGATGGGAGCCCCATCAAAATAGAAGTTCGCTGCACCGCCGCCGACGTCATGGTTGACGCCGATTTCACCGGTCGCGGTATACGCAATTGCGAACGTTTGGGAAACGCCACCAGCCCCAGGACCGGTAAACTGAACGGGGTTGCCCTCCGCGTCGTATTGGTACGCATTTTTCGTTCCACTGGGAACGACCGCTGAGGCCTTCTGTCCATAACTGTCGTAGGTGTAGGCTTCGGCTCCGGTTGGATCTTGTCGCGCGAGCAAACGTCCTGCTGCCGTATAGGCGCGCGTGATGTGGCCAGCCGTTACCGAGTAGAGAGTGTCGTTGTTCAGCCCGTCGGCGCGATAGTCCAATGATTCCGAAAACGATGCACCGCCTGAAACACTGATTCCACTTGGCAGCCCGTCCGCATAGTACGCATGCGCTATCGTAGCCGAATCAGTCAAGACGCCGGAATTCGATATCGGTGCACCCGGGATGCCCGAACCGCCAGTGGGCTCCTTTACGCTCGTCATACGTCCATCAGTGTCGTATGTGTAAACGTAGCTTCCGAACTGGGGATTGCCAACCTGCGCCACGCGGCCGTCCGGATCAAAGGTATATGTACGTCCTGCCGTGTAGGTGCTTGTGCTGCTGGCGCCCAGCGTGAAAGAGATTGAGCTCACGTTACCGTCCGCGTCGTACTCGTTGCTCTTCGTATCGCCGAGTCCGTTCTGTTCGCTCACCAACAATCCGAGCGCGCCCGTATCATATGTATAGAAGTGATTACCGACGGGGGCAAATCGATAATCGGCGGTCTTGCGGTCCAACGCATCGAACGCCGTCCCGTTCGCGTCGGCCCACTGTCCGCTTGGCAAGGCGTTAGCGCTTTGAACGGCGAGCGACCGGCGTGACGGCGTCAGTTCCAGAAGATTGCGCACATTAGCCGCGCTCTGTGCACGCGGAAGCAGCTTCGCGACCGCGCTGCTCGAGGTGGATTTCATCAGCAACGCCGCGAGCTGCGGTTCAATCGCGTTCGTCGTGCCATTTATCGTGATTGAATCGCCTGGAACATAGCGCTGGGTCTTGTATAGCCCGCCATAGGCAGTGTACGTCGGGCCATTTTGCAGACTGACGCTGCCGCCCTGACTAAGGTCGTAGATATATCGCGTGAGCCAAGGAAATATGTCGAAAACGATCCCGCCGAAAGGGGTGTCGTTCGTCGGCTCGATCACTTCCACTAAGCGGTCCGCGCCATCGTAGAATTTCTGTGTTATGCCGGCAGCGCCAGTGGACGCCGTCTGCCCGAAGTGCCGCGTCTCCGAAGTGAGATCACCGTCTAGGTCGTATTGCATGGCTACCGCGTATGTTGGAGTCGCCGCCTGGCACGTCGCGCTTGCACCATCAAGCGCGTGTTGCGCTGCGGTCTCCATGTATCTCACCGAGCCGTCGGGATAGTAGCACGCGTAGCTCGTCACTCCATCAGGATCTTGCCGCGATAACTCGCGATTGAGCGCATCATAGCTCAATTGCCAGGTACCACTACCGGTGCTATACGACTGTAGATTCCCGGACGCATCGTAGGTGTAGGTCTGCGTCGGTTGTCGAGCCGTACCATTTTGTTGCGTAATGAGGTCGCCCGTCACACTTGTCGGCAGTCCAAAGTCTCCACCTTCGGACCCATTGGCGTAGGCGATCGCCCGATGGTACCCCAGGGGAGTCCACATGTCGGTGAGCTTTCCGAACGGTTCCTCCACGTCGCTATAGTCATATTGATAGCGCGTCGCGCCAAGTTGGCTGGGGCACAGATTGTCGGCGGTGTATCCCGCGGGCCGGGCCGTCCAATCTTTCTGTAACGGAGGATTATGAGTTGCAACGGGATCGCAGTAGGCCTGAACGTTGTTGTTTGTCTGATTATCGTACGAATAGAGCGCCGTCGGGCGAAACGTTCCTTGCGATGTGGCGATAGCCGGCCAGGCGACCTCTGTTGTATTGCCGTTGCTGTCATACGCGTAGTCAGTTTCGTTTCCGCGCGGATCAACCGACGCGGTAAGGTCATTGTTCGCGTCCCATGACTCGTTCATAACGAGCCACAAGCCGGTGCAGTTTTCGCCCTGGCTCGAGCTAGCCGTGCACACTTGTGTCTGGGTTGGCCGCCCCAATGTATCAATTACCCAGTTTGTCATGTGCCCGTCAGTGTCCCGGAACGTCGCGGACGGTGACCCAGTGGAGTAGAACTCCGTTGAGTATGCGAACGCGCTCGTCGAATAGCCGGACTGCAACGCCGTTGAGGTCCCATCCGCAAGGGTCGGGTTGACGACGCCATAGTGCATAATAGACGTAAGCGAAGACAAGGCAACGCTTGCGCCCGTGAATCCGAAGAATAGTCCTGCTCCATCGCTCCAGCAAGCAGAATTGCAGCTCGCAGAATAGCGCGGGCTGGCCGCGTAATATAGCACTCGACCGGAACCAAGGCTCTGGTAGCCAAAGGTTTGGACTGGTCGGGAACCAGCTGCATTGTTGCTCGGGCGAGAAACGGTGAGTAAGTCCCCGCTGCTATCATAGCCATACGAGACGGTTGTAGCGCCGTCCGGGTACGTCATCTCCTGCAACAGTCGGTGACCATTAAAGTCCGCGTATGTCAGTAACGCTGTAAGACCCGACTCCGTGCCGGCGCTGATCGCGCTAATCTTCCCAGCGGCCGTTGTGACGCCATTGTCCCAGACGTAATTGAAGATGATATAGGTGTTGCGATTGCGGCCCATTATCGCGTACAGTCGGCCGGAGTATCCTCCGTACTGCGCTAGGGTGAGCGTGCATGTCGCGGGATTCGGTACGACCTGCCAAAAATAGTAGGACGTGCCCGACTTCTTTGTCCACAGAAATCCGCACTTGCCGTCGGACGCCAGCGTAGCGTGCTGTCCGACGGGAGGCGTCCACGTCACACCATCGGAAGCGAGCGTATACGGGTATTGCGCGCCGTCGATATCGGAAACCACGATTGTATTTCCGGTTCCGGTAAGATGCGCGTCGAACGTGTTCGTCCAGCCGTTGCCGTACATCCCAGCGAACGCACCATCGTCGCCGTTCGCGTCATGCAGGCTCTGGGAGTTGTACGTGCGACGAAATGCCATAGCGATGCCCTTGTGGGCCACAGCCATGTCATCATCTTGCAGCAAGACGTTCCCCGTACCGACGTTCACCATGACCTCCCCGCCGCCCGGAACGCTTTGCTCAGAATAGCGCCACCACGGGTTGATGCCGGTTCCACTGCTCAATCCACTTGGCAATGCGGCTGTAGCTCTCGTGCCAACGCTCGTGCTACGGCCGAGCGACCTGCGGTCCACTGCTTGACCGGCGTTACCTACAGTTAGCGTCCTTTGAATTGGGGCAACAGTTTGTCTGCGATGCTTGGCGGCTTCGACCGCGCGATCGACTTCGCTCGGTGCGAACATCGGCGGCCCTTCCTTACGAACGCCATTGAGCGGCCGCACCGCCGGGACAACGTTTTGCCGTAACGTCGTCATCGGCGGCACCGACGGCTTGATGCGTGGCGGCGCCGTGACAGGGATTCTCGTCGGCGACACATCGACCGCTAATTGCGACGGCCAGCCCCGAAACGTACTCGCGGTCGCGCGCGCGGTGTAGTATTGCGATTCGACGAGCACGGCGCACAGAAGCGCCGAGGCGAGCACACGCCGGCACACTCGCATACGGGACCCCCTCAATTTAGGAACACGAAACGTCGTGCGTTGTACGACCCCGCGCGCTACGCTGCTAAGCGCGGCGTCCTAAACGCCACCTACCTTCATTCTGTCGGCCGACTTACGTATTGTCGAGGTTCATTTGTACTATAGCGGTGGTCCTACAACGGCATCGTACATCATCTCGCGCTACTTCAGCAGCTTTTGTCGTAGCGGCCACCAGTTCCGCGCGATTCCGCACATCGAAGACTTCGAAGAGCACGGAGATTTGGTTGCGTACGGTATGTGGCGAGCGCGCTCGAACCTTAGCGATCTCCGAATTCGTATATCCCTGACGAATCAGCGCTATGTACTCCCGCTGAAGCGCCGTCAGATTACTCCGCTTCTGCTCTTCGGCGACGTTTCTAAGCGAACGGTAGATCCATGATGATGGTTTGACATGACGGGAGGCGAGTCTGGTGTACGTATCTAGACGGCAGTTCTCACGGGACAGTCGCGCAAGTCGGATCGCGGCGATCAACATGTGCCGAAGCGGCTGCTGGGCCGGTCTCAACAAGACCTCCTCGTAGAGCTGAATAGCGCTGGGATATCTACCCTCGGCCTCTGCAAGCTGACCTTCGACGAGGGCGCCGTACTTCTGCGCGAAGATGTGGTCCTTAGCGAGCCTCTGATACGTCTCGAAGCAGCGTCTGGCTTCGCTCGGGTCGCCAGCGTTTGCCAGTTCTTCAGCAAGCATCAGCGCGGCGATGCAGTAGTCGGCCGTTGTCGACGTCGGCATATGTTCCGAGTAAGCGTCCGCCGCTGCTCGGAGGTGGTCATGTTGCGCAACGCATTCTCCAGCAAGACGTGCGATCGAAGCTCGCTCGCACAGCGCTTGGATTCGACAAGACACCGTCGGAGCGAGGTGATACGCACGCCGCGCTTCGACCGCCGCTTCGAGCGACTGCCCGCATACGTCGTTGTGAAATATTGCAGCGCTTAGGCTTACATGGAACAACGTGCTCCTCAATGTCTGTGACGTCACATTGCGCGTTGTGCGGCGCGCCGACAGCGCATCCCATATGCGGCTGTCGAGCGAGTCGACGGCTAGCTGGGCGAGACATTGAAGGCACGTCGCTTCGCGAAATTCATCGGACGGATTGAACGGTACGTTATAACACGAATGGCCGCCATGGTGCGCGGCGGCCCTTCTTCCAACACGGACAACAGCGCTGGTACGCCGCGTATAGAAAGCGGTCCGTCGAAACACACCCATCGCAGTTCGCCCCGCACAAAAAGGCAATGTCTGCCGCCGAAAAGAGCGGCTCCGAGAAAAACCAACTATTGCAGCGCCTCGGGTGCCCGAGACAGGAAGGACGGTGGGCCGTTCCCGTGGTACTTCGAGCCCGTCCTCGCACGGTACTACGGCGCGAGCGTGGACGTCAAGAGGGTGGTTCGGGTGGCGATGCGACCAGCGCGTATGTGGTTGCCGGCGTTCTTCGTTTGCTTCACGGCGATGTGCGCCGGCGTGCTCGGCGCCGCGCCGCAGCCTCGCGGCACGGTACGGCTGTCACTGCACGCGAAAAACGAACCGGTGCAGTCGGTTCTTCTGCGTCTCGCGCAACAGGCGCATGCGAGCATCGCCGTCGCGCCCGGCGTCCAGGGCTATGTGACGGTGTCGCTCCATAGCGTCAGCGTTTCCGAAGCGCTTCAGGCGATTCTGACGCCGCTGGGAGAGACGTACACGAAGCGAGGCTCTCTTTACATCGTTCGGGCACCCGCAGCTTCCACGACGCCGTCGCGCCTTGGCGACCAGACCGGCGTGACAGCGACGGTGCTTCCGGTCTCCGTAATACCGGCACAGCGCGCAGCTGCGCAGCTGCAACCACTCTTCCCGCAAGCGACAATTCGTGTTGACGGTTCGTCCAACGCGCTCATCGTGACGGCGAAGGTGTCTGACGTTCAGGAGATCCGGTCGGTGCTGCAGGGGATCGACACGCAGGACCCGACTCGCGTGACGACCGACGTCCTGACGCTCCACCGTTTGCGAGCTCCGTCGCTCATCGCAGAACTGAAGCGGACGTTTCCGAACGTACGCTTCGCGGCGGTGAGCCGCAACCAGATCCTGGTCAGCGCCCGACAACCTGACCTCGCGCAGGTGAAATCCGCCGTATCCGCGTTGGATGCTCCCGAGATGCCGCCACCGCCGATTCCCTCGACGTCGGAGGCCGTCCGCGTCACCCAGCGCTCGCCGCGCGAGGTGGCCCGTGCGCTTCAGCGGCAAGTTCCCGGCGTGCGCGCCGCGGTCTCCGGAAGCGTTGTCGTGCTCACGGGGCCGCCGGACGCGGTGACGCGCGCGAAAGGTCTTATCGCGCAGATCGACGTCCCACTCTTCGAAGCGCGCTACACCGAAATCTATCGTATCCACACGGTCGACGCCAGTTCGGTCGCGGATCTCCTTCGACGCAGCTTCCGCGACATCGACGTGACGGTCGACACCGCCGTGAACGCGATCGCCGTCATGGGCACCGCCGCGCAACAGCAGCGGATCGCGGACGCCATCACGCAGCTCGACCCCGCGCCTGGCACGGCGGGTGCTGCTCCGGGCGCCTCATCCTTTGCCGCGGCTTCAAACGCTGATGTCATTAGCTTGAAGTCATACGTTCCGGCGCAGTCCGGGGGCGGCCCCGACGCTGTCTCGTCCATCACGCAGGCACTGCAGGCCGTCGTTCCCGACGTTCGTGTCATCCAGTTACCCACCCCGGGGCAGATCACGCTCGTCGGGCCGCCGGCTAGCGTCCGGACCGCCGAAGAATTCATCGCGAAGGTCGACACCGTGCCGCCGCTCGTCGTGCTCGACACCGAAGTCCTCGAGCTCGACGAGACGGTCGCGAAGAACATCGGCGTCGAGCTCGGGACCGCGGTGCTCAGCACGACGTTCACCGAAGCAACGCCTGCGCCGAACGCCAATGGCACCGCGCCGCTGCTCGGAGCGATTCAGCCCTTCGGAAGAACGCCGCTCTCGTTCAGCGCGCAGCTCGGTCTTGCGCTCTCGAACGGAAAGGGCAGGGTGCTCGCGGACCCGCGCATCACGACCCTCTCGGGACGGACCGCGTCGATCCGCGCCGGCGACACCATTTCGATCCTCACGACGACGGCCGGGAACGCGGGCACGATCGCGACAACGCAGGTGCAAAGCTTCCAGACCGGCGTCAATCTCGACATCACGCCGTCGGTCACGCCGGACGGCGGGGTGACGGTCGTGCTGCACCCGGTCGTCAACAGCCTCGCCGGAACGAACAACGGCGTCCCGGAGATAAGCACGCGCGATACGCAGACGACCGTGCATCTTCAGGACAATCAAACGCTCGTCATCGGCGGGCTCATTCAGGAAAACGACACCCGGACGACGACGAAGGTACCTGTCCTAGGCGATATCCCCCTCGTCGGCAAGCTGTTCACGAACGAGCAAGTGAACAATACGCGCAACGAGTTGGTCATCGTCGTGACGCCTCACGTGGTGAAGGACGGCTCGACGTTCGAGCCCGGCCCGGCCCTTCACCGGCCACCGCCGATGGAGCCGCTCCCGACGCTGCCGCCGAACACCGTGCTGCCGCCGCCGCGTCAGGGGGGTCGGGCCCGGCTGGCGACTCCGAATTCGCCGTCATCCGTCCCGACGGTAACACCGGGGGTCGCGGCGCCGCCAAAGCCGAGCGTCGCAACGCCGGCGCCGACTCCGACGGCATTCGCCCAAACGAACGTTTTTGCGTTCGGCGCGGCGCCGCAGTCGAACTTCGCGAAGCCGACGGATCCGGTCCAGATCTTCTACGCGACCCTTTCGCCGACCGTCGTGTCGAATGGTACGTCGGTGCGCGTCGCGGCGATCACGACGACGAATGCGGCTTCGTGCAAGATCACGATCGGCACGATCACGATTTCCCTCGGTCAAACGGGCCCGGGGCAGTGGCAAGGCACGTTCCCGTTTCCCGCGTCGAGCCTTTCGGCCGGGCAGAGCACCGTGACTGCCTCGCTCGTCGCCGCGAGGAGCGACGGGACGTCAGCGACGGTACCGGTGCCGCTCAGCATCAGCCAATAGCCGAAATCTTCGCCACCAGCCGGGCTGGGCGCGCACATGGCGTCTCGGCGAGCCGGGAAAAGACCCGCGCCCACGTGGTGCCAGACCGCGTCGCGCTTCCGGCCCGAATCGCTTATACGCTGGCCCGATTTGGGCGATTCTCGTTACCCAGTCGCGTATCCGGCGATTAAGCTCTCCGACATTTGGGTCGTGCACGACTTGCTTCGCCCGCCTTTGCGCAAATGCACGATTAGTATCGCGCTCTGACGTCGTCCCACTCGCGCTTGCCGCCGCAGCTGCGTTGTTCGCTGTGATCGCCAGGAATGCCCGAAGCCCGAGCCGATCCCCTTCTGTTGCGTGGTTCGCATGCGGTTAAGAGCCGGACCGCATCGGCGCACTGCCGCGCGACTTCGTGCATGGCGGAGCGCGACTGATCGGTACCTGGGAGCGTCATACAGGTCTTCGCCTGCACAAAGGCAACCGCTCGATCGCACGATGCGGACGCCGGCACGGATACCGCATATACGAGCGGGCCTAGTGCAATCAGCGAACGCACGCATAATTTCAACATGCTGCACTCCTTGGCTGTGATTGTTGTTGATTGGAGGCATTCCGCGAAGTCTTACATCAGATGCTGCCCGAACGAACCCCGAATGGCCCTATTGCAGTGAAAAGACGTGACCAGAACGGTACAGCGAGCGCTTCACGTGTGCACCGTTCCGCTCAACAATTACGCCGTCCTGAAGCTCTACATCGAGGTGACCGGTTCCGTCGCCTGGCAGAATTCCAATGAATCGCGCGTCTTCCCCCGCATACAAGAGCGCATACACCACCCCACGGTTTGGTGCGCTCACCGGTACGATAAGCAGCGGGTCGCCATCGGTGGAAGTTCCTCGCGTAGCAGCCATCAGATCTACGCACCCTGTCGTTCCATCGCCGTTAAACCGAATGTAGACGACACCCATTCCGGTGCATTGGCCGCTGCGGTCCGCAATCACGGTCAGTTCACGCGTCGCCACGACAATGTCTCGGACATCGCCATTAGCTCGTCGGTCCTCGGAGGCGTTTGCCCCGAGCGAGGTCACCGATTCGTCATCGAGACGTGCCGATCCGTGCTCCACGACGAGTCGCCACGTCGCCTGCAACCGGTTCCTGCTAAAGTGGCCGTCCGGTTCACGATCCGTTGAGACGATCGCGACGGCAACCTCGTCCGGTCGCTCGCCTGGGGTTGCCGTCACGTCGATATGCGGGACATTGGCGTGGGCATCCGCATACTGTTGATACGGGTGACTGGATTGAAAGCGCCGCGAGAGCATGGCGTACATGTCCGCATAGCGTGCGTCGTTCCACAGCGCGTAATAGCGCTGCACGGTCCTTACGGCCGCCTGAGCACTGATGGCTGGCGTCTGGCTCGTGCCTTTAGCGCGGAATGATACAGTATGAAAGATGTCGTGCCAACGCGTCCATATGCCAGCAACAAGAAGCACCACGATTACGGACGCAACGAGGGCAACGACAATGCGAGCTGGGCTGCCGGTACGGTTTGGCTCGACCAGCGACCCCGGAAGCGTAGTCGATTGCGCGGTCGTCGCCGGCCGTCCGCAACGCCCGCAGTACGCTCCACTGAGCGCGTTCCCACACGCTGCGCAGTGTGGGTTCGTGTGCTCACGGGGGATGAGATCCACGCCGCAGGTGCCACAGAAACGGCCCCGAGAGGGCGCCCCGCATTTCCCACAGAATCGCGAGCGCGGCGTCTCGCCGGTAGGCGGGAAGTCGTGTTCCATGGTAAGCGACGCGCTATACGCCGCGGGAGGTCGCGTTCGTGACGAGCAACGCACCAACCGCCATGAGCAAGACTACGAGGGCGATCACTCCCCAAACGAATGATCGCAGAAATGCACCGAGACCGTACGCGTTCCCGCACCGATAGCAACGCTTCACCGGCGCGAGCAAGCACAGGAGTCCGAGCGGGAAAAGGACGATGCACAGGATCACGTGGGCAAGCGAATAGTGGGTCGTAAACGTTGGCTCGCCGCACCGTCCGCAGACTCCGCCGGCATTGACGACCACTGCGCCACGCACGGACACTGGGACGGGGTTCAGCAGCTGCGCGCTTGGCTCGGGATACGGTTGTCGCGATGTCATTAGCGTCGACGATGATGGAGCCGGCAGCGCGCCGCCCGGTCGCGGCGCACCGCAGCTCGTGCAATACTTTCCGGGGACGGACGTGCCGCAGGCGCTACAGAAGGGCAACGTCTTCACCAACTGGCGCGCAGAAGACAACGAGCGCTAAGCGGCTTTTCGGCGCCCGGCCGGCCCGCAGCGTGCCTCACGTCATCGCGTAGTGTACTGCCGCGATACCTTTGGGATTTGGCCCCAGCGATTGTCGCCCGGCTCACTGTCTTGCAGTGTGAAGACCAAGATCAGAATTGGACCGACGATCGGAATGAGGACGAGTAGATAGGACCAACCGCTCTTCCCAGTGTCGTGCAGGCGTCGAACGGTGAGCGCAAGACTCGGGATAAGGACGGCGAGCACGTAGAGGCAGTACAACAGTATGCCGATCGCTTGCGCACCGGTTCCGGCGTTCGCCGCGGCCGTATCTGGTGAGCCGCCGGTCGCAGCTCCGGCCACTGCACCGATAACTGCGCCGACGATGTACAGCACAAACAGCGCGATCGCATTCAACAGACTGAACCACCAGAACTCGCGACGCCGCGCGCGGCCACCGAAGTTCGCGTAGTTCTTCGTAATCGCGTTGATGTACAGCGCCCAAGGTGACGGATTGCTCGGCGGGGGCTGATACGTCATCCTGGGCTGCATTGGGACACTCAGGGGCGGCGCACCCTCGGTTGATGCGCCGCATCCTGTGCAGAAGTTCCCCGTTACAGCGGTCCCGCACGATGTACAAAAAGCCATCCGACACGCTCCCCAGAGATGACATCGAAACCGCCGAGCTCGTATGACGCGAGCGTCACGGTCTCCGCGGACGCCCGCGCCTTCTGCTTGGCAGGATGCCGTCCCTCTTGTGACGGCATTGCGTGCTATGGGGTAATGTCCGAACCCGACGCGGCTCAATGACCCCGAACGATATGCGCGATTCGCACGGAGGTCAGCCGAGGAGCAACGTCTCCTCGAGCAGCGCTTCGTTCAATCCCTTCGCGATTCCCAAACCGAGGATGTCGGATGTCGCCATCCCGACCGCGCGCAGGCCTTCGACGAACTTGCGCGCCTGTTCACGCTCGGAGACAGTCCAATACTGGATATTGCCGGCCTGGGACGCTGCCGATGGACGGCCCTCATCGATGCGTCTTGCACGCACTTCGCGCAGCGTCGCCTCGATAAGGGCCGGGTCCATGCGCTGTCGCTGACAGATAAGGTCGACGGCGTCCGCAATTCCAACCCATCGTAGCGCCAAGTCCAAATACCGAAGAAGCAGCCTCGTTTGCAAGGCGAACGTCTCCGGCAAGTCGCGCGTCAGCCGGGAGAAGTCGTAGCGATCACTCGGCTTGGCGCTCAGTTCGCCGCACAGGAGCTTCGCGCGGTCGTAGGTCGTCTTGCGATCCGACAACCAGGCACAGCCGTTCTCGTAATAAATGGCGGCGGCCAGCCCAACGCGCCACGTCATCGTCGCGGCGATTTTGGCGTCGAGCACCCCCGCAACAATCGTTCCCACGATAGGTATGAGGCCTGCCGCGAAGCCCAGGCCGGCTTCATGGAGAAGCTCCAAAGCGATATCGACGAGAAATTCGGTCGTGAACGCCGTGGTGCTCTCCGCTTCGCAGCGGCATCGAACAATGCGACGATCGGAGCCGGAAGCTCAGCAAGCATGCGACAGCCTTCTTCCGCCAATCCGACGGTCCTTCCGCGAACGGATCAGCGTACGCGTGGCTGTGGGTTCTCCCATGCCGGGGGGCGAACACAGCGGACTATGCCGAGGAGATCCTCCGCTTCCGCAGCGGCGTGTTCGACATCGGACATTGCCGCATTCAAGGGCCATCCGCCGAATGTCATTCGAATGTTGCGCTACACCGCAGCATTGATAAGCAGTATCGGCTCACGTACTCCTCGGGAGCGCGAAAGCATGCTATCGCGGTCCACCGTCTCGGACTAGCTCGTGTTCTGCGCGAACTGCGGCAGCCGTCGAGACGACGCGGTGACCTTCTGCACGGCGTGCGGCACTCGGTTCGAACGTCGGCGGTCGGTCGCGCCAGTCGTGCTCGGAGTCGTCGGCGGCGTATTCCTGGTCGCCCTCGCTGCAATATATCTTTCGCTACCGCACCACCGCTCGGTACACGTCGCCACCACGCACCATTCGACGGCCTCGAGCCGGCCGACCGCGGCGCATGAGACGGTCGAATCGTCATATGCCAAGGTACGGCGCAGCCTCGCGATGGTCGTCTCAGCGAACGGCGAGGGCTTCTCCTTCGGATCCGCCTTCTGCATCAAGTCGGACGCGAAGCGTTCATATTTTCTGACCAATCACCACGTCGTCGGTGATGCTTCGCGTGTCGGCCTGCTCCTGAACGGCAGAACTTCGCTCGTGTATGGGGATGTCATCGCACTAGGGGAGGGGAAACGCGACTTAGCTGTCGTCCTGGTGAGGCGAGGCGGTCTCCCGGCCCTTACACTTGCGTCGGACAAGGCGGTGGAAGGCCAGAGTATCGGCGTCGCAGGGTTCCCGTCCATCCAATTCCGGCTGGCGGAGAGCGGCCTCGGCTTGTCGCCTTCGATGCACGTCGGCACGGTGAATGCGATTGTCGGCGACGGCATGTACATCGAATACGATGCGCAAACCGACCACGGAAACAGCGGAGGGCCACTTTACGACGTCGCGAGCGCGCAGGTCTATGGCGTCGTCACGTATGGAATCGTATCGACGTCCTCCCAAGCCGTTCAGAATAATCTCGCCATCGCGATCCCGTACGCTCGAGATGTCATCTCTGAAGCGGAGCAATCTCCGGATGTGGCCGACGTGCTGAGGCAACGCGACGCGGCGATTCCGGACGCGCCGCCGGCGAACACCGGGACTGAGGCATCGGAAGGGGCTTCGCCAGCCGACACGGTGCGCGAGTTCTATGGCGACCTCAATGCCTCGCGCTTTGCGGATGCTTACGCCCTTCTCAGTCCTGCTTTTCGTGGAGGGACGACGTTCGCGCAATGGCGCTCGGGATACGCGACGACAATCCGCTCGGACGCTACTGTCACGGATTCCCAAGATCCATCCGACGTCCCCGTTCGGCTGGTCGCGACCGACGAACGAAACGGCGTGCTGCGTACGACGGTATACGAAGGACAATGGTCGCTCGTACCTGACGGACGTGGAGGCTGGCTACTCGATACGGGGCGCCTTCATCGCGTCGACGGCGACTGAGTGAACCGAACCGCGTTCGCGATCGCGCTTTCGGCATTCGCGTTCGCTGCGATCGCGTTCGTTTCTCCGGCTGCGCCGACAGCCGGCGCTCTCTATTATCAATCGCAACGTAGGGCGCCTGAACGGCTGCGCACGCAACCCGCGGCCATCAGCATCGTCCCCATGCCGCGCGTGACAACGATCGGACAAGGCGCATATACGTGGCCGCGGTTCGTGCGCATCGCGGCCAGTAGTGGCGAGGCCGGAGTCGTCGCGACACAAGTGACACGGTGGGCCGGTGGACTGGGCATACGTAGCAGCGTCGTCCCCGGCGAGTCCGCGCATGAAGCCGCACTGATCGTCAACCGTACTGCCGAGCCACAGCTCGGTGCGGAGGGATACCGTCTCGTCGTGAGTCGGTCCGGTTTGGTCATTCGGGCGAACTCTTCAGCAGGGTTGTTCTACGGGCTCCAGACGCTCATGCAGCTCACATCACGCGCGCCCGACGGCGCGATTGAGAGCCGCTGCGTCGAGATCACGGATTGGCCGCGCTTTCGATGGCGCGCCGTCCACCTGGACGTGAGTCGCCACTTTTTCTCGGTCCAGACCGTCGAGCGACTGCTCGACGTTGCGGCGTACTATAAGTTGAACGTCCTTCACTGGCATCTTACAGACGACGAGGCCTGGCGGCTTGAGATTCCACGCTGGCCCCTCCTGACACAACGCGCGTCGTGCGACACTGCGGAAGCGAACTGCGGCTTCTATACGGCTGCGATGATTCGTGATGTCCTGGCGTACGCGCATGCGCGCCATATCGTGGTCGAGCCGGAAATCGACATCCCCGGGCACTCGCTCGCAGCCCTTCGGGCATACCCCGCCCTTGGCTGCCAGGGGATCGCACGCCCGCACGTGTTGTGTCCGACAGCCACGACGTTCGCATTTCTCAACGATGTCTTCAGCGAGGTGAGCGCGCTATTCCCCGGCCGGTATGTGCATCTTGGCGGTGACGAGGTCGAGCTGGGCGATTGGCGCACGAGCCCGGTCGTCCGCGACCTCATCCGCTCCGGACGGGCCTCGAGCGTCCGGGACGTCGAGGGATACATCCTGCGCGAAGCCGCGGCCATGGTTCGTAGACACGGGCGTCGAGCCGTCGTGTGGGACGATGCCCTCGCCTCGGCGATTCCGGCCGATGTTGTGGTCGTCGCCTGGCGGGGTACGCGGGCGGTGCGGCTGGCATTGGAGACGGGCCACGAAGCCGTTGTGAACCCGGACGGTCCGCTGTATTTCGATGGCTATCAAGGGGATCCCGATCGCGAACCGCCCGCTATGCGGTATCGCGCGACGCTAGAACAAGTGTATCAACTCGACCCGCTTGCGGGGATCGATGAGCGCGCTGCCCATCGCGTCATCGGGCTGCAAGCCGACCTTTGGACCGAGCAAATCGCGACACCTGACCATCTGTTTTACATGCTGTTGCCGCGAGCCATCGCGCTCGCGGAAGTCGCGTGGAGCGACGCGCGGGCGCGATCGTGGACCGGTTTTCGCGCGCGGCTAGCGCCTCAGCTCGCGTGGCTTGAAGAAGGCGGCTACCCGTTCAGGGTCCCGGACGTACGGTTCACCGTTCTCGGCGGTCCTGCGACGTTTCAGCCGCATGACGACCGTGTGCAGCAGGCGGTGCTCACCACATCGCGGTGGACGATCCGGCTCGCCATTGATGTGCCAGCTCGCATGCAGATCCGGTATACGACGGACGGGACCGAGCCGAGTGAGCGCGCGGCGTTGTACCGCGGCCCAATCACGGTTGCCGTGTCACCGGCGGGGAATGTCGTCCGCGCATCGGCGTTCTTTGCCGACGGCCGGCGGGGTTCCGTTGACGACCTTCTTCTTCGTCACTCAGCAATCGTTTCTCCGCCGGATGGACGGCGGACGTTCGCATCGTGGGACGACGTCATAGGGAGCCGCCAACCTGGGACATACGTTCCGCCACGCTTTCCCTAATCGCTTTCCCGTTGAGAGGCTTCCCGGCTTCCAATCGTCTTATTCGCCACAAGTCGGGTGCAGAAACGCCGCACGCTCGCCAGCCGTCGCACCGCGAATACGGCGCATACGTCCGAGGCGCATTGACTTTGACTCGATACCGCCGGGCTTCGCGCGAACCATCTTGATATCCCAGGAGAGCACGACAATCTTCCCGCGCGAGAGCAATGACGCGGGCACCGTGTCCGCGACACGGATCACGATTCGCTTTGCGGCCGGATCACCAGGGCTGTCCGGCAGCTGCGTGAGCATCTGGCACGGATTGAACACCGTCACGATGTATGGGGCACGGCGCCGACGTGGCGTTATAATGCTGTCGATCCGAACGACGGCTCCATCGTATCCGCGGCTCTGCGGTCTAGCACTGTACTGATAGACCGGCGAGTCCCCTATCGGATGGTCCGCTGCGAACGCAAACACTGGAAAGGCCAACGCCGGGAAGAGAGCCGCCATTGCGGCGACGCTTCGCGAGAATTTCGCGGCGCGTTGAGTCCGTCTAACACTTGCTGCAGCACCAGAGGATCCGGCGCCTATCCCGACGGGTTCGAGAGCGTCTTGCGCTGCTCTTCGCCGCGAATGATGGGGAGCACACAGTGCTACATGCAGCTCTATCACGAGTCTTCTCCCAATGTCGCCGAGATTGGCCTATTGTGGGTCGTTGGTTTTCGTCGCCCTTCGCGACGCAAAACGGCACGTGAGGCACCGACATTGTGGTGCTTACGCGTACTGCTACTATGGTCCGAGAACCGCGCCCTAACACTAGCGTCGGCGCTGATCGTGCTGCGGGAAGGCGCCAGTGGGCAAATCGCTCGGCTCGGCGCGTTGTCGTTCCATTCTCCGCTTGGTCGCCTAGAGCTCTTCCGGCTCACATACGTGCTATCCGGTCTCGGAACGACCCTTCATCGACAAATGCTACTGCGGCTGCGCCCCGAGGGCGATTTGCGGTCGATCGACCGATATCGCATTCGCTGGATCAATGCAGCACTCGCTCGTGCACGCGTGCGGCGCATTGTTCACATTCGCAAGCGCCGCGCCACGTATTAGCTTCACGGTGATGCAATCTGCGATTTGGCCGCCATAGACGATTGGCTCTTTGCCGATGGTGACATCGCCTAAGACGTGGTTGCGATCCGTCGGGACCTCGATGACCAACCGTTCAATCATCGTTTCCTGACCGCGCACGATATGAACAAAGGACGAAACATCCGCGCCGTCAGGAGCAGACCACCCGGCGAGATCGATGTGATCCATGTAGAGACCGACGGGATTTGGCAAAGTAACCATTGCCTTCAGCCTAGCCAGGGCGTTGACTGTGGCCCCGATGGTCGGGTCGCTGTTCCGGTCAGGTCCGCCATATGCCGCGCAGCAGATTAGTGCCGGGGATCAACGACGGTCTGCTTCTTGCCGTTGATGTAGAGTACCGTGGCGTCTGCGCCCAGCTGAATCTCCGCCGATATCTGGTTGGCGGAGCGCAGAGGTGCATCGCGCCGAAAGCAATGTTCCACTTGTTGTAAGGGTTGTAGTCGCCTTTCTCGCGTAGACGTTTCCGGATGAGTCAATGATGTCATCGGTCGCGAAGAGATCGGCTTTCTCAACCGCCGCATTAATTTCGGAACGGTACACCATGAGAAGCCGATCAACGTTGCCGGGAAACGGGATGTTCTTTGGCTTCGTTCCATCAGGCAGAGTTGCGGTTAGCGTCGTGCCTGCCAGGGCCAACCAATATTCAGGCGGCTCCGATGTGAATGTTACCTTGCGGATCTTGTTCGTTTCGGAATCGCGCGTCACGTGCCATTCGCAGTATTCGGCCTGCGGCCGGTAGTAGCTCTGCTCGAAAAGCGGTGATCCTGGTTTGTCGTCGTGTCCGTATGCGCGCAGCCTCCAAAGCCGGTCTGCCTGGACAAGCGGCTCTGCTCGGCCGTATTGACGGAGAAGTTCCTTTGGAAATGCGTTCCACACAATAGGCTGCAGAATCAACGGCGAACCTGGGTCATATGGCGTAGAATTGAAGAACTGCACCGTACCGCTGGCGCCGAGCTTGTTCTGTTCCGACTCGATCGCCAAGTCGAAGCACGCTCTGACGAATTGGCTCCAGGCCAGTCTTTGACCGGCGATCCCATCAAAGTCGGACATGAACGCGGGCGGGTCGAACACTTCCAAAAGAGCCATTAGTCGTACCCCCAAGTGTCGTGTTACGGCGTCGGCGGTGATTCGCGGCTTCGCACCGGCACGGTGTCGCAACGCGGAAGCATCCGCCGCTAAAATGCACACGGCGCTCGTTCAGCTGTGGAGTCCTCGGTGCTCGATCGACGTACCTTAGCGCGTTATATGTTAAAGCGTGCGTCGCCACAGCGACAGGCGCTGCCCGGAGATTGTGTACGGAAGCCGATGAGCGCGCCGGGTCGGCTGAGCGCATTCCGTCGCCGTCCTCGATCGCGCCGCAGTCCGTGAGCCCGCTTCCGAGATCGAGCGCCCAGCCGACATGCCCGAGCCCCTCCGCGCCGGCGTAGCGCACGAACGCTGCGGCTCTCATGACGGACTCTGGCGCACCAACACCGTTTCCGGACCCCCTTCCGGTAGACGGACCGAATTTGCGGACGCGGGCCTTTCGCGGGGCTAGAAATGCTCTGGGCCCGAAGCGGCCGATCCGGCGGCGGGCTCCTGAGATCGATTCGCAGCATGACCGACTAGGCGGACCGAGGGGACTCCCGTTCGACCTCCTAGAATAGCCAAGATAACGAGCGCCCGAGGTTTCACGGGGATTTATACGCGTGCGTACATATAGGTGGGCGGCCCTTATCTCCATTTGTGTCCTCTCCGGCACTGTGGTGGCATGCGCCGGTGGGGGAGGAGGCAGCAATGCGGGGCGATCGATTCCCGGCGGGGTGCCGACCGCAACTCCGCAAGTGGTCGCCGCCGTCGTGCTCTCCATTTCGCCACAAAACGTCGTTAGCGGTCCACCTGCGGCGCTTACGCTAAACGTCATCGCAAAGGATGCCAATGGGAACACCATTGTCGGGCCCGGCAGCTACAAGACGGCAATAACTCTATCGAGTTCTGACACGAGCGGCACGACGATGCTGTCGACCAGCAACGTCGTCACACCGGGTCAAGAAGTCACTGTGAGCTACAATGGATCAGCCGCCGTAAACAAGATTACATTTACTCCCTCAGTGGCCGGTCTTCCGGCCAGCGCCATGACACCAACAACGCTCCTCATCTCTGCCAAAGCTACCGGCGGCCCACATCAAACAGGCCTGTTGCCGCCGACCGCGTCGGAATTATCCGCCCTAGCGACGGCGGAGCCGTTGTCCATCGGGCGGAGGCCTCTTTCATTGGCCTCTTCGATTGATCTAACGTCCAATATGCCTCCGCCCGGAGACCAAGGGCAGGAGGGATCGTGCGTTGCGTGGGCGACCGCTTACGCGTACCGAGGTTTTCTTGATCAAGTTGAATACCAGTGGGGATTAGAAAGAACAAGCGGACCGGTCGTTTGCGATTTGTGCGACCCGGACCACAACTTCAGTCCCGCGTATGTCTATAATCAGCTGAATGGCGGCCACGACAACGGGCTAGATCCGATTGCGGCTTTGAATCTATTGCGAAATCAAGGTGTCGCCACGCTGGCGGAGATGCCATATGTCCCCGGACAATACCTTTTGCAGCCAACGGCTTCGCAGATTGCGGCAGCTGCGCCGTTTAAGATCGCAAGTTTTGCGAAACTCGGGTTTTCCCTATACTTCATTAACATTAACCCCTCTTTAACGGCCATCAAAGCCCAACTAGCGGCTGGGCATCCTGTGCTGATCGGTGTGAGCGTCGATGACAGCTTTGAGAACCTCGGCGCGAACCAGATCTGGAAGAATTTTGTCGGCAAGAACTACGGCGGACACGAACTGGTCTTAGTGGGTTATGACGACAGCAGGAACGCGTTCGAGTTCCAGAATTCGTGGGGTACTAGTTGGGGCACCGGCGGACGCGGCTGGGTAGATTATAATTTTCTTCTTACGGATATGTATGATGGCGCGTTCGTGATTACAAACACGGTGAGCCCCATGCCGACTTCTGCCGCGACGCCTATTCCTACCCCGACGCCGACGCAGAGCGCGAAGCCATCTTCAACGCCAAGGCCGACGGCGACGCCATCGTCGGCGCCGTCGCCAGTTACAACTAGTCCCCCGACCGTGAGTATTACGATCTATCCCGTACCGAGCGGAAATCTAGGAAGCCTAATCGGGATAACGTCGGGACCAGACGGCGCGCTCTGGTTTGCCGAAACTGTGGCGAACAAGATTGGCCGTATTACAACAAGCGGCGACGTCACGGAGTACACAATCCCAGCGAGCAAGGCCGATCCTTGGGATATCATCACTGGTCCCGATGGAGCGCTTTGGTTTACGCAAAGCGCGGGGGGTGTAAGCCCGGTAGCGCGCGTGTCAACGTCCGGCGAATTTACTGAATTCCCTTACAGCGGAATAGGATGCAATTACGGAATAACGGTTGGACCCGATAATGCTCTTTGGTTTGGCACTGCGTGCTTCCCAGGGGTGCTCGGAAGCATGACAACATCTGGTGCGCTTTCCGGATGCAATCAATTCGGAAATGCCTTTCCGCAGTACGTGACGGTAGGCCCCGATGGTGCATTCTGGTTCACGGAGATGGCATCGGATTTCCCCTATATTGGTCGGACCACGACAGCGTGTAAGACTCAGACATATTCCGTTCCAGCGAAGTACACTGTCGGTGAAGGGATTACCGTAGGGAGCGATCGCGCTCTTTGGTTTACCCTAAACAGTACCTCAGGATCTGCGATCGGTAGGATCACTGTCGTGGGCGAGGTCGAAACATTCCCGCTCCCGGAAACATCGAGCGTCGGATTAATGGGCATCGCCACTGGGCCTGACGGTGCCGTATGGTTTGCAGAAGGCGCTGGAAAGATCGGGAGGATTACGACGTCTGGGCAAATCACCGAATACTCAACCGGAGGCCCGAGTGCCCGGGGGATAACAGCCGGGCCTGACGGAGCAATCTGGTTTACCGCCGAAACCGGCGTCGGCCGTGCGGCGCTGCACTTCTAAGGATCATCGATGAAGGGGTCATCGAAGCGTCTCGACAGAGTGCCATGCTGAAGCCAACCTCATCGCTCTGACCGGGGACGGACATGGCGGTAATTTTGCCGAGCGACCGTGTGAAATACCAGCGTGGCCTGACGCATCTGCTCAACGCTCACAAGATCATCGGCCGCTATACCATTCGCCAAGTCGTGAGCGACGGCCAGGCGTTGCAAGACGCGGATGCGCGCGCGCGACATGCTGCGCTCGAGCGCGAGCGCCGTGCTCAAGACGCCGCCGCCGAGGCACGCAGACGGCGCCAGGAGGCCGCGGAAAATGCAGGGCAAGCACGTCCTGCGGCCATTGCCGCGGACCAGCCGACCGGGAGCCCGAGCTGCCTGAAGTTAAAGAGTTAGACAAATAAGACCGGCGAACAGGATGACGCCGGCGCCGTGCACATCAACGGCGTCTTGCTAAACAGGTACAGTGAAGACTTCGAATAACGTGCAAATCGTCTTTACCCTGTCGATGCGAGCGGGAACAACATCGGAACCGCGCTGGCGAACAACACGCACCTCAGCGCAGGCGAGTCGTGGGCGTTTTTCTACCATCGGGATAAATCGCAGTGAACGGTCGTGGCGATTCCGGCTCGCGGAGTTGAGCGGAAACTAAGAGTATCCTCCCCTCGGTCGACGTCAGTTGTTAACCGCTGCCGGCTCTGCTTCTCCCAGCGATGCGTCAACACGCATTTGCGAACATATCGCAGTTCGCCACGTGCCGCTCGCACGGCGGGCGGTCCGGGATACAGCATGTCAGTCTGTCTGCGCGAATGCGTGTAGTCGGCTAAGTGAACGCGCCAGGCGGTTCTTTCGCCTCATTCAACGATCGCAGATCTTCACAATGCGCGGACGACGTCATCATCGCCACCTAGCACGCCCGCAAACCCGTTGTACCATCCCATCCTTCCGAACGCTGTCTGCAGAGCCATGAGATCTTCGAAGGTGAATATTACGCCGACATACCTCTCCCCGCCCATCGCCCGGGTAACGTCCCACATCAGCTCAATCAGCGTACCGGTATCGTCCACGCACCATGCATGTGGTACGAGCTTGTCGGCATGTGAGGGATGGACAAAGCCCTGCACATAGTGCAGACTCGGATCCCGAACGCTCGCACGAAACGCGTTCCGCCAGCACTCGCCCTCTTTTCCACGCAGCAGTCGGGGAGGTGCCACCGGTTGCGTATACAGCCGTGCGTGACGGCGGAACCACGCGACGTCAGCTGCAGTGAGCGCGATAACTTCCGGAAAGACGAACATCCCGCGCAGGTCGCGCTCGAGCACGGCACGCAGCGCGGCCCGGTTCTCACTTATCGACATGTGGCATTCGCCGCTCGCGCGGCCGCCTCCGAACCGTCGTCTTCGATTTCGTCAAACATGTCCATTGTCGCCTTCGCCGAGTTCGTGTAGACGGCGATGTACGACAACCCAACGCTCGCACGCGCGAGGTCCGGCTCATCATAACGATAGTTATCGACCACCATGCGATCCGTCATCTGGTCAAGCGCTTCTTGCAGTATGCCCAGCGCTTCGTCGTCGCTCGTGGCAAAGATCGCACCGGCAACCCCGATGTGTCCCACCGTGCCGTCGATGCTGAAGTGATAGCGTTTCACGTTCCTCTTCCTCCCGTGCGCTCGCTGATGCGGTTTGCGCACACTCCGGGGCAAACCGCATCAGGTTCCCGTGCTCGACCGGACATTCACACCAGCGACCGCCGATGCAACGCGCAAACGAATTGTGCAGCCTTCAATGCGTGAAGCGGCCGGTCTCCGGCCGATACGCGCGGGCAACTTGGCCCATTTCTACAATCCTTAGCGCGTTCGAGCCGTGCCACGGCCCTTGCGCACCGCGGCTTCCTGTACCATCTTCTGCTCTCGCGTCGATGCTACGTCGCTGCCCGCGGGTGCCTCGGCGCCCCACGCATCCCAACCGGCGCGCGCGCGCCTCGCGAAGAGTTCAATGCGAGGCACGTGCGGCCACAGCTTTTCGACTGCCTCGTATACAGCGTCGGGCTTTGCCGAATGCTGACCTCGTGGCGCCTGGATGACGGATGGAATTCCATGGTCGGCGACCGGCAACCACGCTCCGCGGCTGCAGAGCAATAGGGGCTCGTGCACCAGCCGGAAGGCGGAACCGTTCCCGAACGCACCTTCCTTGTACCAGATGAGTTCCTGCTTGTACGTGAATCCCCACGCTCGTACGAGGGCTAACGCCTGCTCGAGAAACGAGCTGGTCGACCAGACCAGGAGAATAGCGTCCTCCGCCGCGAGTGCGTCGATCGCCGGCGCCATCGCAATGAGTTGCTCCATCGTCATGGTCGGATAGTGCGTCGCCGCAGCACCTCGCCGGCCGACACCCGAGTCCTCGTACGCCCAGGGCGGATCGACCATGAGGACCGCGTACCGCTGCGCAATAGCCGCCGCATCGCGCGCGTTTCCGAGGACGCGCTTGTCTCGCTGTTTACGCCACGCGGCGACCGGATCGGCGCCCTTGTCGATCGCGCGCAGCGCACGGGCCTGTTCCGCCCGCGGAAGGCCGGCAAGACGCATGCAATCTTCGAGCCCGAGCGGGCCGAGGCGTGCGAACACGGCCGGTGCGTCTTCATGCAGCGTGATGGCCTTCTGGACGCTGCGCTCCGACCACGTGCCGCCCAAGAGCGCGGCGATCAGTTCGCGGGTCTTGCGGCCTTGCCGAAGCGCGGGTGGCAATTTTGCCACCTCGGCGCGCGCAGCGACGAGCCCGCGCAGGCGCTCCTCGCGAGTGAGGTGTCGTCCGAAGTTGCGGCTGAGGATGGTCCACAGGACCGCGTCGTCCGCGACGACGACGACATCGGGTTTCCAGCCGTGCTGCGTGTAAACGCGCTCGATGAGCCGCCCGTCGACGAGCCGGCCGTGGCGATCGACGAACAGCTCGTGCGCCCGCCCGCGTTCGTGTTCCGCGACGATCGTCGCGATGCTGGCCGCCGATTCCTCGACGCGATGGCATCGTAACACTCGGCCCAGAACCGGATGCACTTCGCGTTGCGTGCCGGTTGAACGGTGCTCGTTCTTCGCTGAATCCGGGGAGACGGGATGCGTTTCCGCCGTGCGCGATTTGCGCATCGGTCATGCTCCACATTGGCGATGCCCAGTGGAGCCGAACCCTCCACCGTGCAATGCCTCCCGGTCAGGAGCAGACCGTGTTCTTGAGGATGGTGCCTAGCCGTCGTTTCAGACTAGGACTTGCCGTTCGACCACAAGTGCGGTCGCCGTCTCTCTGCGCGCATTATCCTAGCCGACGTCACGATACTTGTAAAGCGTTGATGTGACGTATGCGACGTATGCGACGCATGCGACAAAATTGCGTAACATAGACACGAAAGCGGGAACGTCGGAGGTACACGTCGCCTGCGACTGGCGTCGTGGTTGGGGCCTTCGTTCGCGGTTGCAATCGCAACGCTCGAGGACTGTCGTCATGAAGGGCGCTCGGGCTGAACGTCCAGCGTCAGACGCGGATTCTCCGGAGGTGGCTCGACAAAGGGGGGGGGGCGGCCCGGGTAATCCTGTAGGCGCGGCGTCTCGCACAAAGTACCGTCCAGGGACCACGCAAGTGTCGTTCTCGCATTGGTCTTGAACGGCACGATCCGCCCGAGGCCGTCGGTTCAACGTTTCCCGGGGGCCTACCGCGCTCGCCACGGTGCGCGTTCCTGGTGTGCTTCGCCCGCCCGTCCCGATACGCCCGAGTCACTCGTAAAGCGACGCGCGACGAGGATCGGCGTCGAACACGCAAAGCCGATCATGCCGCCAGATCGCGCCCCTCACGAGGCGCTTGAGCGGCTGCCGCCATCGTAAGACCTCGGCGCGTACACGACTTGGCACATCGCCGAACGCGTGGACGACCTTCCCCGTGCGGCCCTCTCTGGACCAGCGTATTGCGCCAACCAGTTCGTGAACGCTGGTCCGCGCCCGGCGTCGCATGTTCGGGTTCGCTAGCCTGCCCTGTGCACGCCGCTTCTCTTGCTTCTGCTCCTTCTCGCGGTACTTCTGCGCCACGCGATTCGCCCACGCCCAGCCTTCCCGCTCGACGTGTTGCATCAACGCTGATCGGCTGACCCATCGAGCACCGCGTCTGCCCCGTCGGCCCGGCACGGCGTAGCCGTTCACCCAAGCCCACGCCCGGCGAGCACTCACTTTGAGGCTCGTGTTCGCTCTGATAAGTGCAGCCAGCTCCTTAGCCTCGATGGCGTCCTCTCGCACGACCTTTCAGACATACCATGCCGCCGCCGCTGGTGGCAAACGCTCTCAGTTAAGCAGATCGGTGACGAAGTCTTCGCCGAATTGCTCCGCGAAGATCCGCCACGCCGGCTGAACATCGCGGTGCGCCCAGAGTCGCCGCGCAAGCAGATCGCAATGCACCTCTTCGAGCGTCTGTCCGGTGATCGCCATGGCGTCGGTGACGGTCACCAGCCCGGTCGGGAAGCGGCGTGCGACGTCCGCGGTCGACAGCGCCGGGCGGTCCACAAGCCGGCCGGCGCGGAGCATCTTTGGCGGATTGCCGACCGGGTAGCCGACCTTTCGCATGAGCGTATGGGTCCAGAGTTCGAGTCGATTCGTCTCAGGATCGACATCGCCGAGCCCCTCGCGCCGAATGAAGGCGCGCGCCTGTTCGCGCGTCTTTCCGCTCAGCGCGGCCAGAAACACGGGATCCGCGAACATCGGCGGACCCACGATGGCAGCGACCTCTTCGCGCGTCAGCGTGTGCAGGATTGGGGGTTGAGTGTTCTTCCTTATACGCATGGTCTTTTCTCCAGGATACGCTTGCAGACCGGTTGCAGACTTGGTTGCATGTTCGATTGCAGGTGATGTGGGCAGCAAAGGTGTTGCTCGTGCTACGTCCACGCGATAAAGAGGACGTGGCACGAGTAACCGCCAGCGGACCGCGGTGAGCCACTCAATGTTCAGATACCAAGGAGCACACTCATCATGGAAGGTCTTCAACAGAATCAGCCAGTCGCAAAATCAAACGCAGCCGACGTCATCGAACTCCCGTCCACGCAGTCGATCGCGAACCGCATGTCACTCATCGACGCGATCGTTGAAAGAGCAAAGGTTCGACTTGTCGCGTCCGCGGTGGACACGCTGGGATGCGAAAACGTCCACATCCAAGCACAAAACCTCGAAAAAGGGGACGGTGGATCACCGCCGTCCAGCGCGCAGCATAGCGCCTCTACCAGCGAGTCGGGGGTGCCAGATGCCGCATCGCAACCGCAGTCCGCCGAGGAGTGGCCGATCGGGATCCGCAGCGCGGATTCAGCGGGTGGTGCGCACTTTACGGACTCGAAAGAAGCTGGTATAGGGGAATTAGACGCAATGGAATCGCGTCGCCCCGCATCCGGTGAACGCGCGACACCCACAGGGCTGGATCCCCTGGTCGCCCCCAACGGCTGCGTCTCCCCCGAAAGAGATCTGCAACGTGACGAACACGACGCTCGAGCATGTGCTACTGCACGGCCCGATGACGCCGCGCGAGCGCCTGCGCGCGGAACTGACCTACACGACGATCCGCCAGGAGGTGCGGGCGCTGTGCGCGCCGGCCCCGCATCGCCCGATGTGCTGGGTGCACTGGGGGGTCCCCAACCGGGCGGCGGTCCTGGCGACGCTGATCGCGTGAGCCTCTCAATCGCGATCCCGCTGCGCGAGGCGCGCACATCGGCGCTCGCTGCGCTCCTAAAGGTCCGTGACGCGGACCTGCCGCCGCAGCATCGCATCCTCGCACATCCCACACCGGGCGCGCGCATCGATGTGCGCGCGCTCGAAGCCGAAGCCCTCCGTCTGCGCTACGGCGCGGACTTCGACGCGGACGCCATCGTCGGCGACCGCGCCGATGCGACCATCGCGATCCAGAGCGTCGAGGCCACCAAACTGGTGCGCTGGATGGCGGATCAGGGCGTCGAGTGGCCGATCGGCGTCGACCAACTCCTGCGGTACCTCGCGCATCTCGAAGCGCGCGGCATTGTCTGGAGCGGCATCCAACGCGCAAAGTACGGGATCGAAGCGCTCGCCCGTGCGTGCGGGATCGGCGAACACGTCACACGCCATCGGCTCGTCGCCCGCGCCATGAACGCCGTGGCCCGCCGCATCGGTCGAGCGCCGACGTTCGAGAAAGCGGCGCTGCTGCCCGATCACCTCCGTGCCGCGCTGATCTACTATGAAGACCTCGCGCGCACGGAGCCCCTGCGGGCGGCGCGCGACCTCGCGGTGTGCGCGTTCGGGCTCGCAACCGCCCAACGCGGCGATGAAATCCTGCGGGGCCGCATCGAGCTGCTTACGATCGACCGCCTCGGGATGACCTACATCCAGCGCGCCGGAAAGATGATTCAACACGCCGGCGACCAGGCCGTAATTCGCATCGGCCGCGCGCCGGATACGCGCATCTGCCCGGTGGCGACGTACGAGCGCTACGCCGAGGCGGCCCGGCTGGACTCCCCGGGCCCACTCTTCCGCGGCATCGCGCGCGACGGAACGTCGAGACGTTCGGCGCTGACGCGCTCGGAGCTTGTCGCGATCGTCAAGAACGTCGCGATTGCCGCCGGCCTCGATCCGCAGACCGTGAGCACGCACAGCCTGCGCATCGGCGCGGCAAACGCGGCGCGCCGCGCCGGTCTCGGGCGCGAGACGATCAAGCGCATCACGCGGCACCAAGACGATCGCGTGCTGGACCGCTACATGCGTCCGGACGATGACGACGACGACGGCGGCACGACTGCGCGTCTGTTCGCCTGACCGACCACTGCCGCCAACACACTCGCACCTCGATACTGCTGCGTCCGCACACGGACGAAAGGACGACCGACACCATGGAACACGATCGCGACGCCCACGCCTATCCCACCGCGCCGGAAACCCGCAACGGCCGCAAGCATCGCTGGGGCGTGCCGCTGCAGCCCGGCTTCTCCCTGGCGCCCGTCCGCGATGATGCAGCCCCAATGCGTGCGCTGATCGCGCAAGCACGCGGCCCGGATCCGCAGGCCGCGCATGAGGCAAATGAACTCCTCGCCGCAACGTGGGAGCGCGACCTGGTGGTGCAGGACGCGATCGACCGCCACGAAGATGCGTGGGCGTCCTGGGCGCGCAGCAAGGGGGTCGACCCCTATGCGGCCCCGGCGACCGCGGTCGCGCGCCACGTCGGCGAACTGCGTTACCGCTACAGCGTCCGCGTGGTCACCGACCGCGTCCGCGCAATCGCGGAAGCCCACCTGCGCCGCGGTGCGGAGGACCCGACGACGTCCGACCTCGTCGCGCGCGCCTTGGAAGTCGTCGCGCGCAACAGCAAGACGCGCGAACTCGACATCCGCCCGATCCTCGCCGAGGACTACTTGCGCATCCTGCGCGCGATCCCCATGCGCACGCTGATCGATCTCCGCGACTTCGTCCTCATCGGGCTGGCGTGGGAGACGGCCGGCACGAACGGCGAGCTGCGCGCGCTCCAGGTTCCACGCGATGTGCGCTTCGAGGCGAACGGGCTACGCATCACGTACGGCGTGAAGCGCAATGCGCGCCACCTCTTCGTCGAACGCCGCGCCGAGCTGGACGTGGTAACACACGTGCACGACTGGATCGCGCGCGCACACATCACGGACGGTCCGCTGCTCCGCTCCGTCGATCGCGGCCGCATCTCCGAAGAAGCGCCCTCGTCGTTCACCCTGTGCAACATCCTCAAGCGACGTGCCGCGGCAGTCGGGCTCGATCCGGAGCATGTCACATTCAAGAGCCTGCGCGACGGGCACATCGCGACCCTGCTCCTGCACGGGGCGGATGAGTATGAGGTCATGCGGCGCGCCGGCCTGATCACGCGTGCCATGCTGCGGCGGATGACGGCGGACGTGCTACCGCGTCTGCGCGCGGACTGAACAAACAAACATCAGGTGCGGCCGCCGGACTGGATCTCCGGCGGCCGCCGCCCACCGGGAGATCTGCGCCCCACCGATGAGCACCATGAACGATACCACCGAAACCAGCGGTTCGCAAAACCGGACCGTCGCCCGCGCGACGGCCATGAAGCGCCGCGAAACCTGGAACCGCTTCGCGGCCTGGTGCACCAGCCGCGGCTACCGCGCCTTGCCCCCGAACGTCGCGGTCATTGAGACCTACGTGCGCGAGCATACGGGCAAGCTGAGCCATCTGACGCTCAAGACGCGCGTCGAACACGTGCGCGCGGTCGCCAAGGCCAATGACTGCGCCTGGCCCGAGGACGACCGTCCCATCCGCGAGGCGCTCGTGCGCGCACGCGAGTACGGGACGCACAGAAGCGGGCACCCACTGAGCGAGCGCGATCTCGTCGACCTCGCACGCCGGCTGACGAGCGCAGCGACGCTTGAAGCGGTGCGCGACTGGGCAATCATCGCGCTTGGCGCCGACGGCGGCCTCAACGCCGACGAGCTGGGCGCCTTGCGTCCCGACCAGCTCGTATGGAGCGAGCACGAGCTCGCGCTGCGGCTCACCGAACACCGCCCGTGGCTGGGGGACGTGCGACTGCGTGAGCACGGCGATTCGCGCCGCTGCCCGCTTGCGGCGGTCGCCGCGTGGCTCGCGGTGCGTCCGGACAGCGCGACGCTCTTCACGGTGCCATGCGATCGCGAAGGTGACCGCGCGCTCGAACCGCACGACGTCACGCGCATCCTGCGCGCGCGCATGGCGGAGATTGGGCGCGACCCCCGCGCCTACTCGTGGATCAGCTTCGGCGTGACGCGCCTGATGGCGCAGACGCGCGCGCAGGGCGGGGCGCGCTTCTGACGCGTCACGACCGCGGCCGGCACGTCGGGCAGGGCGCCGGCGGCATGCCTAAACGGGCATTCCGTCCGGAAAGGCATGGATGGGCGCCTGGATCGCGCCGCTCCATCGCCCGCAACGCATTCACCATCCGGAGATCTGCGCATGTTTCCCATACGAACTGCCGCCGGGCCTAGACGTCCCTATCGGCGACCGCGCGCATACGAAGCCCTGCGCCGAGGCCGGGCCTGCAATCCCCACGCGACGTCCATGCGGTCGTACCGGCGCTTCGCGCGCTGGTGTCAGGAACGGGGACTCGAGCCGGATGCGACGAGCGTCGAGGATGTCGTGCGGTACCTTCACGCGCTTGCCGCCGGCCGGACTCGTCCGAAGCGTCGAACTCGCACACGGCGGTCGGCGTTCGAGTCCTGACGTGCTTGGCGAACTCGAAGAGGCGCTCGAGGCGATGCGCAAGACGGACCCCGAGCTCCATGCGATTGTCGAGCTCGTTGCCGAGACGGGGATGACGCTCGAGGAGCTCATGGCCCTGCGCGGCATGCGACGCTTCGCGCTCGAGGGCGGGGCCCTTCGCGTGCCCACGCACGAAGGCGTGAGCGTGTTGGCGTTGAGCGATCGAGCCTACATGGCACTGGTGCATCTCGCCATCCCGGAGCGCCAGGACGTGCATGCGCTCCGCGGGCGCTGGTTCGCGGCGGTAGCGCCGTACGTCGTCCCGCCCTTGGAGCGCGCGCTTCGCTCGCTCTTCAACGCCCGGTGGAACGCAACGCATGTCGCTTCACTTGACGACGACATTCCGTTCTGACCGCAGTCAGAAATCGTTTCGGCTCGTGCGTATGTGCGGGCATACCGCTCAGCCCCCTGGAGACAAACCATTGCCCGACCTCACGACCCTACGCGTCAGTCCCTCCTCTCTCGGCTACCTGCTGCACGAGTGCGAACGTTGCTTCGTGCGCGAGCACCGGGATGGGGTGAGGCGACCGGGCCGCATCGCCGAGATCTACAACGTCGCGGACCGCGCGATGAAGAGCGCGTTCGACACGGGTCAGTTTATCGACATCGGCGCCCCGCAAGCCCCGCGCTTCAAGGTGCTGGCCCACAACTGGAAGGTCTTCAGTGCGCCGATACCGTTCGAGGAGTTCGGCGTCTCGATCGTCATCGCGGGCTCGTGCGATGCGTACGTCGAGACGGAGGACGGCCTGCGGCTGGTGGTCGACTACAAGACCACGACCACGGAAGTCAACGCGCGTCGCGTCGCCGGCCAGTTGCGCGCGTACGGGCTCGCCTTGAATAATCCCGGCGAAGGGGCGGGCGCGCAGCCGCAGCCGGTCGACGGCCACGCGTTGCTGGTGTTTACGCCAGAGAAGTACGTCGCGAAGCCCAATGGTGTCTCCGGGATGTACGGCGCGACACGGTGGCTGGAGGTCGCGCCGGACGATGAGGCTTTGATGTCGACGCTACGGCGCGTCGCTGCACTGCTCTCGGGCGTCACGCCGCCGAAGCCGAATGCACGGTGCCCATACTGCATCTACTACGGAGCGGTCGCGCCAATCATCGGCGCTGCTTAGACCGCCTGCCTCGGAAATGCGAAGCGCAGCCGTTCCCGTCCGCCGATCGCTTTCGGGCTTCGTAGCTTCATTGGCCGGACTGGCGGAGGACGCACACGGTGCCGACCAGGTTGGTTACCCGTTTCGCCGTACATGTCACGATGCGAAGTCTCAGCATCCCGTGCATGGTCCTAGCAGTCGCCCTCGTCGGCTCGCACGCGTCGGCGCAGTCCATGACCGAGTTCGAGTTCGAGTTCGACGGCACCGTCCGTGGGATGTCGAGCGGATTTATCACTGTCCGGGATGTCCACTGCAGGATGCACGGGTTGGCCGTCAGCGGCGAGCCTGCGGTGTGGAACGGACACGTCTTCCAATTATACGACCCGTCGTATCTGAATAAGAACGTTCACGTCGTCGCAAGGCGGGATCGCGGGCTCGAGATTTTGGTGTCGGCACAGACCCAGAAAGGGCCTAGTGCACCTCGGAATTGCACGACGTACTCGCCTCTTCGAACGTTGGAGGGAGTGCTGACCGCGTACAGCATGGGCAGCTCCCTGGGGTCAATCAGCGTCAAGCTGGATACCGGCGACACCACGACGTTCGTATTCTCCGATTCAGACACGAGAGCGCGGTTTTTCGGCAACCGCATTACGGGTGGTCTGCCAGCCGATGTGCACCTTGGGCGAACCCGCATCGTCGTGACGTATCACGTGGCGAGCGACGTGAACGGGAACCGGGCTGAGATCGTCGCGGTGCGACGGGCGGGTCCGCTCTAGCGGTTGGCCGCCTTGGTGGGCGACAGCCGTCGCCGCGCCGGCGCTATGCGGATCCCCGCGCTCGCCGCGTGGCCGTCCGCACGTTCGGCCTTGTAAGCCGCATCCCAGCGCAGGGGCGTTCAAAGCGTGCAGCCCGGCGAGCCGGAGTGTAGGCTGGTGTGGGCGGCGCAGGCGATGCCCGGATGATGCAACGAATCAGCGACGCGATGAGGAGAGCCGCTGTCCCGTTGTTCTGCGTGGCGTTCTTGTTTGCGTCGCCTGCGACGTCCGCGCAGCAAGCCGTCCCGACCACCGCAACGGGCAGCGAGAGCCCGGTGACAATTAGCCGAATGTTCACCGAACAGGCACCGAAGAGGCATTACGAATGGGCATCGTGCGTGAGCTTCACGAACGCTTCGAATCGCAGCATTCGCGCGATTCAATTCCAGTTCACGTACTACGACGCATTCGATACGCCAATTACGACCTTTCGAGGAGATCGCGTCGGTGATTTTGCGCCCGGAGTGCTGATCGAGGGGCCGGAGAACGCCGACATTGTCGGCGGCGGGAACGTCGATCAGAAGGTGCAGAACTGCTGGGTCATCGGGCAGCTCGTAGGCTCGCTCGAGAAGGTGACGGCCGAGGTGCTCAAAGTGCGGTTCGCAAACGGCGACATTTGGGTGGCGCCTCCCGACCATGCCGTCTTCACGGCAACGTATATGGGCGGGGGAGGCGGCTCGTTCGTCGAGCCGCCGGCGACCCTGCGTTGCCGCATGGGAATTCTCGGAGTGATCACGGTCCACTGGGACGCGATGAATCAGGACATCGCGAAGAGGAATGCTCGTATCGTCGCGTGTGTTAAGGACTGGGAACGTGACAACGGCGACATCCGCGGCTGGCCAACGCCGGACCCGAGCCCTTCGCCGACGTCGGTTCCGTCAGAGTCGCCGAAGCCACGCTGAAACGTCGGTGCCGAACGGCCGACGGACGTGCCGGCCTCTGGCGAGTGATAACCTTCCGCGGCTAGGCAACATCTCCGGCTTGACCGGATCGCGCGGCCGCGGGTCCGGCCTCACGCCCTAGGGACGGTCCCGTCTTCCGCTTCTGGTAATTCTATCGCCGTACCGGGCGGCTCGCTCACGCTTACGCCTCTGGATCGGCGAAGATCGACTCAAGCCTCGGGAGCGCAGTGAGCCACACGGGCTCGATATCTTCCTCGCCTTGATCCCGCCGCCTTTCCACATACTCGCCCATGAACTCGTGGAAGAACTGCTTGTACCAGCGGTAGTGCGGCTCGAATAGCATCTTCAAGAGCCGCGCATCGACGAGATTAGAGTCGTAATACACGCTGAGCGCGGAAAAGAAGTGGAGCAGCATGGACAGGCTCTGATGGGACGTCAGCCCGTTCGCGGCCGTGACCGAGATCGTGGCGGGGTCGTGCGTAAAGCCGCGGCGCAGGAAGAACTCGACGCACGACCGGTCTCCCTGCGCCCAGTCGTAAGATATGCGCCACGTCTCGTGGCGGAGGATCGCGAACTCTACGCTCGTGTATTGCTGCAGGAGCTGAAGCGCGACCTGACGCCGATTCGCAGCCATCGGAAATGCGTACGTCGCCCACCCCGTCAACACGCCGCCGACCACGGCGGCGGCGAGTACGAGAAGCGGATCGGCCATTTCAAGGACCTCTTTCCGATTGAAGCTGGAGCTGAGACGCTGCGGCCAAAGCCTGCGTCTCTTCAAGTCCGCCTTCGTCTTCGACGTGAAAACCCTCCGTGGCGTGCCGCACGACGTGGCCCATCGCGGGGCGCGTCTCGGCGCAGGCGCGCAACGTCTCCATACTCCCGTCTTCGCGGGGAAACGTCGGAGATCGCCACCACGCGGACGTTGAATCCGGGCCCACGCGGCCAGTCGGAGGCGAGGAAGCCTTCTTCATAGCGCTGCACCGTCGTACGTGGCGACGCTGCGATGCGTCGGGCCTCGACATCTTAGCCCCTAAGGCGCCGACCGAGCAGGATCCCGGTCGCGATCCGCCCGCGCCCATGGTGCTCGGCCGGCCGGGAAGCGCACTCGACTCGACCGGGATCGCGGGGAGCGCGTCCCTTGCTCGGTCCCACAGGCGCGTAAGACGCGCGAGAGCGGGTACCGCCTATAGCGCGCCGCGCGCAGTAGCCGCGGCCTCGTCGCTCATCCCGTCGAGTCGTTCCGCCCGCTCGACGGCGGACGAGCGCATTTACGAAGCGCTTCGACATGCGTTGCTCACGCCACTCACCGCGCCTATGGCGGCCGCGTTGGGGGATGTCGGCGCGCTCGCACATCTGTTGCCGCGTTCGTCCCCGGCGGACGTGCAGACGGCCTTCGGGCTCGCAGTCATCAACGGCGAGATCGAGGCGGCCCGGCTCGCGCTGCGGGCGGGCGCGGACGTCAACGCGCGGCTGCCGGTGCACGCGCACAGCACGGCGCTCCATCACGCCGCCGGCGGCGACCGCGCGGACATCATCGCCTTTCTGCTCGAGCACGGCGCGCGAACCGACGTGCGCGACACCCTCTGGGACGCGACGCCGCTGGGCTGGGCGCGCTACGGGCGCCGGGCATCGGCGATCGCGGCGCTGGAGCGCGTCACACCGTAGCGCGAACCCATGGTGCTTCCTGCCGCAGAAGCGCATTGGACAGGCGCAGCGTTGCGCGCACTTGACGCGGGCGGAAGCCTGCCGGACGAGGGCCGCCTCGGAAGCATCGTGGGCTTCATTATGGACTGCGCTGGAGCGTGGCGGCACCGGGCCGGGATCGAACAGGGGTTCGATCCCCCGCACGCCGAAAACCCCGACCAGGAGGCGTCCGATGTCCCTGTCGCCGCGCCCGCCCTTGAACGGGCGTAACATCGCCGAGTTCTATGTCGCGACTGAAACCGCGAAACGGTCGACGCTAGCGACTACGCTAAGCCGCCCGAACAGCAGCAGGCCCGCATCATCATGTACGACCCGGTGCGCCGGATACTCGCGGAGTACTTCGGGGGCGGCCGCGAAGATGCCGTGCTGGCCCGCACGGCGTCGCTGATCGAGCAGCCTCGGTTCGAGAGCGCGAGCTACTACGAGACCTGGCGCAAGTCGAACCGCGCGGCGCTCGCGCACCTCCGCGAGCTCGATCTCGCAGGGACGTTCGAGGACGTTCGGACGGTGAAGGCGGCGATCGCGGTCGGCGACCTCACCGTGAATGCGACGACCGACTTCTACGCGACGTTCGTTCCGCGCTCCGCGAACGCGAAGCGCAAGCGGGCCGCGGTGATCATCAATCCGTCTGGGATCAAGACGTCGAGCGCGGAGAAGCGCAAGGTCTGGGTCGACATCGAGGCGGAGGCGGCACGCCGGGCGGCATCCGAGAACGGCGTGGAGATCGACGAAGTGATCTACGTCGATCTGCCGCGACGCGACGTTCATCGCCTGCGAGGCCCGAAGGCGCGCGTGTGGGCCGAGATCGATGCGACGTGCGAACGCATATTCCGCGATTGGCGTGACATCCGGCTCGAACGTCGGCGCGACGAACCCGGATCCGCGTAGGCGGCGCGAGCTCGCGTAGCGGTTCGCCGCGCGCGAGGCGATACGTCGTGGCGACGCAGCGTGTTCGCGACTCCTCGTTCAGAACCGGCGCGCTCGGCCCCGCTCGTGCGGCAGGATCGCGGCGTCCGCGGCGCCCGATAGATCGGACAGCAACGACCGTCTAGCGTCGGCGACAGTCTGTCCACATGCGAACGCATGTTCGTAGTAGACTTTCGTCGCAGCAGGCGGGTAAGCTAGGGCTCCATGTACGTCGAAGCCGGGGCCCTCCGCGCGCTCGGGTTAGAAGTGAGCGAGGCCGCCATCCTGATGGTAAAGCGTGCCCGTAAGTGTGCGATCTGTACGAATCCGCGGCCGCCGCGTGGGCTCTACAAGAACGACGCCCTTGCGAGATGGGCGAACGAGATGCACGAACGCGTCGGGAATACCGTCATCCCGATCCCGCATGACGACCGCTGCCCCGTGTGCGAGGCCGACCTGAAGCCGGTCATCGGCATCCCGCTCGATATTCTTGTCGGCATCCATAAGCGTCTTAGCGAGCCGCAGCGGCGCTTCTTGGAGAACCGCTTCGTGTTCCCCGTCTGCGAAGCGTGCCGGACCAACAACCGGGAAGAAACCGACCGGACGATCCGCGAGCACTACCGGCGCGTCGTCGGCAAGAATGGCGCGCAGCCGGACGACCGGGGGATCGCCGAAGAAATCTTCGGCCTGATCGCGCAAGAAACGTCGGTGCTGCGCTTGGGTTATCGCGGCTAACGACGCTCCCAAAGGGCCGTGACCTTCGGCCCAGCTTCCGCGACGATAGTGCGCTGCGGTGCGTGCATCTCTGACAAAGCGATAACGTGCGCGGTTACGATCTTCGTTCGTCGAATCGAATCCGAGCCGGGGTAGAGTTGCACGTCAACCTCTACGATCTTCTCGCCCTGCTCTATGGCTCGACAGATTGCGTCGGCATCCCGTGGGGCTACGATATGGACACCCTCCGTTAGAACGAGGGAGTACGCTTCGGGGCGGGTCACGGGAAAAGCCTAACGCAGGCGGCTGCAGGTGACGACCGCAGAGATTCCCTCGCACCCGCCACACCATCCCCGACGGGCGGTGCAAATGTGGACGGTGTGGACGGCCGCGAACCGTGAATCCATCCACAAGGACCGCCCCGCCGCGCTTTACCATTCTGCGCGGGCGTTAGCATAGTCAGATCCCGCGTGTGCCCCTGGCTGCGTTCGCCCGTCTCCTGTGCAGATCGCGGCCCTCGACCGCCCCGTGAAGCGCATGGTGCGCGAGCAAGATGCGGAGAAGCCGCCTGCCCAAAAGGCCGCCGTCTGACCAATTCGTCATCGGCAAGGCCCTTTGCGGGCAAAGCCTCGGCCGGCGTAGCACCAGCGGCGCGCCGTCGCGACCAGCTCGCAAATTCGCGCCCCCAAACAGCTTGACTGCAGCCGCCGGTTCGATCAATGATCCGGGACGTCGATGCGGCACTCCACCGAATTTGCGTCGCCTACGGGCTTTGTGGTAGAACTATGTCGCCAAGGACGCACGGCGTCCGGGGGAACGGGCCGGGGGCCCGGCGGTCGTCGTTCCAGCGGCGGCGATCGAGAGACCGGCGCGAGCCGCACCCCGATGCCGGATGGGACCCGTAGTCGTCGACGTAATCCGGGAGCGTTCTTTGATTCGCGCGCCGATGGTGACGGGGCCCTGAGAGCCTCCGCGCGAGGGCAGGCCGGAGCCGCTGCATGCGGTTCGGACCCGCACATGTCCCTCGCGAGCACCTTGGCATGCGCAACAGCGCGCGAATCGACGCCCCTTCCCCTTCCCTCGCTCCGCTGGAGCCGTACTACACCGTGGCCGAGATAGCGGCCCATTTCAAGACGGGCCGCCAGCAGGTCCACCGCTGGATCCGCGCCGGCGCGCTCGAGGTGGAGCGCATCGGGAAGCTCGTGCGCGTCTCGCCGGACGCGCTGGCCGACTTCGAGCGCCGGCATCGCGTCCCGGTCCGCCGCTGATGGGCCGCCGCGCCGCGGGCGAAGGCACCATCTACAAGGACGGCGGCTACTGGGTTGTCGAGGTGCAGTGGACGGACCACGCCGGAACGCACCGTCGCCGTCGCAAGCGGAGGACGCGTACGGACGCCGTCGCCGCCCGCGATCAACTCGTGCGCGACATCGTGGACGGCCGTGTCACGACCGGGCGCGCCGCGCACGCTACAGTCGCGGACGCCGTCGAACGGTATCTGGTCGAGGCGGAGGGGAGGGGCCTGAAGCCGCGGACACTGCGCGACTACCGGCGCTGCTGCACGAGCGCTATCCTACCCGCTTTGGGACATTTGCGCGCGCATTCCGTTCGACGTCCGCACGTCACGAAAATGCTCGAACGCATCGCCGGCGCGCGTTCGCGAGAGTTCACGTACGTGCTCACCAAAGCAATCATCGCACCCTACGTCCGCGCCGCAGATCCCCTCGAGTATCCGTTCCCGGCCCGCTCGAAGCCGCGCGTCCCCAAACGCATCGTCCCGCCATTCGACCGCGATCTGATCGCACGCATTCTTCGCGCCGTACGCGGAACAGTGTTGGAGCCGTACGTCGTCTTGGCACTTGCAAGCGGCCTCCGCGAATGCGAGCTGCTCGGACTCACTTGGGGCGACGTCCGCGCGACATATCTCGTTGTATGGCGGGGCCTCGATGAGTTCACGCGCACACTGGGCGAGACAAAGACCGATGGCAGCCGACGCCGCAATGACCTGCCCGAGGCGGTGATGTCTGTGATTGAGGCGCATCGCGCCCGCGAAGTGGAACGAGGATTCTCCGTCGACGATGCGGACCTTGTCTTTCGCAACGCGCTCGGTGGCGCGATGCACGCTTCGAACCTGCGGCGCAGTTGGCGCGCGCTGCGGCGCGAGAGTGGCATCCCGACCTCGTTCAGGCTCTACGACCTCCGTCATTCGCACGCATCGCTGCTAGCAGAGGCTGGAGTGGCCAGTAAGGTCATCGCCGAGCGCCTGGGACACGCGTCGACGCGGCTGACCGACGACACGTACCAGCACCTCATGCCGGGAATGCAGCAGGGTGCGATTCACGTCGTGGCCCAGATGCTGCAATACGAAGAACCGGCGACCGACCTTGGTTAGGAAATTGCTCGTGCACGCTTCGCGGCGTAGGCGGAAGGCCTGAGCAAAATCACATGCTTTTCGCGCGCGAGAAGGTACGGAAGAAGCGGCATAGCTATAACCCGCCGCAAGCCGACCGTTCGCGCGATCATTGCTCAGACCAACCGTTTGCTGATCGCTCCGGCGGTCTATGCTCTCCCATAACGTCGTCAGCGCCGCGGAACTCGTCGACTTGATAGCGCGACTGGTCCTCTATGAGCGCTGCCACGCTTGGAAATCCGTACACTTTCCCGTACGTTGTGACGGCCTTCGACAATTCTGGATCGCGACGCACCAAGAATACGTAATAGCCGAGTACCGCGGACACATCTGTCCAACGTAGCGATCTGACGCGCAGCAACGAGACTACTTGCTCTAACTTTAGAAAGAGTAAGTCAAATGCATCACGCACGAAAATATCATTCGTGGATAGCTCCTTGACGTCTTCGCATCTCAGTCCCCAAATAACATCGCGCTGTTTGAGGAAGAGGTCACGTCGGCGAGCTTCGTCTCGGTAAGTTAGAGAAGCGTAGTCCAGCATGTTGAGAGCCGCCATGCTCAACGGCGTGTCGTAGATGTCACGTACGAGAACCCGCGCGCTTTCAGCCTGTCGGCGGCGCAGTTCGTGCCCGTCCTGTGCTACTTTGAAGATGAAGGTAACCGCTGCGATGATTGCGACCACGAGGCCAGTAACGGTCGAGATCTCATTGAAACCCGACAACGGCGATGCGCCCGCCGTGGCCGCAATCATACTCACTGCGCGTTCCGCGTATCGCGGTCTCCCGCGGCATTGGCCTCACATCGGCAGACGTGCGCGCCGTGTTTTGTCCGCCCGTACGAGCGCGTGCCCTTCTCGTGATAGATTCCGGCGTTCGTGTTCAGCCACACCACCGTATCCCGCGGGCAGTGTGCGTGCGCCGCCGCTTCGGTGTCGAACATCGCCAGCGACGAGCTCTGCGTCGCGTGATGCGTGGCGCCGATCGAGGCCGCCGGCGTCGCGAAGAACAGGACGGACGCGGCGAGGGCCGCGATGAGACGACGAATCAAGGTCCCCTCCAAGATCGACGTAGAGCCCCCTTGTGGAGTTGCGGCTCTTGCGACCCGCCCCGCCGGGCCGCGGCTCAGCCTACACCACGGGCTGCGGCGGTCGTACGACGCCTGCCTGGGCCGATCCCCCGCTCAGTTCTCGCGGGCCAGCCGCGGTACCATGACGGCAACGAAGACCCGGCTCTCCACCGGGCGGATACGCCCCACCGGATCGCCCTCGTCCACTTCGAGCTGGGCGCGGAGCTTGTCCACGTCGATCTCGACCATGCCGCTTTCGGTGCCCACGGCGTCCGGTGGTAGTCGCCGCGAACGCTCTCACGGTACGTAGCGTACGCATACGCGCTGAGGCGCTCCCCGCACCGTACGTCGTTCCCTCGCTCGAGCCGCGCGGTCTACGAGTTGAACAGGGCGCGACGGAATCCCGAGCCGCCGCCGGAGTACGAGGAAGAGATCCCGTTCTGCCGTTCTGGGAAGGTTCGAGCGCACGTCTGGACACCCGAACACCAAAACGTTGGAGACTCCGCCATGCCCGAACTCATGCCCCTGCGCGTCAGCCCTCGTCCCTCGGTCATCTGCTGCACGACCGCGAGCGCTGCTTCGTGTGCGAGCACCGCGATGGCGTGCGCAGGCCGGGACGCCTGGAAGATCGAAAGCGCGCCGATTCCGTTCCCGGACTACGGAGTCGCGATCGTGATCGCCGGCGCCTGCGATGCGTACGTCGAGATGGAGGATCACGTCCGCCTGGTCGTCGACTACGAGACGACGACGACCGTCGACGCGCGTCGGCATGCCGACCAGTTGCGTGCGTACGGGTTCGCGCTGCGGAACCCGGGGGCGACCCGCGCCCGGTCCACAAGTCGTCGACCGCTGCGCGCTGCTGGTCTTCAACACCGCAGAAATTCGCCTCGAGGCCGTCCGGCGTCTCCGGGGATGTACGGCGCGACGGCGTGGATCGAAGTGCAGCCGGACGACGCGCCGCTGTTCGCGACGCTGCGGCGCGTGGCGGGACTGCTCTCGGGCGTCGAGCCGCCGAAGCCCAACGCGAGATGTCCGTATTGCATCTACTACGGAGCGGTGGCGACGTTGGCCGGCTCCGCGGTATAGTGGCACGGCGCTCAGCCGCGTCGCAAACGTTCAGAAATGAAGTCGCGGCTGATGTATTCGCTCCTCGCTAGCGAGCGCTGCGTCATGCGGGTGGCCCTTGCAGTTCGGCGCGCCCGGTGTTGCAGCAGACGCAACGCGGCGACGTTCCGACCGAAAATTCGGGCTTACCGTGATCGAGGCGGCTTCGAGCGCTCGCCGCGGTACGCATATTGTGCAACTTTCCGCAGTTTGGTATACCGTTGACACCAATTTCGTTACGTCGTCGGCGGCCCAGGTCGATTGGATCGCAAGGACCATAGCCAAATGTACGGGCTCAGCATCTTCCCACCGTTGAGAAATCGCGTTCTACGAACTTAACGGCCTGAGGTAACGACCCGTCACTTAGTCGGCATCAATCCTCTTCTTCATCGCCCTCGCTTTCAGCCGTTCCTAGTTCCTTTGCGCGATCGAACCAGACCCGCGCGACGTCGCGATCCTCGGGTACGCCAAGGCCATACCAGTAGCAACGCGACACGGCATAAATCGCTTCGCCATTACCCAAGACTGCGCCCTTGAGATATGCGAGCGCAGCGTCTCGTAGGCGCGGGGAGCCGTCAATCTCGCCCAGTTCGTACATCACGCCGAGGTCATATAGCGCCTCCGCGCTCCCCGCTTGTGCCGCTGCTGTCAGCATCTCATATGCCACCGCAAGATTCTTTTCTACGACTGGTTCTTTTCCATGGAGAAACCATGTGGCGAGTGCATACAAAGCGCGCACGTCACCAGCATCGCGGGCCGCTTCTAACAGCCGAAACGCGCGCACGACGTCTGGTGTTTCGCTTTGCATCTCGCGCAAAGCGGTGTCATACGGTCCGCTCGGTGCGGAAGACGGCTCCCGCGTCATGATAGATGTTTCCTTAGATGCAGCGCTTGAAATTTTAGTCTCGCTTCGTCGTCCAGCGGCGCCGGCGTGACGACCTTGACGTCGTGCGACCAGATGCTCACCCATGACGCGAACTGTTTAAGGCGCTCAGGTACACCGAACACGACGAACCTCGTTTCGCGCCGCTCATAGCCGTCGAAGCACGGGCAGATTCCGATCTCGCGACCCCAGACGTCCGACAATCCATTCAACTCGGGCAGAACGTCGATCAGGCCTGTCGCGAGAACTAATGCGTGCGCAATGGCGACGCTGCCTCCCGCAAGGACATCGAAAGCCCCATCTTCTCGAGGATGGACGCGCTCGACGTATGTTCGCCGAACTTCGGCCCCGTAGCGCGTAGCTTCGCCTCTAATTCTCGCGAGCATGTCGGCAGGCGAAAGGCCGTCGAATCCGGCGAACTCTCGTACGGTATCCACAGTGAGGATTCGCTGCTTCCCTTCGTCGAAAACGACGGTTGATTTTTCAGCACGCGTTAGGAAAAGTGCTGCGCTCAGTCCAGCCACCCCGCCGCCGACGATCGCGACGTCAATCCTTGTATCCATACCTACATATTCTGCGAGGGCGGCAGTTTGCGCAAACCGATTTGCCGAACTGCCAACATGTGGTCCACTACAAAGCGCTATCGGCACGCCTGCGCGAGCTCCGGAGTTCGCGCAGGCGGACTCTTGAACGGGCTGCGTCGGCAGCGGGATTGAGTGCAAGTACCCTTTCGCGTATCGAGACCAACGCCCGGACGCCCTTACTCGAGCATCTTGTGGCGCTCGGCGAAGTATGTGGTGTCGCGCTGGCCGATCTTCTTCCGCCGCGCCTAAGCGATCCGCGCGTACGTGCGCGCACCAGGCACGTTGACGGTATGGCCCTTCGACTCCTTAGCCCGACCACGTCTTCTCGTGCCGTCGTTGAAATCACCATTGCAAAACGACGGATGCGCCGAAAACTACAGAGTCATTCCGGGCGCGAATGGATTTACCTGGTGTCTGGCGTCCTGGAACTCACGCTCGATCACGAGATTATTACCATGCGAGAAGGTGAAGCCGCTGAATTTGACACACGACTGCCGCACGCAATGGACGCCGAGTCGGCCAGTGTCACGCTGATCGCTATCTACGGAGAAGAGGGCCGGCGCGTTCACTTTCGCGCAATTAACTAGGCAAGGATCCGTCATAACACTCGCTGGCGTTCCAGCTGGTAGCAGAGTGATTGAACTGGAAGCCTCGCCTAGGGAAGAAGGTCGCCACCCTCCGCAAGCTCTCGTTTCGCAACGTGCTCACCGACAAAGACCATCGTTTCGGCACGGCGCAGCAGACGACGTCGGTGACGCTCGGCGCTCCGGTCGATCGCACGGCGTTCGCTCCGACGCTGCTCTCGACGGACCGCGCGCACGTCGTCCCGCTCGTCGAGCGCGCCGGACACGTCGGCGTCACCGTGCGGATCGCGAACCGCGACTGGTTCTTCCTGCTCGACACGGGCGCGCAGGCGATCTTGGTCGACGGTTCGGTGCTGAAGGCCGCCGGCGTAGACGGCCAGGGCGCGCTGGAAGCCCGCGGCGCCGCGCGCACGGGCGGGCTTCGGCTCGCGCGTCTTTCGCAGATCGCGATCCACGAGCCGCGTCCAGCCCTCAAAGTCGAGTTCTGGACCGGCAGCCGCGACCGGCCCCTTCACGGGCTACTGCGGCGACGCGCGCGGCGGAGCCGCCTGACGTGACCCCTTCTACGGTCTTCGCGAAGTTTGCGTACGCGCTCGACGAGGCGCAGCCTCGCGAGGCGCGCGGTCAGGACGTACGCCGCCGTATCGGCATTGACGGTTCCAGCATCCATCGTGCTAGCATAATCGCGCGAGGCCGTAGCATGGTATTGTGGCGCTGGCGCTAGCTGCGAGCGGCGCACGCCGGCCTCCGTAGCCGCCCTCGTATGCGGTGTGCGGCTCGACCGCTCGCCCGCGTGGTGCGAGGCGTAGCGGTCCCCGACATAGTCCGTTGTCAGCTATGCGGCAACGCGTGATTGCGCCCCCTCGGCCAGCCCGGGGTTCCGCGGAAGAGGCAGAGCGACACTGGCGCTTACCGGAGAGAGAACCGCCACCGGGCGAGGCTTGTGATGTTTTCGCGGTCGGTGGGCCGTACGCGACTCTTTCGAAGCACATCCCCCCACGTCTCCCCCCACAGCCTGTCTGGCACAGCGACAAAAGCAAACGAAAAAGCCCCGTAAACACGGGGCTTTCGTGGAGCCGACGAGCGGACTTGAACCGCTGACCTGCTGATTACGAATCAGCTGCTCTACCAACTGAGCTACGTCGGCGTGCGGCGGACGTGGTCCGGCGCGACCGCTGTCTGTTCGCGCAGCGCTTTCGCCGACCTGCCGGGCTGCTCGACGGGCTTGCCCCAGCGCGCTCGTAGAACGCGCCCGGACGGCGCCTGGGCGCGGGGTTGACGCCGCCTCGCGGCGGTGCTATCGTCGCTATACCTAATTCGTTAGGTATGGCGGAGGTACGTGAATGCCGCGCAAGCGATCGGTTCCGCTCACCGAGGCGGAGCAGCGTCTGATGGAAGTCCTCTGGCGTCTTCGTTCGGCGACGCTGGGGCAGGTCGTCGACGCGCTGCCCGAGCCCGGTCGGCCCGCCGCGAACACCGTGCAGACGACGCTGAAGATCCTCGAAAGCAAGGGGTACGTCCGGCACACCGCGCAGGGCCGGTCGTTCTTGTACGCGCCGGTGGTGGACCGCCAAGCCGCCGCGCGCACGGCGCTGTCGTACGTGACGGCACGCTTCTTCGGCGGTTCGCCGGCACAGGTCGCGCTGAACCTGCTCGACGACGAGTCCATTACCGCGGAACAGCTCGATGCGCTGCGCAAGCGCATCGACGAAGCGAAACGCGGTGCGCAATGACGACGCTCGCAGTGCTGTCGGTGCTCAACGCGATGTGGCAAGGCGCGGTTCTCGCGATCCTCGTCGCTCTCGCGATACGCGCCGTCCCCCGCCGGAACGCCGCGACGACGTGCGCGCTCTGGTCGATCGTCTATCTCGTCATCGCCTTTCTGCCGCTCGTCGATTTCGCGCTCGCACGGCCGGTCGCAGCATCGCTCGCGGGAGCGGATGCGACGGCACTCCGCACCGTCGTCAGTTCGAGCGCTTCGCTCGCGCGCGCGCGGCACGCGGTCGTCCCATCGCCCCAGTCGCGCGCGTCGGCCCTTCGACCGTCTCCGCTCGCAGCGGCCGAGTCCGCGTCGGCGCTCGTGTCGCACCGTATCCCGCGCGTATCGCGCGCGGATGTCCCGGATCGTCCGCGCCTTATGCCGTTCGCCGGCGCCAACGCGCCGCTCGGGCTCGAGGCGCTCCGTCGTGTCGCCGCGCTCCCGGCGGACGCCGGGCTGTTCGCCGTCGCGCATAGCCTCAGCGATGCGATCGGCACGTGCGCGTGGCCGATGCTCGCGGGCTGGGCCGTCGTCGACACGATCTTGCTGTGGCGTCTTGCCTGGAGCTACGCGCTCGTGCTGCGCGTCAAGCGGGCCGCGACGCCGCTCACGATGTCCCTTCCCGCCGTGAACTTGCATCGCGGACGAGCGGCCGGACTGCGCACCTCCGCGGACGTTCGCGTCCCGTGCGCGATCGGGTTCGCAAAGCCGGTCATCGTCGTGCCGCGCGCGCTCGCCGAGACGCTCGAACCGCACGATCTCGCACGCATCGTCCTGCACGAGCACGCGCATCTTCGGCGCTACGACGACTGGATCAACGCGCTCCAGCGCATCGCCGGCGCGGTGCTGTTCTTCAATCCCGTCCTGCACTACGTCGCGCGGCGCATCGACTTGGACCGCGAAGTCGCGTGCGACGACGCGGTCGTGGCGGACATGGGCGATCCGCTCGAGTACGCGAAGTGCCTCACGAAGATCGTCGATCGCCGCACGCGCGGTCCGTTCGCGCTCGTTCCGGGGTTCTTCTTCCGCCGCAGCCAAGTGATCGCGCGCGTCGACCGCCTCATCGGTCTCCGCAGCAGCATGTCGACCCGCGTCGCGCGATGGGCGCCGGCGGCGGCCGCGGTCCTGACCGTCTCAGCAGTGCTGCTCGCGCGCGTGCAAGTGCCGGTCTTCGCTGCGTCGCTCGATCCGGCGCCCGCGGTATCCGCGGCTCCCGCGGAGCACGCCGCCACCGCATCGTCCGCCCCATCGTCCGCGGCCCGTGCGTCGAGTGCTGCCGCAGCTCGGCCCACGCCGCACGTCGGCGCGCACGTGTCGCCGCGCGCTTCGGCAGCGCGCGCGTCCGCGCGCTCGGCGTCCGACTCGTCGGTCGACGTTCAGCGTGTCATCGACGCCGCATCCGCGGCCGCCGAGCGGGCGTATCGCGACACGTCGGCGATGCAGCAGCGCGTCGAACGCGAAACGCTGCAAGCGGCGAAGCAGCGCTGGCTCGTCGACGCGCATCGCACGGACGTGCGCGGGCTTACCGCCGGCCAGCGAGAAGCGCTGGCCAAGGCAGCGCGCGACATGGATGACGCAACCCGCATGCGCGCCGTTCGGCCGCTCGACGACGCACAGCTCCGGCAGTTGCGGGCGCAGCTCGACGCGCTCGACGCGAAGCGGCTGGCGCGCGTCAAGGCGCTCGCCGGCGCCAACCTGCGAGCGCTGGACGCGGCGCGTGTCTCGCAAGCCAAGGCGTTCTCCGAAGCGCAGCGCGCGGCCGACGAAACGCAGCGCGCCGCGCTGAAGCACGCAGTCGCGCAATTGCAACGAAACGCGGAGACGTTCCAACACCTCGCGCGCGTCCAGGCGCTGCAAGCGGCGGACATGCCGAACGTGAAGGCGCTCACCGACGCGCAGATCCGCCGTCTGCACGAGCTGGATCTGCAGCCTCTCCGGGCCGGCCCGGCCGATCGGTTGGGAATCGTGGCCGCGTTACAGCCGCTCGTGCGCGGCGACGTCCTCGACACGCTCGTAAAAGAAGGCTACCCGCGGCCGCAGGTCGGCGAGCTGATCGACATGGAGCAGGACGGCGTCACGGCCGACCTCGTCTCCGCGATGGCGCCGTCGCACCCGAGCGCCGAGCAGCTGATCCGGTTGGCGCGGCACGGTGTCTCGGGACGGTACGTTCGCGCGATGGCTGCGGCCGGCTATCCGAACCTCACGTCCGGACAGCTGGTCGGCCTCGTCGACGCGGGGGTCACGCCGCAGTTCGTGAAGCGGCTCGAGGCGCACGGCTACTCGCATCCGAGCGTCGAGGAACTCGTGAAGCTGGCGCAAGCCGGACGGTAAAGACACGGCGCGGCCGGCGAGCCGTCGGCGTGTACCGCTCGGGCCGCGAAGCCGCGCGGTCGATAACGGGAAGGATGCGACGTCTCGCGGCCGCGCTGGCTCTCGCCGCGATCCTCTTCCCGCTCGGTGCCGCCGCCGCCGAGGAGGCGGCCGTGGCGCGCCTCCCGTCCGATCCGGCCGCCCCCGCATCGCTGTTCCGCCCGACCGTGCTCTCCGGCGTGTTCCGGGTCCCGCGCGTCGACACGTCGCTCTACGTCGCCGCACCGTGGCTCGCGCGAGACCTCTCCGTCGTCATCGTCCGCCGCGACGGCCGGCGGCAGCGGCTCGACGCGGACGCGAGCGTTCCGGGCGCGATTCTCGGCGTGCGCCTTCCGGCCGACGCGTTCCAGGCCGACCGCATCGAATACGAAGCGCACGCCGTCTCGTCGCTCGCGGTTCCGTACGTCGTGTCGGCGGACGCTCTCGCGCTGCTCAACGCGAGGACGTGGCCCTACGCCGCGGCGTTCGGTGCGTTCGCCGCACTCGGCTGCCTCCTGGCGGTCGCCGCGTCGTTGCGCCGGTCTCGCGTGCTCGCGCTGCTCACCGTCACCGCATTCGCGCAAGCGTTGCTGCTGATCCCGTGGCTCGGGATCGTGCGACCGTCACCCCTGCTGAGTCAGCCGATGCACGCGCTGCTGCAGGCGCTGCTGATCGTCTCACTCGCATCGGTCGTGCTGACCGTCGCATCGTCGCTGGGCGTTCGCGGACGCTTCGCCGCCGTCGCGCGCCGGGCGACGTGGTCGCTCGCCGCCGCCGCGTCCGCGTCGGTGTTCGGCGCGGATCTCTTCCAAGATCTGTGGGCCGTTCCGCCGCCCGTGGAAACGCTCGCGGCGCTCGGGTGCGCCGCCGCGCTGCTCGCGGCGGCGGCACGATCGCTGTCGAGCCGCGCGCCTGCGGCGCGCGCGCTCGTTTGCGGAGCATGTCTCTTCTTGCTCGCGACGGTCGCGCGCACCGTCGTCGACGTGCCGATCGCCGCGCTCGTCGCGAGCCTCGGCGGTACGCTCGCGCTCGCGTTCGCCGCGGCGCTGATCCCGCGCGCCCGCCGCGCTGCGGCCGAAGAGACGCACGGGATCGCGCCGGCGCCGGCCGTTCCGGAGACCGCCGCCGTCGCCGCGCCCGTGCCCGACATCGCGCCGGCGCGGCCGATCTTCGGCGCTCCGCCGCCGCGCGAGCTGCTCGCCGACGGGCTGACCGGCATCGCGAATCGCAGCGCGCTTTCGGCGGCGCTGGATCGCGCGTGGACGCGCTGCGCCGCGGACGGCACGCCCGTCGGCATGCTCCGTGTCGACCTGGACCATTTCCGCCGCTACAACGACGCGCACGGTCCGGACGCCGGTGACGACGCGCTGTGCCGGATCGCCGTCGCGCTCGGCGCTACGCTGCCGCCGTCGCTCGCAAGCGCGCTCGTCGCGCGGGACGGCGGCGACGAGTTCTGCATCCTGCTCCCGGGCGCGACGCTCGCGGCGACGCAAGCGCACGGCGAGCGCGTTCGTTCCGCGATCGACGCGCTCGCGATCGCACGCGACGACGTTCCGGCGCGCCGGCTCACCGCGAGCGTCGGCGCGGCCTCACTGGAGCCTGCGAGCGCCGAAGATCCGTTCGCGCTGTTCGCGCGCGCCAACGCCGCGCTCTACATCGCGAAGGCGATGGGGCGCGATCGCGTCGTCGCCGACGAGCCGGTTCAGACGTTCGCGAAAAGCGAGTCGGCCAAGCTCTGATTCACGTCGTACGTGCCGTAGTCCATCGTCGCGTGAATCGTCATGCCGCCCGACATGATATCCGCGTCCGCATGACGCGGCAGCTCGTAGACGCCTTCGTAGCCTTCGGTGATCGTCTCGTCGATGCGCGAGCCGTCCCGGCACACCCACTGCGCGTGCAGCGGCGCGCCGGCGACGTCGTCGACGTCGAGCAGCATCGTCGCGACGGGGCCGTCACGGCGCGGCACGCCTTTCAGATGGTACGTCGTTCGTCCGCCGGCCACGCTGGCCGACACGACGTTCATGTCGTACGTCGAGCTCCACGTCAGCGGCGTCCCGAGCTCTCCGAAAAGGCGGCGGAAATCGCTCGGCACGTGGTGCATGTCGAGGGCCAGCCGATCGGGGCGCTTGTAGTACACCATCCCGTCCAGCCCGAAGTGGAAGGTGAACAGCCGATGCAGCCGCGCCTCGATGTGGACCGGGACTGCGTACGACGCGAGCGGCTGATCGGCCGCGGTGACGCGCGCGAGGACGTCGACCGCGCTGATCGTCGCGGGGCTGCGCAGCGTCGTCTCGGCCAGCGCGGCGCCCGGGCGCGCTGAGAAGGGACCGCCGGCGGCGCCCAGCACCGCCGCGGCCAGGATCGCGAGCCCGCGTCTGCGCGCTTCGGAACCCATGGCGTCCCCTCGTCCAGCAGCTTTCACGACGATCATAGTGTACCCGTCAACCGCCGTGAATCGGGCCCCTCAATTGAGGGGTTCGTTCAGGCGGCGTCCCGCCATACGGGGATGACGGAGCGAACGTCTCCCCGTTGGAGGTACCCCGCGGCCGCCGTTTCCAGCGCATCCAGCGAAACGGCCTCGTCGGTGACGACAACGCTTCCTTCGGCGAATCGAACGAGCAGCGGAGCGCGCAGCGGCCGCGCGATGAGATCGGCGCCGCCGTGTGCCGGCGCGCGGTCGCGCGCGTCCAGCGCCGCGAGCACGTCGGCGACGACCGCCGACGCCGTCGCATCGCCGCCCGCACCGGCGCCGAAGAACGTCAGCGGGCCGCAGCCGCGCCCGAGCACCTGCACGACGTTTTCGGCGCCGCGCGGACGCGCGAACGGATGGTCCGCCGGAACGAATGCGGGCGTCACGCCGGCTTCGATGCCGTCGCCCGAGCGACGCGCCATCGCGACGAGCTTCAGCCGCATCCCGCGCTCCGCCCCCGCGCGCACGTCGTCGCGTGAGATCGACGCGATCCCCCGCCGCGGAACGTTCGCCGAGAGCGACGGACGGCGAAACGCGAGGCCGGCGAGGATCGCGAGCTTGTGCGCGGCGTCGTGCCCGTCCACGTCGGCACGCGGATCGGCTTCCGCGAATCCGAGACGCTGCGCCTCCGCGAGCGCGTCGGCGTACTCGGCGCCGTTCTCCATCGCGTCGAGCACGAAGTTCGTCGTGCCGTTCAGCACGCCGCCGATCTCCAGCACGTCCTCGCCGGCGAGCGCGCCCTGCAGCGCGCGCACGATCGGGATCGCCCCGCCGACCGCGGCTTCGTAGCGCAGCGACGCGCCGGTGCGCGCCGCGAACGCCGCGAGCCACGGACCTTCGGTGGCGATGAGATCCTTGTTCGCCGTCACGACATCCTTGCCGCGCGCGAGCGCGCGAAGCACCAGCTCGCGCGCGAGGCCGAGGCCGCCGATGCATTCGACGACGACGCGCACCTCGGGATCGTCGACCACGTCGAAGCCGTCGTCCGAGAAGTCGCGCCAGGCGACGTCACGCGGCTTGCGTGGATCGCGCACCGCGACGCGCCGCAGCATCCCCGGATGCGAGGCGACGAGCCGTCGCGCAACGCCGGATCCGACCGTGCCGCATCCTAACAGTCCGACGCCGGACGCGCGCGTCCGCGTCGACGCGGTCGCCGCGGGGTGGACGTCGGAGGAGCAGAGGACGCGGGGAAGGGTGTGCACGGGAACCTCCATGTGGAGATGAAAAAGGCCCCCGCCGGTCGGCGAGGGCCTCGTCTGCGATCGTTGCGTTCGCGCTACGGCGACGCCGATCGAGACCTGCCCTCACCGAGGGTGGTCGTCGTCGTCATCGTCGTCGTCATCGCACATGCGATGACGCGGAACGCTGCCATGCCCTGCACCGTACCACGGCTTCGCACCCGGGCGCAAGAGGCCAACGCGAAAGATTCGGTCACGCGCACTACGGGCCGCCGAGGACGACGGCGCTCGTCGCGGGCAGCACGGCCGGGACCGGCCCGGTCCACGCCACGCGCCCGCCGCGCAGCAGGTCGCGGTCGTCCAGAACGAGCGCGTGCCGATAGCGCGCCGCCGCGTGCGGCATGTCGAGCACGCGGAACGACGGGTTGACGAACGCAGCGCACGGGCCGGCCGGGACGCCCCGCAGATAGCAGCGCCGGAATTCACGGACGTACACGCCGCTCGCATCGCGCAGCTCGTCGGCCGAGGAGCGCGCCGTGCGCACCGGATATGCCGGTACCAGCTCCGTCTCGGGAAGCAGCGCCGAGCCGCCGGGAATCGGATCGATCGGCGCCATCACGGACCATTGCGGATCGTAGCTGAGCCACCATGAGGCGAGCGCGTACAGCCGCGACGAGACCGTCGGCGTTCCCATCATGAAGCACACCGCGATCTTGTGGAGGGCCGTGTTCGCGAGAAGCCCCGCCTGCTCCGCGGGCCAGCCGTCTCGGCGTTCGGTCTTCAGGCCGCCCGAATTGCGAAAGCAGCCCTCGTGTACTTCGCCCCACACGAAGGACGGCCGGAGAAATGCGCCGCCGTATGACGGCAGCCCCGTTCCGGAGTCGTACCCGTTGACGACGAGCGGGCGCACCGCTTGCCCCAGATACGCGATCCAAGCGTCGCGAAAGACCGCGTCGCTCGTGATCTCGACGCCGGCGTCGTCGAAGTCGTAGAACTCCGAGCTCTGGGGCGACATGTCGCGCGTATGGAGCGGCCCGCCGGCGTCGTCGGCGAAGAAGAAATCGAGCGACGGCGCTTTCGCGAGCAGCGCGGCGGTCATCGCGTGCCAGGCCCGGCGCGCTTCGGGCGAGAGCGGGTTGAGCGCCTCCTGATACTGAAAGTGCGCATCCACGTATCGCCGTACGCGCGTGCCGTCGCGGCCGTGAAACCACGCGCCTTCGCCCGCGTTGCCGAACGGCCCGTCGCACTTCCCCGCGGGCGGCGCGAACGGCGGACGACAGTACGGCACGTACGCCGGATCGGTGTACGCGCCCGCGAAACGTCCGCCGGCGGACTTGAACGCCTGCGCGTGCTCCGCACTCGATCCGTCGTCCTCGACGTAGTCCGCGTACGTCGCCATGACCGACGCGGGCACGTCCTCGTTGACGCCGTTCAAGCCGAAGTAGTACCAGGTCTTGACCCGGGTCGGCCCGCGCTCGCTCATCGTCGTCGCGGCCGGCGCCGCTTCGACGACGCGATGCTCCAACGCGAACGCGGCGCTCGCGACGACCGCGAGCGCGACGGCGGCAAAGACGGCTGATCGCACGGGCGCGAGCTTCGCGACGGAGGACGCGCCCACCCGGTCGCGCACGCATCCCGGCGGAACGCGCGCCGGACGAGGCGAATGCCCGTTCCGTGCAAGACCGTCGTGTGTGGGTCACCGCGCTGCTCGCGGCCGGTGCGGTCGCGCTGTTTGCCCTCCATCAGCATGTCGTCGACGTGGCGGCGCTCGCGCAGCACGGCGTCTTCATCGCTCTCGACGGGCGTCCGATGGGACCGTCCTTCTATCTGTCGATTCCGTATCGCGTGATCGATCCCGAGTTCGGCCCGCCGCAGAGCGCACACGCGGCGCTGCTCGTGCTCGCGCTCGCGGAGTGCGCGCTCCTGTTCGCGCTCTACCGGTCGCTGCGCGATCGCGCCGTCGCGCCGTCCGAGCGCGTCGCCTTGGGTGTCGCGGCGCTCGCGATCACGGCGCTCGCGATGAGCGCGCGCAGCGTCTTCGGCTTCGATCTCTACGCGTACGCGGGCTTGGCGAAGCTCGGCCTCGCGGGCGCGTATGCGCCGCCTGCCGTGCCGTTCGCCGGCGAGTTCGCCGCGATCAACCGCGCGTGGGGGCTGCCGATGGCCCCGACGCCGTACGGCCCGCTCTGGGTCGCCGTCGCGCACGCGCTCGCCGGCGGCGCGCGATCGCTCGCGAGCGCGCTGCTGCTGCTGCGGGTGCTCGCGCTCGTGCCGTTCGTCGCGATCGCGGCGATCCTGCTGCGGCGAGGAATCGTCTTCGCCGCGCTTTTCGCGCTCGATCCGAGCATGCAAAATCTCTTCGTCGTGAACGGCCACAACGATCTCGCGGGCGTGGTGCTGGTGCTCCTCGCGCTGTTGGTCGTCGCCGCGACGCCGCTCGGCGCGCTGCTGCTGACGACGGCGGCGGGCCTCGTCAAAGTGCATCTCACGGGATGCGCGCTGCTCGTGTTCGCCGGACGCGCTCCGTTGGCGCGCCGCGCGGCATGGGTCGTGTCGGCGTTCGTGCTCGTGGCGGCCGACTCGGTGCTGCTGGGCGGCCCCAACTACATTCACGAGTGGTTCGTGCTCCTCCGTGGGAACCACGCACAACACGGCATCGGCTCCGTGACGGGCAACGCGCTCCGCACGATTCTGTTTTTCGTCGCGGTCGCCGCGGCGCTGATCGCGTTCCTGCGGCAGCGCATCTGGCGCAGCGGGAGCTGGGCGTTCGTCGCCCTCACCTCGACGGTCTATCCGTGGTATCTCGCGTCCGCGCTTCCGTACGCATCGCTCGAGCGCGGCGCGCTCGCGGCCTTCCTGATCGGCTTTCCGGTCGTCGCAGGCATGCTGGAGTTCGCGTTTCCGCACCTGGGCCTCGGACAGGTCGCGATGCTCGGCATCCTGATCGCGTGCGCCGTGCAGCTCGCGCGCCGGGACTTCAAACCGATCGACGAGCCGGCGCTGCGCCCCGCTTCGTCCTAGAGGTCGCGGAGGAGGCGCGCGAGCTCGCCGGCTTCGGCGAGGAACGCGTCGTGACCGTGTTCGCTGCGCTGGTGGCGGTACTCGGCGTCCCAGCCCGCGCCGGCCCAGCGCGCCGCGCACGCCCACACGTGCTCCGGCGGATAGAGCTGATCGCCCTCGATGCCGACGAACGTCAGCCGCGTCGGGCCCGGCGGCCGTTCGTGTCCGCGCAGGTCGAACAGATCCATCGCGCGCGTCAGGGTGCGATAGCTGTTCGCGTCGATGCGCGCCGCGAAGGCGTCGCCTTGGCGATCGAGGTAGCCTTCGACGTCGAAGCGATCGCCGAGCCGGCGCGACGGATCGCCGCCGCCGCGGTTCGGACGGTTCGCGAAGCGGCGTTCGAACAGCGCTTCGCTCTTGTAGGTGAGGGTCGCGATCGCGCGGGCGAGCTTCAAACCGCGCACCGGCTGCTCGTCGTACCAGCCGTCCCAGAAGGCGGGGTCGAGCACGATCGCGTCGCGAGCCGCGCCGTTCTGCGCGATGCCCTGCGCGCGCAGGTGATCGTACGCGCCGACGACGATCGCGTGTGCGACGCGTTCGCCGTGCGCGCGGGCCCATTGCAGCGCCTGAAAACCGCCCAGCGAGCCGCCGATCGCGACACGGAGTTTCGGCATTCCGAGGGCATCGAGCGCGCGGCGCTGCGCCTCGACGATGTCGGCGACCGTGACGACCGGAAATCGCGGGCCCCAGCGCCGGCCGTCGGGCGCGAGCGACGGCGGCCCCGTCGAACCGTAGCAGCCGCCGAGGACGTTGACGCCGACGACGCACCACGCGGCCGGATCGAAGAGCGCGCCTTCGCCGACGACCCCGCCCCACCACTCCGCCACGCGCGAACTTCCCGTCAGCGCATGGCTGACGAGAACGACGTTGGCGCCGTCGGCCGCCGGCGCCGCGCCGTAGCGCGTGACGCGCTGCACGACGTCCGGAACGACGTCACCGGACGTCAGCTCCAGCGCCCCGATGGAGACGTCGTCCTCGAGGACGTTCACCCGTGCGCTCACGCCGGATTGCCGTCGTGCCGGCGCCGCATGCGCGGACAGTAGCAGACCGCGGACCGGTGCGTCAAGCGCCGTTCACGCGTGATTGCAGGCGCGATCGCCGCGCAGGCGTGCGTGCGCGTCGCGCGCACGCCTGCGCTCCCGATCGTCTCTAACGCGAACGCGGCGGAGGGGTGCGCTCCGGTCGCGGACGCTCCCCGGTCGCCGGCGCATGCGACGCCGCGGTGCGCGGCGCGGTCTGCTGCGGCGCGGTGCGCGGCGCCGTCTGCTGCGGCGCGGTGCGCGTCGTGTTCTCCGGAGACGTGCGCGTCGTCGTCGGCGCCGTCCGGGTCGTCGGAGGAGCGGCGGTGCGCATCGGTACGGGACGCGGTTGCCCGACGGTCGACGGACGCGACTCGATCGGACGCGCCTGCACCGGGCGCGCGTACGCGCGCGCGGTGGACTGGGCGGGAGGCCGCGTCACCGGCTGACGGGGCGACGGCATCGTGTTGCTGCGCGGCGTCGTGCTCTGCGGCTGACGGCGCGGCGTCGTCGCACCGTTGCCCGCGCCTGCACCGTTCGCCGGCATGCGCGTCACCGGCGTCGCCGGACGACGCGTGGTTCCGGTGGTCGTCGCGGGATGCGTCGTCGTCGTACGCGTGGTCGTCGTCGTGGCCGGGTGCGTCGTGGTCGTGCGCGTCGACGTCGTGGCCGGATGCGTCGTCGTACGCGTCGTCGTCGTGGCCGGATGCGTCGTCGTATGCGAAGCGCCGGCCGGGTGCGCGACGAGCTTCGCGGCGGCGGCGCGATCCTGCGCGGTCACCGGCGTAAAGCCCGACGGCTTGCGCGAGGATGAGTACGGCGCTGGAGCAGCCGCGACGGGAGGCTTTCCGCCGTTCACGTGCGCGAGGAGACGCCGGTCTTGCGCGGCGACCTGCGCATGCTGCTGCTGCTGCTGCGTCGGCGGGACGTGGTGCTCGTGCGCGACGGCTCGTTCCGCGGCGGTCTGCTGCGCGGTCGTACCGCCGTTTCCGCCGTGATAGCTGACGCGCCGCGCGGGCGGCTGCGCCACGACGCTGCGGTCGACGTACACGTTCCGGACGCGGCTCGGGTCGACGCGCGTCACCGCGGTGTTGTAGCGGAACTGATTGCCCTGCCAGCGGCCTCCGACGTAGCCGTGGCCGTAGTAGCCGAAGCCGTAGTCGATCCCGCCGTAGTAGCCGACGTTCGTCGCCCAATACCCCGGCTGCCAGCCGTAGTAGCCGTTCTGCCACGCCCAATAGCCCGGCGTCCAATACAGCCCCGGCTGCGGCGCCGGAACCCACGTCCCCGGAACCCAGTAGTAGCCGCCCGGGCCCCAGGCCCAGTAGCCCGGCATCCACTGGTCGTTCGGATCCGGCGCCGGCGGCTGATCGTACGTGGGGATCGGCGGGGGCGGCTGATCCACCATCTCCGCGTTCTCGTCGTACGAGGCGTAGCCCGAACCGTAGGACTCGTCGTTTTCGGGCGGCTGGACGCCGGCCATCGAGATGGCGACGGTCTGGCTCGACTCGTCCCATTGCACGCCGGCGCCGAGCGCCTGCGAGATGAAACGCAGCGGAACGTACGTGCTCGCCCCTACGATGAACGGCGCGACGTCGATCGTCTGCGGCTCGTTGTCCACCGTGGCGTCCCTCGAGCCGATGTGCAGCGAGATCTCGCGGCCGTTTCCGGTCGCGTTGATCTGGCCGTTGTCGTACACGACGGTGGCGCCGAGATTTTCGAACACGCCGCGCAGCGGAACGAAGACGCGTCCGGCTTGCATGATGGGCGCCGGCGACACGTTCACCGGGCTGCCGTTGATGGTGATCTGGACTTGCTGCGCCTGCGCGGCGGCGCCGAAGATGAGTGCGAAGGCGACCCCGACGCCCGTCGACATGATGAAGCGCTTGATGCTCAAAGGCGGTCCTCCGTCTATCCGTCCGCTTTCCCGTTCGCCGAACGACCCTACCCGGGGTTCAGGGAACCCTAACCCCGCCCACGCGGAGAAGCGCCTGCGGTGCCGGGCGCCGCGACGGGCGATCCCTCGCTCTGTTGCTCGGCCCTGCTCCGGCGCGGTATCATGCGCGCGGGTGAGAAAGCGATTCGATCCGCGCGCCGCGGCGGCGCTCGTGCTGCTCGCGATCGCGGTCTGCGCGATCGCCGCATACCGGCTCCATCACGACGCCGGCGCCTGGTCGCCCGACTCCGCGATCTATTTGCGCATGACGCTCGTCGACCGCGGCATGAGCCCGACCGAGGCCAAAACGGCCTCGGATGCGTTCATGCGAGGTACGCCGGCGGCGGCCGACCCGCAGAGCCGAGACTATTACGGCCCGCATCCGCCGGCGTTCTACGCGAGCCAGGCCGCCCTGTTCGTCACGCGGCCGCTCTATCCGGCGATCGCGTCGCGCCTGTACCCGCGATTCGGCCCGCGCGCGCTGAAGCTCGTGTCCGCCGCGGCGTTCGTGCTCGGCGCGCTCGTGCTCTTCGCGTCGCTGCTTCCCCTCGTCCCCGCGTGGTACGCGGCGCTCGGCGCCCTCGCGTTCGCGACGGCGCCTGAAGTGCTCGATCTCTCGGCGCTCGCGCTGACCGACGAGCTCGCGACGCTGTTCTGGGTGTGCACGCTCTGCGCGATGTTCGCGTACGTGCGCCGCCCGGCGCCTGCGGCGCTCGTCTTCGTCGTGCTCGCCTGCGCGGCGCTCGACTTCACGCGGCCGGCGGCGTACTTGCCGGTGGGCGCCGCGCTCGGCGCGCTGATCGTCGTCCGCCGCGACGCGGCGGCGCGCCGCACCGCGTCGGCGCTGGTCGTCGCGACGCTGATCCCCGCGCTCGCGTTCCTTCTGTACGACGCCGCCGTCCACGGCCCGAGCGTCGCCGCCCAGCTGCGCTGGCAGTACGAGTGGGAGCGCGCAACGGACCCGGCCGTCGCGGCGAGCTCGCCGCTCGCGTGGTACGTGCGGGCGGAGCTCACGGCCGCGGCTCTGCTCGCGACGGCGGCGATCTATCGCACCGCCGCGCTCCTGCCGCTCGTGCTCGGCGCGTTCGGCGCGGTGCTGTTCCGGCCGCGCGTGCTTCTCGGGATTCTGCTCGGCGGCACCGTCGTCTCGCTTCTCGCGCTCGTCGTGAACCCCACGGAGTACGCGCGCACGGTCGAGCTGCCCGTGACGCCGGTCGTCGCCATCCTCGCCGCGTACGCGCTCGCCGAGCTCGGACGCGTCGTCGTCGCCACGCGGGCTCAGCGCAACGGCACGAATCCGAGCCGCGCGACCGTCGTGCGCTGATAGCCGGGCCGAAGGATGAACGCGATGTACTTCGCCGCCACGCCGCGCGGTGGTCCCTTCGTGTACATGTGCTCGTACGACCATAGCGGATACCGCCGCGCCGCGACGTCGCGCGCCGACGGCGTGGCACCGTTGAGCTGGAGCGCGCGGATCCCCGGTTTCGCGGCGTAGCCGAAGCTGACGTACGAGATCGCGCCCACCGAACGCGAGACGGCGTCCACGACGCTGCCGTTCGAGTCGAGCTCCAACTCCCGATTCGTGTACGGCGTTCCGCGCATGATCGCTGCGGTGAACGTGCCGCGCGTTCCCGACGAACGCGGCCGGTTGACCACCGTGATCGGGACGTCGGGCCCGCCGAGGGCGCGCCAGTTCGCGACGGCCCCGGAGAAGATCTCGCGCAGTTGCGCGACGCTGAGGTTCTTCACGCGCTGAAGCGGCGGGCCGCTGCGCACGATGACCGCGAAACCGGCGATGGCGACGCGGTTGTCGACGAGGTCGCGTGACGATGCGGGGGCGGGGATGTCGGACATCCCGATGTCGACGACGCCGTTCTCGACCTGGGCGAGCCCGACGCCGGAGCCGCCGCCGGCCACCGCGATCCGCGCCTGCGGGTCCGTGCGGCTGAAATCGCCCGACGCCTGCGCGGCCAGCGGCAGCAGCGCGGTGCTTCCGGCGAGCGTCATCGAGTCGGAGCGGCCCGTGCACCCGGCGAGCGCGAGCGCGGCGACGGCGAGGACGGCGCGGAAGGACATCGTCCGTTCCTACCCACGCCCGCTCGGCGCCTCGCGGCACGGCGCTCAGTCGCGCGCCCGTTCGAACAGCGCGCCGACGTCGAGCGCGAGACCGGGCAGGGCCGGATGCTCGAGCGTCTCGCCCGGGCCCCACGTTCGCGTGCCCTCCAGGTCGTGGACGCTGACGCTCTCCGTCGCCGGGTCGACCAGGACGACCGCGTCGCTGCCCGCTCGCAGGTAGGCCTTGACCTTGTCGTCGACGTCGGCGCGCAGCTCGTGCTTCACCAGCACCTCGAACACGACGCTCGGCGCACCGCGCGGCACCGAGACGTCCTGCGCGGACGCGTCCTTCGGGAGCGCGGCGTAGGAACGGTACGCGAGGTCGGGGACGAGCGGCCGCGCCAGCTCGCCCGGGACCGCGACGCGGAAACGCCACTCGGTGCCGAGCCGGCCGCGGCCGCGCGCCCAGGGGCGAAGGACCGCAGCCAGCTCGGCCTGGAGCGCGGCGTGCTCGTAGGTGCCGCTCACTTTTTGAACCGGCCGTCCGCGGACCCATTCGCTCTGCGGCTTCGTTTGCGGCAGAACGATCTCACGAAACGAGGCGCCACGGTCGTCGCTCACGCCGGGCGCATGGAAAAGCAGTGCACGCGCGCACAAAACGCCGCGCGGCTCGCCCTTCCCCGCTGCGACCCCGCCGAATGCCGCAGAAAGGGCCGAAAGGTACGCGATCAGCGCCCCGGATGCGCTCTGCGGGGCGTTACCGAGTCAGGTCCGGGCGGCGAAGTACGCGGCGTCGTCGGCTTCGAGGAAGTCGAACGTGGCCCCGAGGGGCTTCCCGCGCATCAGCGGGTGCCGGCCGAGGACGAACGCTTTGTCGTCCTCGTTCAGCGCGTCGACCCGCATCGCCGTCAGCTTTCCGTTGACTTCCTCGACCACCGCGGGATCGAGCCGCTCGCGCAGCCACGCTTCGACTTCCGCTTCGTCGCGGGCACGCGAAACGACGTCCCGCAGCTCGTCGATGCCGATGCGCAGCTTGTGCAGCACGTACGAGCTGATGCTGCGCGACCCGGCGACGATGTAGTCGCCGGGGTTGCCGCCGGGAAGCTCGGCGCGCAGCTTGTCGACGGTGCGTGCCATGAAGACGCAGCCGGCGAGCTTCTCGCGCGGGCTGCGCGGCGGGCGGGCGGTGAGGTCGAGCGGTTCCATCGAACGCTCTTCTACGAGCCCGCCGGGGGCCTTCTTACGCTGTCGCGTCCGCCGCGCTCGTGTGGATGCGCGGCGTGAATCCGGCCCGCAGGACGGCGACCGCCGACGGCGGCGTGAGGACGGTCGCCGAACCGCGGCGCGGCCGTTCGCGGCGCTCGCCGTAACCTTCGTCGGTCCACGCGAGCAGCGCGTCGCCGAGCACGAGCCACGCGCGCTCGTCGACCACGACGTACGTGCCGTTCGGAAGGGCGGCGTACGGAAGGCGATGCGTGCGCTTCGCGCGCCCGTCGAGGCGCTCGGCGTGCAGGGCACGGTCCATGTCGTCGGCGCCGGCCGGAGCGCCGAACGCCTGCGCCCACAGCGTCTTGAACCGGACGTAGTCGGCGTGCCGGCATTCGGCACACGGACGATGTCCAGCCGCGAACGCCGTCGCCTCGTCCAGAAAGAACAGCTCGGTGTACCGGCGCGGCGTCATCACGTTGCGGTATCGTCCGCGAAACTCCAGCACGCACGCGATCCACCGGCGGACAGCGTACGGCCGTGCGATGCGCCGGGAAGCGTCGTGCAGAACGCCCCGATTGCCCATCATCGTGCCGCGGCCCGGCGCCGCGATCAGCTCGCCGAACGGCGTCACGCGGTTCTGCAGCGGCACGGCGCTTACGCGTCCGGCAGGTCGTGAAACGTACGCTTCGGCGCGCGTTCCTCTTGCTCGAGATCGTCGAGAAAATAATAGACGATCTTGCGGTCGTCGAAGCCGACCTTCGCAAGCTCGCGGCCGTCGATCTCCACGACCTCGTGAATGTGCCCGGTGCGGCCCGCGTAACGATAGTTGACGTCGGCGTACTCGGGGTTGCCGGGGGCCGGGCGCGGGACGACTTTGGTTCCGCGCAAGGGGGTACGGTGACGGTGTTCGCTCAATTGACGCTCCGGCGGCGGCTGCTGCGCGTTCGTTCGGGCTCGACCCGTGCCGCCCTGGAAAGGATCGGAGCTGGGATGATCATCGAGTACCGAGGGAAGCGCCCGAAGGTCGCCTCGTCGGCGTTCGTCGCGCCGACCGCCGTGCTCATCGGCGACGTCGAAGTCGGCGAGGAAGCGTCGATCTGGTTCGGTACCGTGATCCGCGGCGACAACGGCCCCATCCGCGTCCACGCGCGCGCGAACGTGCAGGACAACTCCGTGCTGCACGTCAGCGAAGGCTGCGCCACGATCGTGGAAGAGGGCGCCACCGTCGGGCACTGCGCGATCCTGGAGGACTGCCGCATCGGGAAAGGCGCGCTGATCGGATCGAACGCGGTCGTGCTGAACGGCGCGAGCGTCGGCGAACAGGCGCTCATCGCGGCGGGCGCGGTCGTCGCGGCGAACGCCGAGATCCCGGCGCGCGTCGTCGCCGCCGGCGCGCCCGCGGTCGTGAAGAAAGAACTGGTCGGCGCGGCGATCGGCTGGGTCGAGCACGCGGGCCCGGAGTACGTCCACCTTTCGCGCTCGTATCTGCGGCACGGCATCGGCGATCCGGAGATGCACGAGATCGTCGCGACGCAGGTCGCCCCCTAACCGGGCTCGCCCCCCGCGGTGAACCGTCGCGGAGCGATCGCCGGCGTCGTCACGTCGGCGCTGATCGCTGCGGTCGCATGGCTCTGTGCGCGTGCGGTGCCGCTCGTCGGCGCACCGGTCTTCGCGATCGTGCTGGGCGCGCTGCTGCGCAGCGTCCGCCCGCTGCCCGCCGGCTGGCGTCCGGGAACGGCGTTCGCGGCGCGCACCGTGCTGCAGGCGGCGATCGTGCTCTCGGGGTTCGGCTTGTCGCTCGCGACGGTGATCGGCACCGGGCTCGGCACGCTGCCCGTCACGCTCTCGACGATCGCCGTCGCGCTCGTGCTCGCACCGCTCGCCGGCCGCGCGCTGCGGCTCGACGCGTCGCTGCAGACCCTCGTCGGCTGCGGGACGGCGATCTGCGGCGCTTCGGCGATCGCCGCGGTGTCCGCGGTGGTCGAGCCGCCCGAGGCGGACGTCGCGCTCTCGATCGCGACGGTGTTCTTCTACAACATCGTCGCGGTGTTCGTGTTTCCGCCGATCGGCCACGCGCTGCACATGACGCAGGACCAGTTCGGTCTGTGGGCCGGGACGGCGATCAACGACACGTCGTCGGTCGTCGCGGCGGGCTACGTCTACGGCCACGAGGCGGGCGCGCACGCGACGATCGTCAAGCTGACGCGCGCCACGTTGATCCTCCCGATGGTCGCCGGGATCGCGCTGCTGCGCGCGCGCGCGCACCGCGGTGAAGGGAAGGCGATCCCCTGGCGTCACATCGTGCCCTGGTTCATCCTCTGGTTTCTCGTCGCGGCGCTCGCGAGCAGCGCCGGGCTGTTCCCCGGCGCATGGCGGCCGCCGGTCGCCGAAGCCGCGACGTACTTGATCTCGGTCGCGCTGGCCGCGATCGGCCTGCAGACCGATCTTCCGCGGCTGGTGCGCACCGGCGCCCGGCCGCTCGCGCTCGGCGCGAGCCTGTGGATCGCGGTCGCCGTCACCTCGCTCGCGGTGCAGCGCGCGACGGGGACGTAACGCCGCGCTCGCACGCCGCCACGAAGGCGGCGAACAGCGCGCGGCTCGCGCCGCCGTCGAGCGCGCGCGTCGACTCGGGATGCCATTGCACAGCGAGCCAAAACGGCGAAGCGAACCGCGCTTCGAGCGCTTCGACGATGCCGTCGTCGGTGGCGCCGACCTCGCGCAGATCCGGTGCGAGCACGTCGACGGCTTGATGATGCCGCGCGCCGGTGCGCAGCGATTCGGTTCCCACGACGCTCGCGAGAAGGCTGTCCGGCGCGATGCGGACCACGTGCTCTTCGATCAAATTTCGGTCCGTTTTCCCCGTCGGCAGCTCGACGCGATGGCGGATCGTCGCGCGCTCGCGGAGCCGGCTCGGAACGTCGTCGATCAGCGTCCCGCCGAACGCGACGTTGGCGATCTGCAAGCCGCGGCAGATGCAGAACGTAGGCATGCCGCGCTTGCGCGCTTCCTGCAGCAGCTCGATCTCGAGCATGTCGCGCTCCGGCTCGGCGTCGGTGACGTACGGCGATGCGGGCGCCTCATACGCCGCCGGATCGACGTCGACGCCTCCGGTCACCAGCAAGCCCGCCGCGTCGGCGAAGGCCAGCCCGGCGTCCGGGGTCGACGGATCGACGCGCACCGGCTCGGCGCCCGCCTCGCGCAGCGCCTCGAGATATTCCGCGCCCGCCATCCCCCGCGACGCGGTGACGAGCACCCGCACCGGCACGCTACGGCCCGCTGTAGTGCGACTCGTCGCCGTACGGAACGAACAGCGTGTGCTCCGGCTGGAAGCGCAGCTTGATCGTCCCGACCTTCCCGTTGCGGTGCTTCGCGATGATCAATTCGGTCGCGTCGGGGTCGGGCGACGTCTCCTTGTTGTAGTACACGTCGCGATACAGAAACGTCACGATGTCCGCTTCTTGCTCGATAGCGCCCGAATCTCTGAGGTCTGAAAGGAGCGGGCGTTTGTCCTGGCGCGTTTCGACGGCGCGATTGAGCTGGGCGAGCGCGATGATCGGGACTTCCAGGTCCTTCGCGGTCGCTTTGAGCGTGCGGCAGATCTCGCTCAGCTCTTCGTTGCGGTTGACGACTTTGCCGAGCGCGCTCGGACGCACGAGCTGCAGGTAGTCGATGAAGACGACGCTCAGCCCGTGCGCGGATTTCAGCCGGCGGAGGCGGGAGCGAATCTCGGTGACGGTCGGGGCGCCGGCGTCGTCGAGATAGATGGGCAGCTCGTGGAGCAGGCCCATCGCGTGGCCGATCTTCTCCCAGTCGCGGTCGGCGATCGCGCCGCGGCGGAGCTTCGAAGCGTCGAGCTTCGCCTCGGACGACAGCAGGCGCTCGACGAGCTCCTGCTTCGTCATCTCCAGCGAGAACACGGCGACGGGCTTCTTCTCGTCCTTCGCGGCGGCGACGGCCATGTTGAGCGCGAGCGAGGTCTTGCCCATGGCCGGACGCGCGGCGAGGATGACGAGATTTCCGGGTTGCCAGCCGGCGGTGTAGTCGTCGATGTCGCGGAACCCGGACGTCACGCCGGTGCGGTCGCCCTTCTGTTCGTGCCGCCGCTCCAGCGACTGGAACACGCCGAGCAGCAGCGACGGGACGGTCGCGAACGCGTTGTGATCGCTGCGGTTGCCGACCTCGTAGACGACCTGCTCCGCTTTGTCGATCGCGCTCGGGACGTCGTCCTCCGATTCGTAGCCGAGCTGCGTGATCTGCGTTCCGGCGTGGATGAGGCCGCGCAGGCTCGCCTTCTCGCGGACGATGCGCGCGTAGTACTCGGCGGACGCCGCCGTCGGAACGGTGTCCATCAGCGAGTTGAGATACGCCATCCCGCCGATCTTCTCGAGCATCCCGCGGCCGCGCAGCTCTTCGGCGAGCGCGACCTTGTCGAGCGGCTCGCCGCGTTCGTAGAGCGCGTAGAGCGCGAGGTAGATCGCTTCGTGCAGCGCCGCGTAGAAGTCTTCGGGGCGGACGATCTCGCTGACCGTCGCCATCATCTCTTTGTCGACGAGCACGGAGCCGAGCAGCGCCATCTCCGCTTCGAGATTGTTCGGCGGAATGCGGTCGACGTGCGATGCGAGCGAAGCGACGTTCAACGGAGTGATCTTCTGCGCGAGCGTCCGCGCGCGAGCGGCGGCGCGGGAACCGGGAGTCCGAGCGCGGCGAGCGCTTCCGCAACCGTTGCGACGGCGACGACCGTGATTCCCTCGGGCGCCGCGTCAAGTTCTTTGAGATTTTCGTGAGGAACGAGAATGCTTCTCATCCCGGCTTGGCGCGCGGCGTACAACTTCTCCACAATTCCACCGACCGCGCGAACGCCGCCGCTCAGTGACACTTCGCCCGTCACCGCGACGTCCTGCGGAAGCGGCGTGTGCGTGAGCGCGCTGTGGAGCGCGAGGAAGAACGCGAGCCCGGCCGACGGTCCGTCGATGTTGCCGCCGCCGACGACGTTGACGTGCAGATCGAAGTCCATGGGATCGAGACCGCTCACCGCGCGCACGACCGAGGCGGCGTTGAAGACGGCGTCGCGCGCCATCGAGCCCGCCGTGTCGTTGAAGCGGACCGCGCCCTTGTGCGGCTCGCGGGCGGGAAACGCCGCCGCTTCGATCTCCACGATGCTGCCGACGTACTGCAGCACGCCGAGCCCGTGCGCCTTGCCGATCTCGCGCACGCGCCGCGCGCGCGTCTGGCTGTGCGGGACGATGCGGCCGGCCTGCACGACCTCGAGCACGTCGTGCTCGCCGACCGTCGCGCCCCTCGGCCCGCCGCTGCGCTCCAGCGCGTGGCCGTAGGCGTCGGCCAGCACCTGCACCGCTTTGCGCCCTTCGATCGTGTACGAGGCGATCAGCTCGGGGACGCGCTTGGCGACGCGCGCTCCGAGCCGCTGCGCGGCCTCGTGCACGATGCGCGCGACCTGCGGCGCGGTGAGCGGTTCGAAGTACACCGCGCCGCAGCGCGAGCGGATCGCCGCATCGATCGCGTCGGGATCGCGCGTGGTCGCGCCGATCAGCACGAAGTCGGCCGGCGCGCCGTCGCGAAACAGCTTCTTCACGTACGCCGGCACGTTCGGATCGTGCTCGTCGTAGTACGACGACTCGAACGTGACGCGCTTGTCTTCGAGCACCTTCAGCAGCCGCGTCTGCATCGCGGGGTCCATCTCGCCGATCTCGTCGATGAACAGCACGCCGCCGTGCGCGCGCGTCACGAGCCCGAGCTTGGGCTCCGGCACGCCGCTCTCCGAGAGATCGCGCCGCGCGCCCTGATAGATCGGGTCGTGCACGCTGCCGAGCAGCGGGTTCGTCGTCTCGCGATGATCCCAGCGCAGCGTGGGGCCCGCCGCTTCGACGAACGGTGCATCGGCGGCGAACGGTGCGTGCGGGCGTTCTTTCGCGAGCTGCAGCGCCAGACGTGCGACGGTCGTCTTTCCGACGCCTGGCGGTCCGTAGAGGATCACGTGCTGCGGATACGGTGAGGCGAGCTTGGCGATGAGCGCCTTGATCGCGGCCTCCTGGCCGACGACCTGATCGAGCGCGCGCGGCCGCAGCACGTCGAGCGCCGCGCGGGCCAGGCCGCGCGCGTCGAGCGCTTCCAGCTCCGCGAGCCGTTTCTGCGTGGCGGGCGTCTCGGGACCGGCTTCGTCGCGCAGCGCCTCCATCTTCAGCTCGCGCAGGTACTCCTGATGGCGCGCGACCATCTTGGCGTTGATCTTGGTCTCCAGGCGCTCGCCGACGGAGTGCTGCGCGACGAGATCGGCGAGGCGGTCCTCGATCTCCCCGATCACCTTCTTGTACTGCGCCTTGGCGGGACGCGCTTCGAGCGTCGGGTCTTCGAAGACGAGGCGCTGCAGCGCGAGCAGACGATCGGGGATCGCCTGCGAGCGCATCTCCTTCAGCGTGTTGAGCTTGCCGGCGCGCATGACGACTTTGTCGGCCCCCAGCGCGTCGGCCAGCACCTCGTAGAGCGCGGCGATCTCGCGGCGCAGCTTCTCGTCCGCCGAGGTTCGTCGCACCTTACGTCAGCGGGCGGATCGCCCGGAGGCCGAACGCAAAGGGTTCACCGCAGGTGAAACCACTCAGCGCTGCGCGACGACCTGGACCGAGGACTTGGCGACGATGTTGTTCCCGAGACGGATCTCGATCGGGTACGTCCCGAGCGCCTTGATGCCGTCCTTCATCTCGATCTTGTGGCGATCGATCGTGACGCCGAGCTGCTCGTGGAGCGCCTCCGCGACGTTCGCGTTCGTCACCGTGCCGAAGAGCCGCCCGTTGCCGCCCGCCTTCGCGGCGACGCGCACGATGGTCTGTTCGAGCTGTGCGGCGACGTCCTGCGCGTTGGCGACTTCCTCGGCCTGTTTGCGCTTCTTGGCGTTCTGCTGCTGCTCGAGCTGCTTCATCGCGCCCGGCGTGGCGAGCACGGCGAGCTTTCGCGGCAGGAGGTAATTGTTGCCGTAGCCGTCGGCGACGTCGACGACCGCGCCGCGCGAGCCGAGCGGCTTGACGTCGTTGGTGAGGATGACCTTCACGGCGGCGCTCCTACTGGACGACGAACGGGAGAAGGGCGATCACGCGCGCGCGCTTCACTGCGGTGGTGAGTGCCCGCTGATGCGCAGCGCAATTACCGGAGATGCGTCGCGGCAGAATCTTGCCGCGCTCGCTGATGAACTTGCGCAGACGGGTGGTGTCTTTGTAGTCGAGCGAGTCGATGCGCTCGGCGCAGAACGTGCAGACCTTGCGCTTCGGCCGGCGATCTTTCTTCGCCGCCGCACGCTTGCCTTTCGGAGCAGCCATGCTGGGAGGGTGACCTTTCGGTGATGTAGGTGGTGTGCGGCCGGGTCGAGCCCGGCCCTACAACACGTGACGCGCGAGCGCGCCACGACCCCCGCGTCCCTTCGGGAAACGGGTGCCGCCCGAGCGGGCAGCGACGGACACTATAGCATGCCCGGGGCCGCGAAGCCACCCCGGGAGTCGGAGGAGCCTGGGTCGGCGTTTCGGTCGCTGCAAGCGGTATCTCGCACGTCCGAGCGCAGGCGGACGGGCGCCGGCTGCGCGTCGAGACGCTGCCGCCGGCATCGAGGCACCCGCGAAGAGAGCCGGACGAAAGGGTGGCGGGCGCGATCCGACGTCGGCAGGCAAGCGTCTGCACGTACGGCTTTGAGCTCGTTCGCCTTATAATACGAGAAAACCACGGGCCCCGGGGGAAACAGTTTGATGGTCGCACCAGCTTCGATCCGCGCGGTCGTCCTCGCCGCGCCGTTGGCGGGCTCCCTGTTGCTCGTCTGCCCCGCCACCACGACGCCGGCGGCGGCCTCGACGCCGGCGCCCCGTGCGCAGGCGGCACCGCGGCAGCAAGCGCCGGCGCAAATGCAGCGAGCGCCGGTTCAGACGGCGCCGCGACCGTACCAGCCCGGATACGGACGCCCGGCGCCGCAGCCGCAATACCAGCCGCAATACGGTCGAAGCGCGTCTTCCGCGAACGGCTATCCGGCGCGCCCGCAAACCGGCTACCCCGCCGGAGCCGGCTCGTACGGACGTCCCGCGGGAGCGAACGCATACGGAAGGCCGGCCGGAACGAATGCCTACGGACACCCGATCCAGCCGGAGCGTGAAGTTCCGAGCGTCGTGCACCACGCCGACGTCGAGCCGCGCGCCGTACGTCCCGTCGTGCGCTCGTACGCGCCGCGAGGCGCCGCGGGTCACCAGGTTCATCTCGTGCACGGCCGCATCGCGAACGCGGCCGTCTACCACGCATTGAGCCGGTACCACGCGCAGCGCTATCGCACCGCGCTCGTCGTCCGCTACGCGCGCGATCCCGCGGCATATCACGGCTACTGGTCCGGAGGCTGGTATCACGGCTATTGGCACCAGTATTGGGCCGGCGAGTCCTGGGTCACGTTCGACGACCACTACGGGTTCTGGATCGACCTCGACGGCGTCAGCACGTTCGTGTACGAAAGCGCGCCCGGCGAATGCATGTACTGGAACGGCTACGTCTGGGTGCCATGGTACGATCCGCCCGACACGCCGTATCCGTGCCCGTACTGAGATGATGCGCACCGCATCGCTGCTCGGCTGCGCCGCGCTCGTCGTCTCGACGGCCTTCGCCGTACCGGCCGCCGCCGATCCCTCGTCGGAGACGGACGTCACGGTCGTGACGGTCGGATCGTCACCTGTCGCCCTCACCGGCTGTCACAGCGATGCCGCGCGCCGGTACGGCGACGTGACGAATCGCGCGAAAGAAGACCTTCGTTCGTTCTCGGTCGACTGGTCGTTCTACGACAAGCACGAAAAGAAGATCGGGGGCGGAGAGCTGGAGTATCAGCTCGATCCGCCGCTCGAGCCCGGCGACTCCGGAAGCTTCTACCAAGAGGTTCCGATCGACGGTTTCTCGTTGAAGCGCGAGACGCACGTCGAACGCGTCACGTGCCGCATCTCGCACGCGGTGTTCACCGGCGCAAAACGCTGGGCCTACGGAAAGCGCTGGCCGGAACCGCTCCTCGCGCTCGACAAGCCGTCCCCCGGCGGACCGAGCGACGATCCGCGCACGAGCGCAAACGGCGTGACCGGCGGCCCGGGTCCACGTGGTCCGAGCGGCATCACGCTCACGGTCCTGAAAGGTTGGAACGACCTCGCGACGCCCGGTCTGTTCGTGCACGACACGATCGTCGTGCACGGCGGCACCAGCGATCAGGTCATCACCCCCGAGAACTTCGTCCTCATGGTGAAGCTCCCGAACGGCGGCCTGAAGATGTACGATGCGATGATGAGTCCGGCGCCCGTCTACACCAAGATGAACGCCATGGGGATCGTCTATCCCGCGCGCACGGTCGACGTTTCCGAAGACTTGGGATCGATGGGGACGCTCATGGTTCCGGCCGGCGGCACGGTGAAGATCACCGTGACGTTCATCGTCCCCGAAGGTCTGTCCGACCCCACGGCCAACACGAACGTGCTGTTGCGCTGATTCCGGGCGGAATGACCTTCACGGCTCGTTTCGAAAGCAGCGCAGCATGCGAATCGCGATCGGCTCGGACGACACGGGCGCCCTCACCGACGCGCTCGTCGGCGAGCTGGCACGCCGCGGTGCCGACGTCGAGCGGTACGGAGCGCTGCGCGACGGGTCGGCCGAGTGGGTGTCGGCGGGACGCGCCGTGGGCGAAGCGGTGGCGTCCGGACGGGCCGATTTCGGCGTCGTGTGCTGCTGGACGGGTACCGGAATCTCGATCGCCGCGAACAAGGTGCCCGGCGTGCGCGCGGCGCTCTGCGGCGATCCGCCGACCGCCGCCGGCGCGCGCCGCTGGAACGACGCGAACGTTCTCGCGTTGAGCCTGCGCGCGACGAGCGCCGCCGTCGGCACGGAAATTCTCGCGGCGTTTCTCGACACGCCGGTCAGCGACGATCCGGCCGATCGCGCCGCGATCGCGTCGCTCGAAGGTTAGCGCAAACCGACGGACGCGCGGATCGCGCGGTCGCGCAGCGGTATCGGCAGCATCGCCAACACGGCGCCGGCTTTCGCGGCGGCGCCGAGAATTGCGTTCGCACGCGGGTTCGCAGAGGTGATGGCGGCGACGACGGCCGCCGTGACGGTCTCGACCGGCATCGCGCGCTGCTCTTCGTGCATGGTCGCGGCGAAGAGCTTCTCGAGCGCCGCGCCGTAGCGCTCGTGCGCCTCTGCCGGAAGACGTGTGAGGAGGCTCTCGCGTGACTCGCGGCCTTTCCGCCAAATCGGCGTCTTCACCGATCCCGGCTCGATCAGCGACACCGCGATGCCCGCGGTGCGGAGTTCGAGCCGCAGCGCGTCGGTCAGCGCGCGCAACGCGAACTTCGACGCGCTGTACGGCCCGAGAAACGGCGCCGTGATCCGCCCCGACGCGGACCCGATGAACACCAGCCGGCCGCGCGTCGCGCGCAGGAACGGAAGCATCGCCTGGGTCACGGCCAGTTGTCCGACGACGTTGATTTCGAACTGCCTGCGCAGATCTTCGACCGGAAGGTATTCGAGCGGCCCGGCGACGGGCACGCCGGCGTTGTTCACGAGCGCGCGCAGCGGCACGCCGCGCTCGCGCACGACCTGCGCCGCGGCCGCGATCTGCGTCGCATCGGTCACGTCGAGCAGCACCGGCCGAACGTTCTCGTGCAGCGTCGCGACGCGCGCCGCATCGGCGTCGTTGCGCACTCCCGCGTAGACGACGAAGCCGCGGCGGGCCAGCGCGCGCGCGGCGTCCTCGCCGATCCCGCTCGACGCGCCGGTGACGAGGACCGCTTCCGTCATACCGGCTCGTTCGCGGGCGTCGCTTCGGCCGCCGCGCGCGCGGCGCGCGCGTCGCGGTTGAGCCGCCGCTGGATGCGTGCGTCGCCGAAGATCAGATCGATCGCGCCCGGGAACGCCTTCGCCGCCCAGACGGCGGGGCGATAGTTCCACGGCACGATCGTCTTTCGGCGCGGGCGGTCGATCGCGCGAACGATCGCGTCGGCGATGATCTCCGGCGGCGGCAAGTTCTCCATCGCCGCGTTCATCGGCGTCGCGACGAAGCCGGGCTGGATCAGCGTCACCGAGATCCCTTCGCTGCGCAGTTCGCGCCTGATCGAGTCGTTCAAGCCGCGCAGTCCGAACTTCGACGCCGAGTAGACGCCCATCACGCCCGACTCGCCGGCGATCGAGCCGATGTTGACGATCGTTCCCGAGCGCTGCGCGCGCATGACGGGGATCACCGCGTGCATCGTCCGGGCCGCACCGAGCAGGTTCACCGCGAGAACGCGCTCGATCTCCTCGTCGCTGCTGTCGGAAAACGAAGGCGACGAACCGATGCCGGCCGCGTTCACGAGAACGTCGATGCGGCCGAACGCCTCCAGCGTCCGCGCGACGAGCGCGTCGACGTCGTCGCGTCGCGTGATGTCGGTCGGCACGACGAGGACGCGGTCGCCGTACGCGGCCGTCTCGGCGACCAGCGCCTCGAGGAGCGCGTCGCCGAGCGCCGCGACCGCGACGCGCGTCCGACGCGCGAGCAAGGCGCGCACCGTCGCGGCGCCGATCCCGCCGGACGCCCCGACGACGACGGCGACCCGATCCGTAAGGGCCATCCCGCCGTCGTTAGGGGCACATCGGCGTCGGCCCTACCAGACCGTGCACACGGGCTTCGGCGGCTTGGGACAGTCGAACGCCGAGTACCACTCCGGGATGTTCGCGACGGTCTGGTTCACGCGGTCGCGCGGGATCGGGTGCGGGTCGGTGAGCGCCTCGGTGCGCGCGGCTTCGGGCCGGACGCTTTCGGTCCACGATTGCGCGAAGGCGAGGAAGTAGCGCTGCTCCGGCGTGAAGCCGTCGGCGCTCGAGTGCGGCTTGCCGGCCAGCGAATGCTCGAGCGCGCGGTAGCCGATGACGACGCCGCCGAGGTCGGCGATCGCCTCGCCGGCGACGAGCTTCCCTTGATAGTGCACGTTTCCGACGGCCACCGTCCGGCTGAACTGATCGATCACGCACTGCGCGCGCGCGTCGAACTGCTTCAGGTCCTGGGGCGTCCACCAATTGCGCACGTTCCCGTGCAGGTCGAACTTGTGTCCCTCGTCGTCGAACCCGTGCGTCATCTCGTGACCGACGGTCCCGCCGCCCGTCGCGGCGAGGTTCGCCGCGTCGTCGCCGTTCGGATCGAAGAACGGAAGCTGCAGCTGCGCCGCGGGCAGGACGATCTCGTTGCGCTGGGTGTCGTTGTAGGCGTTGACCGTTTGCGGCGTCATGCTCCATTCCGCGCGGTTCAGCGGCTTGCCGATCTTCCCGACCTGGTACGCGTGGTCGAAGACGTGCCCGCGCTCGACGTCGAGCACGAACGCGTGCGGCGCGACTTCGTACGCGGCATAGCTGCGCCAGCGATCCGGGTACCCGACCTTGAGCCCCATCGCGTCGAGCTTCGCGATCGCCACCTTTTTCGTCGCCGCCGACATCCACGGAAGCGCCGCCATCTCGGCGCGGTACGCGTTGCGGATGCGCAGCACCATGTCCATCGCGACCGCTCTGTCGTGCGGCGAGAACGTCTTGGCGACGTACGCCTGACCGACGGCTTCGCCGAGATACTGATTCGTCGCTTCGACGCAGCGCTTCCAGCGCGGGAGCTGCGCTTTCGTGCCGTTCAGGACGCGTCCGCGGAACGCGAAGTTCTCCTCGTCGAAGCGCTTCGGCAGCACGGGGGCGTACGCGTCGAGGATGCGCCAGCGCAGGTAGGCGCGCCACGTGCCGATCGGTGCGCTCGCGACCGCGGCGTCGACGGCGCGAACGAACGCGGGCTCGGCGACGTTGATCGTCCCGCCCGCCGGGACGCCCGCGTCGCGCCAGTACGCGGCGAACTGCACGTGCGGCGCCAGCGCTTCGACCGCCGGCGCGCGCATCGGATGGTACACCGCGGCGGGATCGCGCAGCGCCGCCGCGGGCGTCGACGCGCGGGCGAGGGCGGTCTCGAAGCGCACGACCGCCGCCGCATCGCCGCTCGCGCGCGAATCGCCCGAAAGCGCGAGCATCTTCGCGACGTGCGCCAGGTACTTCGCGCGGATCGTGCGCGAGTCGCGGTCCGAGCGCAGGTAGTAGTCGCGCTCGGGGAGTCCGATGCCGGCCTGATCGATCTCGGCGATCACCGAGCTGCTGTTCTTGAAGTCCTGCGCCGGCCCGAGAAAGAACGTCGCGTCGACGCCGAGCGCGTGCAGCCGCGCGAGCTCGGCGGGAATCTGAGCGCGCGTGCGTAGCGCGTCGACGACGCGCGCCAGCTCGGGCGCGAGCGGCCGCAGACCGGCGCGCTCGATCGCCGCCGTGTCCATGCACGCGCCGTAGAAGTCGCCGATCTTCTGCGCGACGCTGCCGTGCGCGCCGGGATGGGCCTCGGCGGAGGTCAGCGTCTCGCGCACGATCTCGCGCGTGCGGTCGACGAGCTCTTCGATGTAGCCGTACTCGCTGTACGCGGGCGGAATCGGATGCGCTCGCCGCCATGCGCCGGTCGCGAAACCGAAGAAGTCGCTGCAGACGTTCGCCGTGCGATCGATCGCCGCAGGATCGAACGGTTCGGGCAGCCGAGCGTCGGCGCGGACGTCGCGGTGGGCCGAGACGAGCGCGAGCGCGCCGGCGAACGCGATCGCCGTCACGAGCCGAAGCGCCGGAGTGAACAGCCGCATCCTACCTCCTAGAGAATCAGGAGGCGCTGTTCACGCCGCGTCGAGCAAGCTCCCGCTACTTCTTCTGATACGGAAGCGGGCCGCCGCGATGTTCCTCGCCCGGCGTGCGGTTCTGGTGCGGCGCCAGCGGCGCGCCGTGTTCGGCCCCGCGGTCGTTCTCGAGCGCTTCGACCGCCCGCCGGTGTTCCTCTTGCGGGCTCTCGTGCCGCCGCGTTTCGGCCGGCTCGTGCTTCGCGTCCTTCGCCATCGTCGTCCCTCCGCGTGCCATATACCGGCCGGGCGCGGCCCTTACGCGGGGTCGTCAAACGCGGCGCGCGCGTAGTAGCATGACGCGAGCCGCACGTGAGAGTCCTTACCGAGGGCTGGACGTTCCTCGAGTCGCCGCGCTGGCGCGACGGCCGCTTTTGGGTTTCCGACTTCTATACCGGGAGCATCGTCGCGGTCGCGCTGGACGGAACGGCAGAGACGGTCGCGCGCGTCGCCGGGCAGCCGTCCGGTCTCGGCTGGCTTCCGAACGGCGACCTGCTCGTGGTGTCGATGCGTGACCGCTCGGTGATGCGGTGCGCTGAGGGCGCCCTCTCCCCGTACGCCGATCTCGCCGGCGTCGCGAGCGGCTACGCAAACGACATGGTCGTCGCCGCCGACGGAACGGCGTACGTCGGCAACTTCGGGTTCGACCTGATGGCGGGCGAGCCGGTGCGCCCGGCGACGCTCGCACGCGTCGCGCCCGACGGCAGCGTGTACGCCGCGGCAGGCGGCCTGCTGTTCCCGAACGGCATGGCGATCGTCGCCGACGGCTCGGCGCTCATCGTCGCCGAAACGTTCGCGCAGCGGCTCACGGCGTTCTCGATCGCATCCGACGGGACGCTCTCCGGACGCCGGACGTGGGCCCAGCTCGAGCGTGTCTCGCCCGACGGAATCGCGCTGGACGCCGAGGGCTGCATGTGGGTCGCCGATGCGACGCATCGGCGCGCGCTGCGCGTGCGTCCGGGCGGCGCGATCGCCGAGGAGCGCACGTACGAGGACGCGGGGATCTTCGCGTGCGCGCTCGGCGGCCCGGAGGGCACGACGCTGGCCCTGTGCGTCGCGCCGACGTTCCACGAAGCGGCCGCGCGTGCGGCGCGCGCGTCGCGGCTCGTCGTGTGCGAAGTCGACGTGCCGCGCGCGGGACTGCCGTGAGCGCGCGATCAGCCCTCGCGCGCGACGGCGGCGACGACGCGCAGGTCCTCGACGAAGCGTGCCATCTCGGTGTGTCGCGTGTCGTCGTCCGGCGCGCGCAAGATCGAGGACGGATGCACGGTCGCCACGACGCGCGGCGCGATCGGCGAGGCGACGAGCTCTCCGCGCCGCTGGGTGAGCCGGAAGCTCGGGCCGAGCAGCGCCTGCGCCGCGGTCGCGCCGAGCGCGACGACGAGCTTCGGACGGACCTGCTTGATCTCTTCGACGAGCCACGGCTCGCACGCGCGGACCTCGATGCGCTTCGGCTTCGCGTGGATGCGCCGCTTGCCGCGCCACTCGAACTTGAAGTGCTTCACCGCGTTCGTGATGTAGACGTCGTCGCGCGCGATCCCCGCCTCGTCCATCGCACGCTGCAACAGCTTCCCCGCGGGACCGACGAACGGATGGCCTTCGCGGTCCTCGGCATCGCCGGGCTGTTCGCCGACGAACATCACGCTGGCGTGCGCATTGCCTTCGCCGAAGACCGTCTGCGTCGCGTTCTTGTAGAGGTCGCAGCCGCGGCATCCCGCCGCCGCCTTCCGCAGCGCCGCGAGCGTCTTGCGCGCCGGCAGAAACTCCGCGGCCGAACGCCGCGGTTCCGGCTCCACGGCGGCGCCGTTCGCCGCGCCGTTCCGGGCGGGCTTGGTGGATGTCGCGCGTGCCACGTCGCCCTTCTACCGCGATTCACCCCGGTTTGCCCGGCTCGTCAGCGTACCGCCGCTGCGAAGCTGGGAGCGAGCGAGCTCGCAGCGAACGAAGAGGCATGCGTCGTGGAGCCCGCGCCGTGTGCGCCGCAGTCGTTGTCGCGCTCGTATCCGGAGGCACAGCGCGCTCCGCGGGCCTAGGAGGGCAGGAAGACGTGCAGACCGTCGTGCGCGACTACGCCGCGGCGCATCCGCACGCCGCGCTGATCGCCGGCGTCATCGGCGCGGACGGCACGGTCGTGGCGTCGGCGGCGGGCGTCGCGGCGCCGGTTCAGCGCGTGGACGAGCGAACGCGCTTTCAAGTCGGGTCGCTGACGAAGACCTTCACCGCGACGCTGCTCGCCGAGATGGTGCTCGCGCACGAAGTTTCGCTGGACGATCCGATCCAACAATATCTGCCGGCCGGCGTGACGGCACCGACGTTTCAAGGAATCCCCATGACGCTCGGCTCGATCGCCGAGCAGCGTTCCGGATTGCCTGCGCTGCCGCCGAACCTCGCGGTACGCAGCATGACGGACCCTTACGCCGGATACACCGTGGCGCAGCTCTACGACGCGCTGCAGCACGTGACGCCGACGCGCGCCCCGGGCGCGCAGTACGAGTACTCGAACTTCGGCTTCATGCTGCTCGGACAGCTCCTCGCGACCGCCGCGCACTCCACGTACGCGCAGCTCGTGGACACGCGGATCCTGCGCCCGCTGCACATGGACGACACGATCGTCCCGACGAACGCCGGCGCGCACGCCGGTCTCGTCCCGGGCTTCTCCGACGACGGCGGCTCGCAGCCGCCGTGGAATTTCGGAGATCTCGGGGGCGCCGGCGCGATCGAATCCGACCTCCACGACATGCTGCTGTATGCTCGCGCGAATCTCGTCGCGCCGGCCGGGCCGCTCGGGCCGGCGCTGGCCCTTGCCCAGGAGCCGCGCGCCGCGACCGAGCCGGACAGCCCGCTGCGCATCGGGCTGGCGTGGCAGACGAACCCGCACACCGGCATCACGATCCATAACGGCCAAACCGGCGGCTACCACGCCGTCATCACCTTCGATCGCGGGCGCCGGCGCGCGGTCGTGGTTCTCGCGAACGTCGCCGACATGGCGATCGACGTCCTCGCGCTCCATCTCCTGGTCCCCGACCTCGTTCCGAAGCCGGCGTATGCGCCGACGACGAGCGAGCCGTCACCGTACGCCGGCGTCTACCGGCTGTCTCCGTCCTTTGCGATCACGATCTTCAAGCGAGGCGGAACGCTCTACGCGCAGGCGACGGGCCAAGGTGAGCTCGCGCTGACGCTTACGTCGGGTCGGACGTTCGCCGTGCAGGGCGTCGACGCGCAGATCACGTTCGACGTCGACGCGAACGGTGTGGCGACCGGCCTGACGCTGCACCAAAACGGCCTGGACCAGCACGCGACGAAAGCGCCGTAGCGCGCGCGTTCATTCTTCGCCGTCGTAGTAGTCGACCGGCTCGGAACGGACGTACGCGTGGAACGGCGACTGCACGCCCCACTTGCCGCTGTCGGGATAGTGCCACGACTCGCCGAGCGGATTGTCGGCGACGACGAAGAGCGTCAGATCGTCGGTACCGTCGTTCGAGACTTGGTGCGCTTCGCCCGGCTTGAAGAGGAACGCGTCGCCCGGCCCGATCGGCGTCACGCCGCTCTCGTCGCGAACGCGCCCCGTTCCGGAAACGACGTGATAGAACTCGAACTGAGCGCTGTGCGAATGATACGGGAACGGCGTCGCACCGGGCGGGATGCGCTGGATCTCGACGTCGAACGGCTGCCGTTCGAGCAGATCCGTGGAGCGAGGTTTGCGCCCGAGCGCTTCGGAGATTTTCCGGCGCGCGAGCTGAAAGCGCCCGTTCGGCGAGGTCCGGCTGTGCTCGGCGACCTCGCGCGTGTTGACCTTCAGCACGGCGCTACGTGCGCTTCGATTCGTGCAGCCAGATCGTGTTGCCGTCGGGATCCTGCACCATCGAGATGCGACAGTTCGGCAGCTGGTGGGGTTCGGTGGCTTCGAACCCGCGCTCGCGCAGCCGTTCGCGGAAGGCGTCCAAGTCGGCGATCTCCAGCGCGAGCGCTTGCGCCGTCCCGGGTTTACCGACTTGCTCGAAGTTTCCGATCCCGAACGTTCCGCCGGCCACCTCGTACTCGACCCACACGGGGCTGCGAAATTCTCCGGGCTGCAGCTCGAGCGCGTCGCGGTAGAATGCCTCCGCGCGCTCGATGTCGGTGACGGGGTACATCGTGAAGGCGATCGAGCTCACGGGCATGCGATGCTCCTTTGGAGATCAGCGGGCGCGGTTGAAGCGGTTCGTATAGGCGGGTGCGTCGCTCTCCTCGAGCTCTTTGCGATGGCAGCGGTCGCACAGGCTGTACTTGTTCGGGATCGGATACGGCTTCTTGTTCCAGCGAATGCTCAGGTCGTGGACGAGGTGCGCCGGCGTCTTGCAGCCCGGGCAAACGAAATGCTGCAAGTCGGGCAGCAGCACGGGATCGTTCGCGGTCCAGGCCGCGGGATCGCCGGTGTAGTGCGGTCCCTTCTTCAGCGTCTGTTCGTACGCGTAGCGCGCGCCCGCCGCCTGATCGCTTGCGGCTTCAGCGGCGCGCTCTTGCTCGGCGCGGCACTCCGGGCACACCGAGTTGCGCAGCGTGCGAACGTCCTTGACCTCCTTGCAGACGGAACAGCGGAATTCCATGGTTCAGGCTTCGCGGGGGCGTGCGAGCCGCGCCTTCCCGCCGGGCCCAGCCGGTGGGCCCGCGAGCGCCGCTCGACGCGCGGCCCGTTCGTCGCTACACTGACGGCATGTGCCGAAACATCCGCGTGCTTTACAACTTCGAGCCGCCGACCACCGACGCCGAGGTGCGGGCCGCGGCCGTGCAGTTCGTCCGCAAAGTGTCCGGCTTCACCAAGCCGTCACAGGCGAACGCAGCGGCGTTCGAGCGCGCGGTGGACGAGGTCGCGGCCGCCGCCCGGACGCTTCTCGGGTCTCTCGTCACGACCGCCGCGCCGCACGATCGCGAAGAGATGGCCGCCCGCGCGAAGGCGCGAGCCGCGCTGCGCTACGGCTCCTAGGGCTGCTGCCGCGCCCACGACGCGGCGATCCGCCGCGCCGACCGGTCGCACCTTGGAGGGAGCGACCGCATCCCGCGGCTGAATACGGCGGATGCGCTTTCCTTCGGCGATCGTCTGCGCGGCATTGCTGTGCGCCGTCTCGACCGTTTCGACCGCACCCGCTGCGACGCGCCAACCGGTGCAGGCCGAAGACCTACTCCGGCTGACGCTGCTCTCCGGTTCGGTGGTCGCTCCGGACGGCGCGCACGTCGCCGTCGTCGCAAGCCGTCCGGACGGGCCGCGAAACCGCTACGACACGACGATCCTCGTGGTCGACACGCGCACGGGCTCCGCCGTCGATGCGACGCACGGCCGAAGCGACGACGAAGTCGCGTGGACGCCTGACTCCGCGGCGTTCGCGTTCGTTCGGACGGCCGGCACGAGCTCGCAGATCTGGCGGTACACGCTCGCGACGCGCTCGGTGCAGCAGCTCACGCACGCGACGTGGGCGACGAGCGCGCCCGCGTACTCGCACGACGGTCGTCATCTCCTGTACACGGCGACGCAGATCGATCCGCCGCACGCGTCGTGGGTGAACTTTCACAAGGCCGGATTCACGCCGACGAAGGCGCAGCGTTCGAGCGACGTTCGCATCATAACGCAGCTGCATTTCGAGGTGAACGGACCGGGCTACGTCTACGATCACCACGCGCATCTCTGGGTGGCGAATGCCGACGGCACGCACGCGCGCGCGCTCACGCGCGGCCGGTACTCGGAGCTGCAAGCGGCGTGGTCGCCCGACGACCGTTGGATCGTCTTCACGTCGACGCGGAAGGAACTGCCGAGCCTCGGGCCGGCGGATGTGTATCTCGTTCCGGCGGCCGGCGGCCCGATCCGGCGCGTGCCCTCGACGCTGCCGGTGAACGACGCGCCGTCGTTCTCGGCCCGGGGCGACGCGTTGTGGTTCTACAGCAGCGACGTGAAGGACACCGCGGAGCTGCCGGCGCTCGTCACCGAACGGCTGGACGGCTCGGGCCGCCGCGACGTCGTCGCGCACGACACCGCGGCGTGGGGCGACTTCGGCCTGGCCGACTTGAAGATGCCTCCGCCCGAAGCGCCGCCCATCGTCCTCGCCGGCGGCCGCGGGGCGATCGTCAGCGTCAGCGGTCGCGGCGAAGTCCACGCCGTGCGGGTCGACGCCGCGTCGGGCGCGATGACGCCGTTGACGCCGCCGCGCGGCGAGGCGTCCGACTTCACGCTCTCGCGCGACGGCAAGACGCTGGCATACTTGTACAGCGATTTCACGCACCCGGCCGAGGTGTACGTGACCGATCCGAAGGGCGGCACGCCGCGGCGGCTGACGCACCTCAACGACGCGTATCTCGCGCGCACCGAGCTGTCTCTTCCGCAGTCCTTCACGGTGACGGACGACGCGGGCATGAAGGTGCAGGCATGGTTGATGCCGGCGATCGGCGGCGCGCCGGGCGCGAAGCATCCGACGCTGTTCGACATTCACGGCGGCCCGGAGTTCGAGTTCGCCGACACGTACTTCGACGAGCTGCAGTTCTGGGCCGGCCGCGGCTACAACGTCGTGTTCGCGAACGTGCGCGGCAGCGTCGGGTACGGCCACGCGTTCGAAGAGTCGCTCGCGAAGGATTGGGGCAACGCGATGTTCGACGACGTCCAGCGCGTCGCCGACGCCGTCGCGCGGCGCCCGGGCGTCGACGCCGATCGCTTCGCCGTGATCGGCGGATCGTACGGCGGGTACGCGGTGCTCTGGATCGTGTCGCACACGAATCGTTACAAGGCGGGGATCGCCGAACGCGTCGTGAGCGACATGGGCCCGGAGCAGCTCTCCGCGTACTTCGCATCCGACAACGTCGACGGCGGATACTACGCCTGGGGTTGGCCCTGGCAGAAAGGCAATCTCTACTGGGACCTCTCGCCGCTCAAGTACGTGACGAGCGTGCACACGCCGCTGCTGATGCTCCACTCGCAGAACGACATCGAGACGCCGCGCGACCAGACGCTCGAGGAGTTCGACGCGCTGCGCCTCTTGGGCCGGCGCGACGTGACGCTCGTCGAGTTCCCGAACGAAACGCACGACCTCAACCGGATCGGCAGCCCGATCCACCGCATCGAGCGCCTGAACCTGTTCGCGCATTGGCTGAAGCGCTACGTCGCGCCGTGAAACGCTTTTCGCTCGGCGGAAAAACAGAGACCCGCGCCTGTCGCTTGGATCACACTCGATCGTTCGGCTAGGGACGGCCGCGCGCACCCCGCCGAACAGCCCCGAGATGCGCGGCCAGTGCGCGCGCGAACTAAAGAGAGCGAAACCCCAGGTGCGACCGTGGGTCCGCGTTTAGAAGTTGAGCTGAACGCGGTTGCTAGTGAGCGTGATCGTGCGCCCGGGACCACGGTACGTGTTCGCAACGATGACGTCCCACTTCGCGACAGCTTCGTACGAGCCGGGCGCCAGGTGCGTCTTGACCGGAACGGTAACCGCTGTCGTATATGCAGGTTGATCGTCGTCAAGCGCGATTTCGTGCCCTGCGCCAAACTGAAAGTATTTCAGCGTTTCGACGGCAGGCGCGGGTACGCGCCGCACTTCCATGCGAAACGCATCTTGTCCCCAAATGCCCAGCCAACGGGTTCCGGAGCCAACGCGACAAATGGTTCTCACAACGCGGAGCGATCCGTTCGTGTTCTGAGAGACCGCAAGGTAGAGTTGCAATCCACTGGTGATGCCCGCCTCGCGGCAACCGGCCACCGGTGCAGGCGTTTGCTGACCGATTGCCGCTGTTGGAAGGCCCAGCATAAGCAGAATGCCAAGTGCGAGAAGACGCGTGTTCACGTTGTACCTCAGAGTGCGTCGTCTGTTTCGGCCGTGGTACGTCGTTAGATGGTGCGTGGTGGTTTACCACTAGTGAAGCCTGTCGCCCTAGGCTTTCGCGCACGCCGAGGTGGTAGCGTCGTCGTCGCCGTCGCGGCGGACGACGACGTGCCTCGGGTCGTGCTGTCGACGTTTCTCGCGACGGCCGCCGAGGGAGATCGCCTCGCCTTCGAGCCGTATCACATCGCAGCGGACATGCCGCGCGGGCCGGACGGGGCGACGCCGGAAGCCGCGCGCGCCGCGGTCGCGGAGGGACGCCGGCGCCAGGATCGGCTCGCGCTCGAAGGCTTGGACGGCATTCTCCGCGCCGTCCGGAAGACGAGACACGAACCGGCCGTCGCCGCGCTGCTCGTCAATCGCGCGGGCTGGATCGGCGATCTGCTGCAGTACAGTCTTTCCGCCGCGGAACACCCGGCGGTCGCCGAAGGACTCGCCGTGCGCGACGCCGTTCGCTTCGCGCTGCGAACGCGCGCGATCGACCTCGTCGAGCTCGACGAGAAGTCTCTGATCGAGCGCGCCGCCGCGGAGCTGCGTCTGTCCGCGCACGACATCGACGCTCGGTTGAGGGACGCGCGCGAATCCGTCGGCGCGCCGTGGCGCAAGGAACAGAAGCTCGCGTGTCTGTCGGCTTGGATCGCACTCGAGCGTTCGGCCGGCCACGGCCGCGCGCACTCGCCGGCCTGAACCGGCCGGCGCTCAACGCACCGTGCCGACCTTGTTCGCGGCCCGCTCGGTGAACCAGAGGTGTCCGTCAGGACCGAGCGCGATACCCCACGGCTGGCTGCTCGCCGTGGGGATCGCGATCTCCGAGAACGCGCCGGCGGTGGTGATGCGGCCGATCTTGTTCCCGGACGACTCGGTGAACCACAGCGCATTGTCCGCTCCCGCGGCGATGCCGATCGGAGCGCTGCTCGCGGTCGGAATCGTGAACTCGCTGACCTGTCCGGCGACCGTGATGCGACCGATCTTGCTCGTGCCGCTCTCGGCGAACCACAGCGCGCCGTCGGCCCCCGTCGCAATTCCGTACGGCTGAGCGCCGGCGCTGATTCCGGTGGCGTACTCGGTGAGCGCGCCCGCCGTGGTGATCCTGCCGATCCTTCCGGCGCTCGTCTCGGTGAACCACAGCGCGCCGTCCGGACCGCTGGTGATTCCGACGCCGAGCGGAAGCGTCGTCGTCACGCTGGACAGCGTCTTCGGCGTGAAGACGCTGAAGTCGCCCGTGGTCGACACCGCCGCGATCGTCGCCGCGCCGTTGACCTCCTCGGTGAACCAGAGATTTCCGTCCGGTCCGCTCGCGATCGAGAACGGCATCCCCTGGTTCGGGATGGTGAAGATCGTGCTCGACGATCCGCCTGGCCCGACGACGAACTGGTCGATGGTCGGATCCGAGGGAAGCTGACTCGCAAAGTAGACGTTGCCGTCGGAACCGGTGGCCATACCGGCTGGGCGAATCGTGTTGCCGACGGCGCCGAGAGGATACACGGTCGGAGCGCCGCTCGTCGGCACTCCGACGATCGCTCCGTACTGGTACGCGGAGACCCACAGCGAACCGCTGTCGGACGTGATGCCGAGCGGCTGCGCCTGACTCGACGAAATTCCGGTCGACTCTTCGACCACCGTCGGCGCAGCCGTGCTGGTCGGCGTCGCCGTCGGGGTCGGCGACGGCGTGGGCGTGGGCGTGGGCGTGGTCGACCCCGAGGGGACGTAGTAGAACTGCAGCAGATAGGTGTCGTTGGTCGAGAGCACGGTACCGTTGACGGTGCACAGGCTGCTGGGAATGACGGCGGAAAGGTCGCTTTCGGTCACCGGACCGCAGCGCGACAGCACCACCGTGCCGAGCCCCGGCGTCACATCGTCGAGCTCGAAGTAGAACGCCGCCGTCAAGAGATCGCTCGGGACGAGCGAGACGGCTGCTTTTGTGAGGTCCGAGACCGGAAGGTTCGCGGCCACTTTGAAGGTCACGTAGAAGAACGGCGTCGCACCCGGCAGCGAGCGCGCTCGGCGCAAGGCCGTCGGCGCCGGCGCGTTGCTCGGGGCCGAGGTCGACTCGATCGCGGTCAGCGTGTCACCGGCAGGCGCGCTCGACCCGAAGAACAGCGTCGCGCTCCGGCCGCCGACCTTCGGCAACGCGATCGACCCGTTCGTCGGGATCGCCGCCGTGGTGGTTCCCGGCGCGGGCGAAGGCGTGGGCGTCGCGGTCGGGGCCGGCGTCGCCGTCGGCATGAACCGCACCGGAGGCGAGCTGCTGCCGCCGCCCCCGCACCCGGCGACTGCGCAGGCCGCGAACGCGACCACGTGGAGCGGACGGGGCCGGCCGAATCGCATGGGAGAGCCTCCGGGTACGCGGTGACTTGCACCACGGTACACTGTCCGGGCCCGCGGCAACATGGGGGGCGACTCCCCATCGTCAACTTCGCGCCGCGCCGTTCGCCGGCTCAGCGCCCGCCGCTCACATGAGCGGCCGATCACGATCCAGAGAAATGCGGGCCGGGAAGCCGTCCTCCACGGCGTTGGCGGTCTCGGTCTGGTACGGTGCCGTTCCGAACGCCGCCGACCGAGCCGCGGCCGCTCGTGAGCGGTACGGGCGTTTGCAGGCCGACCGCACCTATTTCAATGGTGCGCGTAATCGATCTCGACGGCAAGAAGCCAAATCGCTGCTACGACGGTCCATAAACGCGCGCTGTTCCATTGTCGTCGCCAGAGTATTATCGCTCCCCACGGCACATTGACGAGAAGTGCGACCGCGAATATCGGGATGACGATCATGCCCCAAATGAACGGCTCAGCCGTCGTCGGCTCGTCATCGATCGGCCAAGCACCAAACGAGGACACCGCCCAGAAGTACAGCGCAGTGCCTGCCAGATTGAGGACGAGCAGAACCACGTTCGCCGGCCGGTCGGAACGAAATTGGTCGTTTTGGGATTTTCTCCGGCTCGAGCAACGGTCTTATCCCGACGATGGACCCGTTCGTGCACTGCGTCCGCCTGGCCGCCGTTCTCGCGGGCGCCGGGTACGACGCGGCTCGCCACTACCAGCACGTCGGGAAGCACGGCGGAAAGCCGTTCATCGACGTATCTTCGGAATGTGAAACGAGTGTCGTGGATGACGGCACCCGCGTGCAGGCGATTTCGTGTCGCCATGTGCGAAAAGGTCCCGCCATTGCGGGGCCTTTTCTCGGGTTGTTCTTGCGGATTGTTACCGCATTTCACATTCTCGCTGCATTTCATAATTTGAAAATCGACCCAGAACGTGGGACAACATCAATGATGTCAATGAGGCATCTCTTCATCGTCGAGACCGAAGTAATGGCCGAGTTCGTGGATCACCGTTTCGCGGACTTCGTGGACGGCTTCGGCGCGGGTGCGGGCGACGCGGTTGATGGGGCCGCGGAAGATCGCGATCTCGTCGGGGAGCAGCGGCATGTCGTGCGTGCGCTCGGTCAGCGCGACGCCGCGGTAGATGCCCAGGATCTCCGCGTCCCCGTCGTCTTCGGGGTCGTCGCCTAGGCTCTCGAGGTCTTCGTCGTTCGGCTCGTCTTCGACGGCGATCACGACGTTGTCGATCATGTCGGCGAAGCGCTTCGGCAGCGAGTCGAGCGCCTCGCGCACGACGTCCTCGAACTCGGCGTGCGTGAGCGGCTTGCGCATCGCGCGCAGTTCTCCTCGCGGGCCCGCCGTCCCGGTCGTCCGGCGTCCCCTCATGCCGGCGTCCGAAGGGAAGGAAGCGGCGACTCGACCGAACGATACCGCAGCGGCGAAGGGAGACGCGATGAGCGGAGTTCGTGTGCTGGTCGGAACGCGCAAGGGCGGGTTCGTACTGACCTCGGACGGCAAGCGCCAGAGCTGGGAGGTCACCGGCCCGCATTTCGCGGGCTGGGAGATCTACCACATGAAAGGCTCGCCGGCCGACCCGAACCGCATCTACGCTTCGCAGAGCAGCGGCTGGTTCGGCCAGATCGTGCAGCGCTCGGACGACGGCGGCGCGACGTGGACCCCGGTCGGCAACAAGTTCGCGTACGACGGCGTGCCGGGCACGCACCAGTGGTACGACGGGACGCCGCGGCCGTGGGAGTTCAAGCGCGTTTGGCACGTCGAGCCGTCGCTGCACGATCCCGATACGGCGTATGCCGGCATCGAGGACGCGGCGATCTTCCGCACCACCGACGGCGGGCAGACGTGGGAAGAGCTTCCGGGGTTGCGCACGCACGGCACCGGCGCCTCGTGGCAGCCCGGCGCGGGCGGGATGTGTCTCCACACGATCCTGCTCGATCCGCGCCGGAACGGCCGCATCTACGTCGCCATCTCCGCCGCCGGTGCGTTTCGCAGCGACGACGACGGCGCGTCGTGGACGCCGATCAACAAGGGGCTGCGCTCGGAACAAATTCCGGACGAGGACGCCGAGGTCGGCCACTGCGTGCATCGCATCGCCATGCATCCGTCGCGGCCCGACACGCTCTTCATGCAGAAGCACTGGGACGTGATGCGCAGCGACGACGCCGGCGGATCGTGGCGCGAGGTGAGCGGCAACCTGCCGACCGATTTCGGCTTTCCGATCGACGTCCACGCGCACGAGCCGGAGACGATCTTCGTCGTTCCGATCAAGAGCGACTCGGAGCACTTTCCCATCGACGGCAAGCTGCAGGTCTATCGCAGCCGGAGCGGCGGTGACGAATGGGAGCCGCTGACGAAAGGCTTGCCCCAGCAGAACTGCTACGTCAACGTGCTGCGCGACGCGATGGCGGTCGATCGTCTCGACGCCTGCGGCGTCTACTTCGGCACGACGGGCGGGCAGGTGTACGCGTCGCGCGACGGCGGCGACTCGTGGGAAGCGATCGTCCACGACCTTCCGGCAGTGCTGTCCGTGGAAGCGCAAACGTTGCCGTGACGGTCCGCGTCGTGCTGCCGGCGCACTTGCGCACGCTGGCGCGCGTCGACGGCGAGCTGCGGCTCGACGTCGACGAAGCGCCGACGCAAGGTGCGGTTCTCGACGCGCTCGAGGCACGCTTTCCGGTGCTGTGCGGGACGATCCGGGACCACGTCACGCGCAAGCGCCGGCCCTTCGTGCGCTTCTTCGCGTGCGAGGAAGACCTCTCGCACGAGCCGGCCGACACGCCGCTCCCGGAGCCGGTCGCGGCGGGACGCGAGCCGTTCCTGATCGTCGGAGCGATGGCGGGCGGCTGAGAGGACGGGTGCGGCGCTGACCGAGCGACGCGAGCGCAGCGCATTCGCCGGATTCTTTCGCGGCTTCGCCACCTTGGCGATCGTCGCGTACCACGTCTGGCTCCTCGACATCAACTTCAAGCCCGCCGAGGCGACCCACATCGTCTCGCTCGCGATGTGGGGCCAGTTCGCCGTCGCGTGCTTCTTCACGCTCAGCGGCTTTCTGCTCGGGCGGCCGTTCCTGCGCGCGATCGCCGAGGGGCGCCCGCTTCCGTCGTGGCGCCGCTTCGCGCGCGACCGCTTTCTACGCATCTATCCGCTGTACGCGTTCGCGACGCTGCTCTGCGCGGCGCTCGCGCCGATCCTTCCGCAGGCGCAGCGTCCGCCCGGCGCCGTCGACGTCCTGGCGCACCTCGCGCTCGTGCAGTCCTGGTTTCGCGCGACCGCGCTCGGCGTCGTCCCGCCGTACTGGACGATGTCGATCGACGCGGCGTTCTACGTCGTGCTGCCGTTCCTCGCGTACGGGCTGCTGCGGCTCGGCGGTGCGACGCGCGCGGCTCGCCTGCGCAACGCCGGCATCGCGCTCGCGGCGCTCGTCGCGTGCTCGCTCGCGCTGCGCGTCGCGCTCTCCGGCGCGGCGCCGCTCGCGATCGAGGACTTCGCCTTCGACGTCGTCGCGTTCGGCAACGTGCCGGCGATGTTCGTCGCGTTCGGCGGCGGGATGCTGGCGGCGCTGCTGTGGATCGCCTGCGACGAACGGGCGCGCCGGCGGCTCGGCGCCGTCTGCGCCTGCGCCGCCATCGTCCCGCTCGTGGCGGCGCTCGACCAGCTCCCGCGCGACGGCGTCGCGACCATCGTCTACAACGCGCCGCTGGCCTCGCTCGCCGCGGGACTGCTGCTGTTCGCGGGCCTCGCCTCGCCGCAGCGCTGGTGGAATCGTCCCGTCGTCGCGTGGGCGGAACGGCTGTCCTACGCCGTGTACCTGTTCCATTTCGGCGTCCTGAAGATCGTCGACCGCATCGCGCTGCCGCTCGATGCGGGCCGGTACTTCGTCGCGACGCTCGTGCTCGGCTACGGGGTCGCGCTGCTCGTCGCGCTGCCGGCGTATCTCTTCATCGAGCGCCCCTTCCTGCGCTGGAAGCAGCGTCTGCGCGACACGCGCCCCGACGAGATCGCGTTCGTGCGCACCAGCGCCCCGTGATCGCGCCCGTTGCTACGGCGGCGACGAGGGCGTCTCCGCGGGCGTGGGCACCTGGGCGGGCGCGGGCGCCGGCGTCGCGTCGTTGAACGCGGGGACGACCGGCGAACAGCCTTCCGGTGCGCCGACCGGCGGGGTCGTGGGCAGCGGCGGCGTGGACGTCACGCCGAACTCGAGCGGGTAGAACGAGCCGCCGTCGGTCATCGTGATCGTCGTCGACGCGCCGCGCGACTGCGGCGCGAGCTGATACGACATCACGCGATACTGCTGCGGCAGCCGCGCGCAGCCGACATCTTTCATCTGCCCGTCGACGATGAAGGTGCTGCGCACCGGACCCGCCAGCGGCCTCTCGTACAAGTACACGAGCTGCGGATCGTCGGTGGGATTGTCGAGCGAGAACGTGATGCGGTGGATCACGCCGTAGTCGCCGTAGTCGCGCCCCGGATCGTTGGGATCGAGGCTCGGCGGCGTCGCGTTTCGGCCGCCGTAGCGCACGGCGACGTCCGGACCGCCGACGGTGTACGAACGCGAGAGATCGCCGAAACCGGCGAGCGAGAACGCGCCGTGCCGGTGATGGCCGTCGTACGGCACGCGCGGTCCGTCGAGATACGCTTCGGCGTGACCGCCCGCGGGCGTCGCGATCACCGACAGCCGCGCCGGGCCGCCGCTGAGCACCTGTGCGTCGACGACGCCGGCGACGACCTCGCCTTGCAGGATCAGCGCGTGCCGCAGCACCACCGGCCGTCCCGGACCGACGTCGACGATCGTCCCTTCGTTGGCGGCTTCGAGCCGCAGAAAATCGCGCGAGACGCTGTGCCCCACCGCCATCACGTCGAGGTCGGGACCCGAGCCCGAGCCGATCAGCTGCACGCGCGTGAGCACCGGAGCGGTGACGAGCACGTCGACGTCGCGCGGCAGCCCGAGATCGGACTGATAATAGTAGAGGCGCGCGGGCGTCGCGGCGTCGACTCCGCCGCGAAAGACGAGGCCGTCGCTCCACAGGTACTCGGGATCGTCGCTCAGGTACAGCACCCTCGGCGGGACTTGCGGCACCGGAACGTTCTCCACGGTGAGCATCGTCGTGCCCTGAACCGGCGCGCTCGTGAGATCGCCTTCGATCGTCACCGTCACGACGATCGCCGTGCGCTGTCCCAGCGCGAGCGGCAGCAGCGGCCACGGCACGATCGGTCCGTACGACACCGCCGCGCCGGGCCGCAGCGTCGGCCGGATCGCGCGGTTGAGCGCCGCCCGGATCTCCGTGTCGATCACGTCCGCGTCGGTGGCCGGGGTTCCGGTGACGTCGACGGTGAGCGCGGCGGGGACGACGCCGGCGGGCGGGAGCGGCGCGGGCGCCGCGGTTTCGGACGGCGGCGGAGACGGCTCCGTCTGAGCGACGGCCGCGGACCCGGACACGAGGAACGCAAGCGCGATGCTCGCGAGAAAACGACTGCTCACTCTCTCCTTCGGTGATCGGCTGGGCGAATCGGACCTGAGTACGTCACCCGCGCACGCCGGCCTCCCGGCTGAGCGACCGGCCCGTCCGGCGCCGCGTCACAGCACGCGGCGACCGCGGTCCGAGCCAGGCGCGCGCGAAGCCTTTCGCCAACGGGCACGCCTCGTGAGCTCGATCCTCGACGAACTGGTCGCCAACGCCGCGGCGCACGAAGCCTCTTTCGAAGGTCCGCGCGCCGTCATCCCCGCGAAGCACGTCGCCATCGTGACGTGCATGGACTCGCGCATCGACAACTTCCGCATCTTCGGCCTCGACTCCGGCGAGGCGCACATCCTGCGCAACGCCGGCGGCCTCGTGAGCGAAGACATCCTGCGCTCGCTGGTCCTCTCGCAGCGCGTCCTGCAGACGCGGTCGGTGCTGCTCATGCACCACACGAACTGCGGACTGCACCGCACCGACGAGCACGCGCTGCGCGAGGCGATCGCGCGCGACGCCGGCGAGCCGCCGCCGTACGCGTTCGGCGCGTTCGCCGACATCGACGAGGCCGTGCGCGACGCGATCCGGCGCGTGCGCGAGCACAAGTTCCTGCCCCACCGCGACGACGTGCGCGGCTTCGTCTACGACGTGAACAGCGGACACCTGCGCGAAGTGCAGCTCTAGGGGCGGCGCCCCCTCAGCGCGCGGCGGCGGTGACGGCGCGGCCGCGCGCGAAACCCAGCGCCTCGATCCAGCCGAGGCTGTCCTCGGTGCGCGCGCTGGGCTTGTACTCGAGGCCCACCCACCCGCCGTAGCCGCTCGCGTCGAGCGCGCGCAGCACGCGCTCGTACGCGATCTCGCCGGTGCCCGGCTCGTTGCGGCCCGGGCTGTCGGCGATCTGCACGTGGCCGAAGCGCGTCGCCGCATGCGCGCGGATCGTTGCGATCAGGTTGCCTTCGACGCGCTGCGCGTGGTAGCAGTCGTACTGCAGGAGCAGGTTCGGTGCGCCGACGTCGGCGATGAGCGCGAGCCCCTCCGCCGTCGTGCCGACGAAGAACTCCGGCGTCTCGATGCGGTTGAGCGGCTCGATCACCAGGGTGACGTCCGCGCGCGACAGCTCGCTCGCCGCGTGGCGGAGATTCGCAACGAGCGTCGCGCGCTGCATGGCTTCGTCGACGTCGCCGAGGCGTTTCCCGACGAGGCAGTTGACGCGCCGGCAGCGCAAGTCGCGCGCGATGCGGACCGCATCGGCGACGCCGCGCGCGAACTCGTCGCGGCGCGACGGATCGATCGCGATCCCGCGCTCGCCGGCGGCGAAATCGCCGGCCGGCAAGTTGAAGAGCACCTGTTCGAGGCCGTTCGCGTCGAGCCGCGCGCGAAGCGTGCCGACGTCCTCGGCGTACGGGAACATGTACTCGACGCCCGCGAAGCCGCACGCCGCGGCCGCGTCGATCCGTTCCGCCATCGTCGCGCGCTCGCCGAAGAGGAACGAGAGGTTCGCGCTAAACCGCGGCACGCGCGCCCGGCTCGGGAAGGGGATGGAACTCCGTCACGTTGGCGATGGACGCTCCCATCGCGGCGTTCTCCTCCTGCTCGGTGAGGATCTCGACGAGCACCGGGAGACGCTCGCGCTCCGAGGTGTCGCGCGCCCACGCGAGCGCCTCGCGGATCGCGCCCGGCTCCGTGACCCGGCGGCCTCGCGCGCCCATCGCCTCGACCGCCTTCACGTGATCGATGCCGTAGCCGTCCGCGCCGTAGCCGATCCCGACCTCGAAGTTCTCCTCGAAGCCGAACGGGCCGCGCTCCGTCTGCCGGATCAATCCGAGGTACGCGTTGTTCAGCATGACGATCGTGAACGGGATGCGGTACTGCACCGCGACCGCGATCTCTTCGATCAGGAACTGGAACGAGTAGTCGCCGACGACGCCGACGATCTCGCGCCCCGGCTGCGCGAGCTTCGCGCCGGTGCACGCGCTGATCTCCCAGCCCAGCGGTCCTGCTTGTCCGCACACGAGATACCGTCGCGGCAACCGCGTGCGCTGGAACTGCCCGGACCAGATCTGGTACAGGCCGATCGCGGTGACGAACGTCGTATCGCCCTGGTAGAAGTCGTTGAGCTCGCCGAAGACGCGGGGCGCCTTGATCGGGACGTCGTCGAAGTTCGTCCGGCGGCCCAGCTCGTGCTTCGCGCCGGCGATCCGCGCGCGCCATGCCGGCCGTCGCACGCCCTCGGGATAGCGGCGACGCGCCTCGCGCAGCAGCGCCTCGAGGGTCAGCTTCGCGTCGGCGACGATCCCGAGATCCGGCGCGAAGATGCGCCCGATCTGCGTCGCCTCGACGTCGACGTGGACGAAGCGCCGGCCGCCGCGGTAGGTCGCGAGATCGCCGGTGTGGCGTGAGGCGAACCGTGCGCCGATCGCGCAGACGAGATCGGATTCGAGGAACAGCGCGTTGGCGAAGCGCTGCTGCGTCTGCACGCCGACGATCCCCGTCCACAGCGGATGTTCTTCATCGATCGCGCCTTTCCCCATCAGCGTCGGGCTGACGGCGCAATCGAGATGCTCGGCGAGCGCGACGAGTGCGTCCCACGCCTCGGCCAGGATCACGCCGCCGCCGGGCATCAGGATGGGCCGCTCGGCCGTCGCGAGCCACTCGACTGCCGCGGCGATCTTGTTCGCCGGCGGCGCCGCACGGAACACGGGCAGCGACTCGACGTCCAGCGGCGAGAACGGCACGAGCTGCTGCTGCACGTCCTGCGGCAGATCGATGTGCACGGGCCCCGGCCGTCCCTCGCGCGCGATGCGGAACGCCTCGCGAAACACCCACGGGACTTGCGCGGCCTCTTTCACGAGGAACGAGCGCTTCACGACCGGTTTGACGATCTCGCAGATGTCGACGGCCTGAAAGCCTTCACGATGGAGCTGGCCGACCGGGACCTGACCGGTGATCGTGGCGATCGGGATCGAGTCGGCCCACGCGGTGTAGAGTCCCGTGACGAAGTTCGTTCCGCCGGGGCCGGACGTCGCGATCGCGACGCCCACCTTCCCGCTCGCCCGCGCGTAGCCGTCGGCCGCGTGCGAGGCGCCCTCCTCGTGGCGTGCGACGAGATGCCGGATGCGGCTGCGGCTCAGGGCACGGTAGAGCGGCAGAATCGACGCGCCCGGGATCCCGAAGACGACGTCGACGCCCTCGGACTCGAGGACGCGCACCGCCGCCTCGGCGGCGGTGACGAGCGGGGTGCTGACGGCGAGCGGATCGAGCAGGGCCACGGCAGTCCTCCGGGTCGCGGAAGTGTCGGCGGATCGTACGGCACCGGCGGGGTCGCTGTCAATGGGTATCCAAAATTTGGTATACCGAACCCTTGACGCGGCGACAAAAGTCGGCGTATCCTACCGGAACGCCCCGGCCGGGACACCTGCTTCCCTCCCCAAGGAGAGTTCGTCCATGCGGTACGCCATCGTCGGCGCCGGCGCGATCGGCGCCTACGTCGGAGCCTCGCTCGCCCGCGGAGGGGCGGAGGTCGTCCTCATCGGCCGCGGAGAGAAGCTGCGCGCGATGCGCCTGGGCGGCGTGCGCGTCGGCAGCGAGCGCGGCGACTTCGTCGCCCGCCCGGCGTGCGCCGACCGCTGCGCCGACGTCTCGCCCGTGGACGTCGTCGTCCTCGCCCTCAAAGCCCACCAGATCGCGCCCATGCTGCCCGAGATCCGCGCGCTGATGCGTGACGACACGCTCGTCGTCTCGATGCAGAACGGGATCCCGTGGTGGTACTTCCAGCGCTACGGCGGGCCGCTCGAGGGAACGTCGCTGCGCAGCGTCGACCCGGACGGCGCGATCGCGCGCGCGTTCGATCCCGATCGCGTCGTCGGCTGCGCCGTGTATTGCTCGACCGAGATGACGGAACCCGGCGTCGTGCGCCACGTCGAAGGGACGCGCTTCACGCTCGGCACGCCGAGCGGCGCCGCGCCGCCGCGCCTCGCGAAGCTCGCGGCCGAGATGTCGGCGGGCGGGCTCAAGGCGCCGATCACGGCCTCGATCCGGAACGAGACGTGGATCAAGCTGCTCGGCAACGTGTGCTTCAACCCGCTCAGCGCGCTGACGCGCGCGACGCTGGGAGAGCTCGCGAGCGACGCCGACGTCGCACCGGTGGTGCGCGAGATGATGACCGAGACGCTGAACGTCGCCGCGCGCCTCGGCATCGAGGTCGACGTGTCGATCGAGAAGCGCATCGACGGCGCGCGGCGCGTCGGCGAGCACAAGACCTCGACGCTGCAGGACATCGAAGCCGGCCGGCCGCTCGAGGTCGACTGCATCATCGGCGCGGTCGTCGAGCTCGGCGACCTGCTCGGCGTCGACGTGCGCGCGACGAAGAGCATCTACGCCCTCACGAAGCTCCTCGACCGCACGACGCAGCGCGAGCGCACGGAGCGCGCCCTCGCCGCGTAGGCCGCGGGGAGGCTCGCGCGTCGCCGGGCCGGGAACACGGCCCCCATGAGCGAGACTCCGCGCGAGCTTCCGCCGACGCTCGAGCCCGGGCATCCGCTGTTCGGGCTCGGATACGCGCAGCCGGTCGAGACGCGCAGCTTTCTGCGCTACGACGGCGAGCGCACCGAACCGGCGAGCGCGACCGTCGCCGAGGAAACGCCGGTCGCGCTCGTCTACAACGGCCGGCCGCACGTCGTGATGATGTGCACGCCCGCCGACATCGACGATTTCGCGCTCGGCTTCACGATCACCGAAGAGATCGTCGCGCTCCCCGACGACGTGCACGCGATCCGCGTCGCGCGCTACAGCCAAGGCATCGAAGTCGAGATCGACATCCCCGAGGTGCGCGCCGAGGCGCTGCGCGGACGCGGGCGCTCGCTCGTCGGACGGACCGGCTGCGGGTTGTGCGGCGTGACGACGATCGACGACGCGCTGCGTCCGGGCCGCAGCGTCGACGCGGCGGCGGCGATCCCGCACGAGGCGCTGTTTCGCGCCGGTGACGAGCTGCCGGCGTGGCAGCGCTTCAACGAAGGGACGGGAGCGGTGCACGCCGCCGGCTGGGCGACGCGCGAGGGGCACGTCGTGCTCGCGCGCGAGGACGTCGGCCGCCACAACGCGCTCGACAAGCTGATCGGCGCGATGCTGCGCGCGCGCCTCGATGCAGCGGACGGCTTCGCCGTCGTGACGAGCCGCGCCAGCTACGAGCTGGTGCAGAAATGCGCCGTCGCCGGAATTCCGCTGCTCGCCGCGATCTCGCGTCCGACGGGTCTCGCCGTCCGCATGGCGGAGGCGGCCGGGATCACGCTCGCCGCGCTGCTGCGAGGGCGCAGCGTCAACGTCTACAGCCATCCCGAGCGCCTGCGCTGAACGGGCTCGGCGCAGGCGAGGCGCAGGAGCTGAAACAGCGCGCGGAGCAGGATTGTATACACGTCGACAATCACGTCCGCCGGAGACCCGCCGTGATCCACCGCCGCGTCGCCGCGACATGCCTCACCTTCTGCCTTCTCGCGCCGGGCGCGGCGCGCGCTTCGTCCGCAGGCGCGCCGTCGGGGCGAGCGTGGACGCTCTCGGACGCCGTCACGGCCGAGTACGTCGACGACGTTCGGATCTCGCCCGACGGTGCGTGGGTGGCCGCCGACGTTGCGGGCGCCGATCCGGCGCACGACGCGTTCACGAACGCGTACCGCATCGTGCGCGTCTCCGACGGCCGCGTGACGCCGGCCGCGTCCGCGCTCGCCCATCCGCGCTGGCGTCCCGACGGCGCCGCGATCGCGTGGCTGCGACCGGGGCGGAGCGGCGGCGCGCAGATCGTCCTCACCGACGCGCTCGGACGGCGGCCGCATGCCTTGACGCACGGAACGCGCGCGATCGTCGCGTTCGCGTGGTCGCGCGACGGGCAACGCATCGCCGCGGTCGAGACGCCCGCGCGCGGCGCGGCGAAGCCGCCGCGCATCCGCTGGTTGACGAGCGAGAGCGACTATCGCGGCACGGCGCCGCCGCGCCGCGACGTGTACCTCGTCGACGCGAGGACCGGCGGGGAGCGCCGGCTCACCCACGACGCGTGGTCGTACGGCGGGCCCGTCACCGATCACGACCCGTCGTGGTCCGCGAACGGCACGCGGCTCGCCGTCGTGCGCCAGCCGAGCCCCGTCTACGGCGACTTCGAGCACGCGCAGTACGTGACGCTCGACACGCGAACCGGTGCGGTTCGGCAGCTCGTCGCCGGCTCGTTCTTCGCGTATCCGAGCACGGCCGCGCCGGCGTTCGCGCCCGCCGGCGACGCCGTCGCCGTCGTCCGCACCTGGGACGGCAAGCTCGCCTCCCGTGAAGACCTGTACGTGAACGGCCGCGACGTCACGGCGGCGCTCGACCGCGATCTCTGGTCGTGCGGATCGGGTCGTTTCGCATGGAGCCGCGGCGGCCTCGTGGCCGACCTCATGGACGGCGTCTCGATGCGGCTGTACCGCGTCGATCCGAACGGCGGCGGCGCGCACGCGCTCACCGGCACCGACGGCAGCGCGGGAACGTTCTCCGTCGCGACGACGGGGCGCATCGCGTACGTGTGGAGCACGCCGCGTGCGGAGGCGGAGGTCTACGTGCTCGATCCGGGCGGGACGCCGCGCCGTCTCACGCACTTCTCGACCGCCCGCGCGCGGCCGGTGTTCTCGACCCGGTACGTCACCTGGAGATCGGACAACCGGACCATCCACGGCCAGCTGACGCTGCCGCGCGTCGTCAACCTGCGCGATGTGCCGCTCGTCGTCGAGCCGCACGGCGGGCCCCAGTGCGCCGACGACGCGTCGTTCTCGTCGCTCGCGCAGTTCCTCGCCTCGAACGGCTACGCGTACTTTCGTCCCGATCCGCGCGGCAGCGACGGCTACGGCGACTGGTCGTACAAGGCGATCGTCGGCGATTTCGGCGCCGGCCCGATGCGTGACGACATGGCGGGCGTCGACGCCGTGCTCGCTTCCGGCGTCTCGCGCCCCGGCAAGCTCTTCATCGAAGGCGGCTCGTACGGCGGTTATCTCACGACGTGGATCACGACCCACGGCGACCGTTTCCGCGCCGCGGTCGCCGCCGTGCCGCTGACCGACGTACTGCTCGAGTACACGCTCTCGGAGAGTCCGAACATCACGCGGCGCTTCTTCGGCGCGAAGCCGTCGCTGAATCCGGAGCTGCTGCGTCGCGAGTCGCCGCTGACCTACGCCGCGGACGAGCACACGCCGCTCCTGGTGATGATCGGCTTGCGCGACACGCGCGCGCCGTACGCGCAGGCGATCGAGTTCGAGAAGACGGTCGCGGAGCACGGTGACGAGACGCGGCTCTTCGCCGACGAAGACGCGGGGCACGGGCCGGACGATCCGCAAGGGGCGGTCCTCTGGATGCGCGCGACGCTCGCGTGGCTGATCGCGCACGGTGCGCCGCCGATCCCCGGCATCACCATGCCGCGCTAGCGGCTAGTCCGGCGCGCGCCGCAGCGCGCCCAGCGTGATCGCCTCGACGTGCGCGAGATGCGACTCGGTGGCGCCGCGTGCCGCCCGCGCGTCACGGCGGGCGAGCGCGTCGAGCAGCGCGGCATGGTCGGCTTTGGAGCAGGCCATGATCTCGCGCACCGTTCGCGCCCAATCGGGAAGGCGCGCGACGCGCACGCTGTGCGCGACGATCGTGCGGGCGAGCGGCTCGTTCGCGGCGACGTCGTAGACGTGCTGGTGGAAGCGCTGGTGCGCCTTCACGAACGCGGCGGGATCGCGCTCGCGGCGCAGCGCGGCGTCGAGGGAGCGCGCCTCTTTGAGCGCCGGCGCGTCGATGCGCGCGACGACGAGCGCGATCGCGCCCGTTTCCAGAATCCGCCGCAGCTCGAACGTCTGCCGCACCGCGTCGGGATCGAGCGCCGCCACGATCGCGCCGCGGTTGGGACGATACCGGATCAGCCCCTCGGCTTCGAGCTGGCGAAGCGCTTCGCGCACCGGGCTGCGGCTGACGCCGAAGCGCGCGGCGATCTCTTCCTGCACGATCGGCACGCCCGGCGCGAACGCGCCGTCGAGGATCTCCTCGCGCAGCCGTTCGGACAGCACGTCGACCGTGCCGCGCACGAGCAGGCTCATCGGCTCGCCCTTCTCGGAACCGCACGCCGATTCCGGTGGTTTCGGCCGGTATGTCGACTCCGGCGGCGGCGCGACGCGTCCGCTTTCACTACGCGTTCGTCGTCGTCGCGACCGCGTTCGTCATGCTGATCGCCGCGGCCGGCGTGCGGTCCTCGCCCACGGTGCTGATCCAGCCGCTGGAGCACGACCTCGGCTGGAGCCCCGCGCTCGTCTCCGCCGCGATCGCGCTGAACATCGGCCTGTTCGGGTTCGTCGGACCGTTCGCGGCGGGGATCTTCGAGCGTTTCGGATTGCGGCGCACGATCGCCGGCGCGCTTTCGCTCCTCGCGATCGCCGCCGCGGCGTCGACGTTCATGACGCAGGCCTGGCAGTTCTTTCTATTCTGGGGTCTGATGGTCGGGCTCGGCACCGGAACCGTCGGTTTGGTCGCCGGCGCGACGATCGTCAACCGCTGGTTCGAGACGAACCGCGGCACCGCGATGGGGATCCTCACCGCGAGCAACGCGACGGGACAGCTCGTCTTTCTGCCGCTCTTCGCGTGGCTCGTCACCGGGCCCGGCTGGCGCACCGAGGTGCTCTTCGTCGCCGCCGTGTGCGCCGTGCTCGCGCCGGCGGCGTTCGTCCTGCTGCGCGAGCATCCGTCGGACATGAATCTGCCCGCCTTCGGCGCGAGCGAAGTCGTCGCACCGTCACGCCCGACCGGGAATCCGTTCGTCAACGCCCTGAGCGCTCTGCGCGAAGGGGCGCGGACGCGCGACTTCTGGCTGCTCGCCGGCAGCTTCTTCATCTGCGGCGCGAGCACGAACGGGCTGATCGGCACGCATCTCGTCCCCGCGTGCGGCGATCACGGGATTCCGGAGGTGCAAGCCGCCGGACTGCTCGCCGCGATGGGCGTCTTCGATCTCGTCGGCACCACCGCGTCGGGCTGGCTGTCCGATCGCTACAGCAGCCGCCGGCTGCTCTTCTGGTACTACGGTCTGCGCGGGCTCTCGCTGATCTTCTTGCCGGCCGCGTTCGGCTTCGCGACGCTCGGGCTGCCGCTGTTCGCCGTGTTCTACGGGCTCGACTGGATCGCCACGGTCCCGCCGACGCTGAAGCTCGCCACGAATGCGTTCGGAAGCGCGCGCGCCCCCATGATGTTCGGCTGGATCTTCACCTCGCACCAGATCGGCGCGGCGACCGCGGCCTTCGTCGCCGGCGTGGTGCGAACGGTCTCGAACAGCTACGACGCCGCGTTCATCGCGTCGGGAACGCTGTGCATGGCGGCCGCGGTGCTCGTGCTCTTCATCGGGCGCTCGGCGCCGCTCCGCATCGCGCCTTCGGCGCCGGCGTCGGCCGCGACGTAACGACCATCGCGCGCGTCAGAAGACGTGCGCGTAGACGCTGCACGAACGGCAGATCTCGGGCGGGTCGCTGGAGCCCAGCCGGGCCCGAAACTCTTCGTACGCGTCGCCGTTCCACACCGCCTCGACGCCGTCGCGCACGACGTTGCCGAGCGCGCCGCGGTCGGGCGTGGCGATCATGCAGCACGGCATCGCGGTGCCGTCGTAGCTGACGTACGGCCCGCGCCAGGGCCAGTCGCAGCGTGCGCGCCCCGGCGTCTCCGGCGCGTGCTCGATCGGCGTGACGCGCGGAAGGCGCAGATCGACCCCGGTGCGTGCCGCGGCCTCGCGAGCCGCCGTGAACGCGCGCTCGACGCGCGCGGCGTCGAAGCCCACCAGCGTCTGCTCGCTGACGAAGTCGCGCATCGGCGCGTAGCGCGCGGGCAGCGTCGACTCGCCGAAGTCGTGACACAGATGCTGCACGCTGAGCGAGCCGATCCCCCAGCGCGCCGCCAGTTCGACGAGCGCCGCCAGCTCGTCGAGATTCTCGCGCATCGCCACCGCCGTCATCGCGACGCGCGGCGTGCCGTGGCGCCGCACCGCATCCATCAGCCGCAGGGCGTTGCGCTCGAGCCGGTCGAAGCGCGCGTCGACGCGAATCCGCTCGTACGTCGCCGCCGTCGCGCCGTCGACCGAGACGTGCACGGTGTCGAGCCCGCACGTCGCGATGCGCTCGGCATTCCGCGGAGTGACGAGCGTGAGGTTCGTGTTCACGCTGACCCGCACGCCGCGGCTCGCCGCATACGAGACCATGTCGAAGAAGCGCGGGTGGAGCAGCGGCTCGCCGAGACCCTGCAGATGCAGCTCGGTCAGCGAAGGAAGCCCGTCGATCAGGGCCGTGAAGTCGCTCCACGCCATGAACGCGGCGGTCGCGTCGCGATAACGCACGGGGCACATGCGGCAGCGCAGGTTGCACTCCCCGACGGGCTCGATCTGGACGAAGCGCGGCGACGCCTCCACCGCCGCCTTCTTCCCAACCCGGCGGATCGGCAACCTCGGCGGGCGCCAAGAAGGCCGGAAGCTCGCTCGCCGCGGCGGAGCCTCAGCGCAGGAGCTTGTCGGGCGTCAGCGGCAGGTCGCGGACGCGGATGCCGGTCGCGTGGTACACCGCGTTCACGACGCTGGCCGACGAGCCGACGTTCCCGATCTCGCCGATCGCCTTCGCGCGCAGCGGGTTCACGTACGGATCGTCCTCGTCCACGAACACCACCTCGATCGGCGGGACGTCGGCGTTCGTCGAGACGTGATATTCGGCGAGATCGCAGTTCATGAACGTGCCGAAGCGGTGGTCCAGCTCGGTACCCTCGTGCAGCGCCATCGACAGACCCCACACGACGCCGCCTTCGACTTGCGAGCGCGCGAGCCGCTCGTTGATGCGCCGCCCGGCGTCCATCACGGCGACGTGCCGGCGCACGCGAACCTCGCCGGTGTCGGCGTCGACCGCGACCTCCGTGAAATGCGCGCCGAACGAGTAGTACGTGAACCGCTCGTCGCGCTCGCCTCCGCCGACGCCCTCGGCGGCGAGCGGCGCTAGCGCCCCCGCGTCGAGCGACGCGCGCAGTTTTCGGCACGCGTCCGCGACGGCGGGCCCCACGCTGCCGAGCGTACGCGAGCCGGCCGAGATCGGGGCCTGCGGAAAGTCGGTGTCGCCGAGCTCGAAGCGAACGCGCTCGAACGGGATGCCGAGCGTCTCGGCGGCGATCTGCCGGTAGACGGTGTACGAGCCGGTGCCCTGATCGCACGTCGCGCTACGTACGACGACGCTCCCGTCTTCGTGCAGCTCGGCGCGCGCGTGCGCGGGCGAGACGGCGGAGTCGTACGCCATCGTCGCCATCCCGAGTCCGATCAGCGCGCGGCCGTCGCGCAGCGAGCGCGGCGGCGCGGCGCGGCGCTCCCAGCCGATCCGGCGCGCGCCTTCGTCGTAGCAGCGCAGCAGCGCGTTGCTCGACCACGGCCGGCGATGATCGGGATCGATCGAAGCGACGTTGCGGCGCCGCAGCTCGAGCGGATCGACGTTCAATGCCTCCGCCGCCTCGTCCAGCGCGCATTCCAGCGCGTGCACGCCCGGCATCTCGCCCGGCCCGCGCATGGTGAACGGACCGGGCAGATCGAGGCGCACCATGCGGTACGTCGACATCGCGTTCGGAAACGCGTACAGCTTGCGCGGCGTCTTCGTCACCGGCGCGACGACGCGCAGGTCGAACGACGAGGAATGCGTGCGCGCGTCGTGGACGAACGCCGAGATCGCCGCGTCGCGGTTCGCGCCGAAGCGAAAGCGCTGCTCGAGCGCCGGACGATGCGCGTTCGACGTGAACGTCTCGCGGCGGCTCAGCACCAGCTTCACCGGGCGCGCGAGGCGGCGGGCCGCCATCGCGACCAGGAAGACGTGCGGCCAGATGGGGCCCTTCGCACCGAACGAGCCGCCGACGAACGCGTTGCGCACGCGCACGCGCTCGGGCGGCAACCCGAACGCTTTCGCGAGCGTCGCGCGCGCACCGTAGACGTAGGTCGTCGGCTCGTCGACGGCCAGCGTCTCGCCGTCCCAGCGCGCGACCGTCGCGTGCGGCTCCATCGTCACGTGATGCTGCACGCGCGTGCGGTAGGTCACGTCGACGCGCACGTCGCTCGCCGCGAGCGCGCGCGCGGGCTCGCCGCGCGTGTGCTCCGCCGGATCCTCCCAATGATTCTCGGGCGGCTCGTCGAGCGCGCCGGGCGCGTCCATGTCGGTCGAGAACGGCGCGGGCTCTGCGTCGACGCGCACGAGCGTCGCGGCGTGCCGCGCGACTTCGACGCTCGTCGCGACGACGAGCGCGAGCGCTTGTCCCGCGTAGCGAATCTCGTCGTCCTGCAGCGGGAGCCGGCTTTCGCCCGCGGTGTTCTGCAAGCGTCCCGGCCCGAGCGCGATCGCGACGGCGTTCAGCCGCTCCGCGTTCGCGAACGTGACGACGTCGACGACGCCGTCGAGCGTGCGCGCCGGCGCGTCGTCGATCGCTCGCATACGGCCGCGCGGGATCGTCGCGCGAACCAGCGCCGCGTGCAAAGGCACGGCGAGGTCGCCGACGTAGCGCGCACGGCCGGTGACTTTGTCCGGTCCGTCGACGCGAGCGACCGAGCCGCCGATGCGCTCCATGGCGCGCCATCTACCCGCGCGACACCGGTCCGCCGCATGCTCCCAGCCGCTTCGGAGGCGCTGCCGCTTCAACATGGAGCATGCGAATGCTGATCCTTGCCGCCGTGACGGGCGCGGTCGCGCTTCCTGCCGCGGCGCTCGCACAGGCGACTCCGGTACCCCAACCGCGCGCGGCGCGGCCGCCGATGATGATGCGCCATCCCGACGCCGCGATGCCGCTGCGGATGGCGTACCGCGCGATCGGCATGGCCGAGGCGCTCGGCGCGTCGGGCCGCTACCTCGACGGCGCGCGCGCGCACTATCGCGCCGCGATCGCCGCGGCCGGCACCGACGCACGTCGCGCGGCCGGCGAAGCGCGCGTCGCGGCCGACCTCGCGCGGGTCGCGCTCGCCGAACGGCCTGCGCCGGTTCCGCGCGATCTCCCGGCCCCGCCCTCGCCGAAGCCGCGCGGCGGCGCACCGGACGGTGCGATGCCCGACGGAGCGATGCCGCCGGACGGCGACCGCCGCAGCGGCCCGGGCGGTCCGGGCGGTCCTCGCTTCGGGCCCGGTCCGGACGGCTTCGGCGCACGCGGCGGCTTCGGCGAACCCGGCGGCTTCGGACGCCGGCACGGCTTCGCCGGAGGTCACGGCGGCGGGATGAGCGTGGTCGCGCTCGCCGAGCTGTCGCGGAACACGCAGAACGCCGAGGTGAAGCAGCTCGTCGCCGACGCGCTCGCCGCGCAGACCGCTGCGCAGCACGCCGCGATGTCGGGCAACGTCGAAGAAGCGGCACGCGAGGTGCGCGTGAGCGGCGCGCTCGCGCACGCCGCGCGCGATCTCGCGTTCGCGACGCGTCCGGCCCCACCGGCGCGACGGCGTCCGACCTAGGCGTCCGTCTCGGCGAAGAACGTCAGGAGCGCCTCGGTGAACGCGTCGGGGCGCTCCAGCACCGTCATGTGACCCGCGCCGGCGATCTCGCGAAATCGCGCGTTCGGGATCTCCGCGGCGAGCCGCCGCGCGACGCGCCGAAAATCCTCGACGTCGTGCTCGCCGACGATCACGAGCGCCGGCACGCGCAGCTCGTGCAGGCGTTGCGCGGCCGGCGGCTTGATCCCGCGCTCGCGGACCTTGTCGACCCAGAAGCGCCCCGGGCTTTCCCGGATCATCCGCTCCAGCGGTGCCGCGATCTCCCGCCGCACGCGCGCGACGGCGAAGAGCGGATGCTCGATCCACAGCGCGTTGGCGGCATCCGGCCCGGCTTCCGCGCCGCGTGCGAACAGCGCGCGAAACGAATCGTTCCACTCGTCGCTCCAGTCGAACGCGTCGAGCGCCGCGTCGGCGAGCACGAGGCTGCGCGGCCGCTCGGGATGCAGGAGCGCGTGCACGAGCGCGATGCGCCCGCCCATCGAAAAGCCGACGACGTGCGCCGAATCGACGCCGAGAAACGCCAGCAGCGCTTCCAGGTCGTCGGCGTGCCGGAACGGCTCGTCGCCCGCGGGCGCCGAGCGCCCGAAGCCGCGCAGATCGTAGCGGACGACACGATAGCGCGACGCGAGCTCGTCGACTTGCGCGTCCCACGTGCGCGCGTCGAGACCGAGCCCGTGGATCAGCACGACCGGCACACCGGCTCCCGCGGTCTCGTAGTACAGACGCGTGCCGTTCACGTCGGCGAAGCCGGACTCGACGGACGTCACGCGCCGCCGCACGAATGTTCGCTGTCGGGTCCGAAGTACGCCGCCCGGCGGCGATAGTCGTACACGCGGAACCACCAGCCGCGCGGATCGCGATCGGGATCGCAGATGAACTGCTTCGTGCGCGTGTCGTAGGTCGGCGTCGGAAAGCTCAGCAGACACGCCTGGACGCGATCGCCGCGACGCTCGCGCTGCATCAGCGCGTTGTCGAAGTCGTCCTGGTAGTGCACGACCGACGCGTCGCGCCGCACGATCCCGGGCAGCAGCGTGACGGCATGCACGAATCGCACGTGCACCTCGACGCCGCTCGCACGATAGTCGGCCGCCGTGAAGACGCGCTGGCCCGGGTTGGCGAGGCGCGGCCCGACGTCGTCGACGACCCCGTCGACGCACGGGACCGAGCGAACGTGCCAGGCGCCGCCGCCGACGATCTCGTCGTGCGTGTCGCGATCGATCGTGCGCGTCGAGAGCGGCTGCGCCGTGACGCGGTCCGCCGAGGCGCAGAGCGCGCCGACGAGGCCCGCGAGCGCGAACGCCGCCGCGCAGCGCGCCCGGAGCGCCGTCGATGCCGTCCGCTGCGCCGGATGCACCGCGCCGGCCGTCAGCCCGCCGACGTCTCGAGCTCGATCTCGACGCTGCCGCGCAGCGCGTTGGAGACCGGGCAGTTCTTCTCCGCCTCGCGCGCGAGCTGCTCGAAACGCTGCGCGTCGACGCCGGGGACGTCGCCGCTCACGGTCAGCTTCATCTTCGCGATCCGGAACCCGCCGGTCTCGACCGGCTCCAGCACGCACAGCGCCTTCGTGTCGATGCGGTTCGGCGTGATGCCCTGTCCGCCCAGATAGGCGCTGAACGCCATGCTGTAACAGCCCGCGTGCGCGGCGGCGATCAGCTCCTCGGGATTCGTTCCGGGCGTGTCGCCGAAGCGCGTCCCGAAACTGAAGGGAAGGTCTTTGAGCGCGCCGCTCTGCGTCGAGACCAGTCCTCGACCCGTCTTCAGGTCGCCGGTCCACGAACCGCTCGCACGTCGATGAATGGCCATGCGCGCTCTTTCCGTTGGAGCGGCCGGCGAATCCCTGCGCACCCTCCGGCCCCGGCGGCGGCCGAAGCGGCTTCGCCTTGCGGGAGCGGCGGACGGGCGATGCGGAAGACGTCGCCGGTACGGTACTGATGGTGGATTCCGTGGCGGGAGACGGACGGCGACACGGCGGCGCCCGGGGAGGCGTTCGCTTCCGGCTGCTCGGCGCGTTCGGGATCGAGGTCGACGACCGGCCCGCCGCGTTCCGCGGGCCGCCGAAGACGGTGCCGCTGCTCGCATACCTGCTGCTGCACCGCGACGTCCTGCTTGCCCGGTCCGACGTCGCGTTCGCTCTCTGGCCCGACGCGCCGAACGAGACGGCGCGCGCCAACCTGCGGCGGCATCTCGGGTACCTGCAGGCGGCGCTGCCGCCCGGACGGTGGCTCGCCGGTGATGCCAAGACGCTCCGCTGGGACGGCCGCGCGAGCGTGGACGTCACGGAGTTCGAGGCGCTCAGCGCGGACGAACGCGGCCGGGCCGCGGCGGTCGAGCTCTACGGCGGAGACCTGCTCGAGGCGTTCGGCGACGAGGAATGGCTGCTCGCGGAGCGCGAGCGGCTGCGCGCGCTGCAGATCGCGAATCTTTCCGCGCTCATCGTGGCGCGGCGCATCGACCGCGACGTGACGGCGGCCGTCGAGTACGCGCGCCGCCTGCTGAGCCTCGATCCCGCGCGCGAAGACGCGCTGCGCCACATCATGGCGCTCCGCACCGAGCTGGGCGACCGCGCGGGCGCGCTCGGCGCGTACGAGACGTTCGTGCGATTCGTGCGCGAGGAGCTGGGTGTCGAACCGATGCCCGAGACGTCCGCGCTCGCCGACGCGATCCGGCGCGGGGAGGCGCTGGATGCGCCGTGCGCCGCCGCAGCCGGCCCGGCACCCATGCGCGGACGCGGCGCCGAGCTTCCCTTCGTCGGCCGCACGCGCGAGCTCGGGCGGCTGCGCGAGGCGTGGCGCAGCGCCGTGCGCGGGCGCGCCGTTTCGGCTGCGGTGTCGGGAGAATCCGGCATCGGCAAGACGCGGCTCCTCGGCGCCCTCGCGGAGATCGCGGCAGCCGAAGGCGCGACGGTGCTGACCGGCATCGCCTCGGCCGAGGGCGATCCGTACGGGCCGATCGTCGACGCGCTGCGCCCGCACGTCGTGCGGAACGGCGACGCAGCGCCGCCGTCCGCGCTCGCGGCGCTCTTCCCCGCGCCCGACACGCGAGCCGGCGAGCGTGCGGACAGCATCGACGCCGAGCGCGGCGCCGCCCGGCTCTTCGACGCGGTCGCCGACGAGCTGGCGCGCTTGTGCGCCGCGCACCCCGTGCTCCTCGTCCTGGAAGACGCGCACTGGGCGAGCCGCGCGCTGTGCGCGCTGAGCGCGTACCTCGTGCGCCGCCTCGCCGGCGCTCGATTCATGCTCGCGTTCACGCACCGCGAGGAAGACGCGCTGCGGACGCACCCGCTCGCGCAGCTGCGGCGCGATCTCGCCGCGTACGGCGAGCACGTTCGCATCGCGCTCGGGCCGCTCGCGCGCGACGCGGTCGACGACTTGGCGCGCACGCTGAAGATCGTCGACGCGGCCGAGCGCGAGCGATTCGTCGCGTGGATCGACGCGCGCGCCGAGGGCAATCCGTTCTTCGTCGGCGAGCTGGTGCGCGAAGCGGTCGAACGCGGCGCGCTGCGCCGGCCCGGCGACGACGGCGCGACCTTTGACGTCCCGCGTGACGAGGCGATCGGTGACGACGTGCGCGCGTGGGTGTCGGCGCGGCTCGGACGGTTGTCTCCGCCCACGCGCACGCTTTCGGCGCTGGCGGCGGTCGCGGGACGCGCGTTCGACGTCGAAGTGCTCCGGCGCGCGAGCGGGTGGAGCGAGAATCGCGTGCTCGAAGCGCTCGACGAGCTGCTGGATCGCAACGTCGTCCGCGAATCGTCCGAGAGCGGACTCGACTACGCGTTCTCGCATCATCTCGTCCACGCGGTGTGCTATGCCGACGCGCCGGCGGACGCGACGCGGCGTCGTCACCGGCGTGTCGCCAACGCGCTGGCCCGCCGCTACGCCGGACGCGGCGACGAGCACGCCGCGGAGCTGGCGTTCCATTGGGAGCGCGCCGGCGACGCGGCGCGCGCCGCGGCCGATCTGGTGCGCGCGGCGCGGGCGGCGCTCTCGACGTTCGCGAACGCCGACGCGGAAGCGTACGCGACGCGCGCGCTCGCGCTCGCGCAGGACGACGCCACGCGGCTCGCCGCGCACCTCGCGCGCGAAGAAGCGCGCCGCCGCATCGGAGATCGCGCAGGCCAGCGCGAAGACCTGGCCGCCGCGCGAGCGCTCGCGCGCGACGACGACGCGCGACACGACGTCGACCTGCGCCGTGTCGCGCTGGCGCACGTGCTCGGCGAGAGGGTCGAGGAAGCATCGGTCCTCGCCGAGCTGGAGCAGCGCGCCTCGACGCCGGCGTGGCGCGCGCGCGTCCTCCGGGCGAAGGGTGCGTACCTCGCCTCGCGCGCCCAGTACGAAGCGGCGCGCGAAACGCTCGAAGAGGCGCTGAGGCTCGAAGGCGACGACGCGTCCGCCGTCGTCGCGACGGCGTGCGCGCTCGCCGAGGTCGCCTTGCATCAGGCGCGCTACGGCGAGATCGACCGGGTCCTGGAGCGCGCCGACACGCTGGCACGCAGCGCCGGCGACGAGGAACTGCGCTACCGGCTGCTCGACGCGCGCTACGGCGTCGCGTACTACCGCGAACGGACCGATGCGCTCGCCCCGCTCGCGCGCGAGCTGCTGGAGCTGGCGTGCGCGCTCGGCGACCGCGCCGGCGAGGCGCTCGCGCACCGGCGCATCGGCAACGCGCTGCTGTTCGTCTTCGACGTCGAAGAGGCGGCGCGGCATTTCGAACAGGCCGTCGCGCTCGACGCGATCGTGGGCCGGCCGGAGGCACGCTGCTCCACGAGCGTGAGCGCTGCGATCTGCGCGATGGCGATGGGCCTGCTCGACGAAGCCGAGATGCTGCTGTCCGGCGCGCGCGACGCCGCCCACGCGGGCGAGCAGCGGTTCGGCGAGGCGCTCGTCGACGCGAACCTCGCTTGGCTCTTCATCCTGCGGGGCGACGTCGAGCGCGCGGCGGCGCTCGCCGAATCGCTGCTCGCGCGGGCTCGCGCGCTCGACGCCCCGACGCTCGAGGTCGGCGGTCTGTGCACGCTCGGCACGGCGCTTCGCGGGCTCGGCCGGTTCGACGAAGCGATCCGCAACCTGTCGGCGGGCGTCGCCCTGCAGCGCCGAATCGGACACGGAAACGTCGTCGCGCAAGACCTCGCCGAGCTGACGCGCGCGCATCTCGAGGCGGGCGACGTCGGCTCCGCACGCGCGCATGCCGAAGAGCTGTCGCGGCTCGGCCGCGCGACGCGCTCCGCGGTCGTGAACGAGCAATACGTCTCGCTGATCGCCGCGCGCGCGTTTGCGGCCGCCGGCGAGCCCCGGCGCGCGCGGGACGAGCTCGCGGCGGCGCTGGAGACGCTGCGCGCCAAGGCGCACGCGCTGCGCGATCCGGTCGTGCGCGCGGCGTTCGAGGCGCTGCCGTTCAACCGCGAAGTCCTCGCCGAGACCGCGGTCCGCGTCTAGGCCTCGATCGCCTCCGGCGTAACGGCGTGCAGCGCGTCGCGCGGGCGCACGGCGGCCGCGCCGGCGAGCGCACCGCACGCGGTCGCGACGACCAGCGCGGCGATCCCGCCCGCGAGCGACGGCTTCAGCACCATCACGAACATCACGCCCGCGACGAGCCCGACGTCGGCGCTGTTCCCGATGACGAGAAACGGATCGACGACGAGCCGCGCGGCGCCGGCGTCGAGCGCCGAGCCGCGGCTGGACTCCAGCGCGTGATGCACCGCGCGTTCGCGCGCGCCCATGACGCCGCCGCCCCACGCGGTCACGACGAGCAGTCCGACGATGGAGAGGTCGATCCACGGCGTGGTCCACGTCCAACGGACTTGCGTGAGATAACCGCCGGTGGCGAGCATGAAGACGGTGAGGATCGGCATCATCTTTCCGATCCCCGCCGCGGTCGCGGCGGCCGAGCGCGCGGCCACGACGCTGGTCGCGCCGCGGAGCCGGAAGATGCTGGTCAGCATGCTTCCCATCGCGAAGAACGCGACCGCGATGGTGAGCAAGTGTAGGAAGAGAACGAGCTCGTACATCGTGTTCCTTCAGTGCACGGTGATGGTCGAAACCATCCCGTCGTCGTCGTGGAAGAGGCAGTAGTACGTGAAGGTGCCGGCCTTCATGAAGGTGAGCGAGAAGCTCGCGCCGGGCGGCATGACGCCGGAGTTCACGAGCGTCGTCCCGTCGTACGTCGTTCCGCCGCTCGGCGGGGAGAACGGCGAGAGCGTCGGCGGCGGCGTCGCGCCCGCAGGCGGGAACACGACGTCGTGCGGCTCGTTGTTCGCGAGGTTCGTCCACGTCACCGTCGTGCCGACCGGGATGTTCACGGGCTGATCGGAGAGCGTGTTTGCATCGAGAAACCGCAGCACCGTCGATGTGACGGGCGGCCCGGTCAGCGTTCCGCCGGAGATGCCCGCCGCGAGATGCAGGCCGCCGATCGGATACGGGAAGAGCGAAACCGACGCGGTGCCGGCGGAGATGTCGCTGCTCTCCATCGATGCCGCCTGCGCGTCATACGCCGCTTGGGTGTTCGGATACGCCGTCCCCGCGGGCTGGACGACGATCGTCCCGGCCATCTCGGGCACGTGGACGTTGCACCAGTACTTGTACGTCCCGGGCTTCGGGAAGGTGAGCGAGTACGTCGCTCCGCCCGCGACGAAGCCTGAGCTCGTGTAGACCGAGCCGTCTTCGGTCGATCCGCCGGCGGGCGCCGACGCGCTGGGATCGGTGGGTGGCGGCGGCGTCGCCTGTCCGGCGCCGAGGAACGTCACCGTGTGGATCTCCGCCGTCGGGAAGGTCCACGTGACGGTGTCGCCCGCGTCGATCGTGAGGGTCGCCGGATAGAACTCCAGGCCTTGGACGGCCTGGTTCGACGCGGACGTCCCGGCGGTGACCTTCCATGTTTGCGCCGCGGGCGCGCGCGGTCGCGGCGGCGTCGATGAGGTGGAGCTGCACGCGGCGGCGGTTGCCGCCGCTGCGAGCGCGAGGGGCGCAAGCAAGAGCAGACGCTGCGACATGCCCCCACCGTAGCAGTGCGAGCGTCCGGAAAGCGTCCGACACCGCGGCGCGCGGTGCCGTCGTCAGACCGTGGGACTCTCCGGATCGGCGTCGCGCGCTTTGCGCTGGTGGATGATGAGGCGGTTGCCGTCCGGGTCGCGTGCGAACGCCGCGCGGCACGGCGGAAAATCGTGGACGTCGCTCACCGGGAAGCCCGCCTCGGCGATGCGACGCCGCATCCCGTCGACGTCGGCGACTTCGAACGCCGCACCGGAGGAGCTCCCGGGTGCGATGCCGAGCGCATCGCCCGTCGCGTCCAGAGCGAACGTCGCGTTGCCCAGGTCGAACTCGAACCATTCGTCGTTCGCGAGGTCGCCGGCCCGGAGGCCGAGGACGTCTCGATAGAACGCCACCGCCCGGGAGAGATCGCGCACGTAGTACGCGCTGAACGCGAGCTCCCTCACCATTCGCCGGGGCCGCTCGCTACGCGTCGACGATGCCGACCCGGTCGGCGAGCGCGTGCAGCAGGGAACCGGAGAACGGCGCATCGTGGACGTTCACGAGCTGCCGCCGTTTCATGCGCAGCACCGCGCGCGCGTGGCTGCCGCCGTCGGCGCGCTTGGAGACGCGGAAGTCTTCGGTCAGCGCCGACACGATGAAGAGCCCGCGTCCCGACTCGCTCATCAGGTCCGGCGGCAAGATCGCGATGTGACGGAATCCCGGGCCGGCGTCGAGCACGTGGAGAACGGGCTCGGGACCGCTCCAGTCGACGATGACCTCGCCCGGGCCGCCGGCGTAGCGCACGACGTTGCCGGTCAGCTCGCCGAAGACGATCTCCGCCATCGCGACGTCTTCCAACGCCGCGCCGTGCTCGCGAAACGCGCGCGCGAACGCGCGCCGGGCCGTCGAAACCGAGTCGGCATCGTCGGTGCGGAACGTCCAGCGCTGCAGCGACTCGCGGCCCGTTCCGTCGAGACCGGCGGCGCTGCGCACGTCGACGACGAGCAGCGCGACGTCGTCGCGCGCTGCGCCCTGCTCCGTCATGCGCTGCACGATCGCGCGGGCGGCGCCTGCCCCGTCGTGCTCCGCGGCGGCAACGACGGCGCGCAGCCGCCGCTCGCCGTCCGCGGGCGCGCGGTCCAGCTCCGTGAGGCCGTCGGTGTAGAGCACGAGACGCGCGCCCACGGGAAGCGCCACCGTGCGGCTGCGCGCCTGTTCGGCGTTGGAGCGAAGCCCGAGCGGAAGACCGCTTCCGTCGAGCGCGTCGATGCGGCCGTCGGGATGGCGCAGCAGCGGGGGCGGATGCCCGGCCGACGCGTACGTGAACGCGCCGGTGATCGGATCGAAGACGCCGACGAACGCCGTCACGAACGTGTCGGGATGCTCGAGCCGCAGCGCGCGATCGGCGGCGTCGAGCATCAGCGACGGATCGGCGTGGACTTGCGCGATGCCGCGGATGATCTGCCGCATGTTGCCCATCGTCACCGCAGCGTCGAGGCCGCTGCCCGCGACGTCGCCGATGGAGACGACGACGCGGCCGTCGATCAGCCGCAACGCGTCGTACCAATCGCCGCCGACTTGCGCTTCCGCGCGCCCGGGCGCGTAGAACGCGTCGAGCACGAGACCGGGCGCCTCGGGCAGCGCTGCCGGAAGCGATGCTTCTTGGAACGATTCCGCGGCCCGGTGCTCGCGCTCGAAGGCGCGCGCCTTGTGAATCGCGATCCCGGCCCGGCGCCCGAGCTCCTCGAGCATCGGAACGTCGTCGGCGGAGTAGTGCCGCTGCGAGGAGCCGTAGTTCACGGCCAGCATTCCGAGCGTCTCGCCCTCGGCGCTCAACGGTATGACGACCGCGGAACGGACGCCGAGCGCGCGATAGACCGCGGCTTCGTGCTCGTCGCCGACCGAGCTGTCGATGACGTCGGACGAGACTTCGGCGAGCAGCTGCGAGCAGCCGGTACGGAACACGTATCCGCTGCCGTACTCCGAGTGCATGTTGAGATGCACGCGTCCGACGAACTGCTGTGCGAGCCGGTCCTTCTCGGGGTCGCGGTGCGCGGACGCGACCGTTCGGATGCGTCCGTCTTCGGTGCGCAGCCGGATCTGGCACCAATCCGCAACGTCGGGGATCGTCAGGCGGGCGATCGCCTTCAGCGTCGTGTCGAGCGCCAGCGGCTCGCCGAGGATCTGGGACGCGCGGGCCAGGAAATCGCGTTCCTTCGCGGCTTGCCGCTGCTCGTGCACGTCGGTGAGCGTACCGATCCATCGCACCACGCCGCCTTCGCCGCCCCGCTGGGGCAGGATGCGGGCGACGAACCAGCGGTAGGCGCCGTCCTTTCGACGCAGCCGGAACTCGGCCGAAAACGTCTCGCCCGCGGAGCACGCCGCGCCCCACGCGCGCACGACGTCGCTCGCGTCGTCGCGATGGATGAGCCACGTCCATCCGGACCCGTAGCCGCGTTCCGCCGGCTGCCCCGTGTATGCGGCGTACTCGTCGCTGAGGAACGTCACGGCGCCCGTCGCGTCGGCTTCGAGGACGACGTACGGCAGCGACGACGCGAGGGTGCGGAAGCGCTCCTCGCTGGCGCGCAGCTGCTGGGTCGCGCGCTCGCGGATCGCCGTCGCGTTGATTTGCGAGTACACGCGCGCGAGCAGCTCTTCGGCGGAGAACGGCTTGACGATGTAGTCGTCCGCGCCCTCGCGGAACCCCTCGAGCGCCGACTCTTCGCCGGCGCGCGCCGAAAGCATGACGAACGGGACCGTCGCGATGCGCTCGTCGGCACGCACCGCGCGCAGCAGCTCGAAGCCGTCCATCTCGGGCATCATCACGTCGCTGACGATCAGGTCGAAGTTTCCGGCGCGAGCGGCCTCGAGCGCCTCCCTGCCGTTTCCGACCGCGCTGACGTCGTAGCGCCCGGCCAAGATCGCGCCGACGTACTCGCGCAAGTCGGCGTTGTCGTCGGCGAGCAGCACGCGAGGCCGCGTGCCGTTCGCCGGCTGCGCGGCCTCGAAGCTCGCACCGCCGCGCATCACCGTCGCTTCGATGTCGGCGAGGTACTGTTCCACCGCGCTGCTGTACGTGGTGCCCTCGTCGCTCACGACCTTCGCCGGATCGAGGTGCGCGGTGCCGAGCGGCAGGCGCACCCGGAACGTCGTCCCTTCGCCGAGCGTGCTCTCCGCGTCGACGCTTCCGCCGTGCAGCGCGGCGAGGTCCTGCACGAGCGCCAGCCCGATGCCCGATCCTTCGTGCGTGCGCGACTTCGCTCCGCGCACGCGGTGGAAGCGTTGGAAGAGGCGGGGGATCTCCTCGGCGGCGATCCCGACGCCGGTGTCGGTCACCGCGAGCTCGGCGAAGTCGGCCTCGCGGCGCAGCCGCACGGTGATGCCGCCCTCGAACGTGAACTTCAACGCGTTCGAAAGCAGGTTCAGCACGATGCGCTCCCACATCGAGCGATCGACGTACGCCGGCTCGTCGAGCTGCGTCTCGATGGTGAACCGCAAGCCGGCGCTCTCGATCGCCGAGCGGAAACCGCTCGCGACGTCGCGCGTGAGCGTGCCGAGGTCGGTGCGCGCGAACAGCGCGTCGTTCCGCCCCGCTTCGAGCCGCGAAAATTCGAGCAGGGTATTGACAAGCTTCAGCAGCCGCAGCGCGTTGCGGCGTGCGGTTTGGGCGAGCGCGCGCGCGCGCTGGTCGTCGCCGCGCGTCAGCTGGTCGAGCGGCCCCAGCATGAGCGTCAGCGGCGTCCGAAACTCGTGGCTGACGTTCGAGAAGAACGCCGTTTTCGCGCGGTCCATCTCGGCGAGCAGCTCGATCCGCTTCTTCTCTTCTTCGGCCGCCCGCGCGTTCTTGATCGCCGTCCCGATGTTCGACGAGACCAGCTCGAAGAACGCGGCGTACTCATCGTCCAGCGGTCGCGTCGGGTTGACGCCGACGACGAGCACGCCGAGCGCGCCCGTCCCGGCGCGTCCCGCGATCGGAAACAGCGCCGCGTCGACGACGCGGCGTTCCGCCGGGCCGACCGGCGTGTCGGGAACGTCACGAAGCGAGAAGCGCTCCGAACGGCCGTCGCGCAGCGCCGCGACGACGCGTGCCCCGAGCCCGTCCGGCGATGCGTGCGGCCCCGCCGAATGCGGCGCGAGCGGATCGCCGGCCGAGACGCCCACCGCGTTCTCCAGCGTGCACCCGTCGCCGTCCGCGAGGTAGATCAGGGCGAAGGGGATGTCGTCGGAGTTCTTGGCGAGCGTAGCGGCGGCGGAAGCGCAGGCCGCCTCGGTGGACTTCTGAACGAGCGCGTTCGCGACCAGCTCCGAGAGCGTGCCGAGGCGGCGTGCGCCGACGACCTTGGCCGTGACGTCGTTGGACGGACAGAACAGGCCCGCGACCTCGCCCGATTCACCGCGGATCGGGCTGTAGGAGAACGAGTAGAACGTCTCTTCGAGGAAATCGCCGCGGTTCATGAAGAGGCGCACGTCGTCGACGAAGCTGGCCTCGCCGTTGCGGAACACCTTGTCGGCCAGCGGCCCGCACACGTCCCAAATCTCGGCCCACACCTCCGACGCCGGCCGCCCCAACGCCCACGGATGCTTCGCGAGTCCCAGCACGTGCAGGTATGCGTCGTTGTACAGGAACGCCATCTGCTCGCCCCAGCCGATCCACATCGGATGGCGCGAGTTGAGGATCAGGCTGACGGCGGTCTTGAGGCTCTGGGGCCAGCGTTCGATCGCACCCAGCGGGTGATCGTTCCACGGATAGCGCGCGATGAGGTCGGCCATCTGTCCCTCGGCGCGAAGGAACGACGGCACCCCGGGGCGCGCTCGAGGCGAGGCTGGGACGGTACTCAATCGAGTGTTTTATCTGATGAAGGACGGGCCCGGCCGCGGGGGCCGACGACGGTCCGAGGGCGTTGGCGGCATCGTACCCGTCACCCTCGCGGCGCAAGCATGTCGTCGCCTGCGGTCCCGTCCCGCGCCTGCGGCACGCGACGCCGGCTCAACCGGCGCGGCACGCGGCGCAACGGCCTTCGAACGAGACGCGTTCGGCATCGATCTGGAAGCCGTGTTCGAGCGCGAGCGCCGTGAGCGTGCGGGACGGGATCGCGAACGGAACGTCTTCGACCTTGCCGCACGCGCTGCAGCGGAAATGCGCGTGCCGCGGACCTGCCGGTTCGTACGTCGCAGCCGGGGCCCCCGGGACGACCAGCTCGGACACCAGACCCGTGTCACGAAGGCGCTCCAGCGCACGATAGACGGTGGCATAGCCGATCCCGGGACGCCGCGCGAGCGCCTTCGCGTAGATCTCCGCGTGCGTGAGGTGGCAGCCGATCCCGCTCTCGACGACGATGTCGTAGACGAGCTGATAGTTCTTCGGCAGGTCCGGCTGCACGGACGACGCCATGTTCAGCCGATCATATCGCGTCGTGGCCGCGGCGCGCTAGTCGCCGGCGGATTCGCGTTCGGAGAAGCCTACCGGCCGCGCGCGGAGAACTCGTGGACGCGCCCCCTTGACGCGGCCGACTCCCGGCAGTACCCTGCCCACATGAGAGTGACAATCACTCTCAGACAGCGTTCGCCCGTCTGCTCGTCCCGTCCCCGTTTCTCGCCTCGACGCGCGTCCTCGTGGCGGCTTGCGAGCATTCGTATTGCATCGACGCGCGCTCACCGCGACGCTCGCGCGTCGCGTGACGCACCGCAACCGTAGGTCCAGTATCACGACGATCGGAGAATAGTTATGCTCGAAGCGGAACGCGAACAGAGCGAGTGCCCCGTGCCGCACGGCACTCCACGCGGCACGCATCTCGACGCCGGCATGATGACCAATCAAGACTGGTGGCCAGGCCAGTTGAATCTGCGGGTGCTTCACCAGAACTCGCACCTCTGCGACCCGATGGGCGCGCAGTTCCGCTACGCGGAAGCCTTCAAGACGCTCGACCTCGCCGCGGTGAAGCAAGACCTGTACGCGATGATGACGCAGTCGCAGGAGTGGTGGCCCGCCGACTACGGACATTACGGCGGCCTGATGATTCGCATGGCGTGGCACAGCGCCGGCACGTACCGCATCCACGACGGCCACGGCGGAGCGGGCACCGGAACGCAGCGCTTCGCGCCGCTCAACAGCTGGCCCGACAACGCGAACCTCGACAAGGCACGCCGGCTCCTGTGGCCGATCAAGCAGAAATACGGCGCGGCGATCTCCTGGGCCGATCTCATGGTGCTCGCCGGCAATTGCGCGCTGGAGTCGATGGGCTTCAAGACCTTCGGCTTCGCCGGCGGGCGCGTCGACATTTGGGAGCCCGACGAATCCGTCAACTGGGGCGCCGAGCGCGAGTGGCTGGGCGACAACCGCTACTCCGGCGAGCGCGAGCTGGCGCAACCGTTCGGCGCCGTGCAGATGGGCTTGATCTACGTGAACCCGGAAGGCCCGAACGGCAAGCCGGATCCGGTCGCGTCGGCGCGCGACATTCGCGAGACGTTCGCGCGCATGGCGATGAACGACGAGGAGACGGTCGCGCTGATCGCCGGCGGACACACCTTCGGCAAAGTGCACGGCGCCGCGGATCCGAAGAAGTACGTCGGCCCCGAGCCGGAGGGCGCGCCGATCGAAGAACAGGGCCTCGGCTGGCGTAACTCGTTCGGCAGCGGCAACGGAGACGCGACGATCACGAGCGGACTCGAGGGCGCGTGGACGCAGAACCCGATCGCCTGGGACAACAGCTACCTCGACAACCTCTTCAACTACGAGTGGGAGCTGACGAGCAGCCCGGCGGGCGCCGCGCAGTGGCGCCCGAAAGACGCGGCGGCCGACGGCACGGTGCCGGACGCGCACGATCCCTCGAAGCGGCACGCGCCGATGATGCTGACCACGGACCTCGCGCTGCGCTTCGATCCGTCGTACGGGCCGATCGCGAAGCGCTACCACGAGAATCCGGCCGAGTTCGCCGACGCGTTTGCGCGCGCGTGGTACAAGCTCACGCACCGCGACATGGGACCGCTCTCGCGCTACCTCGGCCCCGAGGTGCCGAAGGAAGAGCTGCTCTGGCAAGACCCGATCCCCGAGGTGAACCACGAGCTCGTCAATGATGCCGACGTCGCCGCGCTCAAAGAACAGATCCTCGCGTCCGGGCTGACGGTTCAGCAGCTCGTCTCGACGGCGTGGGCCGCAGCAGCGAGCTTCCGCGGCACCGACAAGCGCGGCGGCGCGAACGGCGGACGCCTGCGTCTCGCGCCGCAGAAGGACTGGGACGTGAACGACCCCGCGCAGCTGGCGTCGGTGCTGCAGACGCTGGAACGGATTCAAAGCGAGTTCAACGGCGCGCAGAGCGGCGGGAAGCGCGTCTCGATGGCCGACCTGATCGTGCTCGCAGGCTGCGCCGCGGTCGAAAAGGCGGCGAAGGACGCGGGGCACGACGTGACCGTGCCGTTCACGCCGGGCCGCGGGGATGCATCGCAGGAGCAAACCGACGTCGCCTCGTTCGCCGTGCTCGAACCGCTGTGGGACGGCTTCCGGAACTATCTCAAAGCCGCGCCGTACGGCGTGAAGACGGAGGAGCTGCTCGTCGAGAAGGCGGCATTGCTGACGCTGACCGCACCGGAGATGACGGTGCTCGTCGGCGGGATGCGCGCGCTCGGCGCGAACGCCGGCGGCACGAAGCACGGCGTCTTCACCGACCGCCCCGGGACGCTGACGAACGATTTCTTCGTCAACCTGCTCGACATGGGGACGACCTGGAAGCAAGTCGACGAGTCCCAGGAGATCTATCAAGGGACCGACCGCGCGAGCGGAACCGCGAAGTGGACCGCGACGCGCGCCGACCTGATCTTCGGCTCGAACTCGCAGCTCCGCGCGATCGCGGAAGTCTACGCCTGCAACGACGCCAAGGAGAAGTTCGTCAGCGACTTCGTCACCGCATGGACCAAGGTGATGAACGCGGACCGCTTCGACCTGATCGCGGTCTGACACGCCCGCGCAAGCGGTGAACGCACGAAGCCTCGGCCTCTGCCGGGGCTTCGTCGTCTTGCCCGCAACGTCTCATCGAGGCAGCGCCACAATGGACGGCGGCGCCGCGCTCTCGGATCGGCGCGCGAACATTCAGCGCATGTCAACGGCCGCCGTACGCAACGAACCTCCCGAGCAGCGCGGGAGGCCGCGACACGAACCGGCCGGCCGGTCGACACAGCAGGCGCGGGGACGACCGGAGCAGCGGCGACCGACGGCGCTCGCGAATCACGGGCGCGGCTGAGAACGCCGAGCAACCCACCGATCGCAAAGCCGTTATCGACCTTCACGACGTGTTGGTCCGCGCGCTTCGAACACTGCATCCTGACGCGGTGACGGATTGGCTCGTCGGCCATGAGCCGTTCCTCAATCATGCCCGACCGATCGATGTTCTCGTGACCCGCGGAGCGTCTCCGCTGATCGACGCGCTCGCCGGCATCGAGGCGACCGGTTACGCGTGAAGCATTTCCGCGTTTTTCCGCAGATACCAGGCGCCGCCCCGGCAGACCGGGGCGGCCTTCACGTCCCGCCGTCATCGGGATTCGCGCGCATCGATAACCCCGCTTGGTACGACGTTCTCTATGTCGCTCATGACCCGGCTGCTGTCGCGGAGGCGTTCGGCAGCCGCGATATCTGGCGCCCCGCCACGTTCGTTCACACGATCGGCGGCCACACCAATCCCTATGCGCTTGCTACGCATGAGTTGCCGGACGATACGCCGATCTTCGACGTGAACGACGTCGACGCGCTTCGATCGTTGGGAGTGAAGCGCCCGACGGACATCGTCACACGAGATCGGGCCACGACGCAGGCTTGGGCGGAAACGATCTTCAATGGGGGCGGCTTCGCGGGCGTTCGATGGTGGAGCTATGACAACCCGCATTGGCGCGTTGCCGGTCTTTGGGATCGCGGCACCCGTACGTCAGCCGCCGCGCCGGAGATCCTGACGACGTCCAGTACGGCGGTTCTGGCCGCCGCGAAGACGATCGTGCGGCAAATCGTGCCGTCGTCTTGAGCCGGCGTTTCCGCGCTCGTCGCTAGCCCTCGTTGCGGCCGGCGAGCAGCTCGGAGATCGGAACGGCGATCATGTTGACGACGTCGGCTTCGTAGAAGCCGATCTGCAACGGCGCCGGATGCTGCTTCTCCCCGGTGTAGAGCTGGAGCGCAAGCCGAGGACGTTTCTCGTCGCGATGCAGCGTCAGCGTCGCGCGGAAATGCCCGCTCTCCCATTCGGCGGTATCGCCGCTCCGCGAGCACCGCAGCGTCTCCGCAACGGCGGGGTCCGACGCGCGAATCTGTTCGGTGATCTGGTCGACGCGCTGCTCGAAGGTGTACGTCTCCATGCCGTGTCCAGCGTACCCAACGGCCGTTCTTTCCCAGCGGTCCAGCGGTCCCCACGAAGCGTATTTCCGTGAGACGGAAGACGCACCTGAACGCGCGCGCTCAGTTCACGCGCGGCTGGACGGGTGCGAGCCGTTCCGCTTGCTGGAGCGCCACCGTGCTCTTCCGGCGTCCGTACGAGAAGTAGAAGATCAATCCGACGACGAGCCAGATGAGGAACGCGAGCCACACCAGCGGGAAGAAACCCCACACAACGGGGTTGCCGACCTTCAAGAAATAGATCAGCACGAGCGCCGAGACGGCCGAAAGCACCGGGATGACGTACGGGCCGAACGGCAGCGTGAACCGGCCGGTGAGCTCCGGATGCCGTCTGCGCAGCACCGGCACGGCGATCGCCACGAGGACGAACGCCGTGAGGGTCCCCATGTTGGTCGCCGAGCCCAAGATGCCGATCGGGAAGAAGGCCCCGGCCGCGGCGATCAGGATACCGAAGAAGATCTGCGAGACCATGGGCGTCCGCCACGCCGGATGCAGACGCGTAAAGCTCGGCGGGATCAGCTTGTCGCGCGACATGGCGTAGAAGACGCGCGTCTGACCGTACATCATGACGAGCAGCACCGTGGTCAAGCCGGCGATGGCGCCGAACGAGATGACGACGCCGGCCCAGGCGAGGCCGACGCTGTTCGCCGCGAACGCGACGGGGAAGGCGACGTTCAGCGTGTAGAACGGCACCATGCCGTCGAGGATCGCCGAGACGATGATGTAGAGCACCGTACAGATCGCCAGGCTCATCAGGATCCCGAAGGGCAGGTCGCGGGATGGATTGCGCGACTCTTCGGCCGCCGTCGAGACGGCATCGAAGCCGATGTACGCGAAAAACATGAATGCCGCGCCGCCGAGCGTGCCCGCCCATCCGAAGGGGAAGTACCCCCCGAGCCCCGTTTGCGGGCCGGGCGCGAGGTGATAGTTCGCGGGGTTGACGTGCTGGGCGCCGATGACGATGAAGAAGATCACGACCGCGACTTTGATCGCCACGATCACGGCGTTCACCGTGCCCGATTCTTTCGTTCCGCGCACGAGCAGCGCGGTGATCAGCAGGATGATTCCGCCGGCCGGGAGGTTGGCGATCCCGGGCGTCATGTCCCAATGACTGTGCTGCCAAACCAGCGGAATGTTCGCCCCGAAGACGGTTTTCAGGATGAAGGTGAAATAGCCCGACCATCCTACGCTGACGGTCGCCGCGCCGAGCGCGTATTCGAAGACGAGACCCCAACCCACGATCCAGGCGAGAAACTCGCCGAGCGTCGCATAGGTGTACGTGTACGCGCTTCCGGAAATCGGAATCTTGCTCGAAACTTCGGCGTAGCAGAGCGCGGCGAGCGCGCTCACGACGCCGGCGATGATGAACGAAATCGTGAGTGACGGGCCGGCACGCGTCGCCGATGCGACGCCCGTCAGAACGAAGATGCCGGTGCCGATGATCGCGCCGATGCCCATGGCGGTCAGGGCCCACGGTCCGAGCGAACGCTTCAGCCCGTGCTCCTGATCGGCGCCTTCCGCCAAAATCGTCGCCAGCGGTTTGGTTCGAGACAGCATTGCTCTTCGTCTCCGCGTCGCTCGCATACGGGGCGAGGCAACGGCGCCCCTTCCCGGGAGGGGGCCCGTTGCGTGATGACGCACGAAGAAAAACGCAGTGGCGAGCCTTCCGGAACCGGTACGCCGGTTCATACGGCGCAACATCAACTCCGTCGAGCTGCTGGACGTCCTCCTTCTGCTGCGCGCGCGAAGCGAGCGCGCTTGGACGGCACGCGAGCTGAGCGACGAGCTGCGCAGCAGCCCGAACTCGATCGCGCGACGACTGGAGCATCTCGGCCGCCGCCGGCTCACCGTGAGAGCCGGCGACGGCCATCGGTACGCCGCTTCAGGCGAGACCGACGAGGTCGTTCAACTGCTCGGCGATGCGTACCAGCTCCGCCGGTCGGCGGTCATCGATGAGATCTTCTCGGAAGACCCGCTGCAATCGTTTTCCGATGCGTTCAAAGTTAGGGACGACGAATGATCGGCGAGATCGTGTACGGGCTGTGCGCGTTGACGAGCGCGACATGCGTGCTGCTGCTGTGGCGGGGCTTCACGCGAACCCGGCTCCGGCTGCTGTTGTGGTGCTCGCTCGGCTTCGTCGGGCTCTTCTTGAACAACGTCCTGTTGTTCGCGGACAAAATCTTGCTGCCGGCGGTCGACCTGTCCGCCGTGCGCATCGTGCCGGGGATCATCGGAGTGAGCCTCGTGTGCTACGGCCTCATCTGGGACGCCGACCGATGACGACGGCGCTTCTCAGCGGCGTCCTGCTCGCGCTCGAAGCCGTCGCGGCCCTGCTGTTCTTCCGTGCGTTCACGAGAACCGCGGATCGTCTCTTCGCGCTGTTCGGGTTCGCTTTCGTCGCGCTCGCCGGCGAGAGGCTTCTGTTGGCGTTGACGGATCGCCCGGAGGCGAACGATCCGCTGAGCTTCATCCCGCGTTTGGCGGCATTCGTCTTGATCATCTGGGCGATCGTCGATCGCAATCGCCGTTAGCGCCACCGCCTGCCAAAGCCGGCTCGCGCGCGTTGGAGGACCTCGAGCGCGGACTGAGTAGACGGGCGGTACCATTCACTCGCGATTCGCCGAGGCACCGAAGCATGCTGTATCGATCCGCTTCCATCGCAGTTGCCGTCTCGACCGTCCTGCTCTCCGGTGCGCAAGCTGCGTTCGCCGATCCGACGGCGGCGCCGCAGCCGGCATCGACGCCGGCCGCCGCGCCGCCGTGCGACCAACCGCACGTGCCGGCGAGGATGGTCGATGCGGCGTCGCCTGACATTCCGGCCATGGCTCGGCAGCAGAACATCTTCGGCGACGTCGTGCTCATCGTCTCGCTCGACGCGAACAGTCATGTGACGGAGGTCAGGATTCGCAGCTCGCCCAGCGTCGTGTTGAACCAGGCGGCGCTTTCCGCGGCGCGCCGGTCGACCTACCAGACGGAGGTCTATCGCTGCATGCCGGTCGCCTCGCAGCTGCTCGTCGTGGAGAGCTTCAGGCCGCAGTGAGCCGCGTCTCCGCGGCGTACCGTCTACTCGACCTCGACTTCGTCCACGAACGCGTCACCGTCGCGATCGACCGTCACGCTGAACGCGAGCGGACGACAGCACACCGGACAGTCCTCCACGAAGCGCTGCCGGCTCCCGCCGCTCGGATCGACGCCGACCGCGTTCACCTCGCCGCAGCTCGGACACTCGTACGTCACGTCGGATTCGAGCGGCATGTCGTTCGCCTCGACGGTCAGCGTAGGAACGGGGCGCGACGGTTCGCAGCACCACGGGACTGATGAACGCGTTCGCGAAGGGAAGCAGCCTCAGTGGACGTTCATCTGGTCGACGGGACCTACGAGCTGTTTCGCCACTATCACGCGCTGCCCTCGAAGCGCGACGAAGAAGGCCGGGAGATCGCGGCGGTCCGCGGCGTCATGGCGTCGCTGCGCGGTCTGTTTCGGAGCGGCGCGACGCACGTCGGCGTCGCGACCGACCACGTCATCGAGTCCTTTCGGAATCGCCTCTGGCCCGGCTATAAGACCGGCGCGGGCATCGAGCCGGATTTGCTCGCGCAGTTTCCGCTGCTCGAGGACGCGCTCCAAGCGGCCGGGATCGTCGTGTGGCCCATGGTGGAGTACGAAGCCGACGACGCGCTCGCATCCGCGGCCGCGATCGCATCGGCCGATGAACGCGTCGAGCGCGTGTTCATCTGCACGCCCGACAAGGACCTCGCGCAATGCGTGCGCGGCACGCGCGTCGTGCAGCTCCACCGGCGCACGCGCACGATCGTCGACGAAGCGGGCGTCGTCGAAAAATTCGGCGTTCCGCCGTCCAGCATACCGGACTATCTGGCGCTGGTCGGCGACGCCGCGGACGGCTATCCCGGGCTTCCCGGGTGGGGCGCGAAGTCGACGGCCGCCGTGCTCCGCCGGTTCGCGCACATCGACGCGATCCCCGACGATCCGCGAAGCTGGAACGTCAACGTCAGCGCGCCGCGGTTGAGCGAGGTGCTCCGCCGGGGGCGCGATCTCGCGCTGCTGTTCCGCGATCTCGCGACGCTGCGAAGCGACATCCCGTTGTTCGACGACGTCGACGCGCTGCGATGGACCGGCAGCGTCGACACGCTTCCGGACTTCGAGCGCGCCGAGCCGTCGCAACCGCCGGTGTGAGGCCAGGGTCCCATCGGCAAGGAGCCGGAATACCGGCGGAGAACCGGCGGGCGTGACCGAAATTTCGGTCACATCGCTCGACCGCGGAGACCGACCGGATCATGCCACCCCGCGCCGCGAAGGCGCCTCGACAGAATCCTGAAGGCCAGCCTGCGTTCAGCGGCGCGCCGAACGTCAGCGAGATCCTCAAGCGCATGCGCCTCGCGCGCAAGCTCTCCATCCGCGACGTCGCGGAGGGCAGCGGGCTTTCCGCCTCGTTCTTGAGCGCCATCGAGCGAGGCGAGTCCGACGTGTCGATCGGGCGTCTCGCGCGCGTCGCCGAGTTCTTCGATCAGGACGTCGGCGCGATGCTCGGCTACAGCACGCGCCTTGCGCGTCCCAACTTCGTCGGCAAGTCCGACCGTCAGAGCATGAACCGCGGCAAAGGCGTGCGCTACGAGCTCTTGCGCCTTCCGGGCGTCAACCTGGAGCTCGCGATCATGGAGTTTTCGCCGCGCTCCGGGTTTCGCGACGCGCTCACGCACGAGGGGATCGACACGCTCTACGTCACGTCGGGAAGCGTGGTGCTCACGGTGAACGACATCGACTACCCGATGCAGGCGGGCGAGTGCGCGGTGTACTCGGCCGCGTACGCGCACACCATCCGCAACGACTCGGCGAAGTCCGCGAGCGCCGTCGGGGTCACGACGGCGCGCATGTGACCGCGGTCGGCCTCAGAGGTGGTACTGCAGAGCGAGCCGCGCCGTCGTCGGGCCGTAGTTCCCGCCGTCGGTCGTTCCGAAGCCGGGCGACGCGCCTTTCACGAGGGGCACCGGGATGCCGCTGAAGTAGCCGAAGTACGGGTTTGCGTACGCCGCGGTGAGGTTGTCCGCCGTGAGCTGCAGCGAGACCGCGGGCGAGAGCGGGACGCGCAATGCGGCCGAAACGACGCCGAACGCGGGCTCGTTGAAGCTATTGTTCGGGCCGTAGTACGTCACGCCGATGTTCGCGTACAGCCCTTTCCGATTCCGGTAGTTGATCTCCGCGTAGCCGGTGCTGTACGGCACCCGGCCCGACAGTCCGGACGCGTCGATGCCGTTGTAGCCCAGCCCGCTGGGCTGAAAGTTCACTCCCGGCAGAATAGCGAGATTCGTCGTGTACGGGCCTGCCGCCGTGCTGTAGAAGCCCGGGGGAAGATCGTACGGAAACCCGCGCTGCAGAGCGCCCTGGAGCTTGAATCCGAAACCGGCGATCGGCGCGTGCTCGATCGCGAGCTCGACGCCCTCGTACCGCGCGAAGCCCAGGTTCTCGGTCTGCGTGATGAAGAGCGGTTCGGCGACGCCGTTGCTCTCCGCGTTCGCGTAGGTTCCCTGCTGGAACGTTTCCGGCAAGAACATGTTGTGCAGGTTCGTCAGGTAGACGTCCGCGGAGAGCGAGGTCGCCCCGCCGATGCGTTTGTCCATGCCCAGATCGTAACCGAACGCCGTCTCCGGCTTCAGGTTGCCGTTGTTCGTGTTGAGCGTGAAGTACGTGGCCGGCAGCGAGTTCGGCTCAGGAACCTGCGCCGGCGCCGAGATCAGCGAGATGTAGGGCGGCGCGATCGACGAGCCGGCCGAGAACCGCCAGGCGACGTCGGCGTCCGGCCGCCAGACAAACGCCGCACGCGGCGCGTCGAAGGAGCGAGTCGAGTCGCTGAACGTCGCTCCGCCGTCGCCGCTGTAGTGGCTCGCGTATTCGATCGCGTAGTTGCTGACCGTCGCGCTCAGTTTCGACGTGAGCGTGAACTGGCCGCGCGCGAGAAGCGTGGTAAACGTCTGTTCCGATCCCGGCGCGACCTGGTAGCCGACGATGCCGTTGACCGGAGCGTCGACGTCGTTGAGCGAGTCGTGGCGCGACTGGTCGAACGCGAGCGTGTAGACGTTGCCCGCGATCGGCGCGTCGAACTCCACGGAGTAGCCGCGCAGATGGTCGGCGGTGAACTGCGTCGTCTGCGCGTCGCCCGAGCTGAACGTCACCTGCTGCCCGTTGAAATATGTCATCGTCGGCGCGGTGCCGTCGGCGCACGCCCCGGTGGCGAAGTTGAACGCGACGCCGACGCCGCACAGCGCCGCTCCGCCGTACGTGGCGCCGGCGAACGCCTTGGTCGTCGGCTGCTGGTAGTTGTAGAAGAAATCGTTCGCCGTGCCGGCGTAGTAGCGAGCTAGGACGGTGACCGGGCCCAGCGCGCTGCGCAGCTCCGCCTGCACGAGGCTCTGCTGGGCGGAATTCGTGCTCGGATTGTAGGCGACGAGATCGAACGGGATCGGCGTTCCCGGGGGGACCGCTCCGACGTAGCCCGGCGGCGGTGCGAACGTCGAGAAGCTTCCGCCGGTCGGCAGCGGGGTGAGCGAGCTGGCCGAGGCGCCCGATCCGTCGTTCGTGCTCTGCGCCCCAAGATAGCTGAGCGTCAGCGTCGTCTGCTGTGAGAAGTTGAAGCGCAGCTTGGCCAGCTCGGCGCGGTTCAGGAACTGCGTATTGATCTGCGAGCAGCAGACATAGAGCGGCTCCGCGAAGCTCGCCTCGCCAGGCACGCCGGAGTATTGCGGTGTATGCGACGGCCCGAGCCCTTCCGGGATGCCGGCGTACCCGCGTCCGTTGACGTACCACGGCCCGGTCCCGTCCGGGTTCAGCGCGCCGCCGCCGTAGAGCAGCGGCACCTGCGAGCCCGCCACCGAATAGTTCTGCAGCGGCCCGGGCGTCCCGTCGACCGCGTACGCGAACGCGTAGTCGACGACATGAGACGGAACCGATCCGGTGACGCGCAGCCACGAGTCGGTGCCGCCGTAGCTGTCGACGCCGAGCTGCGCCTCGGCGTGCAGGGTGCGAGTCGGCATCAGCGTGCGATAGTTCACGCTCCCGCCGATCGCGTAGTTGATGTCCGTCCCGAGAACGCCTGGGCCTTTCGCGATCTCCACGGTCTGGAGCAGCGCCGGATTGAGATAGAGCGGCGAGAAGAAGCCGTTCGCGCCGACCGAGACCGGGTGGCCGTCGACGAGCGTTTCCGTCTCGTACGGCAGCGCGCCGCGAATCTGCGGGATGACGGGCGAAGCCTCGTCCGCACCGTTGCCCGAGACGCCGCCCGACGCCGTCGCTCGGGTCGCGACGATGCCCGGCGTCTCGTTGAGAATCTTCGTGACCTGATCCTGACCCTGGTCGACGAAGGTCTGATCGGTGATCACCGAGATCGCCGCGGTGCCGGTGTTGATCACCGCGCGTCCCGGAGCGTTCGTCGACACGCGGCCGATCTCGCGCAGCGAGGAGAACGACGACGCGAGAAGCTGCGCGTTCACGGTCGTCGACGATCCCGCGACGACCGCAACGTCTTCCTGGCGCGTCTCCGCGAAACCAGCCTTCGCCACCGTCACCGCGTACACGCCCGGCGCGACCGACGCGAAGCGGAAGGCACCCTTGCCGTCGGTGGTGGTCGTCTGCCGCGCGGGCCCGCTCAGCGTCACGGCTGCGCCGGCGACGGGCGCGCCGTCGGCCGTCGTCACGGTGCCGGCCACCACGCCGCGCGCGCTCGTCGTCTGCGCGTCCGCGCGTTGGACGCCGCCGGCGAACGCCGTCACCAGCGCCATCACGAGTGCCGTTCCGCCGGCCCAGCGCCGCAGCCACTTCCGCTTGTCCATCGTGCCTCCGCGCACCGATCGTCAGGGGGTTCGATTTATCGCTTGCTGTACGAAAAACCGGATGCTCTCCCGCTGCGCATTCGCCCGCTCGGGAGCGCTTCCTCTGCGCCGGACGCGCGTCACGCCCCGCCCCACAGCGCGTCCGGCACGCGCAGATACCCGTCGTCATACGTGACGGGCGGCTTCCGATCGTCGGCGAGGATCAGCGGGCCGTCGAGGTCCACGACGTCGCACAGTTGTCCGACGAGCGCGGCCGGCGCGATCCCGAGCGACGTGGCCATCATGCACCCGACCATCACCTGCATGCCGAGCGCGCGCGCACGGTCCGCGATCGCGAGCGCCCGCGTCAATCCGCCGCACTTGTCGAGCTTGATGTTCACCGTGTCGAAACGGCCGGCGAGCCGGGCGAGATCGTCGATGTCCTGCAGGCTCTCGTCGGCCGCGGTCGGGATCGGCGACTCGAGCCCCTCCATGTCGGCTTCAGCGCCGATCGGGAACGGCTGCTCCAGGAGTCGCACGTTCGCGGCGACGAGGGCCGGCAGCAGCTCGCGCAGCGACTCGACGGTGAACCCTTGATTGGCGTCGACCGCGAGCCACACGTCGGGTCGCGCCGCGCGCACGGCCCGCACGCGGTCGGCGTCGAGCGGGGAGCCGGTGAGCTTCAGCTTCAGCGCGCGCGCGGTGCGAAACTCGAGCGCGGCCCGCGCCATCTCGCTCGGCTCCGCCGCGCCGATCGTATGCGTGGTGAGCAGCGGCCGCGGCTCGTCCAAGCCGGCGATGCGCCATGCCGGCCGGTGCTCCCGCCGCGCCTCCAGGTCCCACAGCGCGCAGTCCACCGCGTTTCGCGCGCCGCCCGCCGGCAGCAGCTCGAGCAGGTCGTCGCGGCCGGCGCCGGCCGCGATCCGGCCGGCGACCGCCTCGATCTGTGCCACGCAGCGCTCCGGCGTGTCACCCGTGTAGTACACGCCGCTGGCCTCGCCGCGTCCCCGCGCCTCACCGTCGCGCAGCTCGACCAGCACGACCTCCGACTCCGTGAAGGTGTGCCCCGTGATCGAAAACGGGTGCCGGATCGGCCAGCGCTCGACGCGCGCGACGACGTCCACAGTCAGCGGTTCTCCGGTATTTCGGCCCCGCTGTGGTATATCGCTCGGCCGGTGAGTTTCCTCCGCCGCGAGGCAGTATTCCGCATGCAGTACGAAAAAGAGGCCGGGGGGCTCGCTGCCGACCGGAGGACAACCCGATGAGATCCATGGACCTGCGCCGGGCGGCCGGCCTCGTGACCGCAGGCTGCATCTGCGCCTCGCTGCTCGGATCGATTCCGGCCAGCGTCCGCGCCGCGGCTGCGGCGCCCGGCCCGGGGCCGGGCCCGGCGCCGGGGACGACGCAGCGCGTCGGGAAGCTCGCCGGCGTCGAGCGGCACGCGCTCACCGCCGCGGATCTGCGCACGTTTCTGGACGGTCTCGTCCCCTATGCCCTTGCGCGCGCGGACATCGCGGGCGCGGAGCTCGCCGTCGTCAAGGACGGCAGGGTGCTGCTCACCGCCGGATACGGGTACTCCGACGTGGCGCGCCGGCTGCCCGTGTCGCCCGACACGACGCTGTTCCGGCCCGGATCGATCGGCAAGCTGTTCACGTGGACCGCGGTGATGCAGCAAGTGCAGCGCGGGAAGATCGACCTCGACGCCGACGTCAACCGGTATCTCGACTTCACCATCCCGCCCGCGTTCGGGCGCCCGGTGACGATGCGCGAGCTGATGACGCACACGGCAGGGTTCGCAGAGACGTTCAAGGGCACGTTCCTCACGTCGCCGGATCAGCTCACCGACTTGGGAACGTACCTCAAAGCGCACGTGCCGCCGCGCATCTTCCCGCCCGGCGCGGTGGTCGCATACTCGAACTACGGCGCGACGCTGGCCGGATACATCGTGCAGCGTGTCTCGGGGATGCCGTACGACGACTACGTGCAGCGCAACATCTTCGATCCGCTCGGCATGCGCCACTCGACGCTGCGCCAGCCGCTGCCGGCGGGGCTGACGCTCTCGCGCGCGTACTCGCAGGCCAGCGAGCCGCCGCGGCCGTTCGAGTACATCGAGATCGCGCCCGCCGGGGCATCGAGCACGACGGCCTCCGACATGGCGAAGTTCATGCTCGCGCAGCTGCAGAACGGCGGGCTCGGCTCGGCGCGCATCCTCTCGCCGGCGACCGTCGCGCTGATGCACTCGCCGCAGTGGCGGCCGGCGCCCGGGCTGAACGGCTTCGATCTCGGCTTCTACCAAGAGAACCGCAACGGGCAGACGATCATCGGGCACGCCGGGGACACCAACTGGTTTCACAGCGACCTCCACCTGATTCCGAGCGCCGGCGTGGGATTCTACGTCGCCTTCAACAGCGCCGGAGCCGACGGCGCCGCCGAGAACGTCCGGGTCGATCTGTTCCGCGCGTTCCTCGACCGCTATTTCCCCTCGACGCCTCCGGCCGAGGCGACGGCGCCCACGGCGAAGGCGGACGCCAAGCTCGTCGCGGGCTCCTACGAGGCGACGCGGCGCGAGAACAGCGCATTTCCGCTCGTGTTCCTGCTCTCGCAGGCGCAGGTGACGGCGAACGCCGACGGCACGATCGCGTTCTCGCTGCTGAAGAACGCGGCCGGTATCGTCAAGACGTGGCGCGAGGTCGGGCCGTTGCGCTACCGCGAAGTCGGCGGCCCGGCGCACCTCGTCTTCGTCCGCGACGCGAAGGGCCGCATCGCGTACCTCACGACCGACGACTTCATCCCGGTGTTCGTGTTTCAGCCGCTGCCGTTCTGGAAGTCGCTGCCGTTCCTCCAGACGCTCGCCTTCACGGTGCTCGGGATCTTCGTGCTCACGCTCCTCGTGTGGCCGATCGGCGCGCTCGTGCGCCGCGCCTACCGGCAGCCGTTGCGGCTGCCGCAGGGGGAGCGCCGGCTGCGCCTGGCCGCCCGGCTCACGTGCATCCTCGCGCTGGCCGACGTGCTCGGATGGCTCGTGGTCGTGAGCGCGATCGACAAAGCCGACGTGCCGGACGCGGCGCTCGGCGCGCTCTACGCGCTAGGCGTGCTGTGCGTCATCGGTGCGCTCGTGACGATCGTGGATGCCGTCGCGACGTGGCGCAGCGCCGCGCGAACCGTGCCGGCGAAGATCGCGGAGAGCTTCGTAGCGCTCGCGGCGGGGGGGTTCGCCTGGCTCGTCATCGCCTTCGACCTGGCGAACTTCAACTTCCACTACTGACGCGTTCACACGAGCGCGCGGGCGCGCGCCTTCGGCGTCGCCCGCAGCGCGCTTTCGAGCGCCGCCCACAGACGCGCTGCGCCGTTGCGCACCGGATCGTCGACCGGCAAGCCGGTGGCACGCGCGGTCGCCGCGACGATCGCCTCGGCGCCGCTCGCATCGTACGCCGACGTGTCGAGCGCGACCGCCGCGACGCGCGCCGGCTTGAGATGCGCGACGAGCTCCTCGTAGGAACGCACGAGCGAAGCGAGGTCCGGGATCGCCGTCGAGAAGCCGGCGATCTGCCTGCTGTTCGGCCGGTCGCACAGCAGCAGCACGTCGGGCGCGCATCCGTACAGCAGCCCCAGCGTGACCGGACCGTAGGCGGGGTGGAAGAGCGCGCCCTGGCCTTCGACGAGCACGACGTCCGCGTCGACGGCGTGCTCGAGCGTGAGCTTCTCCGCCGCGCCGGCCACGAAGTCGGCGATGACGCGATCGACCGCGATCCCGCTTCCGGCGATCATGATCCCGGTCTGTCCCGTCGCGGCGAAGCGCGCGCGGGTCCCGGCGGCGCGCGCCGCGCGCTCGATCTCCAGCAGCGCGGTCATCTTGCCGACGGCGCAGTCGCTGCCGACCGCCAGCACGACGTCCTGCGGCAGCGCGTACGCGGCGCCGCTGAAGATCGGGATGTCCTTGGGTGGAACGCGCACGTCCCAGAGCCGCGAGCCTGACCGCCGGGCGCGCGCGACGATCTCGTCGTCGTCGGCGAGCAGCTCGTGGAGGCCGCTGACGATCTCGAGGCCCGCGTCGACGGCGCGCAGCACGGTCGGGCGGAACTCGGCGGGGATGCGTCCTCCGTCGGTCGCGACGCCGATCAGCAGCGAGGTCGGCTCGTATGCCGCCGCTTCGTCGAACGAGGCGACGATCGGCGCGGTGCTCCGCAGGCTCGGAACGACGTCGCAGACGCGTCGCCCCGCATGGCGTTCGTCGATGACCGCGACCACTTCGTCGGCACGGTAGCGGAGAACGCCTTGCGCGGTCTTCCCGTACATCTCCGCCAGGAGCCCTCCGGTGAGGATCGCGTAGCGGCGCGCGCGCGGCGCACCTTCGGTGGTCGTCGGATGCATCCCGGCTGATATACTAGCCGTCTGGACGGAATTCCGTCCGCGTTTCGGCGCCCTCGCAAATCTGCGCCGCTTCTCGCCTCCTGCGGAGGACCGCACCCTTCGTCGCCGAAGGCGCGCGCAACGATATGCGGGCCGCCGTGCGAAATACCGCTTACCGCAGGGCAGCCGCCCCACGTGCCGGCGCCCGCGTGGCGGCGTGCTGCGGCGCGCTGCTCCTCGGGCTCGCGGGCTGCGTCGCGGCGGGCGGCCCGCCGCCCGCGGCGCGACTGACGATCGCCCTTCCGCAGGAGCCGCAGTCGCTCAATCCGCTGTTCCTCTCGGGCGCGGCGACGGCGACGATCGTGCCGATGATCTACTCCTACCTGCTCACGCTCGACGAGCACAACCGCCTCCGCCCCGACCTCGCCGTCGCGGTGCCGACGCAGGCGAACGGCGGCATCTCGCGCGACGGCAAGACCATCGTCTACCGGCTTCGCCGCGCCGCATGGCAGGACGGCGCGCCCGTGACCGCGGCCGACGTGGCGTTCACGTTTCAGGCCATCATGAACCCGCGCAACAACGTGGTGTCGCGCTCCGGCTACGACGCGGTCGCGAGCGTCGAGGCGATCGGCGCACGAACCGTGCGCGTCCGGCTGCGCCGCCCGTATGCGCCGATCCTGAGCACGTTTCTCGCGCCGAACCAGAACTACGGCGTGCTGCCCGCGCACCTGCTGCGCGGCAAGGCGGACCTCAACCACGACGCGTACGACACGCGACCGATCGGTTCGGGGCCCTATCGGGTCGTCGAATGGCTGCACGGCGACCACCTCCGACTCGAGCGCAATCGGGGCTACTACGGCGGCGCGCCCAGCATCGCCGAGATCGACCTGCGCTTCGTCGCCGACTCCACGACGATCCTCAACCAGCTTCGCACCGGCGAGATCGACGTCGCGCTCGTCGCGGATCCGAACCTGCTCGCGCAGTACGGGACGATCCGGCGCGAGCGCGTCGTGCGCGCGCCGCTCGCCGGCGTCGCGCAGCTCTTCTTCAACGTCCGCGACCCCGACCTCGCCGACGTGCGAGTCCGGCGCGCGCTCGTCGAAGCGCTCGATCTTCCTCGCGCGGTGCGCGACGCGACGAAGGGCGCCGAGCGCTACGCCGATGCGGGGCGCGGCCTCTTCAGCTGGGGCTACGATCCGGCCATCGCGCCGCCCCCGTTCGATCCGGCGGGCGCGGCGCGGCTGCTCGACGCGGCCGGCTGGCGCCGAGCGCCGGGCGGAATGCGCACGAAAGGCGGCCGTGCGCTGGCGCTCGAGCTGGCGTTCGTCACCGGAAACCCCACCGCCGCATCGCTCGGGCTCGTGCTGCAGCAGCAGCTGCGCGCAGCCGGCGTGCAGCTCGCGCTCCACGCGTACAACCCGACGGAGTTTCGCGCGCCGGGGAGCAGCGGCGGACCGCTCTTCGGCGGCCGCTACCAGCTCGCGTTTCTCGAGATCTACACGCCCGCCGATCCCGACACCGCGTGGTTCTTCGGCTGCTCGCAGATCCCGCCGAACGGCTTCAACGTGAGCCGCTGGTGCGATCCCGCGACCGATCGCGCCGAGCTCGCGGGCACGTCGACCTACGATCCGGCGCAGCGCCGCCGGGATGCCGCGCTCGTGCAACGGCGCGTCGCCGCCGAGCTGCCGTCGGTTTCGCTGTGGCAGCAGAACGCGGTCTACGTGGTGCCGGCGACGCTGCGCGAATTTCGTCCGGCCGAAGAATCACCCGTTTGGAACGTCGGAACCTGGCGCTTCGACGCGACGCCCCGCCCGTGACCGACGCCGACGCCGATTCCGTCCCACCGCATCCGCCCACGCGAGGAGCCCACCGCATGAACAGAATCTTCGCCTCCGCCTTCGCCGCCGCGATCGTGCTGACGTGCGCGCCCGTCGTCGCGCCGACGGCGCAGGCGCAGAGCGTCGCGACGGGCGGCGGTCTCACGGCCGCGCAGCGCACCGAGATCGACCTCGTCGGACAGCGCTCCGTCGACGACCACGGCGCGCCGAGCGTCGACATCACCGTGCTGCGCGACGGCCGTGTCGTCTATCAGCGCGGGTTCGGCTTGCGCAACGTCGAGGACTCGGTGCCGCCCGACGCCTGGACGCGCTATCCGATCGGTTCGAACACCAAACAGTTCACGGCCGCGTCGATCCTCATGCTGCAGGACGAGGGGAAGCTGCACGTCGACGACCCGCTCGCGAAGTACCTTCCCGAGATCCCGCACGCGCGGCGGGTGACGCTGCGCAACTTGCTGATGCACACCGGAGGCTACGCCGAGTTCACCGAGATCGGCTCGTTCGACGAGATCGGGGCCCGTCCGGCGACGCCGGCGCAGGTGGTCGGCAGCGTGGTGAGCCGGCCGCTCGGCTTCACGCCGGGCACGAAGCGGCAGTACTCGAACACCGGCTACATCCTGCTGCAGATGGTCATCGAGCGGCTGAGCGGGATGCCGTACGCCGAGTTCGTCCAACGGCACATCTTCACGCCGCTCGGGATGACGGCGAGCTACGTGCGAACCTACGACGACACGAAGCCCGACGTCGCGACCGAGTACAGCGACTTCGCGCTCGGGCCGTGGGAGCACGCGACGCATCTCGACTACACGTGGTTCGGAGGCGCGGGCGCGATCGTCACCAACGCCGCCGATCTCGCGAAGTGGAACGCGGGCTTGGACGGCGGAAAGCTGCTCTCGCCGCGCTCGCTCAAAGAGATGATGACGCCGGTGAAGATCGACGCGAACTTCCCGGACTACGGGTTCGGGATCATGAACACCAAGCTTCCGAACGGGCACCGCATGATCTCGCACGGCGGCAACACGTTCGGTGCCGCGACGCAGGACGCGCGCTTCCCCGACGACCATCTCGCGATCATCGTCCTCGCGAACAGCGGAACCTACAACTACGACGCGGCCGTAAGCGCGATCTACTCGACGCTGGTGCCGAGTCCGAAGGCGGCGAAGCCGCACCGCCACGCGCCGAAGGCCCCCGCCGCCAAGCCGCCCGCGATGGCGGCGACCGCGAAGGCCTGGCTCGAGTCGGCGATCGCCGGACACATCGACATGGCGGCGCTGCGGCCCGACTTCCGCGCGCGCATGAGCCCGCTGCATCGCGCGTCGCTGCGCGCGCTGCGCCGCTTCGGCCCGCGCACGTACACGTTCGTCTCCTCCGAGCGGCGCGCGCCGTCGACGAGCTACCTGTTCCAGATCGCCACGCCGAAAGAGAAGCTGATCTACGTGTACGCTCGCGACGACGACGGCTCGGTCGGCGGCGTCGCCGTGATTCCGAGCATCGACTTCACGCCGCCGAAGGGCACGCCGACGAACGCGCAGCCGTCACCTTCGCCGAGCGCGCCTGCGACGGCGGCACCGTAGCGGTCGAGCCGGCCGGAACCGGTTCGCGCGCCGGAGAACCGCGCTCGATGCGGGCGGACCGATACGTGATCGCGGGAGCCCTCGTCTACGACGGCGAGGGCTCCGCGCCGGCCGCCGCCGACGTGTACGTCGCGGGCGGCCTCATCGAGCGCGTCGTGCCGTCCGCCGATTCGCATCCCGGGCGAAGCGTGCTCGACGCGAGCGGTTACGCGCTGTGTCCCGGCTTCATCGACGTGCACTCGCACGGCGACAACGCGCCGTTCGTCGCCGACGACGCCTCGAAGATCACGCAGGGGATCACGACCGAGGTCGTCGGGAACTGCGGGATCAGCATCGCGCCGTACGATCCGGCGCACGCCGACGCCTACTACGCGCGGCTTCCGGACTTCTTCCCCGGCGTGCCGCGCATCGGCCCGCGCTTCTGCGACGTCCTTGCGGCCGCCGACGAGCGCGGCTACGTGACGAACTACGCTCCGCTCGTCGGCCACGGGAACGTGCGCGCCGCGGTCGTCGGCGAATCCGCGCGCCCCGCGAGCGCCGGCGAGCTGCGGCGTATGCGCGCGCTCGTCGCCGAAGCGCTCGACGCGGGGGCGTTCGGGATGTCGACCGGGCTCATCTATCCGCCGGGCGCGTACGCCGATACCGGCGAGCTGGTCGCGCTCGCGGAGGCGCTCGGCGAGCAGCACGTCTTCACGAGCCACATCCGCGGCGAGAGCGACGCCCTCGTCGCCAGCGTCGAGGAGATCATCGAGATCGGGCGGCGCAGCGCGCGACGCGTCCACGTCTCGCACCACAAAGCCGCCGGAAAGGCGAACTGGGGCACGACGCGCACCACGCTCGCCATGCTGGACCGCGCGCGCGCGGACGGTGTCGCGGTGACGCAGGACGTGTATCCCTACCGGGCGGGAAGCACGTCGCTCACCGCCGCTCTTCCGCCGCGCTATCACGACGGCGGCGTCGACGCGTTGCTCGAGCGCCTGCGCGCGCCCGGCGCAGCCGGCGACCTCCGCCGCGCGATCCCGCACGGCGAGCCGGGCTGGGACAATCTCGCGAAAGCCGCGGGCTGGGACGGCATACTCGTCTCGACGACGCGCGATCACCGTTTCGAAGGCCGCACGCTCGCGCAGCTCGCGCACGACCTCGGCGGCGATCCCGTCGACGCGCTGATCCACGTGCTGCTGGAAGAGAGCGGCAGCGCGTCGATGATCCTGTTCTTGATGGACGAGGACGACATCGAGCGCGTGCTCGCCGACCCGCATACGTCGATCGGAACGGACGGCGTCCCGCCGGGGCTCGGCGGGAAGCCGCACCCGCGGACGTTCGGCACCTTTCCGCGCGTGCTCGGCGAGTACGTGCGCGAACGCAACGTGCTGCAGCCGGCGGAAGCGATCCGCCGCATGACCTCGCTCGCCGCCGACACGTTCGGGCTCGCGGGGCGCGGACGGATCGCCGAAGCGTGCGCCGCCGATCTCGTGGTGTTCGACCCGCGCACGATTTCCGACGACCTCGACTACCACGACCCCGTGCGCCCGCCGCGCGGCATTCGCTTCGTCATCCAGTCCGGAGCGATCGTCTGCGACGGCGGCCGCTACCTCGGCGGCCGCTACGGCGCGCGGCTCACGCCCGTTCGAGCGTAGCCCCGCGCCGTCACCGCGCGCCGAACGTGCCGCCGGTTACGGCGACGCGGACGCTGCCGGCACCGTTGCCGGCGTCGCCGGCGCGGGCGTCGCTCCCGAAGCCGCCGGTGAGGGTACGGCGCTCGCGTGCGTCTCGGCCGCACGCAGCAGCGCCTGCACGCGCGAGGGCAGCGGTGCTTGGCGACGCGCCGGTTTCGCTTTCGGCGCCGACGCCGCCAACGGCGCCGTCGACGGCGCCGGCGTCACCGCGTCGCCGAGCACGAAGGTGAAGATCTGATAGGTCGTCGTGGGCGGCGGCTCGTTCACGCCCTGCGGCGCCGCCGCGGCGTGACACGTCATGCAGCTCGACCGCGTGTTGGTGCCCGGAATGATCTGGAAGTAGGTCTCCATCGCGGTGTTCGCGAGCGTGTCGGTGTTGACCGGCGTCGTGTTCGTGGGCGGACTCGGAATCGGGTACGGCGAGGCGCCTGCCGGTGCGGGCTCGATCGTCCCGATCATCTCGTAGTTCGCCCACACCGTCCCGGCGAGCTTCGCCTGCCAGCTCTGATTGCTCTGGACGACGTCGTCCGGCAGCGGCGTGACGCGACAGACGTTCACCGGCGTGTTGCCGTTGTTCCACGGCACGTCGCCCGGCGGAGACGTCGGCGCGACGTTGTACGAGGGCGTGCAGTTTCCGTTCGGCGTGTTCGGCTTCGCGAGCGTCGGCGGCCGGCTCGGCGAGACCGGATCGACGTTGTCGACCTGCTCGAACGACGCCCAGAACCACGTCGCGGGCGTCGAGGGCGTCAGACGCAGAATGTGCATCCCGATCAAGCCGAACAGCGTCGGCCCGGCGCACGTCTTGCCGTCGGGCTGCAAGAAGTAGCCCGCCTGCGTGTAGTAGCGCGGAATGACGGCCCGGTCTTTCACGGGATCCAGCACGCGCCACGCCGCTTTCACCTCGAGCGCGCCGAACTGCGCGAGCGGCGGAAGCGGCGGGCTGAACATCGCCTCGCGCCCGGTGCGCGGAAAGCCGACGAAGGTGTTGTTCTGGACCGCCTTGGTCTGCGTTTGCGCGTTGAAGTAGCCGTTCTTCTGAATGTACGTGTACTCCGACATGTCCAAGCGAATGTCGTACGTCACGTACCAGCCGGCCTGATCGATCAGCGGCGGGCCGGAAGCTTCCAGAACGTTTCCGGTCCCGAACTTCGTGATGAGATCGAGATACATCGGCTGGAAGCCCGGCGTCACCGGCGTCGAGGCCGACAGCGGCGCGCAGCTCGACGGCAATTTCACCGGGTTGTTGGGCCACGGGCCGGGATCTTGCGCCTTCGCGAGCATCGTGTTCGAGTCGGCGCGATAGGTCAGCCACACCGTCGGCACCATCGCCTTGTTCGCGCTGTGCGCGCCGATCGGCAGCTTCGTGTTCGGCAGGCCGGAGACGCCGGACGTCGATCCGACCGCGGCGGGCCAGTTCAGCGCGACGAACGACTGCCAGCCCAGATCGTCGTAGTCCGCAACGGTCGGTCCCGGCGACGCGGTCGCGTTCGCGACGTCGGTCGGGACGACCCAGGGATTCGGCGGCAGCGTCGCGCTCGGCAGCGGACTTCCGGCTGCGGTCTGCGCGGTCGTCGACGTGGTCGTCGACGCGTTCTGCCGCGCGCAGCCCGCAACGATCGCGATGCCGGCGAGCGCGCATGCCGCCCAGCGCAGTGCAACGGACGTGTACGCACGATGCATGTGGACCACCCTCCCACGGCGACGTCGCCCCCGGCCCCCGCCGGCGTCCCAGCCGCTTCGCCGAGCCGTCCTGGTTTCCTCGGCCGGGTGCGCGAGCCCGCGCTCCGCTATGCCGGCCGGCGTCGCGGCTACGTCGTCGTTCGGGTTCGCTCCGTCACGGCGCGCGGCTGATCAAGCGGAACGTCGCCATCACGGCGCCTTCGACGGGACGGAAGACGGCGAAGCCGATCTCGTACAGCGGATTGCGCGGACGATAGCCTTCGTCCATGTCCCAGAGCGGGATCATGAAGCGGTACGTCGCGGGAAAACGCGCCGACCAGCGTCGCAGCGACGGCTCGTTCCAGCCGGCGTGCGCGCGCAGCGCGGCGAGCACCGCGGCGTCGTCCGGCGAGGCGCGGACGATCGCCGCGAACTCCTCGGTCGAGACTCCCGCGCGTTTCAAGAAGGCGCGGTCGACCGGCGAATGTCCGAGCAGATAGCTGCCGAGCTGTCCGCGCTCGCGCATGCGCGCCTTGTCGATCAGCCGCGGCAGCCAGCGAATGCCGTCGAGCTCGACGGTCCACCGCCGCGGAATCGGCGCGCCGGCGCTCACGCTCGCGCGGCTGCGCCGCGGCGGCGGCGCACGAACGTCGCCGCCTCCGGCTTCGGCATGCTCTGAACGCTCGGCACGGCCGGCGGCGGCAACGTCTTCACCTCCCGATCCACGATGCGCAGCGTCTCCGCCGTCTGCGGCAGCTGCGGGAAGCTCGTGTCGGGCGGCTCGCCGAACCCGAACGCCGCCGTGAGATCGCCGCACGTCTCGCGGCGCCACTTCGTGAGGTTGGGAACCTCGACGCCGAAGCGCTTCTCGATGAGCTGCAAGGTCGAGGTGTGGTCGAACGTGTCGCCGCACACGTAGCCGCCGCGCGAGAACGGCGAGATCACGAGGCACGGCACACGAAAGCCGAGCCCGATCGGCGCACCGTCGACCTCTTCGCCCGGCGTCCCGGCCGGCGGCGTCGGCGGGACGACGTGATCGAACAATCCGTCGTTCTCGTCGTAGTTCAGCACGAGCGCCGTGCGCGCCCACAGCTTCGGGTTCGACCGAAACGCCTCGAGGATCCGGCGCATGTAGTCCTCGCCCGCCGCCGGCAGCATGTCGGGATGCTCGCACAGCTCGTACGGCGGCACGATCCACGTGACGCTCGGGATGTTGCCGGTGCGGATGTCGTCGAGCAGCGTCTCGACGGAGCGCAGCTTCGCCGCGTTCTCGTAGAGTCCGGAGGTCTTCGGCGCGTCTTGGAACGCCGCGAAGTTCATGATGACGTCGAGCCCGACCGGAAACTCGCGCGTGCTCTCCGGCCGGTAGATGCGCCACGAGACGCCGGCGCGCTCCAACCGCTCGGGATAGGTCTCCCAGGTGTAGCGATGTCCGCGGTTGTTGAGCGCGGGGCCGCCGCCGCGGCGATCGGGATCGATCGTCGCGGTCATCCAGTAGTAGCGGTTCGGGTCGGTCGGACCCATGACGGAACAATGGTAGCCGTCGCAGATCGTGAACGCGTCGGCGAGCGCGTAATGGAACGGCAGATCGTCGCGCGTGTAGTATCCCATCGTGAGCGGGCCGCTGCGGCCGTCCGTACGAATGTGTGCCGTGACCCAGCCGTCGACGCGGCCGCCGTTCCACGACTCGTGCAGCGCGCGCCAGGCGTGGCTCAGATCGTGCAGCTCCTGCGCGCTCGTCGTCTTCGTGTCGAGATGGAACGGCAGCACGTATCCGTCGCGCTGCGAGCGGTCGGGCTGAAAGAACACGGGCCGCCCGTCCGGCAGCATGACGGGATGCGCGTCGCCGAAGCCGCGCACGCCCGCGAGCGTGCCGTAGTAGTGATCGAACGACCGGTTCTCTTGCATCAAGAACACGAGATGGTCGATGTCCGTGAGCTTCGCCGGCTTCGGCTCGGCGAGCGCAGGCCGCACCCACTCGACGCAGGGCAGCGCGGCAGCCGCAGCGGCCGTCGCGAGAAAACGGGAACGCGAGATCCGGCTCACGCCCGCGGCTTCGAATGCGCCGGGCGGCGCGCCTGCCTGCCGGGGTGCGCGCAGTCGGCTCGTGTCCGGCAGCGCACCCGGGCAGGACGTCGCCCGAAGGCGGGCAACGCGAGCCGCATGAATGCGCGGATCGCCTTCGGGGCGTCGGCCGTTCTCGTTGCCGTCGTCGGCGCGCTGTTCTCGCAGTCCGACGTGTGGCACGACGTCGCGGGCTTCGCCGCGCCCGCGCGCGCGATCGCCGTGTGGTGCTTGACCGCGGTGCAGCTCGCCGGCGGCGTTTCGATCCTGGACTCCCGCGCGGCGCGCGGCGGAGCGGTCGCCGTCGGCCTCGTCTTCGCGATCCTCGCACCAGCATGCATTCCCGGCATTCTCGCCGCGCCGGCGCAGTACGCGGGGTACGGAGATTTCTTCGAAAACGCGTCGGTCGTGTGCGGAGCCGTGGCCGTGTACGCGCTGACGAAGCGCGCCCTGCGCGAGCGGCTGCTGCGTCGAATCGCGCGCGTCGGGTTCGGCGTTTGCGCCGCGTCGTTCGCGGCCGCGCAGGCCGTCTACCTGACCTACACGGCGAGCCTCGTGCCGGCCTGGATACCGCCCAACGGCGTGTTCTGGACCGTTCTCACGACGATCGCGTTCGGGCTCGCGGCGGTGGCGATCGTGTCGAACGTTCGGGCGCGCCTCGCCCTGCGGCTCACGAGCGCGATGATCGCCGCTTTCGCCGTGCTGGTGTGGCTCCCGCGGCTCGTGATGCACCCGCAGGCGCTCGGCGATTGGAGCGAGTTCGCGGAGAGCTGCCTCATCGCGGCAGCCGCGTGGGCCGTCGGCGACGCCGCCGCGTGACCGCGACGAACCGCGTTCAGCGCTTCGCGGGCGGCTGGAAGTGCTTGTCCGCCCGTTCCTCGCCCAAGTGCTTGCGCGTTTCGAGAAACGCGCGCTGCGCGGTGTAGAAGTCGCCGAGAAAGGCGCGCACGTCGCGGATGGCGGACCGGTTCGTCCAGCCGATTCGCTTGCACACGCGGCCCGTGACGTCGTACAGGAGCTCGTCGACCGCCGGACTCTCCGGGCGGCGCAGGAGGTCTTCGAGGACCTGCAGCTCGCGAATGCCGTACCGCTGGAGCTGCTCGTCGGTGAACGAGAAGGTCGTCTTTCGCTCGCCGAGGTCTTCGAGCAGCATCCGCTTCGGCATGGCGATGACCAGCGTTCCGCCGACGATGTCGCCGGCGCGCAGCGCGTCGCGATTGCACAGGGGAAGCAGCGTTCCGAGGAGCAGCCACGCGGCGAGCGCGAGGACGTCCCACGGTCCGTGCGACCAGGCGCGCGCAGCGATCATCAGGCCGAGCGGAAAGAACGTCTCGACCTCGCGCGAGAGGTTCCGCGCGACGAGCGCTCCGACGGTCAGCGGCCCGCCGTCGCGCGAGACGACCCGCAGGCCGAGCCGTCGCTTTCCGGGCGTCGCGCCGCCCCACAGCACTTCGAACGCGACGAAATACGCGTTCCGGATCAGGAACGTGACGAACACCGCCGCGGGCGAGACGAGCTCCGAGCCGCCCGGGACGTGGCCGACCGCAGCCAGCACCGCGAGCAGCAGCACGCCGAACACGGCGAAGCTGATGATCGCGTAGTCGATGGCGAACGCCGTCGCGCGCTCGGACAGGTCCGCGCGCTCCACCAGCAGCGGGACGCCCTCCGGCGTCACGAGACTGCGGATGCGAGCGGCTCCGATATCGCGCACCGCGTTCATCGCTCGATGCCCCGTCCGGCGCGGACGAAGTACAGGCCCCACACGGCCGCCGTGAGCACCGCGACCCCGATCCGGGACGCGTCGCTCTGCAACGCCTCGCGCACGTATCCCTCGAGAACCGCCGCCACGATCAGCATCACGCCCGCGCCGGTCGCCACCTTCGCGGCGGTGCGGCCGTGGACGGCGTAGGCGTCCAGCCGCGAGAGGCGCTCGGGAAAGACGAGAATCTCACCCAGGCGCAGACCGGCGGCGGCGAACAGCAGGAACGCCAGCATCTCGGTGACGCCGTTGACGCCGACCCATGCGGCGAAATCGACGCCGAGGCCGCGCCGCACGTGGATCTCCATGAACGCGCCGAGCACCAGCCCTTGATACAGGGTCAGCAGCAGCGCGGGGACGCCGGCGAGCATCCCGAGGCCGAAGGTGAGCAGCGCGATCAGCGTGTTGTGCGAGAAGAGCACGTTCGCGACGAAGTCGAGGACGGCGTGCGGCACCGGTTCCGTGAGGACCGCTTTCAGCTCGGCGACGGAGCTCGCCGGGCCGCGTCCGCCGGCGAGCTCTGCCGGAACGAGCGATGCGAACCAGCCTTCGTTCCCGTGAACCAGCACGTAGCCGGACAGAACGCCGAGCGCGAAGACCGCGGCGGCGATCGCCAAGTGAACGCGCAGCGCGCGCACGCTGCGCGGGAACGTCGCGATGAAGAAACGGCGCACCGCGGCCCACAGATCGAGCGGCGGCGCGTACAGGGTGAGGAACGCGCGCAGCGCGAGATCGTCCAGGTACGCGATCAGCGCGCGATCGAGCGCGATCGCGCGTGCCACCGAGAGCGACGAGAGCGCGGATCGATAGAGCAGCGGGAAGCGTTCGATGTCCACCGGGGTGAGCGCGCCGCGTCCGCTCGCCGCGACCAGCGCGAGGAGGCGCTCCAGCTCCAGCCAGCTCGCCTCGCGCTCACGCCGGAATTGCAAGCTCTTGAGCGTCACCGGCCGCCGCCCGCCGGCGATCACAGCAGGTCCCGCTGCTTGATGAGCAGATACCGGTTGATGAGCGCGACGGTCACGCGCTCGGGCAAGACGTCGATGCAGTGCACGCCGAGGCGGCGCAGCCGTTCGAAGACGACCTCTCGCTCCTGCAAGAAATCGTAAGCGACGACGGCGCTTCCGACCTGCGCCAGCCGCCGCGGCGGCGCCTCGAACACCTCGTAGAGCGTCCGCTCGCGCAGCGCGACGAACAGCACGAGGTGCCGGCGCGTGAGCCGCTGCACGCTCTCCACCATCAGCTCGGCGGTGATCGTGTCGACGAAGTCGGTGAACAGCACGATCAGCGACCGGCGTTCGAGCTGCCCGTAGAGCGTCGCGAGACCGAGCGTGTAGTTCGTCTCGTCCGTGCCGTACGCGAGGCTCGAGGAGATCTGCTGCAGGTGCCGGAACCGGCCGACGCCCCGCGCGGGCGGGACGAATCCGTGCGGGCGCGCGGCGAAATCGTAGCTGCCGACGAGGTCGCCCGCGCGCAGCGCCAGCCAGGAGAGCAGCAGCCCCGCGTTGATCGCGTGATCGAGCTTGGCGACGCCGTCGATCGGCTCGCGCATGAGGTGCCCGGTGTCGTAGGCGATCACGATCGGATGATTGCGCTCCGCGCGGAACTCTTTCAGCAGCAGCTTGCGGTGCCGTGCCGAATGCTTCCAGTCGACGAACCGCACGTCGTGTCCGGGGACGTACTCGCGGAGCGCTTCGAACTCCGAGCCCTGTCCCTGTTCGAGGTGCGCCTTCATCCCGAACAGCGCGTCGCGCGTCGCCAACTGGAACTCGGCCGCGCGCGACGCGTGGATGTTCGGAAACACGCGCGTGGTGGCCGCCTGCGGGAACCGGCGGAGCTGCTCGAAGAGCCCGAGCGGGCCGCGCCAGCGCACCCACACCGCATCGATGCTCAGGATGCCGCGACGCCGCGGCACCACCGCGAACGTCGCGCTTTCGTCCCGCGCGCCGATGGTCCGCAGGCCGGGCGTCACGACCGGATCCGCGTCGCCGCTCGCTTCGAGCAGCGCCTGGAACGCCGGCGGACGCCGGCCGGCGCCGATACCGAGCGTCACCGTCACCTCGACCGCCGTCCCGACGAAAGCCGCGTCGACCGGCGTGACGTGGACCTGCAGCCGGCGGCGCGGATAGGACAAGAGCGCGTCGGACGCCAGCGCGACCAGCACCAGCACGCTCGCGTCCAGAGCGAACGGCCAGGCGCGCGCGGCGACCGCGAGCAGAATCCACGGGATCGGCAACGCCGCTGCGAACAGCGCGACGGCTCGGCGCGTCGGACGCATCAGCGCGGAGCGGGCGTCCGATCGAGCGTTTGGCGCAAGATGCGATCGGCGGTCAAGCCTTCGATCTCCGCACCGGCGTTCGGCATCACGCGATGGCGCAGCGCGGGCAACGCCAGCTCCTTCACGTCGTCGGGGATGACGTAGTCGCGGCCCTGCAGCACCGCGAACGCGCGCGATGCGGCGGCGAGCATGTTCGCCGAGCGCGTCGAGGCGCCGAAATCCAGGCTCGCGTGCTCGCGCGTCGCGCGCACGACGTCGACGATGTACTCGATCACGGGATCGGCGACCGTGATCCGTTCGACGGCGGCGCGGATGACGCGCAGGGCCGGCAGATCGGTGACCGGCTCGATCCCGAAGTCCGCGAGGCGCGGCATCGCCGACCGGTTGCCGTGCCGCCGCACGATTTCGATCTCTTCGTCGCGCGCCGGGTACTCGACGAGCAGCTTGAAGAGAAAACGGTCCAGCTGCGCCTCGGGCAGCGGATACGTTCCTTGCTGCTCGATCGGGTTCTGCGTCGCGATGACCATGAAGCCGTCGCCGAGCGGATGATCGCGCCCGTCGATCGTGACGGTGCGCTCGTTCATCGCCTGGAGCAGCGCGGCTTGCGTCTTGGGCGGGCTGCGGTTGATCTCGTCGCCCAGCAGCAGCTCGGTGAAGATCGGCCCCTTCGTGAGCACGAACTCGTTCGTCTGGAAGTTGAACAAGTTCGTCCCCAGAACGTCGCCCGGCATCAGGTCGGGGGTGAACTGCACGCGCCCGAATCGCATCGACAGCGCCGCCGCGAAGGACTGCGTGATCAGCGTTTTCGCCGTTCCGGGAACGCCTTCGATGAGGATGTGGCCGCCCACGAGCAGGCTCGTGAGCATGAGGTCGATCACCGCCTCCTGCCCGACGATCGCCTTCGCGACCTCGGCCTTGATGCGCTCGGCGACGCTACGAATGTCGGGCAGATCCATCCAGAACCTCGTTCCTCCAACGGTACATCGCTTCGGCGGCGGCGAGCGCCTTCGCCGCGTCGGGCAGCGGCTCGGTCCAGTCGCCGGCCGGCCGGTTCCGCGCTTCGAACCACGCGCGCAGCCCCGGGATCGACAGCCCGCGCGGCGCGTGCTCCCGCGCCGCCGCGTCGCGCAGCAGCGTCTCGCGGTATCGCTCCACGACGTATCGCGGATCGCACGCCTCGTCGAGCAGCCGCGCAGCGCTCTCGACGAGGCTGCGCTTCCCGATCCCGAGCGCCGGCTCGCGGGGCACCGGCGCACCGAAGCGCACCGCGCCCGACCATGCCAGGAGCGCGGCCGCGATCGCGATCTGCAGCGTGATCAGCACGAACGGAAACCCGAAGACGAGCCGCAGCAGACCGAGCGGATCGGATCCGTATCCGTGAACGTCTTCGTCGAACAGCACCGTCCCGCCCGGTCCGAGCACGCGACGCAGCAGCGCGACGGCGAGATCGGCGTTGCTCGCGCGCGCGATGCCGTGGTTTTCCAGGAAGTCGGGATCGGCAACGACGACGACTCGCGTGCCGGCGCGTCGCGTCTCGCCGATCAGCACGCCGTCCGCATCGGCGAGCCACGGCTCGACGTGCGGCGCGACCATCAGCTGCGGATCGCCGAGCGACGGCCCCGCGATGCCGGGCAGCCTCGACGTCCAAACGCGAACTGTTCCGGGCCGTACGACCGAGCCGCTCGGGTCGACGAGGCGAAGCACGTCGGCGGCGGTGCGTCGCGACACGAGGTAGTCGTCGGCGATGAAGTCCGGCTGCTTCGGGTCCGAGACACCGCGGCGCTTCGGCAAGACGAGCACGAACGTGCCCGACCCACGGAGCGCGGCGCGCACCCGCCGCAGCACCGCTTCGGTGTTCCGCGGCTCAGCGATGACGAGCGCGTCGCGCGCACGCGCGACCGGCTCGGGCGCCGTGCCGACCGCGACGGGGACGTGCTCGGCCTCGAGGACGCGAGAGAGCACGGAGTAGCCGATCGCCGAGCGCGAGTACGTCGTCGGACCGCTGCGGTCCGGCTGCTCCCCGCTGTCGGGCCGCGAAAGAAGCGCCAGCGACAACGCGGTGGTGAGCGCCGCCGCCGTGAGCCAGCCCGCGATCAGCCGCGCGGAGAAGAACACGCGGCCTTCGCCGATCATGCGAGCCCGCTGCTCGACGCGAACACGCGAAAGTGCTCGCACACGACCTGATAATCGTGCAGCGCCGCCGGGCGCTCTGCGAACCACGTCCGCTCGACGCGCGCGATCATGTCCCGCAGCGCTCCGCGCTCTGGATCGCGCAGCACGATCGCGCGCATCAGCTCGCGGCTGGTGAACGAGTCGGGAACGTCGGCGCCGGCGCGCCGGCGGAGCACGGCGAGCGTGTCGCTCAGGATTTGGTGGATCGCCTCGGTGTAGCGGCCGCTCGCGGCCAGCTCGTCCGCGCGCGCCGCGATGATCTCCGCTTCGCTTCGCCGCGGCGCAGCGCGATCCGAGCCGTCGTGGCGGCGCGCGCCGCCGGACCGCGACTGCTTCGGCAGCATGTCGACGAGCAGCGCGACGACGAAGATCGCGGCGCATCCGATCCCGATCCACAGCACCACCTGCGCGGCCGCGCCGCTGCCCGCGCCATCGTCGAGCGGCGGCAACGCGGGCCCCCCGTCGATCGTCTTCGCCGGAGCGTCGGGCCAATCGGAGGACGCACCCGGAAGCCGGCTTTGAATGCCGGGATCGCGCACGATCGTGCGCGCGATCGCGCCGGCATCCTGCGACGCGGCCGCGCGCGCGCACGTCCACAGCAGCGCGAGCAGCACGAAGACGCCCGCGGCACGCAGCATTCAGTCGAACACGGCCGCGATCTGGTCGATGTCGACGCCTTCTTTGACGACGCGCAGGTCGTGATAGATGATGACGGAGACGACCGCCCCGTAGGTCGTGAACACGACGCTTTCGACGTACTGCAGGATCAAGTACGTGGACGCGGTCTCGGGATGCTGCCACGCTGCGATCACCCCGCTCGCGAGCATCCCGGCGATGCCGATGACGACGTACATGCCGAAGACCGACCAGCGGTAGCCCTTCGTCAGCTCCCAACTGCGGCCGATGCTGTCGATCGGGTTCAACCCCTCGACGACGCAGGCCGGATTGGCGACGGCGCATGCCACGGACACGAGCAAGCCGGGGATGATGAAGAACACCAAGCCGATCCCCGTCGCGATCCCCACGATCAGCGCGGTTCCCAACACCGGCAGCGCGCGGCGCAAGCCGAGCCCCATCGTCTCCCCGATCCCGACGGTGCGGCCGCGCAAATACTGAAAGACCGCGTAGATGACCAGCGCCTCGAACAGACTTTGCGCGACGTTGGTATACAGCGCGTCGCCGAAGCCGATCGGGACGCGACCATGGCTGCGGATCGGCAAGACGAGAAGCTGGTGCTCGAACCACAGCAACGGCGCGAGGAGCACGATCGCGATCGGGAACAGCGTCAGCGCCCGCTGCGCGGTGAGCTCCAGTGCGCGCTGCAAGATACCGCCGACGCGAAACTCCGCCGGCCGGTAATAGTTGTCGGTCGTATAGGACGCGCTCACGACGTAATACACCCTCGCATGGAAAGCGGGCCGCGTGACCGGTCGTTCGTTCCGCCTTCCCAGCTGTCCTCGCAAGCGCGATCGGTGCGAAGAGTCCGGCCGGCCCCGGCGCGTCCGCTCATCCGGTCTGTGCGTGGCCGTGCCTCAGCTCCCGCGTGAAATCGTAGAAGACGCGCAGCCGGTTCTCGTCCGGGTCGGCGACGATGAACTCGCGCAAGTTCCACGGCTTGTCCTCCGGCTCGGCGACGATTCTCGCTCCCGCTTGCCGCCAGCGCTGGTACAGCGCGTCGACTTCCTCTTTGCCGTTCAGGTTCAGCCACACCATGACCGGCCCGCCCGTTCCGTAGTGCTCGTGGAACGGCGTGTTCGTGAGAAACATGCGACACGCGCCCTGCGAGATGCCGCCGATGCCGCCCTCGTCGTCGACCCAATCGAGGGTGAAGCCGAGCACCTTCACGTAGTAATCGGCGGCTTTCCGAACGTCTCGGACGGGCAATTCGGGTACGGCGGCCGGGAAGTCTGCGGGCATCGGGACACCTCCGTTCGGGCGGCGCGGCGGTGCGCACCGCCATCGTGCGCGACGTTGTGGATTACGACACGAACGCTGCGTTCGCGCCGATGCGGCTCACCGCGCCGGCTTTCGTCGAGCCGATGCGCACGCACACCTCGTTGCCGCCGCCGGGACGCGGAAACACGCGCGGACGCTCGGCATACTGCTCGACCAGGAACAGCCCTCTTCCGCCTTCGGCAAAGACGTCCGCGGGCAAGGCGATGTGATCGGCTTCGAACGCAGGCCCGCGATCGCGGACGGCCAGCCGCAGCGCGCCGTCTTCGCGCTTCAGCTCGATCTCGATCGGGCCCGGTGCGTGCCGAACCACGTTTGCCACGAGCTCGCCGAACACGAGCGCAGCGGCCTCCACCACATCCGGCTCGAGACCGTGCTGCCGAACGTGCGCGACGAACGCGCTCCGGGCGTGCTCGGCGCTGCTCGCATCGTCCGCTTCGAAACGCCACGACGGCTGCGCGGGCGGCGCAACGAGCGAGAAGACGAGCACCGCGACGTCGTCTCGCCGTTCGTTGGCGGTCAAGCCGGTCACGATGTCGTCGGCGTTCGGCGCTTCCGATGTCAGCGCGGCGATCAGCCGGCGCTCGCCGTCGATCGGGTCGCGCTCCGCTTCCACCAAGCCGTCCGTGTACATGACGAGCGTGTCGCCCTTCTCCAGCACCGTCTCGTGCACGCGGAACGTGCTGTCCGCGACGACGCCGACGGGCGCGTCGCCGTACGGCAGCGTCGTCGTCCCGCCGCCGCGCACGACGATCGGCGGCGGATGCCCGGCGTTCGCGGTGAGCAGCCGGCGCGTCGCCGGATCGTAGATCGCGAACACGGCGCTCGCGATGCCGCCGGGATGGGATGCTTGAAACGCGCGATCGGCGAGCTGAAGGATCAGCCCCGGATCGTTGTCGATGAAGCCGGTGACGGCACGCAGCGTCTCGCGCAGCCGCACCATCGCGCCCGCCGCTTCGAGCCCGTGACCGAAGACGTCGCCGATCGAAAGCACGATGCGTCCGTCGCGCAGCGCGAAGACGTCGTACCAGTCGCCGCCGACCTGGGCCTCACGCTCGGCGGGACGGTAGCACGCCTGGATCGTCGCGCCCTCCACTTCGGGAAGATACGGCGGCAAGAACGCCGCCTGCAGGGTGCGGGTGATGCGACGCTCGCGCTCCAGCGATTGCGCGAGGTCGTCGTTGGCGCGTCGCTGGTCGGTGATGTCCAGGCAGCATCCGATGTAGCCGGCGAACGTGCCGCTCTCGTCGTGGAGCGGACAGCCTTCGTCGAGGATCCACCGGAACACGCCGTCGTGACGACGCAGCCGGTACTCCATGCGAAACGGGACGCGGGCGTCGAACGACGAGACGTAGACGTCGAGGCACCGGTCGAAGTCGTCCGGATGGACGTTCTCGGCCCAACCGTTGCCGATCTCTTGTTCCATCGTGCGCCCGACGAAGTCGAGCCACCCCCGGTTGAACCACGTGCACAGCTTGTCGGTCCCGGAGATCCAGATCAGGACGGGCAGATGATCTGCCGTCGGGCGGAACCGTTCGGCGGCGTCCGGGTCGGGCGCGATCCCGCTATCGACCATGGGCTACCGCTCGGCCGCCGGGGCCGTCAGTTCCTCTCGCCGCGAAGCTCGTCTGCCGAAAACCCTTCACGCAGCCGGCGTCCCCGTGCGGAGTGGTAGTACCTCGAAGGGGCGCGGCGAACGTCGCCGTCCTCTTCGCCGAGAAAGGAGCGGCCCGAGCGGCCTCGGGTGCCGATGCGGGACCCGGAACGCGCCGATTCGGCGCAGACGCTGGGCCTCGAGCCGCTCACAGGCGCCGCGAAGCCGACGTAGGAAGCCGCGTTCACATGACCGCCGACGTCGCCGCCAAGCGCGCCGCCTTCCGCGCATTGCACGCGCAGGGCTGTTTCGTGCTGCCGAACCCGTGGGACGTCGGCGGGATCCGCCGGCTGGAACGGCGCGGCTTTCGCGCGCTCGCGACGACGAGCTCGGGTTTCGCGGCGTCGCTCGGCCTCGATGACGGCGAGATCACGCTCGACGACGTGCTCTCGCACATGCGCGCGATGTCGGCCGCGACCGACCTGCCGGTCAACGCCGACTTCGAGAACGGCTTCGCCGACGATCCCGCAGGGGTGGCGCGGAACGTCACCGAGGCGGTGAGCACGGGGGTCGCCGGCGTGTCGATCGAAGACCGCGAGCGCCTCGGCGATCTGTATGCGTTCGATGCGGCGGTCGAGCGCGTCGCGGCCGCGCGCGAGGCGATCGCGCGAACCGGCGACGACGTGCTACTGATCGCGCGCTGCGAGGCGTTCCTGACGGGCCGCACCGATCTCGACGAGGTGATCGCGCGGCTGCGCGCGTTCGCCGCCGCCGGAGCCGACTGCGTGTACGCACCCGGCGTGCTGGACCTGCACGACGTTCGGCGCATCGTCGATGCGGTCGCGCCGGTGCCGGTGAACGTGCTGCTGCACCAGCCGGGAACGACGGTCGCCGAGCTCGCCTCGGCCGGCGCGCGACGCGTCAGCATCGGTGGCGGCCTCGCGCGAGCGGCATGGCGTGCCTTCGACGCGATGGCCGACGCGTTGGTCCACGACGGCAGGCTCCCCGAACGCTGACCGGGCTTGCGGCATCGCGCGCGGCGGGCGCCGGCAACGACCGGCTACGCCGGATCGTCGCTCAGTGCGGGTAGAGCGCGAGTCCCCAGTTCGCCGGGCCGCTCACGCCGCTCGAGATCGTCACGATCGGCGAGCCGGTATACGGCGGCGCGTATTCGGTCACCGTGTTGTTTCCGGCGTTCGCCACGAACAGGTCGCCCGCGTAGTCGATCGCGAGCGCGTCCGGGTCGTTGATGCCGTTCGAGATGGTGACGGTCGGCGAGCCGGTGTACGGTTTGGCGTAGACCGACACGGTGTTGGTAAAGTAGCCGACGAACAGGTTGGCGTCGCTGTCCATCGCCATAACGCTGGCGTACGGGTTCGACGAGCCGACGAGCGTCGGGCTGCCGGTGTACGGCGGCGCGTACTCCGTGACTTGCGCGCCGTTATTCAACACGAACAGGTTGCCTGACGGATCGATGAGCGTCTGCTGCGGCTCGGTGACGCCGTTCGTGATCGTCAGTGCCGGGCCAGCCGTGTACGGCGGCGCGTACTCCTGCACATTATTGTGGTTTTGGTCGGGGATGAACAGATTGCCGTTCGCGTCGAGCGACGGCTGCCTCAGCCCGCCCCCGGAACCGGTGATGACCGCCGCCGTCGCCGTGTACGGCGGCCCGACGGTGACCGCATAGATGCCGCCGATGATGAAAAGCGTGTTGTCGGGAGCGACCAGGACCGATTGCGTTGAATAGTCTCCGGTCGGACCGGCGTGGATCGGACTGCCGGTATACGGCGGCGCGTAAACCCCGGCGTACGCGATCGAGTTCAGCGCGACGAAGAGATCGCCCGAGGAGTCGGTCGCAAGACCCTCCGGGGCGTTCGTCCCGTTCGTGATGGTCGTCGTCGGCGTTCCGTACGGTCCGGCGTAGACGGTCACGGAGTTCCCGGTGTTGTTCGAGACGAAGAGTGTCTGCACCACGTTCGTCACCGAGAACGTCGCCGTGCACACCGCGCCCGCGCTCGAGCACGTGCTGTCGGAATACGCCGCCGTCGCGGTGAACGACTCGGTTTTCCCGGACGTTCCGAGCCCGGCCAGCGAGAACGTGTTGGGCGACGTCGTCGTTGGGTTGGTGATCGTGAAGCCGCTGCCTGACGCTGGCGCGATCGTGAACGTCGGCGCTCCCGGTCCGATGATGATGTTCTGGTCCGCGTCGAGCGCGGCGACGGTGAACTTCTGCGCGAGCGTCGCGTACTCGGTGAAGCCGCTGTTCTGCGTGCCGCGTACGCCCGTCGCGTTGCTCCACACCGCGATCGACGCCGGGATGCCGGAGAGAATGACCGAGATCGTGTTCGACTGGCCGGCGACGATCGTGAACCCGAGCGTCTGTCCGCTGGAAAGCGCGTTGCCGGTCGCCGTGCCGTTCGCCGCATTGTATCCGTCGTACGTCGACAGCGTGACGTCGTAGGTGCCGGGCGCGAGCGGAAGCTGCAACGTGCAGTTCGTGGACGTGAGCGTCGACGTGCAGCCGGTGGACGTCGGCGTGAGCCCGACGGTCTCGTCGAGGACGGTCGCGCCGCCGGTATGCTGGGTCACGAGGACCGTCATGCTCTGCGTCGCGGGCGACACGTAGCGCGGCGCACGTCGCCGGGCCAGCGTGGTCTTGCTCTTCGGGATGACGATCTTCAGCGACGCGGTCGTCTTGCCGGACGGGGATCGTCCGCCCGCGGGAATCTGCGAGGCGCCGTGCCCCGCGCAGGCACTGAGCAGCGCCGGGATCAACGCGAAGGCGAAGCCTTTCCAAAGGCAAGCGACGACGCACCGCATGGGTGCACGCTTCAAGGCGAGCGGGCCCGCTCCCCGCAAGACCGGCGGGCCGTTGCGCTCTTTAGCGCCGCCGGGCCCCGCCGCGGGCACCGCCCGGCGCGACGGCGGCGGGCTACATCGGGCGTGCCGGAGACGCGAGCGACGGCGTGGCGGCGAGCCGGCGCCGGTGCATCAGCGAGCCTCGTTGCGGAAGCGCCGCGTTCATCAGCGAGTCGACGAGGCCCGACATCTCGAAATAGCAGGCGCACGAAGCGGCCTCGAGCGTCTCGCGGCGCAGGATCGAAACGCGGCCGCGCTCATAGTCGATCGCGCCCAGCATCCGCAGGGATTGCGCGGCCTCCGAGACGCTTGCGCGACGAACGCCCAACATCAGCGCGATATGCTCGTGCGTCAATGGAAACAGATTGCGCCCGACGCGGTCGTGAACCATCAGCAACCGCCGCGCGAGCCGTTGCGCGACGCCGTGATGCGCGTTGCAGCCTGCCGTCTGCGCCGTCATTCCGTAGAACAGGCGCGCATACCGGAGGAGCAGATCGCGGAACTCGCTGTTGCGGTCGAGCTCGGCCAGAAACGCGTCCGCCCGTACCTGCATACCGCGGCCGGGAACTTGCACGACGACCGTCGTGAGCGACTCTCGCAGACCGTACACGAGATCGAGCCCGACCATCCCGTCGGCGCCCATCAGGCCGATCTCGACCAAATCGCCCTCCGGCATCTCGACGAGCGTCGAGGTGACCGCGTCGTAGGGGAACGTCACGCGATCGATGCGCCTTCCCTTCTCGCACAGCGTCGTGTGGAGGCTGAGCTCCACCTCTTCCGCATCGCCGGCAAACGCCGAAAGCTCGTCCTGCGCGATCGCGTCGAGCAACACGTTGCTTCCGCCGCCACGTCGAAACCGTTCCATGTCACCACCTTACGGAGCTCCGATGATCACTCGGATGGCATGCCCGATGAGGTGGTGGCCGACGATCGATGAGTTTCGCGACACCGCGCCCGCGCTTGACGGGTCAGGGCATTCAGAGTATCACATCTCGACGACTACGTCCACCGCGGACACCTCCTGGTGCGGGCGCCTGGCTTGGGGGCGATCGCCTACGCCGCGGAGCACGCCGGCGCATCACGCCGGGCCGGCGAACAGGATGAGGTTGTCGTCCGGATCGGCGACGACGAACGTCCTCGCGCCCCACGGCTCCTTCTTCAGCGTCTGCTGGAACGTCACGCCCGCGCCCTGATAGTCCAGGTACAACTGCTTCAGCTCGCTCGCCGCCGCGATCGTGACGGTCGCGGACAGCAAACCCTCGCGCTTGCGGACGTCGCCGACGAAGACCGGCTCGAGGACGAGCCTCAGATTCAGTCGCGCGTTGTCGCGGACGACTTGGCCGTAGAACGGCGGATCGCCGTAGACGAATTCTACCGCGAAGCCGAGCTTGGCCGTGTAGAACTCGCACGCGCGCGTAACGTCGGCGACGAAGAGCTGCGCCTCGACGCCGGTGAAGACCGGACGCGACGGGGTCGGTTTGGGCGAGGCGGCCATGGCATCTGCTCCTGACGTGAGCGCCTGCCATCCGTCGAACCCCAACTGGCGCGCGACGAGCTCCTGCGCGTCGGCGAGCGTGAAGCGTGATTCCAGGATCTGCACGTCGCCGGCGTCGCGAAAACGCGGCAGCACGGCTCGGATTTGCGCCGCGACGGGGTAGTACCGTTCGCGATGCCAACGCAGATACTGTTTGGCTTGTTTCTTGAGGTTCTCGATGTTCGGCATAGGCGCAGCGGTGTGTGTTCACATGCCGTAGGCGGGCGTCGCCCTTTCGGTCTGCACCGATGCGCCCTACGCAGCACGAAAAGCTTGCCCGAGCGGCGCCGTCGTGTCAAGAGCCGGACCGTATCCTCATCTCGTCAGACGCCTTGCGGCGTCTGCGGGGCAGACGCGCCGAGCGCCGTTTGCAGGGCAGGTGTGCCGAACCAGGTGCACAGTGCGTCTCGCAGCGCGGGGACGGCAGTTTCGGCGGGCTCGTCGGCGGCTGCGGCCCAGGCGATCGAGGCGTCGGGGCGGATCAGGAGCGCGTCCGCCGGACGGCGGCCGGTTGCCGCGACGTGGACGTCGATGCGATGCGTCCAGTCCTGCGCGCATGCGCGGAGATCCGCGCGGTCGACGAGCTGGAGGAACACGGGCCGCGCGGCGTGCATGAGCGCTCCGACGCTGGTGGTGCCCCGCTCGGTGCGCAAGGTGAGATCGGGTGCGAACGTGCCGGCCAGCGCGTGATGATCGCGGCCGGGCGGGACGTACCTGATGTCGCTGCCGGCGATGAAGGCGCCGATGCGGCGCAACGGCTGCTCGTCGGCGAGCAGCTCCCCGAAGAGCGTGCGCAGCGCCTCGGCGGCCGGGTCGTGTCCGCGACGTAACGCCACCTGCGCGCGCGTGTGCAGCAGCGTCCGTTCGCCGGCGTGATGGCGTTCGCCGTGATACGTCTCGAGCAGCCCCTCCGGCGCCCAGCCGTGCACCGCGGCGCCCAGCTTCCAGCCGAGGTTGACGCTGTCGACCATGCCCGCGTTCAGCGCCACGCCGGGCGCGGGGAAGAGATGCGCGGCATCGCCCGCGAGCAGAACGCGTCCGGCGCGGTAGCGCTCGACGTGCCGCGCGTGAAACGTGAAGCGCGTCAGCCGAAGCGGTTCGCCCAACGGCAGATCGACGCCGAGCACGCGACGGATGCTGTCACGAAGCTCCGCCAGCGTCATCGGCTCCTCGTCGTCGTAGCCGTCGCACTCGTCCTCGCTGGTGAAGAGCCCCATGCGCCCACGATCGGTCGACCCGAGCGCGAACGTACCGCGCTCGGTTTGCTTGAACCCGAAACGGATCGTGCCGACGTCCGCCACGTCGATGTCGCCGTTCTCGAGGACGGTGACCGATTCGGGCACGGTGACCGAGGCGAGCCGGTTGACCTCCGGATACGTGATCCCCGGGAACGGAATCTCGGCCAGATCGCGCACGCGGCTGCGCGCGCCGTCGCAGCCCACGAGATATCGCGCGCTGACACAATACAGCGAATCCGACGCGCGCACGTCCGCGGAAACGCCGGCGTCATCCTGGTTTAGTCCGACCACCTCGTGCCCGCGACGAATCTCGGCGCCCAGCTCACGGGCGATCTCGTCGAGCACGCGCTCGAGCTGCGGTTGGCGGAGCGGCAGCAACGACATCGGCGGAACGGCAAGCGGCGTGAAATCGACGTGCAAACTGCCGAACGGCAATTGAACAGCCGGGACAGCGGCGGTGCCGGCTGCTGCTTCGAAGCGCTCCAAGAGGCCCCGGTAGCGCAAAAGGTCCACGATCTGCCCGCTGAGGCCGCCGGCTTTCGGCGTGTCTCGCGGTTGCGGATACCGCTCCAGCACCAGCGTTCGCACGCCGGCCAGGCGCAGCTCGATGGCCAGCATCAAGCCGGTCGGGCCTGCGCCCACCACGATCACGTCGACGTCCGTCACTCGCCCGCCTTTCGCGCGCTCGTCGCATCGATGCGACTCCCGAAGCGCGTCCGGCGATTATGCGCCCAGACCGGGGGCTTGTCGCAAGCCCCCGGGTGCGGTGTATACTGGAAGTGGAGAGGGCGCGTCATGCCGCGACCGCCGCATCCGTTCTTCGAAGGCGGCGATCGTACGCGCTTCAGGCGAAGAGGATCAACGCGGGTGGCCCGACGCGGGCTCGAGCCACGCGCCACGAGCGATCACGCTCGAATCGAGCTGCGGCCAAGAGGGCGCGGCTGCGCCGCAATCCAGGGCGCACCAATGACCCACAAGATCGCTCCCTGTCTGTGGTTCGACGGCAACGCGCAGGACGCCGCAGAGTTCTACGCACGAACCTTTCCCGACAGTCGCGTCGACGCCGTCCATCGCTCGCCGACCGACTATCCGAACGGAAAAGAAGGCGACGTGCTGACGGTCGAGTTCACGGTGCTCGGCATGCCGTTCTTAGGGCTCAACGGCGGTCCGGCGTTCACGTTCGACGAGGCGATCTCGTTTCAAGTCTATACCGACGATCAAGCTGAGACCGACCGCTATTGGAACGCGATCGTGAACGACGGCGGTGTCGCAAGCGACTGCGGCTGGTGCAAGGACCGGTTCGGCCTGTCCTGGCAGATCACGCCCCGCGCGCTGATGGACGCGATCGGCAGCCCCGACCGCGCAGCCGCGAAGCGCGCAATGGAAGCGATGATGCAGATGAAAACGATCGACATCGCGACGATCGAGGCAGCCGTCAAAGGCTGACCCTCACCGCGCGTCGGTGCCTTTCGGCGCGCGATATTGCCTCTCCATTACGTGCTCCATCCACTCGAGGACCTTGCCGTCGAGCGCCTCGGCAATCGCCATGTGCGTCATCGCGGTCTTCGGCATCGCGCCGTGCCAATGCCGGCGGTTCGCAGGACGATACAACGTCGCCCGGCGCGTAACACCCGCACGTTACCCGTCCGGGCCGCGGCCGGGCCGAAGTCATCGTGGCATGCACGCCGAAGGATGACACATGGCGAGTGCCCAGGAGCCGAAGAAGCCACGAGATACCGACCCGTTCGCGGCCGCCTTTCTCGAGCGGCTTCAAGACCGACCTGAAGCCGCGGAGTTCGTCTTGGGCGGCTACTTCGCTCTCAAGCACTATCTCGACTACCGCGAGACGGGCGATGTCGACGCATGGTGGCGCTCCCGTGAAGATCCTGCTGCATTAGCTGCGGCGCGCGACGCTTTCATCGCAACCGCGAACGCTTTCGGCTACACCTTTCGCGAACGGAGCTGGGGCGAGACCGTCTCGCTCGAAGCAGTCGACGGCAACCGCCGCGTGTTTTCGTTCCAGGTCGCCGTTCGCTCGATCGAGCTCGCCCAGCCGATTCCGAGCCCATGGGGTCGGTTTCCGATCGAGACGCTCGAGGACAACGTCGCCTCGAAGATGGTGGCGCTTGTCGCGCGCGGCGCTCCACGCGACTTTGTCGACGTCAAACATGTCGTCGACGCCGGTCTCATGACGCCCGAACGCTGCTGGGCTCTCTGGGCAGCGAAGGAGCCCGGCGAAGTGAGCCCTGCGACTATCGATGAGGCACGGCTACGAGTGAAGATGCATCTCGCTGCAATCGAGGCGCGCATGCCGCTCGCGCGGATCCCGGCGGATCGGAAGCGGGCGGCCGCCGAACTTCGCAGTTGGTACCGCGACACGTTCACCGCCGCCCCTGACCCACATCACGGAGACCGCCGCCCGGACGGCGAAACAGGACATTTGTGATCGACCGCAGCGTCTATCCTGATCTCCAGCACGGCAACGACTTCGAGGACGACTTCGATCGCGCGGACTATGTTCAACGCATCTGCGCCGCGGGCGACTTCGGCGTCGCGCCGGACCGCGCCACGGTCGAGATGATGCGCGATTGGCGAGGCGTCTTTGACGCCTTCCCGCTCCTAGGCTCACCAACGTACCACGCGTTGCGTGATTACTACCGCTGGCCGGCCATGCCCATCGAACGCAGTTTCTATCCCCCGCGCTGGGAAACGCTCGATCGCATCGAGGGTCGCGATGACCCGTGCCGCGACTTTATCTGAGGTAGACGCATAGGGCATTGAGGTGTCCGACTCGCTTCGCGGAACTGTGGGATGCTTTCGCGCAGAATAGCGACAATCAGCCTCTGCACGACGGCGAAGCCACTCGCCGCTGCCGCTGGGCAACGTAGCGCGATACGGCAGCGAAACGACGCATGTCGGCCTAGCGTCGACGCCTTGTGCGGCCGGTGAGGAGCAGGAGGCGGGCGTGAAGCGGTAAAGCGCGCGCCGAGCAGGCGAGACGGGAAGCATGGCGACACAGCGGCCGAGACGACGCAACTTCAGCATCACGGCGACCGAGACGTGCCGCACGCGGTGAAGGCCGCGCCGCGAGACGTCCGTCGCTCGGGGCGGTTGCGGGCTTCGGCGCTCGGACTGGCGTTGACCGCGGTCGTCGCGCTGTTCACCGTCGCCGAATGGTTCACCGAGCAATTCGTTTCGGATCACTCCCGCGTGGCCGGCACGGCGATCGAGCTCGCGATCGTCACGATCGGCGCGCTGGCATTCCGACCGTTGCACTCGCGGGCGGAATCCCTGATCGAGGACGCTTTCACGAAGCGCCGCCGGGAAGCCCGCGCCGCGTTGCTGCACCTCCAGAAAGAGCTCACCTCGTTCACCAACGTTCAGCACCTGCTGCGGCGAGTGGTGGAGACGGTGGATCGCCACATGAGCGCCGCGGGCTCGGCGGTGTACCTGTGGCGCAACGCGTACGCGCCGGAAGCTTCGACGTTCGACGCGCCGCTCGAGATCGTGTCGCTCAACGATCCGCTCCCGGTTCGCTTGCGCTCGTCCTCGGTGCCCGCCGATCCGCGCGCGCTCGAGTCGTCCGCTGCCGGCGACTTGGCGTTCCCGATGGTCGTCCGGGGCGAGCTCCTCGGTTTCCTGACGCTCGTGCCCAAGAACATCGCGTACGAGCCCGATGACGTCGACGCGTTGAGCGCTCTCGCGGAAGCAACGGGCGTCGCCTTGACGACGCTCGACTCCGAGCTGCGATTGCACGAAGGAGCGCGGACGAATCTTCCACTGGCCGCGTCGTCGTTCGTCGGACGCGAGGCCGACCTCGCCGCCATTGCCTCGCTCGTGCGAAGGAGCCGATTGGTCACGTTGAGCGGCGCGGGCGGGGTGGGGAAAACGCGCGCTGCGCTCGAGGCCGGCACCGCCCTGCTCGACGAATTTTCCGACGGCGTGTGGATCGCCGAATTCGCCGCGCTCTCCGACGCCTCGCTCGTGCCGGCGACGATCGCACGCGCGCTCAGCCTTCCGCAATCGCCGGCGCGAGCGCCGCTGGACACGCTGCTCGGCTACCTCAAACGGAAACGCTTGCTGTTGCTCTTGGACAACTGCGAGCACGTGATCGACGAGGTGCGCGCCGTCACCGCGGCTCTTCTGCGCGGATGCCAGGACGTGCGGATCCTCGCGACGAGCCGCGAACCACTGCACATCGCGGGCGAAGAGCGGTATCGCATGCCGTCGCTCCCGCTCCCGAGCGCGGTGAGCCTTTTCGCCAATCGCGCGGTCGCGGCGAACCGCCACTTCGCACTCGCCGATCACACGGCGCACGTCGAGGAGATCTGCCGCCGGCTGGACGGCATTCCCCTCGCCATCGAGCTCGCCGCGGCGCGCGCGAACGTCCTCTCGCCGGAGCACCTCGCGCGGCGGCTCGACGAACGCTTTCGCACCCTGACCGCGGGCGATCGCAGCGCGCTGCCACGCCACCAGACGATGCGAGCGCTGATCGATTGGAGCTACGATCTGCTCCCCGAGAGCGAACGCCAGCTCTTTCGCACGCTGTCGATCTTCGCGGGAAGCTTCACGATTCAGAGCTGCTGCGACGTCTACGGCGATCGCGCGACGGATGAGCTCGCGATGCTGGACGCAATCTCGTCGCTCGTCGACAGGTCGCTCGTGCAGGCGGAACCGTCGGAAATCGGGATGCGGTATCGGCTCTTGGAGTCGATGCGGCAGTACGCGCGAGAGAAGCTGCGCGACGCCGGTGAGGAGGATGCGGCGGCGCGAGGGCACGCCGAAGCGTCGCTCGCGCTTGCGGAGCGGCTCGACGACGCGTGGGAGAAGACGCCCGATCGCGCTTGGCTGGCGCAAGCGGAGCCGGAGCTCGAAAACTTCCGCGCAGCGCTGGTCTGGGCGTTCGGACCGCGCGGTGATGCGGGCGTCGGACAGCGACTCGCGGGCGCGCTGCGCTGGGTGTGGTTCATGGCGTCGGCGGAAGGCCGGCGGTGGGTGCACATCGCACAAGAACGCGTCGACCGCGACACTCCAGGCGCCGTCGCCGCCCGACTCGATCTCACCGAAGCGCAGCTCGACGTGACCCTCGTGCAATATAAGGCGAGCCTCGCGCCCGGCGAGCGGGCGCAAGCGGCCTTCGACGCGCTCGGCGATGCGTTGCACGCCGCCGAGGCCAAGGCGAGGCTCGGCAACGCGCTCGTGTTTCTGGGCCGGCATTCGGAAGGCGAGACGCTGCTGCGCGCGGCGCTGACCGAAGCGCGGGCATGCGGTGCGCGCAAGACGATCAGCGTCGCGCTCGCGTACTTGGCGAACGCGCGTTCGCTGGCCGGTGAACTGGGCGAAGCGCGTCAGCTGTTCGCCGATGCGCTCTCGGAAGCGCGAGCATGCGGCGCGGATCGGCAGGCGGGCTACTACGCCGTCAACTTCGCCGAAACGGAATTTCGCTGCGGCGATGCAGAGGCCGCCCTGCGCTTGGCGCGGGAGGCGCTCGCGATTCTACGAGCGTTCCGCGACACCCGGATGCTTGCGGCCGTGCGCGCCAACGAAGCGCTGTACTTGGTCGCGCTGAAACGTTACGACGAGGCTCGTCTGTCCGCCCGTGAGGCGCTCGCCTTCGCACGCGATACCGAGTCGACCGTCGTGCTGACGTGGGCGCTGCAGCACCTCGCCGCGATCGCGGCGTTTCGCGACGGCCCCGATGCGGACGGATCCGAACGATCTCGCGCGGCGCGCCTCTTGGGATACGCCGACGCCCGCCTTGCCGAGCTCGAGATCGAGCGCGAAGCCACCGACGAGCAGGAGTACGCCGCGACGCGCGCCATGTTGCGGGACGCGATCGGCGAGCCGGATCTGGCGAAGCTGTCAGCTGAAGGTGCGACGTGGGACGAAGACCGAGTCGCCGCCGAGGCCCTGCTGATCTGAGCCCGCGCCCGTGACCGCCCTCCGCGCCGCGTTCGCGATCGCGTGCGGCGCGACGAGGCGGCGGCGCGCGTCGAACGCGGTGAGGACCGAAGCGCTCAACGAAGCGCCGCTCGCGATGGTCGCGGGGACCGCCACGACGTTGACGCACGGCGCGGCCTTCGGCTTCCGGTCCGCTTGCGGCGGGAGCATGCGCGCGCGTCGTCGAGAGCCGCGCGAACGAGCGCGCGAGCGGTCCACATGCACACGGCCTCTTCCTCGCGCGGTGCGAGACCGCGAACATCCTCGAGAACGATCATCGCTTCCCAGCCCAGGACCACGCTGAGCGCGGAGACGAGCCGTTTGAAGCGCGCCGGCGTCAGCCGCGCACGCAGCGGTTCGAGCGCGCGTTCGATCCAGGCGACCCGGCGATAGCCGCGCCGCGCGGCGCGCGCGCCGTCCGCCGGTTGCGGCGGTTCGATGGTGAGCCGGATCAGCGCCCGCCCCAGCGGCATGGTGTCGGCGCTCATCGCGACGATCGCGCGCGCGAGCGCGGCGATACGCGCCTCGGCGTCCGCATGGCGCTCGAACACGGCATCCACGCGCGCGTTCGCGAGCGAGCCGGCCGTCGCGTCGAGCACCAGCTGCTCGAGCGTCGGGAAGTACGTGTAGATCGTCCGCCGCGACACGCGAGCCGCCTCCGCCACGGCATCGATCGTCACGTGGTCGCCGCGTCCCAGCATCACGCCGGCCGCATTCACGATCGCGGCTCGCGTGCGCGCGCCGCGCGCGACCCGGCCGTCCTCCCGAGGCTCGAACCGCTTGACAGCCGCTGCCGGACGCGCCATTCTTATGGCGCAGTTTCTGCACAGCCGTGCAAATACCTTGAACGGGAGCGTTCGGACGTGGTGACCCTGATCAACTCGTTTCGCGTCCCGGCCGGCCGCGAAGACGCCTTCATCGCACTCTGGCGCGAAGTGAACCGCTACATGAGCGCCAAGCCCGGCTATCTCCGCCACCGCCTCCACCGGGCACAATCCGCCGACGCACCCTATGCATTCGTCAACATCGCGGACTGGACGACGCGCGCCGAGTTCGATGCCGCGCACGACGACGGCTTCCTCGCGCTCGTGCGCCGGCCGGAGTGGAGGGAGTTCGCGTCCGTACCCGCGCTGTTCGACGTCGTTCACGAAGGCGCGTCGGCGACCGTCCTGTAGAGCCGCCGCGCCATACGAAACGGGTTTCCCGCGGGCGGCACGGCGTTGCACGAAGCGCAGGCACCGCACATTCTTCGTTCGACGCTGCTCTCGGGCGCCGTCGTCGCGCCGGGCGGCGGCTCGCAAACGTGGCGCTCGCATCGGTCACGGCACGTCGAGGACATCACGCGCGCGAACCGGTTCGGTGAGCGCGCCCCCCGGCTCTTCGCACGACGGACGGTATCTGCTCTGCACGGTGAGCGCGGTGGACTCACCGCGACGCCGTCTTGATCGGTCGAGACGATGTGCTTGTCGTCTTCGCCGATGCGGAACGCCGCGTGGAGCCTGCGCGATCGATCCGACGTGCCGAACACCCCGTTCGCTGCGATAGCTGCAGCGGCTGATCGAAAGCGCTCGACTTCCGCAACACCACCGCCGCGTGGTTGGATCGGTGATCGCGAAGCCGCTGCCGGATGCTCCCGCGATCGCGAACGCCGGCGGGCCGACGCCGTTCTCGACGATGGCCGCAATGCTACGACGGCGCCGGGCGGCCCCGAACAGAAGCGGGACGACGGAATCGCCGTCGAAACGTCCGACGATGGCGAAGCCGGCGTCGACGAAGCGCGTGTTCGAAGTGCGGGCCGCCGAGACGCGCGCACCGCGCCGGATCCGGCGAGTTCAGGTCTCGGTCGACGCGTCGCTCCAGCAACTGCATCTCGCGCTTCTCGCCGCATTCGACTACCGTGCCCCGTACACGTCGGCTGACCGAGAGTTCGCGATCGCGTCTGCGGCGAAGCGATTCGCCTACGCCACGGATGCACTCAGGCCGCTGCGCGACGTGTTCGCCGAAGGGTCGACCGCGACGTACGCTTCCACCGTCGCCGGGCTGCGAGCCACGCTTGAGTTCGCTTCCGAGCGCGCGAGGGAACCGCGCGTACGCTATCCCCGCATCTATGAGGGCGACGCGACGGCGCCGGATCCGGTTCTCACCGACGAAGCGCGCTTCGCGGCGAGCTATCGTTACCTTAAGAACGAGCCGCGACCCGACTCGGCCGCGTACCGGCACGGCATCTACGCCGCCGCCGTAGCGGGCCCGATGCTGAATCCGACCGAGTATCTCGAGTGCATCGCACCGTTGGAGACGCACGGCGTCGACGAGCTGAAGATGCTCCTCGAGGAGCCGCACGTCATACGACGTCACCGTCGGCGTCGCGAGCAGCTCGCGCAACGCGAGCGGATCCTTCCCGAGGACGCCCATGCGGCAGAGACCATAGACCAGGAAAAACGGCTCATCGCCAATCTCCCCACGGCGGGGCCTGCTCCTGCATGGCCGCTACAGGGACCGTACTTTGACGTCCCGCTCGAATAGCTGCAACAGCGTTTCAATATCGCTCGGATCTGAGGTCACGACGACCGACGGAGCGACTCGCACGGCGACGGTGACCAGATGTGCGTCGGCCACCTGCGCCGTGCCGGACCGCGACAGAAGCTGTCCCACGTTCTTGGCGTCTTCCAGGTCGAGCGATGGGAATTGATGGATGCCCTTGAGGAACATCGCCAATCGCGCCTGCGTGCGGCCGTCACGCCACGCTTCCGCGACACATGTGGCCGGCGCGTAGATTGTGGTGTCCGTCGCCTTCGCCGCCTTCACAATTGCGCTCACGGTGGCGTCATTTCGATCCGCCGCGATGAGCGCGCCGGTATCGAAGACGAGCGCACGCTTCACGCGGAAAGCAGGCTCAGAAACTCGCGGTAGACGGCGTCGTTCGAAGGCGTTACTTTTTCGGCTTGCTCCAGGTAGGCTTCTTGCGCCTCGCGTACGAGCTCTCGAGCCATCGCACGAGCGACGAATTCCGAGAACTCGCCTCGCGGATGCCGGCTCTTCGCCTCATGCACGATTCGACGCGGGACCGTCACCGAAATCGGCTCGTACGCTATCCCGCCGGTCTTCGTTGCTTTCGCGGCTGCGTCAGAATGCCGTGCAGGCCGCTTTCGATCGCCCTTCGTCGTCTTGTGCTTTTTTGACCCCACTGCGGGCGGCATATGACAATCCTACCCTGAATATGATTGCGCGGTCAAGCGGATCGCACGCATCGGCTTACGGTTCTCGAAAGTGCGCCCGGCTCGTCTCCGAGCCGCCAATGGCACGCCCCACGACTTCATCGAAGCCACGGACGGCTTGCTCGTCGCCGTAACGCCGCCGCTCCTCGCGCTGCCGAAGAATCGTCTTCGACCGGAACTCGCAACTGCTGTGGTATACCATCCCGTTCGGTCCGATCGAGCCGATGTTCAAGACGCAGTTCTCAGCGCCCAAAGACTGGGCGAAGCCTTCGTGCGACGTACCGGGTAAGCTAGTCGGGTGGCGAGTGAAGCGGCCGGGTTCGTGCGCGTCCGCGGCGCGCGAGAGCATAATCTCAAGGACCTGAGCGTCGACCTGCCGCGCGAAGCGCTGGTGCTGTTCACCGGGGTTTCCGGGTCGGGGAAGTCGTCGCTGGCGTTCAGCACCCTGTACGCGGAGGCGCAGCGCCGCTACCTCGAATCGGTCTCTCCGTACGCGCGGCGCCTGTTCCACCAAATGGCAGTCCCCGACGTCGACGAGATCCACGGCCTCCCGCCCGCCGTCGCGCTGCAGCAGCAACGCGGCACGCCGACGACACGCTCGTCTGTCGGCAGCGTGACGACGCTCTCCAACCTGCTGCGGATGCTGTACTCGCGCGCCGGAGACTATCCGCCCAAGCAGCCGCACCTCGAAGCGGAGGCGTTCTCGCCGAACACGCCGGCCGGCGCGTGCCCGCGCTGTCACGGGTTGGGACGCATCTACGACGTCACCGAGCGTTCCATGGTGCCCGATCCCTCGCTCACGATCCGCGAGCGCGCGATCGCTGCATGGCCGCCGGCATGGCACGGGCAGAACCTGCGCGACATCGCCGTCACGCTCGGCTACGACGTCGATCGCCCGTGGCGCGAGCTGCCCAAGAAGGACCGCGACTGGCTGCTGTTCACCGACGAGCAGCCGACCGTCCCGGTGTACGCCGGATACACACCGGCCGAGACCCGGCGTGCGCTCAAGCGCAAGGAAGAGCCGAGCTATCACGGCACCTTCATCAGCGCGCGCAAGCACGTGCTTCAGACGTTTGCCAATACCGAAAGCGCGCTGATGAAGAAACGGGCCGCGCGGTATTTGGTGAGCAGGCAATGCCCGCTGTGTCACGGCAAACGGCTGCGACGCGAGGCGCTCTCGGTGACGTTCGCCGGTTTGGATTTCGCGCAGATGGCGCGCGTGCCGTTCACGAGTCTGGTCGCGATGCTGAAGCCGTACGCGGACATGCGCGACGCGCGGCATCCGGAGAAAGCCGAAGTCGTGCGCCGCATCGTCGACGATCTGCTCGCACGGCTCGCGGTGGTGCTCGATCTCGGGTTGGGCTATCTGACCATCGAGCGCAGCACGCCGACGCTTTCGCCGGGCGAGCTCCAGCGCTTGCGCTTGGCGACGCAGGTGCGCTCGAATCTCTTCGGCGTCGTCTACGTGCTCGACGAGCCGTCCGCCGGTCTCCATCCCGCCGACACGGAGGCGTTGCTGCGCGCGCTGGACGGGCTCAAAGCCTCGGGGAACTCGCTCTTCGTCGTCGAGCACGATCTCGACGTGATCCGCCACGCCGATTGGATCGTCGACGTCGGCCCCGCCGCGGGCGAGCAGGGAGGGCAGTTGCTCTACAGCGGACCGCCGGATGGCCTACGGAAGGTCAAGGCGTCCCGGACGCGGCGCTACCTGTTCGAGGCGGACCAGCGCACGGAACGGACGCCGCGCCCCGTCCAAGGATGGTTGCAACTCGCGGGCGTCACGCGCCACAACCTCCGCGAGCTCGATGTCGCCTTTCCGCTCGGCGTGTTCACGGTCGTGACCGGTGTGTCGGGATCGGGCAAGTCGAGTCTGGTCAGCGAAGCGCTCGTGGAGCTCGTCGAGGCGCACCTCGGTCACGTCCCCGCTCCGCCGGAGCCGGAGGATGGCGCGGACCTCCTGCGCGAGCCTGAAGAGCGCAGCGGCGGGCGCATCGCCGGCGGGATGGAGCGCATCACACGGCTCGTGCGCGTCGACCAGAAGCCGATCGGCCGCACGCCGCGCTCGAATCTCGCGACCTACACCGGCCTGTTCGACGCCGTGCGCAAACTCTTCGCGGCGACGAAGCAGGCCCGCGCGCGGCGCTACGATGCCGGACGGTTTTCGTTCAACGTCGCGAAAGGGCGCTGCGCGACGTGCGAGGGCGAGGGATCCGTGATGGTCGAGCTGCTGTTTCTGCCGAGCGTCTACGCGCCGTGTCCCACCTGTCACGGCGCGCGCTACAACGCCCAAACCCTCGAGATCCACTATCGTGGGAAGTCGATCGCCGACGTGCTCGCCCTCACCGTGAACGGCGCGTGGGAGTTCTTCGCCGACGAAGTGCCGGTACGCCGCGCGCTCGACGCCTTGCGCGAGGTGGGCTTGGGCTATCTGCGGCTCGGGCAGCCGGCGACCGAGTTGTCCGGCGGCGAGGCGCAGCGGATCAAGCTCGCGACGGAGCTGCAGCGCACGCAGCGCGGCGACACGCTGTACGTCCTGGACGAGCCGACCACGGGACTCCATCCCGCCGACGTGGAGAAGCTGCTGGCGCAGCTCGACGGCCTCGTGGAATCGGGCAACACGGTGATCGTGGTCGAGCACGACATGCGCGTGCTCGCCGCCGCCGATTGGATCATCGACATCGGTCCGGGTGCCGGCGACGAGGGCGGCCGCATCGTCGCGTCCGGGCCGCCGGCGGAGGTGGCGCGCGTACAGGCCAGCCGCACCGCGCCGTACCTCGCGAGATTCCTCGGGACGCCCGCCTAACGCTTGTCGGACAGCTCGATCCAGGTGGGAGCGTGATCGCTCGTCTTCTCGCGTGTTCGCACCTCGCGATCGACGCCGGCCGCAACGAGGCGTTGGGCGACGGCGGGACTCAGCATCAGGTGGTCGATCCGCAGGCCGGCATCGCGGCCGAACGCGTTTCGGAAGTAGTCCCAGAAGGTGTAGATCCGTTCACCCGGGTGCATCGTCCGCAGAGCATCGGTCCAGCCCTGTGCCGCGAGCCGCGCGAACGCGTCGCGCACTTCGGGACGAAAGAGCGCGTCGTCGACCCAGCGTTCCGGCTTGTACACATCAAGCTCCGTCGGCATGACATTGTAGTCACCCGCTAGCACCGAGGGAACGCCGCGCGCGAGCAGACTGCCCGCGTACGCGAGAAGTGCGTCGAACCACGCGAGCTTGTAGTCGAACTTCGGACCGGGCGCGGGGTTGCCGTTGGGCAGATAGATGCAGCCGATCAGCAGCCCGTCGACGAGCGCCTCGATGTACCGCGATTGCGCGCTGTCCGGCTCACCCGGCAATCCGGCGCAGGTCTGCACCGGCGGCTCGCCGCGCTTCAAGATCGCGACGCCGTTCCAACTTTTCTGTCCCAGCCAGATCGCGCCGTATCCCGCGTCGCGGATCGCATCCGCAGGGAACTTCTCCTGCGGCGCCTTCAGCTCTTGCAGGCAGACGACGTCAGGCTTCGCCTGCGCGAGCCAACCGCACAACACGGGAAGCCGCCCGTTCACGCCGTTCACGTTGTACGTCGCAATCTTCATCCGAGGCAGTGTACCGCACTCGGTCGATTCAACGCCAGGACCGCGAAACGCTCGACGCTGCGGCCATACGGTCGCGCGTCATTCAGCGCACGTTCGGTTCACCGTGGGTCCTGCTGACCGCGATGGCCGCGATCGTGATGGTGGTATAGCGCGTGATCACCGTGCTCGCGGCGCACAAAACGCTTGTCGAACAGGCGTTCGCCGTGGTAAAATACTGGTGTACAAACACAGCGGCCCGGCCGGTGTCGTTACCACCGACCGAGCCCGTCAACCGATGGAGTTAGCATCGATGACCTTCCCGTTGTTCTTCGGCTGCAGGCCCAGTCTCCTCGACGATCCCGAATTCCGCGCGAAGCGGATTCCACGCGATTCCGCCGGCGATGCCGAAGACGTGATTGCCGACATCCCCGATCGCGCGCTCTGGGTGCAGTACGGCTTCACCGAAGACGAAGCCCGCGCATGGCGCGCCGCCGCAACACCGCGCTTCACCCCGTTCACCGCCTCCACATGGCGCTTCGAAGGCTTCGGTCCGAACGACGCGGCGCTCTGGAGCGAGGTGTACTGCGATCCGATGCTGGCTAGGCAACGGCGAAGCCGCGGTTATGCGGATCCCTTCGACGCTGACTAAAGTCCCTTAAGACACCTACAGGCGCGGATGTGAGCGATGCGCTGCTTCAAAGCGGGTTATCGCTCACATAGCCGTGAAGGCGCCCGCGCGCGAATGTAATAAGCTCATTCGCGCCTCGGTGATACCAAACTGACGAAGCAGACGATTGCGTGGGTGTCAAAGGGCGCCCGCCTAAAGAAGGTTCACCATGCTGTCGGCAAAGACCGCGATTCGATCCGGTGCTTCGCGGCTACGCGGTACACATTCTCGATTGGCGGCGCCTTACGCGAAGCGAACCAGTGCCCGGTCCACGAGCGACCAGATCGGCATCGGATTAAAATGGAAATATAGGTTCCTAGTTGTTTCCTCAGCGTAGAGCGCCCACGTGTCTTTCGTGTAGTAGATTGCCAAGGCGCCACGTCGCCGTTCGTTCCAGATTGCGACAGTTTGCCGCGCTAGGTAGACGACGGCGAACGCGACGACCGCTAAAGCGCAACGCGCCGGCAAATCGACCCCGGGCTACCGGGCTATTCGCGGAAACTTCCATAGTGACCGAAGCAGCCAAGAACAAGCCGCCATCCGGCTCGAAACCGCATGCCGCGTCCCAGCATGGTTGCGCCAAGACGGTCGCCATGAACGAATCCGAATATCCAAGGTCTCGTTCCGAGCGATGCTCACGGTAAGGAGACCGCGGCCGTCCGCCTAGCGAACATTTCGCACGGGCGTCTAGAGGAAGCGCGAGGGTACCGCTTCAAGAACACTCGCTCGCGCGCGTTCGACGGGGGGCTTTGCCGACGCGGGTCTTCAGTGTCCGTTCTTGCGCGATGATCGGAGTTCCCGGGGGTTCACGGATTGGCCGGGCGGCACCAAGACTCTCGTACGTTCGTGTAACCCTATACCGGATGGGGCCGCCCTTACGGCCATCAATGGAGGAGGTAAAGCGTGAATATCATCTCTTATAATCCGGGGCACGATGGCGCGATTGCCTTTCTCAAGGACGGCCGCTTGGTCGTGTCCGTGGAGGCAGAGAAGGATTCCAATTATCGATATTCCTCGGTGTCCGTTTCGGGCGTCTTAGATGCCATCGAAGAGTTTGACGAACTTCCAGACGTGATATGCATGGGGGGATGGTGGCCGCGTGATCACCACGAATATTTGCACGGGTCACGTAGTAACGCCGGATACCGCGGCCTATCAAGTGACAACATAATTCTAAATCGAGGGCGTTTCCTACACGGCAAGGTTCACTACTTTTCCTCTTCGCATGAACGATCGCACATACTCTGTGCTTTCGGGATGTCGAATCTGCCGAAAGGTACCCCCTGCTATTCATTGGTATGGGAAGGCGAGATCGGTGCCTTCTATGACATTGATCGCGATTTGAATATCACGCTCGTTGCGGACGTTCTAACCCAGCCAGGAAATCGCTTCGGGCTAGTTTACGGCCTAGCCGACCCAACCTTTCCGAAGGACGGACCCTACCCCCGCTCTTCGGACGCCGGAAAGCTCATGGCCTTAGCGTCATTTTCCAAGCGAAGCACACCCACTGCTGACGAGAAACAGATCCTCAGCTTCCTGTTGGACGGGCCATTCGAGAAGTTGAGCGCTTACAAGAATATTGAGCACGCGCCTCATCTAAACGTAGGGCTCGATGACCCAGAGTTTCGGAACTTCGCGGGGATATTCAGCGACGCACTATTCGACGTTTATTATCAGTTTGCGAGAGCGAACTTCAAGAAGAAGCAACCACTCGTGATCGCAGGGGGATGTGGCCTGAATTGCGACTGGAACACGAAGTGGATGGAGAGCGGCCTCTTCTCCGATGTGTTCATTCCTCCGGTCGCCAATGACTCGGGATCCGCCATTGGCACCGCGATTGACGCCCAATTCCGATTTACGGGGAATCCAAAGATTCAATGGGACGTTTACTCCGGCTTGACGTTCCGAAAGGACCGTTCTCTCCCTCTCGGCAACTATGACGTATACGACGAGGGCTACAATAAGATTGCGCACATGCTCGCGAACGACCTCGTCCTCGGGTGGGTGAGTGGCCGATACGAAATCGGACCGCGCGCCCTCGGCAACAGGTCTATCCTCGCCGCTCCCTTCCGAGATAGCACCAGAGTGCGGTTAAATGAGATCAAGCAGCGCGAACAGTTCCGTCCGATAGCTCCCGTCTGCCTTCCGGAAGACGCCGCGGAATGGTTCGGATGCAATCACGAAAGTCCATATATGCTCTTTACCCATCGTACAAATACGGACGCCCTCTCAGCCGTTACGCATGTGAATGGCACCGCGCGTATCCAGACCGTTACATCCGCTTCAAATGAAAGCCTGTACAGCTTGCTCCTCGCATTTAAGACACTTACGGGCTACGGCGTCTTGTGTAACACGTCTTTAAACTTCAGTGGCAAGGGGTTCATCAACAACCTAGTGGATCTTGATGCCTACGCTGTAGAGCATGGCCTTGACGGATTCGTCGTTGAAGGACGCGCATATCTTCTTAAGAGTTCTTCGTGGTATCAACAATATATGAGAACCTCGCAGACTCGGCCGCCAGAGTAAACGGTCAGATAGCAACGTCACTAGCCCGACCCTCCTGCGGGCTCGCGAATCAATAGGAGCTTACAACTAATGAGTTACCCGCCCGGCTTCGAGAACGACGGTCGGCTGCGGTCGGCGTTTATACGAGACCTGTCCTTGCAGCAGCTTTGTCGTTCGATTGTTTCGAACGGAGACGCGTTGGTCGAGTCAGCGCTCATTCCGAAGACGCTGATTAGATACTGGCACGACCCACACGATGTTCCCGACGACGTGCGCGCCTGCCTCGATAGCTGGGATCGACTTGCCGAAGAGGGCTTCGCGTTCCGGATGTTCGATGACGTAACGGCGACCGCATACATCGCCGAGGTTTACGGCGCGAGGGAGCGCGCGGCATTTGCGCGCTGTCGGCATCCGGCAATGCGTAGCGACTATCTGCGGATGTGCTTCGTGCTTGCGGAAGGCGGCTTCTATGTCGATGCGGATGACGTGCTGCTGGGCGAAGGCTGGCGACATATCTTTCGAGACTCCCGACTTAAGGTTCAGCCACTATGCTATGACATCCCGTCCAGCCAGATGGTCCCGGCAGCCGAAATCTTGCGAGCAGATATGCCGACTCGTGACCGAATTTTTTACGTCAACAATGATCCGATTGCAGCGCCTGCGAACCATCCGGTTGTAAAGCTCGCGCTTGTTCGCGCGACTGAGAACCTACTCGGCGAGGACGCCTTTCCCGAGATCCAGTCCGCCACTGGTCCCGGAAATTTCACGGCTGCCTTAGCGGCACACGCGCGCGATCTGATCATCGCCGGCGCACCTTTCGACTTCGAGTTGTTGCACACTTGGGATACCATTGCCGAGACGCGCTGGGAGCTCTCTTATCGTGGCGACGCCCGAAACTGGCGTAATATGGACGCGGGCTGAACCGTAATGCGTAGGGAGGCAGCCGGGTGAACCTCGGGGTAGCATCAGGCTCGTTGTGCAGATTTGCCTTCTCTGTGTGGCGCGCAACGGCAAGACTGCTTCCAGGTGGCCGTATATCGGCATTCGGCGAAGGGACGGAGAAGATCGGATCCATCCTGGTCGTGAACCTTGACCGAAAACCGGAGCGATGGCGGCGCGTGCTTCGCGAACTTGGACGTTTCAAGACGTCCGATGGTGCGCCGCTCGCGTCGATCGCGCGACGGCTAGCGGCGATTGATGCGCGCGATGGTCGCGCCGTTGCCGCGACGGCCGACGTCGACACTACCTACCGCATCGGTGACCAGCTATACGTCCAGCCGGATCCGAGGTTGGCGGAGTGCTTTGGCGCCGACGAGCCGATCAGAATGACGCTCCAAGAAGTAGCGGTAGCGCGGTCGCATGTGCAGGCCTGGAAAACTATTGCCGCGGGACCCGCCGCTCACGTATTGGTCCTTGAGGATGACGTCTGGTTTGCGCTCGGCGCCGCCGCAGCGATTGACCGCGGTTGGCGCGCCGCAATCCAGCGCTGTCGAACTGACGGCGGACCGCGTCTCCTCTACCTCTCCTACGAGGATGCTGGAGGGACCGCGGAACGACTGGATCAGTGCGACGCACTCTTTCGTCCGGCGCGCGGGCTGTGGTTCCTGTCGGGCTACGTATTATCGCGTGAGGCGGCGGCCGCACTTCTGAGGGCGATGCCTGTCGTCGGCCCCGTCGACCTGTGGATCAATTATCGTTTTGAGGAGCTCGGCGCACTTGCGCTTTGCTGCCCGAAGATTTTGCAGAGACAGGACGGCGCCTCCGATAACTCCTATTCGATCCTGCCGTACCTCGCGCGGGCGGGGATCGTTGATGCGCGCTCTGGTCCGCTGCCACGCGATCAGAACCGCGCCGGCCCGGTACTAGCGTGGACCGAAAGCGGCGGACGCGAAAGTCTTGCGATGGCCCTGTCGATGCTGGGACTGCGCGTCCGAGCGTTTGACGGCAATGAGAAGGTGATCGGGCCTTACGAACTTCTTAAGCTCTTCGAAATATTCGACGCTGTCGTGGGCGCGCCGCTCGCGCCCGACGCGCTATCCGCGGCGATCGCAATGGAGGATGCCAGATTTGTCCTAGAAACGAATGCAGCGCTCTGCACAAAGATGGAGCGTCGGCTTTTCCCGCCGTCGAGAACGACGGTATTAACGGACGAGATCACTGCGACGGGACCCTGGGGCTCGCTTTGCGCCCTCCTCGGGCTGGCGGAGCCCGTTCAGTCGTACCCGATCGGAGCTCCTCGAAGCTTTAGGCTCTTCAGAGACGACCGACCGGACGCGGGATGCGCGTCCACCACGTCGCTCCACAAAGCGGCTTGGCCACTGGACGATTCTCCGTGGGTTCTGCCGGCGCGGAGTCACTGGCGGCCCAGGCCTCCTACAGGGGAGTCCGCGCCGCCAACCGGAAAGCGCCTTCTTCACTGCGCGATGACAACGGAGACCGACTCGTTTCCTCGGCTAGTCGAGACGTTTCCGGGCAATCTAGCATCATTTGCGCACGATGGTCTCGTGCACGGTAAGGAAGGTGCGAGTCTCGCTGTCACCAACGTCTCAACTGCAAGCAGGCGGTTTCGTTCGGGCGCTTTCGCATCGCGGCGCTTCTTCGAGCACGGACGATTCGAGGCAGAGGTAAGGGCTGCCGCTGGTGCGGGCCTGATTACAGGCTTCTTCTTGCACCGTGACGCACCGCGGCAGGAGATCGACATCGAACTTGCGGGAAACGACCCAAGGCGCCTACTAGTCAACGTCTACTTCAACCCTGGTGACGAGGGCGCGACAATGGGCTTCGGCTATCGGGGTTCGCCCTGCCGCATCGATCTCGGCTTTGACGCGACCTTGGACTTCCATCGCTACGCGATCGACTGGCGCCCAGGCCGAATCTTATGGTTGGTGGACGGTAGGACCGTCCACGAGCGAGTGGGGTGGGATCCCACACCGATCCCACACCTCCCGATGCGCTTGCACGGCAACCTTTGGGTGCCCCGCTCCAATGAACTCGCGGGCCGGATCGACGACGATGCCTTACCCGCAACTGCGAACTTTCGCAACGTAGGGGTCTGGACGTAAAACGTAAGATGAGTCTTGCGGGCCAGGCACCTGCTGTGTTTAACGGCTGCCAAGGAACATCCAGCTACGTCAGATCGGAAGTATCAGATCGTCGCACGTCAGCCTGCGTCCGACCCCGTCCTGATTCCGGTTCATCGCCGCGCCAGCGCGACCTGCGCTGGCGGCTTTCCGGCAAAGCAGAACGCCGAAGGCGTCGACCCAAGGCACCTTGCGCTGATCGAGCTGCCTTCGAGTAAAGATTTGCCCCATTTGCTAACAGAGCCTGACATTTGTCGCCGTTGTGGTCGATCACAGGGACATGGCCCTATGCTATTCTCAATTGGACGGCGAGACCCGCCTTCGGATGCTTTCAGAATTCGAAGGCGACGTCCGGGCACGTAGGACCTACGCCAGTAAGCGATTCACGGATCGTGGGCACGCGATCCACCAAGATGCACTTCGCGAAGCCATCGTCGACGGAAACGACCAAACCCTTGCGGAGCGACTCCAATCGCAAGGCGCGTTCGCAGCATATGAGACGTCCCACACGAAAAATGGAAAGCAGTATCAGAAGGCCGTTCCGTGGGACGCTCACATCACATACGCCGAAGGTGAGTTCAATCGGTACTATGTCCGCGCCATTTGTCTGCGCGCGATTGACGGCGGTCATGCGATCGAGGTGATGCGCGCGAAGGACGTCGAGAGCCCGCGATCTGCGTCGACCGCATTGATTGGCACGAGACCGCCCGCTGCTCAGCTACTGGAGGCGCTTCGCACGGACTTTCGCGTGGACAACGCCTTCGGAATCCCGCCCGGGCCAAACAGCGGACTGACGGTGAAGCTCGTCGTCGGCGTTCCCGCGTAGAGTCACGGGCATTCCAGAGCTTCTCGCACCGCCACGGCAGCCGTTAAGCAAGGAATTCTACCCGAGCGTGGCTGTCATCTCTTGTAGATCCTCGCTCAGGGTTAGTTGATGGCAGCCGACAACGATACAGGTTCGCGGCGCCTCATCGACACTCCCAAAACTTGCGCTCAAGCGCGTGCGAATTCTGTCACCGCGCGTCGCCTTGCCTCGAAGACTGGGATAGCGGTAGACGCGGTCCTTGGTAGCGCAGTCTCAAATAGCGGCTCATCTTAGAACGCTTGCACCGTTGATTGTCGCAGATTTCCCGTTGGAAGCCTCAACTCGCGGCCGCGTATGCCTCGCGAGCATCGAGCACACGAGCCCAATCGCGTTTGAGCGCTTCTAGCGTCGGACGTACGTTCAACGTCTCCATGGGCTGTGAGTGCGATCCAATGTACCGGCAGCAATCGTCAAAAATGGGAAGAATCACGTCGATAGCGGCGGCTAGAGCTTCGCCTTTGATCTTCGGTAGCATGGTCATCCGTACATTTGGCTGATATCGCAGCGTCACACCTTGGAGTAGTTCAGTCTCAACAATCACCTCGCAGGCATTTCGAAGCAACTCGTATCCACGCTCCACTAACGCCTCTCGCACCTCTCCAGATGACTTCTCGGCAGAATGGACAAGGGCGTTGATTCGCCCCCGTAGGCTGTTGACCGTATCGGCGCGTGGATGAGTTCCCTTTGTCACGATTCCGATCCGATCGCCTTCACGAGCAACGTTGTAGTAAGAGCAGTCCTTAGGTCGCGACTCGAACCGCGCCAACAGTTCAGTGGTGAACCAGATGTTATGCGTAAAGAGAATCACCTGTCGCTCGTCGGCCAATGCCACGATGCGATCTGCTACCTCCGACACGCGCTTGTAGTCTAGGCTCGTTATAGGGTCATCGAATATGACCGGAGCGACAGGCTTGAGCGTCACCTCAGCTAAGAAGTCGGCGAGCGCGATGACCTTTTGTTCGCCCTCGGACAACGTCTCGCTAGGCTTATGGTCGCTGACGATGGCCTTCCGACGGCTGACTTGACCTTGGCGTCCCGGAAACTCAAGAACTACATTAGGCGCACGAAGCCTCTTGCTCTCCTCATGAAAGCGCCGCTCAAAATCGCGGTTTATCAGCTCCGCACTGGCATTCTTGGCGGCCTCCGTTAGCGAACGCAGGAGCCCCTGAAACTTCCGCTGATGAATCTTAGCCCTGTCTACCCATTTTGCCCGCTGGACGAACGCCTCGATCTCGGGAAGCAGTTGGCGCATAAGCTGACGCGCATGAATATCGGCAGCTTGAGCTTCGCGCTGCTTTAGCGCCGCTTGTCGACTCTCGCCCCGCTCTTCGAGCCCGCTAATTAACGCACTGACCTTTTGCTCCGACTCGTCGAGCACAGCTAAACCGTCTTTTATCCTCTTGGACACGTCTGCCGCCGCCCGAACATCGTCCCCAGTTGCCACAGCTGTGGAAACCTCGTGCGCCGTCTGTAGAACGGCTTGGAGTTCTGCCGCGTCTTCCACCCCGATGGCGGAATCGAGCAGCGCCTCTTCAACGGCGCGCGCGAGTGCCTCGAAGTCAAGGCTAGACGGCACTGGATAGGCGGCCTGTTCGAACTGCTGCTTGGCCAGCGTTACTTCGCGGCGAATATGTTCGCTACAGAAGGTCCGATACTTCAATAGGAGCGATGTAGCTTCACGAGAGAGTGGCTGCCTACAGTAGATGCAGCGATCCCCTTCTCTCGGGTAAGATGACGCATCGCCAGTACCTTGGAGATAGACCTCGCCCGCGTGGATAAAGTCCTCCCACGCCTTCTCAAACATCCCCGGGAGGTCGACGCCAGCAAGGCCCAGGTGCGTCGCCTCTTCGAAGCGCTTCCGCGCTTCCCTCAGCGCGCTGACGGCGGCAGTATACTTCGCGGCATCGAAATCCACGAACGGCGAGACGGCTTCACGGAGCGACCGGAGATTCCGCTTAGCCCTTTCGGCGATCTTGCGGTGGGGCGTCGGGTCTGTCGACTTCAACGCATCGATCTGCGCCGAAATAAGCTGCAGCTCGTCGCTTTCGTTCGTTCCCTCGTGAACCATTGCCTTAAGTTGCGAAAGATCCGTCGACGCTCCAAGTGACTCTATCACCTGGTACACGGTCGTATTCCGACTAAACCGCGCGCTAAATGGATTTGCTTGGACCGTCGCGGCCCGGATTGATTGATCGAGGCGGTTGCGGATCGCTTCTATTGCCTGCTGTGTGAGGGGAAACTGCGACAACTCGCCAGGCGTGTAGAGGTAATTGAGGTCGCCGTCGACGTGTAGCGCAGACACGCTAGAGTCGAACACGTCGATTCGCGTAAGCGGCGCGACCGCGGCTTCGTTGTGCCATTCGATCTCACAAGCTTCGTCACCAAGCGCATATGTGAGGTGGGCATACGGCTGCGAATGAGCCCCAGTGCGGTTCGACACATTCGGTAGAACCGGTACGGCCGTTCGCGCTCCCGCAACTTGCTTTAAGATGCGAACATACCCCGTCTTACCAGCGGCATTTTCGCCGAAGATGATCGTTAGGCGTGGGTTGAAGTCAATGGACTGTCCCTGCTGAAGGGCATTGACGTACTGCACTTTGTCGATGGCAACCAACGATAAAGCGGAAGCCACATTAAAGCTTGATGGGTCGGTCGAGAGAAGCGGAACAGCGGCCGCGTCGCCTTTGGCAAGGAGTTTCTCGCGCAAGAACGAGTCGAAGACAACGTCAAGCGTATTGTCTCCGAGCGCTTTCTTCGTCGCGATTATTTCCGAGACTATTGTACGAACCCATGCATCCTGCTGATTTGCCCATTCGACAAGAGCAGACCGGCCGGTCACTGCTCCGGTTGATCCTTCATCGGCTCGCAAACGCAGACTCCCCGCTCCGACGCTACCTCACGATGTGGGCTGCGAACCAGCCCCGTATGAACCGGATACTGAATCCTTGCTTTCTTACCTGCTGCTTTCGGTGCTGCGACGTGACAGATGTGACGGGGTTTGCGAGGCCCAGAAGTTCGGATGCAAAGGGTTGAATCTTCGTTCGCCCGCAATCCCGCTCCACAGTAGCGCGCACACTTCAGTTCATAGCCGCTGCGCGTGCCGAAGCAATAAGCGGTGACTCGGCGCAGGTGGGATGAATCAGCGAGCACGTTGGTTACAAGGCGCGCGGGGCAAGGTGTGTTCGTCCAGAGCAGTTGAGGGCGTGGTGGACCAGATCGAAGACGCCGTCGGTACGCTAGGACTCTTCGTGCCGGCGAACAACCACGATCGCGGGCATCGAAGGTGCAACCACCAGCCCGTCGGAGCGTTCTCTAGTTCCACGTCCCGTGGATAGTCTTTCGATGCGGCGTGGAGCGCGGTGGCGCCGCCGGGCGACTTCGTCGAGCGGCGCGAATGTGAGGCGTGAGCCACGCGCTGCCCGTGTGGCTCCGAGATGTAGGCGCTGAACCGAGTGCTTCCGACGTGGCGACGATGCGCGAGGCCGATTACGAGATCGTCGAAGCGGGCGCCCTTCATCCGTTCCGCCGCGCGTTCAACACGGTGAACACGGCGTTACGCCCCGTGGCCAAGACGTCGTTGCGACGCCCCGCCGAACGCCGTGGCGTTCGGTCGGCAACGCGCGACCGCGCCGGCGTTCGACGCACGGCGCAACGGTGCGGGCTTGGTCTCACCGCCTTGCTCATCCCACCGAGCGAGTCTGGTCGACCGAGAATTTCAACGCGAACGTGGGCAAGGTACACGACCCGGCCGGTCGCAGGCCGGGGATCGGTCACGTGAAAGGGGAGTACGGTGCACAAAGAAGGACCAGCAGACGGCGGAGCGTCCGGGAAGCCGGGCGTCCATGACCGCGGCGCGGATGGCGGCGCGGACAGCGGAGCGGAAGGGGTCGCCGACGGCGGCGCGTCGGGGAAGCCCGGCCAGCACGACGGCGGTGCGGACGGCGGCGCCGATGAAGGCGCGGCGGACGGCGGTCCGGCCGGGAGCAAGCATCACGACGGCGGCGCGGACGGCGGGGCCGACGGAGGCGCCTGATCGCGCCGGCTGACGGCGCGCCGACGGACGACCCGTTGGGTCGCATCACCGCACTGTCGGTCGACGCGTTCGCAACGGAATACTGGGATCGCGCGCCGCTCGTACGCCGGGCGGCGCAGCTTCCCGCGCGCGACTTCGACGATCTGCTCACGCCGGAGGCGATCGACGAGCTGCTTTCGCGGCGCGGCGTGCGCACGCCGTTCCTGCGGATGACGCGCGACGGGAACGTGCTTCCCGCGTCGCGCTACACGCGCGGCGGCGGTGCCGGCGCGGAGATCGCGGATCAGGTCGCCGACGACAAAGTGCTGGCCGAGTTCGCCGCGGGCGCGACCTTCGTGCTCCAGGGACTTCATCGGCTCTGGCCGCCGATTCGCACGTTCGCCGATGCGCTCGCAGCGCAGCTCGGTCATCCGGTGCAGGTGAACGCGTACGTCACGCCGCCGATGAGCCAGGGGTTCGCGGCGCATTACGACGTCCACGACGTCTTCGTGCTGCAGTTCCTCGGCCGCAAACGCTGGCGCATTCACGAGCCGGTGTGGAACGCGCCGTTGCGCAGCCAGCCGTGGGAGCAGCGCAAGGCCGACGTCGCCGCGCGCGCAGCCGAACCGCCTTTGCTCGACACGGTGCTCGAGCGCGGGGATGCGCTGTATCTGCCGCGCGGCTACGTCCATGCCGCGGCGTCGCTCGGCGAGATCTCCGGACACCTGACGATCGGCGTGCACCCGGTGACGCGCCGCGCGCTCGTCGACCAGGTGATCGACGAACTCGCCGGCGATCCAGCGCTGCGGACCTCGCTGCCCGCAGGTCGAGACCTCGGCGACGTCGCGGCACTTGAGGACGAGATCGCGGCGACGATTGCCGCGATGCATGCGGCACTCGACCGGCTCGATCCGGCGGCGATCGCGCGCGGGATCGGCCGGCACCTCGCCTCCGCGACGCGCCCCGCACCGCTCGGTCCGCTGGCGCAGTTCGCGGCCGCGGAGGCGCTGACGGCGCAGACGCCGGTGCGCCTGCGGCCGGGGCTGCGCGTGCGCGTCCGCGACGCCGACGGCGACGCGTTGCTCGAGCTTCCCGACGATGAGCAGCGCTTCGAGGGCGTCGACGCCGAGACGTTGCGCGCCGCGACCTCCGGCGAGGCGGTCTGCGCGGCGGCGTTGCCGCTGACCGACGTCGCGCGCGCGACGGCGCTCCTCGCGCGCTTGCTGCGTGCGGGGATCGTGGTTCCCGCATGATCTTTTGCGCTGCGCAAGCGGAGGAGCGCGGCGACACGATGCTCGGGACCGCGCCCCCGCAGTCGCGCGTCCTGCTCGTGCACCAGCCGGGGCCGTGGGGACCGCGCGGGCTGACCGAAAGTCGCTGCAATCCCGCGGTCGCGCAGCGTATCGAAGCGGCAGCCGGGCGCGCCGGAATGCGCGTGCAAGCGATTCGCCGCCCCGGAAAGCACGAGCGCGATCGGCCGACCGACGTCTACGACGTCGCGATCGCCGATGCGTCGACGATCACGTGGTGGCGCACCGACGATCTCGCGGCGTTCGCCGACGAGCTGGACGCCGGCGTGCCGCGCGCCGAACCGCTCAGCGTCGAGACGGCGCCGCTCTTTCTCGTCTGCACGCACGGACGGCACGATGCGTGCTGCGCGCTGCGCGGCATCCCGCTCGCGACGGCGCTGCACGGCTTGCGCCCGGGACGGGTCTGGGAGACGACCCATCTCAGCGGCGATCGCTTCGCGGCGAACGTGCTGGTGCTCCCGGGCGGCGACCTCTACGGCCGCGTCGTACCGGAGCTCGCCGCGGCGCTCGTCGACGCGGCCGAAGCCCGAAACGTCATCCCGGCGCTGTTGCGTGGGCGTTTGGGAATGGCGCCGTTCGCGCAAGCCGCGCTGGTCTACGCGCACGAGCAGCTCGGCATCGCCGCGCGCGACGCGCTGACGGTGGAGGGCGTCGAACCGAACGGCCCGGATGGCGCTCGGGTAACCCTGGCCGCACCGGACGGACGTGTCGTCGTGACGGTCGCGGCAAGCACATCGGCGCCGGCACGGCTAACATGCCGCGGCCCGGTACGCGCGCGAGCCCGCGTCTACACCGGCGTCGCGATCAGCGGGCCGGGCGAGCGTCGCGCTGGCTAGGGCCGCGGCGCTGCCGTTGACCGACGCTGGTTCATGCGCGCGCGACACTCGCAATTGCTAGATTAGCATTGTCGGCGGACTGAGGGCATCTGCGGCGAAACACGAATGCGATGGATGAGAGCGGAAAAGCGGACGTGGACAACTTTCTCGCGGCGTACGCTGAAGAGTTGTCGCGCGACGAACGGCGGCTATTGAAGGACGCGGCCACGCGCGTCGTTGACGAAGCGTTCTCGGCGATAGAGACGTACACGGACTGGCGAGCTGACGCGCCCGAGCAGGACCGGGTCGCCCTGTTCCGCGAGACCTCCCTGTCGGCGTACCTTCCCGAACGCTTCGCGAACCGGTATGGGCCTCTGTTCATGAAGAAGTATGCGGTAGCGGTCGTATCGGTCGGTCTCAAGATGGCTCACGGCGAGCCTATGTCGTTGTCCAGCACCGCAGAGGAGCTGGCCTTCTACGCGATCGTTGAAGCGGCGAAGGGCGATATTGAGCTGAGCGACGCGGGCGACGTCGACGAAAAGCACCTCGACGATTTCGCGGACTCAGTCTACGAAGACACCGACTTTCTGATGCTGTTCTCGGGCCAGTTCGACGGCATCGAGGATTCGGACCTCGGCCGCTCAATCGGCGTCGCGAACCTTGACTTCGACGAGTGGTTCCTGCCATTCCGAGACGACGCGCTACATCCGTACGTGAATGATACGTAAGCCGTATCCTACGTCGACGTGTCGAGCGTCACGGCCGCGTGCCCTGGCTCTTCGAAGTCCAGATTGATCCGTGTCCATGCTTCCAGGTAAGATACGCTCGAGTTGGGCCTCAGGGCGTGATCGCACGCTTGTGCCGAGCAGCGGCTATGGGCACCAGAAGCCAGCCCGCTTGACTCTATGCGATATTTCGCATAATGTCGTTGGTGTGTCCAGGCGGATCGTTTGGCTCGGGGATTCTCAGGATGCGCTGACCGAGGCCTCGGAAGGCGTGCGCCAGACGATGGGCGGGGCACTCCGGGCGGCCCAGGAGGGAACCACGTCCGACGACGCTGTGCCGATGAAGGGCAAACTCAGCGACGTTATGGAGGTGCGGGAAGACGACGAAGCTGGGACCTGGCGATGCATGTATACCGTTCAAATCGATGACGCGGTGTACGTGCTCGACTTCTTCCAGAAGAAGAGCACCAAGGGCATCGCGACACCGAAAGCTGACCTTGACCGCATCGAGGCGCGCTTGAAGCAAGCTCGTCGTTTGGCCGCGCAAGAAACGAAGGGACGAAAGAAATGAGTGACCAGAACGACGCGCGAGCGACCGACGGTTCGGGCAACGTGTTTGCCGATCTCGGCCTTCCCAATGCCGACGAACTGCTCGCCAAAGCCGACCTCGCGATCGCCATCAAGAAAGAACTCGACGCGCGTGGTTGGACTCAGCAGCAAGCCGCGGAGCGCGTCTTTCTTACGCAGCCACAGATCTCCAAAATCCGCCGGATGAAGACCGCGGAGTTTTCGATTGCGAAGCTCCAAGAGGTCCTGCGGTACCTCAGCGTTGACGTCGATATTCGACTTCACAAGCGCGAGGACTCCGGTATCGGCACGTTGCGCGTGCTGCAAGCGTAACCTCCGGGCTGAACACCGGCGCTGCAGACGTCGCAGCGTGCTCGGAGAAGTGGGCGCAGAATCCGCCATGCGTGGCTATCTCACGGATACAGCAAAGGCGTAGCAGCCGCAAGCGCTCGCCGGTATCGGGTAAGCCTCAGCGGATCTGCTGCGTTACGGGATCATGCCGTCGGGCCGCCTGGCCGGATCCGGCACTTCGTGCTTGCCCGTTCCGAAATCGAAGAGATATTCCCGTGGTCGCGTGGCGCATTGAGACGGGAGCCGGGGCGCGCCGGGATGCGCGTCCAGCGCCAAAGACGCGAGGATCCCACTTGCGCCATGAGGCGCCAATCTGCGCTTAACTGCGCCTCTTGACGCCTCCATGGCCTGAGCCGTATACTGCTTTCGCGAGAGGAGGCAGTAGCGTGACCGCACGTCGGGCACCGCCCGGCGCGAAGGACGCCGTGCCGGCCGCTTCACCAACGTCGGGAACCGTCGCCATCAAGGCGTTCAATCGCATCGCGGACGCGTGGCGCCTGTCGCGTTCCGAGCGTCAACGGCTCTTGGCGATCTCCGAACGCACCGCCGACCGCTGGCGCGATCCGGCGAAGGCAGATCCAAACCGCGACCAGCTCGAGCGCATCTCGTACGTTCTCGGAATTTACGCCGGGCTCGCGGCGATCTTCGAGAATGCGCCGTTCGCCGTCGACTGGGTACGCCGGCCCAATACGGATTTCGGCGAGGCGACGCCGCTCGAACGAATGCTCGCCGGTAACGTCGGAGATCTCGCCTACGTCCGCGCGTACGTCGACGCATGGCGCGCGGGCTGGTAACCCGCGGGCTTTCGTGGCCCGACGCGCAACGCGTCGTACCGAGTCCCGACGCTCCGGTTGCCGCGTTCGCCGCGCTCGTCGACGGTCCGCGCGAGCTGGAGCTTCTTCTCGAACTCGAAGGCCTGACGAACCCGCTGGCGCGCGAAGCCGCGAACCATCTGCCGGCGATTCCGCCGACGCGGCGGTATCACGGTGCTCTTGCCGGCCTCGTGATGTTGCCCTTCGTGTTGCCGCGCGCATCTCGCTTCTCCGACGGCTTCTTCGGCGTGCTCTATGCGGCCGACGTCGTCGAAACCGCGCTCGTGGAAGCCGCACATCACGCCGGAGGACGGCTCGCCGCGGCGAAAGCGCCTGCCGGCACGACGTTACGGCTCTACGGCTTCACGCTCGACATTCGCGGCGACCTCGTCGACGCTCGGCGCGGGGAACCCGGCGTCGCTGACGCGATATACGAGCCCGATTCGTGGCTCGCGGGCCAGGCATTCGGTCGGGCATTACGCGCTGCGACTTCTCTGGGTCTTCACTACACGAGCGTGCGGCATCCCGCTGGATCGTGCGTCGGCTTATTCTGGCCCGACGGGGCGCGAAATGCAGCCGAAGCGTCACGATGGCTGCTGTTCTGGAACGGGACGGCATTCGAGTACGTCGCACAGGAATATACGCCGACCCGCTGACACCGATCGGCGTCCGCGACGTGGCCGCGGGTCTCGCTGAGGTCGATCCGAACCCCTTGACTCCGGTTTCCGCGTGTGATTCTATTAGAACACGTTTTCATTCAATTACTTGGAGGAGCATGGCGCCGCGGTCCTATCAGCTCGGCAAGCGAGCTGCGTCCATCGAGGAGACGCGGCGGCGGATCATCGACGCCATCGTGGCGCTGCACGCGGAGCGGGGCGTCGTCGCCACGACCGCGCTCGACGTCGCGCGGCGCGCCGACGTGGCGGTTGGGACGGTCCTCCGGCACTTCCCGTCACTCGACGCGATGGTCCGGGCGTGCGGTCCTGTCGTCCACCAGCACCTGCGCTTTCCCACGCCCGCCATCTTCGAAGGCGTCGCGGCGTTGGACGCGCGACTGCGCCGGCTCTGCGAAGAAATGTTCCGCGCCTACGAGCGCGGCGCGCGGTGGATCGCCAGCGCCGCGACCGACGTCGACAAAGTTCCCGCACTCGCGGAGAGCGTCGCGCAGCTCAACACGCGCCGTCTCGCACTCATCGACGCCGCCCTCGCTCCGTTCGACGCGAGCGACGAGCTTCGACGGCTCGCCGTCGCGCTCACCGCGTTTCCGGTCTGGACGGCGATGGTCGCCGCCGGCTTCGACACCCCGAACGCCGCCACGACGACGGCGGAGCTTCTCAATCACGCGCATCGCGCCGCCGCGAGCGGCGCCGGAAAGGACGCCACATGAAGACCCGCGTCACCGAGATCGCCGACGGCATCTACCAGCTCTCCACGCACATCGAGCACGCCGGACCGACCGGCTTCACGTTCAATCAGTTCCTCGTCGACGGCGAGGAGCCGCTGCTCTTTCACACCGGATTGCGCGTGATGTTTCCCGCGGTTGCCGAGGCGATCGCGACGGTCATGCCGCTGCGGCGGCTGCGCTGGATCACCTTCGGCCATTTCGAAGCCGACGAATGCGGCGCGATGAACGACTTCCTCGAGGCGGCGCCCGACGCAACGGTGGCGCACGGCGCGGTCGGCGTCATGGTGAGCGTCGCCGATCAGGCGATCCGCGCGCCACATGTGTTGACCGACGGCGACGTCATCGACCTGGGCGGGAAGCGCATGCGTCGCATCGAGACGCCGCACGTCCCGCACGGCTGGGACGCCGGCCTCTTCTATGAGGAAACGACCGGGACACTGTTCGCCGGCGACCTGCTCACCCGCGGCGGCGCATACGCCGCGCTCACCGGCAACGATCTGCTCGCGGAAGCGACGGCGTTCGAGGCGGTGATGCAGTCGACGTCGCTCGGCCCGCGCACGGTGCCGACGATCCGTCGTCTCGCGGAGCTGCGACCGTCCACGCTTGCGCTCATGCACAACTCCGCGTACACGGGCGACGGTGCGGCGGCGCTGCACGAGCTGGCCGACTGGTATGCCGCCGAACTGCAGGCGGCCGATGCCGTGGAGGCGTGTCAGGCCTGACCACATGACAGGGTAGAGAGCGTGAGGGCGGCGTCGACGCGGGTCGGGTGCTTGCGTCGATCCGCTGCCTTGCGCGAAAAGACGGCCTGTTCGCCCGTCGAATGCCGACACGATGATAGTTGCCGCTAACGTTGCGCTCGTACTTGCAGCCGCGCTGCCGTGGTACGCGCCGCCGTCCATCTCTGTTGCGGCGAAAGCGGTGACATTTACGAACGCGGGCGCCACATTACGCGGGACGGCCTACGTTCCAGATGTGCATCACCCGGTGCCGGCGGTCGTCGTCTATCAGGGAGCATCGGAGCCTCTCGCGGCCACGCCTCTGTATCGTCACTTGCGTGAAGCCCTTCCTCAACTCGGCATCGCGGTGCTGCTCTTCGACCGTCGCGGGAGCGGCGCATCGACCGGAAAGAACGACGTGCCGTACGAGGTCCTTGCGGACGACGGCATCGCCGGTGCGAACGCGCTGCGCGCGATGCCGCAAATCGACCGCGACCGGGTCGGATACTGGGGCATCACTCAAGGCGGCTGGCTCGCCACGTTTGCCGCGGTGCGTGACAAACGTGCGGCGTTTGCCGTGGCAGTATCCGCGCCGCTCACGTCACCCGAGTCACAAATGGAGTTTGCCGATGCAAACCATTTGTACGCCCTTGGTTATACCAAGGCGGACATCGACGACATGCTGACGGCGCGGAAGATGTGGACCGGATACTTGCGCGGGACGAACAGCCGCGAACAGGCGGTGGCGGCGATCGGGAAGATCGAGCACAAGCCGTGGTATCGGTACATGTACATGCCCACCGTCGCGCAACTGAAGGGGCCCGGCGAATCGCAGTGGCGCAACCAAATGGATGATGACCCGCTCACCGCCGTCACGAGCATCCGGATCCCGATGCTCTTTCTTCTCGGATCGTCCGATCCGTGGATCCCGGTGGCACGGACGGCCGCGTCGTTACGAACGGTCTGCGCGACGCACCCCAACATCACCTACGACGTCATTCCAGACGCCAATCACCTCATGATGCTGCCGCCGTCCATGGATGACGCAACCGCTGAAGCGGTCTCACACGAATTGCCGTCCTCGCCCGCGTATTTCATGCTGCTCGGCAGTTGGCTGACCCGCACGCTGCATATCTCAGAATGAACGTACAGCGCTGTGCACGTCGATCAGCCCGTCGCCAGCTCCGCCGATCGGGCGCCCTGACCACGCGCCCGTGCAGCGAGCAGCGCGCGCTCCTGCGGATTGCGTGCCAGGAACGCCGCGGTTGGCGGCGGCTCTTGTCAGAAAAGATCGATACGTTGTAGATTTGAACGCATGGCGCTCAAGCGCATGGACAACATAGGAATCGTCGTTGAAGACCTGGGGACTATGGTCGAGTTCCTTCGCGAACTGGGCCTCGAGCTTGAGGGAGAGGGCGTGATTGAAGGCGAGTGGGCTGGACGTGTCACTGGCCTGGGCGATCAGCGCGTCGAAGTTGCAATGATGCGTACACCCGATGGCCATGGCCGACTCGAACTTTCTCGTTTTCTGACGCCACCCGTCATCGCGGATCATCGCAACGCTCCGGTGAACGCTTTCGGTTACCTCCGGGTAATGTTCACCGTGGACGACATTGACGGCACGCTCGAGAGGCTCGAGAAGCGTGGCGCGCGACTCGCAGGTGAAGTAGTCCGGTATTTGGATGCGTATCGCCTTTGTTACATCCGCGGGCCTGAAAACATTCTCATCGGACTCGCTGAAGAACTCAGCACTTCGCACGAAGGGTGAGTTTCGTACTCTCGCCTCCGTGAGTTTCGGCTCCACGTAGATAACCGACGATAGCTGGAGGGGGCTGGCTGCTTTCGGTACGCACGAACGACTTCGCAAGCTCACGTGAGCGGGCCATTCGCAGTACGCCGTCCGCGGTGAGCCGGCAGTCCGCCGGTCGATCCGGACACTGTCGGAAAAGCCGATGCGCGGCGAGCCCGCGCCGCGAGCAGATGACGCTCGGCAGCCAATGATACGCACGCAGCGCCGGGACTTCCGCGATCCGAGCGCCCTTGCACGTCGGGTGCAGGCCCTCGGCGGCGAGCATTACGCCCGCCGACACCATCTCGTCATTAAATTTGCCCATCGCCTCGAACATGGCGGGGTCGGGCAGGCGGCCGCTTTCGGCCTCGGGACCGGGTTTGACCAGCACGATGAATCGCATGGCGTCGCGCTCCTTCGACGTGGGGGATTTGCTAGCACGCCGAACGCGGAGTCGTAAGATCGACATCCCGCCGAAACATGAGCCGGGCGGTCCCCGGTCTGCTGACCACGCACGCCCGACGAGCACCGTTCGAGCGCGCCGCAGCTCGACGGTGGCCAAAGGAGTGCGACCGTTCGCGACGATACCTTGCGGGATGCTGAACCCGATCGCACGCACTGTCATTCGCGCGTCGGCTGCCCTCGTGGCGACGTTCGCGCTGCTCGCTCCAGCGGTCGCCGACACCGACCCCAGCGGTACGTACCGCATCATCACGGGGACGGGCAAGCACATGATCGTGACGATCATCGGCACGGTCGGCGGGGTCGACGGCATGTACGTCGGCGGCGGCGTCGGCGGCCGGATTCACGGGACGTACAATCAGAGCAACCCGAACATCGTGAACTACACGTGGGTCGAAGACAAGAACGACGCGCTGAACCAGAACACGAAGCGCGGCTGGGGCAACATGCAGTTCAGTGACGATGCGACGCGCATGCAGGCGCGCTGGGGCTTCGAGAACCAAGGCACGTCGGTCGGCCTGTGGAACGCGACGCGCATCGATCCGTAGCTTCGACGCTGCCGACGGTGACGAGTCGACGTCATCGTCAGGGTGCGAAGCCCGGCGCGTCGACCAGTTCGCCGACCGCTCGCCGCGGTTAGACGCGCTCGCGCTTCGGCGCCAATTCGATCGCCGCTTCGAGGGCCGCTCGCATCGAGCCCGCGTCGGCCTTTCCGGTCCCTGCGATGTCGAATGCGGTTCCGTGATCGACGCTCGTGCGAATGTAGGGCAGCCCCAGCGTGATGTTCACGCCCGCTTCGAGGCCGAGGACCTTGATCGGGCCGTGTCCCTGGTCGTGATACATCGCGACGACGATGTCGAAGTCGCCGCGCGCCGCGCGAAAGAACAGCGTGTCGGCGGGCAGCGGCCCTTCGACGTTGATCCCCTCGCGCTGCGCGCGCTCGACGCCCGGCGCGATTTGCTTCTCCTCTTCGCCGTTCCCGAAGAGCCCGTGCTCGCCCGCGTGCGGATTGATCCCGCACACGCCGATGTGCGGGCGGTCCATCCCGGCTCGCGTGAGCGTTTCGTGCGCGAGGCGGATGACCGTGTAGACACGCTCGGGCGTCACGCGCTTGATCGCTTCGAGCAGCCCGATGTGCGTGGTGACGTGAACCACGCGCAGCTTCGGCGCCGTGAGCATCATCGCGAACTCTTTCGCACCGGACAGCTCGGCGAGGATCTCGGTGTGTCCCGGATAGCGATGGCCGCCCGCGTGCAGGGCCTCCTTGTTGAGCGGCGCGGTGCAGACCGCGTCCAGCTTTCCGTCGAGCGCAAGAGTATTGGCGCGCTCGATGTAGCGGAAGGCGGCATCGCCGGCCTTGCCCGAAAGCTCGCCGAACGGCACCGTGTCGCGCCCGAGGAGGTGCAGGTCGTCGACGTCGAGACGCGCCGGATCGGGTTGCCACCGATCGACGTCGTCGACCGGGTTCACCGTCTGCGACGATCCGACGATCTCGGCGGCGCGTCGCATCACCTCAGCGTCGCCGATCACGAGCGGGCGGCAGCGCGTGTACCAGCTCGCGTCGGCGAGCGTTTTCGCGATGATCTCGGGCCCGACGCCGGCGGCGTCGCCCATCGTGATGCCGATCGTTGGAATGCTCATGTCGTTACCTGCTGGTGGAGCGCCGCGACAATGTCGCGGTAGGTCTCTGGCCGGCCGAAACCGCCGGCCTTCGTCACGAGGAAGAGATCGGCGCCGATTGCACGCGACATCGGGATCCCCGGCGCGGTCTCCGCGAGCATTCGCATCCCGTAAATGCGGCGTCGTTGGCAGAAGGCGCGCGCGACGTCTCCGCCGCTGAGGACCACCGTCCTGCCGTCGCCGGCAAGGTCGTCGAGGGTCGCCGCGAGCCGCTCGCGCAACACCGCACCCGTCGCACGCGCGTCCCGGCCGCAGCTCGCGGCCTCCGCCAGCGCGGCTTCGACACGCGGGCGCTCGCCCACCAACGCTATGATCGCATCCTTGCCGTCTGCAAGCGCGAGCGCCGTCGTGCGCACCGCTTCGTCGAAAGCCGTGCTGCCGGAAAGCGCGTCGACCGGGTCGATCAGCGCGACGTGAAACGCGGGATCCTCGCCTGCGAACGCGAGCTGGTCCTGGGTCATCGCGCTGATGCTTCCGATGAGAAAGACCACCGGCTCGCGCACGGCCGGCAAGGCGGCGTTCGCGCCGGGTTCCGGCTCTCCGCCGCGCTCGGGCTCACCGCCGCGATCCGGCTCTCCGCGTTCCAGCATTTCGATCAGCCCGGCCGAACCGACCCACAGGATGTCGTCGCGACCGTCGTCCAGCTCGGCGAGCGCGATCAAATCTTCGTCGCGCTCGGCGTCGACCACCGCGACGCGCACGCCGTCCGATCGCGCTCGCGCGATCCTTCCGACGAGCCGCTCGCGACCGGCGCGGACGTCGTCGAGGCTCAAGTGGATCGCATCGTCCCACAGATGCGATGCGATGCGGGGGTCGTGCACGAGCGAGAACAGGTCGCGTCCGAAATCGCTCCGGTCGACGCGCACGCCGTTGACCGAGATCATCCCCTCGCGCGCCACGCGCCCGTTCTTCGGGTAGGCCGGGCAGACGATCGCGAACGCGCGGGGAAGCGCTTCGAGCAGCGCATGCAGCTCGGGCCCCACGTTGCCGCGCAGCGTCGAGTCCATCTTCTTCACCACGTCACGCGGGCGCGACGGGCGCAGCCGGTGCAGCAGCCGCTGCATGCGCGCGTACGCCTCGTCGGGCGGGATCGCGCGGGAATCCATGTCGACGACGACCACGTCGGCGTCCTGGTCGGCGGGCGGCGCGTCGTAATCGAGCCAGACGACAGTGCGCAAGCCGTTCTTCGTGAACTGCACGCCGGCGTCGCTCGCGCCGGTGAGGTCGTCGGCGACGAGAATGCGCCTCACGTCGACGGGCTCAGCCGCTTGTCGGCGACGCGCCGCGAGGAGACGTGCTGCGCGTAGTAGGCGGTGAGAATCGGCGTGAGGATCGCCGTGACGATGACGCACGCCGAGACTTGCACGGTCGCGAGCGCCGCGATCGGCTTGTACGCCACGTAAATCGCCGCGACGACCGCCGGCACGGCGGCGGCGTTGCCGGCGGTGGACGCCGCCGCGATTCCGGCGAGCCCGCTGCCGCCGGTGATGCGATCCAGCAGGATCAGCACGACGCCCGTGATGACGACGACGAGGACGCCGAGGACGACGCCGCTGATCCCCGCGGAGGCGACCTTCGTGAGATCGATTCCCGTCCCGAGCGCGAGCGCGAAGAACGGGATGAGGATCTGCGTGCCGCTCTTGAGGAACGCGCGCCACTCCGGATCCCAGTTCCCGAGCACGATCCCGATGCACAGCGGTAGAATCGCATAGACGAACGCGAGCAGCGGGAAGCTCGCGAGCCCGGTCACGCCGAGAATGAGCATCGTGAAGAACGGTCCGGACTCGAGCGACATGATGGAATAGGCGGCGACGTCCTCGACCTTGTCGCCGAGCTGTCCCATCAGCGCCATGTAGAGGCCGCCGTTCGTGTCGGAAAACGCGGCCACGATCGCGACCGCGGAGAGACCGATGAAGACGTCGTTCTGATGGCCGCCCGCGAACACCCGAATCGACGTCCCGATCGCCGCGGCGACGGCGATCTTGCCGAGCCAGAGAGCGAAGCCTTTCTTGACGATGTAGCCCGTCTGGCGGAGATCGATCGTCGAGCCGAGGCAGACGTAGAACGCCGCGAGGAACGGGATCGCGCCCGTCAACATTCCGCCCGTGAAACTGCTGCGGAACACTTCGTTCGTCGACGCGAAGAGCTGCGGAAAGAACGTCCGCAGCAGCGCGCCGACGCACAGCGGGACGAGCATCATGCCGCCCGGCACCCGATCGACCCAGCGTTTCACGTCCCGTCTCTCACCGCGACGTTGTACCCGCCGAAGAACGCCCGGACTCCACTCGATAATGCGCGGGGCGTACGCAACCGGCGGCACGTCGACGCCGGCGCAGCGCACCCGCGCCGGATCAACCCACGCGCGGCATCCCGTGGTCGTGCGTGCCGGGAGGCGAGAGCTCGCGGCGAACCGGCGGCGGCGTCATGTCGCGCAGGTCCGAGCTGAAGATGCGATCGCCTTGGCTGATGAGATAGTCCGCGGTGCGCGCCGCGAGCGACATGATCGTCAAACCCGGATTCGCCGACCCTTGCGTCGGCATGATGCTGCCGTCGCAGACGAAGAGGTTGGCGATGTCGTGCGTGCGGCCGAACTTGTCGACGACCGACGTCGCCGGGTCGTCGCCCATCCGCGCGGCGCCGACGAGGTGCGCGAAGCGCGACTCCTGGACGACCTCCTCGGCGCCGGCCGCCCACATCACGTCCATCGTCTTGTTCTTGCCGAAGTCGATGAGCTTCTTGTCGTTGTCGTGCAGGTTGAACGTGACGTGCGCGACGCGCAAGCCGTGGCGATCGCGCTCGTCGGCGAGGGTCACCCGATTGTCGGGGTGCGGCAGCAGCTCGCCGAGGAATCCGAACGCCGCCCAGTGGTTGTAGTCCATCATCACGCGCCGGAGCCCCCAGCCCCATGCACCTTTCGCCGTCATCATCTGCTTCGCGAACGAGATGGGCAGCGGGCCGACGGTTTGGATCGCGAAGCCGCGCGCAAAATCGCGCGACGGGTCCGTCTCGTAGAACTCCTCGGTCAGCGCGTGCGCCGGCGGCGCTTTGTACATGCGCACGGGCTCGGTGAAGCGCCCGAGCACGACGTTTCCGGCCTGCGCCATCAGGTAGCGGCCCACCGTGCCGCTCGAGTTTGCGAGTCCGTTCTCGAAGCCGGCCGTCGCCGAGTTCAGCAGCAGGCGCGGCGTCTCGATCGAGTACCCGCTGACGATCACCGCCTTCGCCTTCTGGAACCGCTCCTTGCCGTCCGGATCGATGTAGGTCACGCCGGTGACGCGACGGTTCGCTCCGAGCTCGACGCGCGCGACCATGCAGTGGTCGCGGATCTCCGCGCCGTTGTCGATCGCGTCGGGCACGTGCGTGATGAGCGTGCTCGCCTTCGCGCCGACCTTGCAGCCTTGGATGCAGAATCCGCGGTAGATGCAGTGCGGCCGCTTCCCGCGCGAGCCGCTGAGAATCGCGACCGGCCCGCCCGCGCTCACGCCGATCCCCATCGCCGCGCAGCCCTTGATCAGCGCGTTGCCCACGCCGCCCATCGGGTGCGCTCCGTACGCGTAGCCGTGCGGATCGCCCCACGGGAAGTAGGCCGGCCCCGCGACCGGAAGCTCGAGCTCCATCAGCTCGTAATACGGCCGCAGCTCCTCATACGCCATCGGCCAGTCGACGCCGACGCCGTCCTGCGAGTACGTGCGGAAGTCCGACGGATGCAGCCGCGGCGTGAAGGACGCCCAGTGGTTGGTGCTGCCGCCGACGCCTTTTCCGCTGTTGTTGCTGCCGAGCGCCAACGGGTCGCTGCCGCCGGTGACGCGCATCTCGTTCCAGTACAGCTCGTGCGCGCCTTTCTCGTCGCTCACCCAATCGCGCTCGGTGTCCCAGAAGGGTCCCGCGTCGAATCCGACGACGCGGAAGCCCGCGCGCGCGAGCCGCTGCAGCAGCACGCCGCCGCCCGCGCCGACGCCGACGATTGCGTAGTCGACCTCCTCGCCCTCGGCGAAACGGCGCATCGGCGTTTCGAGACGCTGCATCGGCCCGAGCATGTGCGGCTCGCCGTCGGGCGAACCAAATTTTCCGCCGAGCGGTGCGCTCAATGCGTCCCTCCGCGACCGGGTGAGGCGACGTGCTCCCAACTGCCGGCGACCGCTTCGTAGACGTCCGACTCGGACGACGCCGGCGCTTCCCATTCGTAGCGCCGCTCGTGCACTTCCCACGGTTCCGGCTCGCCGCGTTCGAGGCGCATGTAGGCGCGCGGGTACGCCGGCCCGCCGAAACCGATCTCGTCCCACGCCCACGGGTGCGCGTAGTAGGCGTCGGCACAATCCTGCACCAGCAGCATGAAGAACTTGTGCGCCGGCATGCGTTGCCACACGGGGTCGTCGACGAGCGGCTTCCCGTCGTGGAGCGATTTCAGGACGCGCTCCTGCTCGTTCCGCGTACATTCGACGAAGCCGCGGCCGAATGCCGCGCGCGCCATCTCGTCGATCGCGCGAATTCCGATCGTGAACGCCTCGCGGTCGGGCGGCATGTCGGCGAAGCGGTAGCCGTCATGCGTGTTCTCGTAGAGCCGCTTGTCGATCTGCGGGACGACCGGGATGCGATGCGCTTCGTCGCGATCGTCCTGCGGCAGCACGCGCGCGACGATCGCCTCCATGAGACGCGCCTGCTCGTCGTCGAAGAAGCGAATCGGCGGCACGTTCTCGACGCGATCGGTCACGACGCGTCGTGTCGCCGCGTCCCAGAAATCGCGCTGCGAGAGGGTGCTGTAGCCGGGGTAATAGCCGGGCTGCGCGAGCGGACCGATCGGCGCGCCCGTGCGCGGATCGCGCGGGCGCGCATCGTCGTCGACGTCGCGGCCCCCGCCGATCTCGCGGTCACCGCTGACGTCGCGGTCACCGCTGACGTCGCGGTTTCCCGCGGCGTCGGGTCCGCGCCCAGGCGCTGTTTCCGCGTGCGCACCGGGCTTGCGAGGCTCTCTGCGCAGCAGGCTCGCGAGGATGCCGAGAAATCCGGCCGCCGCGAACAGCATCGGCGCCGACACGGGTGGTCCGTACACGATGTTGTACGCGAGCTTGCGCAGACCGCCGGGACGCCTCGCGATGCCGCGCGCGTGATAGAATACGCCGATGCCGCCGTCGGCGATCGCGACCGCGGAGAGCGCTGGGAGCCACGTGTGCGCCGCGCGCTTGCTGAACACGCCGGCGATCGCAGCCGCGGTGAGCATCGGCGCGATCGCGATGGGCGTCCATTGCACCCAATAGCGGAAGTTGTTCTTGTAGTGCGAGTACCACGCTTCGAAGCCGCTCAGGGCGGCCGCCAGCGCGGCCGCGGCGGCCATGTGCTGCTGAAAGCGCCCTTCGCGCGCGTCCTGCTCCCAATCGATGCGCTCGTGATCGCCGCTGATCGCGCGGGCCCAGTGGCCGTGGTGCGCGGGCTTCGGTGCCCCCGAGCTGTCGTCCGCGCGACGCAGATACGACGAGACGAGACCGAGATACGCGCTGATGCCGAACAGCAGCGGCGCGAAGATCGGCGGTCCCATGACGATGTTGGTGATCGGAAGCCGCCAGCCGCCCGGTTTGCGCTGAATCCCGCGCACGTGAAAATAGAACCCGGTCAGCGCGTCGGCGAGCGTGATCGCCGACACCGCGCGCAACGGCCCTCGCGCGGCGCGCTTGCTGAAGAATCCCGCCACGCCGGCGCCGGCGAGGACGACGCTGAGGATCGGCGGCGTGTACATGATGCGTCCGCTGTAGCTGCCGCGGTAGTGCTCGTAGCCGACCTCAAAGCCGGCGATTACGCTCGACAGCCCGGTGACGAGCGCGAGCCAGCGTTGGAAACGGCCTTCGCGTACGTCGAGGTCGGCCGCCTCGGCATCGTGCACCAGACGCGCGTCGACGGTCTCGTCCTCCACGTCGAGAACGTACCCCTCGCTCCAGGGGTCCGTAAACGTCGCCGCCGGACCCGCCACGGCGCGCACACGAAGGCGGCTGCGACGGCATCGCATCGGAGCGTGCGGCTGGTACGGGACCCCGGACGACGTAGGATTCCCGCCATGTCGGGCCGGTTCGCTTCGCTGCTAGCATCCGAGCGTTGATTCGGCTCGCCGCTCCCGGGCGCGCCCGTTCGGCGTCCTATTCGCTTCGTACGCGGTAGTGGACGTGGACGACGCCGGTGTCGAAGCGGCGTGTGTCGAGCAGCGCGAGCGTCCGTCGTACCCCGGGCCGGAATGCCGGCTTGCCGGCGCCGACGACGATCGGATGGACGAACAGATGGCATTCGTCGACGAGATCGGCTTCCAGCGCGACGCCCGCAAGTTCGGCGCCGCCGATCGTGATGTCGTGGGCCGATTCTCGCTTGAGCGTTCGGACAGCCGCGATATCGAAGTCGCGCTCGATACGTGTCCTGCGGGTTCGCGGTCCGGCCAGCGAGCGTGAAAAGACGATCTTGTCGGCGCTCTGCCAAACGCGTGCAAACTCGCGGCGTTCCGGGGGGCACTCCTCGATCGGCGACTCGAAGTACGCCATCGTCTCATACAGTTTCCGGCCGTAGAGATACGTGCCGATCGGCCGCACGAGCTCGGTAATGAATTCGTGGACTTGTTCGGGACTCGTCCAATCGAAAGCCCCGCTCTCGTCCTCCACGTAGCCGTCCAACGACGCATTGGTGATGTAGATGAGCTGCGACATACGAAAGGACTAGCACGGTGCCTGAGGATTGTCCAGTTGTGATCGGCGGCGCGCCGCCCGGCCGGGACCAGTCTTGATAACGCTGCGAAAACCGCGCTACAGCGGGCGCGCTTTGGGGGCGCTGAGCGCCTTGCTGTACATTCCCGAGCGGTCGAAGCAGCAGACGCGCCGCTTTCCGGCGGCGAGCATCGAGCATGCGTTCCGGATGCGGCGTGCGCGTGTCTCCGCCTGCTTCGCCGTCGTGATCCAATGGATCCAATCCGTGCGCGCGATCGGCGTGATGTCGGACCACACCGCGCGCGCTTTCGGCGCGGCGTCGAGCGCTCTCCGCAAATCGGCCGGTACGCGAGGTTCCGGTGTCGTTTGCGCCGGAAGGATCTCCAGCGTCACTGCGTCGCCTTCACTCGCCCCGGCAGATGCAGAGAGCTTTCCGCTCACTTTCAGCCAATGACTTCCGCGGCCGTCGGGTTCGAGCGTCGCGTGAAAGGCCGCACCGTTGATCGTTCCTTCGACCGACGTCCTGCCACGCGACGGCAGCTTCGCACTGGCGCTTTTCGGGAGGACGACGAACGTCCACGTCTGCTTGCCGTCCTCCGGACGGAGCAGCGTGGCCGTGCAGCGGATCGGATTCGCAGCGCTCGTCATCGACATCGGAAGCTGGCGAAGCGCGCCGGTCGACGCGCTCGTTCATCGTGCGTAATACGGCACAGCCGCCGAGGACCCTCGCCTACGATCCGTTTTCGTACGGTGGCCTGGCGCGGCAGGGTGCCGCGCGGGTCAACCGCGATCGCTACCGGCATTCGCCGCCACGATATCGAGACACCGCTGAGCGCGCGAAGCCGCGCGGCGCACCATAGACACGATCGTGAGCCACGTAGCGCCGGCCGGCGATGTACCGTTCGGGCGCGAAGTAACGCCGCACCGGCACGTATCGCGACACGGGTACGTAGCGCCGCACCGCGACGTAGCGGCGCACCGGCACGTACCCGCGCACCGGAACGTAGTGCGGCACCGGCATGTACCGCGGCGAGGCGTAGACGCGAACGGCGTACGACGGCTCGTACACCGGCACCGGCACGGCGACCGCGATCGGAACGCGAACCACCACGGGCGCGGGCACCGCGTACGACGGCGCCGGCGCGGGAGCGGCATACGACGGCGCAACCGGGGCCGCGGGCGGCGGCGCGACGGCGACCGCCGCAGCAACGCGGGGGTGCGGCGCGGTGTAGTGCGCGGCGGCGACGAACCGGCGCGGCGTTCGGACGTACGAAAGGTTGCCGCAGACGCTCGGAATGTAGGCGGTCAGCACGTCGTGCGGCTCTTGAAGCGACACCGCGTACCCGTGCTCGTTCGCCGGGATCACGACGTCGTGCAGCACCTGCACGCGGCCGTCGCGATACTCGCTCATCGCGTCGAGGTGTCGCGGAACGCCGACGAAACGGGCGTTTCCGCTTGCGAACGACCGATCGACGAACGTTCGCTCCGACGCAGAAAAGCCGAGCTTCAGCGCCGCGTCGTCATACCTCGCGCGATGCGCAGCATACGCTTGCGCCAGAGCTCGGTCGCTGTGCACGGGAGCTGGAAGCAGCGTATCCACCGTCAGGCTCGCGATGACGAGTGGCCGCGCGATCGCCGGAGCAGCGATGAACGTGGCGACGAAGAGCGACGACGCGAGAGCGACCTTCATCATGCGTCGCCTATACCCGTGGCGTCGACGAGGTTCGTGAAAGCGCGATTTGAATCGCATGCTTCCGTCGCCGCACGGCGACGCCACCACGCGAGCGCGACGTCTCAGGCCGGCGTTCGGGAAACGGAAGTGGACCGTGTGCGCGCCGGCCTCGGCGTCCTTCGGTCTCGAGAATGCCGAGGTGCTCGGCCACGACCGTGCCGCGCATCGCGCACACCCGCGCGGCCTCCTTGACGCGCCGTCTCGAATCCCGAACTCCGAAAGCCGAAAATCAGCGCGTAGCCCGCCATGCGTACGAACGATGAGTCGCGGATTCACCTCGGCCACCTTGGTTTGCCGCACACGTTGCTGCAAGGTCCGCGAGCCGGCGCCGCCTCCACGAACGGCAAGCGCCGCCGCAACGCGGGCTGCGCCGAAACAACGCTTGTTCAGGTCAGCGTCCCCGAGCGCATGGCGTGGTAAGGAAGCCCCAGGTTCGGGAAGAAGCACATTGAGTTCGGGCGTCACTGATCGGCGCCTTTGGTGCTCGTGGAGCGCATATTTCGATGATGTACCGGTCGCTCGAGCGTGAAGATCTCGACCGCATCGTTCGCGATCCGGCCCGCTTGGCGGCGCTCGAACGCCTGCAGTCGGCCGCGGATGGAGCCTTGGACGGAATCGCCCGGCTGCTCCGCTCGGCGCTGGACGCCGACGCCGCTCTGGTCAATTTCGTCGACGGGAAGCGGCAATCGCTCAAAGGCGTCGCCGGGGTGCCGGAGCCGCTGTGCTCGGTTCGCGAATTACCGATCGAGGCGGGCATTTGTCCGCTGGTCGTGGCGTCACAACAGCCGGTGCTGATCCCGGATGTCCGCGCCGAGCGTCGGCTTTCCGCGGCGGATCGGCTGGGTACGCTCGGGATCGCCGCCTACGCAGGCGCACCGCTGCGCGACCGGTCCGGCATGATCCTCGGCACGGTATGCGCGACGACTCGGACCCCGCGGGCGTGGTCGCGCCGCGACGGGGCGCTGCTCGAAGAATTTGCGTCGTTCACCTCCCGTGAGCTGGAGCGCGAAGTCGAGCTGGCCGGTGCGGAGATGGAGCGCGTGCGCTCGCAGCTTTCGGAGACGCAGCTGCTGCAGTCGATCAGCGCCGCGATGATCTCCGAAGAGAACATCGACGAGCTTTACAAGATGTTCGTCGATGCAGCGGTCACCATCATGCGCTCGGACTACGCGTCCATGCAGATGTTCGTTCCGGAGCGAGGGGAATCGGGCGAGCTTCTTCTGCTGGCATCACACGGGTTTGACGAGCAGGCGAAGTCATACTGGAAATGGGTGAGCGTCGACGCCGGTTCGACCTGCGGGCAGGCGCTGCGGACGCGCTCGCGAGTGATCGCCGAGGACTTCCGGGAATGCAGCTTCGCGCTGAGACGCAACGACCTGGAAGCCTTCGTGGGAGCCGGGATCTTCGCCGCTCACAGCACGCCGCTCTATTCGCGCAAGGGTCAGCTCCTCGGAATGATCTCGACGCACTGGAGCCGGCCGCATCGCCCCTCCGAGCACGATCTCGGATTGTTCGACATTTTGGCGCGGCAGGCGTCCGATCTGCTCGAGCGCCGGTTGGCCGAAAAGGCGCTGCGCGAGAGCGAGCAGCGCTTCCGCGCCTTCGTCGAAACGACGTCCGACGTCGTGTATCGCATGAACGCCGACTGGAGCGAGATGCGCTCGCTCGCCGGCCGGGATTTCATCGCCGACACCTCGGCACCTGATCCCGGATGGATCGACCGGTACATTCATCCCGACGACCAGGCCGACGTCTTGGCGCATATCGGTGAAGCCATCTCGACGAAGACCGCCTTCAACTACGAGCACCGCGTGATTCGCGCCGACGGCACGATCGGATGGACGCAGTCGCGCGCGATCCCGCTCCTGAGCGAAGGCCACGAGATCATCGAGTGGTTCGGAACCGCGACCGACGTGACGCTCCTCAAGGAAGCGGAGGCGCAGCAGAAAGAGGCGCTGCGCGAGTCGCAACGGATGGTCACGACGCTGCAAGCGGCGTTACTGCCGCAAAGCTTGCCTTGGCTTCCCGGGCTTCGATTCGATGCGGCGTACGTGGCGGCCGAGGAAGGCGCGCTGGTCGGCGGCGACTGGTACGATGCCGCGTTGCTGCCCGACGGTCGAGTGTTGCTGTGCGTCGGCGACGTGACGGGCCACAGACTGTCGGCCGCCGTGACGGCTGGGAAGCTGCGCCAAGCGACGATGGTCGCGGCGCTCACCATGTCGGATCCCGCGGACGTGCTGGACCTGCTCAACCGCGTGCTGCGCTTCCAGCAGCCGGACATGTACGCCACGGCCGTCCTCGCGTTCATCGATCGGGACTACAAGAAGATCACGTACGCGAGCGCCGGCCACCCGCCGGCGTTTCTTGCCGCCGGCGACGATACGGTGATCGACCTGGATTGCGGCGGATTGCCGCTCGGCGTCGCCGAGGCGCTCGGTGCGAAAACGCATCGCCTTGCGCTTCCCGACCGTTTTACGCTGGCGCTGTATAGCGACGGGCTGACGGAGTTCCGGCGCGACATCATCGGCACGGAGCAGACGGTCAAGCGCGTGATGACGTCGCTCTCGTCGCGGCCGCGGAGGCAGCGCACGGCGGCCGCCGTCCTCGACGGTGTGCTCGGCGATATGCGGCCCTCGGACGACGTCGTGGTGCTGCTGGCGATACGCGACGCATATCCCGGCACGGCGTACCGGTTTCACTCCAGCGACGAAGCCGCGGCGCGCGAGGCGCGATCGGCGCTGGCTCGCCTCACCGACGCGCTGCACGCGGACGCAGACGTGCGTTTCGCCGCGGAGCTCGTGTTCGGAGAGGCGTTGGCGAACGCGGTGCAGCACGCACGCGGTACCGTCGAGGTGAGCTTCGAGTGTCCCGGCGACGAGCTCGTCGTCGTCGTGCGCGATCACGGGAACGGCTTGAATCACCGTAGCCTTCGCTTGCCGCAAGACATGATGGACGAGCACGGGCGCGGTCTGTTCTTGATCGACGCTCTCGCCGAACGCGTCACGATGCAACCGTGGAGCGGCGGAACCGAAATGCGGATGGTTCTTCCGCTGTAAGCGCCAACGGGCTCGCGGAACGCCGACGGCCGACGGTCCGCGCCGCACGCCGCCGCGACACGAGACCGGAGCAGCGCGCGCAAAGCGGCGGGGCGCATAGCCGTACGGCCGCTCGCGACCGAGGCAGCGGCGCGTTCGGGCGGACGACGTAGACGCGAACGGCGTATGGCGGCGGATACACCGGCACCCTATGCCGGGGTGGTGTGCGGATCCGACTGCCGAAAGCGCTCGGACCAACGGATCCGACCGGTGAGCTGCATCATCACGAACAGCGTGACGATTGCGCCGACCGTGATCGAAAGGCCGCTGAAGCCTTCATCGAAGAGCGCGAGCGAGAAGAGGATCTGATAGAAAACTTGCGCACCGGCTGCTTCCACGGCGGCGAAGCGGAGGCCGACGACGAGGCGTAGGTACGAGATCGTCAACGCCATCGACACCGCCGTGCACAACACGAACGTCCACTCGACCGGGATGCGATCGACCGTGTACGCGAAGAGGAGATCGAACGCGAAGAACGCTGCCGCGAGAAACAGATAGTTGATCGGGTGGAGCGTGATGCGGCGCAACGTGGTGATCACCAGCATGACGAAGACGTAGAACGCCAGCGAGAGCGGGGCCCAGGCCGTGATGCGCTCCGCCAGTGGCCCGGGTTGAAGCGGCAAGGGGAACGTCATCCCGATCTCCGCGCCGGTGAGCAGGTCGTCGTAGCGCCACGTCAATTCCCAGCCGTCCCCGTTCCGTCGTTCCGACGTCGGCGCGAGCGTGTTCGCGGGAAAATCGATCGCCGTGAAGTTCGTGCGCATCGTCAGCGTGAGGTTCTGCACGGTGGCGGTGTCTTTGCCGAAGGCGTAACGCCACGATCCGATCCCGCGTGTCCGGTAGCGCACCGTCACGTCCCGCGTTCTCGCGCGCGCGGGCGGGAGGTTCGCCGAGAGCGCGTCGGCGCTGCTGCTCGCGGTCACCGGCTTCCCGTCGACGAAGACCGCCACATCGTCGTACGTCGCGCTCGGAGCGGGCAGGGGGAACACGAGCCGCATGGAGCTGCCCGCGTTCGGGACGCGATACGTTGCGGTAAACGCGACGTCGTAGGTGTTGTACCAGAGCAGTCCCTTCCGCCGCAGATCCAGCGCGAGGTCGACGTCGATCCGGGAGGACGACAAGGCCGGGGTGATCGTTTGCCGGCTCTTCGCCCCGTTCGGAACGGTCGCGTAGAACGTCGGCGGGCGCTGCTCTTGCTCGGTGCCCCAGAGGCCCGCGAGCGCGCCGCGCTGGGCGACGCCAGACTCCGCCGTTCGCACCTCGAGGGTGGCGGCGAGCACGAACCACCCGACCGTCGCGGCCGCGACGACGAGCGCAATCCCGATCAGGTAGCGAGCGTTCAGCATACGCTTTGTCCTACAAAGTCACACATCGGTTACTTTGTAACACAAAGTTTTAGCGGACGCAACCCTTCCTAGTCCCGGCGCGGGCGGTGGCCGGCGAGCCGCAGGACCCGCTCGAACATCGGCGCCTCGCCGGGTGCTGAAAGCCGCGGTGTACGCCGTGTCCGCGAGCGGACACTGCGGCGTAGGTGCGAACGTGTGTAGGCATCGAGCCTCGTCGCCGAGCGGCGAGCCGATCACGGCCAAGCGAATTCGTGCAGGCTTCGACTTCGGATATCCTCGGGCCGCGAAACGTACGACAAACGCTGAATGCCCTCGACGTCATGCTGTGATAACTGCATAGTGCTACGAACCTCGGGCGCCTCGGCGCGCTCGATCTCGTTTTGCTCTCCCGGGAGGTGCGTGTCATCCGAACCTTCGTTTTTGCCGTACTGTTCGGCTTCGCCGGAAGCGCCGTGGCGCTCGTACCGACCGCAGCTCTCGCTCGACCTGCGAGCGGCGTCGTCGCGCAGGCTGGTCAAACGACGACCAGCACGATCACCGGCAAGGTCGTCGACGCCGCCGGAAGGCCGCTCGCCGGCGCGCGGATCGGCGTTACGGGGCCCACGTCGACGGAGACGACGACGAAGCCCGATGGTACGTATAGCGTCGCGGTTCCGCCCGGCGTTTACAGCCTGACGGTCTCGGCGGCCGGCTTCCAATCGCACCAGCAGGACAGCGTCGCCGTCGTAGCCGGTGAGAGCGTCAACGTCGTGACGACGTTGATCCCCGCGTCGCTGACGACGATCGGCCACGTCTCAGCGGGCACCGGATCGACGACCGTTTCCGACTCGTCGGCCTCGAGCACACGACTCACCGAGGCGACGATTCGCAGCCAAGGGCAGGACCAGGTCGTCAATCTGCTCGATCAATTACCGGGCCTCGAGGTGCTGCGCGTCGGCGGCGGTTCGAACGAACCGGGTTCGAACGCGTCGATCTCGATCCGCGGCGCCGAACCGTACGAATCGCAAGTTCTCATCGACGGCCATCCGGTCAACACGATCGGCAACGGGGCCTACGGCTTCAACACGACGTTCATCAACTCGATTCTGCTCAGCGGCATCGAAGTGAGCAAGGGCGACGGGAACATGCCGAACACGGTCACGGACGCCGTCGGCGGTACCGTGAACTTCCAGACGGCGCCGATCTCCGCGAAGGCGACGGGCGAGCTCATGACCCAGGGCGACTCGTTCGGCGGCTGGACGTACGGCGCGCGTTTCTCCGACACGATCGGAAAGTTCGGATTCCTGGTCGGCGTCGCGCGCGAAACGACGCCCGGATACATGGCGCCGCAGGAGCTCTTCGGCTTCGGCCGCGCGAGCTTCTTCTCTCCCTATACCTCTCCCACGTATCCCCTCACGGGCAACAATCAGGTCTACCCGCCGGGGACGAACTACGTGGGCGTGCTCAACTACGAGTACCCCGCGACCTCGGACTTCGACAACCACTCGTCACTCTTCAAGCTCGCGTACAATTTCTCGCCGGTCACGTCGCTCCAGATCAGCAGCTACTCGACGCAGACGTGGCTCGACGAGACCGGGAACAACGTCGGAAACATCTACGCGACCATCGTGCCGTGCATCAGCACCTATCCGGCGGCCCCGACGTGCACGACCGGACCCGGCGTGGTCAACTACAACCAGAACTGGACGAACCAGGCGTTCGACGGATACATCGGTCAGAAGGTGCCGATCAATCTGTACGCCGGATATCCGAACACGTACGAGACCGACAGCGAACCGATCACCACGGTGGACCTTCGCACGGTGCTCGGGCCGGGAACGTTCCTCGCCCGCTATTATGGCGGCAGCATCACACGCGACGTCATCCAGAACAACGCCTTCTCGGCAATCGGTCCGTGCTTCACGCCGGCTTGCACGTGGGTAGGGAACATCCCCGGTTCTGCGACGGATCCCGACGCGCTCGACAACGGCTACAGCGGCGAGGCGTACTACGAGAAGACGACCGACGTGCTGCACGGGTTCGATGCGCAGTACACGATCCCAATCGGCGACTTCGACTACGTGACGCTCGGCTTCGACAACCACAGCGACAGCTACGACTACCAAGAGCTGTACGCGAACGGTTGGTATCCGCCGTGCGTGACGCAGAGCTGCGCCTACGCGCTGTACGAGCCGGCACCCCAATACCTCAAGGTCAACAGCACGACGGAGAGTCTCCGCGGCAGCTTCTTGCTCACCCCGAAGCTGCAGCTCGCGCTGGGCGCTTACCTCTCGAACACGACCTACGTCGGCGAGCGTTTCGACCCGCGCGGCGGTCTGACGTGGAGGCCCACCGCGAACCTCAGCATCCGCGCCTCGGCGGGCAGCGCGTACGTGACACCCTATGAGGGCCTCATCAACGCCAAGGCCTACGTTGCGAAAAAGACCTACTACCCGGTTTCGCAGTTCAGCGCGGAGACGTCGATGGGCTATGACGTCGGTGCGGACTACAAGTTCGCGCCCGACAGCCTGCTCTCGGCGGATTACTACTCCACGAACATCTTCAATCGCTACGCGACGATTGACGTGCAGACGAGCGGCACGTTCAACGGAACGGCGTACACCTCGGAAGTCATTCCCACATCGCAGGGACAAGCGCTGAACCAGGGGTTCGAGATCTCGGTCGTGCACCAGCCGAAGCTCGGGTTCGGGTACCGCGCGACGGTCGACTTGCTGCGCGATTACTTCTACGGTCAGACGAACGTCGCGCTGAAGAACTTCGGGGGCGTGTTCCTCGGACCACTGCCGGACAACGGCGTGCAGCTGCCCGGATATCCGTACAGCAAGATGCGCGGAGACCTCACGTACCAGTTCGCCGACGGCAAGAACGTCCGCGTCAGCGCGACGACGTTCGGTGCGAACAACGCCTTCGGCCAACCCGGTTTCACGCTGGTCGACGGAGCGCTCACGCTGCCGATCACGTCACGGGCCAACTTGGTCCTGGGCGCGACGAACATCCTCAACAAGGACAACTACGCGACCGGCGGCCTGTACTTCGGCGGCTACACCTACCAGGCTCTCGGCGGCGGTATCGGTCCGACGAACTGGGAGTACGCGACACCCCGCACCGTCTATCTCCAGGCGAAACAGGCGATCTGACGATCGGCCGGCATGGTCCCGGCGATTCGGGTCCCTGTGGACTTGAACAACGCCGGACGTCGAGCGGATGATTCTGCGCCCTGCAAGAGCAGGGCGCTTTTTTCTTCGCTCTAGCGTGGTCGTCGATGAGGCTAGGACCGGGCCGTTGGCGCCTCTTGCGCTTCTTGCGCGGGCATGCTATATACTGAACCACGTGGTTCAGTATCCCGGTCCTCGGCTCGATCTCTCCTTTGCGGCGCTGTCCGATGCGACGCGCCGGGGGATCATCGATCAGCTTGGGCGCGGGGACGCGTCGATCACGAGTCTCGCGCAGAAGTTCAAGATGACGCTGACCGGCATGAAGAAGCACGTCGAGGTTCTCGAGCGCGCGGGGCTCGTCGTCACGCAGAAGGTCGGACGGGTGAGGACCTGCAGGCTCAGCAAACGCGGCCTCCAGGCGGAGGCCGAGTGGATCGAGGCACGTCGTAAGCTCTTCGAGGCGCGCTTCGACGCATTGGACGACATCATCAGCGAACTGAAACAGTAGGGAAAGCGATGAATCAGCAAGTTGCCAGTTCAGGTCGTACGGAGAACCGCACGTCGGTCGAGCGCAAAGGGGATCGCGAGCTCGTCGTCACGCGGACATTCAATGCGCCGCCGAGCGCGGTTTTCAGGGCGTGGAGCGAACCAGAGCTGTTCCGGCGCTGGTGGGTTCCGAAATCGGTATCCGGCGTTTCGCTCGTGTCGTGCGAGATGGACGTCCGTACCGGCGGAAAATATCGACTGGAATTCAGCGCCGGCGGGTCCGACACCATGGCGTTCTACGGCAAGTATCTCGACGTGGTGCCGAACGAGCGCATCGTCTGGACGAATGACGAGGGAGAAGAGGGCGCCGTCACGACCGTCACCTTCGAAGACCTGGACGGGACGACGCTGCTGACGTTCCACGAAGTCTATCCGTCCAAGGAAGCGCTCGAGGAAGCACTCCAGGGCTCGGCAGCCGGATTGCCGGAACAGCTGGAGCAGCTCGACGAAGTGCTTTCCAGCATCGGCGCGTAGCGAAGGTCGGAACATTCGCGTCGACGCGACGTACCAGAAGAGCCCGGAGATACATCCGGGCTCTTTGCGTTTTCAGCGTCCGTTTCGAATGGTGAAACGCCTTCGGCGGCGCCTCGCAGACTGGTGAGTTGACCGACTTGAGCATGAATCTGATATTGACCGTGTGGTCGAGCCATCCCAAAAAGCCCAGCATTTGCTGGGCTTTTTCTGCGCGTTTCGCGGCCGATGTGCGGGTCTCCGGGGGCTTTCATCATTTCTCGTCGTTTCACCATTCCGGGTGAAATACGGTAGAGGCGGTGAGACATCCCCAGACCCGCTCAGAACGTCAAAACGCTAGAACGGGGCGACCTCACTATTGAGGCGACTTTGTCGATGAATCGGTCTCGGTCATCCGACTTTCGCCATGATTGCATCACGGCGCTTGCCGCTCCACGAACCGAGGTGATCCTCGCCGCCGTCGCGTCGGCGGCGTCGGCGCGAAGCGCCGGCGGCGCGACGGCGCGAGGACCGGCGCATGCGCGCACGACGAAGCGTACCGGCTCGGACTTTCGAGGTCCACGGTGCCGTCCGACGCCGGCGCGAAGCCGATCGCGGCTGGTTCTTCGGAGGTGTCGACGCTAGGGGCCGACCAGATCTCGCTTACCGTGGGCGCGGCGACGGCGGAGACGCGCTAATCAAGCCGCGTCGAGCACCTGTTGGAGAAAGCGGTGCGGCACACGGTACGGCATGAACCGATGCGCCAAGCCATCCCACTCGGCGACGTCGAGCGCGATCCGCGCGACGGTTCACATCCGCGGTTTCAGATCCGCGACCGCTTCGTGTATCAGGGCGAGCGTTTCGGGTACGGCGCCGGCCAGCGGTGCGCCCAGGGCCTTTTCGAGGTTTTGCACGTCGATGTAGTACGGATCGCCCGTACGGTTGTGGGCTCGAAGCGTCTCGACAATCTCCGTCGGCGCAGGATCGTCGGTTCTGAGGAGCGCCTCGCCACTTACGCCTGCGACCGCGATGCGGGCGATGAGTGGCAACCTCGTTTGGTTGAGGCCTCCGGTCGCCGGGTCGATGATGCCGGAGATGTGTGACACCGCATTGTCCGCGGCATGCACCTCGATGTAGTTCGTCGAGAGGCCGCCGACCCGCGCAACGACAACGTGCGCGAACTCGTGGACCATCGTCTCGCGCAGGGTTTCCAACCGGGTCTCCTTTTTCATGGACGTACGCTTCTCTCGTTGAGGGCGGCTCGTTTGAGGTCGAGCCGGGCGTAGTCCGCGCGGGAGGACCGCGGATTCGTACGGTTGACTATACCGGCTCGGCGAAGCGCCGGCAAGCGGAGCATCTGTCGTGTAAGGCCATGGGATGCGCTTGCTGTGAGTTGCGTCCGACGATCAAGGGCGTCAACCTTCGCCCTTAAACGCGGCCCTTCACGTCGATGAAAATCGAAAGCGGGAACTTCGCGCGGAAGTTTGCCGCTTCCGCGCCGAGGGTCCTGGCGTCTTCTCTCGCGCGGAAGAGGTATAGCGCGAGCGAAAACGCGACGGCGAGCGCGCCCTGCGAGAACGATGGGCTGATTGTCGCTCCGGACGCGCCCGCGAAGCCGTAGGTGAGGGCGTCCTTTTTCAAGGTGCCTTCGTATTTCCGACGGATGCTCGACCATTCAGCAGTCACGGTAGCGTACTCCGAGGCGAGTCTATCCTTGAAGTCGCGCGCATGGCGCTCCGCGGCCTCCGCCGACGGCGATCCGTCTATCTTCTTCCAGATGTCCCGCAGGAAGCCGCGGAACGCGGCAAGTCGGCCATCCTGCCGGATGCCGTAGGCGAACCGCGCGTCGTAACCGTCGAGAAAGTCGAACGTGAGACGCGAGAACGCGTTGCTCAGAGGCGTCCATATCTCGGCATCCGGCGGAAGGTCTCCGATGGCGTCGAGCAACTCTTCCCACTTGCCGCGCATGTCCGTGAACGGGAACGCGCCGGTGAGTCCGCAGGATAGCGTCGTCGTCTCGATCGTTGGTATCGAGAGACTTTGCAGGTAGCCTTCATCTTCGAGAATGCCGTCGAGGTAGAACGGATCTCGTTCGCGCAGCTTGCGGAAGTACGCGAGCAGCGCGGGCACCTTTTCGTCGGGAAGGTTCTGCGTCCGGCGGATCAGGTCGATGAGGACGTCGTCGGGCAGCGACATCATTCCGCGCTCGTGTTCCGCTCTCGCGATTGTTCGATCTGCCGAAAGTCGTCCGGATGAACGCGCACCTTGCCTTCGCGCTCGCGCCGGGCGCCGGCCGCGAACAGAGCTTCCCGGAGGTCGGCGTCGTAGTCTTCCGGCTCCGGCACGAGCGTTATGAGCCCCGCGTCGATCCACGGCTCCAGCAGCAGCATGACCGTCGCCCAGCGGTGGGTGTCGGTTCGCGATTTGCCTGGATGTAGGATGGGATCGTACTCGTCCGGATCGTCCAGGGAAGATGGAACGGCTGCGGGACGAGGATGTGTTCGGTGTAGAGGGCGACGCGCGTGACCGCGCGGAGAATCGTCTCCGGACGCACCCAACCGACGTAGAACGCCTCGTAGGCATCCGATGAGCGCAACCCTCGTAGGAGGTCTTGAGCGGGTAGCGTCTCTGGCCACAGATCCGCAATGTAGCGATAAAAAGCCACGACGCGATCGCTCGTCACGTTCTTTCGCAACGTCTCTGCCTCTCCGGCGCCGCGTTTCACGCCGAAAAACCACCGCACCGCCTCGACCGTGAGCGAACTGCGTTCACGCAACGTAAGCGCACTCGCCCGTTCGAGCCGCCTACTGGGGTCGACCGACATGCAGCACCAACGGTATTCTAGGAGCCTGCCGCAATGGCAGATGTCTTCCGGAGCCGCCGATTTGAACGTGGATGCTGGGTCGTATTTTGCCACGAAAGAGCTTAGTCCGCGCGTGCTTTAGGCTACACGCCGACCCGTTGAGATCGCGCAGGCGCGCGGCTCATGTGCCCGAACCACCGTCGCCGACAGTTCCCAGCCCCGTGAAGCGCGAGCGGGCCTCTTCGCATGCACTGCACCGCCTGCCATCGGGTTCGCGCAGTTCAGCGAACGGAATGTCGTCGTGGCCTACTGCGGTGGCGTTGATCTTGATGTAGACAGCGGTCGCGTCGTCGCTCGCGAAGTGGCCGGCGCTCGATTCGATGCTCCAGTCGAATCGGTGCTCGCCGGCACGCGCGTCGACGATTACGAGTCCGATCTGCTGCTTCTGCTCCGGATAGATTGGTCGCGGCAAAACGATTTCGGCGGAGTGGCTCCCGCCTTTACGGGTTCCTCCTATCTTGAACTTGATGTCCTCGCTGTCGTCGCGTTCGATCTGCGTCCACTCGGTCGTCCCGTCCTGGTTTGTCTTGGGGTAGCCGAACTCGCGCGGCGTGCCGGGATGCACCCAGGGCGGAAGCTCAAAGGTGACGACCACGTGCTCCGCCTTGGCGTCCCCCTTGTTCTCGACGTAGATCCAGAACATCGTAGGCGCACGCGGGTCGCCGTGTCCCCCGATGGGATAGAACTCCAGCACGCCCTCCGACGACGTCGTGACGGCGAGCACGGCGCGCTTTTTCTTCTCCTTGATTTCGTCGGCGCGTTTGATGCTCCACGTCGTGACGGTGAACGTGAGCGCGATGGCGGCGATAACGGACGTCGGCGTCAACCAGGTGGGGATTGTCATTCTGTTAGTGCTTTTCGGTGTCGGCGCTAAAGCAGCCCGCGGTTTCGCAGATGCGCCTTCGTCTTCGGGATGAGTAACTCGATCGCGGCGTGCGTCCTCTTCGCGTAGCTCGGCCAGGCCTCGCCGCACGCGCGCAGCAGGTCTTCGAGTTCCGCGCGCGCCGGAAACGACTTCGCGAGCGTCACGACGCGCACGTCGAACCCCGGGCGCCGCGGCCGATCCGATTCGAGCAGCCCGTCGTCTTCGAGCCGGCGCATCCCCTTCTTCACCACCTCGCGGTGGTATCCGGACGCGGTCGTCGTGCAGAGCGCCTCGAACGCCCAGCCCAGCGTTCCGACGGTCATCAGGATCGCGGTCGGGATTTCGCTTCCGAAGATGACGTGTCGGTCGCCGTTCCAGGGGCGCCGCGGCGGCGGCTCGGGCACGGGGTGCTTCCGCTCGAAGGGCGGCAGGGGCCATGCCTCCTCCATCTTGAGCAGAAGCCGGCGCAGCGGCTCGTACACCGGATAGTCCGGATCGAGCATGACCGCCTCGAACTCCAGGCCCTTCCAGACGCGCGCCTGGGCGGCGCGGCCGAACGGCGCCTGGTCGGCGGACTCAACCTTGACGTGTCCGGCCCCGGTGATCCGCCGGAGGTCGCGGTAGTCGGGCGGGCCGTAGTTCGCGAGCGCCATGAGGTTGCGGAGCCGGGCGTCAGTGCCGAACAGGAGCGGAGCGCCGTCGTTCGCGCGGTTGAACGCCACCGGGCGGGGTCCGGCGGCTGCCGCGGGCGGCTCGCGCTGCCCGAGCGCGGTCGCGATGCGCTCGACTAGGATCGCGAAGGCGGGCGGGACGCCGGGCGCGAGTGAGACCCGGCCCTCCGGGTCGATCGCGAGGACGCCGTCGCGGACCAGGTTCTGCACTTTGATCTTGAGATTGTGCGGCCAGACGTCCGGGAGCCGCCGGGCGATCGTCTCGACGGTCGGCTCGTCGAGGTACGTCACGAGGTTGAGGATGCGGAGGGCGTAGGGAGACTCGTGCCCGAGTGGATGGGCGGCGTCGATCTGGTGTGGCGGTAGTTTCCCGGATGGTGCGGGCGGCTCGGCACCAGCGAGGCCGGTTAGGGCGGCGAACACTTCGCGGATCGCCTCGTACGCCGGGTGCCGGCGGTCGAATGCGACGATGCGGCGGCCCGGCTTCCGATGGACGAGGACGAGTCCGGCCTTCGAGAGTCGGGTCGGGCGCGCCGTGGCGGGAAGCTCTGCAGCGCCCCGTAGGTGGGCTTCTTCGAGGATCGACTGCCGGTGGCGGTCGCCGAATAGGACTGGCTTTTGTATCACGCTGACTGGTTCGTATGACGCAAACGTCCTGGAGATTCTCCGGACCAACGACCGGCTTCCGCTTGGGACTCAAGCCAGGCCTTTGCTGAACGACGAGCGAGCCGGTATACTTCAGGTCAACCGGGGGACAGCGTTGTGATCGACGCTTCCTCTATCGCTCCCGCGCGGGTGTCGCAGCCGCAACCGTCCCAAGGGCCGGCTCGGCTCGAACGAGTCCCGAGAGGGCGATCCTCTCAGGAGTCGTCTTTTGCTAAGAACGCTGGTATCAGACCCGACCCACATCGACATGATCGCCCGCGGTCCCCAGGGCCGGCGTTGACGACCCTCCCGGAGCGCGGCCAGCGTCTGTTCCTCGACGGGGCGCTCGTATACGTCGAGGTTGCAACGGAAGGGCAGACAGGCGTCGATCTCGTCTTGCGGCAGCCTGGGGGTCTGCCGTACGACAAGTCGATCTCTTGGGAAGCCCTCGCGGCCGCGCAGGTCCCGGAGAACGACGGCCGCGGTAAGCCGGAAAGAGGCTTCGCCGCGCTTTGGGGCGCGTGGATGCAGTACGTTTCTCCCCGGTTACGTTCCGCCGCCCTTGCTACGCGGGCCCTGAAACCCTTCGCCCATCAGGACGAAGCGGTCTTCGAGCACATGATGCCGCAGCCGCGGTTGCGGTTTCTCCTCGCCGACGAGCCCGGCACCGGCAAGACGATTATGACCGGGATGTATTTGGTCGAAGGGCGGCGTCAGGGCTTGATACAGAGCCGGTCGATCATCGTGGTGCCCGCGCACCTCGTTGAAAAATGGCGCGAAGAGCTTGAGGATTTCTTCGGTATCCGCGCGGGTGTCCTGACGGCGGAAGTCGCGCGCGATCCGCGCGACCTTCATCCCGACGTAGAGGTATGGATCGCGAGCCTCGATCTCTTCACGCACAACGCTGACGTGCGCCGAAAGGTATCCGGCGCCCGCGCTTCGTGGTCCCTCGCGGTGTTTGACGAAGCGCATCGGCTGACGCCGACGTCGCGGTATCTCGCCGCCGCCCAAGGACTTGCGGCGCAGACGCACCATTTGCTACTTCTCACGGCGACGCCTCACCGGGGCAAAGAACATTTCTTCCGCGGTCTGTGCAATCTGCTCGACGCGGAGATGTATCCCTGGGACGCGGACGACGACAAGTACGAGAAGCGCCTGCGGCCGAGCAGACTGTCGTTCTTGCGTCGCATGAAGGAAGACCTACGCGATCGCGACGGAAACAGATTGTTTCCTGACCGCTATGCCGAGACGGTCTCCGTGGCTCTTCGCGATTTGGAACTCTCCGCGTACGATGCGGTGATGGAATACGCGCAATCGTGGTATGGAGACAACGCGACACTTGCGCTTTCGATTTACGGTAAACGCGCGGCTTCCAGTCTCGTAGCTGTGGAAGCGACGCTCCAGCGCCGTTTGCAGTCGCTATCCGGTCCGGTGGGGAAACGCGGGACCGGACAGATTCCAGACGTGGTCGCGGAGGGGTTGAAAGGGACTCGTTCGTTTTCCGACGCCTTCGAGGACCCCGAAGATTTCGTGCGTGCGGAAGATGTCATCGTTTCGTCCTCCACGATGGACAAGCCCGGCGAGATCGAAGCGGTGCGAAACGTGCTAGAACAGGTGAAGGCCGCGATCAATCTGGGCGGCACGCCGGCGAAGTGGAGCACTGCGGAAACGCTTCTGGAGAAGCACGGTATCGCGCCCGGGAAAGGGCAGTTGCTGGTCTTCACCGAGTTCGCCGACACCGCGAGATGGCTTTCGTCCAGATTCAAGGACGCCGGTTACAGCGTCGATACGCTGGAAGGCGCCGTGGATCATAAGTCGCGGCATGCCATGCAGCGGCGGTTTCTGAACGGCGAGTTCCAGGTGCTCGTTTCGACCGACGCGGGCGGCGAGGGCATAAACCTCCAAAGCGCGCACGTGATGATCGACTGGGACATTCCCTGGTCGTTGGTCCGCCTGGAACAGCGGATGGGACGTCTCCACCGCATCGGCCAGAAACACGACGTCTATATTTACCATCTCGTCGCTCCCGCCACGCGTGAGGGTCGGGTACAGGAGAGAATGCTCGCGAATCTCGAAGCTGCGGCTGACAGTCTGGGCGGACGCATCTTCGACCTCATGGACGCGACCGTCGCTCGGGCCGCGGGCGGCGCCTTCGACTTCGCGCGTGCGCTGTCTAGGGCTCAAACGTCGCCGTCGTCCGACGACGACATTCCCGACGTCGAAGAGATCAAGAAAGCGGGCGCGGCGCTCGCCAGCGAGGATAAGCACCTCCGCACCGAGGCTGATCGGGAGGCGGCGGAAACGCGCTTCCGGCGCGACGAACTCGAAAAGATCAACCCGGTCATGGTGGACGGGTTCGTCGACGCATTGGCCCGCGCGCAGAAATGGTGCGTACAACCAGGACCCGCCGAGCGCATCCGGCGCCTCCATAGCCCCACGCCGCTTCCGAAGTCGTTTGGTTCGGCGAAAGACGTGTTGATCGCGGCTGACGGCGAGGCGGTTCGGCGGGCACGGTCGGACGACGCGGCGCTCGACGAAGTCGTCGTACTCGGGCCGACGCAGGAAGCGTTCAGCGATCTCGTCGCCCTTGCCGTCGGTGAAGGCCGCGCCGATCTTCTCCGCGGATGCAGGCTCGTCGATACGGGTTCGCTCTCGGACTACACGCTGCTCGTCTACGAGGCGGAGCTTCGTATGCACGATGGCATCCGACAGGTGCCGCGGCCAACGCCCATTCTCATACGCTGCTCGGGCTCCGACGCGTTCGAGGTCGCATGGGAATCTCTGATGAGTCTCAGGCCGGGGACCGGCAACGCGGACCGTCCGACGCCTGCTCAGTTTTCTGACGGAAAGGCTGCGGCGAAGGTCGCGCTGGAACGCGAGGTGCAACGGCAGAAGTCCGAACGGCTGACTTGGGTCGCGAAAGCACGGCGCCAGCTAAACGAGTTCGAGGATCGGTTCCTGGAAGAAGTCGAGGATCTTCCGAAAGCGGAACGGCAGACGCGAATCGCTTCCTTCGACGCACGGAAGAAGGCGCGCGTGGCGCAACTCGACGAGATCGAGCAGATACAGGCCACCGCGATTCGGTTAGCGGGCTGGGCGAGGGTCGACGCGGGGCTCACCCTCGCCGACCTCGGATACGATCCGAACGCCGAAAAGATGGCGATCAGCCGCGTGTTCTCCGAGCTTCGATCGCTCGGCTACGCGGTGGAGGACGTGCAAACCGCGCGCGTCGGCTACGACCTGCGGGCGACTCACAAGAAGACCGGCGTCCACCGCTGCGTCGAGGTCAAGGGCTTCACGGGACCGATGGGACCGGTCTGGCTCGAACAGAACGAATGGGCGCAGGCCTTGCAGCGCGGAGACGATTACTGGCTGTACGTTGTGGATGATTGCGGGTCCGGCAGCGCGACGGTACGCGTCCGCGTCCAAAATCCGGCAAAAGTGTTCGGCGGCGGGGTCGGACACATTCAACGCTTCCAGGTCAAGATATCCCAACTGAAAGCACTGGTGGCTCACGGGTGAGTAACGATGACGCGCGGTTGATCGACCGCTGGTTCCCCGTCGCTGCCGTCGACAAGGCCTGTAAGACGCCCGTCGGCTCCGGGATGATCGAGAAAGCAATGTTTACATGGTTTGCATCGCGACCACTCGCGCAGGCTCGTGCGGCCGCTCTTACAACGCTTTTGCCGGAGGATGACGCGAGCAAAGCACTTATCGAACGCGCTATCGTCACAGGTGATAAATCCGCATTTGACGCTCTGACTCGGAGGGTCGTGAACGCATATCACGGCCAGTCGCCTGTCGTCCTCGATATGTTCTCCGGTCGCGGAATCATACCGCTTGAGGCATCCCGCGCGGGCGCCGCCGCGATTGCGTTCGACCTGTCTCCAGTCGCAACTTTAGCTGGAAAGTTGTTGACTGACTACCCAGCGCGCGATTGGTCCGATGAGCCTGCTCTTGGCTTTCCCGACGCAGCCGCCGGCTCCTCAGAGACCTTTCTAGTAGAAGACAGGCTGACGGCCGATGTTGGAATGATTCTTGGCGAAGTCAATCGACGCGTTTGTACGCGTGTCGCTTCCCTATATCCGGTCAATAGCTATGGAGACTTCCCCTGGGCGTATTTGTGGTCTGTTACGATTCCTTGCGATGAGTGTGCGCGGCGCTTTCCGCTTCTAGGGTCCCTCGTGCTGCGCCATCCGCACAAGAAGAATCGCGACGCAGGCGAGTCGATGTCCATTATATTGTCCGACGATTCGTGGTCGATAGAAATTTTGGACGGTCCACCTTCGCAACAGCCAACCTATGCGGCTGGAACACGGAGCGACGGCAAGAAAAAGAAGGGGAAGAGCGCGCGTTGTCCATTTTGCGGGACCGTGCATCCTTTGGAGTCTGTTAAGGCAAAAGGGATCGCTGGTCAGTATCAAGACGTGTTGCTGCTTGTCGTTGATACCGACGACAAAGGGAAAAGATACTTCCGCAAGGCTACTGATCTGGAGAAGGCAGTGGCGGCAGATCCCCCTTCGCAGGTCGTAGTCGTCGGTCCGTACTCGGCGATTCCAGACGAAAAGATTCCAGACGGCAACGTCCATACCGTGATGGCGAGTGGGTACGGCTATCGCTCGTTTGGCGATCTGATGTGCCGCCGGCAGTCGTTATTTTTTGCCATAACTGCGAAGACGATAGCCGAGGTCTGCGAAGACTTACGGCAACAGGGCGCCTCGCTAAACTACGTTCAAGCCTTGGCAGGATACGCGGCTTCGGTACTATGTCGTAGACTACGCTTTGCGACTCGCGGAGCGCGCTTGAAGACAGAAGGCGATTCGGAAGGGTTGGCTGGCAACAATGTTCGCGCTGGCGACGTCTTTACGAATGAATCGAAGATCAACTTTCAGTTTGATTTCCTGGAAATCGGGCCGGGAGAAGGCCCGGGCACATGGATGAACCTGGCTGGCACAACTATCAAGACTTTAGCGAAGCTGCGGCGTGACGTCCTTGGACGCCCGGTTCGCGTGGCTCGCGCATCGGCAACTGCTCTACCGCTCCGAGACGCGTCGATAGATGTCGTAATCACAGATCCGCCGTATTACGACATGATCGAGTACGCAGACGCATCAGACTTGTTCCATGTCTGGCTCAAGCGCACGCTCTACGACCTTGAGTCCGACCTCTTTGGACCGGATGTTCAAGGCGTCGACGGCCTTCAAGACAAGAACGATGAGATTATTGTACGACGGGTTCACGAGCCCGGTCGCGTTCGGCACGATACCGCGTTTTACGAATCAATGCTCGCACAATCGTTTGGCGAAGCACGTCGTGTACTAAAGCCTAACGGTCATCTTGTCGTCATGTTCGGCCACTCAGATCCGGACGCGTGGCGTCGCCTCCTCGGCGCGCTCCAAAGCGCAGGTTTCGTCGTTACGTCTGCATGGCCATCACGTACGGAATCAGCGAATACGGGTGTAGCGTCAATCAAGGTAACAGTTACCATTGGGTGCCGTGTTGCCGCACCGAGTCGCCCGACTGGGATCGCCTCCGAAGTTGACCGCGAGGTGGTCGAAGCGGTCGTTGAGCGCGTACATCGCTGGGACGCGGACGGTCTAGCTTTGGAAGATCAACTGATGGCGTCCTACGGACCCGCGATGGAAGTGTATGGCAAATATGGACGCGTGATAAACCCGGATGGGAGTTCCGCCGACCTCGACCACTATCTCGCCCTCGCGAGGAGGGCCGTGCGTGACGCGATGCGGCTCCGCGTCGACGAACTGCCCCTCGAAACATTCGACGCGGTTACACGTTTTGCGATGTTTTGGCTGCGTGCGAAAGGACGTTCGGAGGTTCCTAAAGGCGAAGCACGGTTCTTCGCCCAAGCCGATGAACTGCGGCTGGATGATCTCCGCGGTCGGATCTTGAGTGAGACGAAGGCGGGGTTTCAGCTTCGCCTGCAAGATGGAACACCGCTGACCGAGCATTCGTCGATGTTCGAGGTGGTTCGACGAATGGCGCACGTGTGGGATGCGGGCGGGATGGAAGCGGTCGCGGAAGCGATCGTGCAGGCCGGGTTGGAGGCGAACAACCAGCATCTCTGGGCGGTCGTCGGCGATCTCGCGACGCACCTCCCCGCGTCGGATAAAACGGCGAAGGCGCTTGCCGGCATCAAACGGTCGGCTACGAGCGTAGCGATGCTCGTCGGAAATGCGCGAGGCGCGGCAAAGCAAAGCGATCTCTTCGATTCGGTGGAGGCATAGTGGCAAGTCATAAGGGGTGGACCGACGTCCTCAAGCTGCGCTCGGAGGTGACGTCGGCCGACGGCAGCGTTGGGGACTTGCAGATGAGCCTTCATCGTGCGGTCTATCAGACCACGACCGTCCCGTATCAGGATGTCGCGTACTACGGCGACATCACGCAGCCGACGCCGAATCTGGTGGGCTTCTTTGCACGCGTGGCGCGCCGCCTGTCGGACGCAGGCGAAGCGGTGGCGCTGTATCATCTCGATCAGGGAATGGGCGGCGGCAAGTCGCACGCGTTGGTCGGTCTGTACCACATGGCCGCGAATCCGAAGGGCTTTTTTGCGACCCACATCGGCAAAGACGTCAGGAACGAAGCCGAGGCCGGCGGAACGCAGATCGGGTTCGACGGCGCCCGCGTCGTTACGCTGACTGCGGATCACTTTTCTCCCGGCAAGGCGACGGAAACATTCGGCCCGGCCGTCAACCTGTTTGAGCGATTCCTGTGGAGTCTGTTTCAGGGCGATCGCAAGAAGTACGACGCGGCCGTCGCGCAAGGGGCAAACAAGGCCACGATAGAGGACGCACTAAGGAGCGTCGGTCGGCCGGTTCTCGTTCTGCTCGACGAACTGATGGACTACGCGATGGATCTGTCGAGCGGCGAGAACGTCGCCGGGATGCCCGCGGAGCAGTCGTTCCTGAACGCACTCATGGATGCGTGCGACGACGTTCCGCGCGTCGCGTTCGTGCTCGTGATGATCCGGTCCGATATGGATCGCCAAGGATACACGCCGCTCGCACAGGACTTTCGCGAATATCTAGCGGCGCGGATCAATCGCAACGGCGCGACGATCGCGGTGACTGAAACGGGCGACTTCTCTGCGATCATCAGACGTCGCATCTTCGAGCAGACGTCGTTTTCCAAGGCCGCCGGAGAAGTGGCTGCTGGATTTCGGAGGTCGGTCGCGGACGATCCCGCTTGGAGCCAACAGGTTCTCGATAGGCTCGGCACGGGGAAGAACGTCGCCGGGTTGGGCGACCGGATCGTTGAGACGTATCCGTTTCACCCCGATCTTATGGACCTCGTGCAGAACGAGTGGGGCAAGACGCAGGGCTTTCAACGGGTTCGTTCCACGGTCTCGATCTTCGCCTTGGCGGCGCTGCACTGGAGCGCGGTCGCGGCCGATGGCGGCTGGGTTCCCGCTCTGATCGGGGTCGGGGACATTCCGCTCGGCGGAATCAGAAACCACGGTAAAATCGGTCAAGCGCGCTGCCTGGAGGCTCTTCTGAACTCCGGTCTTCTGCTCGGAAATGATCGTGCGATCCAGGGCTACCGCGCCGTAGCGACGACCGACGTCACCTCCGCCGATGGCAAAACCGGCCAGGCGGTCGAGATTGACCGCACACTGCTTTCCGCGAGCGTCGATGCCGGTCAACCAAATCCGGCGGTGCGGATGGCGACGGCGCTCTTCAACTTTAGCCTCGTGCCGCGCAGCCAAGGCCGGCGCGGCGCGACGAAGGCTGAACTCATGGCCGCCCTGCTGCTTCCGTCGAACGGAAGCACGAGTTCGTTCGCCTCCGTCGAGGAAGTGTTTACCGCGCTCGTCGGCGATGCGGGGCTGGGTGCCTTGGAAGCCAGCCGATCGTCGAGCAATCAGTCCGAACGTTACTGGCTCACGATCAAGCAGACGCTGCGGATGTTCTTCAACTCCGCAAAGAACCAGATCGGCGAGGAAGAGGCGCTCGCGCTTCTTTGGGAGACGGCGCAAACATCGGCTTCCAAGGGCCAGTTCGGAGCGGTACATCCGGTTTCGCGACCGAGCGGAATCCAGACGCTCGGTGAGGTTGCGGGCGGCTTCGATAGCGAAGAGAATCGCCTTCTGGTTCTCGACCCGCGGCATTGGACGCTGCTGAACGGCGAGGACTCTCGGTCGCGCGACGATATTCGACGGATTCTCGGCGTCGGGGATGGAGCGTTGGTTGTTGACAATGCTGCGAGTTGCGTGGTCGCGGCGGTCAACACATATCAGCGTCGGTACGCCGTGCAGGCGGCACGCGACGTGTTGACGTGGCAGATGGTTGCCGAGCAGGTCACGGAGGGCGACGAACACGACAAGGTTTCGACGGAACTTACGAAAGCGCGCGAAACGCTCAAGGCGACGGTGCGGAAAGCGTACCGACACTATGCGTATCTGATCCGAAAGGGCGATCAACTGGAGGTCGTCTTCTCCCGCTTCGAGGACGACGCGCTCACCGCGCTTGCGGGGAACGACGTTTGGACCGCGCTCGTCCAGGCGAGCCGCGCCGTTGGCGAGTATTTCGACGCCGCAGCGAAGGCTCGTCGTCGCAAACCGCTCTCGCCGGAATATCTGGCTATGCTCATTTCGTCGTTCAACCGTCATCTGACGCTTCGCGACGTCGTGTCTTCGTTCTACAAGAACCCGCGGTTTCCGCTCGTTCCGGGTCCGGACGACATCCGCAACGCGATCTACGGGATGCTGCAAGAGTCCGGCCAGCTCGGAACCGACGCGGAAGGTTGGGAACTCGTCGGTTCGGATGGCTCTCCGATCAACGTCGCGAGCGCCAAGGAAATCGCGATCAACTCCCTGCAACAGCAGATCCGCCGCCGTCAGCGGAAGCCCGTCGCGTCGACTGCGACGGGCATCGGCGCCGATGTAGCGGGCGCGGACGGTACGACGACCGGCTCCGATGGCGTGGTACGCGATGAGACGGCGTCATTCGGCAATGAATCGGACACGCCCGGTTCGCACGATGCTGCTACAACGGAAGGCATGAAGCCTAAAGCCGATTCTTACTCCTGGTACAGCGTCGAGGTGACCAACCGGTCGATCTCCGACGAGGCGAAGCGTCAAGACATCCGCGCTCATCTGCGGTGGCTGACGTCGCAACTGGATAAGGACGAGTTGGACCATCAACTCATTAGCTTCAAGTACGATTTGATGGCTGGCTCGGATCCGGATCTCGTCGCCGAGGTGACGTCGCGTGCAAACGCGCTCGATGCCAAGGTTCGTATTCGCGACGAAGATTTGTAGCGGTGAGTGTGGCGCTGGACTCGCGACTGTTCTGCACCGAAGCGGCACGAAAGCGAGCGTAGCGTGTCTTCGTCCTTTAGCTCCGACGCTGCGTACACGGCGATGGGTCGGCGGTGGCTCGGGATTGGAAATATCGCGTCGAAGCATTGGTTCTGCGGCCTCGAACCCGGCGGGACGGAGCGCGCGGACTGGCCGCGGATCTGGGCGGACCGTTTCGGCGGTGCCGAAGTCATCGACGGGCGCATGGAGGCGGGCGATCCGGATCACGCGCGTGGGTTCAGCCCGACCTCGAAGGGTCAGCCGACGTGGATCCCGCTGATCCGCACGCTCCTCGCGTTTAAGGGCGAACCGGCCGACGACGCGTCGTGCCTCGCGTACCAGCGCGAACGGTTCGCCGCCGGGGACGGCGACGAGGCGGTGCTCGAACTGTCCGCCTACGCCGCGGCGAACCTCGGGGTCGATTCGCCGCGCGAGAAGTACATGCCGGAGCGGATCGCGCGGATCGCCGAGCTTCTCGCCGCAGCGCGAGCCGGCGTTTCTGGTCTGCTACGGCACGACGCGAAGGGCCGACTTCGAGCGCATCGTCGGCGGCCCGTTCGACGCCGATGGATTCCGCGTGTCCGGGTCTACCGTGTGTGCGATTGCGATGCACCCGGCGCCGCGCTTTCGGCCGGCGGCTCCACCGTCGTTTTGGGTGGGTCTCGGACGCGAGTTACGGCGCCGGGCGGAACGCTTGAAGGACTAGCTGCGAGGAGGCTCGCCTTCCGCTGGATCAGACGACAAGAGCGCCCTCAGTTGGTATGTGTAGGTGCGCTTCGTGAAGTCGTAGCCGGCGCATTTCTCGCACAGCGCGTAGCGGACAAGAATGGGCGTGCCCGTCCGCCTCTTGCACTTGTGGCAGCGATGAGTCGGGAAATGAATAGGGAAATGCTCCAAGCAGTAGTCGAACCGCGCCGGGCGGTCAGGGTGCCAGCGATCGGGGCGCTGCGGAGGCGGAAGCTCGCGAGCGCAGCCCGGGTGACGGCATGTGTCGTAAGGGTAGTTCATTAGGGTCTTCCCGTTGGGAAAGGGGGCGCAAAGCCGCGGGACCCTCGCTGAACTACACTACTTCGCTGAACTACATTACTGGGGCGGAGCGGATCGACATCGTACTACGGGACCGTCACCACGCGCAAGTCGCCGCGCGACTTTCAGGCGCGAGTCGCCCGACCCGGCGCTGGAAGAGCGCCTTTAGAGTCGCGCTTACGCGGCTGCGACCCGCATCGTTCGGAGCGCGTCGATTAGGATGCGCGTCGCGCGGCAGTCGTCCTCGTTGTAGTCGAGGATCCGCTGCTTCGCGTCCTGGGCGCCTTCGAGATGCGATTCGTACCATTGGATCGACGCGGCGCCCGACGGATGCGGATCGCGCCACGCGAAGCCGAGGTAGCTCGCGAGCGTCTTGATCGAGTGGTCGACCGTCGGCCACTCCGACGACGTCTCGACCACCTCGTACAGATCGACGACGTCGCCGCAGCCGAAGAGTTCCGCGACCTCGTCCGCGGTGCAGACGTCGGGATGGCGCTGCTGGAGTTGTCGCCACCACGTGCGCTCGTACTTGGAGTAGATGTAGATCGTGCAGGGACGGCGCGCGCGCACGAACGCCCACGCCGCCGCGAACGCCTCGCGCTCGGCCTCTTCCGTCGGCTCCGCGGAGAAGAACGCGGTGTACGTTTCGGCCGACGGATCGTCGACGCGGCGCTCGACGAAACCGTGCAGGTAGCAATGGTTCCGCAGCGGGTCGGTCTCGACGTCGAAGAATAGTTCGACCGGGTTCTGCGGGAGCCGCAACGCGCGCGTGAGGTACGGGTGTCCGTGCGTCGAGCGCAGCACGGCGCGCGCGTGGAACTTCCGCAGCGTGTCGGGTCCGAGGCCCTTCACGACGCTCTTGCCGTCGCCGTCGAGGAACCGGCCCGGGCCGGCGGACGCGAGCGCGGTGATCGACGGGACGTGCGGGAGGAGCGGCTCGCGCTTCGAGCGCCCGAGCCCGGGGATGAGCGTAAGGTCGTCGCCGCGTTCGAGCGTCGCGAGGCACGCGCTGCGCCAGACGCAGAGCTTGCACGTCGCCGAGTACGCGGGCGCAGAGGCGTCCGCGCCGGCGATCGTCGCGCGGGCTCGCGCGAGGCACTCGCCGTAGTCGTCCCAGAACGTGCTCGGCGTGCGCGGCCCCTTCGGCAGAGAGAGGTCGTACGCGACCTCCTCGCCGTCGACGTCCCACACGAAGGCGCGGCGCCCGGCGCCGAAGCCGAGGCGTTCGAGGGCGTCGACGTACAGCGCCAGTTGGACGGCGTACTCTTTCTTCGGGCGCCGGTCGTCGGCCCGCCCTTCTTCGCCCGAGCCGGACTTGATGTCGCCCGGGACGTAGCCGCCAGCTTCGAGCCGCAGGAGGTCGGGCTCGCCCACGAGGTCGTCGACTTCGAGGCGGCCGCCGTAGATGAGGGGGACGCCGGCGCGCATGCACGCCAGCGTGCGACCCGCGCGTTCGGCGATCGGCGTTTCGCGGAGGTTCGGCGCCTCGATCGCCCCTTCGCGTACGAGTTCGTCCTCGTGCATGCGCCCGCGCCGCCAGAGCATCTCGACGAAAGGGTTGACGGGGTCGCGCAGCGCGCGGTCCGCGTGGAGGTCCATCCACGGGCGGTGCTCGCAGGAGACCAGGTCGTAGAGCATCGAGGCGCTGACTCGGACGTCCATTTTCGCGGCCCTCTGGGCGACGGTGGGACGTCAGTATCTTCGGTCTCGGTGCCAGGTGCGTGGCACTATACGGGCGCGTTCGTCTCCTTACTCGTTCTTCTTCGTCGGCCGCGTCGCGTCGGGGAAACGCCCAGTCCCGTCTAAGCCGTATCGCGCGTCCACCCACGTCAGGACGATGGGTCCGTGCTCACCGCTGCGCGCAGCCGGGTCGTATGCAAGAGACGATCTACGATCACCACTTCCGCCCCGTAGAGGTAAACGCGGTCGCCGACCGCCGGGATCGGAATGTCGTCCGGCCAGTCGATTTCGTTGGAGCGGAGATGGTTTTCTCCATGGATGGCTTGCTCCGGATGGGCTGCAAACTCGACCTTCATTGCGACTCGATTTCGTCACGGCGCCCGCGTTCGGCTGCCGGCTTGCGTAGGGTGTAGCCCCGGTCCAACGCAACTCATGCGGATGCCCAGCGAAGATGCCCCGAACTACGCGAACGACGTGGACGCTTTTGAGGCTCTGATAAAATCGAGTACGGCGGATGATCTCGGTCGGTTGAAGGCCGACGCCCTCTGGCTGGTCGCGGAAGTTCGTCGGCTCCGCGCGTTGCTCGGCCGATAATCGCGCCGCTCCGAGTGCCATCCCGCCGGCAGACCCGCGTCGTCTAGTGGTCCTCCGTCGCGTTGTGCGGCGGACGCGGAGGCGAAGGGAACGGCCGAGATGACCACCTGGTACGACGAGATGCTGGCCGACGTGGATCGGCTCTTGGGGTTGCTCGACCAGATCGGGGCGTACGACGACAAGCACCGCCCCTACTCGACCGTGCTCGCGGAGCTACGCGCGGACTCGTTCGTGCGCGTCCAGCGAGCAGTCGTCGATCTCGCGAACCGCGTCCACACCGCTAAGGAGATCCCGTGCGTCGACGAGGGCCTCGTCTGCGAGGCGATGGAGTTGCTCGTCGAGATGATCCCGTACATGCGGTACGCCTCTCGCGCGGGGGCGTACTGCGAGGGCGGCTTCGCCGTCCTCGTCGTCGCGATCGAGAAGATGCTCGGGTCGATGGTGATGAGCATCCGATCTCGCATGGGAATCATCGACGCGAGCGCCGAGCGCCCGTGGTAGGCGCCGTCCTGCGGTCGTTGAGGTTTTCGCGGACGGGTTGGACCGGCGTCGGCTTATCGCTTCTTCGCCGGCCGACGACCAGTCGTGCGTCTGTGGCGACGCTGTGCGATATCTATCGCTTTTACGCGCCTCGCTTCGACGTCGTACCGCTCTTCGAGGGCGCGTATCCCCCTTTTTGAGTCGACGAAGTCGTCGAGGGGTGGAGACAACACGCGCGCACCGGCCTTCCAGATCCGGATCCAGTCTGCCGTCGGCAACCGATGTCCGTATCGGTAACCGACGAAGCTCTCGAACGGGATGGGCCGGCGCAGACGCACCAGGCGGTCGACATAGAGGAGATAGTACCGCCCCGGATGCTTCGGCTCTCCCTGTTGGAGAAACGCGAGGCGCTTACGGGTGTTCCGCGAGATCTTCCGGATAATCCCCACGCCCTTGATCTTATCGTCGTGGACGACGAAGAGCGCGTCGCCCGGTCGCGTCTGCTGGGGCTCGCCGACGACGGGCAGCATCAGCGGGAAATAATCGTCCAGCCACTCGTCGATGTCTTGCTCGCGCGGGATCGATCGCAGTAGGTAGGCCATTCGCTAGTCCCGAGGTTCCCACGGCTTCGGCTTGCGCGTCGTCGGCGGTTTCGGGACGCGCGGCACGTCCCAGAGGGCGGACTTGCAGCGGGGGCAGACGCGGGGCCTCGCGTCCTCGCGCGACACCCAGACGTGGCCGCAGCGCGAGCATTCCCAGCCGTCGATTTTGACCCGCGGCATGCCGCTGCGTTCTGTCGGCGGCGCGCGATCCTCTGCCTGACCGCGGGGCAAAATCTTTGCGCGCCCGATTCAGAATGCCACCGAGCCGGCACTCCTACTCCGGTAATCTGAATGATCCACGGCGTGGGCGGAATCCGGACGTGGGACAGGAGCCAGACGGTGAATACGAGCGCCCTCGAACGCTTCGCCCGCGGTCGTGAAGATCGCGGCGCACGACCTCACCGACCGGCAGATTCGCGGCCTCGCGATGGCCAAGGAGGTCGCCGCCGGGGAGCGCCGCCGCATGGTCGTCGATAAAGACGACGGGGACGGCGAAGAAACGGTGGCGTACTGGTCGACGCGCCGTCCCGACGTCGCGCACCTCGTGACGCGCAAAGTCCGCAGTCGGCGCGGTCGCCCGCTCGCGCCGGAGTACCGGTCCTCGGATCCCGACTTCAAGAAGTTCGGAGTCGAGGACTCCGCGCTCATCGCGTGCGAGAAGTTCGTCCGCGGCGAGGTGGTCGTCGTCGGCGAGGTCGACCGCGAGCGGTGGGAGCACGCCATCGCAAGGCGCCGTCCCCTCCGCAACCCGACGGTGTGGAACGGGCTCCGCAAACGCACCGCGCAGCGGCACGCCCGCGTCGCAATGCCGACGCGCGTTCCCGAACTCATCACCTCGCTCAAGAAGGCGGTCCAGCGCGGCGAAAAGTTGGCTCCGCGCAAGCGCGGCGGCGTGATGGCGCGGGACGCGGAGCGCGCCGCCACACTCGTCCACAAGGTCTCGCTCGGGGTGGGCGCCGACGAACTCCAGGCGGTGCTGGAGGGCCTGGTCGACAGCGGTGACCTGGCGTTCCGCAAGTCGCCGCGGCTCGGCCGGAAGGTGCCGAACCAGAACACCATCAGCCGCTGGATGAACGACCCGAGCCTCACGCCCACGCTGATGCGGATGTTCCGCATGGTCGCCGAAAAGGTGCGCCGACGGGAGGTCGCAATCATCGCCGACGCCACGAAGCTCTCGCAGATGCGGACCGCGCATTCGCGGGGCGTCGAGTACCTCGGCGATCTGCGTCCGCAGGCGCACTGGATGAAGGCGCACGTCGTCATCGGCGTCGAGACGAAGATGCCGCTCGCGGTGATCTTCTCCGACAGCCGGTCGTCCGACGTCAACTACATCGTACCGCTCGTCGAGGCGGCGCTCGAAATGGTGCCCGTCAAGTACGTGCTGGCCGACAAGGCGTACCTCTCGGGTCCGCACTACCAGAAACTCAAGAACCTCGGCGTGCAGGCCGTCATCCCGATCAAGAAGGGGTGGGGCAAGGACGAGAACAGCGAGTTCTACGAAACGTGCAAGGACCTCATCGAATGGTTCACCGAGCGGAACCGCGACTTCCACGAGATCTACCGGTTCCGGCCGCTGATCGAATCGTTCTTCTCGCACCTCAAGAACGTCGCCGACGGATTTTGCTGGTCGCAGGGCATGCGGCTGCCGGTTCCGGACGACGAACCGATCACCGCGTGGATCAACGAGGCGCTCTGCAAGATCATCTACCTCGCCCTGCGGACGACGGTGAGCCTGAAGGCGCAGACCGGCACGACGATCGACTACCTCTTCCCGGATCGCTGTTTCCCCGAAGCGGCCGATCCGCTCGTCAGCGCCGCATAGCGCGCTCTTCGATCACGACTCCGAGCGCCGGATATTCCGGCGCTCCTTTTTTTTGCGCGAACGGATGCGCCTCGCCGCCGTTTGTGCGCCGTCGCATCGCTCTTTTCGTGATGAAGGTCGCGTGTGAGATGGGGAAGGTTCTGCCGCGGCTGCATAGGCCGGCGTCGAATCTGAATGTTACCGAACGATGGAAAAAGCCCGCCGTGGCGGGCTTTTTCGGGCGCTCGATTGCCGACGTTCGGCGACTTTCACCATGAACCGCGAGTTTCGCCATGAATCGGCGGAACTCGCGGTCCATCGTGATGTCGCACTAGAACGGGATCTCGTCCTCGAGCGCCGCGTCGTCGAACTCGCCGCTGGTTCCGCCGCCGTTGCCGGAGCTCACCGCGCGCGGGCGTTCGTAGCTGCCGCCGTCGCCGCCGCGGCTGCCGCCGCCGGGACGATCGAGCATCTGCATCGTGTTCACGACGACTTCCGTCGCTTTACGTTTGTTGCCGTCCTTGTCGTCGTAGCTGCGGATCGACAGCCGGCCGTCGACTAGGCACGACATGCCCTTCTTCAGGTACGTGTTGCAGGTCTCGGCGAGCTTGTCCCACGCCACGCAGTCGATGTAGTCGGTCTCTTCCTGCTGCTTCGAGCGGCGGTTCACCGCGAGGGTGAACTTCGTGACCGCCGCGCCCGATCCGACGTACCGGATCTCCGGGTCGCGCGTCAGGTTGCCGACCAAAGTGATTCTGTTGAAGCTGCCCGCCATTGCGTCTCTCCTCGTCTCGTCTCGTTGTCGCTTCGCGTGCGTGCGCGGCGGCTCGTCGGCCGCTCTTCGCGCTCCGCGATGAAGATACTAGGAAGCGTGGGTGCCATGTGTCTGGCACCCTGCGTGCACGTCGTCGTTTCCGGGGTTGGTGCCCCGAACGGCGCGGCTCACTCGCCCTTTTTGATGACGATGTGGCGCAGGACGGCGTCGTTCAGCCGCATCAGGCGGTCGAGCTCCTTCTGCTCCGCCGCGCCGGCGCGGAAGTTCATCGTCACGTAGTAGCCTTCGCGCACGTCGTCGATCTCGTAGGCCAGCCGGCGCTTGCCGTGCTGCTCGAGCTCGCCGACGACCTCGCCGCCGCGCGTCTTCACGCCCTCGGCGATCGCCGCTGAGCGTTCCGCGACGTCGGTCTCTTCCAGGCTCGGGCGCAGAATGTACGTGATCTCGTAATCGGTAGACATCGAACCCTCTTCGGACACCGGACGAGCCGGCGGCCCGGCACGGGGCCGGGCAGTAGGAAAGCCCCCGCGACGTCGCGTCCCGGGAGAACCTCGGAATGGTACCACGCCGGTGCTCGACGGACAAGGCGCCTCGCGTCCGTGTCCGCGCCGGCTGACTACCCTCAGGGACGACCGAGCCGTCGTACGCCGTCCGCCTTCGTCCGAGGGGTGAAACGACGCCGCTCGGTCCCTGGTACAGCGCAGCATGCGGGCGCGGCAACGGCACTGGTCGACGGTGGCCGCCGTCGCGCTCGCCGTGATTCTTCCTACCTGTTGGACCGCGACGGCGGCGGGGGCATTCGGGGACGCGCTATTCACAGTCCCATACCTGCCGACGAACACGTATTATCGCCTCGTCGCGGAGCCTGCGTTCGCTCGGGCGGTACGGAGCGGCGCTTCTCGCGACGCCGTGCGCGCCGCCGCAGATCGGTGGGCCTACGGCAGAAATGTCGGCACGGCAGAGGCGCACTCCGTTCCGCGGTCCGCCGGCGCGGAATACGCCGTATTCCCGGTGCATGAAACCGCCTGCGGCGTTGACGGCGACATTTGGACGATCGAATTCGACCGCGCGGAAAAGGTCACGTTCTGGAGTGTTTCCTCCGCGCGCGACCGCTCGTGCTGATGCCGTACTGAATGCAAACACGCGAGTACAGCGTGCGCTCGAGAGCGCTTCGCCCAAGCACGGCTGCGCCGTAGAGCTGCGGCGTAGCAGGGCTACGCCGTTCGCGTTCCTCGAAGGTCGAAGCGGTTGAGTTCCGCGGCGACGATCATCGGTCCGGCGAAGCCCGCGCGGCGTTTGCTGTCGTCGGCCAGCGCCTGCCACTGCTCTTGCGACATCACGGCGGGATTGCCGGGAGCGAGGTGGCTCAGAATCACCGCTTTGACGCCGGCCTCCTTGGCGATGCCGCCGATCAGCGCGACGTCGGTGTGCGAGTTGCTCAGATGCGAGAGCAGCGGCGCGGGGAAGCCGCGCTTGCGGTAGAGTTCCAAGGCGATCGCCTCGTGGACGAGCACGTCGGCGCCGCGAGCGAGCGCGATGATGTTCGGCGTCGGCGTCGTGTCGCCGGAGAACACGACGGAACCGTGCGGCGTGTCGAACCGGAACGCGTACGCCGGAAAGCACGCGCCGTGGGGCACCAGGATGCCGGTCACGCGAACGTCGTCGAAGCGCGCGATCTCGACCGGCTTCATCGGCGGCGCCGTGGGACCGAGCGGACGTGCCTGCGGGCTCGGCAACGGGATCTCGTGCACGTCGATGAGCTTCGCGACGTCCATCACGCCGGAGTCGCGCGCGAAGATGTTGATCGAGTACGCGAACGCTTCCGTGCAATGCCGCATCAGGTCGGCGGTTCCGGGCACCGGCGCGTCCGGGACGGCGGTGTCCACCGGCCGCGTCGGCGGGAACGGCGGCGGCAGCGGCAGGCCCGCCGATCCCGGGCCGTACACCGGCAGCGGAACGCGAATGCTCTTCTCCACCACCGGCCAGCCTGCGCCGAGCAAGAAGTAGTTGTAGAGGTCGGCGACGTGATCGGCGTGCAGATGCGTGATGAAGATCGCGCGCAGATCTTCGGTCTCGAAGCCGGCGTTCATGAATTGCGTCAGACTCGCGCGGCCGCAGTCGACCAGGTACACCTTCCCGTTGAGGACGAGCGCCGTCGACATGCCGGTGCGCCCCGCGACCGGCGGCGGCCCCGCGCACGTGCCGAGCGTCACGATCTCGGCGCCGGGCGTCGCGCTCGCCGCGCGTGCCGGCGGCGCGGCGCTCGCGGCGCGCGGTGCGGCGCTCAGCACGCCGGCGCCGGCGACGGCCGCCGCGCCGAGCGCGAGAAAGCTCTTGCGCCCGAGCGGGTCGTGCGCGCACGTGCAGATCGAGAAGTCGCCCAGCTCGTGGTCGGTCATGGCGGATGATCCGTCCTGACGGATGCCGGCTCCTCGCACGGCGGCGCAGTCTCTCGGCTACTGCTGCTGTTGCTGCTCTTGCTGCTGCTGCTCGAGGTCTTCGGTGCGCGCGTCGACCGCGACGCTCACGACCATCTCGCCTTGAGCGGCGCCGCGGTACACGCCGCGCGTCGGGCTCACGTCGCCGTAGTCGCGACCGAGCGCGACGAGGACGAACGTGTCGTCGACGAGGCGGTCGTTGGTCGGGTCGAAGCCGACCCAGCCGAACGGAGGCAGATACGCTTCCGCCCAGGCGTGCGACGCTTCCGCGCCGAGGACGTTCGAGCCGCCGCTGTAGATGTAGCCGCTGGCGTAGCGGGCCGGGATCCCGCGCGCACGCGCCGTTGCGATCAGCACGTGCGCGAAGTCCTGGCACACGCCTTCGCGCGCGGCGATCACCTCCGCGACCGGCGTGCGCACCGTCGTGGTCCCCTGCCGGTACGTAAACGTGCGGTGGATGTGCCGGCCGGCGGCGAGGAAGAACGCCGCCACGTCGTCGGCCGGCGCGTCGATCTCCGCGGCGAACGCGCGCGCCGCCTCCACGTCGACGTACGTGCTCGCGTGCCGCATGTCCCACAGCTCCGGCGTGCGCGGGTCGGCTTCGATCCACGCGGCCGTCACGCCGTTCGGAGGCTCCGGGTTTCCGCGGCCCAGCGTCACCACGTGCGACCGCGCAACGATGCGCAGCTCCTGGTGCTCGGGCACGATCGAGAAGTGCTGCACGTCGTTGCCGAACCGGTCGTGATACGAGAACACCGCGACGTCGGGAACCACGTCCAGCTCGAATCGCGTGCAGTACTGCGCGAGCGTCGTGCGCGGCTGAAGATGCACGATCGTGTAACTCTCGCTCACCGGGCGCGGATACCGATAGCGCGTCTCGTGCTCGACCGTGATCTCCACTAGCCGTACGCCTCGCTCCGCTGCAGCGGCACCGCCGCGACGGGCACGCGCGGAAAATACGCCCGCTGGATCGCCGTCACGATGCCGAGCAGATCGTCCATCACGCCTTCCAGAAAGACGTGCAGCCCCTGTTCGAACACGTCGTCGATGTCGCAGAAGTTCAGCGTCGCGGCGAGCCGGCCGGCAAGCTTTTCGGCCTCGTTCGCGAACGACTGCCCGGGCGCGGTCTCCGAGATGCGGTGCAGCGCGGCGTCGATCTCGTTCGCGCAGAACTTGATCGAGCGCGGAAACGTCGCGTCGAGCACGATGAACGCCACCGCGTCGCGCGCGCTGCGCAGGTGCTCGGCGGCGCGCGCGAACGGCATGCTGGCGCAGCTCATCTCCAGCAGGCGCTGCCACTCCGGCCATGGTTCGTCCAGCGACTCCATGGCGTTCAGCATGCGCGCCGCGAGATAGCCGCGTTCCACGTAGCGCCCGAGCTGCAGGAAGTTCCAGCCGTCGACGTGCAGCAGCGTGCCGTCGCTGACGCCCGCGATGGCTTGGCAGCGGTCGCGCACGCGGCGCAGGAAGCCGGAGAGGCCTTCCAGTCCGACGCCTTCGAGCGTGCGGCCGTTGACGTCGAGGTAGAGCTGGTTGATGTTCTCCCACGTCTCCGTCGACAGCTCGGCGCGCACGCCGATCGCGTTGCTGCGCGCGATGCTGACCGCCGAGACGATCGACGACGCGTTCGCCGGGTCGAAGATGCAGCGTTCCAGCGTCGCCCGCACCCCGCCGACCGCGGCGCGCGGATCGGAGAACGTCGCGATCGCGAAGGCGATGCTCCACGCGCGGCGCCCCCAGCCGTCGGCGCCGTCGGCCTCCACCGAGCGCGTCGCGGTGACGTCGAAGATGCGCGCGACCGTCTCCGCGCGCTCGACGTTCCGGCTCAGCCAGAAGAACGATTCGGCGTGACGGCTCAGCATCGTCGCGCACCGTCCGCGCGCTCAGCCATCGAGCACCCAGGTGTCCTTGCTGCCGCCGCCCTGCGACGAGTTCACCACCAGCGAGCCTTCGCGCAATGCGACGCGCGTCAGCGCCGCCGGCGGCACGTCCACGGTCCGCCCGTAGAGCACGAACGGCCGCAGGTCGATGCGGCGCGGCAGCAGATCGCGCTCCACCAGCGTCGGGTGCGATGAGAGCTGGACCACCGGCTGCGCGATGTAGCTTCGCGGGTCTGCCTCGATCATGCGCGCGAACTCCTCCCGCTCCGCGGCCGTCGAGGCCGGGCCGATCAGCATGCCGTACCCGCCGGAGCCGTTCGTCCGCTTCACGACGAAGCGCTCGAGCTGCGCCGTGACGTGCCGCCGCGCGCGCTCGTCGGTGCAGTCTAGCGTCTCGACGTTGTCGAGCAGCGGATCCTCGGACAAGTAATAGCGGATCATCGCCGGCACGAACCGGTACATGGCCTTGTCGTCGGCGACGCCGGTGCCGATGGCGTTCGCCAGGGTCACGTTTCCGCCGCGGTAGGCGTCCATCAGCCCCGGCACGCCGAGGATCGAGTCGGCCCGGAAGTACAGCGGGTCGAGGAAATCGTCGTCGATCCGCCGGTAGATCACGTCGACGCGTTCGAGCCCGCGCGTGGTCTTGAGATAGACGGCGTTGTCGACGACGACGAGATCGCGCCCCTCGACCAGCGGCACGCCCATCTGCCGCGCGAGCATCGCGTGCTCGTAGTACGCCGAGTTGTAGACGCCGGGCGTGAGCACGATGATGTGCGGCCGCTCGACGCGCGGCGGCGCCGCGTCCTGCAGCGCGTGCAGCAGACGCAGCGGGTAGTCGTCGACCGGGCGCACGCGGTATCCTTCGAACAGCCGGGGAAAGGTGCGCTTGAGCACGTCGCGGTTCTCGAGCACGTACGAGATCCCGGACGGCGTGCGCACGTTGTCCTCGAGCACCATGGGATGCCCGGCGTCGTCGAAGATCACGTCGATCCCGCTGACGTGGATGTAGACGTCGTGCGGCACCGACACGCCGATCATCTCGCGCACGTACAGCGAGGACGAGTAGACCGTCTCGCGCGGCACGCGGCCGTCGCGCAGAATCCGTCCTTCATGGTAGACGTCGCGGATGAACGCGTTGAGCGCGCGGACGCGCTGCGCCACTCCGTCCGCGAGCCGCCGCCACTGCGCGGCGGTGAAGATGCGCGGGATCGGGTCGAACGGGAAGATGCGCTCGGTGCCGGCCGCCTCCGCGTAGACCGTGAATGTCACGCCGCGCCGCAGCAGCGCCGCGTTGATCGCGCGGACGCCGCCGACCAGCTCGGAGGGCGCCAAGGAGCGCAGCGTCTCCGCCAGGCGCGCGTACGGAGGCCGCGGCGTCGTCGCGCCGTCGAAGAACTCGTCGTAGACGTCGGCCTCGGCGGCCCGCGGCACATCGAGCATCGCCGGTGTACCGTTACCCGAAACGAGCGCCGTACCGCCGGTGCCCCGCCCGATCCGCCGGCGTCCCCATTGTGCGAATGTCGAAAGGCCCGCCGGGGCCCGGGCCGCAACGGAGCGACGCGATGGTGAGCGCGCAGGCGGACCTCGAGGTCCGGGTCGGATGCGAGTTCGCGTACGAGGCGGACGACGCGCCGACGCCGGCGATCGTGATCGTTCGCCCGGACGAAGCGAGCCGGGTCCTCGCCGAGGCGTGGGCGACCGATCCGCGGCTCGCGGTCCACGACTACGTCGACGTCTACGGGAATCGCTGCCGGCGTCTCACGATCCCGCCCGGCACGACGACGCTCCGCTACGACGCGCGCGTCACGATCCCGTCCGAACCGGATGCGGCCGATCCGTCGGCGCCGGTCCTCCTCGTCGAAGATCTGCCGGACGAGACGCTGCTGTACACCCTTCCGAGCCGCTTCTGCCTGAGCGACGAGCTGTCGGACCGCGCATGGGAGCTGTTCGGCGCCACGCCGCCGACGTGGGAGCGGGTCCGGGCGATCTGCGACTGGGTCCACGGGCGGCTCGCGTTCGCGTACGGTTCCAGCCGGCCCGTGACGACGGCGCGCGACGCGCTCGAAGCAGGGACCGGCGTCTGCCGCGACTTCGCGCACCTCGCCGTGACGTTCTGCCGCGCGATGAGCATCCCGGCCCGCTACGTCTTCGGCTATCTGCCCGACATCGGCGTTCCGCCGCCGGGACTGCCGATGGACTTTTGCGCGTGGTTCGAGGCGTATCTCGGCGACCGCTGGTGGACGTTCGATCCGCGCAACAACGAGCGCCGCATCGGCCACATCGTGATCGCACGCGGCCGGGACGCGCTCGACGTCGCGATGATCACCACGTACGGCGGCGCGCGGCTGAAGCGGATGACGGTCTGGGCCGATCATCTGGATAATGGATGACGGAGGGTCGGTGAGCAGACACGGCCGGCGCGTCGTGCGCGCGTCCTACGTTCTGCACCAGCAGTTCCGGTACGCGTATCCCGGCCCGATCGACGATCTGCATCACCGGCTCGTCGTCGCGCCGCCGGACGTCTACGGCGATCAGCGCCGCGTGTCGCACCGGCTGCGCGTCTCGCCGAAGGTCGCCGTCGGCTGGGACTTCGATCCGTTCGGCAACTGGACCGCGAACTTGACGGCGCCGCGGCTCGACGGGACGCTGCTGCTGGACTACGAGGCGCACATCGAGCGCACCGCACGCAGCGCGACCGCGATGGCGCCGTACTGGGCCGGCGATCCGCGCTACGTCGCGCCGTCGGCGCTGACCGAGCCGGACGAGGCGCTGCGCGCCGCGGCGCGGGCGCTGCTCGACGAAGGGACGCCGCACGCGCGGCTCGCCGAGCGCATCAACGCGTTCGTGTTCCGGCACATGAAATACGTCTCCGGCACGACGAGCGTCGCGACGACGGCCGCGCAAGCGTTCGCGCAGGGCACCGGCGTCTGCCAAGACTACGCGCACGTGATGCTCGCGCTGTGCCGGCTTTGCGGGGTCCCGGCACGCTACGTGTCGGGACACCTGATCGGCGAGGGCGGCACGCACGCGTGGCTCGAAGCGGTCGAAGGCGACCCGCTGAGCGGCGAGCCGGTCGCGACGGGCTTCGATCCGACGCACGACCGATGCGTGAACCTCGACTACGTCTTCGTCGCGGCGGGCCGCGACTACGCCGACGTCGCGCCCACGTCGGGCCGCTTCGTCGCCCCGTACGTGGGCCGCTTCACCACCTCACGCCGCGTCGACGTCGTCGACGTCGAATACGCCGCGTAACCTCAGCCGAGGTAGAGGCCCTCGAACATCGCGTCGATGGCATAGGCGAATCCCGGCAACGCCGCATGCCTCACCGTTTCGCCCGGTCCGAAGTGTGTCGCGCCGCCGCGGTCGTGGGCGATGACGGTACGGCGCGGCGGATCGACGACGAAGACGACGGCCGTGCCGGCTGCAAGATAGGCGTCGACCTTCCAGGCGAGACGCTGTTCCGATTCGCCGTCCGAGAGAATCTCGACCGCGACGTCGGGCGCGCGCGGCGGCTGTTCCGCCGCCGCGGGCCCGAGCGCGTCGAGCGACGCGCGCGACAGATACGCCACGTCGGGAACCAGCGAAGCGAACGTGTGTCCCGGCGCCGTGAACTCGTGGCGCCACTCCGTCTGCGCGTCGCCGTCTCCCTTCGCCCACGCCTGCAATGCGAGAACCCAGCGCAGCTCGAGCGTCTGATGGCGGCGCTTCGGGCTCATCTTCTGCGCCAAGACGCCGTCGATGAGCTCGAACGCGGGCTTGGTTTCCGGGATCCTGCCGCTGACCATTCCTTGCTCTCCACGCCATGCTATCACGCCGTGAGCCGCGAAGGTCAAGCGGCCGGTCGTCGTAACGCTGCGCCGCCGGGCGGTGCGAACGGGAAGCGGGGCGGGCGAGCCGAAGCACGGTTACCGATGAAGCGCTCGGCTTTGCTCATGGCCGCAGTGATCGCGTCCATGCCGCTCTCCTTCCGTCCCGCGCCGGCTGCGGCGAATGCGTTCTGCCCGGCGACCGTCGCGGCGCTCGCTGACCTCGCCGGGATCGGGCATCCCGGCACGTGGGGCGTGCTGCTCGAGGTCGACCGCGGTGACACGCGCTCGATCCGCGTGCGCGTCGACACGAACCAGACGCGCTACGCGATCGACGTGAACGACGTGCCGCTGATGACGTACAGCGGCGTGCAGATGATCAAGTATTTCAATCTTCCCGCCGGCGAGCACGTCGTCGCAGCGTGGGTCAACTCGACGGGCGTCGCGCCGAATCAGCGGCTCGACTGTCCGGTCACCTCGCCGTGGGCGCCGAACCTGCCGCCGCCGCAGAGCCCGCGCGAGCAGGCGCGCGTGGAGCACGATCGGCGCTCGATCGTCGACGGCTATTCGACGCGCACGCTCTCCGTCGTCGCGCCGATCGCATTCGGCTCGCCGACGCCGGTCTCGTGTCAGCAGCCGTACGCCGCGCTGCATGCGCTCGCGCCGATCCGCCCGGCGTTTCCGCCCGAAGCGCGCGCGGTCAACGCGACCGGCATCGTCGGCGTGCTCGTCGACGTCGACGACGCCGGCGCCCTCGTCGATGCGCGCGTCGTACGGTCCAGCGGCTTCGCGGCGCTCGATCGTGCGGCGCTCGACACCGTCAAGCGCACGCGCTTCGCGCCGGCGCTCTTCGCTTGCCGCCCGATGGCTGCATCCGCCGAGCTCACGGTCGGCTTCGGCGCGTAAGGCCGAGCGCCCGGCGCGCGCACCGGCGCCGGGCGCGAAGATCTTCGGGCGCGACCCAATCCGGCCTCGAGCAGCCTCCGTTGGTGCGGTGTACGCACTTCATCGGAGGCCCAATCTTGAAAACTACGATCGTCCCCGTGCTCGCCGCGGCCGCGCTTCTCGCGTGCGGCGCGGGCGCCGGCGCGCAATCCATGCAGAGCACGCCGATGGCCGGCGGAGGAATGTCGTCGATGTCCTCGATGTCGGGACCCGATCACGGGATGCCCGACGGCACGAAGGGCGGCGACGGCGTCGCCTACACCGGCAAGCCGGATCTCCAGGTCGCGATCTCGCTCGTCACCGCGGGCGGCCCGGTCGGCGACTTCTCGATCACGAAAGCGCTCGCCGCGATGGTCGGCGAGGACAAGGCGAACGCGGAAGTCGAGAAGCTCACGAAGCAGTACGGCAAAGCCGCGGTCGGTTCGTTCGTCGCCGTGCAGAACTTCGCCGTGAACGACGCCGTGAAGCGCGCGACCGCCGCCGGCGTGAAGTTCCCGAAACCGATGCTCACCGGCGCGGAGCTGGCGAAGCGTGACGTCTCGCTGGGGCTCGTCGACGGAACGTACTACGAAGGCACGCAGCTCGACCACATCGTGACGCACGGCATCCACGAGGCCGTGATGGGCGACATCGACGCGAAGTTCGGCGCCGCGGCCGATGCGAACTACCACAAGATCGCGGACCAGGCGCACTACGACCTGGCGCAGGCGCTCGGCGTCACGAGCGTCAAGCTCGCCGCGTTCCACTAAACGCCGAGACCCGTTCACGCCGGCGCGCCAACCTCCACCAACCGGCGCTGCCGGCGTCGAACGAGCGCGAGCCGCGGTCAGCCGCGGCTCGTTCTCATTTCGTCGCGCCTCCGCGGCTCAGCCGCTGACGCGCGCCTCGCGCTTCGTGACGCGCCAGACGTTCCGCACGTCACGGATCGCGCCCAGCTTGCGCAGCAGCCGGTGCAGGTGGTTCAGGTCGCTGATCTGCACGGTCAGCGAGATCAGCGCCAGGTCTTTCTTCGTTCCGGCTTTCACCGACGTGATCTGCGTCTTCAGCTCCGCCGCGACGCCGAGGACGTCTTGCAGCAGCCCGCCGCGGTCGGTCGCTTCGATCTCGATGTCGACGGCGTGCGTGAGCGAACCGGCCTGCAGCCATTCCGCTTCGAGGATGCGGTCGGGCGCGGCGTTCATGTAGGCGGTGTTCGGACAGTCGGCGCGGTGCACCGAGACGCCGCGGCCGATCGTCACGAAGCCCATGATGGGATCGCCGGGCACCGGGCTGCAGCATTTCGAGAGCCGCACCAAGACGTCGTCGACGCCGGCGATGCGGATGCCGCTGCTGCTCTTCGCGACGCGCCGCGTCGACGCCGGACGGGAGAGCGCGGCGAGATCGACGACGTTGTCGGTCTTCGACTCCTCGCGCAGCCGCGACACGACGTTGCCCGCCGTGGCGTCGCCGAAGCCGATCGCCGCGAAGAGGTCCGCGACCGTCGTGTAGTTCAGCTTGTGCGCGACTTTCTCGATCGCTTCGCCGCGCGCGAGATCGACGCGCAAACCCGCGCGCACCAGCTCCGTCTCGACCGCCTCCTGGCCGCGAAGCGTGTTCTCTTCCTTGCGCTCCTTGCGGAACCACTGCTTGATCTTGTGCTTGGCGCCGCTCGTCTTGACGATCGTGAGCCAGTCGAGCGACGGCCGGGAAGACTTGTTCGTCAGGATCTCGGCGATGTCGCCGTTCTTGAGCTGATAGTCGAGCGGAACGATCTTGCCGTTCACCTTCGCGCCGACGCAGTGGTGGCCGACGTCGGTGTGCACCTGGTAGGCGAAGTCGAGCGGCGTCGCCGCGGCGGGCATCGAGAACACGTCGCCCTTCGGCGAGAACACGTAGACCTGCGAATCGAAGAGGTCGAGCTTCAGGTTCTCCATGAACATTCGCGCGTCGCGCATGTCGTTCTGCCACTCGAGCAGCGAGCGCAGCCAGGTCAGCTTCTGCTCGAAGTCGTCCTTCTTGCCGCCCTCTTTGTAGCGCCAGTGCGCGGCGATCCCGTACTCGCTCGTGCGGTGCATCTCCCAGGTGCGGATCTGCACTTCGAGCGGATCGCCGCCCGGCCCGACGACGGTCGTGTGGAGCGACTGGTACATGTTGGGCTTGGGCATCGCGATGTAGTCTTTGAACCGCCCGGGGAGCGGCTTCCAGATCGCGTGCACGAGGCCGAGCGCGCCGTAGCAGTCCTTCACCGAGTCGACGATGATGCGGATCGCGGTGAGGTCGTAGATCGTCGAGAAGTCGCGGCCCTTGAGCATCTTCTTGTGGATGGAGTAGAAGTGCTTGGGGCGGCCGGTGACGTCGCCTTTGATCCCGACCTTGTCGAACTCGGTCTTCAGCTCGCTGATGACGCGGCTGACCGCTTCTTCGCGCTCGTTGCGCTTCTTGGCGACGCGCTCGGCGATGTCGCGATACGCGTCGGGGTCGAGAAACCGCAGCGCGAGGTCCTCGAGGTCCCACTTGACGCGCCAGATCCCGAGGCGGTGCGCGATCGGGGCGTAGATCTCGATCGTCTCGCGCGCGATCGAGCGTTGCTTCTCGGGCGGCAGCGACGAGAGCGTCCGCATGTTGTGCAGACGGTCGGCGAGCTTGATGATGATGACCCGGATGTCCTTGGCCATCGCCAGGAACATCTTGCGCAGGTTCTCGACCTGCGCGTCCTCTTTCGATTGATACGGGATCCGGGTCAGCTTCGTGACCCCGTCGACGAGCGCGGCGATCTCGGCGCCGAACTGCTCGGAGACTTCCTCGTTGCTGAGCGCGGTGTCTTCGACGACGTCGTGCAGCAGCGCCGCCGCGATCGTCTCGCGGTCCATCTCGAGGTCGGCGAGGATGTCGGCGACGGCGAGCGGGTGGACGATGTAGGACTCGCCGGAGGCGCGGCGCTGGCCCTCGTGGGCGTCGTCAGCCACCTCGTAGACGCGCTCCAGCCACCCGGGCTCGAGGCCCGGGTCGTACTGACGCACCTTGGAGACGAGATCGCCGATGGTCATCAGGATTTACGGCCTATCGTATACACAACACGTCGACCAGGCAACGAGTTCGGCAGGGGAAGTGTCTCCGGCCGGCCGGAAAGCCGCGGCCACGTGCAGTGGCCGCCTTGGAAGCGCCCGCGATGGTACGGCCAGCGCGGCGAGGATCGCCGGCTCGCCCAGCTCCTCGCCGGGCGCCGCCGCGGCTTCTACGTGGACGTCGGCGCCTGGGACCCTGTCCAGGACTCGACCACGAAGCATTTCTACGACCGCGGCTGGCGCGGGATCAACGTCGAGCCGCACCCGCGCTTCGCCGAGCGCCTGCGCGCGACGCGCCCGCGCGACGTCACGCTGCAGGTCGCGCTGGCCGACGCTCCGGGCGAGAAGACGCTGACCTTGGTCGGCGACAGCGGCCTCGCGACCTTCGACCCGTCGCTGGCGCGACGCGCGGCGGACTGGATGCGCTCGAACCGACCGCATCCCCCGCTCGTCGAGCAGATCGTGGTGCCCGTCTCCACGCTCGCCGAGGTGTGCGCCGCCCACGTCCCGCCGGGCGTCGAGATCGACTTCCTGAAGGTCGACGTCGAGGGCTGGGAGGGAGCGGTGCTGCGCGGCGGCGACTGGCAGCGCTTCCGCCCGCTGGTCCTGCTGATCGAAGCCGTGGTCCCGCTCGGCGACGAGCCGGCCTGGCAGGACTGGGACGGTTTCGTGCGCGACCGCGGCTACGCATTTCTGGAGTTCGACGGCCTCAACCGGTGGTACCGGCGGGCCGACGCGCGCGTCAGTACTTGATGAAGCTCGTCACCTCGACACCGTCGAGCGCGGCGCGGCCGTTCAAGGCCTCCAGCTCGATGAGGACCGCCGTCCCGACGACCTCCGCGCCCAGCTTGCGGAGCAGCCGCAGCGTCGCCGCGATCGTGCCGCCCGTGGCGAGCAGGTCGTCGACCACCAGAACGCGGTGTCCGTGCCCGACCGCGTCGGCGTGGATCTGCAGCGCGTTGGTGCCGTATTCGAGGGCGTACTCCTCGGTGTAGGTCTTCCCGGGCAGCTTCCCGGGCTTGCGGACCGGCACGAATCCGGCCCCGAGCTGATACGCGACCGGCGCGCCGATCATGTATCCGCGCGCTTCGATGCCGACGACGTAATCGATGCGCGCGTTGCGGTACGGGCTGACGAACGTGTCGATGAGCGTCTTGAAACCCTGCGCATCGCCGAGCAGCGGCGTAATGTCGCGGAAGAGGATTCCAGGGATCGGGAAGTCCGGGATGGATCGAATGAGCGACTCGATAGATGCGGCCACGGCACGCGCCGTTCGCGTTCGCCGGAGCGGGGCCTGCGACGGCGAAGACGTCGTCCGGTGATCGACCTTCGGAACCAGCGCACGCGGCTCATCGTCGCGTTCGCGCTGGCGATCGCGCTCCACGAGATCGCCCTCGGCTTCATCCACTTCCCGCGTTCCGAGCCTACGAGCGAGCAACCCGTGAAGGCGCCGCTGGTCGTCATCCGCATCCCGCCCCCCACGCCGGCGCCGAAGCCCACGCCGCGGCCGACCCCGCGCCCCACTCCCGTCCCACCGACGCCGCCGCCCGAGGTGACCGTTCCGCCGCACGTCACGCCGGCGCCGGTGCGCCAGCTCGCTGGCCGCGCGAGCGGGCATCCCGCCCGGCACCGCGGCGGCGGCGCGCATGCCGCCGTCGCGAAAGCGGTGACCGGGACGTACGCGAACCCGAATGCCGCCGGCGCGGGCACGGGCACGAGCACCGGGCAGGGAAGCGGCAACGCGCCGGGCGCGGGCGGCGGAAACGGCGGCAACGGCAGCGGCCAGGGCGGCAACGGAAACGGCGCGGTGAACGCGGACACGCCGTGCGGCGCGGTGATCCTCGAGCCCAACGGCGAGCCCCGCATCGACCACGGAACGGCGTACGAGCCGATCGAGGCGAAGGTCTCGTTCCGCGACGGCCATACGGAGACCGCGATGTTCCCGTACAAATGGGTCTATCCGAACGCCGAACAGACCGATCCGTGGTCGGACACGAACCTGAAACGAAGCGACGTCTACCTCATCCCGCTGCAGACGCCGCCGCCCGGCACCGACCCGAGCACGCTGCCGCCGCTCATCCAGTACATTCTCAAGCACACGCGCACGGACGGCATGACGGATCTTCCGGACTGTCCGTCGCCGGCGCCCCATCCGTGACCACTCGCGCGAGCGCGCGGCCGTGAAGACGGTTCACGTCGCGGTGGAGGCACACAATCTCGTGCGCGACGACCGCGGCATCGGCCGGTACGCGCGCGCCGTGCTGAGCCGGGCCGTGCGCGACCCGGGATTCCGCTGGACCTTCGTCGTGCGCGATCTACTGCCGCGCCGCGCGCCGATCGCGCGGGCGCTCGCCGGCGCGCCGCTGGACCGCGTGCGCATCGCACGCCGCGTGCCGGGCGACGCCGACGTCGTGTGGTTTCCGTGGAACGGAACGTTTCTCCGAACGGGCCTGCCCTCGGTCGCGACCGTGCACGACGCTGCGCCGTTCGCCTTTCCGGCGGCCGACGCGCGGCGCCGCGCGACCGAACAGGAGCCGTTTCTGCTGACCGCGCGCACGGCGCGCACGATCCTCGTGCAGTCGGCGTTCACCGCGAGCGAAGTGGAATCGCGGCTCGGCGTGGAGCGCGAGCGGATCGTCGTCACGCCGCTCGCGGTGGATCGCGCCGTGTTCTCGCCGCTTCCGGCCGTTGGGAACGGCGAATCGGCGAGCGACGACGGCGGCGCGCGCGCGGCTTCGCGCGAACGAGGCCTCGGCGGCGCGCTGCCGCCCGAGCTGCGGGGACGGCGGTACGTGCTGCACGTCGGCGCGCACGACGAGCGCAAGAACAGCCGGACGCTGATCGAGGCGTTCGCCTCGGCGTTTCCGGAGGGCGACGTAGGGCTCGCGTTCACGCGCCGGCCGCCCTCGATGCCGCGCGGGGCCGCCGTCGTCGCAGCGCCCGACGATGCGACGCTCGTAACCTTGTATCGCCATGCGGCGCTCGTCGCCGTTCCGTCGCCGTACGAAGGATTCGGCTTGCCGCTGCTGGAGGCGATGGCGTGCGGCGCAGCGGCGCTCGCGGCGCGCGCCGGCGCATTGCCGGAAGTCGGCGCCGACGCGACCGAATGGATCGACGATCCGCTGGACGCGCCGGCGTGGTCTGCTGCGCTGCGCACGCTGCTCGCCGACGACGAACGGCGATCGGTGCTCGCGAAGCGCGGGCTCGCTCGCGCCGCGACCTTCTCCTGGGATCGCTGCACCGAGCAAACGCTCTCGGTGCTGCGCGAGACGGCGTCGTGCAGGAGGACGACCGACTGATGCGCGTGCTGCTCGTGACGCGCGCGAACGCCGCGGCGAAGCCCGGCGGCGACGCGGTGGTCGCGGAGCGGGCCGCCGAGGCGCTGCGCGGGCTCGGCGTCGAGGCCGACTTCGTCGCGAGCGACGAGCCGGACGCGCGCGGCTACGACGTCGCGCACGTGTTCGGAATCTTCGACCCGCACGTCGCGCGCGCGCAGTTCGCGGCCGTGCGCCGCGCCGGCGTCCCGCTCGTCCTCTCGCCGATCTGGTGGGATCGCAGCGGCTTCTTCGCGATCTCGCCCCGCGTCGAACGTATCCTCACCGAGCGTGACCCGCGGCGCATCGACTCCGCGCTCGCGCGACTGCGTGCCGACGAACCTCGCATCGTGCGGCGCCCCGGCCGCGGCGCCGAGCGGCGGCTGCGCGAACAGGCCGAGCTGATGCGCGCGTGCGACGTCGCGGTGACGGCGAGCGAGGTCGAAGCGTTCGTCTGCGCGACGCAGCTGCGCGCCCAGCACGTCCCGTACGTCGTCGCACGGTACGGCGTGGATTCCGAGTATTTCGATGTTCCGCGCTCCGCGGTCCGTTCGGGCGTCGTCTGCGTCGGGCGGATCGAGCCGCTGAAGAACCAGGCTTTGCTGCTGCACGCGCTGCGGGACGTGGACGCCGACGTGACGCTCGTCGGCCGAGCGTACGAGGACGCCTACATCGCGCTCTGCCGGCGTCGCGCAAACCGGCGCACACGCTTCGTCGAGCGCCTCGCGCGCGCCGAGCTGCAGGCGCTGCTCGCGCGGAGCGCCGTGCACGTGCTGCCGTCGTTCGGGGACCTCCCCGGGCTCGTCTCGCTCGAAGCGGCGGCGCTCGGTGCGCGCGTGGTGGCCGGCGGCCGGGGCTCCGAGCGCGAGTACCTCGGTCCGCACGCCGACTACGTCGACCCGCTGGAGCCCGACGCGATCCGCGACGCCGTGCAGCGTGCGCTCACGCGCGGCGCGCGCAGCGCCGGCGACGCGCTCGACATTCGGCTGCGCGCGCTCACGTGGCACGGCCACGCCGAAACGCTGCGCGAAGCGTACGCGCTCGCGGTGCGTTGACGCCCGTGGCGCAGGTGCACACGGCCGGTCGTGCTGCGCGTCCGCGAGCCGAACCGGCCGATCTGCGTGGCATCGCCTGATGCGGCTTCTCGTCGTAGCCGAACGACTCGGGCATCTCGGCGGGATGGAACGGTATCTCGGCGTCGTGCTGCCCGCGCTCGTCCGGCGCGGCTGCGCCGTCCACGTTCTCGCGCGGCGCATCGACGACGTCCCCGCCGGCGTCACGGCGACGCGCGTCGACTGGGCCGACGAACGCGCCACCCCCGATTCGTCGGCGCGCGCCGCGGTCGGGCGCGTGCTGCGCACGATTCGTCCCGACGCCGCGGTCGCGCACAACGTCATGGACGCGGGCGTCGTCGAAGCGCTTCGCGCCGCGCCGCGCTTCGCGTACCACGTCCACGACCACCGCCCGTTCTGTCCCAACGGCGACCGCGTGTTCCCGCGCACGGGCCGGATCTGCATCGAGCCGCTCGGCGCACCGTGCGCGCTGCACGCGCTCACCGACGGATGTGCGTACGGGCCGCGGCGGCGAACGCTCCGGCTCATCGCACGCCGCGAGCGCCTTCGCGACGCGATCGCAGCAGCCGACGCGGCGATCGTCGCATCGGCCTACGTCGCAGACCGCGCCGCGTCGAGCGCGATCCCGCGCGAGCGCATCGTCGAAATCCCGCTGCCGCTTTCCGACGCGGCGTACGCCGACCTAAACGCCGCCCCGCATCCCGACTCGCGTAGCGGTTCTGCGGCGACGTCGGACGAGCCGGGAGCTGCGCGAACGGTCGTCTTCGCCGGGCGAATCGTTCCGCAAAAGGGCCTGCGCTCGCTGATACGCGCAGTGGCGCGAATCGATCCGTCGCGACGGCCGCGCGTCCGCGCGCTGGGATCCGGTCCGGATCTGGACGCCGCCGTCGCAGATGCCGCCGCGCTCGGCGTCTCGCTCGCGGCGGACGGAGCGGTCGATGAATCGGCGCTGCGCCGCGCACTCGACGAAGCCGCGCTGCTGGCTCTCCCGTCGTTGTGGGCCGAACCGTTCGCATACGTCGGGATCGAAGCGTTCGCCCGAAGCCGGCCGGTCGTCGCGTACGACGTCGGCGGCATCCGCTCGTGGCTGCGCGACGGGATGAACGGGATGCTCGCGCCCGCCGCCGACGAAGCGCGTCTCGCCGCCGCGATGTCCGAGCTGCTCGAAAACCGGGTTCAGTGCGGCGCGCTGGGGCGCCAAGCTCGACACGACGCCGAAACATACCGCGTGACCGGAATCGTCGGACGCCTCCTCAACGCCTACGCGGAATTCCGATAGAGCCCGCCCGCATCAGCGGCGCGCCTTCGTCGCCGCCGCACGCAGCTCGAGGCGCACGACGTCCCCCGACATCCGCAACACCAGGTGCACGGGCTGCGTCTGGGACGCGAGTCGTCGCACCAGGGCCGGGAGGCGATGAGAGAGGACCGCAATGATCGCTTCCGCCGAAACGCTTTGACGCGAGAGAAAGATCGCGTGGATCACAGCATCGAGCAGTGCCGCTACTTCCGCCGGATCGCGGGTATCCGCTGATCTTTGGTGAGGAAGGTCCACCCACGCTCCCCGCACGTTCGAAGGATTTCGATATCGTCCGCGTCCGGCTCGAAGTGATCGGTATGGACTTCGACCCTGATGCCGAGCGCTCGAATCGCATCCGGAATCTTCGCCCTACCGAGGCATCGGTCGACGAAGAGGATCGGAAGGTCAGGCTGCCGTCCGGAACGTTTCCGCGCGGACCGCTTCTTCAATGTCTTCGGCCGGAACGTGATAGTCGAGTGAGAGCGCTTCCACCGACTCGCCGGCCGAGAACCGCTGCGCGACGATCGCGGTCGGGATGCCGGTTCCCGCGATGACCGGCTTTCCGAATGCCACGAACGGACTCATCCGAATCCTTCGCGCGTCGCCGTGTTCGCGAACGAGCGGAAACAAAGCGACCGGCCGCAGCTCATCGTTCCACTCGATTCGCTCAAGATCGGCGTGAAGCTCGTCCATCGTGGTCTGGCCACCCCTCGAAACGTTGACGTGTCCGATGGCCGTTTCGACGAACAGATCGATCTTGTCGGTGCTGAAGCGTTGGAATGCGAGCGGATGCGCGACGCGAAGGTCTCGTTCGACGTATTCAATCGCCTTTCGAACGCGCGGCATCGGGATCGTGTACCGCCGCCGCATGGCGTGAAGGACGAACGCCTCGGTCAAGTTCACGAACGACAGATAGCCGCGCGTAGGCAATTCGAGTACGGATCGAAAGTCGCCGGTTCCGTACACCCAGATCCGCAGCGTCGTGACCGGCATGCGGATGTACTGCGCAGCGCGGGCGATCTCGTAGCGCGGCTCGTACAGTCTTGGATCGTCCGAGTGGGCACAGGCCAGCTCCTTCCCGACGCGACCGCATCGCCGGTCCTCGAATTCAGTATACCGCGTCCCAACGGCACCGGCCTACTAGGGGACAATGCCCAAACGGCCAGGATTGCGATCCGTATCCGCGTCAGCGCGTGCGATCGAGGCGGTCGATCGTCCAGTCTTCGCCGTCCCAGGCGAGCGTGACGCGCTCCGTCGTGGAAAGATGGTGCGCGGCGTCGCTCAGGTGCACGGCCACGCGTCGTCCGTCGGGCTGACCGACGGTGACGTCCGCGTTCGCGTACGGCGCATAGCGCGCTTCGAACGCGGCCTCCGACATCGACGCACGGAGCCGGGGCGAGAGCATCGCGTACGCGATCTCCCAGTGCCGGCCTTCGACGTCCTCGTAATAGCGTTCGAGCACGTCGCCGAGATCGGGGTTCGTGGGCGCCGGCCGCGACTGATGCTGCTCGGCGCGCTGCGCGCCGCAGCCCGGCATCGCCACGACCCCGATCGCCAACGCCGCGACCGCGAGCACCGATACGCCCCGTCCCCCGCGCATGACGATTTCTTTTCCGCGGCCCAGTCGCACGCCTGTCCCGCGCGTGCGCGCGTCAGCGCAGCAGCGGCACGCGGCTCGGATAGATCGGGCGGTCGATGAGCGCTTCCAGCACGTCCGCCGGCGCTTTGAGGACGACGTCGCAGAAGCGCTCGAACGCGTCGCGCTCCGCCTCGCCTTCGGCGAAGCGCTCGGTCTGCGTGAGGTCCACACGGCCCGCGACGGGCAGGAAGCGCACGAACCGGCCGTCGTCGTCCTCGCCGAGCTCGACGAGACCCGCGTCGGCGAAGATGCGCACCGCGGCGCCGATCGTTCCTCCGTCGACCCGGTCGAAGTCGAGCGTCGCCGCGACGTCGACGTACGTCATCCGCAGCACGTCGTCCGACGCCATGCGCTTCATGGCCGCGTACAGCCGCCGCAGCGTCTCGAGGGTCGGCGCGGCCTTCTCGATGATGTAGTCGTTGATGCGGCGGTCCTTCTCGCCGAAGAGCAGGTGGATCCACGCATCGGCGCCGTCGCGGCCGGCCCGGCCCGCCTGCTGGTTGAACTCGGTGAAGTCGAAGTTCAGGTGGTACAGGAAGACGTGCCGGACGTCGGGCAGGTCGATGCCTTCGCCGAACGCCGACGTCGCGACGACGACGCGAATCGCACCTTCGCGAAACCAGCGCTCCACCTGCGCGCGCTCCGGCGTGCCGACGCCCGCATGGTAGAAGGCGACGCCCTCACGCACGCGCGCGCGCAGCTTCTCGGCCGTCGACTGAGCCTCGCTGCGCGAGTTGCAGTAGACGATCGCCTTCGCGCCGTCGGCGATCACCCGCTCGATGTAGGCGACTTTGTTCGTGGTGTCGCGCGCGTCGACGACGTGCAGGTTGTCGCGCACCGTCGGATCGATGACCCAGGCCTCGATTCGCAGCTCCGAGCGGATCTTCGCGAACGCTTCGTCCCCGGCGGTCGCGGTGAGCGCCAGCACTTGCGGCGAGCCGAGCGCGGCGATCGCCCCGCCGATCCGCTGGTAGGCCGGGCGGTGCGTCGATTCCGCGAGATGATGCGCCTCGTCGACGACGACGAGCGCCGGCCGCGAGCGCTCGTCGCGAAAGCGCTCGAGATGGAACTGCACGAACTCGGGCGTCGCGCAGACGACGTCCCACGCGCCCGTCTCCAGCGCGTCGTTCAGCGCGTCGCGCTCGGCCGCGTCGATCGCGCCGTTCGCGCGGAAGATGCGCAGCCCGAGCGGGGCCAAGCGCCGCACGAGCGCGTCGTACTGGTCGTTCGCGAGCGCGCGCAGCGGATACAGCACCAGCGTCTTCGCACCCCGCTCCAGCGCGCGCAGCGCCGCCGGGTATTGAAAGCACAGCGACTTTCCGCGGCCCGTGCCGAGGATCGCGAGCGTATTCTTTCCGGCTTCCAGCCGCTCCAACACGGCGATCTGGGCCTCGCGCAGCTCGCGCTCGCCGATGAGCGCGCGCAGCACGTCGCGGTGCGCCACGCGGTCGCGATCGATCGCAGCCGCGGACGCAGGCGTCACAGCGCGACGGCGCGTGACGTACAGGTTGATCCCGAACGAGCGCCGCCCGCCGCCCGTGAGCGCGGTGACCTGCGCCTCGTAGCGCTCGCCCGCGTCGATGTTCGGCGCGATGCGAAGGGCGATCTCGCGTTTCAGAAAGCCGAGCTGCAGCGCGCCGAGCCACACGCCGATCGCGTTGGGGTCGTGCGGGTTCTCCGGATCGCGACGCAGCTCGACCGCTTGGCCCGGCCGCACGCCGCCCGCGATGTCTTGCCGCCCTTCGAAGCTGACGCCGACGACCTTCGTGTTGAAGCCGGTCGCATCGCCGATGGTCGCGTACGAATCGCGGTCGAGGTATTCGGAAGCGTTCCGATAGAGCTCGTCCAGGAACGCGCGCGCCTCGGGCGGCACGTCGCCGTCCGAGGCACTCGCGGTTCCGTAAGCCGCCAGAAAGCGCTCGAAGGCGGCTTCCGAGGGCGTCGGCGGCGGGAGCGTTCTCTCCCGCGGCCCGCGCTCAGCGCGCGGGATGGGTCTCGGTCGGCGACTCGGCGTCGGCGGCTTCGCCGGCGGGCTGCTGCGGCTCGAAGTCATCGAGGTTCAGCCGGATCTCTTCGTGCCCGAGGTGCTCCGCTTCGTCGTGCAGCCCCATCGACTGCGCGTCGAGCGGATCGATCTCGCGCAGCGTCATGTCGGCTTCCGCGTCCATCATCTGCTCGTCGGCCGGCTCGTCGGACGGCATCGTCGACTGCGGCGGCCGCGGGAGCGCCGCGCCGAAGTTGCGGTTCTCGAAGCGCTCGAAGTCGGCGTCCTGCGGCTTGCGTTTGTAGCGCGGCGGCTGCGTCGTGCGCTTCGACGCGGTGTCGCGCTCGCGCTCGCGCCGGGCCCGGCGCATCGCCGCGATCTCTTCGCGGTCGCGCAGCGCGGCGCCGGCCTTCTGCCCGCGCGCCGCGGCGACGGTCGTGGGCTGCTGCAGCGACGAGCGCCGGAAGATGCGACGGTGCCCCGAGCGCTTCTGCAGCACCGCGACGAGCGGCGCCGAGAAGAAGATCGAGTGATAGCCGCCCGAGCAGATGCCCACGAGCAGGGCGAAGGCGAAGTTCTGCAGCGAGGCGCCGCCGAACGCGAGCAGCGCCACCAACGTGATGACCACCGTGGCGAGCGTGTTCACCGAGCGCGTCATGGTCTGCAGGATCGACGTGTTGACGATCTCGTCGAACGGCTTGCCGTCCATGAGCTTCACGTTCTCGCGGATCCGGTCGAGGATCACGATCGTGTCCATGACCGAATAGCCGATGACCGTCAGGACGGCAGCGAGGAAGGCGTCGTCGACCCGCTTCCCGGCCAGCGCGTAGATCCCGATCATCATCAGTGAGTCGCGGACGAGCGCGACGACGCAGACCCAGCCGAAGATCAGGTTCCAGCCGAAGCGGAACGCGATGTAGACGAACTGGATCGTGATCGCGATGACGAGCGCCTCGAGCGCGCTCGTGAGGTATTCGTGCGAGAGCGACGGCCCGACGGTCGAGATCGACGACTTGTTCCAATTGACCGGCGCGAGGCCGTTCAGCATCGACTTGATCGGCGTGGAGTCGTTGCCGAAGTCGTGCTGCGTCTCGACGGTCCACCCTTCGTTGGGCAGGGTCCCCGCACTGCCGTCTTTCCCCGGCGTCGGCTGCATCTTCGCGCTGTTGACCTGCGCGTCGGTGACGCCGACCGTCTTCAGCCCGGCGACCAGCTGCGGCTGCGTGACCGGCTTCGTGAACGCGACCGTGATGTCGGTTCCGCCCGTGAACGAGAGCCCGAGCCGCAGCGGCGCGCCGGTCCGCACGAGGTTGAAGATCATCATCGCGATCCCGAGGCCGATGATGACGTACGAGATCGCCGAGACGATGCGGAACCATCCGACGACGTTCCAGTTCAGACGACGGAAGAACATCTAGTGCGCCTCCGCCGTGACGCCGCGCGCGGGCAGCGAGCCGGCCGCGCCGTACGCGGCTTTCGAGGTGACCAGATCGTTGTTGACGATCAGGTCCATGAAGAACCGCGTCACGACGACGGCGGTGAACAGCGAGAGCACGGTCCCCCAGAAGAGCGTGTACGCGAAGCCTTTCACCGTCCCGGTGCCCAGCATGAAGAGCACGCCGGCGCCGACGATCGTCGTGAAGTGCGAGTCGAAGACCGAGCTGAACGCGCGCTGGAAACCGATGCGCACGGCGGCGCGCAACGTCTTGCCGGCCCACAGCTCTTCTTTCAACCGCTCGAAGATCAGGACGTTCGCGTCGACGGCCATACCGATCGACAGCACGAAGCCCGCGATCCCCGGCAGCGTCAGCACCGCGTGCGCCGCCGACAGCAGCGCCAGCAGCATGAGCACGTAGATCATCAGCGCGACGTCGGCGAGCACGCCCGGCAGCCGGTAGACGAACGCCATGAACAGCAGCACGATCGAGAGGCCGATGATCGACGCGAGGAGCGACTTCTGCAGGTCGAGCTTGCCGAGCGTCGGGCCGACGTCTTCCTTCTCGATGATGCTGAGCGGCACGGGAAGCGCGCCGGCGTTCAGCTCGTTGGCGAGCGTCGCGACCTGGTCTTCCGTGAACGAGCCGTGGATCATCCCCTGATCCGAGATCACGCCTTCGATGGTCGCCCAGCTCATGAACTTCTTGTCGAGGAAGATCGTGAGCGCTTGGCCCATGTGATCGCGCGTCATGGTCGCGAACTTCGCGGGATTCTTCGTCCAGAAGTCGACCTGCGGTTCACCGCCCTGACCGAATCCCGGCGCGGCGCGCTTCAGCTCGGCACCGGTGTACACGATCGGCCCGCAATCCTTGTACGCTCCGTTCGGATCGTTTGCGTACTTCTTGTTCGACCCCGCCTTCTGCACGACGGGCATCGGACAGATCTTGAAGTCGAGCACGGCCGTCTCTTTGAGCAGCCGCTCGAGCTCGTCGGCGTTCTGCACCGCCGGCAGCTCGACGAGCAGCCGGTTCGATCCGGACTTGGAGATGATCGGCTCGGAAACGCCCATCCCGTTGATGCGGTTCTCGATGACGAGCTGCACCTGGTTCTGCACGTCCGCGGTGATCTGCGGCACGTCTTTCGTCGTCTCGAGCTGGAGCAGAACCCGCGCACCGCCCTGCAGGTCGAGGCCGAGGTGGATCTTCTTCTGGATGGGCGTGATCGCCCAAGCGCAGAGGCCGACCAAGGCCAATAGGAGGACCGCCTGAAGCGGCCTCTTCAGCTTATTCCACATAACCGGATTCCGGGGAAGGGGAGAACCCCCGGATCGTAGCATGGGCCCCGGACAGCGTCAAACCGCGCTGGGGAGGGACCGCTGGAGTGACCGATGCCAAGGGCGTCGATGCCGGCCTTCTGCAGACGCGCTACCGCCTCACCAAGCAGCGCGCGGCGATCCTGCGCGCGCTCGAAGGCGGCGCTCACCTGACCGCGGAGGCGATCCACGAGCGGGTGCGCGCCGAGCTGCCCGCCGTGAGCCTCGGAACGATCTACCGCACGCTCGACATCCTCCGCGCGATCGGGCTCGTGCAGGTCTTCGCGTACGGCGGAGCGGCCCGCTACGAAGCCGCCCTGGACAAGCATCATCACCTCGTCTGCGTGAGCTGCAGCGAGATCGTGAACGTTCCCTCGCCGCAAGTCGCCGCGGTCGCCCTCGCGATCGGGCAGGACAACCGCTACACGCAGATCGACGCCGCGCTCGTCGTCACGGGACGCTGCGCGCGCTGTGCCGGGCTCGCGCGGAACGGTCTCGGTTAGCCGAACACCGGAGTGATGGTCGCCGATCCCCTCCTCGTCGCGCCGCGCCGGCCGTTCTGGCGCGCGCTCGGACTGTTCGCCGTGGCGTTCGCGGTCGGGTTCGTGGCGTCCACGGTCGCCGTGCTCATCGAGATGATCGCCGGCGTTCGCTCGAGCGCGCTGCGCAACGCGACCGGCGCGCCGCTGCAAGGCGCGCTCATCGCCTTCGAGCTGTCGATGGCGGCGCTCGTGCTGTGGCGGCTGCCCGCGATGACGGGACTGAATCTCCGCGAGCTGGGGCTGCGGCGCCCGCGCGGCCGCGACTGGCGGGTGTTCGGCTACGGAGTGCTCGGGCTCGTCGGCGTGCGCGTGGTCATCGCTGTGCAGCTCGCGCTGCTGCACCAGTCGGAACACCGCCAGGCCGGGTTCGAGACGATCCACCTGGGCAGCCCGCTCGACGTCGTGCTGACGTTGGCGGCGCTGGTCGTCGTCGCGCCGTTCGCCGAGGAGCTGGTCTTTCGCATGACGCTGTTCCGCACGCTCGCGCAGCGTCTTCCGGTGTGGCTGGCGGTCGCGATCTCGGCCTGCGTCTTCGCCGGTTTCCACATGGACGCGCTGCTCTTCGTCGGGCTCGCGCTGTTCGGCGCGGTTCTCGCGCTGTGCTATCGCGCCAGCGGCTGCATCGTGGTGTCGATGCTGCTGCACGCCTGCAACAACGCGCTGGGCGCGCTCGGCATCATCTACCTGGCCCGCTGAGCCGCGCCGCGTCAGCCGTTCAGCGCGGGCGCGTCGCCGGAGCCGCCCGTCAGCGCGCCGGCGTCGCGGCGCTGCTCGAGATACGCCTTCGCCTTGCCGACCTCGGTGCCGAGCGCGTCGACGGTGCGCTCCATCGACGAGAGCGCGCGCACGCGGTAGTCCGCCATCCCGTCGATGGTGGCGCGAACGTTCGCGAAGGCTTCACGCAGCTTGTCGATCTCGATGGTCGGGTTCGTCGCGCCCTCCTGAATGCGCGTCGCGTTCTGCTTGAGCATCTGCGACGTCGAGAGGATCAGATTCGAGGTCGTCGAGCGCATCGCGTCGATCTGGTCGAGGACCAGCTTCTGATTCGCGAGCGCCTGCGCGACGGTGACCGCGGTCTTCAGAGCGGCGACCGTCGTCGTCGTGGCGCGATCGACGCCTTTGACCAGCTCGGCATTGTTGCGCTTGATCAAGTCCAGCGCCATGTAGCCCTGCACGTTCACCGCGAGCTGCGTGGCGATGTCCTGCTGCTTCTGACGCGCGGCGAAGAGGACGTCTTCCTGCAGCGCGCGCGCCCGTTCGGGATCCGTCGCCTGCAGCTGCTCGACCTCGCGCTGCACCGCGTCGCCGATCGCGCGCGCGAGGTAGCCGTGCTGCTCCAGCTCGCCCATCAGCGACCACATCGTCGACTTCTCGGTCTCGATCGCGGCGTTGTCGCGCAGCAGCTCGTCCTTGCCGTGCCGCAAACCCTCGATGATCGCGTTCAGGTGCCCCTGCGACGACTCGTAGCCGCGGAAATAGTCGCGCAGCTTGTTGCCGAACGGCACCATCCCGAGCAGCTTCTTCGCGCCGCTGAGGTTCTGCTGGGCGGGATCGAGCTTCTCGACCGTCGCCCGCAGATCGAGGAGCGTCTTCGCGACCGGCGCGCCTTCGTCCAGCGTGCGCATCGCGCGGGTCGGGCGGTCGAGCATCCGGCTCGCGATGCCCGACGAGCGCTCGATCTCGACGTTGCCGAGCGTCTCGAGCTGCCGCACGCGCTCCTTGAACTCGGGGCTCTCGGGCGCGAGCCGGGCGACGTCGCTCGCGATGCGCTGCGCGTCGGCGTCGAGCTCGGCGCGCCGGTCGGGAGCGACGGGAACCTTTCCGATCGCCTCGGACGCGGCGACCGGGGCCACCGGCTCGGGCGGGGTCAGCATCGGCGGCTGCAGCGCGTCGTCGGCCATCGGGCTCCTTCTCTCAGAGGTCGTTGACGTTCAGCGCTTTCGGCGCGCCCGTCAGGTAGCGGTCGACGACCGCGTTCGGATCGTACGACGGGCGTGGACGGATCGCCGGTCGCCTCCTGGATCGCCTCCATGCCTTGCGTGATCCCGCCGATCAGGTCGCCCAGGCTCGAGAAGAGGTCGCCGAAGCCGCCCACGGTCTCAGTCGTTCAGCCCGACCTGGAACGTCAACGGAACGGTCTTCGGCTCGCCGCGCTTCTCCACCGACGTCCCGATCGCCATGAACTCGATGACGTGCGGGCTCCAGATGTGCGTTTTTTCCACGATCTGCATTCCGATGATGCCGTCGGAGCCGTGCGCCTCGGCCTCCGCCTGCATGCGCGACATCGCGAGCTCGCGCGCGTCGTAGATCGCCTCGGTGTAGTTGTTCAGCTCGATGTTGTTTCCGATCGTGCGCATCGCTTGCATGAAGCCTTGGTGCGCGATGTGGTAGACGCAGTTCCCCAGCACGAGCTCGCGCGGAACGTATCCCGTGGACGATACGAGCTTGTAGAAGTCTTGCACGGAGAAGTCGGACGTGAACGGCTTGTTGTCGTGCGTGCGCCACGACGTGTCCGACCCCGGCCCTTTCACCGCGGTGCCGACGGCGGTGAACTCCAGCGCGTTCTCCGCCCAGGCGTAGCCGCCCACCTCGAGCCGTACGCCGACGATCCCGTCGGCGCCGAGCACGTCGGCTTCTTCTTCCATCCGTCCCATCGCGAGCTCGCGCGCCTCGTACATCGCGGCGCTCAAGTACGTCAGCTCCTGGTTCTGGTAGAAGTTGCCGTACTGAATCCCGACGTGGTAGATCGAGCTGCCGAGGACGAGGCCCAGCGGACGCCACCCCATCTGCTCGAGCAGCACGAACTCCGATACGGAGAGATCGCTCGTGAAGAGCGGCTGCCCCCCCTCGCCGCGCATCCGGCGCAGACGAGAGACCGCATCGAGCGGGACGCCGCCTTGGGTGGTGCGCACGTCTGACTGCTGCGCGCGCTGCTGGTTGCCGATGCCGAAGAATCCCATCATGCCTCCCTGAAGAGCCGGGTGAGCGTGTCGCGAGCCGTTCGCTCGCGCTCGACGTACGCGGTCAGATCGTCGATCAGCGCGCGCGTCCACTCGCCCACGTCGACGGCGAGCGTCTTGTTCTTGATCCCGCGCAGGTAGCGCGTCACCGTCGCCTCCACGCCGCCCCGCGCGGTGAGCTGCAGGGCGTAGCGCAACAGGTCGCCGCCCGCGCGCGGCACGTCGAGCGCGATCGCTTCGACCGGGCCGCGGCCGAAAAAGCCGCCGCGCTGGACGCTCGCGATCGCGGGAAACGCCGCCGTGAGCTGCGCGCCCGCACGTTCGACGAGCGCGCGTGCGTCGCCGCCGGCGTCGCGCTGCAGCGTGTCGAGCATGCGGCGCACCAGCGTCGCGGGCGCCGCCGTCGCGGGCTCCACGTTTTGCGGAGCTTCGGGAAGGGTCTCCAACGCGCCGAAGCGCTCGCTCAGGAACGCGCCGTTCGCGGCGAGCGCCGTCTGTACGGCTTCGCTCAGCACGGCGAGCCGCTGCGCGGTCGCGCGCTCCAGCAGGCGAAGCTGTTCGACGAGCATCGTATCGGCGGTCGCGTCGCGGCGTGCCGGCGGCACGTCGAGATACGCCTTGATCGTGTCCGGCAGATACCGGCGCTCGGTCTCGCGCAACGCGTAGCCCGCCTCGTCGCCGCCCGACTGCGCGAGCAGCGGCTCGGCCTGCGAGAGGAGCGCCTCGATCCGCGCGACGAGCGTCTCCGCCTCGGCCGGCAACGCGTTCACGCCGCGATGTACCGAGCCGTCGTCCCGATGTTGCACGTCGTCGGATACTACGCCGCGCCGGTCGCTCGATCTTGGCACGAGCGCCGCCGCGCAAGCTCGCGACGCAGCGACTCCTCGCCGCGCGCCATCGCCCAACGATGGTTCGCCGAGAACACCGGCTTGAGCGCCCACGAGAGCGCCCGAAACAGCGGCTTCTCCGCGACGACGTTCCAGTCGTAGGCGACCTCGACGTCCGGGCCGTCCTGGCGCCAGCTCCACACGCCGGTGCCGGCGAAGTCGCCCCAGCACCGGATGCGCGATCCGCCCGGGCTTACCGATTCGACGCGAAAGCACCAGCGGAGCCGGTACGGCAACAGCCCCTTCGTGTCGAGCCGCACGACGCGTCCGACGCCGTCCGGCTCTCCGGGCTCGAGCACGTCGACGCGAAGGTAGACGTCGGGCCACCAGCGGGGGAGGGACGGCGCGTCGCTCAGGATCTCCCGAACGTCGTCCACCGTCCCCCTCACACGCCAGCGCGTCACGAGATGATAGGCGTTGCTCGGCACGTCATCCGTGCCGTACCCTCCTGCGCTACGGACCTGCCGCGAGCGCCGAGGGTCCGGCGATGGAGCCCGGCGGAACGGGGAAGCTCCGCACGGGCGTCGCCGCACCGTTCGCCTCGGCGCCGAACGTGTCGACGCGGTCGTCGTGCAACACCACGAGCGAAGACCCCGGTCCGATCGCGAGTGACATCGGATACGTGAACGATCCGGTGATGACGCGCGATGGAGCGGTGCCGGGCTGTGCCGTCGAGAGGAACGCTTCGATCTTCATCGGCGCACCCGGCGACGGCGTCTGCGCGCCGGTCGCGCTGAGACCGACGTACACGATGCCTTCGGGTGTGACCGCGAGGCCTTCTTCGAACGGGCCGCTCGATGCGGTCGACCCGAACCAGCGCGAGACGGGGGCGCGCATGTAGTACGTCTCTTGCGGATCGCCGAAATCTCCGGCTTCCCGATCGTAGACGCTCACGGCGCCGCTCCAAGGGGAAGCGACGTAGCGATCGCCGATCGCGTCGACGCCGAGACCGGTCCCGCTCGCCGTCACTTCCTGCGTGCACGGCGTGGAGCCGCCGACGCCGATTCGCTCGATCGCGCCTTGGTCGAAGTAGCCCGAGTCGAGCATGTCGACGCTGTTGCACCAGCTGTTGAACGCGACCGCCGAGATCGTCCCGCCCGACGTGGCGCCGAGGTACGTCGTCGCGCCGTTCGCCGCGGTCGAATAGCTGTACACGTTCGCGACGTTTCTCTGGTCGTTCGGCGGCGGCGTGCCTTGCGCCACGACCTCCAGCGCGCCGGTCGTCCCGTCGGCGGCGACGCCCCGCGCCGTACCCGTCACGGAGACGATCCGCGCGGGGTTCGTGTTCCCGTTGGCCCCCGCGGGGAACGCTTCGACGCGATTGGGATAGGCGACGTAGAAGGTCGACACCGGTCGCGAGGTGGGGACGGCGATGCCCGGACCCGGAGCGACGACGAATTTCGGCACCGTCGTGCTTGCCGGGTTGAACGGCGCCGGCAGCGTGACGTCGGCGAGCTCCTTGCCGATGAGCTTCGAGCCCGCCGCGAAATCCGCGTAGACGTTCACGAATGCCATTCCGCCCATCGGGTTTCCCGTGACGGAAGCGACGTAGACTTGGCCGTTCGCGTCGACGGAGAGCGCCGAGTTCGACCACAGCAGACCGGTGATCGCGCGTGCGGGCGTCGGACCGTTCGATCCGTTGACGAACGCGTTGAGCGTCGCATTGCCCGGACTCGGCGAGGTCAGCACGTAGACGGTTCCGTCGGGTGCGACGGCGACCGCGACTTCATCGAGATCGCTGGTCTTGATCTCGCGGATCGCCGAGTTGTACGACGTCGCGCCGGCGGTCAGAACCCGTACGCCGGTCTGGTCCGTATGCGCGACGTACAGCCGGCTCTGCCGATCGGCCGCGACGTCCGAAACGTTGTAGCCGAGCGCCAGCGTACGGATCGGTGAGCCGCCGCCGGCATACGCGTACGTCGACAGCGTCGCCGCGCCGAACACGGCGGGCTGCTTCGTCGCGGCGCTCGCCAGCACGTCGATGCCGTCGGCGACGAGCACGACTTCTTGCGGGTGTCCGCTGCCGCTGATCACGCGCTCCGGTGCGGACGCGCTGGTCGCACCCGGCGCATAGACGAACAACGTCCACGCCGGCGTCGTGGTCTGCTCGTTGAATCCGGCCAGCACGTACACGGAGCCGTCGCTGCCCACGGTCAGTGCGCGCGTCGTACCCTGTGAGGCCGACGAGGGCAGCGTCACGCCGCCGTACTCGCCGTACGCGAGAAAGGCGATCGCCTGCGGCGACCCGCCCAAAGCGTACCAGATCGTCGCCGCGGTCGCAGTCGCATTCGACGCGTCCGGATGCGCGAGGTGCGAGCCGTTCGAGACGGCGGACGGATCGCGCGGCACGGCCGCGTGCATCGCTCCACCGCCGCATCCTGCAAGCGCGAGCGACAGCAACGAGACGACGACGATCGAACGGCGCACGGACACCTCCTGTGACGTAAAGACGGCGCGCGTCGGCGCACCCCGTGGGACCTTTCCCCGCGAGGCGCAGCCGTCCGGCGCGTCGGACGTCCCGAAGGGAGCGGGACCTTGGTCCCAGCGCGCATGGCGACGCGCGGCGCTACGTCTCCGGCGCCGGCGTCCGAAGCACCCCGGCGGGGCTGAGCTCGATCTCGGGCGGCAGCTCGCCGTAGGCGTAGACCGCGACGCCGGGAACAGCGCGCTCCAGAAACTCGGCGAGCAGCGGGCGCAGCGGCGCGGTCACGACGACGGCGTGCGGCGTGCATGACGCATCCGCGGCGTGCCGCGCCGCCGCCTCGCGCACGTGCAGCGCGGTGCGCGGGTCCGGTGCAAGGCCCCCGTCCGGCGTCCACATGCGCGCGAGCTCGCTCTCGAACGCCGGATCGAGGATCAGCGGGCGCAGGCGCGCTACGCCGTCGCGCCGGAGCTGCAGCGGGACGACGACACGGCGCGCCGCCTCGGCCAGCTCGCGCGGTTCGCGGCTCGCGGCCGCGGCGTCGACGAGCGCCTCGAACACCGCGACCGGGTCGCGCGGCCACGCACGCTCGCGGAGCAGCATGCACAGCGCGCGGTGCGCGAGCGGCAGCGGCAGCGTCTCGCCCCCGACGTCCTTCATCACCGACGGCACCGTCGCGCGCAAGTGCTCGATGAGCGTCTGCAGCTCTTGCCGGCCGAACAGCTCGGCCGCGTGCGTGCGCGCGACCTCGGCGAGATGCGATCCGAGGATCGAGATCGCGTCGAACGTCAGCGCGCCGGCGCGCTGCGCGCGCTCGCGGTCGGCGTACGGGATCCAGCGCGCCTCCAGACCGTACACCGGCTCGCGCGCCGGCTCGCCTCCGACGCCACCGAGCACGTCCGGCGCGGCGACGGCGACGAGGGCATCGAGCCGCACGACGCCCTGCGCCACGACGCGATCCCGCACGCGCAGCGCGTAGGTGCGCGGATCGCGCAGCGGATCGTCGCGCAGCCGCACGCCGGGGATGACGATCCCGATCTCCGCCGCGACGGCGCGCCGCACGTCGGCGACGCGATCGAGGAGCGCCTCGCAGTTCGGCGGCGCGAGCAGTCCGTACAGCTCGGCGCCGACGTCGATTGAGAGCGCGTCGACGCCGACGACGGCAAACGCCGTTTCCGGACGACGAACCGCTTCGCGCCGGCGCTGCTCGCGCGCCGCTCGCGCGTGCGCGTCCGCTTCCTGCTTCCGCCGATCGGCCAGCAGCGCTCCGCCGAACGCGACGATCCCGAGGCTCGCGAAGAGCGGCGCCGGGAACGACGGCACGAACGCGAGCGCAAAGACCAGCGCGGCCGCCGTGCGCAGCACGTCGGGGCGCGCGATCAGCTGCGCCGCGAGGTCCACGCCCAGCGCGCCTTCTCCCGCGACGCGCGTGACGATCAGGCCCATCGCGGTCGAGATCAGAAATGCCGGGAGCGTGGTCAGCAGCGCGTTGCCGATCGAGAGAATCGCGAACGTCTGCAGCGCCTCGAGCGGCGGCATCGCGTCGTAGAGCGCGCCGACCACGACGCCGCCGACCAGGTTCAACACGACGATCACCAGCGCCGCGATCGCGTCGCCCTTCACGAACTTTCCGGCGCCGTCCATCGCGGCGTAGAAGTCCGCTTCGCGCTGCACCGCGGCGCGCTTGCGCCGGGCCGTGTCTGCGTCGAGCAGCCCCGCGTGCAGGTCGGCGTCGATGGCCATCTGCTTCCCCGGCATCGCGTCGAGCGTGAACCGCGCGCAGACTTCCGCCACGCGCTGCGCGCCGTTGGCGATGACGACGAACTGGATCGTGACGAGAATCGCGAAGACGATCAGGCCGACGACGACGTTGCCGCGCACCACGAATGCGCCGAAGGCGGGGATCAGGGCACCCGCGCCGCCGGCGAGGTGGCCCTGCGTGAGGATGAGGCGCGTCGCGCTGACGTCGAGCGAGAGCCGGAAGAGCGTGGCGAGCAGCAGCGATGGTGCGAAGGCGGAGAACTCGAGCGGCTCTTCGACGCGCAGGCTGATCAGCAGCACCACCGCCGAGCCGAAGATGTTCGCGGCGAGCAGCGCGTCGAGCAGCGGCGGCGGGAGCGGGACGATCAGGATTGCGACGACGCCCAGGACGGCGAGCGCGAACGCCGACGTCAGCCGCGCTCGCACGTCAGCAGCCCTTCGCGCGCGAGCGAGGCGACGATCTGCGCGACGGCGACGTACGTCTCCGCCGGGATCGGACGGCCGTTCTCCCCCGACGCGTACAGCAGACGCGCGAGCGCGACGTCCTCCACCAGCGGGATGCTGCAGGCGCGCGCGAGCGCCTTGACGCGCTGCGCGGCCTCGTCGAGTGCACGCACGAGGATCGTCGGAACGGGCACGTGGGGCGGCGCGTAGCGGAGCGCGACCGCGACGTGCTCCGGGTTCACGACGACGAACGAAGCGTCGCGCGTGCGCGCGATCGCGCCGCGCAACATCATCCGGTGAGCCGTCTTGCGCCGCGCCCGCGCCTGCGGATCGCCTTCGTTCTCTTTCGTCTCGCGCTTCAGCTCGTCGAGCGACATGCGCAGCCCGCGCAGCCAGCGCCGCCGCGCGAGCGCGTAGTCGGCGATCGCGAACCCGGCTCCGACGGCGCAGCATGCGCACCACGCGGCGAGCGACGTCCGCGCGACGACGTCCGCCGCAGCGGCGCCCGGAGAATCGGAGGCGGCCGCGGCCGCCACCGCGCGGCTCGCGAGCGGCAGCATGGCGGCGAGCGCGACCGCGAACGCGAGCACCGCGCGCGCCGCTCCGACCGCCGCTTCCGCGCCGGCCATCCGGCGCACGCCCGCGAGCGGATCGAGCCGTTTCCACTCGACGTGCGGAAGCGAAAGGTGCACTCCGCCGCCCTGAAGCACCGCGCACGCCGTCGCGGCGAGCGCGGCGCACAGCGCAGGAGCGAGCGCCGCCATGGCAAGGATGACGAGCGCGCCTGCGTTCGCGGGAAAGGCGTCGGCGCCGGAACGATCCAGCACGATCGCACGTACGCCTGCGGCGGTCTCGCGCACGGCGTCAGCCGCCGCGCGCGCGCCCGGCGGAACGGCGAGCGTCGCGGCTGCGATCGCGCCGGCGAACGCCGCGGCCGCGGCGAGCTCGTTCGATCGCGCGACGTTTCCGTCGCGACGCGCGCGCCGCCGGCGTGACGGCGTCGGCTCGAAGCGCTTGTCGTCGCTCACGCGGTCAGCGCGTCCACGGGACGACGAGCCAGGGATGCCCGCCGACGCGCGCGACGACCGGCAGCGCGACCACCGTCACGATCAACGCGGCGGCGAACACCGCGGGAAACGCGAGCGTCACGCTCGCGAGCCGCGGAACGATGCGCGTGACGCCGGCGAGCGCCAGCTGCAATGCGGCGGCAACCGCGATCGCGGGCGCGGCGACGAGCAGCGCGGCGCGCAGGATCGTCTGCGGGAGCGCGAGCGCGTAGACGCTCCAGGCGTGCGGGTCGACGAGCCCGCCCGACGGCACGTGGGCGAACGACTCGGCGAACGCGTCGACGACGGGCACCCAGCCGTCCAGCAGCACGTACGCCGCGAGGAACGCCGCCGACCAGAGCCGCCCGAACGCCTGCGCGCTCGTGACTTTGGCGCCCGGCACGCTGCCGCGCACGCCGAGATAGTCGTCGATCGTGCGTCCCGCGAAGTACGCGCCGTCGTACAGCAGCGCGGCGCCGAAGCCGATCGCCGCGCCGGTCGCCGCTTCGCTCGCAACGGCGAGCGTGAACGTCGCGAGATCGAACGCCTTCACGTGCGCGCCGAACGGCGCGCTCGCCGGCGAGTTTCCGACGGCACCGGCGCTCGGCGCGACGAGCCCCGCGAGCGCGAGCGCGAGTCCCGCGCGGACCATCGGCGGCACGGAAGGGTGCGAGAACCCCGGTGCGCGCGCGACGAGCCCCACGGCCCGCGCGAAGACGAGCAGATCGAGCTGCGTCATCCGCGCGCGAGCTCGGCGCTGCGCGCGACGATCTCGTGAAGCAGCTGCGCGCACAAGCCGATCCCGAAGCGGCCGAACAGCGCGACGAGCGCTCCGACGGCGAGCATCTTCGGAAGCAGCGTGAGCGTCTGCTCCTGCACTTGCGTCGCCGCCTGCACGACGGCGACGCACGCGCCGACGAGGGTCGCGGCGATGAGCACGGGCAGCGCGAGCAGCGCGGTGACGATCAGCGCTTCACGCAGCAGCGCATCGAACAAGTCCACGCGCACAGCATAGCCGGCGCGCGTTGCCGCCCCGTGTCGGCGATCAGTCCGCGGCGTTCACCACGCGCGGCGCGCCGCTTTCAGCGCCGAAACGACGGCGCGCGTCGCCGGCGAGCGATTCAGGGTGTAGAAGTGCACGCCGGGCGCGCCGCGCGCGAGGAGGTCGGCGACCTGCAAGGTCATGTACGCGACGCCGAGATCGACGATCGCCTGCGGATCGTCGCGCCGCGCTTCCAGCTCGGCTCGCAGGCTGGGCGGGATCGCCGCTCCGCACATCCGCGTGAAGCGGTCGATCTGCTCGTAGTTCGTGATCGGCATGATGCCCGGAAGGATGGGGACCGTGATTCCCCACTGGCGCGCGCGATCGACGAACTCGAAGTAGCGCGCGTTGTCGAAGAAGAGCTGTGAGACGAGGAACTCGGCGCCCGCGCGCGTCTTCGTGCACAGCGCGGCGAGGTCGGCGTCGAGGCTCGCCGCCTCCGGATGTTTCTCCGGATAGCACGCGCCGCCGACACAGACCTTGAACTCGTGCTTCACGAGCGCGACCAGATCGCTGCCGTAGCGCAGCCCGTTCTCGACGGGCACGAAGGTTGTCGAGCCGCGCGGCGGGTCGCCGCGCAGCGCCATGACGTTCTCGATGCCGCCGCCGCGCAGGTCGCGCAGCACGTCGCGGAGATCGTCCACCGTCGAGCCGGTGCACGTCAGGTGGGCCATCACCTCGAAGCCCGCCTCGCTCCGCAGCCGCTTCGCGAGATCGACGGTGCGGCTGCGCGTCGATCCGCCCGCGCCGTACGTGATCGAGACGAAGCCGGGATCGAGCGGCTTGAGCGTCTCGACCGTCGCGAACAGATTCCGCTCTGCCTCGTCGTCCTTCGGCGGGAAGAACTCGAACGAGAAGAAGGGCCGCTGCCGGTGCAGCTTCTCAGCGATCCTCACGCCCGGCTGCTTCGCCTTCGCTCTCGCGGCCCCGCCGTCGAACTGTCCACGACGGCCGTTCCGCCGATGCGTGGACGCTCGAACCGTCGGAGGCGCTGACCCGGCGGGCCGCGGCCGCCGCGCGCGCCGGTTCAGCGGAAGCTGCGCACGACGCCGTCGCAGACCAGCGCCCAGCCGTCGACCGTCACGAACAGCAGCAGCTTGCACGGGAGCGAGATCACCGGCGGGCTCAGCATCATCATCCCGAGCCCCGTGAGGATCGCCGCGACGGCGAGATCGATCGCGACGAACGGCAGATAGAGCGCGAGTCCGATCGCAAACGCCGCCCGCAGCTCGCCGACGACGAAGGCCGGGACGACGACGGTCAGCGGTGCGTCGCGCGGCGCCTCGTCCTCGGGCCGCCGCCCGAGGCGCGCGAAGACGCGGAGATCGCGGGCCTTCGTCTGCCGCAGCATGAACGCGCGCAGCGGCACCGCGGCACGCGCGAGAAACGCCGACTGCGACAGCCGCCCGGCGGCGTACGGCGCGAGCGCGTCGCGGTGGATCGCGTCGAACGTCGGCGCCATCACGACGCAGGTCAACACCAGCGCCAGACCGGTGAGGACCGTGTTCGGCGGCAGCGTCGCGGCGCCGATCGCCGAGCGCACCAGCGAGAGCACGACGACGATCCGCACGAACGACGTGGAGAGCACGAGCACGAATGGCGCCAGCGAGAGCAGCGTGAGCCCGGCGAGCACGTCCAGCGGCAGCGTCGCCCGCCCGTGACTCGCGATCCGCAGCAGGTCGTCCATCGCTCGATGATGCGCGCTCGCCGATGACCGTCACGTCGCCATAACGTTGCCGCGCTGAGTCGGAGCCGGCGAGCGCCCGAGCGGGCCCGCGGCTACTGGGGCTTTTCGATCAGCTCGGTGACGCGGACGCCGAAGTTCTCGTCGATCGCGATGACTTCGCCGCGGGCGACGAGACGGTCGTTGACGAGCAGGTCGACCGGCCCGCCGGCCAGGCGGTCGAGCTCGACGACGGAGCCCGTGCCGAGCTTGAGGATGTCGCGGACGAGCATCTTGCACGTGCCGAGCTCGGCCGTCACCTTCAACGGCACGTTCATCAGCATGTCGAGATTCTTGCCGGGCTCGGTCATGATCACGGGTGCGTGGCTCCGACGACGTCGTGGACGAGGAAGGCCGCGCGGCCACCGGCGGCGCCCGCGGTTCCGCGGGCCACCGGCTGTGCGGCGACGGTGAGATGTGCGGGCGCGCCGACCTTGGTTGCTAGCTTCACGACGTCTCCCGGCCGCAGCGCGACGATCGCAGCTGCGTCCATAGTTCCTTCGGCGAAAACGGCTCGCGCCTCAAGCGGGACCGGATCGAGGGCGGCCGGGGCCAGCGCGCCCGCCGGCCCCGGATCGGGCAGATCGCGGGCGATCGCGATCCCGAGCGTGAGCGGCACCGGGGCGCGGACCCGCAGGTCGACGTAGGCGACGCACGGCGGCGCCTCGTGCGGTTGAACGGGCCGCGAGCCGCCGTGCCGCTCGGCGCACAACGGGTCGCATGCCGCGGCGCAGCGGGCGGCGATCCGCTCCAGCGCGTGCAGCTCGAGCGCGGAGCACGCGCCCTCTGGGAGCGACTCGCCCTCGCCGAACGCGCGCAGCACGAGCCGTCGCGCGTCGGCACGCGGGAGCACGATGACCACGTCCGTCTGCCGTCCGCGCGTGAGGTAGAGCAGCGCGTCGGCCGCGAGCAGCCGCCACGCCTCCGCACCGATCCGCGCCGGCTCGCCGAGGACGATCTCGCACGGCTCGCCGAGCAGCTCACGCAGCGTTTCACGGATCCCGTTCGCGACGAGGCATGCTGCGGAGAGCGGGATCGACGAACGCGGCACGAACCGGAGCCGCCGCACGCGCGAGCGGCGCGGACCGAACGTCGCATCGGCGATCACCGGACGAGGTCCACCGCGGTCTTGTCGGCGTGCGCGCGCGTGCGCATCACCGCGCCCATCGCCTCGAACGCGCGATACGCTTCGTCGAGCCGCGCGACGCCGCCGATCACGTCGATCGAGCCCGCGTCGCGGCTGGACGCGGCCAGCATCGGAAACGTGCCGTCGGCAGGCGTTCCGAGATGCGGCACCACGCCGGCCGGCGCGGCGGCGCGGGTCGCGTCGAGCCGCTGCGGATGCGTACCGGCGGGAAAACGCGCGAGCGCGACGCGTCCGAGCACGACGCGCTCCACGCCGCGCGCGCCGGTGCGCGGATCGATCGCGGCGCGCGTGTACGCGATCGTTCCGTCGGGTTCGATTCGCGCATCACGGGCGCGTCCCAGCGCGCGATCCGTCTCCGGCACGCGCAGCGGCACCGGAACCGCGCCGCGCGCGTCGCCGCCCGGATAGCCCAGGACGTCGGCGCCGTCGCGCGTGCGCAGCACGCCGTCGTCGAGACGCAGCTCGCCGTCGCGCACGTACGCACGCTTTCCGTCGGAGCCGCGGATCACGAGCCAGGCGTCGGGCGGCGGAACGACGTCCAGCGGTTCCGTCGACGGGACGACGTGCGGGGCGGTCCGCACGTCGTCGTTCCGCGGCAGCGCGCCCGACCGATACAGGTCCTGGAGATCTTCGGCACGCGCGGCGACGCGCTCGTAGGCGTCGACCGCCGAAAAGCCCGCCACGCTAGGCCGCCTCGGCGCGGAAGCCGCGGCCGGCGAGCGCGAACCGCGCGTGCGCCAGCGCGCGCTCGACGCGCGGGCGGACGTCGGGCGCGCAGACGGCCACGACGCGTGTGCGGCCTTCGTTCGCGCGGACGACCAAATGCACGCGCCGGTCCCCGCACCGCACTGTGAACGAGGCATCGCGGCCCGCGCGGCCGCGAAGCTCCCGTTCGATACGACGCGGGAATGCTGCCGCGGCCCATCGGCGCTCCTCGGAGGATCGTAGGCCTCGCTCGCGCACGGGGTTCACCTCACGCGGATCGCCGCTTTCTCCGCGTTGCGCAACTGAAGCCCGCGCATGCGCCGGCAGCTGCGCGGCTTTCGGCGCCGGTCGTTCCGCGGCGCCCCCGGTCCGCGCGTGCGCGGCGATCGCCGACGATCGCATCGGCTCGACGCGCGCCGTGCGCGCGCGCGGTCGCGGCGGTTCGCGCTCGGCGAGATGGAGCGCGCTGTACCAAGCTTGCGAGAGCGCGCGGCGGTCGGTCCAGGCGAGCTGCGTCGTGAGGACCTCGACGCCGGTCGTGGGATTCTGCATCGGTCGTCCCTCCGACGCAACGGTAGCGCGGCCGGCGTGACGTCCGCGTTACCGCTGCATTGCCGGAGCATGATCGCCGCGGCGTGCCGATAGGAGCTTTACCGAGCGTGCGAGACCGTGCGGCTCCTACCGTCGTCGAAGTCGGGCGCGGGCGCGAGGTACATCGCCGCGTTCGCGAGATCGAAGGTCGCGACGAAGTTCCGCAGCATGCCGAGTCCGACGTTCCCGGCGTCGACGCGGTCCGCGAACGCGCCGCTTTTCGCGAGGACGACGTCGACGTCGCGGTGGTACAGGTCGTAACCGGCGATCCGCAGGTCGTCGAGCGAGGCACGGTACGTCGCGTTCGCGCCGCCGATGCCGTAGTTCCACGACGAGCGGTCGGGCGAGAACGGGACGACCCCCGGGTGCGCTTCCACGAACGGGCGGTAGATCAGCATCTCGGCGCTGTTCCCGGTGTCGACGATGAACGGCGCGTCGAGCGTCCCGTTCACGCGCAGCGTCGCTTCGGCGAGCTCCCGGTCGACGTCGAGGTCCACGTGCGTGCCGCGCGGCGTGAACGAGCCCGGGGCGCCGAAGCGCAGCACGTGGCGATCGAAGTCCATCTCGACCAGGGCCGAGGCGAAGAACGGGTAGCCGAGGATCCCGTCGAACCGCATCCCGCCGCCGAGCGTCTTTCCGATGTCGAGCGACGAGACGACGACGTCGTTCATCGTCGCGCCGTCGATGGCGATCTGCGGGAGACGCGCGAGCCGCAGTCCGCCGGTGCGGGCCGCGCCGCGCACTTCGAGCGCGCCTTCGCCGTCCACGCCGGCGGCCTTCAGCACCGAGCCGTCGACCAAGATCGACTGCGCGCCGGTGTCGAGCAGGAAGAACCAGTCGCGGTTCGCGATGCGCACGGTGACGCCGACGTGTCCGGCCCGCTCGACGAGCGGAACGACGTGGACGCGATCGGTCGCGAGCAGCGTCGGCGCGAGCGGAGCGAACGCCGCGCGGTCGACCGGAACGCCGAGCGTCACCGACGTGGTCTGCTGCGTCGTGTCGAAGCGATGATCCCCGTCGGTGAGCACGTTGCGAAACGCGATCGCGTGCCCGTCCACGGTACGCCAGTCGGAGAAGTCGACGTACGCGGGACCGTCGCCGTCGAGATACTCCTCGCGCAGCGGCAGGCCGCTCGAGGGATCGAGCCACAGCGTCTCGGGCTCGCCGCCGTTCGCCGCGACGCGCAGCTTCCACGCGTGCACACCCGCGACGTCGCCCCAGCCCGCGAAGTGCGCCAGCTCCGGGTGCCGCACGATGTCGCCCGAATCGATCAGCTCTTCGGTGAGCGCGCGACGGCGCAGATAGCCTTTCAGCTCGCGGACGTTGCCGTTCGCGTTGCGCGCGAAGAGCCGGTCGCCCAGACGCAGCATCGTGTCGTGGCTCGGCCCGAGCACGTCGTCTTCGCGCTCATCGGACCCGTCGCGCACGATGCGAAACGTTCCGTCGAGCCCTTCCCCCGAAAGCGTCCCTTCGGCCACCAGCGTGCCGACGTCGCTCGCATGCGTGGCGCGCTCGTACGCGGCGAGGATGGTCGGGACGGGGACGGCGGGATCGTCCGCCGAGACGCCGGGCACGCCGGCGAAGAGCACGAGCGCGGCGCTAGCCGCCGCTGCTGCGATACTTCTGGAACGACGAAAGGACGTTGTCGACGTAATTCCGGGTCTCGGCATACGGGGGGACGTCACCGTACTTCTCCACGGCTCCCGGACCTGCGTTGTAGGCGGCCACCGCGAGCCGCATGTCCCCGCCGAACCGGTCGAGCAGGCCACGAAGATATCGTGCGCCGCCGGCAACGTTCTGCACGGGATCGTACGCGTCCCGGACGCCCAGCGACGCCGCGGTCTCGGGCATGAGCTGCATGAGCCCCTGCGCGCCGGTCCGCGAGGTGGCGTTCGCGTCGAATCCCGACTCGTTGGCGATCACCGCCTTGAGCAGCGCCGGATCGACCTGCCAGGTGGCGGCGTTCTGGGAGACCAGCGAGTCGATCTGCGCCGGCGGGACCGGCGCGGGAGCGGCGGTGGCCGCGTCCGGCTTCGCACCGTCGGGCGAGCCGAGCGCGTCGGCGAGCGCGGTCGCGAAGCGGGGCGCGCTCGCGGCGAGCTGAACCGGCGGGACGCTGCCCGGCGGCGGCGCGCCGGTGATCTCGGCGATCCGGTTCTGCACCGACGAGATGTCAGCAAAGACGTCCATCATCGAGGGTATCGGCGAGCTCGCGGAGCCTCGTGAGAGTCTCGGCCGGCGGAGACGCCCGCTCGTCCTGGCACAGAAAGCGCTCGAGCGCATCTTCGGCCGCGATGCATCGGGCGAGGAACGGATCGCCGGCGGCCGGGTCGAGGCCCAGCGAGCGCGCGTCCCGCGCGGCGTCGAGCGCCGCGAGCGCGGCCCGCACCCGCCGCGCGTCGCGAACGTGTTCCGCCGATGCGGCGTCGGTCAGCGTGCGGCTCGCGCTCGCCGGGACGTCGATCGCCGGGAACCAGCCGCGCGCGGCAAGCGCCGGCGAGAGGACGAGGTGCCCGTCGAGCGCCGCCCGCGCCGCCTCCGAGACGGGGTCGTTCGCGTCCGGCCCGTCGGACAGAACCGTCGCGACGAGCGTGATGCTCCCGGCGGCGAACGCGCCGGCGCGCTCGAGCAGCCGCGCGAGCAGCGCGAAGACCGAGGGAGGGAAGCCGCCTCGCCCGGGCGCTTCACCTGCCGCGAGCGCGAGCTCGCGCGCCGCGGCGCACGCGCGCGCGAGCGAGTCAACGACGAGCAGCACGTCGAGACCGCGCGCGCAGAGCGCCTCCGCCTGCGCAAACGCGGCTTCGGCGGCACGACGCCGTTCGCCGGCGGGGCGGTCGCCGGTCGCACAGATCAGCGTCGTCGACGGGGCGATCGCGCGAAGCCATCGCTCCGCCTCGCGCCCGCGCTCGCCGACGAGCGCGACGACGACGGCGTCCGCGTCGGCGCCGCGCACGATCGCGTCGAGCAGCGTCGACTTCCCGGCACCGGGCGCGCCGAAGATGCCGATGCGCGCGCCGCGCGCGAACGGCAGAACGCCGTCGATCGCGCGCACGCCGGTATGGAACGTTCCGCGGCACGCCAGGCGCGCACCCGTGCGCGGAAACGGCGCCGAGCCGGCGGCGCGACGCAGGCCGCGCACGCAGCCGCGGCCGTCGAGCGCGCCACCGGCAGCGTCGACGGCGCGCCCCAGCAGCGGCGTTCCGAACGGAAGCGCGAGCGAGTCCGGTGCGGCCTCGATACGATCGCCGTGCGCGACGCCCTCGACCGACGCGAACGGCGCGATCACCGCGCGCGTTCCGTGCACCGCTGCGATGCGTCCCGCGACGGCGACGTCGCGCGCGCAGATGCGCACGCCGTCGCCCGCACGCGCCTTCGGCAGCTCGGCGTCGACGAGCTGAGCGCGCACGCCGGCGACCCGGCCGATCGCGCGCGCCGGCACGTCATCTCCGGCACGGCCCCGGTAGCCGGCACCGCGCGCGACGCTCGACGCTTCGCTCACGCCGGATCGTCCAGGATCGCGGCGAGCCGCACGCCGAGACGCGCGTCGAGCTCGCCGCCGGCCAGCTCGACGATCGCATCACCGGGCTGCAGCGCCTCGTCGACGGCGACCGGCAGCGACGTCCCGAGCGCCGCGTCTTCCGGCGCGACGCGCACGCGTACGACGGGCGCTTCGCTCGCGAGCCGCCGCACGATCGTCGCGACATCGCACGGTGCGGTGCGAAGCTCGCGCGCAAGCACGTCGCTCGCGAAGCGCCGCATCAGCAGCGCGACGGCCGCATCCAGCGCGTCGGCGAGTCGCGCGCGAAACAGCCGCGCGTCGCGGACGGCACGACGAATCTCGTACGCGGCGTCCTCACGCGAGGCGGCGTCCGATGACGCTGCTGCGACGCTTGTCGGAGCACCGGAGGGCGCGTCGTCGGGCCGGTCAGCGGGCCGCTCGCGCACGCCGGTCCGCTCGCGTGCGTCCGGCGCGCCGGCGAGGGGACCGTCGTCGTTCACTGCTATGACGCCGTTCGCGCGCGCTGCGGCGGGCGCGACACCGCGCACGTCGCGCACGAGCTGCGCGAGCGGTACGAAGTCAGGCGAGGTCACGGAACAGCTCGTCGGGCGGCGGAAGGAGCGCCGGATCGCGGCGCGCGAGCCGGCGGACGATCTCCGCCCGCTCCTCGGCGGGATACATCTCGAGCACGGCCGCGGCGGTCGCGGCAGGCAGCGCGGAGATAATCGATGCGACGATGTGCGGCGGCTCGCCGGCGAGCACGCCGCGCACGCGCGCGGGCGGGACGCCGGCCGCTGCGCGCGCCGCGCCGCGCTGCGCCGACGCGTCGGCCGCGCGGATCGCGAGCTGCGCGGCCGGCCGCGCCGCGAGCGCGACGACCAGCACGATCGCGACGGCGGTGAACAGCTGCGGCAGCGCGCTCGCGAATGCGAGCAGCCACGGCGGCGAAGCGCTCGAACGCGCGCGATCCTGCGCCGAACCGGCGAAGGCGATCGCCTCGACGCTGAGCGCGTCGCCGCGATCCGCGCGGATCCCGACGGTGGCGGCGGCGAGCGCGCGAATCTTGCGGACGTCGAGACCGCGCGCCGCGTCGACGAACACGGCGACGCTCATCCGCGCGATCGCGCCGGGGACGGTCACGCGCCGCTCCTCGCGCGTGTCGCTTCCGCGGTCCTCGGTGGCGCTCGCCTTCGAATACTTCTTCGCGCTCGACGCGTAGCGCTCGTCGGTCGTCGCGCGCGCGATGCTCCCGCTCAGCGCGGACCGCCGCACGTCGCGCACGTCGCGCGTCTCCGCAGGCGGCTCGCGATGCACGCGCACGATCGTCGCGCCGGCGCCGAACGCCGCATCGAGAGCGCTCTGCAGCGCCGCTTCGACGTCGCCCGCATCCTCGCTCGAGTCCGCGCGCAGCGCGACGCCGCGGTCGTCGAGCACCGTGACCCGCTGCGGGTCCAGGCCCGGGACGCCGCCCGCGACGAAGGCCGCGATCCCGGCGACGGTTCGCGGCGCGAGCCGGGCGCCCGCCGCGAGCGTGATACGGACACTGGCGCTCGCCTCGCGCCGCGGCTCGTCGGCGTAGACGCCGTCGCTCGCCGGCGCGATCACGACGCGCGCGTCGGAGACGCCGTCGATTCCGCGCAGCCCGAGCGCGAGATCGGCGGCGAGCGCGTCGCGCGTCTGCGCCTCGAGAACGGTCTGCGGCGTGAGCGCGCCGGCGTGCGCGAGGGTCTCGTCGCTGCCGGCGAGGTGCGCGTGCGGCACGCCCGCGAGCGCGAGACGCAGCAGCAGATCGCTGCGGCGGCCGCGCTCGACGCGCACGTTGTCGCTCACCGAGACGAACGCGACGTTCCACGCCGCGAGCCGCTGTTCGACCTCGGCGAGCTGATCGGGCCGGAGCGGCGTCGCGAAGAGCGCGACGCGCGTGTCGCGCGCGGCGAACGCGCCGAACGCCGCGAGCGCTGCGAGCGCCGCGATGCCGAGCGCGGCGAGCAGCCGCGCGCGAGGCGACAGCGTGCGGAGCCGCGTCAACGCCGGGCCGACGTGCGCGTCGATCACACCTGCATCCCGAGCAGCGTGCCGAGCGACTGCGTCGCGCGCTGCGCGGCGGAAGCGGCGATCTGGAGCGCGAGATCGGCGCGCACGCGCTCCACCACCATCTCCTGCAATCCGCCGCGGTGGGCGACGAACCGTGCCTCGGCGCGCGAGGCGTCTTCGAACACGGCGTCCGCCGCGTCGACGAGGCGCAAGAACGCGCCGGCGCCTTCGGAAGCGCCGGGTGCGGCTTGCGGTACCGCGGGCGGCGCGACGTCGGGGACGAGCGGATCGACGCGCATCACGGCCTCCCGAGGTCGATCGTGCGCTCCGCGAGCCGCTTTCCGACGTCGAAGACGCCCGCGTTGGCTTCGTACTTGCGTTGCGCGTCGAGCACCGCGATCATCTCGGTGAGCGCATCGGCGGTCTCACCGGAGGGCACCGCTCCGACGAAGCGGGTCGCAGGCGCGTCGTCGTCCGCATCGCTCGAGCCGGCGGCGAACGGATCGCCGTCCCATCCGCCCGGCATCTGCACGGGCGTTTCTTCGTTTTCGCCCTCGAGTCCGCGCTCGAACGCGTCTTCGGGCGCGCTCGCGGCGAAGCGCGCAACGAGCCGCGAGTAGGGATGCTGCGCAGACGACGCCTGCGCCGCCGCGACGTTTCGTGCCGCGACGTCGAGTAACGTCCGCTGCACCGTCATCCCGTCCGCCGCGCTGGAGAGGAGGTCGAACTCACTCATCGCGTGGCCGTGCGGAGCTCGGCGAAGCGCGCTTTGAGCGCGCCCAGCAGCGCCTCTTCGAACAGCGCGGCCTTTGCGATCCCGGAAGCGCCGCGCTCGTCGCGGGCGGCGAGTGGGGCGAGCAGCGCGACGCGGTCGCGTGCGCGCAACGCCGCCGCCTCGGTGAAGTTTGCGGGTTCCATCGACATGGCGGCATCATACCAACGCGGTCATGGCCGCGGCGTTGCCGCGGCATGGCCGAATCGCCGCCGGCCCGTTCAGCGCGTGCGGAGCTGTTCGAGGACGACGCGCAGCCGGCGAATCTCCGAGGCGAGCGATCGATACTGCCGCGCATCGGCGGCCCGCGACGCGGCCAGCTGCGCGCGCAAGCGAAGATTCTCACGATGCACCGCTTTGATCGCGGCGAGCGCGACACCGTTTTCGTCGATTGCGGTGATGTGACGGTCGTCCTCGCCGACGCCGAATGCGGCGTAGAAGTCTTGCGCCATCGGCCCGACGTGACGAACACCGCGCTCCGAGACATAGCTCCAGGTGCTGATCGGCAACGCCGCGAGCTTGAGCAGCACGCCGCTCTCGTCGATGCGAGCCACGTCGGCCTTCGACGCACGGTCGCTGAGCGACGCCCACGTCCCCGAGCCGGGCGCGAGCTTCACGCCCACCGTCGCCGCGCTGTTCGACCAGAACGTCACTCCGCCGGCGGCCCGCGCGAGAAACTGATACGCCGCCGTCGATTTCAGCAGGCCGTCGCCGTCGGAACCATCGCTCCAGACGAACGCGCCGGTGTGCAATGCTTGGGCACGGCCGCCGGCCGCGAAGCTGAACGTCCCGGACGCCGTGTTGACGTATCCCCCGGGTATCGTCGCCCACGCGGCGGACGCTTTGTTCCCGTAGCCGCCCGTGACGACGGCGCCTTCGCCGCTCGCCGCATTGGCGAGTCCGGCGCCGATGAACGCGTAGCCCGTGCCCGACGCGGAGTTCCTGTAGCCGCCGCCGATCACTCCCCACTCCGACGAGACCGTGTTGTTCTCGCCTCCGGCGATCGATCCGAAGTCGGCCCCGGACGCCACCGAATTCGACTGCCCCCCGCCGACGAAGCCGTGACTGGCCGGGACGTTGTTCGCGCTTCCGCCGCTGATCACCGAGCTCAGTCCGGAGACCGTGTTGTCGCCGCCGCCTCCGATAAACGCGTACTGCGCGCTCATCTGGTTGTTGTATCCGCCGGCGACGAGCGAATAGTTGCTGCTCGAATCGATCGTGTTGTATTCGCCGCCGCCGATCGCGGTGTACTCCGCGCACGCGTTGTTCGACGATCCCTCGAGCACGCCCGAATCGAGGCCGCCCGCCACGTTGCCGGCCCCGCCGCCGACGAACGACGCGCTGCCGCTCGTCGTACACCCCTCCACGTCTTGCGGCCGGCGAATGCCGGCGCGCGTGGCCGCGCTCCCGGGCACCCGAGCCGCGGCGGCTGCCGCCTCCGCTCGCGGCTGCGTCACCGCCGCGCCGCCGCTGGCACAGGCCACGGTGGCGGCGAGCGACGCGGTGAGCAAAAGGAACACGGCGAAGGATCGCATGGCGTACCCGTTCGGAGGCGTGGAGGACCCGCATTCGCAGCGTTGCCCGACGGACTTGCGCCTTTCCTGCCGTGCAAGAAAAGCGTGACGGCGGCTCGAGCCGGGCGGAACGGCCTCCGGCGACGCTGAACGTCGTCTCGTGCCCGTCTGCGGTCTGCACCCGACGCGGTGAACGCGCCCGAGACACCCAAGGACGCCGTGGCGGCGCTCCGCGAGCGCGCTGCGGCGAGCGGCGATCCGGGGCTGAGTACCGCCGTCGCGCACATCGAGCGCGCCTTGGAGAGCCTGGCCCTCGAACGCGCCTCGCTGCAGAGCCGGCTTTCGGCGTCCGCGACGAACGCGGAGCGCGAGCTCTCAAAGCTCCGCACGCTCGGGCGCGTCTCCGAAACCGTGAACTCCTCGCTCGAGCTCGACGTCGTGCTGCGCAGCGTGCTCGACACCGCCGTCGAGGTCATGAAGGCCGAGCGCGGGTTCCTCATGATCGCCGACGCGGCGGGCGAGCTGCAGCTCACCACGACCTACGGCATGGACCGCGCGACGGTCGAAGGCGACGCAATGCGGCCCTCGCAGACGACGGTGAGGCGCGTCTTCGAAACCGGCGAGCCCGTCGTCACGACGGACGCACAGCAGGACCCGCGCTTCAACATCAACCTGTCGGTGCGCGCGCTGCGTCTGCGCTCGATCATCTGCGTCCCGCTCGCGATCAAAGCGCGCACGATCGGCGTCGTCTACCTCGACTCGCGCGTCGCCCCCGGCCTATTCTCCGTCACCGATCCCGATCTGCTGACCGCGTTCGCGAACCAAGCCGCGCTCGCCATCGAGAACGCCCGCCTCTTCGAAACGCTGCGCGCGCAAGTCGTCGAGATCAGCCGGCTCGAGCAGCTGCAAGCCCGCGTTCTCAGCTCGATCGCGAGCGGCGTGATCACGATCGACGGGCGCGGAACGATCGCCGCCTTCAACGACGCCGCCGCCCGCACGTTCGGCGTGGACGCGGCCTCGATGACGGGCCGTCCTGCACGCGCGCTGGACGCGCTGATCCCCGGGATCGCGACCTTGATCGCCGACGGCCTCCTGCCGCAGCGCCCCACCGAGATGACCGCGCACCACCCGACGCGCGGCACGCTGATCCTCGAAGTCCGCAGCGCGCCCGTCGACCTGCCCGACGGCACCGACGTCCCCGGCTGGGCGATCGCGGTCAACGATCTCACGGAAACGCGGAACCTCGAGCGCCAGCACGCCGCCGACGTCGAGCAGCGCCGCGCCATCCGCGACGCATTCTCCCGCTATCTCGCCCCGCACGTCGTCGAGCAGCTGATGCAGTCACCCGGCGGCGTCGCCCTCGGCGGCGAACGCGCGAGCGCGACGATCCTGTTCGCCGACATCGACGGCTTCACCGAGCTCGCCGAACGCCTCGACGCCGAACGCGTCGTCGAGATCCTCAACGCCTTCTTCAGCGCCGCCGTCCACATCGTGTTCGAGCACGACGGCCTTCTCGACAAATTCTACGGCGACGGCCTGATGGTCGTCTTCGGCCCGCCGCGCGTCCGCCCCGACGACGCGACGCGCGCCCTCGCCGTCGCCCGCGACCTGCACAAGGCCGCCGCCGGAATCACGACCTCCGGCTCGCAGCTCCGTCTCGCCATCGGCATCGCCACCGGCGACGTCGTCGCCGGCCACATCGGCAGCCCGCGCCGCATGGACTACACCGTCATCGGCGACGCCGCAAACTTGGCGAGCCGCCTCCAAAGCGCCGCCCCCCCAGGCAGCACCTACATCGACGACGCGACCTACGCTCGCCTCCTAGAAAAGCCGCAAGCCGAAAAACTGATCGCCAAAATCCGAGGCAAATCCGAACCCGTCACCATCCACGCCGTAACGCCCTAACGGGAACGAGCCGGCCCAACACCTCCGCAGACGCTCCCCATCCTCGCGCGCGCCGCCCCTCACGTCACGTGGCGAGCGCCGCGAGCCCGGCAACTCCACCGTCCTGCTCCACTCCCCCCGACGCAATCGTACTGCCACGGATGGTGCCGGTGTCGCGGCGACGCGGCGCCCCGTCGGCGGACCGTGTGAGCGAGCGAAGCGCAGGATGCGCGAGAGCGATGCGAAGACAGAGCGGGCTCGCACAGGATGTGCGAGCCCGCGTGTCCGCCGACGGGGCGCCGCGTCGCCGCGACACCACCCCAATCCCGAAAAATCAGCGCTTCGAGAACTGAAACCGCTTCCGAGCCTTCTTACGCCCGTACTTCTTGGATTCTTTCTCCCGAGGATCGCGCGTCAAAAGCCCGTTCCGCCGCAACGGCTCGCGCAACGACTCGTCCATCTCCACGAGCGCCCGCGCAATCCCGTGCCGCACCGCGCCGGCCTGCCCCGACACCCCGCCGCCCTCGCACTTCACGTCGACGTTGAACCGCGAACCCGACTGCGTCACGTCCAACGGCTGGCGCACGATCTGCTGCAGCGAAGGCCGCGGAAAGTATTCGTCCACCGGCTTCTTGTTGACCGTGATGACACCCTGACCGAGCGTCAGACGCACCCGCGCGATCCCGCGCTTGCGCCGGCCCGTGCCGTTGAAGAGATCGGAAGTCTGCATTTACGCGAGCGCCTTCGGCTGTTGAGCGGCGTGAGGGTGGTCGTTGCCGGCGTAGACCTTGAGCCGCCCGAGCTGCACGTCGCGCATGCGGTTCGTCGCCAGCATGCCGCGGACGGCGCGCTCGACGAGCCGCTCCGGGTGCTTGTCGCGCACCTGCTGCGCCGTCTCGGTGCGCAGCCCGCCCGGATAGCCGGAGTGCCGGTGATAGACCTTCTGCGTCCACTTACGCGGCGCGAGCTCGACCTTCTCGGCGTTGATGACCACGACGTGATCGCCGTCGTCGATGTGCGGGGTCCACGTCGGCTTCGTGCGGCCCGAGAGGGCGCGCGCGATCCGCACCGCGAGGGTCCCGAGCCGCTGCCCGGTTGCGTCGACGATGTACCACTCGTGGTTCGTCTCGGCCGTCGTTTGCTGGTATGTGCGCATGGGGTCCGTCGGAACGAAAAGGACGCCACGACGGGCGTCGCGGCAACCTTGGAAGTATACCGGCGGCGGACGCCCGAGTCAACCGCGGCCCCCGCTCCCGCCTGCTTCGGTTACGGACTGAGGCTGACCGGCCGGTACGTGTCGAAGCCGGCATAGCGGACGCCTGCCAGGTAGAGGCCGTGCCCGGGCGCAGTCGGCCCGGACGCCTCGCGCGCGCGCGCGTCGAGCGCGCGGCGTGCGAAGCCCACGTCGCGATAGCCCGTCGAGCAGGCGACCAAGGTTCCGACGAGCGTGCGGACCATGTGATGCAGGAACGCGTTGCCGCGCACGGTCACGCGCAGCAGATCCTGCTCGCGCACCAGCCCGATCGCGAACAACTCGCGCACGGTGCCGCCGTGCGGCGGCGGCTCACCGCAGAACGCGGCGAAGTCGTGCTCGCCGACCAGCGGCGCTGCAGCCTCGCGGAAACGCGCATCGTCCACGCGGCGCGCGACGTGCCAGGCGCGCGAACGCCACAGCGCCGACGGAAACGCCCGGTTCAGGATCAGATAGTCGTAGACGCGTTCGAGCGCCGAGAAGCGCGCCGAGAACCCGTCGTCGACGATCGCGGCATCGCGCGCGACCAAGTCGCGCGGCGTCGTGCCGTTCACCGCGAGGAGCAGCCGCTCGGGAGCGAAGGCGCGCTCGGCGCGGAATGAGACCACCTGTCCCGTCGCGTGAACGCCCGCGTCGGTTCGCCCGGCGGCCGTGATCTTCACCGGCTCGTGAAAGAGCCGGGACAGCGCGCTCTCCAGCGATCCCGCGACCGTGCGCAGCGCGGGCTGATACTGGAGTCCGTGAAACGCGCTGCCGTCGTATTCCACGACGAGCCGGTACGTCGGCACGCGCGATGGTTCACGGCAGCGCGGGCAGCGCCTCTCCGACGACGGGATAGCGCAGCGCAGCGGCGAGCGCGTCGACCGCGTCCGGATCGAAGAGGTGCGGCGCGTTCGCGAGCCGCGCGAGCGCTTCACCGTGCCCGACGCACGGCGCGTACGGCCGTCCCGAGCGCATCGCGTCGAACGCGTCGACGACGGCGAGCAGACGCGATTTCCACGGGATCCGGCCGCCGCGAAGGCCGTCGGGATACCCGGACCCGTCGATGCGCTCGTGGTGCGAGCGGACGATCGCGGCGAGCTTCGGCGCACCGGCTTCGAGCAGCATCGCCTCCCCTCGGCCGGGATGGTCGCGCATCGCCTGCCATTCCGAGGTGCAGAGCGGACGCGGCGCCGTCAGCACGCGGCGGTCGACGTGAACCTTTCCGATGTCGTGGAAGAGTGCGGCTTGGCCGAGCACGACGGCTCCGGCGTTGTCGAGGCCGGCGGCGAGTCCCACGCGCGCTGCGAGGGTTCCGGTGTGAACGAGGTGGTGGTGCGTGTCGTAGTCGTGCGCAAGCACCGCGCCGAGGAGCGACGCCGTGAATGGGAGGGCGAAGAGCTCGCCCAGCACCTCCGACAGTGCATATGAGAACATGATGAGAACGTCCCGTATGAGAGTCGAGGCTCGCCGTGCCCACTCGAGCGAACCGTCGCGGGAAGGACAACGCGCGAGTTATCCACCGCGTCTCGTTTCGTGCGGTCGGTCGTCCTCATCGTCGTCTCACAAACGAAAACGCGCGCGCATCGCTGCGCGCGCGTTCAGCGCTGCGTCCGAATCGATCAGGCCGCGACGCGCTGCGGAACCGTTCGCTTCTCGTCGAGATCGAGCAGATCGGCCCAGCTCGTCACGTCGGTGCGATCCGGCGCCAACTGTCCGCGCATCTCGAGGAAGTATTTCTCCGAGTCGCTTCCCGGCGCCGGCCCGTGCGTCAGGAACTCGTCGTTGAACGCGCGGATCTCGTCGGCCGACTTCTTCGCGACGAAGGGCTTCAGATATGACTCGATCTCCGACTCGCTCTTCGCGTTCTTGATGACCTCGAGGAGCGCGTTGCCGTCGATGCCGAGGAACGCGAACACGCCCTTGTCCATCGGACAGTCGAAGTTGTACTCGCCGTTGAGTCCGTTCGCGAGCGCGATCCCTTTGTCGACGGCGCGCCCGAGCTGGACGACGCCGAGGTACTCGTCGCGCACCGAGCGCGGATACGAAGTGGTCAGGTCTTTGTGCAGCATTGCGAGATCTCCGACCGCAACGAGCAGGGAGCGGTTGCGGCCGGCATCGTGCTGCGGATCGGCCGCAGGCCGAACGCCAAGGATTCGCGCGAAGCGCGAACTCTCTCGGTGCGGATCGGCCGCAGGCCGAACGCCAAGGATTCACGCGAAGCGCGAACTCTCTCAGTGCGGATCGGCCGCAGGCCGAACGCGAAGGATTCGCGCGAAGCGCGAATCCACTCAGTGCGGCGGACGCCGCGACGAGAACGGATGCGTGGTGCTGGACGAGCTGGTGCCCGCGCCGTACGACACGACGAACGCGTACACGTCTCCGGCGGTCGCGCCGAACCCGCCGGTCGTCATCGCGCCGAACGTGAGCGTCTGTCCCGAGGCCGTTCCCTGAACCGTCGATCCGAGCTGGACGCCGGCGGTCGTGTCGTACAGCGTCTCGAAGACCGAGGCGCCGTTGAGCTGGAAGCTCGACGGCAGCGAGACGGGCGAGACGACGAGCGGGCTCTGGAACGTGACGCCGTCGCTGAGCTGCAAGGTGAACTCGACCACCGGCGTCCCCGTGGGCGCGGGCGAGGGCAGCGTCGCGACCGACGAGTTCATGGTGAACGCGGCGCCGACCGAGCCGGACGCGTTGCTCGCCGGGTACGCGAGCGTCCCGGAGAGCCCGTTCGACGAGAGCATGAGCGAGCCGCCGGAGGCGTCGAGCGTCGCCGAGGTCTGCGCGCTCGTCGGCGCGATCGTTCCGACGGGGCTCGGGCTCGGGCTCGGCGTGTCGGTCGCCGCCGCGGTTGGGGTGGCAGTCGGCTCCACGGGCGGCAGGACGCTGTCCTTCTTGTGGCAGCCCGCCGCCACGAACGCAGTCAGCAGCAGCGCTGCGCTGAACAAGAGAGGACGCCCGACCCCGGCTCGCATGCACCCAACGTTCCCCGGCGGACCGCCGCTTCCTAGGTCTCGACGACGTCGTCGTCCGCGAGACGTTCGCTCTCCGGCAGCGGCCGCTGCAGCGGGAAGAGGAGCACGTCGCGGATCGTGCGGCGGTTCGTGAGCATCATGACCAGCCGGTCGACGCCGATGCCGATGCCGGCCGTCGGCGGCATCCCGTACTCGAGCGCCTCCACGAAGTCCCAGTCGGGCGGCGGGACCTCTTCGTCGCCGGCCGCCTTCTCGGCGATCTGCAGCTCGAATCGGCGGCGCTGGTCGTCCGGATCGTTCAGCTCGGTGAACGCGTTGGCGATCTCCATGCTGGCGGCGAAGAGCTCGTAGCGCTCGGTCAGCGCGGGGTCGTCCTTCATCCGCTTCGCGAGCGGCGAGAGCACGACCGGGTAGCCGTAGACGAACGTGGGCTGCGTGAGGTGCGGCTCCACGATGCGCTCGAAGAGTTTGTCGAGCGCGTGCGCGTGCGTCGGCGAGTCGGGGATCCCGAAGTCCCGCAGCAGCCGCACGCACGCGTCCGGATCGAGCAGCTGCTCGCGCTCGAGCCCGCCGTACTGCCGGAACGCGTCGAGATACTCCAGGCGGCGGAACGGCGGCGCGAACGAGATCGGGTCGTCGCCGTACGCGATCGACTCGCTGCCGTGAACCGCCCGGACGAGATGCGCCATCAGCTCTTCGTTGAAGCGCATCATGTCGTTCACGTCCCAGTACGCCGCGTACAGCTCGAGCATCGTGAACTCCGGATTGTGCGTCGCGTCGATCCCCTCGTTGCGGAAGATGCGCCCGATCTCGTAGACGCGCTCCATCCCGCCGACGATCAGCCGCTTGAGGTTGAGCTCCGTTGCGATGCGCAGCGACACGTCGATGTCGAGCGCGTTGACGTGCGTGAAGAACGGCCGGGCGGCGGCCCCTCCGGCGATGTTGAGGAGCGTCGGCGTCTCGACCTCGAAGAAGCCTTGCGCGTCGATGAAGCGCCGCATCTCGGCGAGGATGCGGGAGCGCTGCAGCATCGTCACGAGCACGTCGCGATTGACGGCCAGGTCGACGTAGCGACGGCGGTAGCGCTTCTCCACGTCCTGAAAGCCGTGCCACTTGTCGGGCAGCGGGCGCAGCGACTTCGCCAGCACCTCGAACGATCGGACGTACAGCGACAGCTCGCCCGCCTTCGTGCGAAACACGAAACCGGAGGCGCCGACGAGGTCGCCGCGCTCCACCTCTTTGAACGCCGTGAACGCCTCGTCGCCGACGTCGTTCTTGCGCACGAAGAGCTGGAACCGCCCCGTGCGATCGCGCAGATCGGCGAAGATCACGCCGCCCTGGCCGCGCACCGACATGATGCGTCCGGCGAGCGACCACGTATTGTCCTCGGCCCGCCCCTGCTCGCCGAGTTCGGCGTAGCGCAGCGCGAGATCGGCCGCGTGCGCCGTGACGTCGTAGCGGGTGGTGAGAAACGGATCGCGCCCCATGGCGCGCAGCGCGTCGAGATGCGCGCGCCGCGCGCCGACGAGATCGATGGCCATCGGGGAACCGTTCCCCGCCGGCCGTCAGGACGCTTTCTTGGTCTTCTTCGGGTCCTTGTTGATCGACTCGATCTTGTACTTCATCGCGCCGCGCGGCGTGATGACGTCGACGGTCTCGCCCTTCTTGCGGCCCATCAGCGCGCTGCCGAGCGGCGACTCGTTCGAGAGCCGGCGATTCTTCGGGTCGGCCTCCGCGGAACCGACGATCGTGAACTCGTGCGAGGTGCCCGAGGCCGTCTCTTTCACCTTGATCGTGGCGCCGAGATGGACTTCGTCCGCGACGTAGTCGCTCGCGTCGATGACGCGCGCGTTCCGGATCATGTTCTCCAGCTTGAGGATGCGGCCTTCGACGAACGCCTGCTCCTGCTTCGCGTCCTCGTACTCCGCGTTTTCCGAGATGTCGCCGAACTCTTTCGCTTGACGAATCCGCTCGTTCACCTCGCGGCGATGAACCGTCTTCAGCTCGTCCAGCTCGTCTTCGAGCTTCTTGAGCCCGTCACGGGTCAAAACGATTTCTTTGTCGTTCAAAAGCGACTCCCGGTCTTACCGAAACCCGTTGCTTCATACGGCCCGGCGGGCGGACCTGCCGCGCCAAGCCGCGAGGGGAAGCCCGATGATTGCGGCGGTGACGATGAAACCCCTGGTGGATAGATCGTCACCGCGCAGAGACAGCAACAGCACGGCGGCGAGAATCGCCGCGCCGGTTCCCGGGAGGACGGCGCCGCTCCAGCGCCGGGCCGGATCACGGGCGAACGTCCGCACGGCTGCCCCTGCGCTGAGAACGAATAGCACGCCCAGGAACCACGACGTGCCGCGAAGCGCGAGCCCGAAGCCGTCGCGCGCGCTCGCCGAAAAGCCGCTGGCGAGCGCGAACGCCAGCGAGACGGCGCCGATCGCGACGATCGCGACCGCCGGCTCGGCGCGCCGGTCCAGCTCGCCGAGCGCCCGAGGCAGCAGCCCGTCGCGGCCCATCGCGTAGACGCTGCGGGTGAGGTAGACGAGCGTGGTCTGCAGCGATGCGGCCAGCGAGACCAGCACGGTCACGCTCAAGACCGGTCCCCACCCCCGGCCGAGCAGCGAGCCGACGTACGCGAGCGCGTCGTCGGTGTGCTGCGCGAAGCCCTGCGCGGTGCCGACCTCCGCGAACGCCGCGACCCCGGCCAGCAGCACGGCGCCGGTCAGCATCAGGCCCGCAAGCCCGCCGGCCCCGGGGGCCGAGGACGGCCCGTCGGTCTCCTCGGCCGCCGAGGCCGAGACTTCCCAGCCGTCGACGATCCAGACGCCGAGCAGCAGCGCCGCGACGAAGCCCGTCGCGTCCAGCGGAGCGGCCGCGAAGGCCACCGCACCGGCGCGGGGATGCACGACCGCCGCCGCCGACGCGCCGCCCAGCACGACGAGCTCGGCGGCGAGGAGGACGGCGGCGAGCAGCGCGGTCGGCCGCAGCCCGTACCACAGCAGCAGCGAGGCGGCGGCGATCCAGCCGCACGCGACCCAGGCGGTGCCGCGCGGGTCGCCGGAGCGGGCCGGCGCCAGGAGGTCGAGCGTGTACGTGGCGGCCGGAAGCGCGGTCGCGAGCACCGCGAAGACGTTGGCGACGAGCAGCACCCAGGCGGCGTAGGCGCCCGCCGCCGGACCGAACGCGGCGCGCACCCAGGCGTACGAGGAGCCGGCGTCGGGGATGCGCTCGCCGAGCCGCTTGTAGCCGGCGGCGATCATCGCCATGAGCACCGTCACCGCCAGGAGCGCCAGCCACGTCCAGCGCGAGGCGGCCGCGATCATCGCGCCCATCGTCGTCGCGAGCGAGAACGCCGGGCCGATCGAGGCCGCCGCGACGACGACGAGGTCGCGCAGCCGGAGGACCGGCGCCAGCCGGCGCGCGCGAGCGCTCACGCCTTGCGCAGCAGCGAGTGCCGGTAGCCGTACAGCGCGTACACGACCATTCCGACGACGAACCACACCACGAACCGCAGCCACGTCACGCCGTCCAGCCCTTCGAGCGTCAGCCACGCGCACAGCGCGATCCCGGCGAACGGCACGAGCACCGGACCGAACGGCACGCGGAACGGGCGCGCGGCATGCGGATGCGTGAACCGCAGCACCATGACGCCGGCGCAGACGATCACGAACGCGGAAAACGTTCCGATGTTCACGAGCTTCAGCAGGCTCGTGAGCGGGATGGTCGCCGCCACGATCGCGACCACCGTGCCCGTCACGAGCGTCGTCGCGATCGGCGTGCGCGTGCGCGCGTTGACGGCGCCGAACGCCGGCGGCAGCAGCCGGTCGCGCGACATCACGTAGAATATACGGATCTGCCCGAGCAGCGACGTGAGCATCGAAGCGAAGGTTCCGGTGACCGTGCCCGCGAGGACGAGGCCGAAGAGCAGCGCGTTGTTCCCCGCGTGCTTCACCGCGTCCAGCATCCCGGCATCCGGGTCGATGCGGTTCCAGGCGACGACGCCGACCGCCACGGCCGCGACGGCGGTGAACAGGACCGCGCCGACGATCAGCGAGCCGATGATCGCGCGCGGGACGTCGCGCACGGGATCGCGCGCCTCCTCGCTCGCGACCGTCACGGTGTCGAAGCCGATGTACGCGAAGAACACGAGGGCGGCGCTCGCGACGATGCCGTGCACGCCGAGCGGCGCGAACGGATGGTACGCCGCGCCGTGCACGGCGCCCGCCAGCCCGAGAACGAAGCCGACGAGCGCGACGAGCTGAATCACGACCAGGCCGACGTTCGTTCCCGCCGACTCGCGAATGCCGATCGCGAGGAGCACGGCGAGCAGCAACACCGAGACCGCCGCGACGACGTCGACCTGCGAGTGCGCCGCGTCCACGCCGCCGTGGGCGAACGCGACGTGCGCGGTCTGCGCCCAGGCCGGCAGCGCGACGCCGACGTTGTTCAGCAGCTGCTGCAGCGAGGCCGAAAGCGTCGCCGCGAGCGGCGCGACGCTGAACCCGTACTCCAGGATTAAGTCCCAGCCGATCACCCACGCGACGAGCTCGCCCAGCGCGGCGTAGGCGTACGTGTACGCGCTGCCGGCGACCGGAACCATCGAGGCCAGCTCGGCGTAGCAGAGCGCGACGAAGACGCACGTGACGCCCGAGAGGCCGAAGGCCGCGATCACCGCCGGGCCGGCCGCGTTCGCGCCGGAGCCGACCGTCGAGAAGATCCCGCCGAGCATCGTACCGAGGCCGACGGCGATCAGCGCGTTGACGCCGAGGACGCGCCGCAGCGGCACGCCTTCCGACGGCAGCCGCTCGCGATCGTGCGGCTGCCGCGCGAACAGTCTCGCGATCAAGCCGCTTGGAACTCGATGACGCGGGGTTCGAGCCGAACGCGCTCGAGCAGGGCGCGATAGTCGTCTTCCGTCACGTCGTCCCAGCGTTTGCCGAGCAGCGCGATCATGGCTGCCTCGACGACGTTCGTTCCGAAGGATCGCCCGCCGAAATCCGGCGTGGTCGTGACGAGCCGCACGATCCCGCGCTCGCGCAGGAACTCGACGTCGCGCGCGGTGACGGTGTTCGTGAGAATCGTCTTTCCGTCGAGCCGGTCCGGCATGAACTGCCGCATGAAGTGATAGTCGCCGGCGATGATGTCCGCGTCCTCATAGTATTCGGGGTATTTCGGCTGCGGCGGACGGTCTTGTTTCTTCCCGGTGGGATAGAAGAACTGGAACGGAAGCTTGCACGCGTCGGGCAGATACTTGCGCGCCATCTCTTCGAACTCGTCGAGCCCGCGCACCGGCCGGTCGAGGTCGAGCGCAAAGATGAAGTCGCCGAACACCACGTCGGCGCCGGCCTGCACGAGCGCCTGCGCCATCCCGAACCGGTCGAGCGCGCTCACCATCAGCACGCGCTTCCCGCGCAGCGCGACGCCGAGCCGGTCCTGCATGAACGCGACCGCGTTGCGTTCCAGCGTGTTCTTCAGCCCGCTGCCGTCGACGACCGGCGTCGTCTTCACCGCGTCGAGCAGCCGCAGCCCGTCGCGCAGCGCGTACCGGTCGTGGCCGGCGTAGAGGTACACGTCGATCCCGCCGAGACCGATCGCGTCGACCGTGCCGTCCAGCTCGTGCAGCTTCGCGATCGCTTTGTCGATGGAGCCATCCGTGCCGGTGCGCGCGATGTCGAACCGCTCACCGAGCAGCTCCACCTCCGCGCGATGATCGCGCGACGACGACCCGAGCGAGACGCTGACGACCTTTTTCAACGGACCCCTTTCCCGACGGAGCGCACTGCGTGAACGAGAAGCGCTGGGGCGGTTCGGTGGTCCGACGTGAAAGCCTCGACACCTTTCGCGTGCGGGTTCGATTCCCGTCCGCTCCAGCACGGCGTTGCGGCGTCGTGGTCCGTGTGGTACGCTGGTCTGGTCGAGGCTTTCGCGTCCAACCGCCACGGGCACCGGTCTTCACCGATCGGTGCCCGCCGCATTTCGCGCGTCACGCCGGCGCCGCCGAGACCGTCGCGTCGTGCAGCACGGGAAAGTTCACGCTGTTCGCGATGAAGCAGTCCTCGTGCGCGACGGCGTGCAGCTTCAGCGCCGTCTCGGCGTCCGCGCCTGCCGCGAGCGTGACGCGCGGCCGCAGCACAACCTCGCGAAAGCGAATCTTGCCGTCGATGAGCGTCATCTCGCCGCTCGCGTCGTCCTCGTACGAAACGATCTCGATCCCGCGCCGCGCGCACGCCGCGAGATACGAGAGCAGATGACAGGCCGACAGCGCCGCCACCAGGAGATCCTCCGGATTGTAGCGCGTCCGGTCGCCGCGGAAGTGCGCGTCCGCCGAACCGTGCAGCGCCGGCTTTCCGTCCGACGCGATCGTGTAATCGCGCGAGTACGTCTCGTACGACGTCGTCGCTCCGCGCTCGACGCCGGCCCACGCCAGCCGAACGGCATACCGATGCGGTCGTACGTTCATCGCGGTGCTCCCTTGTCGCGGCGCCATCTCGGCGTGAACGAGCAGCGCTGGGGCGACCGGCGGTCCGGGCTGGAAGGCCCGACACCTTTCGGCCACGGGTTCGACTCCGGCTCGCTCCAGCCCGGCGTTGCGGCGTCGGGGTGCGTGTGATACGATCGCGTCGTCGGGCCTTTCAGCTCATACCGCCACGGGCATCGCGTTCTTCGAACGCGGTGCCCGCCGCATTCCGAGGCGCGCACCGTCATGCGGTCGCCGCGCGTCGCTGCTCGGCGGCCGCGCGGATGCGGGCGATCTGTTCTCGCCCGATCGCCGCGTCGAACGCACGCATGTCGGCGAGCGTGAAGCCGGCGCGCTCCGCGAGCGCGTCGATCTCGCGCACCTTCGCCACGTCGATCCCGCGGCCGAGCGTGTACGACTCGCAGCGCTCTTCCAGCGCGAGGACCATCGTCTCGGACATGCACGCGAGCGCGGTGCCGCGCGGCAAGTTCAAGTCGAACTCCGTTCCCGGCTCGCGGATGCGCTCGACGCGGAACGCGCCCGGCACGCGCATGTTTCCGCCTTCGACCACCAGGACGTCCGGACGCTCCTCGGCGACGCGCCGGCTCACGTCGTGCGGGAGCGACAGCTCGCAGACGACCGCGCCGGTGCGCAAGTCCTCCGGTTCGATCACGTCGTGCGTCGACGACGTCGCGGTCAGCACGAGGTCCGCCCGGCGGACCGCTGCGCTCACGTCCGTCGTGAACGACGACCCGCAGGGAAGCGTCGGCGCGATGCGCTCGTGGAACTTCCGCAGCCGCGTCTCGTTGCGCGCGACGAGGATCACGTGCGCGACGTGCGGCGCGATCAGCTCGACGCAGGCGCCGCCGATCGAACCCGTCGCGCCGACGACGACCGCCGTGGCCGACCCCGCGTCGATCCCCATCTCGCGCGTGCCCCGGAACAGGCTGCGCACCCCGGCCGCGATCGTGAGCGAGTTGCCCGTCGTGACGGGGATCGGCGCCCGCTCGGCGATCGTCACGCCGCCGTCCCCGACGACCCCGGTGAACGCCCCCAGCCCGGCGACCTGCGCGCCGAGCTCCGCGCCGATCTCGATCGCCTTGACGATCCGGTCGTACACGCGCTCGCGCGGGAAGGCCAGCATCTGGTCGGGCAACAGCGGCGCGGCGACGAACCAGCCCTCGGTCTCCCGGCCGTCCGGCGTGCGCACGCCGGTGACGTGCGCGGCGGCGTAGGACGGCATCCACTCCAGGATCTTGGCGATGATCGGGCGTCCTTTTCCCTTGGCGCCCGGCTCGTAGCGCACGACGTCCTCGAACGAGAGCGGGTGGATCACGAAGCAGAACTTGGCCATCCCGCCGGGGCGATTCGCCGTCCGAAGCCGGGAGCCCGTGCCCTTCGGCGGGAAAGGTCGACGCACATGAATCAGACGCTCTCGGTCATCGAGGAGCTCGTCCGCATCCCCGCCCCGTGTCCCTCCCCGATGGGACTCGCGTGCGACGGGCCGGATCTCTGGATCGGCTCCTACGAAACGAATCGCATCTACGGCCTCAAGGCCCAGCAAGGGAGAGTCTTCGAAGAGGTGGTCGCACCCGGCAAGCCATACGGCCTGACGGTGACCGGCGACGCCTTGCGCGTCGTCCTCGGCGACGACGGCGACGACCGCTGGATCCGCCGGTACATCATGGGCAAGGACTTCAAGAGCGAGAAGGTCGCCTGCCCGGACCACACGGGCTCGTTCCTCGCCTACGACGGCGACCGGCTCTATCTGAGCCAGCGCGACAACAAGGTCATCCTCGAACTCGACGAAGCCGGGACCGTTCTGCGAACGATCCCGGTTCCGCGTCAGATCACCGGGATGGTCATCCTGGCCGGGCGCTTCTACCTCGTCACGACCGAGAGCCGCGAGATCGACGACTACCGGCTGCTCTGCCTCGACGCGCGCAAGGAACACCCGGAAGTCCACGAGCTGGCGTCGATCCCGTTCGGCGCGCGCAGCCTGGGCTACGACGGCAGCAAGTTCTGGACGAACTGCCGGTCCGAGAACACGATCGTCGCATTCGCAAAGCCGGATTGACATTCGGCACCGGGAGCCGCGCCCGGACGCCGAGAAGCAAGCGACCGTGACGACGTCGCGGTACCGCCGCTCGAGCGTCCGGGCCGTTCTCGAAGCGATCGCCATCGATCCCGTCACCGCCGCGAGCGCGCACGACGCGCTCTGGGCGGTGCTTTGGAGTCGGCGCTACGACGACGTCGCGGAACCGTTGTGGCTCCCGGACAACACCTACGCCGGCGTGCTCGCCTTCACGCGCGATCTCGGGGGCACGGAAACGCTGACGGGGATCGACACGGGCGACGCCTTCATTGTCTTTCGCGGGATCACCGGATGGCCGCCGATCGGGAGCCGCGTCCGCGTCGTCTCGGGCGGGCGCGAGCAGTGGCGGCTCGGTGAGGTCGTGCCGCTGGGTCTCGGCGTCGACCTGCACTTCGACGAGCCGGACGACGGCGCGGACAGCGGCTGGATCGAGCAGCTGCGCGCGGGCGCGGGGAATCTCCAGCGGCTCCTCGACGCCCGGCGCGATCGCCTCGCCGCGCGCCGGGCGCAGCTCGGCGCACTCTCCGAGCCGATGTCGGTGGAAGAGATCTGGCGCGAGGAGGTCTCCGCGATCGGCGAGCGGGTCACGCTGCAGACCGACTTCACGCCGGCGGAGCACGCCGCGCTCGCGCGCGCGCGCGCGAAAGGCGCGCGCAGCGCCGACGAAGAGGAGCGGCGCCTCACGGCGACGCGCAAGCGCCGCTACACCGAGCGCGTGAACGAAGAGCTCGCACGTTTCCGCGACGAGCGCTGGCCCGCGATTCGCGATCGCGCTCTGGCCGAAACGAAGAAATACGCCGAGTACCGCACCGAGGTCGTGCGCCTCGAGGACGCGATGCAGCGGATCCGCGCGCTCGCCGAGCGCGCGCAGAACGCCGGCGCCCGGCTCGACGCGCTGGCGCGCAGCGGCTTTCGCGTGCGCGCGCTCAGCTTCGATCCGGCGCGGCTCGACGAGCCGGCCTACGCCGAGGAGCTGCTGCGCACGATCGAGCTGCTCCACGCGGCGATCCCCGTCCGCGCCGTATCGACGGCGACCAGCTTCAGCGCGTACCGGGCGCCGACGGCTGGGCCGTCCGTGTCTCCGCCTCGGCTTTGAGCGCGGCGAGCATCATTTCGGAGTTCTCGCGCACCTTCTTCTGCAGCGTCGGACCGATCAGCTCGGCGAGCGTCGGAACGCCGAAGTCGTATTCGACGCCGAGGACGATGTGCGTCACGCCGTCGCGCTCGTCGAACGTCCACGTCCCTTCGAACTTGTCGAGGTCGCCCTCGATCAGCGCGTAGTCGATGCGCAGCGCGCCGTCGTCGAAGCGGTCCTCTTCGGTCCACTCGATCGGCGCTTCTTCGACCAGCGTCTTCCACCGCGTGATCGTGCGGTCGGGATGCCGCTCCAGCACGACGACGATCTCCACGTCGGGCATGAACTCCGGGAACCGCTCCTGCTCTTTCGCGAGCTCGTAGACCGCGCGCGCGGGCGCCGCGACGTCGATCGCGCACTGAACGAAGGGCACTACGGCAGCGTCCCGAGGCTCTCGAACGCGGCGGCGACCGCCGCGTCGAACGCGCGCATCGCGACGTCCACTTCGTCGGCCGCGACGACGAGCGGAGGCTCGAGGCGGATGACGCGCTGCTGGTTCAGCGTCCAGGCCGCGGTCACGCCGCGCTTGAGCAGCTCGGGGATGATCGTTCCTCCGTATCCTTCGCGGCGCAGCTCCACGCCGCACAGCAGACCGGCGCCGCGCACGCCGGAGATCACCGCGGGGTAGCGTTCCATCGTCGCGCGCGCCGCCGCGAGGAGCTGCTCGCCGCGCGCGCGCGCGTTGTCGACGAGCTTCTCGTCGCGCAGCACGTCGAGCGCGGCGAGCGCCGCGGCGCACGCCAGCTCGCTGCCGCCGAACGTCGAGGTGTGCAGCAGCGGCGCCTTCGCGTACGCCGCGTTCCAGGCCGCGGGCCGCGCGACGTACGCGCCGATCGGGATGACGCCGCCGGAAAGCCCCTTCGCCAGCGTCATCACGTCCGGCACGACGCCCTCGCGGTCGCACGCGAAGAGCGCGCCGCAGCGTCCGAGGCCGGTCTGCACCTCGTCGGCGATCATCAGCGCGCCGGCGGCGTCGCAGATCGCCCGCACGCCGCGCAGGTAGCCGTCGGGCGGGACGTTCACGCCGCCTTCGCCTTGAATCGGTTCGACGATCACCGCCGCGACGTCGTCGCGCACGGCCTCGCGCAACGCCGCTGCGTCACCGAACGGGACGCGCCGCACGTCGGCGAGCAGCGGCGCGAACGGGTTGCGGAAGGCGTCGCGCCCGCTCGCCGAGAGCGCACCGAGCGTCTTGCCGTGGAACGCCGCGTCGGTCGACACGATCGCCGTCCGCTTCGTCGCGGCGCGCGCGAGCTTCAGCGCCCCTTCGACCGCTTCGGTGCCGCTGTTCGCGAAGAACGAGATGCTCAGGTCGCCCGGCGCGATCTCGGCGAGCCGCTTCGCGAGCCGGCCCATCAGCGGGTTGAACATCGTGCGGCCGGAGAGCGCCATCCGGTCGAGCTGCTCTTTCACGGCGGCGACGACGCGCGGATGCCGGTGGCCGAGCGTGAAGACGCCGTAGCCGCCGGCGAAATCGAGATACGTCTTGCCGGTGTGATCGGTGATCGTCGTTCCCGAGGCGAACACCTCCACCGGCGAGCCGGAGAGCTTCATGACGCGCGCGAGCGGCGGATTGACGTACGCGCGGTAGTTGTCGAACGCTTCCTGCGCGAGATCGGTGTCGACGGTCATGCGACGGCGAGCTCGGGGCCGCGCGCCTCGAGCTGCGCGATCGTGTCGTCGAGCACCCGCAGCGTCTCGGCCGCGGTCTCGGTGCGCATCAGGCGTTCGCGCAGCGCGCTCGCGCCGGGGAAGCCCTTCAGATAGTAGCCGAGGTGCTTGCGCATCTGCGGGACCGCGCGCGCCTCGCCCCACTCCTCGACCATCACGTGATAGTGGTGCACGGCGAAACGCAGACGGTCGGGGGCGTCCGGAAACGCCTCGGGCTCGCGTCCCTCCATGAGCGCGCGGAGCCGCGAGACGAGCCACGGGTTCCCCAGCGTCGCGCGTCCGAGCATCACCGCGTCGACGCCGCTCTCGCGCATGCGGCGCATCGCCTCGAACGGGTCGGCGAGATCCCCGTTGCCGATCACCGGGATGTCCACCGCGCGCTTCAGCTCGGCGATCTTCGACCAGTCCGCGGTGCCCTTGTAGAACTGCTTCGCGGTGCGCGCGTGCAGCGTCACCGCCTGCACGCCGACGTCCTGCGCGCGCTTCGCGACCTCGACGAAGACCATGCTCTGCTCGGTCCAGCCGAGCCGCATCTTCATCGTCACCGGGCAGTCGACGGCGCCGACGACCGCGCGCATGATCGCTTCGCACCGGTCGACGTCGCGCAGGCAGGCGCTCCCGCCCTCCGTCTTCGTCACCTTCGGCGCGGGGCAGCCGAAGTTGATGTCGACGATGTCGGCGCCGCACTCGCGAACGACCTTCGCGGCGAGCGCCATCACCTCGGGATCGTTCCCCCAGAGCTGCGTGGAGACCGGCTTCTCGACGCCGTGCTGGTCGATCATCTCCATCGTCCGCTTCGAGCCGTACTGCAGCGCGTTCGACGAGACGAACTCCGTCACGGTCAGCCCGAAGCCGAACGGCTTGTACAGGGCGCGCAGGGTGCGGTTCGTCACCCCCGACATCGGCGCGAGGACGATCGGGGGCCAGACCTCGATCGGTCCGATCTTCAGCGGTGGGACGGTGCGGGCCACGACGGACAAGTCTACCACAGGCCGCGCCCGGCGTCCCAGGTCCGCCCGCAGGCCCTCGCCAACGAGCGCCCGGTGATGGACGAAGGGGCGGCCCGGTACGAGCGCCGCGGCGTGTCGCCGGACAAGCCGGACGTGCGCGACGCGATCGCCGCGGAGGACCCCGGGCTGTTCCCGGGCGCGTTCTGCAAGGCCGTTCCCGACGTGCTGACGGGCTCCGAGGAGCACTGCGTCGTTCTGCACGCCGACGGCGCCGGGACGAAGAGCGCGCTCGCCTACCTGGCGTACCGGCGGCACGGCGACGCGGCGGTCTTCCGCGGGATCGCTCAGGACTCGCTCGTGATGAACGTCGACGACGCGATGTGCGTCGGCGCGACCGGGCCGTTCGTCATGTCGAACACGATCGGGCGCAACGCGCGGCTCGTGGACAAGCACGTGCTGCGCGAGCTCGTCGACGGCTACGCCGCCGTTCGGGCGCGGCTGGCGGAATACGGCGTGGAGGTCGTCTCGTGCGGCGGCGAGACGGCGGACGCCGGCGATCTCGTGCGAACGATCATCGTCGATTCGACCGTGGCGGTGCGGATGCGGCGCGACGAGTTCGTCGACTGCTCCGGCGTACGTCCCGGTCACGTCATCGTCGGCCTCTCGTCCGCCGGCCAAGCGATCTATGAGGACGCAGAGAACTCCGGAATCGGCAGCAACGGCTTCACCGCCGCACGGCACGACGTGCTCGCGAAACGCTATCGCGAGGAGTTCCCCGAGACGTACGCGCCGGAGATCGCGCCGCTCGCGTACGCGGGACGTCATTTCCTCGACGATCCGCTCCCGGGCAGCAGCATGACCGTCGGCGACGCGCTCCTCTCGCCGACCCGCACGTACGCGCCGATCCTCAAGGAGCTGTTCGCGACGCATCGTGCGGCGATCTCGGCGATCTTCCACAACACGGGCGGGGGGCTGACGAAGTGCACGCACTTCGGCCGCGGCGTGCGCTACGAGAAGACCTCGGTGCCGCCGCCGCCGGCGATCTTTCGCTTCATCCGCGACGTCTCGGAGCTGCGCCTCCAGGAGATGGCCCGCACGTTCAACATGGGGATCCTGATGGAGATCGTCTGCGATCCCGATGCCGCGCCCGAGATCGTTCGCATCGCCGAGCGCTTCGGCGTCGAGGCCAGCGTCATCGGCCGCGTCGCCCGCGCGCTGCCGGGCGAGCCGGCGCTGCGGCTCGTCGTCGACGGCGAGGAGATCGTCGTTCCCGCGCCGGCCGGGTAGGGTGAGCCCATGAGCACTCCAGCGCCTCCCGACGAGACGATGCACGGCGCCGACGGCGACCCGCTCGAGCCGCAGCCGGCGAACGAACCCGAAGACGTCGACGACGAGCCGGGGTAAGGTCCACCGAAAACGAACCCGGTTCGCGCAGCGCTCGCACGGACAAAAGAGAGGGAGCGAATAATCGCTCCCTCCGACTCTCCAAGCTATCGTTCCCGAAGAGCCCAGGGGCTCTTGTCGCGAGGAGAGGACCTGTCCACAGTCTAGCACGGACGTCAAATCGCCTCAATAGTAGATCGTCCTGCCTCGGCTGAACATGTCGAACTCAGATCGAATCTTCGTTGCGATCAGTGCGTGCGACCGCGTGTCGGAGCTCTCCCATTTCCGTGCGATCGCCCAGCACACGTAGTCGCTGACCTGCAGCATGTGATGCGAATGGTTCGGGTGGAAGTGCAGATCGTAGGCGTTCAGCGTTTTCTCGGCGTTGAGGATCGCCTTCAGTGCAGCGACGACCGCCGCTTTCTTGCTCTTGAGCGTGATCTGCGACACGAAGACGTGGACTTTCTCACGGGGCCCGTGGCGTCGAACGATGTAGGGAAGCAGTCCTTTGAACGTCCGTTGATAGAACAGGTCCTGATCTCGAATAGAAGCGTTCGTCTTGTTCTTCTGAACGATGACGGAATACGCATCGAACGCGAGCCCCCGGATCACCTCGAACACGCCGTCTCGCGTGTATTGTTCGTCCTCGGAGCAATGAAAGTGCGTGCAATCCCGCGGCTTTCGTGTTGCCGGCGCGCCTCCGCCGCCGGCGAGAATGTGGTGTCGCCAGCGCAGAAGCTCCGAAACTCCTTGAACGGGGTCTTCGCTCACGACGGCCGACAGGACGAAGAACGTGGAGCCGTTCGCTGAGAAATCGAAGTTGCCCGACTCGTCCACGAACACGTAGAGGTCGTTCATCTCAGCTCGCCGGCTGTACGTCTCCCGTGCCGCGCGTGCTGCGGAGGCGGTCTTCGCGCAGGCCGCGCAGGACGAGGTGCGGTTCGACGCGTTCGATCGCTGCGGTCTCGGCGGCGACCACGGCCGCCATCCCGCCCGAGGCGATCACGCGCGCGTCCTCGCCGAGGACGCCGCGGATGCGGCGCACCATCTCTTCGGTCTGCCCGACCGCGCCGTAGACGATTCCCGCTTGGATCGCGGTGACGGTGTCGCGGCCGACGGGCGTCCCCGGCGCGACGAGCGCCACCTGCGGGAGCTTCGCCGTGCGGCCGACGAGCGCGTCGAGCGCGACCTGCAGTCCCGGCGCGATCGCGACGCCGGCATAGGCGCCGTCGCGATCGACCGCACCGAACGTCGTCGCGGTTCCGAAGTTCACCACGATCGCCGGCGCGCCGACGAGCGCCACCGCGCCGATCGCGCCCGCGACGAGGTCGCTTCCGACTTCCGTGGGACGATCGGTGCGCACGACGATCGAGCGCTGCGTCGCCGCCGTGAAGAACGTCGGCCGCACCCCGAAATACTTCTCGCAGCCTTCGCGCAGCGGCCGGTCGACGACGGGGACGACCGACGACACGACGATCGCATCCAGCGCGTCCTCGAAGCGCGCGGCGGAGAAGAACGCCGAGAACAGCACGCCGAACTCGTCGGCGGTGCGGCGCCGGGCGGTCGTGACGCGCCAGTCGCCGACCATCGCGCCGCTCGCATCGAACGCGCCGAGCTTCGTCTCGGTGTTGCCGACGTCGATGCAGAGCAGCACGTCAGCCGCGCGTCCCGTTGCGCTCGCGCCGCAGCCGGAGGATCTCGTCGAGCAGCCGTGCGGCGAGCTCGCGCTTCGTACCGGTGCCGAGGTCGGCGCGCCCGTCGTCGCCCCAGAGCAGCACGAGACGGTTCGGCACGTTGCCGAAACCGCGCTCGCCGCCCACGTCGTTGACCGCGATCGCGTCGAGGTTCTTGCGCGCGAGCTTCTCGCGCGCGTTCGCTTCGAGCGACTGCGTCTCGGCGGCGAACCCCACGAGGAACAGCTCGTCGCGCTTCGTCGCGCCGAGCCCGGCGAGGACGTCGGGGTTGCGCTCGAGCGCGATCGACGTCACCTCTTCGGTCTTCTTCACCTTCTCCGCGTGCGCCGCGGCGGGGCGCCAGTCGGCGACGGCGGCCGTGGCGATGGCGATGGTCGCGCCGCCCGCGCGCTCGCGCACCGCTGCGTCCATCTCGCGCGCAGTCGTGACGCGCGTCGTGCGGGCCGCGGCCGGCGGCTCGAGCGCGGTGGGACCCAGGACGAGATCGACGTCGGCGCCGCGCGCCAGCGCTTCTCGCGCCAACTCGATTCCCTGCGTCCCCGTCGACGCGTTCGACAGAAAGCGCACCGGATCGATCGCTTCGCGCGTCGGCCCCGCGGTGATCAGCACGCGCTCGCCCACGAGATCGCCGGTGCGACGCACCGCGCCGGCGATCGCCGCGAGCAGCGCGTCTTCGTCGGCGAGGCGGCCCGGACCGTATTCGCGCTCCGCGAGGAAACCGACGCCGGGTTCGACGATCGTCGCGCCGCGCGCGCGCAGCGTCTCGATGTTGCGGCGGGTCGCCTCGTGCGCGAGCATCGCGCTGTTCATCGCCGGCGCGACGACGAGCGGCGCCGCCGTCGCGAGCGCGACGTTCGTCAGCAGATCGTCCGCGATTCCGAGCGCGAGCTTCGCGATCGTGTTGGCCGTAGCGGGCACGATCGCGAGAAGCTCGCACTCGCGCGCGAGCGCGATGTGCGGGATCTCGTGCACGCGCTCCCACGCCGACGTGTGCACGGGCCGCCGCGCGAGCGCGGCGAACGTGGCCGCGCCGACGAAGCGCAGGGCGTCCTCGGTCATCACGACGTCGAGCACCGCGCCGTTCTGCACCAGCCGGCTCGCGAGCGCCGCCGCCTTGTAGGCGGCGATGCCGCCGGTGACGCCCAGGACGATGCGGCGGTCCTTCACGCGGCGTCCTCGATCGGAACGTTGTCGATGATGCGGGTGCTTCCGAGCCAGACGCTGCCGATCGCGAGCGCCGGCGGGCGCAGCTCGTCGGGCGGCAGGAACGTCGCGGGATCGACGACGTCGAGGTAGGCCTCGCGCATCGGCGGGTCGACGAGCTCCGCGCGCCCGCACTGCACCGCGCGCGCACGGTCGGTCTCGCCGGCGCGCACCGCCGCCGCGATCGCCTCGAGTCCCCGGTGCAGCGCCGGCGCCGCCGCCCGCTCCGAGCGGTCGAGATAGACGTTCCGGCTCGAGAGGGCCAGCCCGTCGGGCTCGCGGATCGTGGGGCACACGACGAGCTCGAGGGGGAGGTTCAGATCCGCGACGACGCGCCGCAGCACGGCGACCTGCTGGGCGTCCTTCGCGCCGAAGTATGCCCGGTCGGGGCAGAGCGCGGAGAACAGCTTCACGCAGACCGTCGCGACGCCGGTGAAATGACCGGGGCGCAGCGCGCCCTCGTACCGCGCGGCGAGCGGCCCGGGATCGATCGCGGTTGCGAACCCCGGGGGGTACATCGTCGCGGCGTCCGGGGCGTACACCACCGCGACGCCTTCCTCGCGCAGCGCGGCCAGGTCGCTCTCGAAGGCGCGCGGGTAGCGCTCGTAGTCCTCGCCGGGCCCGAACTGGAGCGGGTTGACGAACACGGACGCCGCGACCGACGCGTTCTCGGCTCGGGCCCGGCGCAGCAGCGAGCGGTGACCCGCGTGCAGCGCGCCCATCGTCGGCACGAGTCCGAGCGGTCGCTCCAGGCCCGCGAGCGCGTCGCGCGCCTCGGCCGGCGTCCGTACGACCTGCACGCTAGTTCTGGATCACCCGCAGGGTGGTGCGCCCGATGACGAAGGGCTGGCCGAGGTCGATGGGCTCCGGGTCGCCCAAGGCGCGGCCGCCGACGCGGGTCCCGTTGCGGCTCGCCAAGTCCGCCAAGCGCAGGGTCCCGTCGCCCTCCTCGTAAAGACGGGCGTGTTTGCGGGAAATATACCGGTCTATCGTAATACACGCGGTAGCCACCGCGTCGTCGCGACCGATGGTGATCTCCCGCTCGAACGCCCAAGTCTTCCCGTCGAGCGGACCGCTCATCACCTCGAGGACGTACATGACCGAACCGCCTTCGCGCGCGGCGGACGGCCTGTCCTCTCCGAGAGAAAGCACACCGTGAACCGAGACGAGATTCTGGAGATGGCGATCGAATCCGAAGCGCTTCGCGCGGCCGAGTTCATGCAGGCGCAGGAGCTGCTGAACGGGATGATCGGTCATCGCATCGTCGCCGCGCGTCTGGAGGAGACCCGCATCGCCATCGAAACCGACGACGGCGCCATCTTCTACTTCTACGGCTTCATGGGCGAAGACTCGCCGGGCGAGGAGAGCGCCGACTCCTAGCGCGACGCCGCGAGCACCGCCTCGGCGGCGAAGATGGCGCCGAGCGCCGCGTGCTCGGCCATGACGCCGCCCTGCACGTACACCTCGTACGGCGCCCGCAGCGGCGCGTCGCACGACAGCTCGATCGTCGCGCCCGCGACGAACGCGCCGGCCGACATGATGACCGGATCGGCGTACCCGGGAACCGCGCCGGGCTCCGGCGCAAAGCGCGCGTTCACCGGCATCGCGCGCTGCAGACCGCGCGCGAACGCGACGAGCGGCTCGGGTGCGCCGAGCCGGATCGCCTGCACGATGTCGGTGCGCGTCTCACCCGGACGCGGATCGACCGCGAAGCCGAGGTCCTCGAAGAGCGCCGCCGTGAAATCGAGCCCGCGCAGCGTTTCGGCGACGACGAGCGGCGCGTAGAACACGCCCTGCACGAACGCACGACCGAAGCCGAGCGTCGGTCCCAGCGCCGCGCCGAGACCCGGCGCGTAGACCCGCGCCGCGATGCGCTCGATCGCCCGCGCGTCTCCGGCGAGGTATCCGCCGGCCGGCGCAAGTCCGCCGCCCAGGTTCTTGATCAGCGAGCCGGCGATCACGTCGGCGCCCGCTTCGAGCGGCTCGCGCTCCTCGACCAGCTCGCCGTAGCAGTTGTCGACGAAGATCAGCGCGCCGGGATGCGCCTCGCGGACGGCGCGCACCAACTCGCCGATCGCCTCGATCGTGAGCGAACGGCGCGCGGCGTAGCCGCGCGAGCGCTGCGCGAACACCACGTCCGGCCGCAGCTCGTGCGCCGCGTCGCGCAGCGCATCCAGATCGGTGCCGCCGCGCGGGTCGCGCGGGACCTCGGCGTAGCGCACGCCGCGCGACGTGAGCGACCACGGCGCGTTCACGATCGCGTTGCGCAGCGTGTCGTAGGGCGCGCCGTTCGCCGCGAGCAGCGTCCCGCCGGGCGGAACCAGTGCGTCGAGCCCGGCGACGATCGCGTGCGTCCCGCTCACGATCGACAGCCGCGCGAGCACGCGCTCCGCACGAAGCACCCGCGCGAGCAGCGACTCGTACCGCTCGCGTGCCGCGTCGTCGTAGCCGTAGCCCGTCGTCCCGGCGAGGTCGCTTTCGGCGATCCCTTCGTCGATGAACGCGCGCAGCACGCGGGAGCGTACGGCCGCGTTGCGCGGATCGCGACGTTCGAGCCAGTGCGCCGCGCGCCGCGCCGCCTCGCGCACGCGGGAGTCGAGCCGCAGCCCGTCGAGGAGCGGCTCGATCACGATGCGGCGCGCAGCGCCGCGTCCGGCGCACCGGCGCGCGCCGTCTCGGCGCGCTCGTAGATGCGCACGAACGGAAGCCACAGCGCGAGTCCCAACGCAACGTTGACGGCGGCGAGCACGACGGCGCGCCAATCCAGCGTGGCGAGAAACACGTTCAGAAACACCGGGACCGACGAGGGGACGTAGAACAGCGGACGCGCCACCCAGCCGAGCGCCAGCGCCGCGTACGTCGTGCACGCGAAGAGCAGCGGTCCGGCGACGAACGGCAGCGCCAGCACGGGGTTGAACGCGAGCGGAAGCCCGAACATGATCGGTTCGTTGAAGCCGACCAGCGACGGTCCGATCGTCGCGTACGCGAACGCGCGCAGCCGCGGGACGCGACTGCGGAGCAGCAGCGCGACGAGCGGCAGCGTCGCACCGGCTCCGCCCGGAAACACGAACAGGAACGTCGACGTCACGACGAGATGCGGGATCGGCGCGTGCTGCGCGAACGCGCTCGCGTTCTCGGCCTGCAGCTTCAAGTAGACCGGGAGGACGATCGCGGCGAGCAGCGCGGGGCCGTGGATCCCCACGACCCACAGCGCGGTCTCGATCGCGACGATCAGCGCGAGGGCGACGAAGCCGTCGCCGAGCGTCCCGAGCGGCGCGATCGCCGCCGCGAGGCCCGCCGCCATCGACGCTCCGAACGCGAAGGGCACCGCCGCGATCGCGACCGCGGCGACGAGCCCCAGCAGCGCCGCGCGCGCGCCGAGACGCGCTCGCGCGACGGAGGCGCACGCCGCCGTGCCGAGACCCACGACGATCGCGGCGAAGATCCCGCTCGCCCCGAGCGTCGCCGCGAACTCGGCGAAGCTCCCGTGACCCGGGGCGGCGACGGCGCGCGCCAGCTCGCCCAGCGCCGCGCGCGGAAGCGAGAGCGCGAACGCCCCGAACGACGCCGCGAGCGTCGCGACGCGCGGAAGCTGCAAGCGCGTCGCGAGCGCCCACCCGAGTCGCGCGACCATCGCGAGCGATGCGATCGCGAACGCGTTTCCGATCTCGCCCGGCACCGCGCGCGCGAGCTGCGGCCAGCCGTGGAACGGACGTGCTGCGAGCAGCCCGATCAGCGCGACGAGCGCGGCAACGAAGGCGGTCGGAAGCGACTCTTGGAGCGCGCGTACCGCCGGCGCTTCCGCGAAGCGCAGCGCCGCGGGCGCGACGGCGCGCTCCAGCCGGGCGACGAGCCCGCCGCCGGCCGGAGCGACCCGCGGGTCAGAGCCGGCGGACGACCGCCTCGACGCGGCCGACGATCGTGACATCGTCGGCGTAGATTGGCTCCATCGCCGCGTTCTCCGGCTGCAGCCGGATGCGCCCGCTCTCGCGATAGAAGCGCTTCACCGTCGCCTCGCCGTCGATCATCGCGACGACGATCTCACCGTTCTCGGCGGTCGGCCGCGGCTCGACGAGGATCAGGTCGCCGTCGAGGATCGCCGCTTCGATCATCGAGTCGCCCTTGACGCGAAGCATGAAGCCGCCGCGCCGGGGCGCCCAAGACGCGGGAAGCACGAACTGGTCCTCGAGGTTCTCCGTCGCCGTGATCGGAACGCCCGCCGCGACCCGGCCGACGACCGGGAGCGTGACGGAGTCGATCGGCTCGGGCTCGTCGCCGCCGCGCGGCGCGACGAGCGCCCTCGGCTTCGTCGGATCGCGCCGGAGCAGCCCGTGCCGCTCGAGCGTCTTGAGGTGCGACTGCACGGTCGACGAGGACGAGAGCCCGACCCGCTCGCCGATCTCCCGCACCGACGGCGGGTAGCCGCGCTCGTTCGTGAACGAGCGGATCACGTCGAGGATACGCTGCTGCTTCTCCGTCGTGGCCCGTTCGGCCATCGATCCCTCCTTGAGAATGCCACCCAGTAGGCACTGAGCAGTGCGACGATGCGTCTCGGCTCGTCGAAGCGCCGAGCGACCGTGCCATCGTAGCACAGCGCGCTCCGAAGAGCAAACATACGTTCGAACCCGTTGACGAAAAAGGGTCCGCCTTGGTACCATATAGGGGACGAACGAGCGTTCGACACTACATCTGGGACGGAGCACATGCGCTACACACCGAAACGGAAGCCCACCCTGATGCCGCTGGTGGCCCTCGCCGGCCTCAGCCTCGCGGTCACGCTCCCCGCGCTCTCCAGCACCGTGCACGCCGCCCCGCCGGTCTCGTACCGAACGGTGACGGTCCATCCCGGCGAGACGCTATGGTCCCTCGCCGAGCGCGTCACGCCGCCGTCGGCCGACGTCCAGTCGACCGTCGACGCGATCATGGGCGCAAACCACCTCGCCGACGCATCGCTCAGGGTCGGCGAACGGCTTCGCGTCCCGCAGTAGCGGCTCGCAGGCCGCACGTCACGTAAAGGGCTCGCCTCGCGGCGAGCCTTTTGTCGTTCCGGGACTCGCCTGCGGGCGAGCTCTCGCGATCTTGTGGGCTCGCCCGACGGCGAGCTCCGCCTATCTCCGGCCGGCCTGACGCCGAGCACTCGGGCTTGCACGGCCCGACGTGCTCGTTCGCGCTTTGGGTCCGCCATCGCGGGGTGACCGCGCGCCGATCGTCGCGACGACGTTCGAGGCGGTCGTGCCGCCCTCGCGTGGCCGGAAAATGACGGCGGCGCCGTTCCGGAAGGAACGGCGCCGCCGCTTCGACGTTCGTGACGAACTTCGAGGCTAGAGCTTGATGCGAGCCTCGATGTACGCGTTGAACGGCGTGGAGTTGAAGTACGGGTTGTACGGATACTTCGTGATCGCCTGGATCGCCGTGCCGGGATTGTAGTTGTTCCCGATCGGGATCAGGTTGTTCGGCGAGTACCCGCACGCGCCCGCGATCGCCCACGGAACCTTCGAGCCGCCGAAGCAGCTGACGTAGAGGTTCGCGAACGTGCCGACCAGCGTCAGACGCTTGTTGACGTCGTAGCTGACCTGCGCGTGGAGCATGAGGATGTTCGGTTCCGTGAAGGAGCCGAGGCTGTCGAATCCGCCCGTGTACGTGTTGGGGATCGAGATGTTGTACCCCGGGAAGACGCCGAAGTAGCTGGCGCCGTCGGGGCACGACGCGATGTCGTACCGGGTGGTTCCCGGAAGCGCAGCCGTGCAGAGGTCGGGCGCGACGCCGTTCGTGGTGAGCGGCGTGCCGTACTTCTGCCCGCCGACGAACTGCAGCGCCGGCGTGATCGCGAGCGGACCGTGCTTGTACTGCACGATCAGCGTCGAGACGTACGGAGCGCCGTAGGCGTTTCCGTTCGTCCCGGCCGGACCGGGCAAGATGTCGTACGTCGCCAGGTTCTGGCTCGCGTTCAGCAGGTTCTGGACCGGATCGTTCCAGTACGGGTTCGCGATCGAGCCGGTCGGACAGGTCCCGCCCACCGGGGCGACCGCCGTCCCCGCTGCCGCACCGGTTCCGTAGCACGGAGCCGCGACGCCGGATTGCGTCGACGCACCCGCGCACCGCGGATCCGAGGGGTTCGAGGCGCAGAACGACGTGTAGGCGTTGTAGCCCTTGATCGACGTGTTCAGCGGGTCGAGCACCGTGCCGCCGCCGGGCAGTCCGGTGTAGTGGATGAAGCTGTTCGTGTACGTGAACGAGAGGCGAGCCGCGATCCCGTTCCGCGAGAAGTCGCCCTTGTCGAGCTCGAACTCGACGCCCTGCGACGTCTGGTTGCCGACGTTCAGCCCCGAGACGAAGCTCGTGACGAAGCTCAGGTAGAACTGCTGGATCTGGTCCTGCGTCTTCCGGAGGAACGGCGTGATCTTCATCGAGAGGTCGTTCGAGAACGACTTCTCGATCGAGAAGTCGAAGTTGTTCGACACCTCGGGCCCAACGTTGTGGAGCGAGCTCGTGAAGCCGAACTCCTGGAACCCGTAGGTGTTGTACAGCAGGTACGGCGCGTTCGCCTGAAGGGCGTCGTACTGCTCGAACGCCGAGTTCGGCGCCTGCGTGTAGCGGCCGTAGCTCGCGCGGACGACCGTGGTCGGGTCGACGCTGTACGTCAGGCCGAACCGCGGCTGCCACACGGGGTAGGTCGCCGTTCCGCCGTCTGCGTTCGAGACGTGTGCGGCGTACGTCCCGGCCGCGCACGACGCGCCGGCGGCGTGGTACGTGACGACCGGGCTGTTCGGCGCGAAGCACGCGAACGAGTTGAACGAGTTGTAGTAGAGCTGCCGCGCGGCGTTGTCGTTGAGCGACGACGTCACGAACTGGAACTGGTCGAACCGTGCGCCGAGGTTCACCGTCAGCTTGTCGGTCGGCTTCCAGTCGTCGGTGATCGAGAACGCCGAGAACTTCGGCACGACCGTGTTGTAGGTCGCGTACTCGCCGTTGCCGACGGTGAGGAACTCGCACGCCGCCGAAGCGGTACCCGGGACCGGGCACGACGCCGGAAGGGCGATCGGGCCGGCGGCCGTCATGCCGGACGCCAGCTGCTGCAGCGTGATGTAGTCGGCACCGGAGTAGTTGTTGCAGTACGTCAGCGTGCCGGCGGGGGTGAAGCACCCGTACGTCGGATTTGCCGCATTGACCGCGACGCCGACGGCCGTGCGGGCGTTCACCGAGTTCGGCCCGTAGAAGCCGTTCACGAACTCCGTGTTGTTGTCACGCACCGAGTTCGCCGTGACGTAGTTCCCCTGCAGCGTCAGCAGATGCTGCGAGTTGAGCTGGTCGGAGAACTGCAAGCTGACGCCGCGCGTGTGGCTCGACAGCTCGTAGTCGGGCGAGAACGCCGCGTACGTGCCGATGTAGTAGGCGCCGAACGCGGACGTCGGGTCCGTCATCATCCAGTCCGAGTAGTACGTGTACCCGTAGATGCGAAGGAACGCGTTGGTCCCGAAGTTGTGCTGGTACTGCAGCTTGAAGATGTTTTGGTCGTTCGCCTGCTGCCCTTCCATGCCGTAGGGAAGCGGCGCGTCGAACGCGCGCCCCGTCGGCGACTGCGGGTACAGGTAGGGGACCACGCGCGAACCGGCCGTCGCCGGATCGAGCGGCGTACCGATCTGGCCGAGATACTGATACGCGTCCAGGTAGAACGGCGTGCCGCCGAACAGGTTCGACACGAACGCCGGGCCGCCGAGGTCGTTCACCGAGGTGTACGCCGTGGGGCTGAGGTGGTCGATGTCGAGCAGCGCCTGGATGTCGTCCTTCGTGCCGTCCTTCTTCGGGATCCCGAAGTGGAAGTTGAGGACGGTGTCGCGCACCTTGTTCTCGTGCGTGCCGTCGATGTACGCGGGGCCGAGCGCCCACGCGTCCTGCGTTCCGCCGTACGTCAGGTCTTGCCCGTGCACCGTGCAGCTGCGGACGGCCGATTCGACGACGACGAAGTTACAAGGATAGAGCGCCGTACCGTACTGCTGCGCGATGCCCGACCCGTTGTACTGGTCGAAATACCGGTAGTCTTGGTTGTATCCGCCGAGACCCAGGTAGTACGAGAACGTGCGGGACGGATTCGCCCAGCCCGACTCGAACGCGAGCTTGTTGTAGTACGTCGGCGTTCCGGCCGCGAGGGTGAAGTTGTTGCTTCCCGGTGCCGTACCCGTGCGGATCACCTGGTTGATGTAGCCCGACAGACCGTTCGCTTCGGCATTCGCCGGGTTCGCGCCGGTGTAGACCTGCAGCTCCTGCTGGCCTAGCGACGAGAGCGTGCCCGACGGATAGTTGTCGAACGACCGGTTGACGGGGACGCCGTCGAACTCGTATCCGACTTGGTCGTAGTCGCCGCCGCGAATCGAGAGCGAAGCGCCTGCGCCGATGTAGCCGTTCTGACCCGGGGCGACGTAGACGCCCGGCACGGTCGAGATCGCGGACCACGCCGAGTTCAGCGTGCCGCCGCCGCCGACCGCGGAGGCCTTGTCTTGCAGCGTCGCGTTGACCGAGTAGACGTCGGCCGTCGTGCCGGGCTTGACGAGCGCCGCGGCCGAACGCGACGTCACCGAGCCGATTTGCTTGAGCTTCGGCGGCGGCGAGAGCGTCACGGTCACGAGCTGGTCGGCCTGAATGGTAAGGCCGCTGATCGACGCGCCGTCGCGCGTCGACGTCGCCGCGACCGAAACGGTGTACGTGTCGGGCGCGAGTGAGATGAAGGTGAATTTTCCGGCACTGTCCGTCGTCGTCGTGGACGATTGGGACGGGCTCGTTGCCGTAACGACAGCGCCGGCGATGGGCGCATGCGTCGAGGGGTCCATCACGGAGCCGCTGAGCGATCCCGTCGTGCCTGCCAGAACGCTTCCCGTTCCCTGGAGCACGAACGCGACCACCAGCAATGCCGCGAGCACACCTCGCCGTATCGCGAGACGTAGGTTCACGGGCACCGTTCCTTTCGAGGGGTGTCCTCGTTGAAGCAGTGAAGGTACCGAGCCACAGCCCGGACGCCCCGTAATTCACAGAAGGGCCTGGGAATCCTCGTAGAATTTCCCAAGAACAGGAACACGGTCTCTCGGTCGTCCCTGGGACGCCGTTGTCCGGTCGCGGGACGGAGCACGGACCAACCGGCGCGGCGTTGCGCGCGACATGACGGCGCCCTCGCCGTAGCGAGGGCGCGTGCGAGCGGGAAGGGCGCTCGAGGCGTCCGGTCTACGGACGGCCGCGCGTGACGACGACGATGCTGTGGCCGTCGTGCCGGTCGAGAAAGGCGAGGCCCTCTTCCATCCAGCCGTCGAGTCCGCCGCTCATGTGGCGGCGGACCTCCCGGACGAGGTGGCGGCGGCTCCGGAGCCACTGCAGCTCGGGGGCGCTCGTCGCCAGCCAGATCGCCTCTTCACAGTCCTCGCACTTGTAGCCGGCGTCGACCGCCACGCGGTCAGGCCGACGCGGGCTGCAGCCGCCGCGCGAGGAGCTCGGGGATTTGCGAGGGCCGGTCCGCGACCGGGACCCCGGCGGCGGTGAACGCCGCCACTTTCGACTCCGGCGTCCCGGCGTTGCCGGAGATGATCGCGCCGGCGTGGCCTAGGCGCTTGCCCTTCGGCGCCGAGCGGCCCCCGATGAACGCGACGACCGGCTTGTCGGGGATGTGCTCGCGGATGAACGCCGCGGCGTCTTCCTCGTCCGAGCCGCCGATCTCGCCGGCGACGACGAGCGCCGTCGTCTCCGGATCGTTCGCGAAGGCGCGCAGGCAGTCGACGAAGGTCGTCCCGATGATCGGGTCGCCGCCGATCCCGACGCACGTCGACTGGCCGAACCCGGCGCGCGTCAGGTTGTCGACGATCTCGTAGGTCAGCGTCCCCGAACGCGAGATCATCCCGACGTTCCCCGGCGCGAACACGTGGGACGGCATGATCCCCAGCAGCGCCTTGCCCGGCGAGATGAGCCCCGGGCAGTTCCCGCCCACGATCCGCATCCCGGGCGTCGTGTTCACGACGCGCAGCATGTCGTGGACCGGGATCCCTTCGGTGATGCAGACCGCCAGCGAGATCCCCGCGGCGTGCGCCTCCCACAGCGCGTCGGCGCCGCCGGCCGGCGGCACGAAGATGATCGTGTGCGTGGCGCCGGTCGCGTCGACCGCTTCCTTCACCGTGTCGAACACGGGCTGTCCGCTCTCGATGCGCGTCCCGCCCTTGCCCGGCGTCACGCCGCCGACGATTTTCGTGCCGTACGCGATCATGCGCTGCGTGTGAAACGCGCCTTCGCGGCCGGTGATCCCCTGCACGATCACCTTCGCGTTCTTGTCGACGAAGATCGCCACGCTAGTTCTTCCCCTCGTTCGCGAGCGCGACGGCCTTCGCCGCGCCCTCGTCCATGGTTTCGACCGGGACGAAGCCGGCCTCGGCGAGGATCGCCCGCCCCTCCTCGGCGTTCGTGCCGGTGAGCCGCACCACGAGCGGCACCTCGCGCACGTCGCCGCCCTTGAGCGCTTCCACGATCCCGCGCGCGACCTGATCGCCGCGCGTGATGCCGCCGAAGATGTTGATGAACATCGCTTTGACGTTGGGGTCGCGCGTGACGAGGTCGTAGCTCTTCTTCACGAGGTCGGCCTGCGCGCCGCCGCCGATGTCGAGGAAGTTCGCCGCCTCGCCGCCCGCGTTGCGGATCGCGTCCATCGTCCCCATGCCGAGCCCCGCGCCGTTCGCGATCACGCCGATCGTCCCGCCCAACTTCGCGTAGTTCGACATGCCGAGACCGATCGCGACCGCGGCCGCCTGGTCTTCGTCGGACGGCTGCTCCTTGTTCCAGCCCGCGATCTCGGGATGCTTGAACAGCCCGCTGTCGTCCAGCTCGACCTTCGCGTCGCTCGCGATGACGCGGCCGTCCTGCGTGAGCACGAGCGGGTTGATCTCCACGAGGTTCGCGCCGTACTCCATGAACGCGCGGTAGAGCGCGCCCAGCAGCGCCGGAAACGTCTTGCGGTAGCCTTCCGGCAGCTTTGCCCCGAAGGCGAGCTGACGGCCGATGAACGGCGAGTAGCCGGCGGCCGGATCGATCCAGTACTTCACGATGGCGCCGGGCTCGCGCTCGGCGACCTCCTCGACGTCCATCCCGCCCTGCGCGGTGACGAGCACCACCGGCTTCTTCGCGGCGCGATCGATCGCGATCGACACGTAGGCCTCGCTCGCGATCGCGACCTTCTCCTCGACCAGCAGCGAGCGGACTTCCTCGCCCTCCGGATTCTGAATCGACTTGAGGACCTTACCGATCAGCTCGCGCGCGAGCGTCTCGCCTTGCTGCGCGTCGTCGGCGAACTTGATCCCGCCCGCCTTGCCCCGGCCGCCCATCATCACCTGGCTCTTGAGCACCCACGAACCCGGGTGCGCCGTGATGTACGCGCCGACGTCGCTCGCCGACGTCGCGTAGACGCCCGACGGCGTCGGGATCCCCACGCGCCGGAACAGCTCCTTCCCCTGATATTCCATCAGCTTCATGGCCCGGCGAGGTTCCCGCGATGTCGCGCGAATCCTGGACCCGCAGGCGCGCGTCGCGTCGCTTTCGAACACGAGCGAGGGAGGTTGTCCATGCTCGCATCGCTCGTGTTCGCGCTCGTCACCGGCTTCGCGCCGCAGATCGCGGCGGACGCGCCGGCACCGCCGCCCGCCGCGCCGATGAAGTCCTTGCGTCACCTGGTCTACTCGGTCACGTTCGGCACGCGCACGAAGAACGTGGAGCACGGATCGGGCTGGCAGAACGGCGGGACGATGATGGGCGGCGGCGACGCCGAGGTCGAGAACGTCCGCGAGAACAGCGACGAGGGCACGCTCACCGTCGACGTGGTGGCCGCGACCGGCGACGGCGGTCTCGTCGTCGACGCGAAGTTCAGCGGAAAGCAAGGCGACGACCACCCGGTTCGCGTGGCGATCTACTCCGACGGCCGCATCGCCTACGATCCGGCGAAGCCGCTCAGCATCGAAGCGGCGCGCTTCCTGCCGATGCTGGCGCGCGGCCTGGTGGCCGATCACGACGTCGCGCCGGGACAGGCGTGGCAGATCGGGCCGGACGCGGTCGCGGAGCACGTCACGGTGACGAAGGTCGACGGCGACGTCGCGACGCTCGATCTGAAGAAGACGCTCGCGCCCTCGCTCGGCGGACAAGAGATCGAGGAAGGCACGGCGCTGTACGACACGGCGAAGGTCTGCCCGCGCGTGTACGACCTCGTCGTCCGCGTGCGGCGGCCGAACGGTCCGGATCAGGAGTTCCAGCAGACCGAGACGCTGCACGCGCGCCTCGTCAGCGACAGCTTCGCGAAAGCGTAGCGCCGCGCCGGCGCGCGCTCAGCCCAGCCGGCCGAGCACTTCGCGCGCGATCACGATGTGCTGGATCTCCGAGGTGCCCTCGTAGATCTCGGTGATCTTCGCGTCGCGATAATAGCGCTCCACCGGAAACTCGGTCGTGTAGCCGTATCCGCCGTGGATCTGCAGCGCCTCGCTCGCGTGCTCGCGCGCTTTGGTCGAGGCGAAGAGCTTCGCCTTCGACGCCGCGTCGACGTGCGGGCGGCCGGCGTCCGCGAGCGCGGCGGCGCGATACGTGAGGAGCCGCGCCGCATCGAGGTCCATCGCCATCCGCGCGATCTTGAACGAGACGCCTTCGAACGCGCCGATCGGTTTCCCGAACGCGACGCGGTCCTTCGCGAACGCGACCGCCGCGTCGAGACACGCGGCGAGAATCCCGAGCGCCTGCGCCGCGATCCCGATCCGGCCCGAGACCAGGGTCGTGAGCGCCTGCGTCATCCCCGCGCCTTCCGCGCCGAGCATCGCCGACGCCGGGACGCGCACGTCGTCGAACGCGAGGTCGACGGTGTTCGACGTGTGGATCCCGAGCTTCTCGGTCGTCTTCTCGACGCGCACGCCGGGGAGCGACGTATCGACGAGGAACGCGCTCACGCCCTTCGGCCCCGGGCCGCCCGTGCGGAACATCGCCATCACGACGTTCGCGTAGCCGCCGTTGGTGCACCACTGCTTGCGGCCGTTCACGATCCACGCGTCGCCGTCGCGCCGCGCGGTCGCGCGCAGCGCCGCGGCGTCGGAGCCGGCGTCCGACTCGGTGAGCCCGAATCCGGCGAGCGCGTCGCCGGTCGCCAGGCGCTCCAGCCACTCCTCGCGCTGCGCGTCGTTGCCGAGCTTGGCGATCGCGTTGCAGATCATCGAGTGCACGGAGACCGTGACGGCGGTCCCCGCGTCGACGCGCGCCAGCTCCTCGATTGCGAGAACGTACGACACGTAGTCGGCCGCGACGCCGCCGTAGCGCTCGGGGACGAGCATCCCCATCAGCCCCGCGTCGGTGAGCTTCGTGTAGAGCGCGCGCGGGAAGACGTGCTCGCGATCCCATTGCGCGATGTGCGGGGCGATCTCGCGCTGCGCGATCTCGCGCGCGACCTCGCCGATCGCGCGCTGCTCGTCGGCGAGCTCGAACGCGGTGGGGCGGTTCTCGATCACCGCGCCGCGGCCGGCGCCGGCGCCGCCGCTTTGCCGTTCGCCGCCGCGCCGGCGTAGTCGTAGAAGCCGCGGCCCGACTTCTTTCCGAGCCAGCCCGCGGCGACGTACTGCTTGAGCAGCGGGCACGGGCGGTACTTCGAGTCGCCGAAGCCGTCGTAGAGCACGTTCATGATCGCCAGGCACGTGTCGAGCCCGATGAAGTCGGCCAGCGTGAGCGGCCCCATCGGGTGGTTCATCCCGAGCTTCATCACGGTGTCGATCGCCTCGGCCGACGCGACGCCCTCGTACAGCGCGTAGATCGCCTCGTTGATCATCGGCAGCAGGACGCGATTCGAGATGAAGCCGGGAAAATCGCGCACCTCGACCGGCGTCTTGTCGAGCGCGAGCGCGAGGTCGCGCACCGTCGCGAACGTCGCGTCGGACGTCGCGATCCCGCGGATGATCTCGACGAGCTTCATCACCGGCACGGGGTTCATGAAATGCATCCCGATGACGCGCTCCGGCTTCGACGTCGCCGCGCCGAGCGTCGTGATCGAGATCGACGAGGTGTTCGAAGCGAGGATGGTCTCCGGCGCCGTGTTCCGGTCGAGGTCACGGAACAGATCGAGCTTCGTCGGCAGATCCTCGACGGCCGCTTCGATCGCGAGGTCGACGTCGAGATCGTGGAAGTGCGGGCGCGGATCGATGTGGGTGAGCACTTCGCCGCGCCGTTCCGGGGTGAGACGGCCCTTCTCCACGTCGCGGTCGAGGCGCTTCGCGATGCCGTCGATGCCGCGCCGGATGCGCGCCTCGTCGACGTCGTTGAGGAGCACCTCATGCCCCTCGGCGGCGAGGACCTGCGCGATCCCGCCGCCCATCTGGCCCGCGCCGACGACCAGAACGCGCACTCAGGCCACCTTCACCAGCACGGCGTCGCCCTGCCCGCCGCCGCTGCAGATCGCCGCGATCCCCAGACCGCCGCCGCGCCGGCGCAGCTGCTGCACGACCGCCCCCATGATGCGCGCGCCCGACGCGCCGATCGGATGGCCGAGCGCGACCGCGCCGCCCTGCGCGTTGATCGCGGTCGGTTCGAGTCCGAGCTTCGTCGCCGCGGTCAGCGCGACGGCCGCGAACGCCTCGTTGATCTCCCAGACGTGGATGTCGCTCGCGCGCAGCCCTTGCTTGTCGAGCAGCTTCTGCGCCGCCATCGCGGGCACGAGCGCGAGGTACGGCGGATCCCACGCGACCGCGGCGTGATCGACGATCTCCGCGAGCGGCTCGGCGCCGGCCGAGCGGGCGTACTCCGGCGAGGCGAGCACGAGCGCGGCGGCGCCGTCGTTGACGCCCGGCGCGTTGCCTGCGGTGATCGTCCCGCCTTCGTCGATCGGGCGCAGCTTCGCCATCGCTTCGAGCGACGCGTCGGCGCGCACCGGCTCGTCGCGATCGACGCGCGTGAACGGCACGTCGCCGCTGACGTACGGCGAATAGCGCTTCGGATCGGCGACCATGGCGTCGGGCGCGACGTGATCCCATACGGAGCCGCCGCCGCCGGCCATCGCCGGGATGCGGGGGCGCGCGGGCTCGGGCAGCGCGTCGACGACGATCTTGCCTTTCGCCTTGGTCGCGACGTTGAGCGGGACGATCTCCGCGGCGAACCGGCCGGCCTCGTGCGCCGCGTGCGCGCGGCGGTGGCTCTCGTACGCGAACTGATCCTGGACCGCGCGCGTGACGCCCAGCTCGGCCGCGACGCGCGCGCCCTGCGCCGCCATCGCTTCGTCGAAGTAGACGTCCCACAGCCCGTCGTGGATCATCGCGTCGACGAGCGTGCCGTTGCCGTAGCGGTAGCCCGCGCGTGCGCCGGGGAGCAGATACGGCGCGTTCGACATCGACTCCATGCCGCCGGCGACCACGACGCGGTTGTCGCCGTCGGCGATCGCGCGCGCGCCGGACACGACGGCGAGCAGCCCCGAGGCGCAGACCTTGTTCACGGTCTCCGCGGTCGTCGTCTTCGCGAGCCCGGCCTTGAAGGCGGCCTGACGCGCCGGCGCCTGGCCCGCGCCGGCTTGGATGACCTGCCCCATGATGACGTGCTCGACGTCGGCGGGATCGATGCCGGCGCGGGCGATCGCGTTGCGGATCGCCTCGCCGCCGAGCGTCGTCGCCGAAAGGGAGCTGAGCGCCCCGCCGAGGCGCCCGAACGGCGTCCGCGCGGTCGAAAGTACGACGGTACCGGATCTCATAGGGGCGAAGGCTTCGCTGCGCGGCGCGCCGATCCCCGAGGCGTTCGACGTCGCGCGGCCTCTATCTCTGCACGGCGGCGGGAGCGCGCTCCGCCTGGGTGCAGACGATCGTCACGTCGCCGGCGCAGCTCTCGCATTCGAATTGGACCGTCGTGTGGCCGATGCCGAAGTCGTCGCGGAGCGCCGCCTCGATCGCGCGCAGGATCGCGCCTGCGTCGCTGAGCATGCGATCGTCGAGGACGACGTGCGCGGAGAGCGCGTGCGTCCCGGTCCCGATCGTCCACACGTGGAGGTCGTGCACGCTCACGACGCCGCCGATCGAGCGGATTCGTGCGCGCACGTTCGGCACCGCGGCGTGAACCGGCGCGCTCTCGAGCAGCACGTCGCTCGCTTCGCGCACGATCCCGACGACGCCGGCGACCACGATCGCCGCCACGAAGAGCGACAGCGCCGGGTCGATCCACGCCGCGCCGGTCAGCGCGATCGCTGCGCCGCCCGCGATGACGGCGAGCGCGCCGAGCGCGTCGCCGGCGACGTGCAGCAGCGCCGCGCGGACGTTCAGGCCCCCTTGCCGGTCGCCCAGCAGGACGAGGCCGACGGTGACGTTCACCGTCAGACCGACCGCCGCGATCGCGGCCATCAGCACGCCCTCGGGACGGACCGGATGAACGAAGCGATGGACCGCTTCGATCGCGATCAGCACGCTGACCGCGGTGAGCAGCGCGCCGTTCGCCAGCGCGGCCAGGATCTCGTAGCGCGCGAAGCCGTACGTGCGGCGCGAGTCGGCGGGACGCTTCGCCTGCACCGCCGCGGCCAGCGCGATCGCCAGCGCGACCACGTCCATCGCGACGTGCACCGCGTCGGAGAGCAGGGCCAGCGAACCGGCCCGGACCCCGCCCGCGATCTCGAGCAGCGCGACGGCGCAGGTCGCGGCCAGCGCGATCTTCAGACGGCCGGTCGTCGCCGCGCGCTGCGCGGGGGCGTGCGCCGCCCCGGCGCTCATGCGCGCAGCGCTTTGACCGCCAGCACGGCGAGCATCGCGCCGAAGGTGAGGAACGTGCGGCTCTCGGCTCGTCCGATCACGGCTGGGTCGTACGACCCCTGCTGGGGCTCGGCGGGTTCCGCCTGCGGGATCACGCGCGGCACCCGTTGCACGTACGCATCGAAGCTTTCGCCGAAGGTCGCACGCAGATACGCCTCCTCGTGCGGGACGATGACGGCGTAGACCGCCGCCATGGCGCCGAGCGCGGCGCCGATCAGCAGCGCGCGGCTCACGGGCGCGTTCTTCCCGGTGAACGCGAGCGCGAAGCCGGCGCCGGTGACGAAGTTGCCGACGTAGAGCGGGTTCCGCACGTACGCGTACGGGCCCGCGGTGACGAGCGCGGGAGCCGTGACCGTGTTGCCGCGCGTCGTGACGCCGCTGTAGCCGACGGCCCACATCCGCAGCGCCTCCCCCGCGAAGGCGAGCGGGAGTCCGGTCGCGATCGAGAACGCGCTCGGCTTGCCCGCCGCCGCCAGCACGACGGCCGGCAGCGCCAGCAGCGCGCCGCGGCGGCCGAACACGAAGGCGCGAAAACGATCCTGGTTCACGAACTCTCCTCGTCGACGCGCGCGCGCGCATCGTCGTAGACCGCGCGAAGCGCGGCGCTCAGCGTGACGCGCGGCGTCCAGCCCGTCGCCGCGCGAAGCTTCGACGGATCGCCCAGGCTGACCGGGACGTCGGAGGGACGCATTCGCGCGGGGTCCTCACGCACCTCGACGGGCACGCGCGCGATCTCGATCAGGCGCCGCAAGATCTCGCGCATCGCCGTCGCCGCGCCGCTGCAGACGTTGTAGATCTCGCCCGCCTCGCCGGCTCCTTCGAGCAGCGCGACGTACGCTTCGCACACGTCGCGCACGTCGACGAAGTCGCGTCGCGCCTCGAGGTTTCCGACGCGCACGAGCGGCGGACCGCCGGCCGCGATGCGCGCGAGCTGCAGCGCGAACGCGGGCACGGCGAAGCGCTCGTCCTGGCCGGGGCCGATGTGGTTGAACGGCCGCGCGACGACCGCGTCGACCGCGAACGCTCGCGCGTAAGCGACGGCCAGCATCTCCGCGGCGGCCTTGCTCGCCGCGTACGGATTGCGCGGCGCCGGGGCGAGCGACTCGTGCAGCGGCTGCGCCGCCTCGGGCTGCGCGCCGTACACGTCGGCGCTGCCGACGACGAGCACGCGCGGCGGCGCACCGCCGGCGGCTTGCGCGCGCGCCGCGTCCAGCACGTTCAGCGTGCCGCGCGCGTTGACGTCGAACGTCCCCGCGGGATCGTCGAGCGAGGCGGGGACGAACGCCTGCGCGGCGAGATGCGCCACCGCGTCGGGGCGCGCGATCTCGAACGCGCCGCGCACCGCGAGCGGATCGCGCACGTCGAGCGCCAGCGTGTCCGCGTCGCCGCCGCGCGTCTCGCGCTCGGCGGCAAGCGCCTCGTGCCCGCGCGCGCGCAGCGCCGCGATCAGATGCCGGCCGACGAAGCCGTGCGCGCCGGTGACGAGAACGCGCACGTCACGCCGGCGTGAGCGGACGAAGCCGCTCGAGGTCGCGGCGCACCATGTCGGCGACGAGCTGCTCGAACGACACTTCCGGCTCCCAGCCCAGCTCGCGGTGCGCCTTCGACGCGTCGCCGACCAGCAGATCGACCTCGGCCGGACGGTAGTAGCGCGGATCGACGACGACGTGGCGCTCCCAGTCGAGCCCCACCGATTCGAACGCCAGCCGGACGAACTCGCGCACCGCGTGCGTTCGTCCGGTCGCGACGACGTAGTCGTCGGGGTGGGTCTGCTGCAGCATCAGCCACATCGCCCGCACGTAGTCGCCGGCGTAGCCCCAGTCGCGCTGGGCGTCGAGGTTCCCCAAGCGCAGCTCGGTCGCGAGCCCGAGCTTGATCCGCGCGACGCCGTCGGAGATCTTGCGCGTGACGAACTCTTTGCCGCGGCGCGGCGACTCGTGGTTGAACAGGATCCCGCTCACCGCGTAGAGCCCGTACGACTCGCGATAGTTGATCGTGATCCAGTGCCCGTACAGCTTCGCCACGCCGTACGGCGAGCGCGGATAGAACGGCGTCCGCTCGTTCTGCGGAACCGCCTGCACCTTGCCGAACATCTCGGAGCTCGACGCCTGATAGAAGCGGATGGCGGGATCGACCGAACGGATCGCTTCGAGGATGCGCGTGACGCCCAGCGCGGTGAACTCGCCGGTGAGCACGGGCTGCTGCCACGACGTCGGCACGAACGACTGCGCGGCGAGATTGTAGATCTCGTTCGGGCGGACGTCGGCGAGGATGCTCGTCATCGAGCTCTGGTCGAGCAGGTCGCCGGAGACGATCTCGATCCGGTCGACGATGTGGCCGATCCGCTCGTGGACGTCGGTCGACGTGCGGCGCGTCATGCCGACGACGCGGTAGCCCTTGTGGAGCAGCAGCTCGGCGAGGTAGGAGCCGTCCTGCCCGGTGATGCCCGTGATCAGGGCGGTCTTTTCGGTCGTCATCAATCAGTTCAGAATCTGGACGTTCTTGCCGTTCTCGTCGAAGACGAAGCGCGTCTCGAACAGCTCGTCCCGCTCGCCGCCCACGACCTTCGACTGGATCACCAGACGGTGCATCAGCTTGTCGTTGTGGCGCACGATGCCGGAATAAAAGTACTGCACGAGCGGCGTGATGCGCGGATCGAGGGGCGCCAGCCGCCGGCGCTCGACGAGCATCTGCAAGAGACGGTTCTGCAGCTCCTTCGGAAGAAGGCGGGCCGTGTCGTCGGGCGTCATCCGCACCGCGGTCAGCTCTTCCAGCGCCTTGTTCGCCTCCGCGACCGGTTTGTCGGTGGTGAAGCGGATGATCGCGTCCCAGTCGTCGGCCGGGATACCGACGAAGCGCAAGCCGTAGCGCCACACCTTCCGCCCCTGGTGCTGGACGTTGTCGTGCCACACCGTGCGGACCCGCACGCGAACCATGCGCTCCTCGATCTGCGCGCGGACTTCGAACTCCGGCTGCGGCACTTGCTCTTGCGTGAGGATGCACAGGCCGCCGCCGCTCACGTCGAGGCCGATCGCGGCGCGCGTGGTCTGGCCGTCGAGGCTGTAGGCGGCGCGATACGGCTTCCTCTTGCGCGGAAACTTGCGCCGGTTCTGTTCCTTACCGGTGAACCACGCCAGGAGGTCAGGGAGCATCGTGCCTCGGTAGGGTTGGCGTTCGGCACGGCGTTCTCCCGGGCGGTCTCCGGCCAAGCGCTCGCGCCGCGAACCTGGGGCGGATCGCCCGAAGGGCGAGCGCGACGGGCTCACGGTACGTGAGCCGCTACAGCACGTATTTGCGCAGCCCCCGGGGGGCGTCCGAGTCCACGCCGTTCGCGCGGCCGACCGCCAGGGCCAGCATCTGCCCCGCGACCAGCCACGCCAGGGTGTTGAACGGCTCCGCCGTGCGAGGACCGAGCGGCGCGACTCCGGCCGCCTCGCCGCCGATCGCGAAGCGCAGAGCACCGGCCGATTCCGCTTCGGCGAGCGGGCGCGCGACGATCGGGCGGGACGCGGCGTCGACGATCCCCACGATCGCGCTCGACGGATCGAGCATCGCCGACGAGCCGTGGCGGAACTCGCCCGCCGCAAAGCCCTCGGCGTGGACGTAGCTCGCCTCCTTGACCTTCAGCGCGACCTCGAGGGCGACCGGGACGCCGTACCCGGCGCCGGCGACGGCGACGCCGCGGCAGCCCGCGAGCCGCTGCGCCGCCTCGCGAACGTCGTCGACCCCGCGCCCGTCGAGCCAGTCACGGACGTCGTCCGCCGTGCGCTCCAGCGTCGCGGCGCTGCGATGCGTGCGTCCGCCCGCGATCGCCGCGGCCCAGAGGACGATCGCCGCCATCGCCGTCACGCTCTTGCTCGCCGGAACCGCGACCTCGACGCCGGCGAGCGCGTCGACGACGACGGCCGCGCGCTCCGCGAGCGGGGAGCGGACGTCGTTCGTCAGCGCGACGCAGGCGTCCGGTACGAAGTCGTCGAGCGCTCCGAGCAGGTCGGAGCTGCGTCCGCTCTGCGAGAGCGCGACGACGCACGCGTCGCGGTACGCGGCGTTGTCGAAGCGCGCCTCGGTCGCGGCGAGCGCGGCGGCGCGCACGCCGCGGCGACGAAACGCGAGCGCGCCGAGCAGCGCGACGAACAGCGAGCTGCCGCTGCCGACGAAGAGCACGTCACGCCCGGCGATCGCCGCGGCGAGGCGCTGCGCCTGGTCCGACGCGGCGACCCGCCGCCACACCGCCGGCTGTTCGCGGATCTCGCTCTCGAAACGCGCGCCCAGCGTCATTCGCCGACGAGCCGCGACAGAAACCGCCCGCGCAGATCGCGCAGCGCCGCCGCGTCGCCGTTCCAGTCGCCGACGAGGAACGCGAAGATCACCGTTCCGTGCGACGCCGTCGCGACGTACCCGGCGAGCGTGCTCGCGTGCGAAAGCGTTCCGGTCTTCGCGAAGACGCGCTTCTCGGCCGCCGTTCCCGTGAACGCGTCGCGCAGCGTTCCGCGCACGCCGGCGATCGGGAGATCGTCGAGCACGAGATCGCGCTGCGGCCCGTCCCAGTCATGGCGCAGCACGGCGACGAGCGCGCTCGGCGTCAAGCGGTCGTACGTCGAGAGCCCGCTTCCGTCTTCGATCGCGAGCGGCGCCGGATCCACGCCGAGCGCGGCGAGCCACGTCTTCTCGAACGCGATGCCGCCGAGCCGCGTCCCCTGTCCGCTCGTCGCGACCGCGCCAAGCTCGCGCAGCAGCATCTCCGCGGCGAGATTGTCGCTCGGCTCCCACGTGTCGGCGAGCACGTCGCGCAGCGGCTCGGAACGGTGCGTCCACACGACCGGCGCGTCGAGCGGCGCGCGCAGCACGTCGAGCGGCGACGAGTTCGGCGGGGTGCGCACCGCGATCCCGTGCCGCTGCAGCGCCGCGCGCAGCGCAGCGCCCGCATAGGCCGAGGCGAAGCGCACCGCGGCGTCCACGCTGTCCGGCTTCGCACCGAGCGGGACGGTTCCGAACACTTCCGGACAGCCCGGCAGCGAGCCGCGCACGTCGACGTCGTCCTTCGCGTCGGCGCTCCCGGTCGTCGCGATAGTCACGATCTCGGGCAGGAACTGCGGGACGCAGCCTTCACCTGCGGGACGAACGAACGCGCCGGGCGCGCTCGTCACGACCGCGGGGGCTCCGGCGGTCGCGCCCGGCGCGACGGTCAGGTGCAGCACGTTCTCTTCGAACGCGAGCGCGCCGACCGGCGGCGCGTAGTCCTGCGCGAGATCGTCGACCGACCACCCCGGCGGATAGCCCGGCGGCTCGAACGCCTCGAGATCGAACCCCGCGCCGTCGCGGATCGCGCGAACGCCGCGCGCCGCGAGCGTCTGCGCGAGCGCGTCGAAATCGCCGTCACGCAGAAACGGATCGCCGCCGGCGCGCACGACGAGCGAGCCCTGCAGCGTGCCGTCGGCGATCGGTCCGGTGGCGACCGCCTCGGTCGTGAAACGGAAATCCGGACCGAGCTTGTCGAGCGCGGCGCTGCCGACGAGCAGCTTCAGCGTCGAGGCAGGCTGAAACGCGGAGTCCTGATCGCGCTCGTAGAGCACGCGCCCGTCCCGCGCGTCGATCGCATAGATCCCGACGTGCGCGCCGCGCAGCGTCGCCGCGCCGGAGAGCGTGATGTCGAGGTTGGCGTCGAGCGTCGCGATCTCGGCGTCGCTCCACGGCGCGCCGGACGGGCTCGGTTTCGGAACGTCGGCCCCCACGCCGCGGTCGACGGCGAGCGCCGGAGCGGCGCACGCCAGCGCCGCCACGGCGCCGAGGACGACGAGCCGAACGCTCACGCGGCGGCGCGCTCGGCGAGCCGCCGCGCGATGAACGTCGCGACCTCGCTCGGCAGCGTGCCCCGCCCGAACCCGGCGTCGTAGCCCAGCTCGGCGGCGAGCAGGTTCGTCACGCGCGGTCCGCCGGCGATGAGCAGCACCCGCTCGCGGAGATCGTCCGCCTCGAGAAGCTCGGCCAGCGCGGTGAAGTTGGCGATGTCGCTGCCCTTCTGCGTGACGACTTGCGAGGCGAGGATCGCGTCGAGCTCGTGGGCCTTGGCGAAGCGGACGACGTCCTCGACGGCGACTTGGCTTCCGAGATTGTACACCTCGAAGCCGCGATACCGCTCCAGCCCGTAATCGCCCTTGTAGCCCTTCATGTTGAGGATCGCGTCGATCCCGACCGTATGCGCGTCCGTGCCGATGCACGCGCCCGCGACCCGGATCTTGCGGCCGACGCGCTTCGCGATGAGGTCGTCCACCTGCTCCATGGAGAGCGCGTCGCGCGTCGCCGACGGCGCACGCACGGTCGAGACGTCGATCGACACCGGCGTGCGCGCGTAGACGACGAAGAACGAGAACCCGCTCGCGATCGCGCGCCCGTCGACGACGGCGACGTCCAGGAAGCCCATCTGCGCGACGAGACGCCGTGCCGCTTCGTCGGCCGCTTCGTCCCACGGGATCGGGAGCGTGAACGACAGCTGCACCGCGCCGTCGTTCAGCGTGTCGCCGTACGGTTTGACCTGCGTCACGCGCGGAGCGCCTCGCCGGCGGGAACCTCGGCGAACGGATTCCAGTATCCCGCGCCCTTCGCGAAGACGCCCTCGAAGCCGCGCCCGCCGTCGCGGGGACGCCGCACGTCCGCGAAGGTGCCGTCCTCGATCGCGCGCATCAGCCCGCGCGCCGCGACGTCTTCGAGGATCTCCACGGCGCGCGCGAGGACCTCGTGCGCGCGGCGCTCGATGCGTCCGCCGGGCTTGATCGCGATCTCGTCGCCGAAGTGTCGCGCCGTACGCATCACGTAACGCGCGTTTTCGAGCGAGAGCGCGCGGTCGCCGAGGAACGGCGTGTGGATCGCCTCGGTCGGCATCCCGCACAGGTGGATCGTCTGGCCCGTCATCACCGACGTCAGGTTGAACATCGCGTCGATCAGGTGACCCTTGAAGATGTCGCCGGTCATGTGCTTCGTCGGCGGCATGTACTTCAGGGGCGCGTTCGCGAAGATTTGCCGCGCCAGCTGGGCCTGTGCGAGCTGGAACAGAAAGCCGTCCTCGCGGTCCGGATCGATCTCGTACGCGTCGCCGAGCCCGATCTGCGCGTCGGGCAGCCCGGCGCGGCGCGCGAACGCTTCGTTGACGAACTGCGAGGCGAGCACCGCGGGCGCCTGTTCGACCGCGTCGGCGGTGGTGAGATAGTTGTCCTCGCCGGTGTTGATCACGATCCCGCTGCGCGCGTTGAGCTGGCGCGAGAAGTGCTGGTCGACGAACGTGCGCTGCATGTTGATGTCGCGGAACAGGATCCCGTACATCGAGTCGTTGAGCAGCATGTCGAGCCGCTCGAGCGCGGCCGTCGCAGCGATCTCCGGCATGCACAGGCCGCTGGCGTAGTTGGTGAGCATCACGTAACGCCCCAGCCGCTCCGAGACCTCGTCGAGCGCGGCGCGCATGATGCGGAAGTTCTCCTGCGTCGCGTACGTCCCGCCGAAGCCTTCGGTCGTCGCGCCGTACGGGACGTAGTCGAGCAGCGACTGCGCGGTCGAGCGAATCACCGCGACGATCTGCGCGCCGGCTTCGGCCGCGGCGATCGCGGCGGTGCGGTCCTCGTAGATGTTTCCGCTCGCGACGATGACGTACAGCAGCGGCGGGTCGTCCTGCGGCAGGCGCGCGAGCAGCGCGTCGCGCTCGCGGCGCGCCGAATCGATCCGCGCGAGGCCGCGTTCGACCCACGGCCGCAGCGCCGCCCGCGCCGCGACCTCCGGCGTGCGGTCGGGGTCGGGCAGCGGCTCGCCGGCGGCGACGCGCTCGGCGATCTGCGACGGCGCCGCCCCCGTCTCGGCGAGCGCCGCGCCGAGCGCGCGCGCGATCCCGCCTTCGCGCCGCGGCAGCGCGTCGATCAGCCGGTTCGGCAGCGGGACGCCGTTCGCGTCGACGCCGTCGACGCCGCACAGGCGCGCGATCGCGCGCTCGACGCTGACCGTCGAGTGGCGGGCGATGAACTCTTCGACGGGGTCGACGATCGCCGCCGCGAGGCGGCGTGCCCCGGCGACCGCGTCCGCGTCGATGCGCAGCTCCATGGGTTCGGTTCGAGTTCCGGACCGGGACCCCGCGTTCCGCCGCGCCTTCGTTCGGCCGGGCGCCGGGGCGAACGCTCGCGCCCGAACGCCGTTCGGCGCCCGCGCCGCGCGGAGGCCTGCGCCCGGCCGACCGACAACCGTGCGCGGATGCTCCGCCGTTCCTTCGTCGCCCTGTGTGCGGCGCTTTCGATCGTTCCCGCCCCCGCGGTCGCCGCGCCGTCCGTGGTCCTTGCCACGACGACGAGCACGCAAGACACCGGCCTGCTCGACGTGCTCGTCCCGGCATTCGAAAAGGCGTCCGGCTATCGGGTGAAGACCATCGCCGTGGGCACCGGCGCGGCGCTCGCGATGGGCGTGCGCGGCGACGCCGACGTGCTGCTCGTCCACGCGCCGGCCGCCGAGGACTCGTTCATGGCGAAGGGGCGTGGCCTCTCTCGCGCGCTCGTCATGCACAACACGTTCATCGTCGTCGGGCCGCCGTCCGATCCGGCGCACGTCAAGGGGCTGCCGACCGCGCAGGCCGCGTTCGCGGCGATCGCGCGGTCCGGCGCGCCGTTCGTCTCGCGCGGCGACGACTCGGGGACCAACATCAAAGAGCTCGCGCTGTGGAAGGCCGCCGGCGTCACGCCGTCCGGCGGCTGGTACGTGAAGACGGGAAGCGGGATGGGCGACACGCTGCACGTCGCGTCGCAAAAGGCGGCCTACACGCTCAGCGACGACGGCACGTACCTCTCGCAGCGGGCGACGATCGAGCTGGTGCCGCTCGTCGAAGACGCCGTCGATCTGCGCAACATCTACCACGTGATCACCGTGCGGCCGATCCCGGGGCGCGTCTCGAATCAGGCCGGCGGCGAGGCGTTCGCGCGCTTCGTCGTGTCGCCGGCGGGGCAGCAGCTCATCGGGAGCTTCGGTCGCGAGAAGTTCGGCCGGCCGCTGTTCGCGCCGGACGCGGGCAAAGGGCCGTAGTGCTCGCGATCGCCGGCCTCTCGGTCGCGATCTCCACTGCGTCGACGGCGATCGCCGCGCTCTTCGCGATCCCCGGCGCGCTATGGATCGTGCACGGGCGCTCGCGTGCGCGCGCGCTGCTGCACGCGGTCTTCACCGCGGGACTCGGACTCCCGCCGGTCGCGGTCGGCCTCGCGGTCGCCTTCGCGTTTTGGCGCAGCGGGCCGTTCGGAGCGGTCGATCTGCTCTACACCCCCGGCGCGATGATCATCGCGCAGACGATCGTCGTCCTGCCGCTGATCGGCACGCTCGGCGTCGTCACGCTGGGCGGCGGGGACCCGACGCTCGCGCAACAGCTCGCCGGTCTGGGCGTCCCGCGCCGCACACGTCTGACGCTGCTCGCCCGCGAGGTCGCGCCGGGTCTGGTCGCGGCCGTCCTGGCGGGCTTCGGACGCGGCATCGCCGAGGTCGGCGCGGCGCAGATGACCGGCGGCAACATCGAAGGGCAGACGCGCGTGCTGACGACGGCGACGATGCTGTCGGTCGGCAAAGGCGATTTCGGCGAAGCGTTCGGCTACGTGGCCGTTCTGCTCGGGATCATGATCGTCGTCGCCGGCGTCGCGATGACGCTGCAGCGGCGGTGGGCCTGATCGAGGCCGCCTCCGTGAACGAGGTGGCGGCGCACGGGCTCGCCGCGCGGCGCGGGACGTTCGGACTGAACGTCGACCGGTTCGCTGCGACGCCGGGCGGCACCGCCGTGCTCGGACCGAACGGTGCCGGAAAGACGACGCTGCTGCTCGCCCTGCAGGGACTGATCGCGTCGCGTGGAGCGATCGCGCGTCCGGCGCGGTGCGCGGCGGTCTTCGCGCGCCCGGCGGTGCTGCGTGCCGGCGCGCTCTCGAACGTCGCGACGATCGTGCGCGCCGCGTGTGCGACCACGGCGCACGACGCCGAGAGGCGCGCGCGGCGCGTCCTCGCCGACGTCGGCCTGGAAGCGTTCGCACGAGCCGACGCGCGAACGCTTTCGACCGGCCAGCGTCAGCGGCTCGCCTTGGCGCGCGCGCTCGCCGTCGAGCCGGAGGCGCTCTTTCTGGACGAACCGTTCGCGAACATCGATGCCGACGGGCGCCCGGCGCTGCGCGAGCTGGTCGCCGGGTACGTCGCCGCGAGCGGCTGCGCGCTCGTCGTGGCGACGTCGTTTCTCGCCGACGCCGCGGCGCTGTGCGAGCGCTGCGTCGTGCTGCATGACGGTTCGGTCACGGTGCGCTGCGACGTCGCGCAGCTCGCGGGCTGCGGCGATCCGTACGTCGGCGCTTTGCTCGCCGAAGCGCGTTTGCCGGCGTAGCACCGCGCGTCCGCACGTGCGCTCGAACGGCGCTGCGCGCGCCGCGTTCGTCTCACGCCAGCGCGTGGGCCCCCGTGACGAGCACCGCGGCGCGCAGCAGGCCGGCGTCGTCGCCGGCGGCGAGCGCGGACTGCGCCTGCTGCAGGTTCGCGCGGTAGCGCTCGCGCTTCGCGGACGTCTCCGGATCCGCGGGAAACGCGCGCCAGATCGCATCGAGCGAGCCGATGAACGCGGGCCAATTGCGCGACCACGGGGCGGCGGTCCGGTTGACGACGGTTCGTTCTTCGACCGTCTCGGCGTCGAGCGCGACGATCCCGACCGCGCGCTGCAGGCGCATCAGGAACGCCAGCTCGTCGAGAACGGCGAGCGACGGATCGAACTTGCCGGCGAGGTCGAAGGCGCGCCGTCGATGCACGACCGACGAGAGCGGGATCGCGTTCCAGACTTCCGATGCGCCGATCGTGCCGTCGACCGTGCCGTCGAAGCGTGCGATCTCGCGCGCCGGCGCGGGCGGCACGGATCCGTCGCCCGCCACGTCGTACGCGATCAGGGCGCGGCGTGCGCGCGTGCGCACCGCCGCGGCGCCGGCATCGATCGCGGCGACGGCCTGCGCGAGGTGCGCGGGATCCCAGACGTCGCCTTCGCGCAGGTAGGCCACGATCTCGCCGCGGCCCAGCTCGACCGCGTTCGTGCGCGGCGGCGGCACGTCGAGCGTCGCGAGCTGCTGCACGAAGCGCACGCGCGCATCGGCGTCGACGGCGCGCAGCAGCGGCTCGACCGACGCCGCATTCGTGCCGACGACGACGACCTCGAAGTCGCGGTACGTCTGCGCGAGCGCCGAACGGATCGAATCGAGCAGCAGGGCGGGTCGCCGTCCGTCGGTCGTGAGCGCGACCGTCACGCGCGGCCAGCCCTCCGCCGCGCGATACGGCTCGGCCTCGATCGCGGCCAGCCGGCGTTCGACGGCCGCGAACCGGGTCTGCGCCTCACCCGCCGGCGCCTCCCACACGCCCAGGTGCTGCAGGTACGCGAAGAAATGGCGCACCGCGACGACGATCGCGACGTCCCAGCCGCGCAGCGCACGTGCGTTCGCCGGCGTGACGTACCGCTCGAGGCAGGTCAGCAGCCCGTCGAGGCTGCGCCCGTTCGCGTGGAAGCTCGCGGGCGACGAGTCGTTGTCGCCGTGCCGGCGCACCGCGAGCACCGGCTCGGGCGAATACCCGAAGCGCTTCCCGGCCGCGGCCAGACGAAGGCACCACTCGAGGTCGCCGTGCGAAGCCGCCGCGACGCTGAACCGTCCCAGTTCCTCGAACCACGCGCGCTCGATCAGCATCGTGCCGAGGCCGATGTGCGAGGCTCTCGTCAGCAGGGCGCCGAGCTCGTTGCGCCCGGCGTACGCGCCGAGCCCCTCGTAGCGCCGGACGGCGTACGGCACGCCGTTCGCGTCGACGTAGGCGTAGGCGGCGTACGGCACGTCGACGTGCGGCGCGTTCTTCAACGCGAAAAGGCGCCGCAGCGCGCCCGGGAACAGATAATCGTCGGCGTTCAGAAAGAGCACGTGGCGGCCGCGCGCGTGATCCAGGATCGCGTTGAAGTGCTCGGGGGACGGCTCGTCGCGCACGACCAGCCGGAAGCGCGGGTCGCTCTCGTACCGGCGCGCGACCGCGACGCTGTCGTCGGTCGAGCAGTTGTCGCTCACGACGACTTCGAGCTCGACGTCCTCCTGCGCGAGCGCGCTCTCGATCGCCCGCCCGAGATAGCGTGCGTAGTTGTACGACGTGATGAGAACCGAAACGTCGGGGACGCGCTCGCCGGTCACGCGATGTGCTCCCAGGCGAGCGCGGTTCCCCGCGCGAGATCGCGCGCGGCGCGCCGTCCGAGGACCTCGGCGTACGCGCTCGGCGGGAGGCCGAAGCCGGGACGGACGATGCGCACGTTGCGCGGCGTCAGCTCGTCGCCGGCCCGCACGTCGTCCGCGACGTACAGCGAGCGGCGGAACCGCAGCGAGCCGCGCTCCGCGCGCGTCGGACCGTAACGCACCTCGCCCAGCGCCTCCCAGGCGCGGGCGCTCTCGAGGACGAGCGCCGCCAGCTCGCGCGGCTCGAGCGAGAACGCGGCGTCGACGCCGCCGTCGGCGCGCGCGAGCGTGACGTGCTTCTCGATCATCGCCGCACCGAGCGCGACCGCGGCGATCGCCGCGCCGATCCCCCCGGTGTGATCGGACAGTCCCACTTCGCAGCCGAAGCGCGCGCGCAGATCGGGGATCGTCCGCAGGTGCGAGTTCTGCGGCGATGCCGGATACGTCGAGGTACACTTCAGCAGCACGACGTCCGGCGCGCCGTGCTCGCGCGCCGTGGTCACGGCCGCGCCGATCTCGTCGAGCGTCGCCATCCCCGTGGAGACGACGAGCGGGCGTCCCGTCCGGGCCGCCGCGGCGATCAGCGGGAGATCGGTCAGCTCGAACGACGCGATCTTGTACGCCGGCGGATCGAAGCGCTCCAGATAGGCGATCGCGCTCTCGTCGAACGGCGAGCTGAAGCACGCGATGCCGCGCTCGCGCGCGCGCTCGAACAGCGCGGGATGCCACTCCCACGGCGTCGCCGCCTCGCCATAGAGATCGTACAGCCGCCGGCCGTGCCACGGCGACGAGGGATCGTCGATCGTGAAATCGCGCCCGCCCGCATCGAGCGTCATCGTGTCCGCGGTGTACGTCTGCAGCTTGACGGCGTCGGCCCCGGCGTCGGCGGCGGCGTCGACGATCGCGAGCGCGCGCTCGAGCGAGCCGTTGTGGTTGCCCGAAAGCTCGGCGACGATCAGCGGCCGCGCGCCTTCGCCGACGGCGCGCTCAGCGAAGCGCATGCGCAGGCTCCGCGAACAGCAGCGCGCGGACGCGCGGGACGGCGGCGACGAACCCGTCGGCCGCGAGCACGAAGCGTCGAGCGTCGGGGCGGCGCCGGGCGCATTCGGCGAACGCGAACCGCCGCACCAGCCGCAGCGACGGCTCGTTGTCGTCGTAGATGTCGCAGCACACCCGGCGCAAGCGCAGCTCGCCGAACGCGCGCGCGAGCCCGCCGAGCAGGAGCAGCGTCCCGCTGCCGCGCGGCGCATCGTCGGGGCCGACGAAGTACCCGCACTCGGCGCTGCCCTCGGACGTCGTCGCGAACGAGATCGTCCCGAGCGGACGCGCGTCGTAGCGCAAGAGGTACTGCGCGTAGGCGGGGTCGGCGAAGCGGCGCGCCCACCAGGCGCGATGCTGCTCGGCGGAGATCGTCTCGCGCGTGAACATGCGAACGCGCACCCGTTCCGCGTTGCGCCACGCCAGCAGCAGCGGCAGATCGCCTTCGGCGACGCGCCGCAGCTCGACGCGCGCCGGGTCGAACGCGCTCACGCGAACGCCCGCGCGCCGGCGAGCGCGTCGACGACGCGGGCCGTCCCGAGCGGCCCGTCGCCCATCATCGCGAGCGCGCGCTCCGACATCGCTCGCAGCGCGGCCGGATCCGCGCACGCGCGCAGCAGTGCGTCGCGCACGACGTCCGGGGTGAGGTCTTCGTGCCAGCCCAGCTCGACCGCGGCGCCGGCGGCGGCGAGCGCGCGCGCGACACCACGCTGGTTGTCGGCGAGCGCGGCGACGAGCGCCGGCAGACCGAGCCATGCGCGCTCCCACGACGCGGTCCCCGCCGCGCCGACCGCGAGATCGGCGCCGGCGAAGATCTCCGCGATGCGCGGCGTGTCGACGTGCACGTGCACCCTCTCCGAAGCGCGTTCGGACAACGCGTGCGCGCGCGGGTTCGCCGCGCCGGCCACGACGTCGACCTCCAGCGCGGCGAGCGTGGGATCGGAGGCGAGCGCGTCCAGCGTTCGCCCCGTGAGGTCGTGCGGATCGGCGCCGCCGAAGAACACGACGACGCGCGAGACGCCGCCCTCGCGAACGCGCCGCTCCGCGCGGTTGAACTCGGGGCGCAGCAGCGCGTACGACGGTCCGAGCAGGCGCCGCGCGCGCGGCGGGACGAGCTGCGCGTAGCGGTCGGGCGCGCCGTCGGGCGACCACGTCGTGTCGAGCAGCAGCTCGCACAGGTGCGGCCGGTCGGCGAGGTCGTCGATGACGAACAGACGCTCGGCGTGCGCGCGCGCGACGCGTTCCCATGCGATCCCGAGGCCGTAGTGATCGACGACCACCCAGTCGAGCGGCGCCAGGCCGGCGAGCGCGTCGGCGCTGCTCGAGGCGTCGAAGCCCTCGCTCGCGCCGAGCCAGCTCTCCTCGAACCCGGACTGTGCGGGCAGCGTCACGCACGGAAAACGGCGCGCCGCGATCGCGCGCGCACCGCCGTCGCGCGCTTCGCGCGTCAGGAACGTGACCCGCGCTCCCCGCTCGCGCAGCGCCGAGGCCAGCGCCAGGCAGCGCATCACGTGACCGGTTCCGATCCGCGTCGAGGCGTCGACGCGGATCGCGATCCGCATCGTGCTCATGCCGCCGCGCGCGCCAGCGCGCCGCGCAGCTCGAACGCGACGCGGTCCTGCTCGGCGTCCGTCAGCTCGGCGAACATCGGGAGGCTGATCGTGCGCGCGTAATACGACTCGGCGCGAGGGAAGTCGCCGCGCCGGAAGCCGAGCCGCGCGAAGTCCGGCTGCAGGTGGATCGGGATGTAGTGCACGTTGACGAGAATCCCGTGCGCGCGCAGCCGTTCGAACACGGCGCGCCGCCGGGCGGGGTCGACGCCGATCGCGTAGAGATGCCAGGCCGAGGTGCGATCCTGCGGCAGCACCGGCAGCGTGCAGTCGACGCCGGCGAGCAGCTCGGCGTAGCGGGCGGCGAGGTGCGCGCGGCGCGTCAGGAAGGCCGGAAGGCGCCGCATCTGCGCCGCGCCGAGCGCGGCCTGGACGTCGGTCATCCGGTAGTTCCCGCTCAGCTCGAGCTGCTCGTAATACCAGGGCCCGTCCGGCTCGCGCGTCATGCGCGCGGGATCGCGGGTGATCCCGTGCGTGCGCAGCGTCGCGAGCCGCTCGGCGAGGTCCTGACGGTTCGTCACGACCATCCCGCCCTCGCCGGTGGTGACGATCTTCACCGGATGAAAGCTGAACACGGTCATGTCGGAATACGCCGAATCGCCGACGCGCGTGCCGCGGTACGTCGCGCCGATCGCGTGCGAGGCGTCCTCGACGAGCGCCACGCCGTAGCGCCGCGCGGCGTCCGCGAGCGGGGCGAGATCGCACGGCGTCCCGGCGAAGTGTACGACCACCGCGGCCTTCGGAACGCGGCCGTCGTTCGCGGCGGCCTCGAGCTTCGCGGCGAACGCGGCCGGATCGATCTGGTACGTCGCCGGATCCACGTCGACGAAGTCGACGTCCGCGCCGCACGAGCGCGCGCAGTTCGCCGAGGCGACGAACGAGTTCGGCGTCGTCCACACGACGTCACCCGGGCCCACGTCAAGCGCCCGGCACGCCAGATACAGCGCGGACGTCGCGTTGCTCACCGCCACCGCGTGCGCCGCGCCGACCGCCGCTTTCACCGCGTCCTCGAAGCGCTCGATCTCCGGTCCCTGCGTGAGGAAGGGCGAGCGCAGGACGCGCACGACCTCGGCGACGTCCTCCTCGGCGATCGACTGCCGCGCGTACGGGATCGGGTTCACGCGAGAACCGGCTCCGCCCGCGGCTCGCCGCCGAACATCATCGCGTGCAGGGCCTCGACGCCGAGCCACTCGGTGTTGTTGTCGGAGCGGTACTCGAAGCCTTCGGCGACGCGCGGACAGCCGTCGTAGGCGTCTCCGGCCTTGCAGTGCTCGGCGAACTGGGGCAGGATGACGAAGTGATCGCCGCGGTCGACCGCGTTCCGCGCCTCGTCGGCGTTCATGAGCGTCTCGTGCAGCTTCTCGCCCGGACGAATCCCGACCGCGCGCACGCCCATCGCCGGCGAGAAGGCGGCGACCATGTCGACGACCTTCATGCTCGGGATCTTGGGAACGAACGTCTCGCCGCCGCGGCCGTCGGCGACGGCGCGAAAAACGAGGCGGACGCCCTGCTCGAGGCTGATCCAGAAGCGCGTCATCCGCGGATCCGTGACGGGCAGCTCGGTCTCTCCGCGGCCGGCCAGCTCGCGGAACAGCGGCACGACGGAGCCGCGGCTGCCGACGACGTTGCCGTAGCGCACGACGGTGAAGGCGACGTCGCGAAAGCGCACGTACGCGTTCGCGGCGACGAACAGCTTCTCCATCACCTGCTTCGTGCCGCCGTAGAGGTTCAGCGGGTTCACCGCCTTGTCGGTCGACACCGCGACGACGCGCTCCACTTCACGCTCCAGCGCGGCGTCGATCACGTTCTGCGCGCCGATGATGTTGGTCTGAACCGCCTCGAACGGGTTCGCTTCGAGCGCCGGAACCTGCTTGAGCGCCGCCGCGTGCACCACGACGCCGACCTTCACGAACGCGCGCATCAGCCGCTCGCGGTCGCGGATGTCGCCGAGGAAGTAGCGGATCGGATAGCGCGAGGGCGGAAAGCGCTTCGCCATCTCGGACTGCTTCAGCTCGTCGCGGCTGAAGACGATGACCTCGTTGGGCGAGTGCTCGGCGAAGATCATCTCGACGAACTGATGGCCGAACGAGCCCGTGCCGCCGGTGACGAGGATGCGCTTGCGGTCGAAGACGGACACTGCGGTTCCTTTCAGTTCGCCGCCGCGGTCGTCGCGGCGAAGAGCGACACGTTCTCGGCGATCTCCTCGGGCGGGAGCCACGGGAACATGTCGTGCAGCGGTTTCGATTCGAGCGAACCGTCGGGGCGGCGGAACGAGCTCACCTTCGGGATCCGTCCCTGCACCGGCGAGACGCGCAGCTCGACCAGGACCGGACCGGGACGCGCCAGCGCTCCGGCGATCGCGCCGGGCACGTCGTCGTCGCGTTCCGCGCGCAGGTAGCCCAGGCCGTATGCGCGCGCCAGCAGCGCGAAGTCCGGGTTGCCGATCCCGCTCGCGAAATCCGATCCGACGTGCCGGCCGGCGAAGTGATTGTCCTGCGTGGCGCGGATCGACTCGTAGCCGTCGTTGTTGACGACGAAAATCTTCAGCTCGAGCGCGTTGACGGCCGCCGTCATCAGCTCCTGGACGTTGAACTGGATGCTGCCGTCCCCCGTGACGAGGATCGTGCGCGCGCCCGGACGCGCCGCCGCGGCGCCGATCGCGGCCGGCAGGTCCCAGCCCATCGCGCCGAAGTTGACGTTCGTGAACACGCGCTGGCCGTCGCGCACGCGGAACGCCTGATAGACGCTCGCCGCGTCGAGCGAGTTGCCGGTGACGACGACGTCGCCGGGCGCGAGCGCCTCGGAGAGCGCGTCGACGAACGCGTACGTGCTGACGAAGGCCGGATCGACGCGCTGCTCGGCGCCGACGATCGGATAGCGCTCCTTCCACCGCTCGCACGCGTCGAGCCACCGCCGCGAGGGCGCGAGCGGCTCGCGCGCGACCCGCGCCACGAGCGCGCGAAGGAAGGCGCCGGCGTCCGCTTCGATCGCCAGATCGGGCCGGTAGTTCGCTTTGTCCAGCTCGCCGCGGTCGACGTTGACCATGATGCGGCGCGCGTGCGGCGCGAACGACTCGGTGTTGAAGCCGATCGACGAGATCGACATGCTCGCGCCGACGCTGAGCAGCAGGTCCGCGTTCTGCAGCGCGAAGTTCGCCCGGCGCTGACCGACGGGCCCGAACTTGCCGAGATACTGCGGATGGTCTTCGGGGAGGAGGTCCATCGCGCCGATCGTGAGCAGCGCGGGGATGCCCGTCGCGTGCGCGAGCGCGCGGAACGCGTCCTGCGCCGCGGCGACGCGCACGCCGGCTCCGCCGATGAGCAGCGGCCGCTCCGCGGCGCGCAGCATCGCGACGGCGCGCTCGATCGCCGACGCCGCCGGCGGCACCGGCGCGGCGACGACGTGCGCGAGGTCGGCGTGCGCGAGCGCCGTCTCGTCGACGAGCGCGGCCTGCACGTCGAGCGGGACGGTGATCCAGACCGGGCCAGGACGCCCGGACGTCGCGATCGCGCACGCCGTCTCCAGCTCGACGAGCACGCGCTGCGGGTCCATCAGAATCGTCTGGTACTTCGTCACCGGCGCGACCATCGGCGCGATGTCGATCTCCTGCGGCCCGTACTGGCGCTGGCGCGCGTAGTCGGCCATGACTTCACGTCGCACTTGACCCGCGATGCAGAGCACCGGGATCGAGTCGACGTATGCGCCGGCGAGCGCCGAGAGCGCGTTCGTGCTGCCCGGCCCGGTGGTGACGAGGCACGCGCCGAGGCCGCCGGTCACGCGCGCGTAGGACTCGGCGGCGATGGCGGAAGCCTGCTCGTGATTGTTCACGCGGTAGCGCAGCCCGGGCGCCGAGCCGAGGGCGTCGATCAGGTGCATGATCCCGCCGCCGGAAACCGTGAAGACGTCTCGCACCCCGCGCTCCGCGAGGTAGCGCATCACGACGTCGGCGACGCGAATCAAACCCGAGCTCTCCCTCGTTCCACGACGACGCCGGGCTCGATCAAGAGGGAGCCCCCGCGTACGGCCGCCTCTGCCGGGCCGTACTCCGGTTATCGGCGGACGCCGCCGCGGAGCGCAGCGCGAGGCCGCACGGGCGCCCGCTTGGCCGGTGAGCGAGCGATCAGCGAAAGCGCCAGACGACGAGGTTCGTCGAGTTGAGCGGATGCACGCCGAACACGTCGGCTTCGAACGCGAGGATCTCGACGTCGCTGCGCGCGCGCAGAAGCGCGACGAGATTGCGATTGTGATCGATCAACTCGTTGTAGCGGTTGCGGATCATCCCGAGCAGCGTCTCGCGCTCGGGCAAGAAGCCGGGCTCCAGATGGATCACGGCGTCGATCGCGTCGCGGCGCGCGGCGAGCCCTTCGATGACCGGCGTCGCGTCGGGGAGCTGCTCGACGCTGTGCACGGTGAGGACCGTCGTGCGCGGACGCAGCAGCGCGTAGCTGTCACGATCGTAGTAGTCGAACGGCGCGACGTCGAGCCCGAAGCGCCGCGCCAGCGCGACCGCGTTCTCGCTGCGCTCGCCGCCGTACGCGTCGGCGCCGAGGTACGTGAGGTTGTAGCCGTAGCCGCAGCCCAGCTCGCACAGCGGCCCGGCGCCGCGCCGGCGCTGCACGGCTTCGGCGATGGTCGCGTACCAGAGCTGCCGCAGCGTCGCGACGGGCGCGACGAAGATCTCTTCGCCGAGCGAGAAGTACTCGGGCTTCTCGGGCGGCATCCCGAGCAGCTCGAACTCGCGCCGCTTGCACTCCTCGATCGACGCCGGCGGCGGGTCGAGCAGCGGCGCGTAGCGGTCGCGGTCGTACTCCCGGCCGACGTGGTCCTCGTCGCGGCGCACGGCGTACGGTTCCCAGCCGAGCAGCCGCCGCGGCCAGCTGCTCCGCGCCGAAAGGTAGTCGTTGAGCGAGACGTGCCGTACCATGCGAATACCTCGTTCGCCGCTGCGCGCGGCCGCGGCTCGGGCCGATAGACGAAGAGATGACGCGTCCGTGCGCCGTATGCGGTTCCCGTTCGACCCTCCCGATCTATCGGCAGCGCTTCACGATGCCCTCGAAGCACGGCGTCCACGCGGGGTACGACGTCGTCGCCTGCGCGCTCTGCGGTTTCGCCTTCGCGAACGACACGCCGGAGCAGAGCTACCTCGACGCATACTACCGCGAGATGGCGAAGAAGTCGGCGCTCCTCGAGCGGCGCGGCTTCACCGAGCCCGAGTACCTGGTGCGCACGCATCGCGTGAGTCTCCGGCACATCGCGCCGCTCGTACGTCCCGGCGACCGCGTGCTCGACATCGGCTGCTACACGGGGAATCTGCTCGCGATGCTCCGCGACACGGTTCCCGGAGTGCGGGTGACCGGGCTCGATCCCTCGCCGCTCGCGGCGCGCGTCGCGCGCGAGCACCACGCGGTCGAGGTGCGCGTCGGAAGCCTCTTCGACGAGCTCGATCTCGGCGAGTTCGACGTCATCCTGCTCACCCACGTCCTCGAGCACGTCGTCGAGCTCCGCCCGTTCCTCGCGCGCGTCCTGGCGCTGCTCGCCGACGGCGGGCGGCTCTGTGTCGAAGTCCCGGACGCGAACGCGTTCTTTCTGACGACCGATCAGGACGATCCGATCGGGGTGGAGCACAAGGATCCGTTTCTGCAGTTCTCGGTCGAGCACGTGAACTATTTCACGGCGACGTCGCTCGAGAACCTCATGCGCTTCAACGGCTTTGCGCCGATCGCAATCACGCCGGACGTCTCGACCGTGGCGATGCTCGCGAGCGGATGGGTCCGAGCGCCGTTGGTCGTCGACGTCGAAGGTCCCGAAGCGCTACGGCGTTACGTCGAGGAGTGCCGCGCGCTGACGCAGCCGCTCATCGCCGCGATCGACGCGTTGGCGGCGCGCGGCGAGCCGGTCGTCGTGTGGGGCGCGGGCGCGCACACCCATCGGCTGCTCGCCTCCGGTGCGCTCGATCGATTGACGATCCGGTGCTTCGTCGACTCCGATCCGGGCTATCACGGAGCGTCACTGGGCGGCGTTCCGATCCGCGCACCGGAGACGCTGCGCGGCGACGACCGGACGACGATTCTGATCTCGTCGCAGATGTACGAAGACGAGATCGAGCGCCAAATCCGTAGCGACGGCTATCCGAACCCCGTCCTCACGCTCTACCGTCGCACGACGGCCGGCGCGCGCTGATGGAGGCGACGCGCACGGCCTTTCCCTACGCGGGCCTCCCGGCCGAGCGGGTATGGCGGCGCGCGGTGTCGGCGCTGCCCGCGGATCGCGTCGATCCGCAGGGCGCTCGCGCCGGGTGGCGGTTCGACCGCCGCACCGCGATCGCGTCGGCCGGCAGCTGCTTCGCCGCGCGCATCGCCGAGCGGCTGCGCAGCGCGGGCTACAACTACCTGACGCTCGAGCCCGGCGCGGCGTACTCGGCCGCGTACGGCGACGTCACGACGGCGCTGCAGTTGCTGCAGCTCGCGCAGCGCGCGGCCGGCTCGTTCCGGCCGAGCGAGCCGCCGTGGGTGCGCGACGGGCGCTACGTCGATCCGTTCCGCCCGCTCGCCACGGCCGCCGGCTTCGCGAGCGTCGCCGCGCTCGAAGCCGACCGCACGCGCCATCTCGCCGCGGTCCGGCGCATGCTGTCCGAAGCGGAGGTGCTCGTCTTCACGCTCGGGCTGACGGAGACGTGGTGCACGCGCGCCGACGGTGCGGCGCTGCCGCTGTGCCCGGGCGCATCGGTCGGCACCTTCGACCCCGCGCGCTACGTCTATCGCAACCTGAGCGTCGCCGAGAACGTCGCCGCGCTCGAAGCGTTCCTCGACATCGCGCGCGCGCTGAATCCCGGGCTGCGGCTCGTGCTGACCGTTTCGCCGATCCCGCTCGCCGCGACGATGGAGCCGCGCCACGTGCTGCAAGCCTCGACGTACTCGAAATCGGTGCTGCGCGTCGCCGCGGAGACGGTGCGCGAGAGCCGCGAGCGCGTCGACTACTTCGCCGCGTACGAGATCGTCGCCAGCGCCTGTCTCGGCCTCGACGCGTACGCGGCGAACCGGCGCGACGTCAACGACGACGCCGTCGACCGCGTGATGCGCTCGTTCTTCGAGGCCTACGCGCAGCCCGAACCCGAAGCGGCGGCGCCCGCGACGTTCACGCTCACGCTGGAGGCCGTGGACGCGCGCGCGGCGGCGATGTCGTACGACGCCGATCCGTGCACCGAGAACCGCCTGGCGAGCTGCCTGGATGCCGGATAGCGCGGCGCCGCCGGTGCGGAACGCCGGCCCCGCCGAGGCCGTCGCGCTCCCGTTCATCGCGGTGATCGCCGAGAGCCACGGCAACGCGTTCACCGGCGCGCTCGTGCGCGACGCCGCGACCGGCGCGCCGCTCGCGGTGACGACGACGGCGCACGTCCCCGCGCTGCGGTGCAGCGACTTCATGGCCGGCGAGCAGATGGACGCGCGCATCGTGCACGCGCTGATCGGTCACCGGCTCCTCGTGTACGCCGATCCCGGCGAAGAGCACGTGCCGGTCGCGATCGTGCCCCGCAACGCGCTCTCCCCGCGTTGGGCGCCGGCGTGGCGAGTGAACCCGTCGCTGCGCGGGACGCCGCTGCTCTTCGTCGTCGGCGAGATCAGCGCACGCGAGATCTATCAGACGATCCCCGCGTTCGCGCAGGTCGTCTCACCTTACGCAGCCGCCGCGCTCGCCGCCTTGCCCGCGTTCGACGCGACGGCCCGCGTCGAGCCGGCCTCGCTCGAGGGCGTGATCGCGGCGAAGACCGCGCCGCTGTTCGCGGCGCTCCGCCTGCTGCGTTCGTGGGGGCTCGGCCCGCTCGCGCTGCACTCGATCTCGCCCTGTACCGCCGACGATGCACGCTTCCGCGCCGAGCTGAAGGTCGACAGCCGCGCGCTGACGCGGACGACGGTGATCATGCTCTTCAACGACGTGCTCCGCGCGTTCTGCGAGCGCGAAGGCTGCGTGTTCGTCGACCGCTGGAGCGACCTCACCGAGAACGGGCGCGCGCGAGAGGGCGTGCTGCTCGACGCAGTGCACGCCCGTCCCGAGCTGATGCGCGAGAGCCTCGCGCTGCTCTACGCGCGCACGCTCGGTGCGGAAAGCGGCAGCGCGAGCGCGGCGTAGCTGCGGCGAATCGCTTCGTCGAGACCGATCGTCACGTCGAGCCCGAGCTCTTCGCGAGCGCGCGCGACCGACGGCACGTACCGCGCCGGCGGCACGCCGGGCACGGGCGCGCGTGCGACGGCGATGGGCGTCTCCGGCCGCGTCAGCGCGACGACGCGCTCCGCCAGCTCGCGGATCGACACCGCGTGCGGCGAGCCGACGTTGTACGCGCGCCCGCCGCGGCCGCGCACGAGGATCGTCCAGAGCCAGCGCGCCAGCTCGGCGACGTAAAGGTACGAGCGCAGCGGCGTCCCGTCGCCGGCGATGAGGAGGGTCTCGCGGCGCGCGACGTCGCGCAGGAAGTTCCCGAACGCGTAGTGCGCGTCGAGCGGCAGGCGCGGCCCGGCGAACGCGAACAGCCGCGCCGCCGTCGCGTCGAACGCACCGGTCGCGCCGTACGCGAACCACGCCAGCTCCGACGCGCGCTTCGCGTGCCCGTACGCCGCGCCGGCGTCGTGCGTCGGCGGAGCCCCGGCGTACTCCTCGGGGATCGCCTCCAGCGAGGGCGGCTGCGGCCCGTACACCGCACCGGAGCTCGTGAAGAGCGCCTTGCGCGCGCCGCTCGCCGCGACGAGCTCGAGCGCGCGCCGGGTCGCCGCGAGATCGCGGTCGTACGCGTGCAGCGGCTGCCCCGGAACGACGGCGGCGCGCTCGGTCGCGGCGTGGACGACCGCATCGAATCGCCCCGCGGGAAACGCAAAGTCCGTGGCGTCGCCGCGGTGCAGCACGATCGCCGGATCGCCCGCCAGCCGCGGCTCGCGCGCAGCGAAGGCGGCGGGATCGCGCGTGAGCGCCACGAGCGAGGCGCCCAGTCCGAGCCGGCGGTTGGCCCAGGCGAACGCCTCGAGCAGCGCCGAGCCGACGAAGCCCGTGCCGCCCGTGACGAAGATGCGCGCCCCGCGCAGCGACTCCCAGGCCTCGCGCGACAGGGCGAGCTGCTCCTCGAGCTCCTCGTCGGTGCAGCCGGTCCACTCGATCATGACCCCCGGATTATCGGCCGGACCCTAAAGCGCGCCCACCGCCCCCACCGATACCTCAACGAGATATGAAGACGGTCATCCTCGCGGGCGGCCTCGGGACGCGCCTCTCCGAGGAGACGGCGGTTCGCCCCAAGCCGATGGTCGAGATCGGCGGCAAACCGATCCTCTGGCACCTGATGGGCATCTACGCCGAGGCGGGCTTCGACGAGTTCGTCGTCGCGCTGGGCTACAAGCAAGAGCTCGTCAAGGAGTGGTTTCGCGCGTACCACGCCCACACGAGCGATCTGACGATCGATCTCGCGACCGGCCGCGTCGACGTGCTCCGCGAGCGGCACGCCGAGCGCTGGAAGATCCATCTCGTCGACACCGGCATCGACACGCTGACGGGCGGCCGCATCAAGCGTCTGCGCGAGATCATCGGCGAGGAGCCCTTCATGTGCACGTACGGCGACGGCCTCGCCGCGATCGACGTGCGCGAGCTCGTCGCGTTCCATCGTCGTGAAGGACGCATGGCGACGCTGACCGCGGTGCGCCCGCCGGCGCGCTTCGGCGCGCTCGACGTCGACGGCACGCAGGTGACCGATTTCCGCGAGAAGGCGCAATCCAGCGAAGGCTGGATCAACGGCGGATTTTTCGTCTTCGAGCCGGAGATCTTCGACGTCATCGAGGGCGACGCGACGATGCTGGAGCACGAGCCGCTCGCGGCGCTCGCGCGCGGCGGCCAGCTCTCGTGCTTCAAGCACCACGGCTTCTGGCAGCCGATGGACACGCTGCGCGACAAGCGCCACCTCGAAGAGCTCTGGGCCTCGGGCGAGGCCCCGTGGGCGCGCCCGCGCACGTACGCGCGATGAACGGGTGGCGCGGACGGCGCGTCGCCGTCACCGGCGCGACCGGGATCGTCGGCTCGTGGCTGTGCGAGGAGCTGCTGCGCCGCGGCGCCGCGGTGACCGCGCTCGTCCTCGACGACGACCCGCAGTCGCGTTTCGTCACGAGCGGGATCGACCGGCGCTGCACGATCGTGCGCGGCACGCTCGCGAACGTCGACGACTGCATGCGGCTGCTCAACCGCGCCGAGGCCGAGGCGGTCTTCCACCTCGGCGCGCAGACGATCGTCGGCGCAGCGCTGCGCGATCCGCTCGAGTGCTTCGAGTCCAACGTGCGCGGGACGTACAACGTGCTCGAATCGGCGCGGCGGATCGGCGGCACGAAGGCGATCGTCGTGGCGTCGAGCGACAAGGCCTACGGCGAGAGCGACGTGCTTCCGTACGTCGAGACGATGCCGCTGCGCGGGCGGCATCCGTACGACGTCTCGAAGAGCTGCGCGGACCTCATCGCGACGGCGTATCACCAGACGTACGGGCTGCCGGTGACCATCGCGCGCTGCGGGAACATCTACGGCGGCGGCGACCTGAACTGGAGCCGCATCGTCCCCGGAACGATCCGCAGCCTGCTGCTCGGCGAGCGGCCGGTGCTGCGCAGCGACGGCGGCCCGGTGCGCGACTACGTCTACGTGCGCGACGTCGTCGACGCGTATCTCACGCTCGCCGACGCGAGCGCGCGGCCGGAGGTCGCGGGCGAGGCCTTCAACGTCAGCCCGCAGACCCGCGTCACCGTGCGGGAGATCGTCGATGCGATCGGGCGCGCCGCCGGCGTGCGTGCCGAGCCCCTCGTCGAGAACGTCGCGCGCTGCGAGATCCGCGCGCAGACGCTCGATGCGACGAAAGCGCGCGAGCGGCTCGGCTGGACCGCGTCGTGGTCACTCGAGGACGGCTTGCGCGAGACCGTCGCATGGTATCGGGAGCACCTCGAGACGTTCGCCGCGACGGCGGCGGGACGCTGATGCTGCGCGACGACTCGCAATCGCCCGAAGCGCGCGCGCTGCGCGAGGAGATCCTCGAACGCACCCGCGCCTACTTCTTCACCGCGTACGCGCACCGCGAGTTCGAGGCAGGGCAGGATCCGGTTCCGGTGAGCGGGCGGACGTTCGACGAGAACGAGCTCGTCGCGCTCGTCGACTCCGCGCTCGACTTCTGGCTGACCAGCGGCCGCTACGCGCAGCGCTTCGAGCGCGAGTTCGCGCGCTGGTTCGGCGTTCGCGAGTGCGTGCTCGTCAACTCGGGCTCGTCGGCGAACCTGTGCGCGCTCAGCGCGCTGACGTCGCCGCAGCTCGGCGAACGCCGGCTGCGTCCGGGCGACGAAGTGATCACCGCGGCGGCCGGCTTCCCGACCACCGTCAACCCGATCGTGCAGATCGGCTGCGTCCCGGTGTTCGTCGACAGCGAGCTGGTCACGTACAACGTCGATCTCGACATGCTGGAGGCGGCGCTCTCGCCGCGCACGCGGGCCGTCATCGTCGCGCATACGCTCGGCAACCCGTTCGACGCGGAGAAATTGCGCGCGTTCTGCCGGGCGAACGGCCTGTGGATGATCGAGGACACGTGCGACGCCGTCGGCGCGACGTGGAAAGGCCAGCAGGCCGGAACGTTCGGCGATCTCGCGACGGTGAGCTTCTATCCCGCGCATCACCTCACGATGGGCGAGGGCGGGGCGGTGATGATGCGCTCGCCGAAGCTGCGCACGCTCGTCGAATCGTTCCGCGACTGGGGCCGGGACTGCTGGTGCGCGCCCGGCAAGGACAACACGTGCGGGAAGCGCTTCGACTGGAAGCTCGGCGGGCTCCCGCACGGCTACGACCACAAGTACACCTACTCGCACGTCGGCTACAACCTCAAGCTGACCGACATGCAGGCCGCGGTGGGCGTCGCGCAGCTCGACAAGCTGGACCGCTTCATCGCGCAGCGGCGCGCGAACGCGGCGCGCCTCACCGAGGCGCTCCGCGACGTCGACTGGCTCGCGCTTCCGGCCGAGCTGCCCGGCGCGGACTCGTCCTGGTTCGGCTATCCGATCCGCGTCCTGCCCGGCGCGCCGCTCGACCGCAACGCGCTGGTCCGCCGGCTCGAGGAGCGCAAGATCGGAACGCGGCTGGTGTTTGCGGGGAACCTCGTGCGCCAGCCGGCCTACGCCGAAGCGACGTACCGGGTCGCGGGGACGCTGCGCAACGCCGACACGATCATGAACGACGTCTTCTGGGTCGGGACGTTCCCCGGGCTCGGCGAGCCGGAGATCGACTTCGTCGCGCAGACCATCCTCGAGGCGGCGCTCGTCCGGCGCTGAAACCTCGCCGGGCCGTCCCGGTACTACGCTGGTAGGATGGCTGCACAGTCGGTCCCCGACGTCTCCGACGAGTCGCTGGTCCAGGCGGTGCTCGACGGCGACCGCGACGCCTTCGGCGTCCTGGTCGATCGGTACAAGCGCGGGATCGGCTCGTTCATCGGAGCCAGCGTCCGGCACGCCTCCGACGTCGCGGACCTCACGCAGGAGACGTTCCTGCGCGCCTACGCGCACCTCGCCACCTTCAACCCCGAGCTGGGACGGTTCTCGACCTGGCTCTATCACATCGCGCGCAACGTGGTCCGGACGTTCCTCGGCCGGGCGCTGCGGCGCCCCGCCCTCGCCGAACTCGGCGAGGAGCAGACCCTGGAGAACGCTCTGCCCGACCTCTCGACCGAGGCCGATCCGGCCGGCGGCGTTCTGCGCGCCGAAGCCGAGGCCGAGGTGCGGGCCGCGCTGGCGGAGCTGCCGGAGCGGACGCGCACGGTGCTCGCGCTGCGGTTCTACGAGAACCTCGACTACCAGTCCATCGCGACGACGATGGGACTCTCCCTCGGCAACGTCAAGACGCTGATTCATCGCGGAAAGCTGGCCCTCGCGCACAAGCTGCGAGAGCGGGAGGCGACCGCCCGGGGAAACTGCGCGACCCGGGCGTTCCGGGTGCTCGGAGGCCTCGGTGACCTGCAACTCGTCTGAAGCGCTCTTCGAGGCGTACCTCGACGACACGCTGACCCCGGCGCGCCGCGCGAGCCTCCAGCGTCATCTCGCGCGCTGCGGCCGCTGCGCCGGCGTGCTCGAAGAGCTGCGCGTCGTCGATGCGCTCCTCGTCTCGCCGCGGGTCGTCGAGCTGCCGGAGAACTTCACGTTCGCGACGATGGCCGAGGTCCGCTCGCTGCCGCGTCCGCACGCCTCGCCGGCGCCGGTCGTCGCCTATCTCGTCTCGTATCTGGTCGCCGCGTGGCTGCTGATCGGCGCGGCGTCGCTTCTCGCCGGCTCGGCGATCCGGGCTTTCGGGGAGACGCTGTTCGACTTCGGCCGCGAGACGCTGCGGATCGGCGGCTCGGTGGGCCACGCCGGCTCGCGGATCGTCGGCGACTTCGGATCGCTGGGCACGTTCGTCGGCGGCACGCTGGCGTTCGACCTCGTCGCGGTGATCGGGCTGGTCCTGGTCTTCACGGTCGTCCGCCCGCGACTGGCAAACCGGCTGCGCCCGTGACGGTGCGGTTCGTCGTCTTCGTCGCCGCGCTGATGGCGCTCGGCGCGGGTGCGGCGCAGGCGCAGTCCTACGAGGTGCGCTCCGCGCACGGCGAGACCAGCGTCTTTCACAGCATCTACGTCTATCCCGGCCAGGAGATCGACGGGGACCTGAACGTCGTGTTCGGGGACGCGCACGTCGCCGGGCTCGTCCGCGGCGACTGCAACGCGATCTTCGGCACGTGCGAGACCGAGGGCGACGGGCGGATCACGGGCGAGGTCAACAGCGTCACGAACGACAGCGTCCGGGCCTTCGTCCCGTGGGCGCGGCACGACGCGAGCCCGTTCGCCGAACAGGACCACCGGCTGTTCGTCAAGATCGCCTCGAGCGCGATCGTCGTGCTGATCTTCCTGCTCTTTCCGCTGCGGATGCGCATCGCGCTCGACCGCGTCGAGCGCCACCCCGCGCTCTCCGCCGCGACGGGCACGGTGGCGGTGCTCGCCGTCATCCCGATCGCGATCGCGCTGCTGCTGACGATCGTCGGGATCCCGCTGATCGCGCTCGAGGTCGCGGCGCTGTTCGTCGGGATCTGGATCGGGACGGGCGCGATCGCGCTCCTCGTCGGACGGCGGCTGTGCGAGACCGTCATGCCGGCGACCACGCCGTCGCCGCTCGCCGCGCTGATCGTCGGCCTGGTGGTCGTCTCGGCGGGCGAGATCGTCCCGTACGTCGGCTGGGCGGTCAGCGCGCTGGTCTGGCTGGCGGGGCTCGGCGCCGCGATCCTCTCCTTCATCCGCGCCCCGTACGTCGACGCGGCGGTCCACCGGAGCGCCGCCGGCGGCCCGCTCGGCGGCCCGCCGATGACGCGGCGCTGACGCCCGCTCCGCGCCGCCTCGCCGCGGGGACCGGCCGGGCGAGCGGGAACAACCCGGCTTGATGGACATCGTTCTGCCGCCGCCTCGTCTCGCGCGGCGCGTCCAGCGGCTGAAGCCCTCGACGATCCGCGAGATGCTGAAGGTCACGCAGAATCCCGCCGTCATCTCGTTCGGCGGCGGGCTGCCGGCGGCGGAGCTGTTCCCGGTCGAGGACGTCTCGGCCGCCCAGGACCGGGTGATGCGGACGCACGGCGCGGCCGCGCTCCAGTACTCCGTCACCGACGGCATCCGCACGCTGCGAGAGTGGATCGCGCACCGCGTCTCGGCGCGCCAGGGCGTGCGCGTGAGCGCGGACGACGTCGTCGTCACCAGCGGCTCGCAGCAGGGGCTCGACCTGTACGGACGGGTCTTCCTCGATCCGGGCGACCTCGTCGCCGTCGAGACGCCGTCCTATCTCGGCGCGATCCAGGCCTTCGACGCGTTCGAGCCCGACTATCTTCCGATCGGCTCCGACGAGCACGGCATCGTCCCGGACGCGCTGGCGGCCGCGCTCGCGAAGGCGCCGCGCAAGCCGAAGTTCCTGTACGTCGTCCCGAACTACGAAAACCCGACCGGCAACACGCTCGCCGCCGAGCGGCGTCCGCAGGTCGTGGAGATCTGCGCCCGTCACGGCGTGCCGATCCTCGAGGACGACCCGTACGGCGAGATCTTCTTCGAGCGTCCCGCGCCGCCGCCGCTGCTCTCGTTCGCGCCCGCCGGCCCGGTGACGTACCTCGGCACCGGATCGAAGATGGTCGCACCGGGGCTTCGCGTCGCCTGGATGGTAGTCCCCGACCGCGATCTGCGCGACAAGCTCGTGACGGCGAAGCAGGGCGCCGACTTGCACTCCAGCTCGTACGCGCAGTACGTGTTCCACGCGTACGTCGAGGACGAAGGCCGGCTGGACGCGCACCTCGCGCGCGTGCGCGCGGCGTACCGCCAACGCCGCGACGCGATGGTGCGCGCGCTGGCGCGCGAGATGCCGGCGCACGTACGCTGGAACGTCCCGGACGGCGGGATGTTCCTGTGGGCGACCGTCGGCGAAGGCATCGACACCGAAGAGCTGTTCGAGCGCGCGGTGCGCAGCGACGTCGTGTTCGTCCCCGGACGCCCGTTCCACCCGAACAGGGACCGCGGCGACGGGATGCGGCTGAACTTCTCCGCGATGCCCGAAGAGCGAATTGCCGAAGGAATCGCGCGTCTCGCGCGCGCCGTGCGCGAGCCGGCGCCCGCCGTCGCGACAGGGTGACACGCCGTGGGGGCGAACGTCGCGCCCCACTGCACCGCTGCCCTTCGAAGAGGTATCCGTGGGCCTGGTCGTAACCGGCATCTCGCAAACCGGCGACATCACCGCGCTCGAGTCCGCGCTGAAGGCGGACGGGCTTCCGCTCGATCCGATCCAGCTGATCGGCCCCGACGACTCCACGCAAGGCGCCGCCTCGCGCGGGATCGTGAACCCGGGCTACATGACCGGAAGCGGCCAGGGAACCGGCGTCCCCGGGATCACGAGCGGGCGCGGCGCGACGTCGGGCGGCTACGGCACGAGCTTCTTCCGCAACGAGACGCTCAGCGACCGGCTCGGCGATCTGGAGATCCCCGACGACGAGATGGACAACTACGTCGGAGCGCTGCAAGCGGGCCGCAGCATCGTCGCCTACTTCGCGAAGGACGACACGATCGACCGCGTCACCGAGATCTTCCGCGCCAGCGGTTTGGTGAAGGTCAAGCGCTTCTGACCGAGCCCGCCCGGGCCGACGACGGCGCGATCGATCTGAGCGTCGGGATCCCGGCGCACAACGAAGCGGCGAACATCGCCGGCCTGCTCGCCGATCTGAGCGCGCAGAGGCTCGACGGGCGCAGTCTCGAGATCGTCGTAGTGGACGACGCGAGCACCGACGCGACGCGGCGCATCGTCGAGGAGCACGCCGCGCGCGATCCGCGCGTGCGGCTCGTCGCCCATCCCGAACGGCGCGGCAGCACGGCCGGCTGGAACAGCGTCTTCGCCGCGTGCCGCGGCGCGGTGTGCGTCAAGCTCGACGGCGACGTGCGCGTCCCGCAGCCCGACTTTCTGCTGCGCGTCGAGCGCGCGCTCGCGCTGGGCGACGCGGATCTCGCCTACTGCCGCGTCGTTCCGCGCGAGCCGCCCGCTTCGTTCGTGCAGCGCGGCAGCTCGTTCATCTACCGCTATCTCGCCGAGCAGAACCGCACCGGGCACGCGACGAGCGCGACGCTCTTCGCCGCGATGCTGGCGGCGACGCGACGCTTCTACGCGAGCTATCGCATCGACGAAGCCGTGGTGGCGAACGACTATTACACGGCGCGCTACGCGCGCAGCAAGGGCGTCGGGATCACGATCGCCGACGACGCCGTCGTGACGGTCCGCACCGCCCGCACGGTCGCCGACTTCCGAAAGCAGGCGCAGCGGTTCGCGAGCGCGCACGCGCAGGTCGACGCGATCTTCGGACCGGAGCGCCGCTCGCTCGCGAGCAGCGCGCCGGCGATCCTGCGGCTCGGTGCGCGCGATCCGTTGGGATTCGTCAGCTTTCTTCTGCTTCGCCGGGAACTGCGAGCAGGACCGACGTCGCCGGCGTGGGAGCAGGCGGCGTCGACGAAATGAGGCTGCGCCGCTCGTCGACGACCTCACGAACCTGCAGCTCCCAGCCGCGTTCCGCGTCGTGCCCGAAGACCGCACGCCAAGGCTGAAGCAGGCGGATCTCGCGGATCAGCCGTTCCGCCGTTCGCGGCCACGAGAACTGCGCGGCCCAGGCGAGCGCGTTCGAGGCGAGCCGCGTGCGCTCGCGCTCGTCGGTGAGGAGGCGCAGCAACGCCTGCGCGTACGCGGCCTCGTCGCCGTCGCCGACCAGAACGCCGGTCTCTCCGTCGACGATGCAGTCCTGCAGCCCGCGCACGCGGAACGCGACCGCCGGCGTGCCGCAGGCGTTGGCCTCGGTGACGACGATGCCCCAGCCTTCGAGGCTCGACGGCATGCCCAGAACCCACGCCTCCTGCAGCAGTCGTCGTTTCCGCTCCTCGTCGACGAAGCCGAGAAACTCCACGCCCGCGACGCCGCGCTCGGCGACGTAGCGCTCCAGCGGCTCGCGATCGTCGCCGTCTCCGGCGACCAGCAACCGCGCATCCGGGACGGCGGCGCGCACGGCCGCGAACGCGTCGATCAGCGTGCGCACGCGCTTGTAGCGGCGCAGCCGCCCCAAGTACGCGATGGTCGGAACCGGCGCGCGCTCGCCCGGCGCGTACGCGGCGCTGACGCCGCTGTGCACCACCGGCACCGTGCCGCGCGCGATGCGCAGCGAACGCAGCTCGTCGCGCGTGCTGGCGCTGATCGTGATGAACGGCGTGCGCCGGTAGACGAACGGCACGAGCTTCGTCTCGACGAACACGGCGATCTGCGCGAGCACGGGCGGCAGCTCGTCGCGAAAGTGATGCGAGTGCACGTGATACACGAGGCACGCCTTCGGCTTCATGGAGAACAGCGGCGTGAAGAACGGGACGCCGTTCATGCAGTCGAGGAGGAAGTCGGCGCTGCGTCGCGTGCGGGTGAGATACCACCATCCGGCGGCCAGAAAGATGAACGGAAACGGTGCGGGGCGGACGATCCGGATCCCGTCGAGGGTCTCCTCGCGCGGACGGCCGGGAACGCTCTGCGCGACCCACGTGACGCGATGCCCCGCTTCGACCCAGCACCGCGCCTGTTCGTGCAGGTACACCTCGCCGCCGCCCGCGGACGCGTGGTACGGACAGCGCCACGAGAACACGACGATCTCGTACGCCGACCGCGCCGGAATCGCGAAACGCCGCGTCAGCAGCTCGAGCACCGCAAACCAGCGCGAAGCGCGCACGAAGGCCCACAGCCCGACGACGGAGAGTGCGGCGGCGATACCCGACGCGAGCGAGAAGCGGTACGCGTCCAGACGCTCGCAGCGCGTCGACGACTCCAGCGGCGCGACCGCGGTCTCGCGACGCAGCCAGTAGAACAGCTCGGCGTCGAACGCGCGCGAGACGTAACGCAGGTGCTCGAAGACGCGCAGCAGCGGTTCGCGCCGGAACAGCTTGACGGGCGCGTACGCGTCGCGGACGTCCACGCCGAGGAGCAGCCGCACGAAGCCGCGGAACAGCGGCCGGCAGATCGCGGCGGCCGCGCGGGCGAGCGGCCGCCGGTCGCGGTCGACGCGCGCGAACGTCATCGCGGGCGAATCGCTCGTCGCCAGCGCGGCGAGCGACGCGAGCAGGTCGATGCGGCTGACGTCGTACGCGAGATCGACGAAAGCGACGTACGGCGTGGTCGCTCGAAGGAACCCCGCGCGCATCGCCGCGGCGTGCCCGAGCCCGGGATCGATCGCGACGATCTCGACGCGCTCGCCGCCGAGCGCCGCATTCACATGGCGTTCATCTTGGTCCGTCATCACGACGTACGAGCACTCGCGATGGCGGGCGATGAAGTCCGCCGCGCGCGCGACGAGGACTCCGTCGTCGGCACGGAGTGCAAAAACGACGGTCAGTGCGTCGCGCAAGAAAATTCCCCGGAAAAAAGCAAGAGATGAGCTCGAGACACGCGAGCGGCCGCCGTACTCGACGATTCCGGCGCGGCGCCGGAACGCGGAAGCTTCGAGCGCTTCCCAAGCTGCACACCCACACCATGCACAACGGATGCGGACCGAACGTCGTTGCAGCGTGCTATTCCCGCGCCCGCATAGGTTCATTCGCGAACGTGCGGAAGCGCTCGGTGCCGTGGTGTCGATGCCGCTCGGGTCGTGTGCCTTGAGAAGAAGCCGTCTCTCCGGTGCTGCTCGGAACGAGCGGACGCGCGGAATCGGGGCATACGGGTCTCCGTGCGAACGAAGCTGATCGACGCACTGCGGCAAGTCGCGCTCGCGCTCGGCGACGTGTTGCCGCACCGCTTGTTCGTCGCGCAGCGCCGCGCGCTGTACCGTCTCGCCGGGGTGCGCATCGGCGCGCGCGCATGCGTGTACGGGCGGCAAGTCGTGCTCTATCCCGAGCGGCTCGAGATCGGTGACGACTGCTTCGTCAACGTCGGATGCACGTTCGAGAACGAGGGCGGGGTGCGCATCGGCGCCGGGACGTACGTCGGGCCCGGGGTGCAGTTCCTGACGACGAACCATCGCGGACCGGGCTTCCGCAACGAAACGGCGGCGATCGAGGTCGGCGAGCGCGTGTGGATCGGCGGCGGAGCCATCGTGCTTCCCGGCGCACGGCTCGGCGAGGGCGTCGTCGTCGGCGCGGGAGCGGTGGTGCGCGGCTCGCTGGCGCAGCCCGGTCTCTACGTCGGCGTTCCGGCGCGCCCGGCGAACGCGCCCGAGCGCGGCGAGAACGACGCGTGAACGGGGACGCGCGCGGCGACGCGCAGCCGTTCCGCGACCTGCTGACCGCAGTACCGGCGGCGGTGCGCTGGGCGCTCGCGCCGGACGACGGTCCGGCGTGGTGGCATGCGGTCTTCGCGTCGATCCTCGCGCTCGTCGTCGTGGCGCGTCCGGCGTTTCAGCCCGGCGTCCCCGCCTTTCAGCACGACTGGATGTGGCCGACCTCGCAGCAAGCCGTGCAGGGCTGGATGCAGCTCGCGACGTCGGCGTGGGTGTGGAGCGGAACGGGCAGCGCGCAGGTGTATCCCTTCGCGCAATATCTCGTCGGGCTCGAGGCGCTCTTCGCGCTGATCGCCGGGGCGAAGGCGACGCTGATCGGCTTCATGGCGATCGTCGTCGCGCTCGCGGCAGGAGGCGCGACGCAGACGGCGGCCGCGTGCGGGGTGCGGCGCCGGATCGCGCTCGCCGGCGCCGGCGCGACGTACGCGCTTTCTCCGGTCGTGTACAACAAGCTTTGCGCGGGCCACACGTACTATCTGCTCGCGCTCGCGCTGCTGCCGTGGATCTTCGTCGTCGCGTGGCGCGCGCGCGTCCCGCGCGCCCCCGCGATCGCGGCGCTCGCGTTTCTGTGCGCGCTCTCGTGGTCGCAGGCGCAGTTCATCGTCTTCGACACGGTGCTGCTCGTCGCGCTCGTCGCGCTGCGGCGGGAGCGCGCCACGGCGATCGTCGCCTTCTCCGCGCTCGCGCTCGCCGCATGCGTGCACGCGTACTCGCTCGCGATGCTGGTCCATCCGGCGGCGGGCTCGCAGCTCCAGCACCAGACGTCGAACCTCGCCGGCGTGGCGACGGAATCGGCCGATCTGTGGCAGCTGCTGCGTCAGGACGGTTACCCGCCGGGCTACTTTCGCACGATCACGCACGACCCGGCCTCCAGCGTGGACGCGGCGTGGGATGCGGCGCTGATCCTCGGCATTCTCGCGCTCACCGGATACTTCGCCGCTGCGCGCGTGCGGCGATTCGCGCGGGAGCCGCTCGCGCACGTCGCGATCGTGGGTGCGTTCGGCGCGCTCGTCGCGGCGGGATTCCATCCGCCGTTCGGCTTCGCGGTGCGATTCGTGTTCGCGCACTTCCCGCCCGCGTCGATCCTCAAGGAGCTGTACCACGCGATGGTCGCGGTCAGCCTCGCGTACGCGGTGGGCCTCGCGCTGCTCGCGGACGTCTCGGCCGGAGCCCTCGCGCTGCGCGAGCGACGCATCGGCGTCGTCGCCGGCTGCACGCTCGCCGTGTGCGCGTACGCGACCGTGGCGACGGCGCTGCCGGTTGCCTGCGGATCGTTCGTCTATCAGGTGCAGCTCGCGGACGGCGCGCCGCTCGACGCGCTCGTCGCGCGCGAAACCGCCGGCCGCGTCGCGCCCGGGCGCGTGCTCCTGCTTCCGTCGATCCCGCCGCTGCGCTCGTTCGCGCGGACGAACGCCACCGGCGGTCAGGACAGCGACGCGCTGCGGCCGTGGCAATGGTCGGCGGCCTACTCCGGGCAGCCGGACCCCGCGCTCGCATACGCGGAGACGGCCGTGGCGTACGGGCCTACCGCACCGCTCGCGGCGATCGCGAAGCGGCTCGGCATCGCGGCGATCGTGTTCCGCAAGGAGCTGCACTCCACCGCGCTCGAGTCCGCGGGGATGCCCGATCCGGCCGCGTTCGACTATCCGGCGCAGCGAGGCATCCTCGCGGCGAGCGGCTTGGCGCCCGTCGAGAACGACGCGGCGTTCGAAGTGTGGCCGGTCGACGCGTACGCCGGGATCGTCCTCGCCGGGCCCGCGCCGCTCGCCACGAGCAGCGACACCGCGATGGTCGATCAGCTCGTCGGACGGCGGCTCTTTCCGCGCGGCGAGTACGCCCCGGCGCGCTTCGTCGATCCGTTCGCACCGGGGACGACGACGCGCGTGAACGTCTTCGCGCTCGCCCAGCAGTTCAACGCGCACGACGGCTGGACGCCGACGCAGTTTTCGTACTTCGTCGACCGCTGGCAGAACGACGCGTCCGAAGGCGCGATCTTCACCCTCGTCCCCGCACCGCTTTCCGTCGATCTGGGACCGCGCGGCGCGGGCGTGCTGTTCGTTCGTCTCGCGTTCGGAGCCGGCGGCGTGCCGACCCTCGCCGTGGCGGCGGGAAGCGACGGAGCGTTTCGCGCGGCGAAGCTCGTTCCGCTCGAGCCGGTCGCGCCCGAGCGCTTCACGTGGTACGCCGTCCGCTTGCCCTCGCGCGCGAAGCGCGTCACGCTCGCGTTCGGCGTCGATCCCAACGGACTTGCGCTCGCGCAGCTGCGCGCGGGCGAACGAACGTCGGCGTTCACGGCGGTGCGCCTGCCGGCGCGCGTCCCCGACGTGCACGCGAGCGCGGCCGTCGTCACCGCGACGCCGTCGCGCATCGTCGCCGACGTGCGGAGCGAAGGGACCGGGACGTGCTCGGCGACGCTGCTGACCGCGTACGACCCGCGCTGGTCGGCGCGCGCGGGCGGTGCGCCGCTCGCCCACTTCGTCGCGGACGGATGGGCGAACGGCTACGAGCTTCCGTGCGGCGGGACGACGCGCGTCACGTTCGCGTATGACGGGCGGCTCTTCGCGGCGACGGCGCTCGCCGGCCGGCTGCTGCTCGCGGGCTTCGCGCTCGTCGCGCTCAGCCCGTGGCTCGGCGCGCGAGCTCGACGGCTTCGAGGTCCCGTCGCGCCGCACGCTCCCACGTAAAGTCGCCCGCGCCGCGCAGCGCCGCCGCGGCGAGCGCGAGCCGCGCCGCGTCGTCGTTCAGCAGCCTCGCGATCGCCGCGCCGAGCGCGCCGGCGTCGCCGACGGGGACGGCGACGCGTCCTGCGGTGAAGAGCTCTCGAAAGACCGGAAGATCGAACGTGACGCTCGGAAGAGCGGCCTGCATCGCCTCGGCGAGCGCGATTCCGAAGCCTTCCTCGAGACTCGGAAACGCGAACAGCGCGGCTTCGAAGAGCTCGCGCTCCTTGCGCGTCTCGTCGACGCGCCCGAGGAACACGATCGATCCGCCGGGCGCGGCCGTGCGCGCGCGCGCTTCGAGCGCGGCGCGATAGTGCGGATCGCCGTCGCCGACGACGTGCAGCGTCGCTCCCGAAACCGCGCGCTCCACGGCGGCCCACGCGTCGACCAGCATTTCCAGACCCTTCGTGGGCGAGAGACGGCCGACGACGACGACCCGCCCGCGGACGCGCGTCTCGGGCGGCGGCGGCGCGGCGGAGAGCGGGCGCGGCGCGTTCGTCGTCACGACGATCGGCTGGCGAAAGCCGGCACGCCGAAGCTGCTCGCGAACGTGCTGCGACGACGTCACGAGCGCGCCGGCGAGCGCGCGCACGACGAAGAGCGAGAGGCGCTCGTGCACGAAGCCCAGCAGGTTGCGCACGAACGGGCCGCTCCGCCGCCACGGCGGCTCGACGAGATGGTGCACGATCACCGCCGCGCGGCGCGGCTTCAACAGCCCGGCGGGCAGGACGTCGCCGAGGAAGTGCGAGGCCGCGAGAACGCCGTCCGCGCCGCGCACGGCGCCGGCGCGTGCGACCCAGCTCACCGACGAGAACAGCAGCGTGCCGATCGTCGAGCCGAGCAGCGCGGACGGGCTCGGCGTGCTCAGCAGCGCGAGACGCGGAAACCGCCGTCCGATCGCCGCCGTGGTGAAGGCCGGAACGACGACCGCGACGTCGTGCGCCCTCGCGAGCTCGTCGGCCACCGCGAGCGCGTGCTGCGTTCCGCCCGCCTCGACCCCGTATTCCGGCCAGACGACGTTCGCGAGGACGACCAGCCTCACGCCGCCGAGGGGACGGTGACGGCGCTCGCGATCCGGCGTTCGGGCGTCGCGACGACCGCCAGCAGCGCGCAGGCGTTCGCGACGATCATCACGTGGATCACATCGCGGATCGACCCGTGGTGCAGGGCGATGGCGACCAGCTCGCCGAGCGTCACGGCGACCAGCGGCACGATGAAGCTGAAGCGATGCAGCCCGATCCGGTACGCGACGGCGAACGACGTGCACCCGAGCAGCGCCATCGCGCTGCCGTACGCGAACAGATACGGAATCCCGGCGGCGTAGCGCGCGCCCGCGGCGATCGCCATGATCGCCCCCGGCGCGAACAGGAATGCGCCGAGACAGACCGCGAGGATCGCGATCAGCACCGCGCCGGCCTGCAGCAGCACGCCCCGCGTCGGCGCGCCGGTCGCGGCGCGCGCGGTCACGTGCGGCAGCACGACGATCGGGAGGAACCCGACGAAGAACAGGATCGTCTTCCCGATCAGCGCGACCGCGCTGTAGACGCCCGCGACGTCCGGTGCGAAGTAGTGCTTCACCAGCACCACGTCGGCGTAGCTCAGCGTGGTGATCGCCGCCGTCGCGAGCGTCACGCCGACCGTCGTCGTCGCGAGCCGCCGCACGTCGAGATGGAGCGGTGCGGCCGTCGCGCCGACGTCGCGGCGAATGCGCCGCAACGCGTACGCCGCGGCGCACACCGAGGCGAGGAACATCCCGGCCAGCGCGCCCTCGGCGCGGAGCCCGAGCACGACCAGCCCCACGCCGAGGAGCGTCTTGATCGCGCCCTCGATCCACATCGAGATCGAGAAGCCGTGGAAGTCGTGCACGCCCTGGAGGACGCCGCGCATCGCCGGCGTGAGCAGACCGACGGCGAAGATCGCGAGGCCCACGACGACGGCGCCGCTGCGATCGAGCTCGAGATACGACGCGATCGGCCCGCGAAAGGCGAGGCCGACGAAGAAGGCGGCGACGGCGACGATCCCGACCACCGCGAGCACGCGGTCGGCGAGCGCGCGGACGCGGTCGGGCGATCCCGCTGCGTACAGCTCGCTGCTGAGCTTCACGAGCGTCTGCTGCACGATGACGCCGGGGACCGCGAAGATCGAGATCGCGGCGATCATCGCGGACACCACGCCGTACTCCGCGACGCCCAGCAGCCGGATGTTCAGCAGGTGGAACACGTAGTTGAACGCGTTGACGCCCATCGATGCCGCGAACGTCACGATGCCGTGACGGGCGATGTCGCTGCGCGCGAAGCGGCGCAGCCCGCGAACCGGGGTCCCGACCGCCTCCTGCGCGCTCACGCGATGGGCGCCTCGCGCCCTTCGGCGGCGCTCGGCACGCCGCTGCGGAACTTGCGCACGATCAGGTCGACGACGAGCTGGAGCTCCTCGGCGCCGATGAGGCGCGCGACGGCGAAGAACGCGAGCCCGCCGATCGCGAGCTGACCGGCGAGGTAGAGCGCTTCGGCCCAGAACGGCCGGACCGGATCGACCGCGAAGGCCGCGATCCAGCGGAGCGCGATCACCATCGCGCCCGAGCACAGCAGCGAGCCGCGCGCGCTGCGCCACAGCGCGCGAAGCTCGAGCCCGCCGAGGAGCCGCCACACGAGCGCGCCGAGCAGCAGCGCTTCGACGCCTTGGCTCACCGCGTTCGCGCCGAGCAGCCCCTTCGCGCCGTAGTGCGGCAGCCAGATCATCGAGAGCACGACGTTCACCACCACGGCGAGCACGGAGATGGCGACCGTGGAGCGCGCGGCGCGGCAGGCGAAGCAGCAGCGGATCAGTACGACGTTGGCCGCGCTCGCGACCAGCCCGACCGCCGCGTACGGGATCAGATGCGCGGTCAGCACGGTCGACGTCTCGACGAAGTTCCCGCGCTCGAAGAGCGTGCGCACGATCGGCGTCGCGAGCACGACGAGCCCCAGCGTCGCCGGGATCGCGATGAACATCACGAGCCGCAGCCCGGTGACGATGCTGCGCCGCACGCCGGCGTGGTTGGCGCGCGCGAAATGCGAAGCCAGCAGCGGAAAGATCACGGTCGCGATCGCGGCGGCGAAGACTTGCTGCGGGAAGCCGACGAGCTTCGTCGCGTAGTTGATGCCGGCGATGTATCCGGGCTGCAGCGTCGAGGCGAAGAAGCGGTCGAAGAACAGCGCGATCTGCCCGGCCGCCGAGCCGACGACGATCGGCCCGAGCACGTCCATCATGCGGCGCAGCCCGGGATGGTGCAGATCCAGGACCGGCCGGTAGGCGCCGAGCGCGAAGAACGCCGGCAGCTGCACGACGAGCTGCGCGCACAGGCCCAGCGTCGTCCCGAGCACGAGCGCGTAGATGCCGAGCCGGTCGAACAGCACGACGACCGTTCCGATCGTCACCACGTTGATCGCCACGCCCTGCAGCGCCGCCGCGCCGAAGCGATGGTGCGCGTTCAGCACCGCGGCGACGACGCCGGCGAGCGAGGTGCCGACGATGCTGGGCATCATCCAGCGCGTCATCCGAACGGTCGCGCCCATCTGCGGCGCCGGGAAGCCGTGCGCGATCCACGGCACGTACACGGGCGCGAGGAGCCAGCCCAGCGCGCCGCCCACGACGAGCACGATGAACAGCCCGTTGAGGATGGTGTTCGCGAGCCGCCAGGCGTCCTCGTCGCGCCCGTGGGCGACGTACTCGGTGAACGTCGGGACGAGCGCGTTCACCAGCGCGCCGTTGAACAATCCGAAGATGATCGTCGGGACCGTCGCGGCGGCGAGGAAGGTGTCCATCTCCCACTGCGTGCCGAAGTACCGCGCGTTGACCACCTCGCGCGCGAACCCGAGCAGCGTGGAGGCCAGCGTGGCCGACATGACGATGACGGTCGAGCCCGCGAGCGAGCGCGGGACGGGATGCGGGACCGCGTGGAGGTGACGGTCAGTGCGCGCCATTGCCGCGCAACACGGCCGGGATCGTTCGCGCGACGATCTCGGCGTCGCCCCACGGCGTCCACGTGTCGATGTAGCGGTTGTCGAGCGCCATCCACTCGTCGAACGAGACCGTCGAGCGTCCCGAGATCTGCCACAGACAGGTGATCCCGGGCTTCACGCACAGCCGCCGCAGCGCGTACGCGTCGTAGTGCGCGACCTCTTCGAGCAGCGGCGGGCGCGGGCCGACGACCGCCATCTCGCCGCGCAGCACGTTCACGAAGTTCGGCAGCTCGTCGAGCGAGGTGCGGCGCAGGAACCGGCCGAGCGCGTGCAAGCGCGGGTCGTCGCGCATCTTGAAGACCGGGCCGTCGACCTCGCTGTAGCGGCGCAGCTCGGGCAGCATCGCGTGCGCGCCCTCGACCATCGTGCGCAGCTTGAAGAGCATGAAGGGCCGCCCGTCCCGGCCGACGCGCTGCTGGCGGTAGATCGGGCTGCCGCCGTCGATCGCGACGATCGCGAGCATGGCGAAGACGAGGACCGGCGAGGCGACGGCCAGCACCGCGAGCGAGAAGGCGACGTCGAAGGCCCGCTTCGCCGCGTGCATCCAGGCCGGCCGCGGCGGCGCGTGCGGGAGCGGAAGCGGGAGCGCCGGCGCGTGCTCGAGCGCGGACGGCGGGCTGAGCGTGTGCAGCGCGCTCACGTGCCGTTCAGTCCGAAGATCGCGCGGAGCCGCTCGCCGACGTGCCCGAGCCCTTCGATGGTCCCGAGCTCGCCGCCCGGCGCGCTGCCGTACTCCACGAACGGCACGAACTCGCGGGTGTGATCGGTCCCGGGCTGGGTCGGATCGCAGCCGTGGTCGGCGGTGAACATCAGGCCGTCGCCCGCCCGGATGCGGGAGAGGATCTCGGGGATCCGGGCGTCGAGCCGCTCGAGGGCCTCCGCGTAGCCGCGGACTTCCCGACGGTGTCCGAATTTTGTGTCGAAGTCGTTGAGGTTGACGAACACCAAGCCGTGGTCCGTGGCGTCGGCCAGCTCGAGCGCGCGATCCACCGCCTCGCCGTTGTCGGCGACGCGGACGGACGACGCGATGCCGTGACCGCTGTAGATGTCGCAAATCTTCCCGACCGCGCGGACCGGTACACCAGCTCGCTCGAGCCGGTCGAGCACCGTCTCCGGCGGCGGGATCGCGTAGTCACGACGATTCGGCGTCCGCGCGTACGCACCCGGGCGTCCGACGAACGGCCGCGCGATGACGCGGTTCACCTGGTGCGGCGGGACGAGCATCGCGCGCGCGCGCTCGCACCAGTCGTACAGCGTCGCGAGGGGGACCGTCTCCTCGTGCGCGGCGACCTGGAACACCGAGTCGGCCGAGGTGTAGAGGATGGGCCTGCCGGTGCGCTGGTGCTCCTCGCCCAGCTCGGCGATGATCTCGGTGCCGGACGCCGGGACGTTTCCGAGCGGCGGCTTGCCCACGATGGCGGTGAACGCGTCCACGACCTCGGCGGGGAAGCCGTCGGGATAGGTCGGGAACGGCACCTCGGTGACCACGCCCGCCATCTCCCAGTGGCCGGTGATCGTGTCCTTGCCCTTCGAGCGCTCGCGCAGCCGGCCCACCGCGGCCGCCGGCGCGGCGTCGCGGCCCGCGCCGCGGATCGCGGTCACGTGCCCGAGGCCCAACCGCTCGAAGTTCGGGATGCGCAGTCCCCCGTGACGCGCGGCGACGTTCCCGATCGTGTTCGCGTTGGGACCGTCATGGTACTCGGCGGCATCCGGGAGCGCGCCAACACCTGCGGAATCCATGACGAAAACGAGTACGCGGGGCATCCGTCCGGCGCGGTTCGGTCCGGCGCAGGACCGCGCCTCCCGCGGCGCGGAACGGCGTGATCCCGCTCATGCGCTCTTTTCTCGCCGCCGCGGCTGCCGCGTGCATGCTCTTCGCCGCCGCGTCGCAACGCGCGCTCGCGGCCCCGGAGACGCGCACGCTCGACCTCACCGCGCGCGGAGTCCAGTACTTCGCCGACAGCTTCGTCATCGTCGCCGACGGCAACGTCCGCGTCCGCCTCTCCGACGGCACGGTCGTGCGCGGCGAGACCTTCTCGATGGACCTCAAGCTGAATCGCTTCCTCGTCGCCGGCGACGTGAGCATCGACGGCCCGGCGATCCACCAGCGCGGCGCCGCCTTCTCGAGCTTCCTCAACAACGAGCGCGAGTATTTCATCCCGACGGGGACCGAGCCCGACCGCTGGACCTGGTTCGGCAACGACTACAACGACCGCCACGCGGGCCGCGAGCAGCCCGGCGACGCCTTCGCCTTCCCGGTCACCGTCGGCCGCCCGTACATCAAGGCGGCGGGCGCGGAGATCATCCCGGGGACGAACGTCCGCTTCGACGACGCCCAGATCCGCGAAGCGGGCGTCTACATCCCGCTTCCGCGCTACGTCGTCACGTTCGGCGCGAACCCCAACTTCTATCAGAACGCGTTCGCCGGAGCCCGCTTCGACATCGGGATCCCGTACAACGGGTCGGCGAACAGCCTCTCCGCCTTCCACATCCGCAACGACGCGTACCGCGGGACCTACCTCTCGTTCGACCAGCACTTCGTGTGGGGGCAAGACTGGCTGGTGGCGTCGGTCAACCCGATGACCCAGGAGCAGAAGCAGTACAACGTCATCGGCTACGACCGGCTCTCGCCGAACTCCGACTTCCGCGCCTTCTACCAGCTCAACGTCCAGCAGCAGGGCTACGTCGCGCAGCCGCTCGACGCCGGGTCGTACGAGAACATCCAGTCCGACCTCGCGGTGAAGCATCTGGGCTTCTTCACCCTCACCGCCGACGAGACGAACTGGGAGCTGCTCGGGATCCCGGGCTACGAGCACTTCCTGCAGCGGCGCGCGCATCCCGACGACGCGCTCCTCTCGTTCACCGGGAACCGGCCGACGATCTTCCATCAGATGCTCGCGTTCCAGGTGAGCGCCGGGCTCGGCTACGCGCACGACCAGTACGGCGAAGGCTACTACAACGGGCTGCAGACGCTCCCGAACGGCGGCTACGGTCCGCCGACCGAGTGGTACCATTTCGTCAACCTGCAGCTCGTGACGCCGCGGGGCTTCCGCCTCGGGAAGCACGCCGACGATCCGACGCTGCAGCTCGTCGGGACGAAGCAGCTCGAGTGGCTCTCGCCCGAGAGCGCGATCGTCGACACGAGCAGCGTGACCGGCTCGATCTCGCGGGCGTTCGACCGGCAGCGCATGAACGCGTACGCGGCGTACACGGTCGCGGAGACCGGGGTGCTCGCGGGCGCGAACCAGCTGCGCTACTTCCCCGCCGCGGCGAACGACTTCTGCGACCAGTACGGCTGTTTCAGCGGGCTCGCGGCCTTCCGCGGGCTGTCGACCAGCCGGGGCTACACGCTCGGTTACGTCTACCAGCCGAACGCGTACTTCGGGTTCTCGGTCACGGGCCACCGCTACTACGACACGCCGGCGCCGGTCCCGGGCTACTTCGGACAGCCGCCGTACCAGCTGCTCTTCGACGCCCACTTCCGCGTGGCGCGGCAAGTCGGGCTCGACATCCAGCAAGCCTACTACTTCAACTTCGCGAACCTGCGCTGGGCCCCGCAGACCTACTTCCAGTTCACGCCATGATCCGTATCGCGTTCACCCTCACCGCGGCCGCCGCGCTCGCCGCCACCGCGCTTCCGTCGCTCGCACAGACCGGGCCCATTCAGCCGCGCCCCGGGAGCACGCCGATCGCGCAGCCGAACCTCCCCTCGCAGACGCCCTTCCCGATCGCGACGATCCGGCCGGCGGCCACGGCGGCGCCCGGCACGCCGGGCTCGCCGCTCGGTCCGGCGGCGAGTCCGACGCCGTCGGGGGCGCTCCTGCGCTTCACCGGGCAGCTGCTCGACCTGCGCGCCGGGTACGTCTACTTCACCACCGGGGACGCCTTCAAAGTCGCCCCGGCGCTCAAGGTCGACGACTACGACAAGGGCGGGCCGCCGGCCGTCGTCCCCGGACCGCGGGTCTTCGCGCGCGCGATCCTGGACCCGTCCTCGCACGAGGTCGTGCAGCTCGACGTCACCCGCCGCCGGCTCGCCCCGGACGCGGCGTACGCGGCGGTCACGCACCCGTTCGTCGTGTCGCAGTCCGCGCCCAAGACGAACCCGGAGCTGGCCCCCCGGCCGGGCTTCTCCGGGAAGGAGGTCGCGGTCTCGTTCGTCGTCGAGGTGCCGCCGACGACGCCGATCGACGCCCAGATCTACGTCAGCACCGACGTGAGCCAATGGAACCCGCAGGCCATCCTGCTGAACCGGGTCGACGCGACGCACTACCGGACGGTGGCGCGGTTCGCGTCGGGGACCACCTTCTTCTATCGCGTGACGCGCGGCTCGTGGGAGACCGAGGAGATCGGTCAGGACGGCCTCGAGGACCCGCCGACCCGATTCCTCGTACGCGAAGCCGACGCACAGCTCGCGACCCACACCGTCTACCACTGGCGCGACGAGCGTGCCGGCAGCGTCTCCGCGCCCGCGGCGCCCGGGGCGATCCCGACCCCGTTCAACCCCAACCCGTTCAACCCGGCGAACGCGCCGGGGATCTTCCGGCAGCCGCCGGGAGCGCCGACTCCGGGGCCGCGGACCCCGAACCTGCCGCCGCATTGATGCGCGGGCTCGCCGCCGGGATCGTCGCGGGACTCCTCGCCGCCGTCCCCGCGGCGGCGGCGGCCCGCGCCACGGCGACCCTCGACGGCGGGACCGTCCTCTTCTTCTCGGATACGCTGCAGATCGTCGCCCGCGACGGCGCGACGCTGGCGTTCGCCGACGGAACGGCGGGCGCCGCCGACGCGGCGTTCGTCGACTTGAAGAACGACCGGGTCGTCCTGGCCGGCCACGCGCGGCTGGCCCACCGCGGCGTCTCGGTCCGCGCCGACGCCATCGCGGTCGAGCTGGCCGGCGACCGCGTGGACCTGCTCGACGCGGCGAGCGGCGTCACGCGCACGACGCGCGCGCTCGGGCCGGCGGTCCCGGCCGACATCGACGCGCAGCGTTTTGCCTTTCCCGACGTCTCCGACCGCAACGCGTTCATCCGTTCGCGCCACGCGGCGATCACGCCGCACGCCGACGTGCGTTTCCGCCCGGCCGCGTTCCCGACGTCGGTCGGCGGACTGCCCGTGCCGTCGTACCTGTACACGTTCGCGACGGGGGCGGGCTTCGGCGCGACGAGCCTTCCCGGCTCCGACTTCGACCAGCCGTACGGCCTGTGGGGGAGCCCGACGTCGCTGACCGCGGTCCACGCACGCTGGGAGGACGGCCCGGGTCCGGCGATCGGCCTTCAGGAATCGCTCGTCAGCGGCGACGACGCCTACGCCACGGCGGCGTTCGACCAGCCAATCCGCGGCTACTCGACGCACGGCTTCGATGCGTACAAGCGGCTCGGGCGCCGCTACACCGTCGTCGCCGACCTCACCGGGACGATCTACGGGACGCTCGAGCACGTCGGCGCGACCGGCGCGTTCGGCGCCTACGGCGCGCGCACCGACTTCAGCCGCACGACCGCGGGCGCGTCGACGTTCGACACGAGCCTGCACACGCCGGACGAGCCGCTCGTCGGCGGCGCGACGTGGCGGCTCAAGGGCGACGTCGGCTTCGACGCGCAGCGGGGCGGGCTGCTGACGCAGCTGCCCGACTTTCGCCGCTACTCGCTGGTGTGGCGTCATGGGCTCGACCTCAGCGTCGCCTCGCCGGTGCTGCGGCTGCCCCTGAAGACGACGCTCGCGCTGAACGCGGACGCGTCGCGCACGTGGTACGCGTTCCCGCACCACTTCGACGCGATCTCGGCCAGCGCGATCGCGAGCCGGCAGCTCACCCGGAGCCTGCGCTTGTTCGGCGGCTACCAGGAGAGCTGGAGCGCACAGGTCTATCCGGGGCTGCAGCAGCTGTTCTATCCGGCGCCGACGTTGCCGATCCTCACGCCCGACGGGACGCCGTACTACGGCTACGCCGCCTACAGCGGCGCGTCCGTGCTGCGGGCCGTCAACCTCGACGCGCAGTTCACGCCCACCGCGACGAGCGCGGTGCACCTGACGGTGATCCATACCGACGACTTCCCGCAGTACCACGGCTACGGCCGCCCGGAGTGGCAGGCGGGCGCCGACGTGCGCGTCCACCCGTTCCCGAACTTCGGGATCGACGTGGGCCGCTTCTACGACTTCGCGTGGGGCGGGACGCGCTGGGTTCCGCGCTGGAGCTTCGCGATCACGCCGTGAGCGCTCCGCTGCTCGTCGCGGCGGCCGCCGCGACGCTCTTCCGGGTGGTCCCGCTCGCCTGCGACGGCGACCGGCTCGCCGTGGCGGGCGGCGGAGTGCTGCGGCTCGCCGCGGGCGCCTCGTGCGCGGCGGTGGTGCCGGGCCGCGCGATCGCGGTCGCGCTGGACGCCGACGGCCGCGCCACGCCGCGCGCCCTCGTCCCGGGGACGAAGCCGGGGAGCGCGATCCCGCGGGCCGCGTTCGTCCTCGCGCCGGCCGCGCCCGCCGACCAGGACGAGAACGAGCTGGTCGACGCGACGATCGACGTCGTCGTGCCGCCGCGCACCCCGCCGACCGACGACATCTACATCTCCACCGACCGCAGCGGCTGGTCGCCCTCGGAGATCCGGATGGACCGCGTCGACGCCCGGCACTACCGCCTCGGACTGCGCCTCCACCGCGGCGCCCGCGTGCTGTTCCGCGTCACGCGCGGCTCGTACGGCACGATCGAGCGCGACGCGGCGATGGCGCTGCCGCCCGCGCACGTGCTGGTCGCCGAGCCGGGGGCCGACGTGACCGTGGTCGTCGCCGCGTGGGCGGACATCGATTAGCATCGAGCGGATGCGCGAAGGACTCGTCGCCGCGCCCGCCGAGACGCCGCGCCGGTTCGCGAACCGGGAGCACGCGGCGCTCAACGCGCTGTGGATCGGGATCCAGTTCCAGGACGCGGCGCTCGTGGCGATCGTCGTCCCCGCGCTCGTCCTGCGCATCGCACCGCGCGGCCACACCGCCACGCTGGCCTTGCTCGCGACGCTGGCCGGAACCGCGGTCGCGCTCGTTCCGCCGTTCGCCGGCGGCCTCTCCGACTGGGCCCGCCGCCGCGGCGGCGACCGGCGCGTCGAGACCGCGCTCGCGCTCTTCGTCGACGTCCTCGCGCTGGGCGGGATGGCCGCCTGCGTGTCGATCGGTCAGCTCGCCGTGGCGCTCGTCGCGGCGACGGTCGCGCTGACGACCGCGCAGACGATCTACCAGGCCCTCCTCCCGGACGTCGTGCCGCGCGGCGCGTGGGGGACCTCGGCCGGCTTCCGCGGCGCGATGACGCTCGTCGGAACCGTGATCGGTCTGCTGTGCGCGGCGAAGCTGCCGCCCCGTGAGGCGCTGCTCGCGACGGCGGCGATCATCGCGCTCACGACCGGGTCGCTGGCGCTCGTCCCGCGCTCGCCGGCCGTCGCTCCGCCGAAGGCGCGTGCGGTCATCCGCGACTCGCACGACCTGAACGTGACGCTCGTCGCGCGCGGCTGGATCGTGCTCGGGATGACCCTGCTGAACACGTACGTGCTGTTCTTCTTCAGCGACGTGCTCAACGTGCGCGACGCCTCGCTCGGCACCGGCCTCGTCGCCGGTGCGGCGTTGATCGGCGCGATCGCGTCCAGCGTGATCGCCGGACGAATCTCCGACCGCGTCGACCGGCGCAAGGTCGTGGCGCTCTCGGGCGTTCCGATGGTCGTCGCCGCGCTCGGGTTCGCGCTCGCGCCGGAACGCGGCTTGATCTACGCGTACGCGGTGCTGTTCGGACTGGGCTACGGCGGGATCTTCTCGGTGGGCTGGGCGCTTGCGCTCGACGCGGTCCCCGAGCTGGGCGACGTCGCCCGCGACCTCGGGATCTGGGGGACGCTCTCGAATCTGCCGGCCGTGCTGGCGCCCGCGCTCGGGGCGTGGATCATCGCGCGCGGCCACACCCCCGCCGACGGATACCGGCTGCTCTTCGGGACGTCGGGCGCGTGCTTCGCGATCGGCTCGCTGATCGTGCTGCGCGTCGGCGCGACGCCGGTCGCTTCGGCATGGTCGCTCGTGCTCGAATGGGCGGCGATGATCGTGCGCCAGCCGTACATCCACGTGCGCGTGCGGATCCGCCAGTGGGGCCGGCTGCCGTTCCGCCGCGGGCCGACGGTGCTGATCGCGAACCACGAGCACGAGGACGAATCGGAGATCGTCGCGGGCCGCGCGTTTCTGCAAGGACCGTGGAAGACGCCGATCTTCACGGCGTCGTCGCGGCGGCTCTACGAGCCGGGCTTCTTCGCGTGGCGGATGCCGTGGCTCGCGCCCGTGATGCGCAACGTGAACGCCGGACCGCTCTTCGCGGCGATCGGGATGCTGCCGCTGGAGAACGAGCTTTCGTCACGCCCGCTGCGCAGCATCGCGTTCGCGCTCGATCGCCTCCACGGCGATCTCGACGTGCGCGACGTGTTCCGCGACGAAGCGCTCCCGCTCGTGCCGGACGGCGCGCGGCGGCTCTCCGACCTGCGCGCGGCGCGCTTCTTCTACGCGGGCGAGCGGCGCGTGAAGCTCCTCCACGTGCGCGATCCGTACCGCCGCGAGCTGCTCGCCGAGATGCGCGCGAGCGTCGACGAAGACATCGCGCGCATCGTCGGCGTCGTGAAGCGCGGCGTGACCTTCTACGTGACGCCCGAAGGCTTCTACAGCACCGACGGACGGATGCGGCCGCTCAAAGGGATCGTCGACCATCTCGTGCGGGTCGGCGAACCGTGGCTGGCCGCGATCGCGTTCGACCCGTTCCGCGGGCGGCGGCTCTCGATGTTGTACCGGGTGCTGCGGCCGGCCGACCCCGACGACCTCGGCACGTCGCTCGCCGCCGCGCGCCCCGTCACGACGAGCGCGCTGCTGGCGACGTGGCTGCTCGCCGTGGATCTGCCCTTCGAAGCCCGGGAAGCCGTCGACGGCGTGACGCGTCTGCGCGAGGCCGTCCCGCCGGGCGGCTTCGTCGATCCGGAGCTGCGCCGGGACACCGATGCGTGCGTGCGCGAAGCGCTCGCGAAGCTCGCGGCACGCGGAACGCTGCTCGCCGACGGCGGCCGCTACCGCCTCGGCCCGCACCGCGCCGATCCGCACTTCCCCGACGTCGCCGACATGCCGGCGTTCCAAGCCAACTTCCACGCGGAGACGGTCGCCGCGCTGCGCAAGCTCGCCGGCGCCTGACGCGCTAGCGGACGCGGACGGTGACGGCGGTCTGCGTCGAAAAGCCGGTCGCGGTGCGGCCGACGAAGGTGACCGCGAAGGCGCCGTGGACGAACGGCGGCAGCGCGGGCAGCGTCGTGCTCCCCGCGAACACGCCGGCGTCGACGCGCGGGATGTCCATCGCGCGATCGCCGGCGGCCCCGACGACGGCGCGCACGGCGACGATCTGCGGCGTCGTGCGAACGATCGCGTGCACGGTCGTGCCGGACCGGACGACCGTCGGCGACACCGCGGCCGAGATGATCTGCGGCATCGGGGTCGGCGTCGCCGCCGGCGCCCGCGGCTCTGCGGAAGCGAATCCCCCGCCGGAGGCCGGGGCGGCCGCGGCGGCGGGCGATCCGTGAGCTGCGGCGGGCGGCGCGACGGCTTCGTGCGGTGCGACGATCGGCGCGGCGGGAGCGGCCGACGGCGCCGGAGCCGGCGACGAGCCCGCCGGCGTCGCCGCAGCGGCGGGAGCCGTCGAGGCCGCTCCGCGGCGCGGCGCGCTCGCCGGAGCGTTCGCGGCGACGCCGCCGGCGGCCGTCCCGCGGGGGGCCGAGCCGCCGCCCGGAGCGCCGCCGCCGGCCGCGGCCCGCGGCGCAGCGCCGTGCGCCGCGCTCGACGCGGGAGCGTTCGCGGTCGTCGTCGACGACGATGACGACGTCGTGCGGGCGCAGCCGGCGGTCGCGAGCGCGATGGCGGAAAGGAATGCGACGAAGCGGAAGGTTCCGCGCATGGGACCGACGCTCAGCGTGGTCGCGCCGCTGTTCAACGAGGAAGGGAACGTCGCCGAGCTGATCCGACGGCTCACCGGGGCCGTCTCCGGGATCGCGGGGATCGATTCCTACGAGCTCGTTCTCGTGAACGACGGAAGCACGGACGCGACACTGCCGCTGCTTCGCGAGCACGCCGCGCGCGACCCGCACTTGGTCGTCGTCGATCTGTCGCGCAACTTCGGCCACCAGCTCGCCGCGACGGCGGGGCTCGACGTCTCGCGCGGCGACGTCGTCGTGCTGATCGACGCGGATCTCCAGGATCCGCCCGAGCTGATCCCCGAGATGATCGCGCGCTGGCGCGAGGGATACGACGTGGTGTACGCGGTTCGGCGGAACCGCGAAGGCGAAAGCGCGTTCAAGATCTTCACGGCGCGGATGTTCTACCGCATCACCCGGCGGCTCACGAAAGTGTCGATCCCGGTCGACACGGGTGATTTCCGCCTGATGTCGCGGCGCGTCGTCGACGCGCTGAAGTCGATTCGCGAGCGCCACCGCTTCATCCGCGGGCTCGTCTCGTGGATCGGGTACCCGCAAGCCGCGGTCTACTACGATCGCGACCAGCGCCATTCCGGGACGAGCAAGTATCCGGTCTCGAAGATGCTGCGCTTCGCGATCGACGGCATCACGTCGTTCAGCGACGTGCCGCTGCGCATCGCGACCTGGTTCGGGTTCATCGTGTCGGCGATCGCATTTCTCGTCGCGCTGATCGAGATTCTCATCAAGGTCTTCACCGGCTACAACCTGCCCGGCTACACCTCGACGATCTTCGCGATCCTGTTCTTGGGAGGCGTGCAGCTGATCGGGATCGGGATCCTCGGCGAGTACGTCGGGCGAATCCACGACGAGATCAAAGGCCGTCCGCTCTACTTGCTCTCGAGCGTCGAGCGGTTCGGAGAAGGCGCACCGGTCGCGGTGCGCGGGGAGCGGCCGGAGGCGATACGGACGTCGTAACCGCGGCGCCGCGGCTCGACGCGCTCGCGGCGCTGTGGTTTCTCGCGGTCGCGCTCGTCGCGGGCTACGCGACGTGGCGCCGGCGCGCGCTGGCGCCGGCCGTGCTCGTCCTCGCCGACCCGTTCGCCCTCGCGCGCTACGCCGGGCACACGACGCTGACGTCGTTCAAGGCCGCGCTGCTCGGCGTCGCGGTCGCGCTGGTCGTGCGCGGCGCGCTGCGCCTGCCGCGCGAAGGCGCGGCGCGCGCGAGCCTGTTCGCGCTCGCCGGGCTGATCGTCGCGACCGCGGCGACGGTTCCGCTCGCGCACTTTCGCGCGCCGGCAATCCGCGAGACGCTCAAAGCCGTGGAGTACGCGCTCGTCTTTCTCTTCGCGTGGTGCGCCGCGCGGGAGCAGCCGGCCGCGGCGCGGCTCACGGGCGCGGCCTGCGGGGTCGCCGTCGTCGCCGTCGTGCTCGACGCGCTGCGCGACTACCGGCATCCGCAATCGGGACTGTGGTACCACGGCGAGGCGATCACGCGGATCGCCGGCCATCTGGAAGGGCCGAACCAGCTCGCGGCCTGGCTCGGCGTCGCGCTTCCCGCGGCGATCGCCGCGCTCGACGACGCGCTCCTCGTCGCCGTCGTCGCGACGCTCGGCGGCTTCGCGCTCGCGCTCACCCTCTCGCGCGGCGGGATCGCGCAGGCCGTCGCGGGCGTCGCGGGCGCGCTCTACGCGCGGGTGCGCGCGACGCCGCGCGCCGTGCGCGTCACGAGCATCGTGTTCGCGGCGGCGTTCGTTCTCGCGCTCGGCGGGCTCGCGGCCGCGACGCGCTCGGGCGCGGCACTCGTGCGCGTGTCCTCGGTCGATTCCAGCGTCGACCTCGGCGGGACGGGCTCGCGCGCGATCCTCTGGCCCGCGGCGCTCGCGATGGCGCGCGCGCATCCGATCCTCGGCGTGGGCGCCGGCAACTTCGAGCTGGAGCTGCCGAGCTACGGCGCGCCGCGGCGGGTGCGAACGCACGCGAACTCGCTCTACCTCGAAGCGCTCGCCGACGGCGGGATCGTGCTGCTCGCGGCGACGATCGCCGCCGCGCTCGTGCCGCCGCTCGCGCTGCTGCGCGCGCGCGGCGCGCCGCTCGTGCCGGCCGTCGCGATCGCGGGGCTCGCGCTCGCGGCGCACGGTGTGATCGACGACGTGACGTTCTACACGAAGGTCGGTCAGATGTGGTGGGTGGTCGCCGGGGTGGCCGCCGCGTGCGCGCGCGCGTCGTCTTCCTCGCCGAGCGCGATCCCCGGCACGAGGTAGGTCCGCACGTAGTCGGCGATCGCGTCTTCGAGCGTGCTCGCGGGCTCCGTCCACCCCGCCGCGCGCAGACGGTCGATCGTCGCGACGGTGCGGTACTGATACTTTCCGCGCAGCACCTCGGGCATCTCGACGTACTCGATCCGGGCCGGACGGTCGAGCGCGGCGAACACCGCGCGCGCGAGATCGTTCCAGGAGCGGTCGCGACCCGATCCGACGTTGTAGAGCCCGCGCGCCGACGGCTCGGCCGCGAGAAACGCCGTGATCGCCGCCGCGTCCTTGACGTACAGGAAGTCGCGCGTCTGCTCGCCGTCCCCGATGCCCTCGCGGTAGCTCCGGAAGAGCTGGATCGCGCCGCGCTCGCGGATCTGCTCGTACGCCTTCGCCACGACGCTGCGCATCGCGCCCTTGTGGTCCTCGTTCGGGCCGTAGACGTTGAAGTACTTGATGCCCACCGCGCGCTCGAGCAGCCCTTCGCGCCGCATCCACAGATCGAAGAGGTGCTTCGAGTACCCGTACATGTTCAGCGGGCGCAGCGAGTGCGGATCGAGATCCTCGCGCATGTCGGACTCGCGCGCGCCGTACGTCGCGGCGGAGGACGCGTAGACCAAGCGCGCGTCGCGCGCGAGCGCCCAGCGCGCGATCTCCTGGGAGCGCCGCACGTTGTTCGCGATCAGGTACGACGCGTCGCGCTCCGTCGTCGAGGAGCAGGCGCCGAGATGGAAGACCGTCGCGACGGCGCCGAAGGCGTCCGGCGCGGCTTGGATGCGGGCGAAGAACTCTTCCGCGTCGAGATAGTCGGCGAAGCGCAACGGGACGAGATGCTTCCACTTCTCGCTCGTCCCGAGCCGGTCGACCGCGATCACGTCGTCGGTCCCGGCGAGGTTCAGCGCGCGGAGGAGCGCGCTGCCGATGAGCCCGGCCGCGCCCGTGACCACCACGCGCCGCGCGGCGCGAACGCCGCCGTTCACGCGACGTCCTCCCGCAGCGAGCGCGCGTCGTCGCGGACGATCGTCTCGACGATCGCGCGGTTCGCCGGCGCGATGTCGCCGATGCGGAACGCGCGCGCGACGCGGTCAGCGTCCGCCGACGCACCCGCGCACTCGGCGAGGACGTCGTCGTGGCGCACCTGCGTGCCGACGCGCGCGACCACGCGGATCCCGGCGCACGGGCCGTCGGCGTCGACCAGCTCGCGGGCGAGCTCGCCGAGCGCGACCGTGTCGACGGCGACGACGATCCCTTCGCCGGCGGCGAGCGCGAGGCTGCGCGCGGGATCGACGGCGAGCGCCTCCAGCGCCGCCCCGCTCCCGCCTTGCGCTTCGATCATCTGCACGAACCGCTCGTACGCGGCGCCCCCGTCGAGCGCCGCCTGCGCGCGCACCGCGATCTCTTCTTCGACGACGCCGCCGACGCGCAGCATCTCGTGCGTCACGGCGAGCACCGCTTCCGCGAGCCGCTCGTCCCGCACGACGCCGCGCAGGAAGTCACGCGCCTCGATGGCCTCGATGCCGGTCCCGACCGCCGGCCCGAGCGGCTCGTCCATGTCGGAGACGAGCGCGCTCGCGCGACGATCGAAGCGTCCGGCGAGCGTGACGAGCGCGCGCGCGAGCTCCGTGGCGTCGTCCAGCGTTCGCATGAACGCGCCGCGTCCGGCCTTCACGTCGAACACGATCGCGTCCGCTCCGCCGGCGATCTTCTTCGAGACGATAGACGCCGCGATGAGCCCCACCGACGGAACGCTCCCGGTCCGGTCGCGCAGCGCGTAGAGCTTTTTGTCGGCCGGCACGAGCCGCTCCGACTGTGCGGCGATCGCGCAGCCGATCGCGTCGACTTGCGCGACGAACTGCTCGGGGCTCAGATCGGTGCGGACGCCCGGGATCGCCTCGAGCTTGTCGAGGGTGCCTCCGGTATGGCCGAGCGCGCGGCCCGAGAGCTTCGCGACGGGGACGCCGCACGCGGCGGCGAGCGGCACCGCGATCAGCGAGACGGTGTCGCCGACGCCGCCGGAGGAGTGCTTGTCGACCACGGTGCGGCCGCTGCGGAACTGCAGCACGTCGCCGGACCGGACCATGGCGTCGGTCAGCGCCTCGATCTCGCCTTCGCCCATCCCGCGGATCGCGCACGCCATGAGCAGCGCCGCGACCGGCGCATCGTCGATCGAGCCCGCGACGTAGCCCTCGACGATCCGCTCCCAGACGCCGGACGGCAACTCGTCGCCGTCGCGCTTCGCTTCCAGCGCGCGCCGAAGCCAGCCGGTCTCCACGGCGGCTCGGATTCGCCTGGGATCGCCGCGAAGCCCTCGCCGCCGCCGCCCGGCGCCCGCGCCGCCGGAACCGCGTCGCGCGGGACGCGCGTTGCAGGGAGCACGATGCCCGCCTTCTTCGTCCTCCCGCTCGCGCTCGCGCTCGTGCAGCCGGTGCCGCCGACCCCGAACCCGGTTCCGCCGACGCCGCCGCCGCTGGTCACCCCGACGCCGGTCCCGAGCGCGCCCGCGGGCAGCCCGCCGCCGAGCGCGGCCCCCAGCGGCGCACCGCAGACGCCCGGGGGTCCCGCGACGCCGACGCCGGCGGCGACCGCACCGCCGCCGCTCGCGAGCCCATCGCCGAACCCCTTCCGCTACGTCGTCGCGCCGGCCGATCCGCCGGCCTCGGGGCCGCGCATCGTTCAGATCGCGCTGAACGACCAAACCCTCCACCAGGGCGGACCACTGATGGTCCGCGTCACGACCAGCCCGGACGTCACCTCGGTCGTCGCGCGCGCCCTCGGCCGCGAGATCGGGATCCCGGAATCCTCGCCGGGGATCTTCGCCGGCATGCAGCAGCTGCCGACCGGGCTGCCGTTCTTCTTGCTGAACCGCACGTATCAGGTGAGCTTCGTCGCGACGACGGCCGACGGCCGCAGCGCGAGCTACACGGTTCCCGTCCGGCTCGAGCGCTGACGCGGCGGGCGAGCGCGGAGCTCAGTCCGCGCGGGATTCCGTCTCGCCGTGCAACGCCGGGTCGCGGTGCTCTTCGAGGTACTGCTCGAGCGCTTCGAGCAGCAGCCGGCGCTTTTCCGACATCTCGACCGCCGCATAGCGATCGAATCGCTGCTCGAGCACGCCGCGAAGCCATTCGTCTCGAAGGGCACGCGCCTCCGGCGACATCCGATTGTCGACGCCGGGCTGCGCGCGCAGCATCGCGTCGATGCGCCTGTTCGTCAGCAGGCGATAGATCGTGAACTCGCACGACGGCCGCATGTAGACGTTGTGCCGCCCGCGGCGGCCGGTACGCGCACGCCGCTGCCGCGCGATGAACCCGTTGTCGACCAGCTCCTTCATCGCTGCGAACACGACCGCGACGCTCGCGAGACCGAGATCTTCGCCGATCTCCTTGGTCGTCGGATACCACGCGGCGACGTCGCCGCCGAGCAGCATCGAGAGATACAGGTAGAGCGAAACCTGCCGCGTCGTGAGGACGTGAAACAGAAAACCGCTCCACCAGGCGGGAAGCTCTGCGAACGGGGCGCATTCGTCGCCGAAGCCCCCTTGCGTGATTCTGACGGTCGGAATCGCCTTACACCGAACGACTGCGCCGACGGCTCGAGAACGCCGCGATCCGGCGACGATACCGTCCGAAAATGCGCGCCTCCCGCCGCATCGCGCGGCGATCATAGCGCGAATTTCCGGACGTATTCAAAGCAGCGTTCGCGACGGCGACGGAAGCGGTGCCCGCCCCGAGGACCCGGCGACGCATCACGAAGTCCGGTGGGCGGCACCGCTCGCCGGCACGAACGGCGACGAACCTTCGTGCCGTGCGCAAGACGATGCCCGCGCCCGGACGGGTGAAACGGCGCATTTTCAGGACGCACTCGCGTGCGCGCGACGGCACGATGCGAGCCCGTTCGCTGGAATGCGCCGGGAAACCGCCGGAAACGACGAGCCCCGCGCCGGAAGCGGCGTGGGGCTCGGGCCGGCTAGCGCGGCGACCGGAGTCGCTCGGACGTCAGTTGGCGACTTGGACCTGGATCTTGCGCGGCTGCGCCTTCGGGTGGAGCGTGAGCGTGAGGAGCAGCATCCCGTGCTCGACCTTCGCCTGGATCGCCTCGGTGTCGATCTCGTCGGGGAGCAGGATGGACCGCTGGAACGAGCGCTTCTCGGACTTGCCGGTGACCGTCAGCACGCGCTCCTCGACGGTCACGTCGATCTCGTCGGGCTTGTAGCCGGGGACCGGCAGCTCGACGCTCCAGCCGTTCTCGGTGCGCTGGACGTCGCCGGTGAAGCCGTAGTTCGGGTTCCCGAACACCGCGCGGAACGGATCGAAGCCGAAGACGTCGCTCACGAGATTCCGGTTGCCGTTCTGGCGGGTCATCAGATCAGCCATGGGTTGTGGATGCCTCCGCAGGTACGCCGCCCGACCTTTCATCGGGTCGGCCAGATTTCTGTCACAGCCATCGTAGCCGCGTTTAGCAGTCTTGTCAATACTCTGCTAGAACTGCTCGGGGCCGTTCGTGGTATCGTTGGAGACCCGTGTCCGCCCTCGCCCCGACCCTCGTCCGCGCTCTGCCCGCCTCGTCGCGCCCGCTCGCCGAGCTGCTCGACCGCCTCCGCACGCCCCTGGCCGGGCGCGGGCTCGCCTTCGCGCTCCACGAGACGACGAGCACCGCCAGGCCCTACCTCCTCGCTTCGCTGCACGCGGCGCTCGGCGGGCAGATCTTCGTCGTCGTTCCGACGACCGACGTCGCGGAGCGGACGTTCACCGACCTGACGTACTACTTCGGCGAGAAGGAGCCGCGTTCGGTGGCCCTGCTGCGGGCGCGCGACGAGACGATCGGCGCCATCGAGTCGCCTTCCGAGCGCAGCGCGCGCATGAGCCTGCTCGCCGACCTGTGCGCGCAGAAGCCGCAGGTCGTCGTCGCCCCGGTCGCCGCGCTGCGGCAGTACGTCATCCCGCGCGCGGTCTTCGAAGAGAACGCCTTCACCCTCCGCGCCGGCGCGGACGCCGGCTGGGACGCGACGCTCGCGCGGCTCTACCGGCTCGGATACGCGCGCGTCGACGTCGTGAGCGCCGCCGGCGAGTACGCCGTGCGCGGCGGGATCCTGGACGTCTTCCCGGCGACGGCTGACGAGCCGGTGCGCGTCGAGTTCTTCGGCGACGAGGTCGAATCGATCCGGCCCTTCGCGCTGCAGTCGCAGCGCTCGAGCGGATCGCTCGACGCGATCGCGATCGCGCCGTGGCTCGAGGTGCTGCGCGACGAGACCCTGCGCGCACGCGTCGTCGCGCGCGCGACCGGAGAACCGAACGTCGTGTCGGCGCTGCGCGCGTATCTTGCCTCCGGCGCCGACGTGCCCGAGCCGTGGCTGAGCCTCGCGTACGACGAAGCGGCGAGCGTGCTGGACTATCTCGCGCCCGGTGCGCTCGTCGTCCTGGAAGAGCCCGGCATGCTCGAAACGGTCGAGCGCGGGCTCGAGGACGAGCGCTCGCGCGGGGCCGCGACGCTGACCGCCGCGATCGAGGCCGGCGAGCTGGACGTGCGCGAGGACGACGTGGGCGAAGCGCTGCTCGCCGACGTCGCCGCGCCGTATCCGCGGCTGCGCGATCTCGGCGCGCGTCTGGCCGCGCGCCGCGTGCTGACGATCACCGGCGGGATCGAGACCGGCGATCTCGCCTGGCTTCCCGCGGCGATGGAAGGCTTCGTGCTCGAGACGCGTCCCGCCGAGCACTTCAACCGCCGCATCGAGATGTTCACGCAGGCCGTACGCGAGTGGGTGGCGGCGGGCGAGACGCTGTGGATCGTCGCGTCGGGCGCCTCGCGCATCGCCGAGATCCTGCGCGCGGCGAACGTGACCGTCGAACGGAGCGCGCCGTTCGTGCACTTGCGCGCCGCCGGCGGCGACGGCGTGGCCCTCGGCGCTCCCGCGCAGGGTCGCGTCTTCGTCGATCAGGGCTCGATCGAGAACGGCTTCACGATCCCGGCGCTGCGGCTGCGCGTCGCCGGCGACCGCGAGATCTTCGGGCAGCCGGCGAAGCGCGTCAAGCTGCGCGCCGTGAAGGAAGGCGTCCCGGTGACGCTGGCCGATCTGAAGGTCGGCGACTACGTGGTGCACGCGGTGCACGGGATCGGCCAGTATCTCGGGCTTCGCACCGAGACGATCCTCGGCGCGACCAGCGACTATCTCGATCTGCGCTACGCCGGCACGGATCGCATGCTCGTGCCGGTGCACCAGATGCACCAAGTCACCAAGTACAACGCGAACGAAGGCGCCGCGCCGCGTCTTTCCAAGATGGGCGGCGCCGACTGGGCGCGCACGAAATCCCGCGTCTCCGAAAAGCTCGCCGCGATCGCCGAAGGGCTCGTCGAGCTGTATGCCGAGCGCGAGCTCGCGAAGGGCCACGCGTTCGCGCCCGACACGCCGTGGCAGGCCGAGCTCGAGGAGTCGTTCCCCTACGAGCCGACCCCCGATCAGGCGAAGGCGATCGACGACGTGAAGCGGGACATGGAGTCGCCGCGGCCGATGGATCGCCTCGTCTGCGGCGACGTCGGCTACGGAAAGACCGAGGTCGCGGTGCGTGCGGTCTTCAAGGCGATCGCCGACCGCAAGCAGGTCGCGGTGCTGTGCCCGACCACGCTGCTCGCCGCGCAGCACACCCGCACGCTCCAGAACCGCTACGCCTCGTTCCCGGTGCGGGTCGAAGAACTCTCGCGCTTCAAGACGCGCAAGGAAGCGCAGGCGGTGCTCAACGATCTCGCCGAGGGCAAGGTCGACGTCGTCGTCGGCACGCATCGCATCCTGCAGAAGGACGTCGTCTTCCGCGACCTCGGGCTGATCGTCGTCGACGAAGAGCAGCGCTTCGGCGTGATGCACAAGGAGCGCCTCAAGCAGCTCAAAGCCAGCGTCGACGTGCTCACCCTTTCGGCGACGCCGATCCCGCGCACGCTGCAGATGTCGCTGATGGGCGTGCGCGACCTCTCGCTCATCCAGACGCCGCCGAAGAACCGCATGTCGATCAAGACCGTCGTGGTGCCGGCCGCGGACGCCGTGGTGCAGCGCGCGATCAACGCCGAGCTCGACCGCGGCGGGCAGGTGTACTACGTCCACAACCGCATCGAGTCGATCTACGGCGTCGCGCGCGCGCTCGAGCAGCTCGTGCCGAAGGCCCGCGTCGCGGTCGGCCACGGACAGATGCGCGAGCACGAGCTCGAGCCGGTGATGGAGAAGTTCATCGAGGGCGAGATCGACACGTTCGTCTCGACCACCATCATCGAGAACGGGATCGACATCCCCAACGTCAACACGATCGTCGTCAACGACGCCGACAAGTTCGGGCTCGCGCAGCTCTACCAGCTGCGCGGCCGCGTCGGGCGCTCGAACCATCAGGCGTACGCGTTCCTCCTCTACCAGGCGCACAAGGCGCTGACCGAAGAGGCGAAGGCGCGCCTCGAAGCGATTCGCGAGTTCACCCATCTCGGAAGCGGGCTGCAGATCGCGATGCGCGACCTCGAGATCCGCGGCGCCGGCAATCTGCTCGGCGCGGCGCAGTCCGGCTTCATCGGCGCGGTCGGCTTCGAGACCTACGTGCAGCTCCTGGCCGAGGCGATCGCCGACCGCAAGGGCAAGCACCCCGTGCACGAAGACGTGCGCGAGGCGGTCATCGACGTCAAGCTCGACGCCTACGTCCCCGAAGGCTACATCCCGCAGGTGTCCCAGAAGATCGCGGTCTACCAGCAGCTCGCCGCGGCGCGGTCGCTGGACGACGTCGACGACGTCGTCGCGTCGGTGCGCGACCGCTTCGGCGCGCCGCCGCCCGAGTTCGACGCGCTGGTGGAGATCACGCGGCTCCGCGTGATGGCGCTCGCGGTCGGCGTCACCCGCGTCGTCATCAACGAGCAGCGGCTCACGCTCGGCGTCGGCAGCGGCTTTCAGCTCGACCCGGCGTCGATCCCGAAGCTGCAGTCGATCACGAAGAATCGCTTCCGCTTCGGCGAGGGCAAGATCACCATCGATCTTCCCGCCCGCACGCCGGCGGAACAGCTGCCCACGCTGCGCACGCTGCTGGAAGCGCTGGAGAGCACCGCGGCGTAGCGCAGACGGCGTTCGGCCGAAGCGCCGCTCGTCACGCGCGCGGCTCGGGGGCTTTCGGCGAACGCTGCGCGATGAGCGCGAGCCAGTTCGCGCGCGCCTGCGATTCGGTCAACGCCGGATCGGGATCGCAGGCGAAGCCGAACGCGTCGAACGCCGCGCGGTGCCGCTCGCGGATCGCGTGCGCGAGCTGCGGGACGATGAGACGCTTCCAGAGATCGGGCGTCCCCTGCCAAAAATGTCCGGGCGTCAGGCGGCGCGTGCTCTCCGGTGAGAAGCGCGCGAGCACCGCGTCGACGTCCTCTTCCGGCTCGAGCCCGAGCATGCGCAGCACGAGCGCGAGCTCGCCTTTCGGATCGCGCACGAAGTCCGCGTAGCGCAGCACGGCGTCCGAGGTCGGGGCCCAACCGACGCTCACGTCGAGCAGCGCCGACGCGCGCCAGCCGAGCGCGTAGCGCACGAACGCTTCGTCGACCGGCGTCGTCTCGGGCGCGAGCGAACGCTCGTCGCCGCACTCGCCCGCGATCCACCGCTTCGCGTCCGGCTCGCCGGGCGCGTACTGCAGGATCGAGAGGAGCACGTCCAGCGGATGCCGCGCCGTGACGAGAATGCGGAAGCCGCGTTCCCGCAGGAAGCCCTCGAAGGCGGCGCTGCGCCGCCAGTGCATCGCCATCGACATGTCGGCGGGGAGCTGACTCCACGCGACGTCTTCGGGCAGCCACGCCGCCCAGTTCGGGATCCCGAGCACGCCGGTGAGAACGCGCCGCATCCAGACGTTTCCGGTCCGCGGCGTCGATGCGATGAAGAACCGCTTGCGCGGCTGCGTGACGGCCACGCTCCCGCGTTCGTGCACGGGCCGGTCGGCCCTTGAGACGCGGCGTGCCGCGCGGGCAGGCAAGCGCGGCCTTCGTTTCTAATTGCTTGGGGGACCGATACGAGCGTCGCTACAGCGGGGGCACGCGCATGGAGAGCTGGGTCCGGCACTACGTCCGGGGCTTGAGCCGGGTCGCTCACGACCTGTGGGTCGGGATCTACGCGCTCGTCACGGTGATCGTGCTGAACGTCTTGATCCCACACACGCCGCAAGGCAAGGAGTTCGATGCGGCACCGCTCGGCGACGTCGCCTCCGCGATCGGAGCGGCCGGGGTCGCGCCGCACGACGTGCTTCCGACCGCGGGGCGCGTCCTCGCGGTCATCTTGGCGGTCGCGTACTGCGCGGCGTGCGTGGCCGTCGCCGGGTTCGCGTCGTTCCGAACTCCGCCGACCGACCGCGGCTCGTCGACGCCGTATTGGCTGGCGTTTCTGTGCGTCTTGAGCGCGCTCGGTCTCGCGATCGGCTCGTGGGCGCAGATGGCGCTGACCTATGCGACCATCGCGGTGCTGCTGCTCGCGGCGGCGTTCTCCCAACAGAGCCCCGCCGTCCACCGGCGGCATCTCCGCATCGCAAAATCCAAGTACGCGATCCACGGGCGCCGGCTGCTGCTCGCGATCGGGGCTGCGATCTTCGTCGTGACGTGCACGCCGGGCGAGGTGCGTTTCGCGCGTGACGTCACCGGCTTCGCGCTGCTCTACGCGGGGCTCGGCTTCTGGACGCTGCTCTTCACGCTCGTGTTCATCAGCTGGCCGCGCCGCGCGCCGAAACTGCGCATGTCGCTGTGGCTCGTGCCGGTCGGCTGGGCGGCATTCTGCGGGATCTTCAACGACAATCACGCTCTGCGGACGGTCCCCGAGACGACGCCGCGCGTCGCGCTCGCCGATCGCGCGCAGAGCTGGCTCGCCGCACACTGTCCGCCGCCGCGATCCTGCACCGTTCGCTTCGTCGCCGCGCAGGGCGGCGGCCAGCGCGCGGCGTTTTGGACGGTGCTCGCGCTCCAGCGCCTGAACGAGATTCGCGTTCCCGGCGAGCCGGCGTTCGACGACACCGTCTTCGCCGCGAGCGGCGTCTCCGGCGGCGCGATCGGCATCACCGCGTACTACCTGGCGCGCGAAACCGATCCGGCGTCCCTCGCCGGCGCGGCGCGGTACCGGGCGCGCGTGAACGAGCTGGTCTCCGACGACAACCTCGCGCCGATCATGGGCAGCTTTGCGTTCGGAAACTTCCTGCAGTTCTTCGTGCCGTTCCCGGTGCCGCTGCCGGGCTTCGACCGCGCGATACGGTTCGACACCGGGCTCGAGGAGACGTGGGCGCACGCGCTCGCGCGCGCTCCGAACCGCCTCGCCGCACCGTTCGCTTCACCACGCGACGGGCCCGCGCTGTTTCTCAACGGGACCAACGTCGAGACCGGCCGCCGCGTCGTCATCAGCGACGTCGCCGTCGGCGGCGACGCCGCGTCCTCGGCGTACTCGCTGTTCGACCTCGTGCCGTCGGTCCCGACGAGCACGGCGATGCATCTCGCCTCGCGGTTCGCGTACGTGAATCCGCACGCGACCGTGTGGACGCCCGCCGGCGCCGCTTGGGGCCGGATCGTCGACGGCGGATACTACGACAACGACGGGCTCTCCACGGCGGTCGACGTGATGCAGCAGTCGCGAACCGCGTTCGGCGCGGCGCTTCACGGCCGGGCGGCGACATTCGAGCTGTACTACATCTCGAACAACCCCGACGCGGACGACGCGCTGGACTTCGCCGGCTCGCCCGTGCCGCTGCCGGTCCCGCTCGGCGCGAAGCTCGTCCCGGCCGAGTCCGAGCTGCGGGCGCCCCTCGACGCGCTTCAGCACGGAGAGACGGCGTTTCAAGGCGCGGCGCTGCGTGCGCTCGCGAACCCGCCGAAGGACGGCGCGACCCCGTCGCCGTTCACGGTGTACGAAGTCTCGCTCGCGCGTTTGGCGGCCGCGCGCGTGGAGCACCACGATTCGCGGTACCGTTCCTTCTTCTGCGACTGGAAGCCGGCGCTCGGGTGGTGGCTTTCCGAGCGGTCGAAGGACCTGATGCGCGATCTCGTCGCGACGTACGATACGCGCGGCTCGGCGCCGACCGTCGCGCCGAAGGCGCTGTGCGACTCGACCGCATCGCGCTCCGGGAGCTAACGCGCCCGCGCAGCGACTCCGATATCTCCTAGGTGACGGCGACGGTCAGGAGCTACCGGCTCCGGTGCTGCGGCTGCGGAGACGAGCACGACGACGACGGCGTCGTGCTCGACTGTTCGCGCGCGCACGGCCCCGCGCTGCTCCGCTCGGTCTATCGAACGGAGCTGGCTGCGGAAGCCGCAGCCTCGATGATGCGCTACGCGCGCTGGCTCCCGCTGGGCCGCCGCATCGCCGTGGACGCGGGATGCGGGGTGTATCCGGCGCGCGCGCTCGGCGCGCGGCTGGGGCTCGAAGCGCTCTGGATCGCGTTCAGCGGGTGGTGGCCGGAGCGCGGCGCGACGCTCGCGACGGCGACGTTCAAAGAGCTCGAGGCGTTCGCGGTGCTCGGGCGTCTCGCGCCCGGCGAGCGGCGCACGCTGGTCGTCGCGTCGGCCGGCAACACGGCCGCGGCGTTCGCGCACGCGGCGACGCTGCACGACGTTCCGGTGCTCATCGTCATCCCACTCGAGGCGTGGGACCGGCTCGCCGCGCTGGTGCGCATCGGTCCGTCGGTGCGCGTCGTCGCCGTCGCGAACGGCCAGTACGACGACGCGATCGCAATCTCGCGGCGCCTCGCGCGCAAGGACGGATACGTGCTCGAAGGCGGGGTGCGCAACGTGGCGCGGCGCGACGGCATGGGCACGGCGATGCTGGCCGCGGCCGAGGCGATCGGCGTGCTGCCCGACGCGTACGTCCAAGCGGTCGGGAGCGCCGCCGGCGCGCTGGCTGCGCACGAGGCGGCGCTGCGGCTCATCGGCGACGGACGGTACGGCGCGACGCCGCCGCGGCTGCTGCTCGGCCAGAACGCGCCCTTCACGCCGATCCACGACGCGTGGTCGCGCCGTCGCGAAGCGCTGGACGAGCGGCCGCCGCAGCTCGCGCGCGAGCAGATCGCCCGCATCGGAGCATCGGTGCTCTCGAACGTCGCGCCGCCGTACGCCGCCGCCGGCGGCGTGCGGGACGCGCTGGCCGCCACCGGCGGCCGCACCTACGCGGTGAGCAACGACGAGCTGTTCGAAGCGTGCGCGCTCTTCGCCGCCGTCGAAGGGATCGACGTCGAGCCCGCCGCCGGCGTCGCGCTCGCGACGCTGCGCCGGGCCGTCGCGGCCGGCGACGTCGCGCGCGACGGGGTGGTGCTGCTGCACGTGACCGGCGGCGGCGCCGCGCGCCGGGCTCCGATCACCGCGGAGCAGCGGCCGACGCTCGTGCTCGAACGCGGCGCGCCGGACGACGAGCTGCTCCGCGGCGTCGACGCGCTCTTCGCGTAGCTCGCGAACCGTGCGCCGCCGCGCCGTTCAATACAGGCGCGACTCCGCGAGGTCGAGGTCGTACTGGATGCGGCGGTAGATCTCGTCGGGGATGCGGCCTTCGTCCCGCAGCCGCAAGATCTCGCGCCGTTCGGCGGCGACCGCGGCGGTCTGCACGCGATGGTCGAACGCGCTCGTCGCGTCTTCGGCGCCCCCGGGTCCGGTGGCGTGCGCCTCGAGGTGCTCGATGCGGTCGGTGTACTCGGAGCGCAGCCGCTCGAGGACGCGGCGCTGCGCGTCGTCGGCGGCGTCGTCACGCAGCCGCTCGATGCAATGCAGTCCGCTGCGCAGCGCGGCGACGCGCACCGCGATCTCGCGCTCTTCGCCGTCACCGTCCTCGCGCACGTGCAGCAGCTTCAGCAGCGGTCCGAGCGTCAGACCTTGGCCGACGAGCGTCACGAAGATCGCGACGAACGTCACGAACACGATCGCGTTCCGCTCCGGGAACGGCGCGCCGTTCGCGTCGCGATACGGCAGCGCGAGCGCGGCGGCGAGCGAGACGATCCCGCGCATCCCCGTCCAGCCGATCACGGTGAGCGACGTCCACGGCGGCAGCGGATCGTTGCGCGCGACGATCGGGATGAGCCGCGCGAGAAACGCGGTCGGATAGACCCACACCAGCCGCACGACGATCAGCAGCACGCTCAGGAGCAGCGCCGGTCCCACCAGCGCGAGCGGGTCGCGCAGCGCGCCGGCGACGGTGCGCAGCTGCAGTCCGATCGCGAGAAAGACGTACGCGTTCAGCACGTAGATCCAGAGGTTCCAGACGTTCAGCGCGAGCAGGCGCGTCTCGGGCGTCATCAGCAGATGCGAGCGCCGCGACAGCGTGATCCCGGCGACGACCGTCGCGAGGACGCCCGACACGTGCACCGCTTGGGCGCCGAGATACGCCGCGTACGGCACGCCGAGGAACATGAGGTTGTCGATGAGCGAGTCGCTCAGCTCCCAGCGGCGCAGCAGCCGTTCGAGCTTCCCGACGCACCACGCGACGGCGATTCCGGCCAGCACGCCGCCGGCGGCGACGACGACGAACGAGACCGCCGCGCCGCGCAGCGTGAACGAACCGTTCGTCGCCGCGGCGACCGCATATCCGTAGATCACGAGCGCGGTCGCGTCGTTGATGAGCCCTTCGCCCTCCACGATCGCGACGATCCGGCGCGGCACGTGGAAGCGCTCGAACGTCGCGCCGCCGGCCACCGCGTCGGGCGGCGAGACGATCGCGCCGAGCACGAACGCGGCGGCCAGTCCCATCCCGGGCACGACGTGCGTCGCGACCAGGGCGACCGCGACCGTCGTGACGATGACGAGGCCGATCGCGAGCTGCAGGATCGCGCGCAAGTTGGCCCGGAACAGCCGCCAGTCGGTGGTCCAGCCGGCCGAGAACAGCAGCGGCGGGAGCACGGCCAGAAAGATCCAGTTCGGATCGATGACGATCCGCGGCGTCCCGGGGATCAGCGCGAGCACCGTGCCGGCAAGCACGAACACGATGGGGTACGGGAGCGCGAAACGCTTCGCGACCACCGCGAATGCGAGCGCCGCGGCGAGTCCGAGGACGAGAAGCACCGGACCGCTCACCGTGCGCGTGCTCCCTCCCGCAGCCGGGTACTCCCTTCCCGTGACCCCCAACGACTCGCTGCCGGGGCAGATCGACAGCACCATCGACTCGGTCGCCGAGCTCGAACGGCGCAGTCTGGAGAACGCCTCGCTGCATCAGCGGGCCATCGAGCGCTTCGTGCTCGAGGTGGGACGGCCGCGCGCGGTATGGGTCGCGCTCGGCGTCGTCGCCGCCTGGATCGCGATCAACCTCGTCGTCGGCGCGACCGGCCGGCGGCCGCCCGATCCGCCGCCCTTCGCGTGGCTCGAGCTGGTCGTCTCGGTGGCGGCGCTCGGGATGACGATCGTCATCCTGACCGTCGAGAACCGGATGACCGAGACCGGCGAGGCCCGCGCCCGGCTCCACCTGCAGATGAGCATGCTGGCCGAGCGCAAGACGGCCAAGATCATCCAGCTGCTGGAAGAGCTTCGCTACGATCTGCCGCAGGTGCCCAACCGCGAGGACCGCGAGGCCCAAGAGCTGCTCCTGGCCGCCGATCCCCACGAGGTCGCCCGGGAGCTGGAGCGGCGCGCGCCCTCGCGCGGGGAGCTTCCGTAGCGAAAGTTGGCCGAATGGGCCGGTCGCGTCGAAAAGGACGCCGCTACCCAGCCCCGAAACCGGGGCAGGTCGCGGAGGCCCCCCGATCTCCGCCGTTTTCGTACGTCCACCCCGACGGAGTATCGATGTCCCGTTCTCTCCGCGCCGCGGCCGCCATCGGCGCCGCCGCCATCTGCGTCTCGCTCGCCGCGTGCTCGAGCGGCTCCGGCGGCGGCACCGTCGCGTCGGTCAACGGCCAGACGATCAGTCACGCCGACCTCGACCGCAAGCTGGAGTCCTCGCCGGCCGCGAAGCAGACGCTCGCGCAGATGATCCAGCAGGACCTGATCGATCAGTACGCGGCCAACAACCACATCCAAGTCACTCAGGCCGAGATCGACAAGCAAGAGAACGACATCAAGTCGAAGTACCCGCCCGGCCAGTTCGAGCAGGTGCTGAAGAATCAGGGCCTCACCGAGCAGGACGTGCAGAACATCCTCAAAGAGCGCATCGTGCTCAACAAGGCCGTCGCGCCGCAAGTGCACGTCTCGAACGCCGACGTGACGGCGTACTTCCAGAAGAACCACGCGCTGTACGACAAGCCGGCGCAGGTTCGCGCGCGGCACATTCTCGTGGCCGATCAGAAGACGGCGCAGACGGTGCTCGCGAAGCTGAAGGCCGGCGGGAGCTGGGATGCGCTCGCGAAGCAATACTCGACCGATCCGTCGACCAAGGACAAGGGCGGCGAGCTGGGCTGGTTCGGACGCGGGCAGATGGTCCCGCAGTTCCAGGACGCGGCGTTCTCCGCGAAAGTCGGCCAGATCGTGGGCCCGGTGAAGTCGCCGTTCGGCTATCACATCATCCAGGTCGAGGGCAAGCGTCCGGCGCAGAAGGCGACGCTCGCGGCGGTGCAGGGCCAGATCAAGGATCAGCTCGTCCAGCAGCAAGAGTCGGCGCAGGTTCCGCAGTTCCTGAACCAGCTTCGCTCGACGGCGAACATCCAGATCAACGACGACCGCTACAAGGACATCTTCCCGCCGCTTCCGGCGGCGTCGCCCGCGGCTTCCGCCGCGCCCGCTTCGGCCGCTCCGGCCGCGTCCGCGGCGCCGGCGTCGGCTGCGCCCGCGCCCAGCCCCGCCGCCAGCGGCAAGTAGCCCGGCAGCGAGCCACGCGAGGCGCCGGCGCGAGCGAGCCACGCGAGGCGGGAGTCGACCAGACCCCGCCTCGCGAAGCGTCAGGGGATGATCCGAATCGTCGGATTGGGTCCCGGTGACCCGGGGCTCCTCACCCTCGGCAGCCGCGAGTCGCTGCGGGCGGTCGGCCGCGCCGCGACGGTGCTCGCGCCGCCCGAGCTGGTGCGCTTTCTCGAGAGCGACGGCGTGGCGATCGAACGTGCGCTCATCGCCGATCAGGGCCTGTTCCTGCGCGGATCCGCCGAGGTGATCGACGGGTTCGTGCGCCATCTCGACGAGCGCGATCTCGGGCTCGGCGTGATCGGCAACCCGCTCTCCGACTTTCTGGGACTTCCGGTGCTGCTGCGCGCGCTGGAGCGGCGCGGCGTGAACGCGGAGCTCGTCCCCGGGATGCCGCGCGCGACGCTCTCCGCCTCGATCGCGATGCCGCTCGTACCGCTTCCGCCCGGATCGACGCATCACACCTGGGACGATCTCGTCGAGATCATGGCGCGGCTGCGCCGCTCGTGCCCGTGGGACCGCGAACAGACGCACGCATCCCTCGTGCGCTACCTGATCGAGGAGACGTTCGAGGTCGTCGACGCGATCGAGCACGGCAGCGACGGCGAGCTGTGCGAAGAGCTGGGCGACCTGCTGTTCCAAATCGTCTTCCACTCGCAGCTCGCGACGGAGCGCGGGAAGTTCTCCGTCGCCGACGTGATCGACGGGTTGTCGAACAAGATGATCCGCCGCCACCCGCACGTGTTCGGCGACGTCGCGGTCGCCGACGTCGACGCGGTGTGGGCGAACTGGGAGCAGCTCAAGTCGCAGGAAGCGACCGGGCAAGCGCGGACCTCGAAGCTCGACGGCATCCCGAAGCACCTCGGCGCGCTGCAGCGCGGCCAGAAGATGCAGGAGAAAGCCGCGCGCGTCGGCTTCGACTGGACCGACCCGCGCGACATCACCGAGAAGCTCCACGAAGAGCTGCGCGAGCTCGCGGAGGCGCGGCTGCGCGCGGGCGATCTCAAGCCGGAAGACCCGCACGTCCGGGAAGAGCTGGGCGACGTGATGTTCACGGTGGTGAACCTCGCGCGCCGGCTGGGGATCGACGCCGAAGGCGCGATGCGCGACGCCAACGCGAAGTTCGACCGCCGCTTCCGCTACATGGAAGCCTACGCGCTCGCGAGCGGCCGTCCGCTCAACGACATGACGCTGGACGAGCTGGAAGACCTGTGGCAGCAGGCCAAGACGGCCGCGTGAGCGGCGCGCAATGCGGCGCCGGACGAACCGCAGGCGACGCCGGCGAGGTGCTGATTCGTCTGCGCATGAGCGCGCACGACGCGCACTACGGCGGCAATCTCGTCGACGGCGCGCGCGTCCTGGCGCTCTTCGGCGACGTGGCGACCGAGCTGCTGATCCGTCACGACGGCGACGAAGGCCTGTTCGTCGCGTACGACCTCGTGGAGTTCAAAGCGCCCGTCTACGCGGGCGACTACATCGAAGCGCGCGGCCGGATCACGAAGACCGGCACGACGTCGCGCGCGATGGAGTTCACCGCGCACAAGGTCATCGCCGCGCGCCCCGACGTCTCGCCGTCCGCGGCCGACGTGCTCGACGAGCCGCTGCTCGTCGTCCGCGCGCGCGGAACGTGCGTCACGCCGAAGCCGCTGCAGCGCACGGCGCCACGAGTGTAGGCGTTCGGAGCGGAGCCGATCGTCGCGCCCGCCGGCGACGGCGAACGGCGTGCCGCCCGATTACAAGCCGACGCTCGCGAGCAGCGCGCCTTCGGCGAGGGCGCGCAGCTTCGCGTACGCGGTCTCGCGCGGCATCGGCGCCATCCCGCAGTTCGTCGAGCAGACGATCCGGTCGTCGGGCAGATAGCGCCGGGCGACTTCGATCGTCGCGTTGACGTCGTCCGGCGTCTCGACGCGTTCGCTCGCGACGTCGATCACGCCGATCGCGAGCGTCTTGTCGCCGGCGAGCGCGAGGACGTCGGGCGGAACGTGCGAGCCGGCCAGCTCGATGCTGATCTGATCCACGCGGCTCTCCGCGAGCAGGGGCAGCACGTGGGCGTATTGGTCCCAGCGGCCGCCGAGGTTCGCTTTCCATTGCACGTTCGCCGGGATGCCGTAGCCGTAGCACACGTGCACGGCAGTCGCGCAGCCCGCGGTGCCGAGCGCGCGGTCGAGCGCCTCGACGCCCCACTCGGCGACTTCGTCGAAGTAGACGTTGAACGCGGGCTCGTCGAGCTGCACCACGTCGACGCCGGCGGCGACGAGATCGGCGACTTCGTCCGCGATCGCGCGCGCGAACGCGAACGCGAGCTCGCGGCGGCTTCCGTACGCCTCGTCCACGACCGTGTCGACCAGCGTCATCGGACCCGGGATCGTGATCTTCAGCGGCCCGTCGGTGAGCGTGCGCGCGAAGCGCATCTCGTCGACGTGCACCGGGTGCGTGCGCCGAATCTCGCCCGTGATCGTCGGGCACACCGCCTCGTAGCGGTCCGCGCGGATGCCGCGCGTCTGACGCTTCGTCGCGTCGACCCCCGCGAGCCGCTCGGCGAAGCCGTGCACGAAGTGGCGCCGCGACTGCTCGCCGTCGGTCACCGTGTCGATGCCGGCGCGGAGCTGCTCGGCGATCGCGATCCGCGTCGCGTCGCGCTGCGCATCGAGCAAATCGGCGCCCTCGAGCCGCCAGCTCGGGAAGATCCGCTCCGGCTCGGCGAGCCACGACGGCTTCGGCAGACTCCCCGCGATCGTCGTCGCAAACGGCATCGCCGCCCTTTCGCCGCGCGGTGCGGGCGCCCCGGTGGGCAGCTCAGGCGGTGGTTGCGTCGACGGGGCGCAGCGACGGCCAGGGCGCCGAGCGGAGCCAACGCTCGAAGCCGTCCGCCGAGAGCGGCCGGCTCAAATAGTAGCCCTGCGCAACGTCGCATCCGAGCGCGGTCAGCTGCTCGAGCGCGTCCGACGTCTCGACTCCCTCCGCGACGACCCGCAGTCCGAGCGCGTGTCCGAGATCGCTGATGAGGCGAACGATCTCGCCGTCTTTCGCGTCGGCGGCCATGCTGATCACGAAGCTCTTGTCGATCTTGATCTCGGCGACCGGAAGCCGCTTGAGGTTGCTGAGGCTCGAGTAGCCGGTTCCGAGATCGTCGATGGCGAGGGCGACGCCGAGCTCCGCGAGCCGCTCGAGCGGCCGCTGCATCCGTCCGTCGTCGCTCATCACGGCGCTCTCCGTCACCTCGAGCGTGAGCCTCTGCGGTTCGATCGCGTGCTCGAAGAGCAAGTCCGCGACGATCTCCGGCAGCTGCGGCTCGCGCAGCGCGTTGAGCGAGAGATTCACCGCCATGCCGAGCCGCAGGCCCTGCCGATCCCATGCCGCGAGCTGGCGAATCGCTTCGGAGAGAACCCAGCGCGTCAGCGGAACGATGACGCCCGTCTGCTCGGCGAGCGGGATGAATTGATCCGGCGGGAGGACGCCGAGCTCGGGATGCGGCCAGCGCACGAGCGCTTCGACCGAATGGACGCTCGCGGTACGAATGTCGAGCTTCGGCTGATAGTGGAGCAGCAGCGCGCCGGCATCGACCGCCCGTCGCAGATCCGCGAACAGCGTAAGCCGCGCGGCGCCGTGGCGGTCCTGCGAAGACTCGTACGTCAGCGCGCCGCGGCGACCGCGCTTCGCCGCGTACATCGCGACGTCGGCGCGGCGCAGCAGCGTCTCCGCGTCGTTGCCGTGCTCCGGGTAGAACGCGAGCCCCAAGCTCGCCTCGACGTCGATGCTGCGCTCCGCGAGCACGCACGGCTGCGCGAGCTCGGCGAGGAGCCTCTCGACGATCGGCATCACCGTGGCCTCGTTCGCGTCGCGCAGCACGACGGCGAACTCGTCGCCGCCGAGGCGGGCGACGAAATCCGATTCGCGCAGCACGCTGCGGAAACGCTCGGCGATCTCTTTGAGCAGCGTGTCGCCCGCGTGATGACCCAGCGTGTCGTTGACTTCCTTGAACCGGTCGAGATCGACGACGGCGAGCGCCAGTGTCCCGCCGCGCGCCGACGCGAGCGCGAGCTCGCGGTTGAGCCGCTCGTCCAGGAACGTGCGATTCGGCAAGTCGGTGAGCGCGTCGTGCAGCGCCTGATGCTTCAGCGCGGTCTCTGCCCGGTGCCGTTCGGTCACGTCGCTCGCGACGGCGATGACGCCCTCGACCGCGCCGGACGCGTCGCGCAGCGGCATCCAGCGGGTCTCGAGGACGACGCCCCGGACCTTCGTCTGCGCCGTGTGCTCCTCGCCGTCCATCGCGCGCCGCGCCTGTTCCAGCAGCGCGGGCTCGTCGGCGTAGAGCGCGAAGAACGAGCGTCCGAGCATCTCCTGGGCAGCATGACCGAGCGCGCCGAGATCGCGGCCCTCGGCCATCTTCACGGTTCCGTCTCGCTCCAGCGCGATGAGAATGACCGGCGCGTTCCCGACGAGCAAGCGCAACTGGCGACGGCTCTCCGCAAGCGCGCTCCGCTGCTCGGTGAGCCGGCGGTCGATGCGCGTCGTGATGAACGCGACGGCAAGGAGCGAGAAGGCGAAAAACGCGATCGCGCCGCTGCCGACGGTCGCGAAACCGACGACGTCGGCGTCGAGCGGCGGGGGCGCCGCGACGAATCGGGCCGCTGCCATGCCGGTGTAGTGCATCCCTGCGATGGCGAACCCGACCGCGATGGCGGCGCCGACGCGGCGCCATGCGAATCGGCCGCGAACCGGCTGCAGCGAAAAGAATATCCGCAACCCGACCAGCGAGACGACGATCGCGACGCCGACCGAGAGGGCGACGACCCGCACGTCCCACTCGGCCCGCGCGGGCATCCGCATCGCGGCCATCCCGACGTAGTGCATCGTCGCGACGCCGATCCCCATCACCACTCCGCCGGCGAGCCAGTGCTTCACGCGCAGCACCGGCGCACTCGCGACGAACAGCGTGACGGTCGATGCCGCCACCGCGGCGATGAAGGACAGCACGACGAGCGGGACGTCGTAGTCGATCGGCACCGGCAGATGGAACGCCAGCATGCCCGTGAAGTGCATGGACCACACGCCGCCGCCCATCGCGGTCGCGCCGCCGAGGAGCCACCAGACGCGGGCACGCCCGCGGCTCGCGGCGACCCGCTCGGTCAACGCCAGCGCGACGTACGCCGCGACGCTCGCGATGAGAATCGAAAGCGCCACCAAGTGCCAATCGTACCCGCTGGCCAGCGGGCACACTGCGTAGCCGATGCCGTCCATCCTTGCCGAGGCCGTCGGAGCGAATGTCCTTCACGTCCCTTTTCGGCCCGTGCAAGCCGCGCGGCACGGAACTTTACGAACTCCTCGATGCTGCTGCGCGGAAAGTTCACACGGCGCGAGCTTCCGCCACGATCCCGACCCGGCCGTTCTCCGGCATGGCTCGGGGTTCACGTCGGGGAAACGTGCACCCGTTGCGGCTCGACAAGTACATGAAGGTCTCGCGGCTCGCGAAGCGGCGCACCGAGGCCAAGGACGGGATCGAAGCGGGCCGGATCACCAAGGACGGCCGCGCGCTCAAACCGGGCTACGAGGTGAAGCCCGGCGACGTCCTGGTCGTCCACTACCGGACGAAGTTTCTGACCGTCCGCGTGCTGTCGGTTCCCGAGCGCGTCGTCCCCTCGCTCAAACCCGCGGATCTGTACGAGGTCGTCGAGGAGCGCAGGGACGACCCGGCCGACTGGCTGGGCTGAGCGCGATGGCCGAGCGCTCGCGGCTGTCGGCCGACGCGAAGGACGCGCTGGCGCGCGACGCTCCGGGCGACCCGGGCGTGCGGGCGGCGCTGCGCGCCGGGCTCGCGTACTACGGCGCGTCCGCGAGCGCCGACGGCGTGGTCTTTCGGACGCGGCGGCCGGCGGTGGCACGGCTGGCCCGAACGCTCTTCGAGGAGCAGCGCGTTACGGCGGCCGTGCGGCGCGGACACGATGCGCGGCTCTACAAGGCGACGACGTTCGAGATCGACCTCGCCGCGTCGGCGGTCCAGCCGCCGCCGCCGCGCCCGCGCCGGCGCGACGAGCGTCGCGCCGAGCTGCGCGCGGCGTTCCTGTGCGCAGGGTCGGTCGCCGCGCCCCAGCACGGCTACCATCTCGAGTTCGTCGTCCCGGACGCCGAGCGCGCGGCACGCATCGCCGCCCTCATCGGGGCCGAAGGCGTGACGCCGCGGACCATGCTGCGCAAAGGGCGCCGCGTGGTCTACCTGAAGGCGCTCGACGAGATCGTGACCGTTCTGGGGGCGATCGGTGCCTCCGGCGCGGTGCTGCGGCTCGAGGACGTGCGGGCGGTCAAGGAGACGAAGAACCGCATCCGGCGCCTCGTGAACACCGAAGCGGCCAACGTGGAGCGGGCGGCCGCGGCGGCGGCGCAGCAGCGCGAAGCGCTGCAGTATCTCGCCGACGCCTACGGGCTGCGAAATCTCTCCCCGGTCCTCCGCGAAGCGGCGCAGCTGCGGCTGGCGCATCCGGACGAGACCCTGGCCGAGCTGGGGCGGCGCTGCACGCCGCCGGTCGGAAAGGCGACGATCAACGGACGGCTCGCAGCGCTCATGCGGCTGGTGAAGCGTTTGCGGGGCGACCGAGAGGAGCCGGAAGTTTCCTTCGCCTAAAGCGAGCAGGCTATGCGCATCGGTATCAACGGGTTCGGCCGCATCGGCCGCAACTTCACGAAGGCTCTCCTGGAGCGGTATCCCGACGTCGAGATCGCCGCCGTCAACGATCTGACGAGCGCCGCCGAGTGCGCTCATCTCTTCAAGTGGGACTCGAACTACGGTCCGTACGACGGCGACGTGTCGGCGAGCGGCGACAGCGTCACGATCGACGGCAAGACGATCAAGGTGCTGGCCGAGCGCGATCCCGGAAAGCTGCCGTGGAAGGATCTCGGCGTCGAAGTCGTCGTCGAGTCGACCGGCATCTTCACCGACGCCGCGAAGGCGCGCGCGCACATCGACGGCGGCGGCGCGAAGAAAGTCATCATCTCCGCGCCGGCCAAGGGCGAGGACATCACCGTCGTCCTCGGCGTGAACGACGACCGCTACGATCCGGCGCAGCACCACATCATTTCGAACGCCTCGTGCACGACCAACTGTCTGGCCACGGCGGTCAAGCCGATCGTCGACGGACTCGGCTGGCAGCGCGGCTTCATGACGACGATTCACTCGTACACGAACGACCAGAACATTCTCGACGCGCCGCACCGCGATCTCCGCCGCGCACGCAACGCCGCGACGAACATCATCCCGACCTCGACGGGCGCGGCGAAGGCGCTCTACCTCACGATCCCCGAAGTGAAGGGGACGTTCGACGGGTTCGCCCTGCGCGTGCCGACGCCGACGGTGTCCATGATCTACCTCGTGGCGCAGACGAAGAAGCAGACGACGCGTGACGAGCTGAACGCGCTGCTGCGCGGCGCCGCCGAAGGAACGCTCTCGAAGTACGTGCAGTACACCGAGGAAGAGCTGGTCTCCAGCGACTTCAAGAGGAACCAGTACAGCTCGATCGTCGACGGCAAGCTGACGAACGCGAACGGCGACCTGATCCAGATCGCGGCCTGGTACGACAACGAGTGGGGATACTCGTGCCGTCTCGCCGACCTCGCGCAGATGATCGCGGCCAAGGTCCCCTCGTCGGTCGGATGAGACGCAGCCTGCGAACCCTCGTCCCCGTCGCCGCCGCGGTCTTCGCGGCGGCGACGTGCGTGAGCGGCTCCGCCGCGCCGCGCGGGCTGGCCCTCGACGACCTGCGCGACATCGTGGGCGTCTCCTCGCCGGCGATCTCACCCGACGGGTCGCGCGCCGCGATCGTCGTCACCCGCATCGTCTGGGACGACGACACGTACGAGCGCACGATCGATCTCGTCGATCTGAAGACGCACGCGCACCGCTCGCTCACGTCCGAGCGCAAAGGGCTCGGCGATCCGCGCTGGTCGCCGGACGGGACGAAGCTCGCGTTCCTCGCCGCGACGGGAAGCGGCGAAGACGCGCGCACGCAGGTGTTCGTGATGCCGATGGACGGCGGCGACGCGCGGCCGGTCACGAAAGCGCCGGAAGGCGTCGAGCAGTTCGCGTGGCGTCCGGACGGCGGGGCGATCGCGTACGCCGCGAGCGACGCCGATCCGAAGAAGCACGGCGCGGCGCGCTTCCGCGACGCCTTCGTCTTCACCACCGAGCCGATCACCGAGCGCAAGCCCCCGAAGCCGGTGCATCTGTTCGTCATCCCGGCGGACGGCGGGACCGCGCGCCAGCTCACCACGGGCAACGACAGCGTAACGACCGGCGAAGCGCAATCGACGCTGTCCTGGTCGCCGGACGGCAAGACGATCGCGTTCCTGATGGCACCGAACGCGATCCTGAACGACTCCAACCGCGCGCACGTGGATCTCGTCGACGTCGCGACGCGGAAGCTGACGCGCCTGACCTCGCACGACGGGTACGAAGCCGACCCGCGATTCTCGCCGGACGGCAAGCACATCGTCTACCTGCACTCGAACGGCGACAACCAGATCAATCTGACCGAAGCGTACGTCGCACCGGCGAGCGGCGGCGAGGGCACGCCGATCTCACGGCCCTACGACCGCGCCGTCGGCGCGGCGGTCTGGATGCCGGACGGCAGCGCGATCGCATTCGCGTGCCACGACGGCACGTCGCTCGCCCTCGTGCGCGCGCCGCTCGACGGCGCCGCGCCGGCGCGCGTCGACCTCGGTGACGTCAACGTCGCCTCGCCGCTGGACGACGCGTTCGCGCGCGACGGCGCGATGGTGTTCGTGGGCACGACGAGCACGCAGCCGTCCGAGCTGTATTACCGCCCGGCGAACGGCAAGCCCGTGCGGGTGACGGACTACAGCGCGCGCATCGCCGCGCTCGCGCTCGCCCCGAGCGAGACGATCGCGTTTCCCACCTCGCTCGGCCGTGACGGCGACGCGGTTCTGACGAAGCCGGTGGCGTTCAGCGCGGGACGCCGCTACCCGCTGCTCGTGTACATCCACGGCGGCCCGACGTCGGCGTCGACGCGGTCGTTCGACCGGGTCGTCCAGCTCGCCGCGTCGCGCGGCTGGCTCGTGCTGCAGCCGAACTATCGCGGCAGCGACAATCTCGGACTGGTCTATCAGCGTGCGGTCCGCTACGATCCCGGCGCGGGGCCGGGGGCCGACATCATGGCGGCCGTCGACGCCGTGCGCGCGCGCGGCATCGTGGACGACCATCGCATCGGCGTCTACGGCTGGTCGTACGGCGGGATCATGACCGCCTGGATGATCTCGAAGTACCATGTGTGGCGCGCCGCCGTGTCGGGCGCGTCGGTCAACGACTGGACGACCGACTACGGCGTCGCCGACGACTCCGACTCCGACCGCGCGCTGTTCCACGGCTCACCGTTCGTCGCCGGGAACCGCGCCGAATGGGACCGCGCCTCGGCGATCAGCTATGTGCGCGACGTGACGACGCCGGTGCTGATCCTCTCCGACGTCGGCGACAACCGCGACCCGTTCGCGACCTCGTCGATGTACTGGCGCGCGCTGCGCGACAACCACAAGGACGCCACGCTCGTCGCCTATCCCGTCGACGGCCACTTCCCGCGCGATCCGGTGCGCGGCGCGGACGTCTACCAGCGCACGCTCGACTTCATCGCCGCCCACTTTCGGTGAGCGAAGCGAACGCGAGCGTGAGGGACTGAGCGGTGTGCACCGTCCTGCTGCTCCTGCGTCCCGGAGAGCGGTGGCCGCTGCTCCTCGGCTCGAACCGCGACGAGCGGCTCGACCGCGCGTTCGACCCGCCGGCGCGCTGGTGGCCGCAGCTTCCGCGCGTGGTGGGCGGTCGCGACCGCACCGGCGGCGGAAGTTGGCTCGCGGTGAACGACGACGGCGTCGTCGCGACGATCGTCAACGGGATGGACCGGCTCGGCCCGCTCGCCGGCAAACGCAGCCGCGGCGAGCTCGTGCTGCGCGCGGTCGCCGAGCGCACCGCGGCCGCCGCGGCGAACGCGATCGCGGCGCTCGATGCGGAGCGCTACCGCGGCTTCACGCTCGTCGTGGCCGACCGCGAGCGCGCGTTCGCGGTCGTGAACGACGAACGCGCGATTCGCGCGCACGCGCTCGCCCCGGGGCATCACATGGTGACGCCGGACGGCTGCGATCGCGCCGGCTCGCCGCGCTTCGAGGCGCACTTTCCGGCGTTCCGCGCGAGCGCGGCGCCGGAGCCCTCGCGCGACGACTGGGCGGAGTGGATCGCGCTGCTGCGCCACGCCGACGAGGACGACCCGCACCGTGCGATCACGGTCGTCACCGATCGCGCGTTCGGCACGGTCTCGAGCACGCTGCTCGCGCTGCCGGCCGAGCACGACGCGCCGCCGATCGTGCTCTTCGCGAACGGACCGCCGACCGAGGCGCCGTACGAGCCGATCGTCGCACCGTGGGATCGTCGTCCGCACGTCGAAGGCGCGTCGCGATGAGCTTCCGGACCCTGGCCGATGCCGACGTGCGCGGCAAACGCGTGCTGCTGCGCGAAGACCTCAACGTGCCGATGAAGAACGGCGCGATCGCCGACGAGACGCGCATCACCGCCGCGCTCCCGACGCTGCGCTGGCTCGCCGAGCACGGGGCGAAGACGATCGTGCTTTCGCACCTGGGACGCCCCGACGGCAAGCGCGATCCGAAGTTCAGTCTGCGCCCCGTCGCCACCCGGCTCGGCGAGTTGCTCGCCACCGACGTTCGCTTCGTCGACGACTGCATCGGCGAAGAGTGCGTGCGCGCCTCGCACGCGATCGCGGACGGCGGTTTCGCGCTGTTCGAGAACGTGCGCTTCCACCCCGAGGAGGGGGCGAACGATCCGGTGTTCGCGCGCGAGCTAGCGCGCTCCGGCGATCTCTACGTCAACGACGCGTTCGGCACGGCGCACCGCGCGCACGCCTCGACGGCCGGCGTGGCCGCCGATCTTCCGGCGTACGCGGGGTTTCTGATGCAGGCGGAGCTCGAGGCGCTCGAGCGGCTGACGCGGAATCCCGCGCATCCGTACGTCTGCGCGATCGGCGGCGCGAAGGTCGCCGACAAGGTCGGCGTCTTTTCGAATCTGATGAAGAACGTCGACGCGTTCGTCATCGGCGGCGGCATGGCGAACACGTTCCTCGCGGCGCAAGGCGTCGACGTCGGGGCGTCGCTGCGCGATCCCGACCTCGGTCCGGCGACGGCGATCCTCGCACAGGCGAAGGACGCCGGCGTGACGCTCCACCTTCCGAGCGACGTCGTCGTCGCCGACGCGTTCGACGCCGACGCGAGCGCGCGCGCCGTCCCGCTGGCGCAGGTCGGAACCGGAATGATCCTCGACATCGGCCCGCAGACCGCGCAGACGTACGCGGCGGTGCTGCGCGAGGCGAGGACGATCGTGTTCAACGGGCCGATGGGCGTGTACGAGAAGCCGGCCTACCAGAACGGGACGCGCACGATCGGCGAAGCGATCGCCGAAGCGACGAAGCACGGCGCGACCAGCGTGGTCGGCGGCGGCGACGCGGCGGCTGCGGCGCACGCGCTCGGCTTCGCCGATGCGATGACGCACGTCTCGACCGGCGGCGGCGCGACGCTGGAGTATCTAGAAGGCAAGACGCTTCCGGGCGTCGCGGCGCTCGAGCGATGACGCGCCGCAAGCCGCTGATCGCCGGCAACTGGAAGATGCACAAGACGATCGCGGAGACGCGAGCGTTCATCGCCGCGCTCCGAGAGCACGAGCTGCGGCTCGACGAGGTGGACGCCGTGATCTGTCCGCCCTTCACCGCGCTCGCGGCCGCCGGCGAAGCGCTGCGCGGCACGGCGATCGGCCTCGGCGCGCAGAACGTCTGCTGGGCCGAGAGCGGCGCGTACACCGGAGAGATCTCGCCCCGCATGCTGGTCGAGCTGGGCGTCCGCTGGGTCGTCATCGGGCATTCCGAACGGCGCGCGATGTTCGGCGAGCTGGACGAACGGATCAACGAGAAGCTGCGCGCCGCGCTGGCGCACGGGATCACGCCGATTCTCGCCGTCGGCGAGACGGCCGAGGAACACGTCGCCGGACGCGCGCGCGACAAGGTGCGCTGGCAGGTCGAAGCCGCGTTCGCGGGCATCGACGCCGGAGACGTCGCGCGCTGCGTCGTCGCCTACGAGCCGATCTGGGCCATCGGCACCGGCCACGCCGACACGCCCGAGAGCGCGAACGCGATCATGGGCGAGATCCGTGCGGCGGTCGCGGGCTTGCAGGACGTGCGCGTGCTCTACGGCGGAAGCGTCAAGCCGGAGAACCTCGCCGCGTTCGTCGCGCAACCGAACATCGACGGCGGGCTGGTCGGCGGCGCGTCGCTCGAGCCCGCCTCGTTCGCCGCGCTGCTCGCCGCCGCGCACAAAGGAGTCACCGCGTGAAGCGCCGGCCTTTCGTCCTCTGCATCCTCGACGGCTGGGGATACACTGCGGAGACGCACGGCAACGCGATCGCCGCAGCGGATCTGCCGAACTGGGACCGCATCGTCGCGACGTACCCGAACACCCTTCTCGAGGCGAGCGGCGAAGCCGTCGGGCTTCCGAAGGGCGTGATGGGCAACAGCGAGGTAGGCCACATCAACATCGGCAGCGGCCGGGTCGTCCCGCAAGGCGTCGTCGTCATCGACGAAGTGATCGCCGCCGGAGACCTGCCGAACAACGCGACGCTGCGCGGCTGCTTCGACCACGTCCGCGCGAGCGGCGGACGCGTGCACTTCATGGGGCTGGTCTCCGACGGCAAGGTGCACAGCTCGCTCGACCATCTCGAAGCGCTGATCGACGCCGCCGTCGAGGCCGGCGTGCCGTTCGTGGTCGACGCCTTTCTCGACGGGCGCGACACGCCGCCCCGCTCGGCCGGAAACTACCTCGCGCGGGTCGACGCGCACGCGGCGAGCGCCGGGCGCGCGGGCGCGATCGCGACGATCTCCGGGCGCTACTACGCGATGGACCGCGACAAGCGCTGGGAGCGCACGCAGAAGGCGTACGATGCACTCGTGTTCGCGAAAGCCGAGCATCGGGCGGAGACCGCGCAGGAGGCGCTCGCGGCGGCGTACGCGCGCGACGAGAGCGACGAGTTCGTCGTGCCGACGATCGTGGGCGAGCCGCGTCCCGTCGCCGACGGCGACGCCTGCATCTTCTTCAACTTCCGTCCCGACCGCGCGCGGCAGCTCACGCTCGCGTTCAGCGACGCGGCGTTCGGGCACTTCCCGGTGAAACGATTCCAGAACTTCGTCTTCGCGACGATGACGCGCTACGAGGAGAACTTCCCGAACCCGGTGCTCTTCGGCCCGCGGCCGCAGTTTCGCGTATTCGGCGAGGTCGTCGCGGACGCCGGGCTCACGCAGCTACGTCTGGCCGAGACCGAGAAGTACGCGCACGTCACGTACTTCTTCAACGGCGGGCGCGAGGACGTGTTCCCGGGCGAAGACCGCATCCTGATCCCGTCGAATCGCAGCGTCCCGACCTACGACAGGGCGCCGGAGATGTCGGCGAGCGACATCACGAACGCGGCGGTGGAGGACGTGGCGCACCAGCGCCACGACGTCATCGTGATGAACTACGCGAACGCCGACATGGTGGGCCACACCGGCGTGTGGGACGCGACGATCTCGGCGCTCGAGACGCTCGACGGCGCGCTCGGCCGGCTCGAATCGGCGGTGCTGCGCGCGGGCGGGACCCTCGCGATCACCGCGGACCACGGCAACGCCGAAGACAAGATCGACGCGGAGGGCAACCCGCTCACCGCGCACACCACCAACCCGGTGCCGTTCGTCATCGTGTCGGAGCAGACGGTAGGAATGCTCGCGAGCGGCGGAAAGCTGGGGGACGTTGCGCCGACGCTGCTGCCGCTGCTCGGCCTTCCGGTCCCGAGCGAGATGACCGGAACGAGTCTGCTCGTGCCCGCGCGGGAGCCCGTCCGGTGAAACGCAAGCACGTCTTCGCGGCGGCCGAAGCGCTGCGCGAGCACGCCGGGGGCGAGCTCGACTGCGCGATCGTGCTGGGCAGCGGGTTCGGCGGCGTGCTGCGCGAGCGAATCGGCGGCGTCACGGTGCCGTACAAGAAGATCGACGGGATGCCGGCGACGACGGTCGCGGGCCACGCCGGCGAAGCGCACGTCGGGATGCTGCACGGCCGGCGCGTCGTCGCGTTCAGCGGCCGCTTTCATCTGTACGAAGGCCGTCCGTGCGACGAGGTCGTTTACCCCGTCGTCGCCGCCGCGCACGCCGGCGCAAAGACGTTCGTCCTCACGAACGCCGCGGGCGGCTTGAATCCAGAGTACACGCCGGGCGACATCATGCTGATCACCGATCAGCTCAATCTCACCGGGAATAGCCCGCTGATGGGCGAGTCGCTGCTCCCCGGCGCGGACGCCCGCTTCACGGACATGCTCGATGCATATGCGCCGCATCTGCGGGAGCTGGCGCGTCACATGGCGAGCGAGTACGGGATCGTCCTGCACGACGGCGTCTACGCCGGCCTCGTCGGTCCGGCGTACGAGACGCCCGCCGAAGCACGCTATCTGCGTACGATCGGCGCCGACGCGGTCGGGATGAGCACCGTGCTCGAAACGATCGCCGCGCGCGCGCTCGGCCGCGACGTCGTCGGCTTCTCGCTGATCACCAACGTCCACCTGAGCGGCGCGAAAACCTCGCACGAAGAGGTGCTCGCGACGTCGACCCGCGCCGCCGAGAATGTCGCCCGCCTCGTGGAAGGCATCGTCGCGAACGCGTAAGCCCGGTCAGCGCAGCCGATAGCAGCCGCTCGGGTCGATCTCGAGCCTGCGGTGGCCGATTGCGGCGGCGCGCACGACGTGATCCCAGAAGGTGAGGACCCGAATCACGACCGGCCGCAGCCGCGCGAGCGTCTCGCGGGCGCGCGACGAAACCGACAGCACGTCGCGCTGCCAGGCGGGATGCTCGCGCGGCAGCGTCGCGCGGACGTCGATGTCGCCGTCCGCGCCTTCCCCGGGGTACGCCGGCGGCGTCGCCGCGAGAAGCGCGGCGCGCGGCGATTCGCGCGGCGGATTCGTTCCCCTCATGCCGCTTCGTCCGCGAGCGCCTCGCGCAGCCGTTTCATCGCGCGCAGGTGGAGCTGCGAAACGCGCTGGGCGGAGATGCGCATCGGCGCGACGAGCGTCCGCAGCGGGCGTTCCGCGTAGTAGTGCGAGACGATGATGCGACGCTGACGCGAGGGCAGCGCGGCGACGGCCGCGCGGACGCGCGCGCGCTCGGTCCGCGCTTCGTAGACGGCCTGCGGGTCACGGCCGAAGTCGGGCTCCAGGCGCTGTCCCGACGGAAACGGCGCGTCGAGCGAGAGCGGGATCGCGCGATGCGCGTTCGCACGAGCCCGCGCGAGCGCGGGATGGCGGCGCTCCATCGCGTGAGACGAAGGCAGCGTGCCCATCTCCTGCGCGAGCGCGAAGCGCGCGTTCTCGGCGTCGCGCAACGTGCGCCGGATGCGCTCCGGAACGGGGTCGAGACGGCGCACGCCGTTGAGCATCGCCCCGAGGACCAAGCGGCGCGCATAGAAGGGAAGCGGGACGCCGCGCGACGGATCGAACGCGTTCACGGCGCGCACGAGCCCGACGCAGCCGTCACCGATCAGGTCGTCCAGCTCGGCGCCGCTCACGGCCCGGTGCACGCGCCGTGCGATCCGGCGGACCATCGGCAGCAGCTCGCGCACGAGGCGGTCGCGATCTTCGCGCGTCAGGTGCGCGCCCGAAGCGTCGGCGTGCGCGCCCGGAGTGTCGACGCGCGCGTTCCGAAGGTCAGCGCTCATGGCGCTTGCGGACGAACAGATCGTCGGCGACCTCGCCGAGCGCGATCTCCGCGAGCGGTCCAAGCCCGGCGGCGAGCGGCTTGAGGATCTCGCGAAACAGGATCGCGCTCGTCACGTCGCGGGCGTCGGTGCGCTCGCGCGCGAGGACGTCAGCCGCGATGGAGGTTGTTGGCGATTCGCAGCATCTCATCTGCGGCTTGCACCCCTTTGGCGTTCGCTTCGTACGCGCGCTGCGCGCCGAGGATCTGCATCATCGACTCGACCACCGAGACGTTGGAACGCTCGAGCATGCCGAACGCAATCGACGGACCGTCCGGCGCGCCGGGCGCGAACAGATGCGCGGCGCCGGAGCGCTCGGTCGCCGCGAACAGCGTGCCGCCCAGCGGGCGCAGCGCTTCGGGCGCGGCGAACGACGCGAGCCGCAGCCGTGCGATCTCGCGTCCTTTCGCCTGCGGCGTGTCGATCAGCACGCGCCCGTCGCGCTCGACGCGCACGGCGAGCGCGTCGGCCGGGATGCGAACGCGGGCGAGCGCGTAGCCCGACGCGTCGCGCACCGCACCGTCCGCGTCGCGCGAGAACTCGCCGTTGCGCGTGTACGCGCGAGCCGCGCCGCGCTCCACGACGAAGAACCCCGGGCCGTCGATGGCGACGTCGAAGGGGCCGCCGCTCCGCACGAGCTTGCCCTGCGCGAACACGGCATGCCGTCCGACGCTCGTCGTTCCGAGCCCGATCGCGCCGGCGCGCACGTCGGCGAACGTGGCGGCGGAGCTCTTGAATCCGGCCACGTCGGCGTTCGCGAGATTGTCGGCGACGATCTCGAGCTGCGTCTGCTGCGCCGCCATCCCGCTCGCCGCCGCTTCCATCGCGCGGCTCATTGCACGCGCACCACGTCGTTCGCGGCCTTCTCGCGCGTCGCGTCGATCGCCGAAAGCGTCTTCTCCGCCGTCTCGAACGCGCGCTGCGCCGTGAGGATCGCAAGCGTCTCGCCGATCGGGTTCACCGTGCTCGTCTCCAGCGCGCCCGCGAGCACGCGCGTCCCGCCGGGGAGCGGCAGCCGGTCGAGGATCCGCCCGCGGTCGTGCACGGTTCCGTCGGCAGCGATCGTCGCCTGCTCCGAGACGCGCAGCGGACCGCACGCGCCGTGGAGGCGGCGGCCGCGATCGTCGACGATCCAGCCGTCCTTGTCGCGCTGAAACGCGCCGTCGCGCGTCGTGACCTCGCCCACGCGAAACGCGCCGGCACCGAGCAGCGCGAGATCGAAGGTGCGCCCGGTCCGATGGACGGCGCCCTGCTCGTGCGTCTCGCGCGCGCCGACGCTCAGCCCGCGCGGCGTGAGCGCGACCGTCGCGGCGCTACGCCGAAACCCGTCGGTCGAGGCATTCGCGAGGTTGTGCGTCGCGACGTCGAGCTGCGCCCGCGCCGCCCGCATCGCGCTGCCCATCCACTCTATTCCGTCCATGCGCGGATGCTAGGCCCGGCGCGATTGCCGCCTCGTCGCAGGGATATTGCCGGTACGTTTCTTTCAGGCCAGTGCGCGTCCGCGCTCAGTTTTCTGATGAGTCGCTAGACGACTCCACTAGGGGCCGACGATGACGATATCGGGAACGCGATGCGCGTAGAGAGGCGGAACGGGATCGCCCGGCCGCAGATACAATTCCGAGTGGTTGCCGAGGTAGATGCGCGTTCCGATGGGCAGTTCGTGGTGGTCGCGGTGCATGAAGATTGGGCGGCGCCGGATGACATCCGAGCCTGGTGTCGCGACCGATGATCCAGGCGATAGGCGTCGTTCGACTCCAGCGCGGTGCATCGGGTTACAACCAAGCGCGACAAAGGCAACCGTTCCACACAGTGCCGCGATCCACGAATTCGACGGACGATGTACGTGTGAGCGGGTTTGGTCATTGAGATGGCCTGCGGAAGGGAGCCTGACAATCAATCGGATGTCGTTTCATCGCAAAGCCGAGTCGGCAGTGCCGCCGTCAGCCGATAGTCTCCACTGGCGCGCAAACGCGGGCCCAGGACGCGCATGACCGTGTTTCCTACTTGTGGTAGGATACCCAAGTGCCAGCTCGGGAAAAGGTCTCGGTCAGCCTTGATTCGGAGCTCGTCGCCCAGGCCCGGCGTCGGGTCAGGCGCCGCGAGCTGTCCGCGTACCTGAACGAAGCTCTTCAACGGCGGCTGCAAGCGGACGCGATCGGCGCCTATCTTCGCGACGCGGCGAGCCGCGTCGGTGACGTCCCGGTGGGCGTCGGTGAAACGGTCGATCGCGCCTGGAACGACCGCTTCCGCGCGGCGCGGCTGACCAAGGTGCGCCGCCGCATCGCGCACGCTCTCGGCGAGCCGGCAGCATCGCAGGCGCACGCCGAAGCCGGCGAGCCGCCGACGGAAAGCGTCGACTTGCTCCGCTTGCTGGAACGGACCACGACGCAGCACGTGCCGCTCGAAAGCGTCGTGGGGTCGCATCCGGCCGTCGCTGTGAAGGGCGACACGGTCACGATCGTCGGCCTCGATCCGGCGCTTGACGCCGAGCCCGACGCGGCTTCCGCTTGAGCGAGGTCGTCGTCTTCGACAGCGGTGCGCTCGGAGCGCTCGCGGACGACGATCCGCGGATTCGCGCGCTGCTTCGAAGGATCGTCGAAGAGCACGCGGTCGTGTGCGTTCCCGTCGTCGTTCTCGCCGAATGCTACGGTGACCAGCGCTATGACGTGCGGTACGATCGCGCGCTCGACGCGCTCGGCGGCTTCACGTCGGTGGTGGATCTCACGGCGCGCACCGCGATCGACACGGGACGGCTGCGGAACGCGGCCGGTCTTCCGGGGACCGAAACGATCGAGGCGATCGTCGTGGCGACTGCGGCGTCGTATCCGCGGGCCAGCATCGTGACGGCGAATGTGCGGCACGTCCGCCCGCTCGCCGCGTGCTCGGAGCGCTCGCTCGGCCTGATCGATCTGAACCGGTTGCCGGTACGCTGACCGTGTCGCGTCCTGCAAATCGGCGCGGTGCCGCTGCGGCGTCTGCCCCGGGACCGTCCGCGGGCGCGGGCGCGGCCACGGAATCCGGGGGCGCGGCGGCGTAACCCCTACGGGATGGGGCGGCCGGACGGGCGCCGCCCGCGTGAGGAAGCTGGATGCAGATCGGGATCTTGGGCTCCGGGAACATCGGAGGAAACGCCGCACGCCTGTTCGCGAAGGCCGGACACCACGTCCGGATCGCCAACTCGCGCGGGCCGGAGTCCCTGCGCAAGCTCGTCGAGGAGATCGGGCCGAACGCCGAAGCCGCGACGCCGCAGGACGCCGTCGACGCGAGCGACGTCGTGCTCATCGCGATCCCGTGGACGAAGCGTGAGGAGGCCCTCGGCGAGATCGAAGGCTGGGACGACAAGATCGTCATCGACGCGATGAACCCGTACTCCGAAGACTTCGAGATCGAAGACCTCGGCTCGAAGACCTCCACCGAGTTCACGCGAGCGCTCGTCCCCGGCGCGCGGGTCGTCAAGGCGTTCAACACGATCTACTACAAGCGGCTGGCCGGAGACGGAAAGCCGAAGGGCGAGAAGGGACGTCTCGCCATCCCCGTCGCCTCCGACGATCCCGCCGCGAAGCGCGTCGTCATGGATCTCATCGACGAGATCGGCTTCGATCCCGTCGACAACGGCGGGCTCGTCGAAGGCGGTCGCAAGCAGCAGCCCGGCTCGCCCATCTACAACAATCCGATCACCGCGAAGGAGATGCGCGAGCAGCTCACGCGCGCCTGATCGCGCGGCGGTCAGGAGATCGCGCGCATCGCTCCGCCGTCGACCGGGATCGTCGTCCCGGTCACGTACGAAGCGCGCGCGGAAGCGAGGAACGCCACGACGCTCGCGAACTCCTCGGGGGTCCCGATGCGGCGCAGCGGGATTCGTGAAGCGCGCTTCTCCAGCGCTCCGCCGCCCGTCTCGCGCAGCCGGTCGGTGAGGATCGCGCCGGGCGCCACGTTGTTCACCGTGATGCCGTGCGGGCCCACCTCGTCGGCGAGCAGCTTCGTCATCCCGACGACGCCGGAACGCATCGCGGTCGACAGCACGCTGTTCTCGAGGACGCTCTTCACCGAGAAGCTCACGATGTTGATCACGCGACCGCGCCCGTCACGCGGGAGGTGCGGCAGGACGAGCCGCGTCATCCGCACGGTGCTGAGGAGGTTCAGCTCGAACGCCGCGCGCCACGCTTCGTCGTCGAAGCGCTCGAACGGCGCGAACGGCGGACCGCCGGCGTTGTTCACGAGGATGTCGATACGCCCGTACTCGCGCAGCGTCGCATCGACGATCGCCTCGCATTGCTCGGGCGCGCGCACGTCGACCGGAACGGCGATCACCCGCGCGCGGCTCCGCTCGCGAATCGCGGCCGCCGTCGCCTCGAGCGTGGCGGCGTCGCGTGCGCCGATCGCGACCGACGCGCCTTCGTCGGCGAGCGCCTGCGCGCACGCGCGCCCCAATCCTTTGCTCGCCGCGAGGACGATCGCGACGCGGCCCGCGAGCTCCAAATCCATGGGACCCGCTTTCCCGCGAACGCGCCGCGCGCGCGGCTAGTGGACCAGGGTGTGCTCGGTGGTGCCGTTGCCCGCGGCCGCTTCGGCGGGCTCGAGCGCCGGCGAGTCGCCCGCTCCGGAAGGCGGCGCCGAGGCGGTCGCGGGAGCCGGCGTCGCGAACGGCGCGCGATCGAGCAGCGCGAGGTGTGACATCAGCAGCGAGCGCAGCTCGCTGCGCGCCTTTTCCGCGGTGTCCGAGTGCCGCTGCGCTTCCCGGCGCGCTTCGTCGATGCGGTCGCCGAGCGAGGCGATCTCGCGTTCCGCCGCGATGCGCGCCTCCTGGCGGATCAGGTCGGCCTCCTTGTGCGCGGCCGCCTTCACCTCGTCGGCGGTGCGCTGCGCGAGCAGCAGCGTCGACTGCAGCGACTCTTCCATCGCCTTGAAATGCGAGATGCGTTCGCGCAAGTCCGAGATCTCGGCTTCGAGCGCGGCGCGGCTCTGCGCTTCGTCTTCGAGCGTCTCGATGATCTCGTCGAGGAACTCGTTGACCTCGTTCCGGTCGTAGCCTTGAAGCGACTTCTTGAACTCTTTGTGTTGGATGTCGACGATCGTGATTTTCGCCATCAGCGCAGGTCCTTGATTCCGAGGATGCCGTCGTTGTCGAGCTGTTCCCGGACCCCCGCCGAGTTCACGTTCACGCCGTGCGGCACGACGAGATAGATCGCGTCCGCGAGCTTCTGGATCCGGCCGTCGATCGTGTACGCGACCCCCGAGGTGAAGTCGACCACGCGCTGCAGCAGCGTGCGGTCCGCGCCCTGCACGTTGACGATGACGACTTGCCGCGCGCGAAGCGCGTCGGCGATCTCCGTCACGTCGCCGAACGAGCGCGGCGCGAAGACGGCGACGGAGCCGCCCGTGCGGCGCGGCGCCTCGCTCAGCGAGACGACGTTCCGCTTCGAGGACACCTCGTCGGCGTAGACTTCGTCTTCCTCGAGGTCCTCGCGGATCGCGAACCAGGACCCGATCCTCGCGAACATGCTCATACGGAGCTCCTTTCCTTCGGGGGACGCGGACCGAAGATCGCGGTCCCGAGCCGTACCATCGTCGAGCCGTGGCGTACGGCCGACTCCCAGTCATCCGACATGCCGAGCGAGAGCGTCGCCCCGCCGACCCGCTCGAACGCGCCGCGCGCGGCGGCGAACGCCGCGTCGACGTCGCCGGCGAGCGGTCCGATCGCCATCACGCCGTCGACGTGCAGCCCTTCGTCGCGCAGCCGCGCCGCGAGGGCCGGCGCGTCGCGGGGAGGGGCGCCGAAGCGTTCGGTGGGCGAGACGTTCACTTGCACGAGAACGCGCAGCGAGCGGCCGACGTCTCGCGCCGCCTTCGCGAGCGCGAGCCCGGCGTCGAGCCGGTCGACGCTCTGCACCACGTCGAAGAGCCGCACGATCGCCTTCGCCTTGTTCGTCTGGACGTGGCCGATGAAGTGCTTCGTGCACGGCGGCAATCCGGCGTACTTCTCGCGCGCCTCCTGCACGTAGTTCTCGCCGACGTCGCGCAGCCCGGCGTCGATCGCGGCGACGACGGCCTCGCGCGGCTGCGTCTTCGTGACGGCCAGAATCGCGACCGATCCGCGCGGGCGTCCGGCGGCGAGAGCGGCCCGGTCGACCCGCTCGCGCATCGTCTCCACGCGCGCCGCGACGGTCCCGGTGGCGGAAGGCATCGACCGGCGTTTTCCACGAGCCGAGCGCCGTCTCCCGGGCCGGAGGCTAGGGGACCGGCGTCGGCACCGGCTCGATCTCGCGATCGGGCAGCCGCGCGTCGGTGCGCTTCCCCTTCCGGTAGGAGTACACGATCATCGCGACGCCGATGAAGATCTGCACCACGGCGACGAACTGCCCGCCGTCGAGGCCGAGCACGGTGAAGCCCGGCTCGCGCCAGATCTCGGCGACCGAGCGCGTGATGCCGTAGATCGTGAACCAGCTCCACGCCACGACGCCGTCCGGGGGCCGGCGCGAGTAGATGAACAGCACCAGCGGCAGCGTGAGGAGGTCGAGGATCGCCTCGAAGATCTGCGAGGGGTACCGGTAGCCGTCCGGATAGTTCGGAAACAGGATGCAGTAGGGATGGTCCGGCAGGCACAGCTTCCCGGGCAGCTCGTCGTTGATGAAGTTCACGAGCCGCGTCGTGAAGATGCCGGCCGAGAGCAGCGGAACCGCCTCGTCGCCGATGATCCCGAACGTCAGCCCGGGGTGCTTGCGCAAGAACAGCAGGATCGCCAGGATGACGCCGACGAGCGCGCCGTGGAACGCCATCCCCCCCTGCCAGATGGCGATGAACGTGATCGGGTGCGCCAGGTAGTCGGCGAGGTTGTGCTTCGTGATGACGTCGGCGATGACGAAGCCGACGCGGCCGCCGATGAGCACGCCGACGAGCGCGTAGACGAGGAAGTCCTGGATCTGCTCGGTCGTGAGCCCCATGCGGCGGCGCCCCGCCGGCCGGTTCATCCAGAGGAAGACGCAGACGAACCCGAACAGGTACGAGATTCCGTACCAGTGGACCGCGACCGGCCCCAGCCGGAACCCGATCGGATCGATGTTCGGATAGCTGAACCAGTGGCTCACGGGGCGACCTTACGGGCGCGGCCCCGGAACCGCCTCCCCTTTTGGCGTAGTCCACGGAGCCGTGTCCGCGAACGTCAACGTCCTGGCCGCGTTCCTCGCCGGGATCGTCTCCTTCATCTCACCGTGCGTCTTGCCGCTGATCCCGGCCTACCTCTCGTTCCTCACCGGATCGAGCCTGGAAGAGCTGAAGGCGCAGAGCGACGCCCGGGACCGCCGGCGCGTGATGGTCCACGCGCTCTGCTTCATCGCCGGGTTCACGATCGTGTTCATGGCGCTCGGCTTCACCGCGAGCGCGGTCGGCACGGCGCTGATCGAATATCGCGACTGGGTCGCGAAGATCGGCGGCGCGATCGTGATCCTCCTCGGGCTGAACATGATCGGCGTGTTCAAGATCCCGTTCCTGATGATGGACAAGCGCCTGCAGATCCGCAGCGCGAACCGCTCGTACGTCGCCTCGTTCCTGGTCGGCCTCGGGTTCGCCGCCGGATGGTCGCCCTGCGTAGGGCCGATCCTCGCGGGGATCCTCGCGCTCGCGACGCAAGAGAAGTACGGCCAGGCGATGTTCCTGCTGTTCGTCTACTCGATGGGTCTGGCGCTGCCGTTCTTCATCGTCTCGGCGGCCATCTCGAGGTCGCTGGGCGCGCTGAACCGCGTCAAGCGCTACCTCGGCGCGATCGAGATCGGCGCCGGCGCCTTTCTCGTCGCCACCGGGATCGTGCTCATCACCGGGACGTTCGGGCGCGTCGCCGGCTGGTTCTACCAGTACGTCAAGCCGCCGAGCATGTAGCCCGGCCGATCGCACGAGCTCGGGACGGCCCGTCTGCGGGATGGGACGGCTATCGGGACGGCTGCCCGCGGGATCGGGACGCGGTCTGCGGATCGCGAAAGCCGCCTGCGGAATTGCGGATCTTGGCAATATTTGCCAACGCAGGTACACTAGCTGCGTGCGGACCATGAACGTGAGCCTGCCCGATGACCTCGACGACTTCGTCAAGGAGCAGACGGCGAGCGGCGGCTACGGCAACCAAAGCGACGTGGTCCGTGACGGTCTTCGGCTCCTACGCGAACGCGCGCACAAGCTGGCGGTGCTGCGGCGGCTGCTTGCGGAAGGTCAGGCCGATATCGACGCCGGCCGGACCGAGCCGATGACGGATGAATTCGTCCGCGGCGTCGCCGAACGCGCCCGGGCCCGCGCGGCGGCACGCCGGGAATCGCCCTGAACGGCACTCACTGCGACATCGCGCTCAGCGCGCGCGCCGTCGCCGACGTCGAGGCCGCGGCCGACTGGTACGCCGATCGCCACCCGGACGGACTCGACCGATTCTCGAACGACTTCGGCCGCATGCTGAACATGCTGTCGCTCTTTCCGACCGCGGGGCGCGAGCGGCCCGAGTTCCGGCACGGCTTGCGGTCGCTTCCCGTCCATCCGTTCGTCGCGTTCTACACGGTGAACGCCGAGCACGAGCAGGTCGCGGTCGTGCGCGTCCTGCACGGTCACCTCGATATCGAAGCCCTCGACTTCTAGCCGAGCGTCCGCGGTCTCGCGCGGGCGGGGGTTCGGCGCGTGCGTCGAACCGGCGGTCCGGTGATCGTCCTGTGGGCCGTGGCTCTCCTCGTGTTCCTTCTCGACCGGTGGTCGAAGACGGTCGTGCTCCACTCGTTCCTGCCGAACGAGAGCCGGCTGGTGATCCCGCATCTCCTCTGGTGGACGTACGTGCAGAACACGCACGGCGCGTTCGGGCTCTTCGGCAACTCGCCGGCGCTGCTGATCGTGCTGGCGCTGATCGTCTTGGCGATCTTCACGTACGCATTCCGCGACGCGGTGCGCCGCTCGAATCTGGTGCGGGTCGCGTTCGGGATGATCGTCGGCGGGGCGATCGGGAACATCGTCGACCGCTTCCAGCACCGCTGGGTGGTCGACTTCATCGACTTCAAGACGATCTGGCCGAACGTGTTCAACGTCGCCGACTCGGCGATCACGATCGGCGTGGCGCTGCTGATCATTTCCTCGCTGCGCCGCGAGGCGCGCCGCTGACGCACGTCGTCGATCCGGCGCAGGCCGGCTCGCGGCTCGACGTGCTCCTCGCCGGGCTCACCGGCTTCTCGCGCTCGCACGTCGCCGCGGCGCTGCGCGCCGGAGCCGCGACGGTGAACGGCGCGTCGGGGAAGCCGAGCACCCTGCTCGAGCCGGGTGACGTCGTGGCGTATGAGATCGATGCGCCGCGGCCGCTCACCGTCGAGGCGGAAGCGATCCCGCTCGACGTCGTGTACGAGGACGACGACGTGCTCGTGGTCGACAAGCCGGCGGGGATGGTGACGCATCCGGCGCACGGGGCGACCGACGGCACGCTGGTGAACGCGCTGCTCGCGCACGCGCCGCAGCTTCCCGGCGAGCGACTGCGCGCGGGGCTCGTGCACCGCCTCGACCGTGACACGTCCGGGCTGCTCCTCGTCGCGAAGACCGACGAAGCGCTCGGGACGCTGGGGCGTGCGATGCAGGCGCGCTACATCGAGCGCACCTACCTCGGCATCGTCGTCGGGATCCCGGAAGACGCGCAGGGCACGATCCGCGGCGCGATCGGCCGCGATCCGCGCAACCGCTTGAAGTACGCGATCCGTGCCGACGGCAAGCCGGCCGCCACGCACTACGAGATTCGCGAGCGCCTGCAGGGCGCGAGCGAGCTGATCTTTCGCCTCGAGACCGGGCGCACGCACCAGATTCGCGTGCACATGGCCGCGCTCGGCCATCCCGTGGTCAACGATCCGATCTACGGACGCGGCGACTCGCGGCTGCCGCTGCCGGGTCAAGCACTCCACGCGTGGCGGCTGCGCTTCAAGCACCCGCGCACGAAGCAGTACCTCTCGTTCGAGAGCGAGCCGCCCCCGGAGTATCTCGCGACGCTCGAGATGCTCCGCCGGCGATGAGCGCCGCTCCGGTAGGACGCTTCGTGCTGCGCGCGACGGCGGGCGCGGCGCGGCGCGGCACGCTGACCACGGCGCACGGCGACGTCGAGACGCCCTGCTTCATGCCGGTCGGCACGCTCGCGAACGTCAAGCTGCTCGAGCCGAACGATCTGCGCGAGCTCGGCGCGCGCATCGTGCTCGCCAACACCTACCATCTGTGGCTGCGGCCCGGTCGCGAGACGCTCGTCGAGGCGGGCGGCATCCATCGCTTCATGGCGTGGGGCGGCCCGATCCTCACCGACTCCGGCGGCTTCCAGGTGTTCAGCCTGGAATCGCGGCGCGCGGTCGACGAGGACGGCGTGACGTTCCGCTCGCACCTCGACGGCAGCGCACACCGGTTCACGCCGGAGAACGTCGTGGAATTTCAAGAAGCGCTCGGCGTCGACGTCGCGATGGCGCTCGATCAATGCGTGAAGCTGCCCTCGCCGCGCGCGGAGGTGGAGCGCGCCGTGGTACGCACGACGGCGTGGGCGCGCCGCTGCGCCGAGGCGCGCCGGCATCCCGAGCGGACGATGCTCTTCGGCATCGTCCAGGGCGGCGTCGACGAAGCGCTCCGCGAGCGCAGCGCGGCGGAGCTGGTCGCACTCGATCTCCCGGGGTACGCGATCGGCGGGCTCTCGGTCGGAGAGTCGCGCGAGGAGATGGATCGGATCGCGCGCTCCACGGCCGCGCTCCTCCCCGCCGGCAAGCCGCGCTATCTGATGGGCGTCGGCACCGTGCGCGATCTCGTTGCCGGCATCGACCGCGGCATCGATCTCTTCGATTGCGTCTACCCGACGCGCAGCGGCCGGCACGGGCGCGTCCTCACGCGGTCGGGAACCGAATACAACATCCGGCTCGCCGCGAACGTGCGCGAGTTTTCGCCGCTCGATCCCGAGTGCGGCTGCCGCGTGTGCGCGACGTACACGAAAGCGTACCTCGCGCACCTCTACCGGTCCGGAGAGCTGCTCGCGCAACGGCTGCTGTCGTACCACAACGTCGCCGCGCTCAGCGAGCTGGTGCGTGACGCGCGCGCCGAGATCGAGCGCGGACGCTGGGAGACGTTCCGGGCGCGCTTCGAGCCCGCGCCGGCGGGCTAAGGCGGAGGCAGCACGCCGAGCGCGCGGGCGCGCGCGACCGCCTCCTCGCGTCCGTGCGTCTCCAGCTTGATCCCGACGTTCCGAAGGTGCGTGCGGACCGTGTGCGTGCTGCGGCCGAGCAGCGTGGCGATCTGCGATGCGGTCCGCCCTGCGGCGACGAGACGCAGCACGTCGATCTCGGTGGGGGTGAGCGGTCCGTCGGTCGGCCGGCGCGCGAGCCTGCGGCGCGCGGCGGCGACGAAGCGCGCGTAGCCCTCGACGTACGGTCCGGCGCCCTCGATGCGGCACGCGGAATCGAACGTCGCGATGCGCCCGGGCGTCGCGGCCCGCGTCGCGAGCGCGCGCGCGATGCGGCGCCGGCGTACCTCGTCGGCCGCGATGCTCGACGTCGCGACGCTGACCGCGAGCGCCGCGCGTGCATCGGCGCGGGCGGTGCGTTCGTCGCCGAGCGCCAGTGCGGCCAGCCCGTGGAGCGCTCGCGCCAGAGCGCGCTCGCCGTCGGTCGCGCCGCCGCGGCGAAGCTCCGCCGACAGCGCGTCGCGCGCCGCGACGAAGTCGTCCCGCCACCCGGCGACGAGCGCATCGCCGACGATGCGTCCGAAGCGCACGCCGTAGCGCGCGGGCATCGGCTCGGCTTCGATGAGCGCCCGCGCGTGCCCGACCTCCGCGTCGCGTCCCCGCTCGACCGCCATCTCGTAGAGGCTCGCGCGAGCAGCCCGCGCGCCGGCGGCGTCGCCCCCGCGCACCGCGTGCCGATGCCGCAGGAGCGCGTGCCGCCACTGCGCCTCGACGCGGCCGGTGCCGGTGCGATGCAGCGCCTCGGCGACGCCGTGGATCGCCGCGGCGGCCCGGTCGGCGCCCAGAGCGTGCGCTTCGCGCAGCGCGCTCGCACAGCCGCGTTGCGCTTCCGCGAACGCGCGCCTGCACAGCGCCGCTCGCGCGAGCCGCTCGCCGACGCGCATCCGCTGCACCGGACCGGCGCCGGCGCTCATCGCGCACGCCTCCGCGGCGCGACGCTGCGCGCCCGCGTCGTCGCCGGTCGCGGCCGCGATGTGCGCGAGGAGCGCGAGGCGGCCGCTTTCGAGCTCGGGCGGCGCACGATTCGCAGCGAGCGCGGCCGCGCGACCGTAGAGCGAGCGCGCGACGAGCAGCGGCGCGAGCAGGTCGACGACGTACCCGTGCACGTCGGGCGCCGCGCGTTCCGCGGCGCCGCGCAGCGTCGCTTCCGCGCCGACGATGTCGCCTTCGCACTCGCGCGCCGTCGCATCGAGGAGATCACGCGCGACGGGATCGTGGCCCGTTCGCGTCAGCGCGTCGGCGATCTCGAAGCGCGCCGCAACGACGCACAGCTCATACGCCGCGCGCGGCGCGAGCACGTCCGGCGGATGAGTGCGCGCTCCACTCGCGCGCTTGACGACCCCGGCCCCCATGGCTGTCCCCACCATAGCATGCTGTCAACGATCTCGCAAGTTCATGCTATTGGAACACGTCGCCTTCGCCGGCCCTTCGGCGGCCGGAAGGGAAGGACGTTGGGCGGGAGCCGCGGCTCGGGGACGGGGACGTCGACCAGCTCGAAGAGCAGCTCGAGGTCTTCGCGCGTGTAGGTGGGCAGCCCGAGACGCCGGCGTTCCTCGGCGCACATCTCGAGCAGGGCGATGTACTCTTCGTCGTCGCGATGCGCCATGCGCGCATCGTCGCGCACGGGGGTGCCAGCATCGTGTCACCTGCGAGCCGCCACGCCGCGCGCTCGCGCGCCGATCGGGGCTCAGCCCGCCTTGACCGCCTCCAGCTCGCGCACGATCGAGGCGCAGTCGGCGCACAGCGACGGATGCTCGGGATCGGTTCCGAGCGGGAGATATTTCCAGCAGCGCGCGCACTTCTCGCCGGCCGCCGGCACGACGGTCACGCTCGCCGCGCCGTTCGCGGAGCGCTCGAGCCCGCGCAGCGCCGAGACGACGAGCGCTTCGCGCAGGTTGTCGCCGAGCTCGACGAACCGCTCGTAGTAGGGGGATTGCACGGCGACGCTCGCGTCGAGCTGAAAGTCGCGTACGCCTTCGCTCGCGGCGACCTGCGCGCGCAGCGCCTTCAGGGCGCTCCACGTCTCCAGCGCCTCGCCGTCGGCGGTCTCGGCCTTGGAAAAGGTCAGGAAGAACACGGACTCGTCCTCGCCGCGGAGCGCGGGATCGACCTGCTGCCACGCCTCTTCGGCCGTGAACGAGAGGATCGGCGCGAGCAGCACGCACAGCGTGCGCAGCATCTCGTAGAGCGCCGACTGCGCGCTGCGCCGCCGGTGCGCGTCGGGCGCCGACGAATACAGCCGGTCCTTGAGCACGTCGACGTAGAACGCCGAGAGGTCCTCTTTGTCGAAGCGCTGGATCGCGACGTACGCTCTGTGCAAGTCGAACGCGAGGTAGCTCTCGCGGACGTCGCGCGCAAAGGCGTCGAGCGCGGCGAGCGCGAGCCGGTCGATCGGCTCCATGCGCTCGCGCGGCACGAGGGTGTTTGGCGTCAGGCCGTCGAGCGCGCCCAGCAGGTAGCGCAGCCGGAAGCGAATGTTCTTGTACGTGTTCGCGACGTTGTCGAGCAGCTTCGCACCCAGCCGCACGTCGCCGCTGAGATACTCCGTCGACGCGACCCACAGCCGCAGCACGTCGGCGCCGTACTTCGACATCGCTTCGTCGACCGCGATGTAGTTGCCGGCCGACTTGTGCATCGCGTGACCGTGCTGATCGACGACCCAGCCGTACGAGATGACCTGCTTGTACGGTGCGCGGTCGCGGGTCGCGACCGAGGTCAGCAGGTTCGAGCGGAACCAGCCGCGGTATTGGTCGCCGCCCTCCAGGTAGGCGTCGGCCGGATACGGCATGCCGCGCTCGACCAGCACGGCGCGCCAGGTGACGCCGGACTCGAACCAGATGTCGACGATGTTGCGCTCCTTCGCGAACGCCGTGCCCCCGCATTCGGGGCATTGCATCCCCGGCGGCGCAAACGCTTCGAGCGGCTCGGTCCACCAGAGGTCGGACGCGTTGCCTTCCTCGAACGTGCGCGCGCGCATCGCTTTGGCGAAGCTGCGCGCCAGCGCCGGGTTCAGGAACGACGCGCCGCACGCCGTGCACGACACCGAGGGGATCGGCGTCCCCCACGCGCGCTGCCGCGACACGCACCACTCCGGATGGTTGCCGACCATCTGCGACATGCGGTTCTCGCCCCACTCGGGCAGCCACGACACGTCGTGGACGGCGCGCTCGGCACGCTCGCGCAATCCGTTGCGGTCCATGCCGATGAACCATTGCGCGGTCGCGCGGAAGATGACCGGATTCTTGCAGCGCCAGCAGTGCGGGTAGCTGTGCTCGTACGCTTCGGCGGCGACGAGCGCGCCGGACGCACGCAGGTCTTCGACGATCCGCTCGTTCGCCTCGAAGATCGGCATCCCGGCGTACGCGCCGGCCTCGGCGGTGAAGCGACCCGCCGCGTCCACCGGCGTGACGACGGGAAGCCCGTAGCGCGCGCCCGTCTCGAAGTCGTCCTCGCCGTGACCGGGCGCGGTGTGGACGGCGCCGGTGCCGGTCTCCAGCTCGACGTACGGTGCGAGAACGACGAGCGAGTCGCGGTCGAAGAACGGGTGCCGCACCGCGAGCTTCTCCAGCGACGCGCCCGCAGTCTCGCCGCGCAACGCCGCCTCGCCGGCGTTCAGCCGGTTGAGCACGCTCGACGCCAGCGCCGTGGCGACGATCACGTCCTCACCGCCCGCGCGGTACACGCCGTACGTCGCGTCCGGGTTGAGCGCGATCGCGACGTTCGCCGGAAGCGTCCACGGCGTCGTCGTCCAGATCAGCACCGAGAGCGGCGTCCCGTCGTCGTCGAGACCGACCTTCTCCAGCAGCGCCGCGCGCTGCGCGTCCGTCGCGCGGAACCGGACGTAGATCGACGGCGAGGTGTGGTCTTTGTACTCGATCTCCGCTTCCGCGAGCGCGGTTTCGTCGACGACGCACCAGAGCGTCGAGCGGAGTCCCTTGTAGAGATAGCCGTCTTGCGCGAGATCGGCCAGCGTTTCGACGATCGTCGCTTCGAACGACGGCGCGATGGTCATGTACGGGTCGTCGAAGCGCCCGAACGTGCCCATCCGCAGCATCTGATCGCGCTGGCGCCCTTGCCAGTACAGCGCGCGCTCGCGGCAGGCGCGCCGCAGCTCGAGCGGATCCGCCTGCCGGAAGTCCAGCTTCAGGTGCTTGAGGGTCTCGCGCTCGATCGGCAGGCCGTGCATGTCCCAGCCGGGGACGAAGTCGGAGTACTGCCCGTCGAGCAGGTGGATCTTCACCAGCGCGTCCTTCAGGACGCGGTTCAGGAAGGTGCCCATGTGCAGGTCGCCGTTCGCGTACGGCGGGCCGTCGTGGAGCACGTAGGGCGGGTTCTCGCGGTTCCGCTCCAGCCGCTTGCGATAGACGTCGCGCTCCGCCCACCACCGCACCAGGGCCGGCTCGCGCTTGGGCAGCTCGCCGCGCATCGGGAAATCCGTCTTGGGCAGGTTCAGGGTGGAACGGTAGTCGGGCGCGGTGTCGGACATCGAACCGTTCCCTTCGCCGTCACGGCGAGGACCTCCGGGACGTCGCGCCGTGACGGCCGGAACGTCGTGAAACGACGCGGCGAGGCGCAAAGCGGTACGGGTTTCCGACATACGCGGCGCACCGGAGTTCCGCTATGCTGGCACGGCATACGGACCGGAGGGCCGAGCGATGTGCAGACTTCGCCTTTCGTCTTCCCGAGCCCGATACGGGCTCGTGGCGCCGGTCGCGCTCGCGGCCGTGCTTCTATCCGGGTGCGGCGGCGGAGGCGCCTTCGCACCGCCCGTTCCCGTCGGCCGGCAAGCGGCAGGCCAGACGGTCGCCGTGCAGTTCACGATCGCGTTGCCCGCGCCGGCCGGGACGTCGGCGGTGCGGCGTCGCGTGCGGTACGTCTCCGCGTCGACGAAATCCGCGACGGTCGTGGTGACGCCGGCCGGCGGGACCGCCTCAGCGCCGGTGGTGATCGCGTGCACGAAGAGCGCGTGCAGCGGAACCGTGCAGGCGCCGGTCGGTTCGGACACCTTCGGCGTGAAGCTCTTCGACGCCGCGAACGGTACCGGCAACCTGCTCTCGACCGGGACGCTGACGCAGACGATCGTCCTCGACGCCGCGAATCACGTGAACGTCACGTTCGACGGCGTCGTGCGCGCGCTCACCGTCGCCTTGTCGCCGTCCGCCGTCACCGCGGGGAGCGCCTCGAGCGTCGACGTCGCCGTCGGCGCGTTGGACGCGGACGGGAACACCGTCGTCGGTCCGGGCTCGTACGTCGACGCGAACGGCAACCCGCTGACGATCGCGCTCGCCGACTCCGACACGTCGGGGGCCACGCATCTTTCGACCGCATCGCTGAGCGCGCCGCCCGCGACCCCGGTGAAGCTCTCGTACGACGGCGCGGCGATCCCGTGCGTGACGATCACGGCATCGGCCGCATCGTTGACGCCGGCCCACGCGCTCTTGCCGGCCGCCGGCCCGCCGACGTTGTATGTCGCGGGATTCGCCGCGGGCAGCACCACGCCGGCGGTGGTGCGCGCGATCGCGAACCCCGCGACCGCTCCGAACGTCGCGCGGACGATCTCCGGCTCCGCAACGAATTTGAACCCCGGCATCGACGGACTCGCGACCGACGCGTGCGCGAATCTGCTCGCGACGACTGCGAGCCAGACGCCGGCGCAGCAAGTGCTCGTGTTCGGCGCGACCAGCAACGGCAACGTTGCGCCGTCGCGCTCGTTCGGCGATCCGAACAACCAGGATCCCGGCGCCGTTACGGTCGACGCCGCGGGCGACGTGACCACCGCGTACACCGGGGGCTTCTACAACGGCTTCGAAACGGCCGCCCTCGAGACGTTCTCACCGACGGCGAGCGGCGCGGTCGAGCCGCTCCGAACGATCGGAACGCCCGGCCGTCCCGAGTTCGGCGTCGGCTACGACCCGAGCGGAGCGATCTGGGCCGCCGAGGGATCGGGCGACGCGCTCGACGTGATCCCGTCCTCCGCGACGAAGCTCCCCGTCGAGCCGACGCTGTACGGGAACGTGTTCGACGAGCTGGCCAGCGACGGGGGAACGATGCCGCTCGCAACGGTCGACGCCGCAGGCAACGTGTACTTCGCGAGCTCGGTCGCGGCGAACATTTTCTACACGTCTTCGTCGACGTACACGACGATGTGGATCTTGCAGTTCGCGGCGCAGTCGAACGGCTATCCCGCACCGCGCCGCAGCATTCGCGCGCCCTACGACTCGAATCTCCCGCCGGACCAGATCGTCTTCTCACTCGGTACCGACGCGGCCGGGAACCTGTACGTGCTCGGGCCGAACGCGAGCGGCGGCCCCTCGTCGGTTTACGAGTACGCGGCACCGCCGTCGACGTCGTCGACGCCCAGCGCGACGTTCAATCCGACGCCCGCTCCCGGTCTGATCGCGGTCGCGCCCGACGGGACGATCTACGGCAGCGCGCTCGACCTGAACACCGGCTTCGATGAAGTAGCGACGTTCGCACCGACGAATCGGAGCACGCCGGCGTCGACGCTGAATCTGCACACCTCCGACTCCGTATGGTATCTCGGCGTCGCGGCCGATGGAACGCTCTACGTCGGGCTCGTGGCGTTCGGCTCGACGCAGTACCGCGTCGCGGTGTACGCGCCTGGGGCGAGCGGAAACGCCGCGCCGCTTCGCACGATCACGCTTCCCTCGCCCGCTTCGTTCTCGATACAGGCGGCGCTCGATCCGCTCGGCAACCTGTACGCCGTTTACGTGGTCTACGACGCGCAGACCGGCGCGGCTACGGGAACGACGGTCCAAGTCGTCCCCGCGGGGGCGACCGCGCCCTCGCGCTCGTTCACCGTGCCGATCGCCGAAGGCGCCGGCCCGGCTTACGACGCATCGCGCAGCGCGCTCGTTCTCGGGAACGGCGGAACCTTCGGCACCTTCGCCCGCTACGAGCCGTATCAGCAGGAGCCCGAGGAGCTGCAAGAGTTTCCCGTGACGTCGACCGGGATGGCCGCGCCGATCGCGCAGATTCGCAGCGGCGCGACGGACGGCATCCCGTACGATCCGATCGCGGTCGGGCACGACGCGGCCGGGCGCATCTACGTCGAGAACGCGGGAGACGGGTCGGTGCGCGTGTACGATCCGCTCACGCGCACGATCGTCCGCTCGATCCTCGGGCTTCCGCTGGTCGGCTCGATGGCCGTCGACGCCGACGGCACCGTGTACATCGCCGGCAGCGCGGGCGCATCCGACGCGAATCTCGACGCGCGCCTTCGGCGCGGCGCCGCCGTACGAGCCGGCGCGACGGCGACGCGCCGTCCGCGCGAGACCACGACCGCCGACTACGGCGCGATTCTCGTCTACGGGCCGACGGCGTCGGGAATCGTCTCGCCGACGAGCGTGATCCCGGCCACGACGGTCGGTCTGGCGCCGGTGGCCCTGGCGATCGCGCACTGACGGTCGTGCGCCGCGGCGGCATCACGGCAACCGCGCATGGGGCGGTTTTCCGCCATGGCGCGGCGCGGCCCGCCGGGCTACCGTTGGCCGGACAGCCCGACGGAGGCCGCCATGCCGCGTCGTTCCCCGATACGCCACCGAACCGACACGAAGCCGGTCTCCCGGCGATGCCTGCCCCGATGCCCGGCGACCCTCCTCGCGGCGGCGATTCTGAGCGCGTGCAGCGGCGGGGGTTCGGCGATGCCGCCGCGCGCGATCGTGCCGCTGTCCTCTCCGCGCTCCGTCACCGTGCACTTCAGCATCGCGCTCCCGGCGCGGTCGAGCGCCGGGCTTCGGCGCCGTCCGCGCTACGTGTCGGCCTCGACGAAGTCCGCAACCGTCACGGTGACGCCTGCGGGCGGGAGCCCGGCGACGCCGGTCGTCATCAACTGCTCGCCGGCGTCGTGCACCGGTCAGCTCGCCGCGCCGGTCGGCAGCGACACCTTCGCGGTCAAGCTCTTCGACGCAGCGAACGGAGCGGGAAGTCTGCTGTCGACGGGCACGCTCACGCAGACGATCGTGCTCGACGCGGCCAACGTCGTGAAGGTCACGTTCGACGGTGTCGTGCGCGCGCTCGCGCTCTCGCTGGCGCCCTCCGCCGTGACGTTCGGCAAGGCGTCCACGGTGAACGTGTTGGCCGCCGCGCTCGACGCCGACGGGAACACGATCGTCGGGCCGGGATCGTACGTCGACCTGAACGGCGACCCGCTCACGATCATGCTCGCGGATTCGGACGCCAGCGGTGCGACGAAACTCTCGGTGACCGCGTTGAGCGCGCCGCCGCCGACACCGGTGACGCTCTCGTACGATGGCGCAGCGATATCGTGCGTCACGATCACTGCGAGCGCGACGGCGCTCGCGCCGGCGACGGCGCTGCTTCCGTCGACCGGTACGCCCACCCTGTACGTCGCGCGCAGCACGCAGATCGAGGCGATCGCCAACCCCGCCACGAGCCCGACCGTCACGCGCACGATCGCCGGCGGCGCAACCGAGCTGGGCGCGGGCATCACGGCCGTGGCAACCGACGCGTGCGCGAACGTCCTGGCTGCAACGAACAGCAGCACGCCGGCGCAGCAAGTCCTCGTCTTCGCCGGCACGGCCAACGGCAACGCGGCCCCGCTGCGGAGCTTCGGCGATCCGAACAGTTCCAACCCGGGCGCGATCACGGTCGACGCTTCCGGCCGTCCGACGGTTGCGTTCGATGACGGCTGTGGGACGATCGAAACGTTCGCAGCGACGGCCGGCGGCGCGTCCTCGCCGGTCCGCACGGTGTCGACCGGATGTCAGGGAGCGATAGGACTCGTCTACGACGATGCGCGGAACCTCTGGGCGTCGAACGATTGCGTGTACGAGGTTCCTCCGTCCGCAACGACGACGCCGAACACACCGACGCTTCCGGGCAACATCGCCGACGAGCTCGGCGCCGTCACGGCGACCACCGTCGACTCGCGCGGCGATCTCTACGCCGCGAGCACCGTATCCAGCTGCGACGTGCTCTTTCAGGGCGTTTCGCTCGACATCTTGCAATTCGCGCCGCAATCGAACGGATATCCCGCCCCCGCGCGCGTGATGTCGCTCGGCACCAACATCGTCACCGTCGGGTCGGGCGAGAACATCATCGTCGGAATCGGCACGGACGGGACGGGGACGTTCTACGTGGCCTATCAGACCGAAGGCGGGATGCACGTCTACGAATACGCCGCCGCGCCGTCGACGAGTGTCGCCCCGATCGCGCAGTTCGCCTTCCAGACGCCGTCGACGATCCTGACCGGCATGGCGGTCGCGCCGAACGGGACGATCTTCGTGAGCGGCGCGAACCCGGACCTCACCAGCGGTTGGGTCCTGACGTTCGCGCCCGGGAACACCACCGGAACGGCCGATGAAATGCTGTCGGTCGGCGGGTACCCGTGGTTCGTCGGCGCGACCGCGACCGCGCTGTACGTGGGCCTTACGCCATGCTGCTCGCAACCGGAGCCGTACAGCGTGGCCGTCTACGCGCCGGCGGCGAGCGGAAACGCGACGCCGCTCCGAACGATCGCCCTTCCCTCGGCGAGCAGTAGGATGTTCGGCGCGGTGGACCCCGCCGGTGACGTCTACGCGATGCCCGACACCGAACCGAGCACCGTGCAGGTCGTGCCGGCCGGCGCAACGACTCCCAGCCGGACGTTCGACGTTCCGTTGTTCGCCGCCGCGCCGTCATACGATCCGACGACCGGCAATCTGGACATCGCGAGCAGCATGACGAGCGGGCCGGACGAAGATTCGCTCCCGGCCTCCGACGTTCTCGACGAGATCCAAGCGTACGCGACGTCATCGAGCGGCACGGCTTCGCCCGCGGCGCAGATCCGCGACGGCGCGCCGGACGCGCCGCCCTTCATGACCGCCCAGCTCGGCCGAGACGCCGCCGGGAACATCTACGTCGAGTCCGCCGGCGACGGCTCCGTGCGCGTGTACGATCCCGTCACCAAACAGCTCGTCCGCTCGATCCTCGGTCTTCCGGCCGTGGGACCGATGGCCGTCGACACGGACGGCACCGTCTACATTCTCGGCGGGGCCGGCGTCGCCGATGCGAATCTCGACGCGCGCCGGCGCAGCGCACGGCTTCACACCGCGCTCCGGCCCATCCCGGCGGCCGCCGTGCCGGTCGCCGGGTCCACGCCTTCAGGGAGCGACGCCAGCGCCGACTACGGCGCGATCCTCGTCTACGCTCCGAACGCGTCGGGGCTGGTGGCGCCGGCCGCCGTCATCCCGGCTTCGGTGGTCGGCTCGCAGCCCGTGGGACTCGCGATCGCCCACTGAGCCCCACCCGGCACCGCAACGTCCGCCCGCCGCGGACGCGCTACGCCGCTGCGCCGATCTCCGCGACGCCGGCGCCGCGTGCGGCCGCCCCGGCGTCGGTGGCCTGCACCCAGCTCTGGCGCAAGAGGAACGCGCCCAGCACGGCGTACCAGCCGTAGACGAAGTCGCGGGTCGCCGCGGCTGCGAGGACGCCCGCCGCCACGAAGCCGATCGCGAACACGACGCCGACGCGAGCCGCCGCTGCGGTCGCCGCGTCCCGGCCGGCGAGGAACGTCGCCGCAGGTCGGTGCGCACGCACACGCCGATGCCACAGAAGGGCGCGCAGCACGCGCCCTCCGTCCATCGGATACGCGGGCAGCAGGTTGAAGACGGCGAGCACCGCGTTGGCGAGGAAAATGTACGTCGCCAGCAGCGCGAACGCGTCGCCGGCGGGTCCGGGAACGGCGCGATCGACCGCGATCTGGAGCCCGAACGCGAGCACGGCGAGGATCCCGCTCAGCGCCGGTCCGGCGAGCGCGATCAGCGCGTCGGCGCGCGGCGTGCGCGGCTCTTCGGCGAGCGTCGCCACGCCGCCGAGCAGAAACAGCGTGATGCCGTCGGTGCGCACGCCGAAGCGGCGCGCGACGAGCGCGTGCGCCAGCTCGTGCGCCAAGACCGAAGCGAACAGCGCGAGCGAGCCGACCGCGCCGCACAGCCACGCCTGCGCCGGCGGCAGCGCCGCGAGCGCGCGCGTCAGCGCGTACGTGACGAACGCATACACGGCGAGCCACGAAACGTGGACGCCGATACGAACGCCGAACAGCCGCCCGAGAACGAGAGTCTGCCGCACCGTGACGCGCGCCTTCGCGCGTCAGCGTTCGGTGCCTGCCGCCTTGTGCGCCTCGCGCGTCAGGAGTTCGTTCAGAACGTCGAAGTTGCGCTCCGCGAGGCGCTCGATCTCCGGCGCGACGCTGCGCAGGTGCGCCGCGAGCGCGTCGCGCCGCGACCACGCGTCGTCGACGCGCGCGGCGATCTCGCTCGGCGGCGGCGCCGGCTCGCCGGGGACGAACAGCGCGCGCGCCGGGTAGCGCAGGTCCTCGAGCAACGCGTTGACCTTCGGGTCGTAGGGCACGGCGAGGAACGGAACGCCGAGACGCGCGGCGATGATGAGGGCGTGCAGCCGCATGCCGATGACGAGCGAGGCGCGCGCGATGACCTGCGCCGCTTGCCCGAGCGGATAGTCGGGGAGCAGCACCGGCGTCGACGCGCAGCGCCGGATGATCGTCGTCGACACCTCGGCATCCGGCGGTCCCCCGAGCGGCAGGAACGCGACGCGCGCGCCGTAGCGCCCGGCGAGCCGGTCGACGACGGTCGCCATCGTCTGGACCGTCGTCTCGTTGCCTTGCCACTTGCGCACCGACACCACGACGAGCGGCGCACCGAGATCGCCCAGCCCTTCGGCGGCGAGATCGAGCGGTGCGCCGCCCGGCTCGAACAGAAAGACGGGGTCGGCGGTTCGCTCGACCCGCACGTCGGGAACGAGCGACGCCATCAGCGCGCGCGAGCGCTCGTCGCGCACCGTCGCCGCCGTGATCCCCTTGCAGAAATTCCGCACGACCATCCGGCCCCAGAAGTCGAGCGGCCCGACCGATTGCGCGAACACCATCGTGGGTTTTCCCGCGCGCACCGCGGAGCGGATGATGTTCGCGTAGTACAAGAGGCTGCGCAGGCTCGTGACGTTCTGCAGCAGCCCGCCGCCGCCCGAAAGCACGACGTCGGCGCGCTCGATCGCCTCCTTCACCTGGCCCGGGCTCCAGCGCGGCGTCGCCTCGACGCCGTAGGCTTCCGAGGTTTTTTGCGGGTCGCCGCTCAGCACGTCGACGACCGCCCCGGGAAACCTCGCGCGCAGCTGCCGCACGATCACCTCCAGCAGCGCCTCGTCGCCGAGGTTCCCGAAGCCGTAGTAGCCGCTCAGGAGAAGGCGCGTGCTCACGCGGCGCCCGGACGCAGCCGGCGGTAGAGCGCGACCGCGATCGCGCCGACGATCGCGCCGAGCACCGCGCCGTTGAGCAGACGAAGCCCGGAGGCGGCGAGGGCGGTGTGCAGGTGCGAGAACGTGTCGACCACGTCGCCGAGTCCCACGCCGATCGCGAGCGCGAAAAGCCAGCCCCAGCGCGCGCGATCCGCCGGGAGCAGCGCCGGCAGCAGCATCAGCGCGGGGAATCCGACGACGAACTCCTTGAAGCGCGGCCGCACCTGCAGGAGCGTCGTCAGGTGCGCGCGCAGCGCGAGCTCGAAGGACGACGGCGCGATGTCGCTCTGATTGCCGCTGCGGGCGAGCACGAGATAGCCGACGCCGAGCAGCACGCAGGCGCCGACGATCTGCGCGACGGTGATCGGCGAGGCGGCCAGCTCGCGCGCGCCCAGGCGCGAGCCCCAGCGCGGCGTGAGAAGGTACAGGGCGAGCGCGATGAGGGGCGGGAGCGCGAGGACGGCTTTGACGCCGCTGAAGCGATCGACCTCGAGCATCGTGAGCGGCGTCGAGAGCAGTCCGATCACGACGAGCACGCCGCCGAGCGTGACCACCGTCGCGATCGCGAGCACGCGCAGACCGTCGAGGATCGCGCCGCCGGTCGAGGTCGCGCGCGGCGCTCGAAACGCCGGCGCGATCGCCGCGAAACCGGCGATCGGAAAGGCGATCGCGCCGGTCAGCGCGAGCACCTTGCGGGCCGCCATGTCGTGATGCGTCGCATAGCCGGCGGCGAGCAGCAGCGCGTCGACGGCGAAGAACGCGATCGCCCAGCGCGGGCCGCCGATGCCGAACTCACCGAGCAGCAGCAACAGGACCGACGGCACGGCGAGCGACACGAACGCGATCTCCACCGGCCGCACGACGAAGCGCGGGAACGGCGAGGCCGTACCGACGCGCAGCCCGGCCCGGCGCACGCCCTCCGCGATCCGGCGCACCAGCTCGACGTTCGTGGCCATGATCGAGCGGCCGTCCCACTGGTGCGCGTACGGGCGCAGGTACACGACGCGGATGTTGCGCTCGCGCACGCCGAGGTCGTAGCGCTGCACGATCTCCTCGGGCTTCAGCTTGTCCTGTTCGGCCTTCGCGATCGCCTGCACGCGAACGGTGCCGCTCGGGAGATCCTGCGCGAGCTTCTCGCTGCCCGACTGGTTCTGGCGCACGTCGTACGTCTCGACCGTTCCGAAGTCGAGCCGGTCGGCGCGCATCGCGGCCGCGGTCGCGTCGATGGCGTCGGGATACCCGAGCACCTGATTGCGGAGTCCGAAGAAGATCACGGTGTGCGCGTCGTGCTTGCGCGCGGCGTCGCGCAGCACGGCCGCGATCTGCGCGGGCTTGAAGGTCTCGTCGTTCTCGATCCGCGGCACGAGGTGCAGCGCCAGCTCGCGCGCGAGCGCGATGCGGTCGGACGGCAAGCCGAGTCCCAGCGCGCCGAAGTAGTCCGCCTGCGTGCGGATCGCGTAGACCGCCGGGACTCCGCGCGTGAGCAGGCGCACCGAGCGACGGCTGAAGCGCAGCGCGAGCTGCCGCGCGTAGCGCGCCGCGGTCGGCGCGTCATACGCGATCAGATACACTTCGTCCGCGCGAAAGGCGTGCTGCGCCGCCAGCCGCGCGAACAGCGGATCGCGAAAGCCGTTGAGGCGCGCCTGGTCGAGCAGCGACGTGCCGGGGTAGAGCGCCGCGGTCGCCGAGGACGGCACTTGCGAGCCCAGCTCTTCCTGCACCGCGAGCGACGTCAGACCGGCGCGGCGCAGTGCGATCAGGAACGCGCGCTGATCGTAGTTGTACGAACGTGCCAGCGATTGGAAGTCCTGGTCGTCCATCACGATCTCGACGCGCGAGGCCGCTCGCTCGTGACGCTCGCGGCGAGCCGTGACGAACAACGAGGCCAGCAAACCCAGCGCGAGGAGCACGAGAAGAGCACGACGGTACGTCACCGCGCCGCGCTTTCGCCAGAAAACAACAAGACCCGCGTGGCGGGTCTTGTTGCCGTCGCGTAGCAGGTTGCCCTACTACCGGGTGTGGGCGACGATCGAATGCGCCGGAAACCGGCGGGCCCACACACCTGACGCTCGTCCTCTTAGAAACGGCGCGTCCGTTTCCTTCGTCGCGGCGAACGGGGTCAGGTTAAGAGTCCGTAACCGAGGGGCCGCCGTACGGCTAGGTCGTCCATGAGGGCGGTCGCTTGCAGACGAAGGCGTCGATCCCTTCCCGAGCATCGGCAGCCAGGGCGTTCATCGACATGACCTCCTTGGCATAGGCATACGCCTTCGGCTGATCGAGATCGATCTGCGCGTAGAAGGCCGCCTTCCCGAGCCCGACCACGAAGCCGGCCGCGGAGGCAATCCGCCGAGCGAGCTCGCGGCTCGCCACGCGAAGCTCCTCCGGTGCCACGACGCGGTTCACCAGCCCCCACTCTGCGGCGGTCGCCGCGTCGACCGGCATCCCGGTGAGCAGCATCTCCATCGCGCGCTTGCGCCCGATGGCGCGCGTCAGCGCGACCATGGGCGTCGTGCAGAACAGGCCGATCTTCACCCCCGGGGTCGCGAACGTCGCCGCGCTCGAGGCGACCGCGAGATCGCACGTCGCCACGAGCTGGCAGCCCGCGGCGGTCGCCACGCCGGCGACCTCGGCGATCACCGGCTGCGGGATCGACTGGATGGTCTCCATCAGCCGCACGCAGGTGTCGAAGACGAGCCGGTAGGTCGCGATGTCCCGGTCCATCATCTCACGCAGGTCGTGGCCCGCGCTGAACGCCGGCCCTTCGCCGCGCAGGATCACCGCCTTGACGGTGCGGTCGGCGCCGAGCGCCTCGAACGTCGAGGTCAGCTCGCGCATGAGCTCGAGCGAGAGGGCGTTGCGCTTCTCGGGGCGGTTCATCGTCACGACGGCGATGCCGTCGGCGGCCTCGACGAGCAGATGGGTCGGAGAGACGGCGAGCATCGTCGTCTCTTAGTCCCGCGCGCGGCGGTTGCCTGGCAAGGGGGCTCCTCTCCTTTGGCGGTAGAGCGCGCCCATGGCTCGCCCTCACGGCGCCGCATGAGACGCGGCGCGTTCATCGCCGCCTCCGTCGCGACCGCCCTGCGCGCCCGCGCGGCCGGCGCGCAGAGCGGGACCTCGACGCCCGCGCCGGGGGCGATCGCGGACGAGGTGCGCACGGAGTTCCTGCACGCCTGGAACGGCTACAAACGCCTCGCGTGGGGGCGCGACGAGGTGCGGCCGGTCAGCGGAACGACGAACGACTTCTTCGTGCCCGGCACGACGTTCGGACTCTCGATCGTCGAGGCGCTCGACACCCTGTACGTGATGGGACTCGACGACGAGCTGACCGCCGCCACGCGCTGGGTGCTCGACAATCTGCGCTTCGACGTGGACGGCGACGTGCAGATGTTCGAAGCCGTGATCCGGCTCGTGGGCGGGCTGCTCGCGGGCTATGCGGCGACCGGGGAGAAGGCGCTGCTGGAGCGCGCGCGCGAGTGTGCCGACCGGCTCTTGCCGTGCTTCACGAAATCGCCGACGGGGGCGCCGTATCGCTACGCCAACCTGCGTACCGGCGCGGTGCGCGAGCCGAAGATGAACCTCGCCGAGATCGGGACGAACGTGCTCGAGTTCGGCGAGCTGACGCGGCTGACCGGCGATCCGAAATACCTGCGCGCTTCGCTGCGCGCGTACGAGGTCGTCATCGCGAAGCGCTCGCCGCTGAACCTGCTGCCGACGTACTTCGACGTCGAGCGCGGCATCTTCACCGACGACGACGCGATCGCGCCGAACCCGCCGGTCGACTCGTTCTACGAGTACCTGTGGGGCGGGTGGCAGATGCTCGGCGACACGCGCTGCCGCGACTGGTACCGCCTGCTCACCGACGCGATCCTGAAGTACCAGGTGGACCGCACGCGCACGGGACTGTGGTTCCGGCAGGTCGACGCGCGGACGGGGACGACGACGGGTACGCGCCAGATCGAGCTCGCCGCGTTCTACGCCGAGCTGCTGGCGAAGGGCGGCGACCGCGCGATCGGCGAGGCGTATTACGACGCCTTCACCGCGGTGGCGCGGCGCTACGGGATCATCCCGGAGATCTTCGACTTCACGACGCTGGACGTCATCTCGCCGAGCAACGAGTTTCGGCCAGAGTACGCGAACGCGGCGTTCGACCTGTGGTTCCTCACGCGTGACCCGAAGTACCGCGACACCGCGTACGCCCACTTTCTCGCGCTGCGCGACAACTGCCGCATCGCGAACGGCTACACGATCGTCGACGACGTCCGGACACGCCCGATGAAGCTCGGGGATCTGTTCCCGGCCTACGGGTTCGCGGAGAACTTCAAATACCTGTACCTGATCTTCGCCGACACGCCGCGCTTCGATCCGTCGGGGTACTACCTGAGCACCGAAGGCAAGATCCTGCGCGGACTCGTGCGCGCGTGAGACGCGCCGTGCGCGCGCTCGGCGCGCTGCTCGCGTGCGCGCTCGCGCTCGGCGGCTGCACGCGCAGCGCGCCGGAGACCGGCGCGGACGGCCGGAGCCCGTGGACCATCCCGCACGTGCTGCGGCTCGTCGACGTGGCCGACCCGGACAGCTTGAACCCGCTGCTCTCGACGATGGACCTGAGCTATGACCTCTCGGCGCTGCTGTTCTCGTATCTGGTCGTCGACGATGGCCGCGGCCGCCTCACCGGGGATCTCGCGCTGCAGGTGCCGACGCTCGCGAACGGCGGAATCTCGCGCGACGGCCGGACGTACGTCTACCATCTGCACCGCGGCGTCCGCTGGCACGACGGCGTGCCGCTCACCTCGCGCGACGTCGCCTTCACCTGGCGCACGATCATGAACCCGCACAACAACGTGCTGCATCGCGAAGGCTACGACGAGGTCGCCTCGATCGGGACGCCCGACCCGTACACCGTCATCGTGCACCTCAAACGCCGCTACCCGCCGTTCGTCACGCAGTTCTTCACCACGCTCGACGAGGGCGCGAAGCCGATCGTCCCCGAGCACGTGCTGGGCGGCGCGAGCGAGATCAACGACGTCCCCTTCAACGCGGCTCCGGTCGGCAGCGGGCCGTTCCGGTTCGTGCGCTGGGATCGGGGCGAGCGCATCGTGCTGGCACGCAACGACGCCTACTTCAAGGGGCGTCCGCAGCTCGAGCGGATCGAGCTGACGGTCGTCCCCGACCTGAACAGCGAGATGACGGTGCTGCGGACGCACGCCGCCGACATGCCGGTCGCGGCGACCGCGCTCGTCTACGACCGGATGCGCGACGCCGCCGGTTTCCGGCGCACGCTCACGCCGTGGAACTCGCACACGCTGCTGATGCTGCAGGACGCCCGCCCGGCGCTGCGCGACGTGCACGTCCGCCGCGCGATCGCGCACGCGATCGACTATTCCGTGCTCATCGACAAGGTGGCGTACGGAACCGGCGTGCCCTCGCACGACATCGTCCCGCCTTCGGCGCCCGGCTACACCGCGTTTCCACCGTACGCGTACGATCCGGCCGCAGCGAACGCCGAGCTGGACGCGGCGGGCTGGCGACGCGGGCGCGACGGGATCCGCGCCCGCAACGGCGTGCGCCTCCAGCTTCTCACCGTGATCCCCAGTAACGGGATCGGGCCGGAAGTCGCGGTGCAGCTGCAGCAGATGCTCGCCGCGGCGGGCATCGGGATGACGATCAAGATGTATCCGTACCACGGCGTCTTCGCCTACGACGGGCCGATCGTGACCGGCCGCTTCGACATGGCGATCTACGCCGTGACGGTCGCCGCCGATCCCGACACGACGACGGTGCTGACCTGCGCGCAGATCGCGCCGCGCGGCGACAACCAGGAGCACTTCTGCGATCCGCGGATCGACGCGCTGGAGCGCGCCGGCCTGCGCACCGACGACCCGGCGAAGCGGGCGGCGATCTATCGCGAGATCGACGCCCGCGTCCGCGACGCCGTGCCGTTCATCGTGCTGTGGGACCAGCGGCGTCCGATGGTGCTGAGCACCGACGTCCGCGGCTACGACCCCGCGCCGGGCGCTGGGCCGTGGTGGAACGCCTGGACCTGGTCGATCTGAGCGCTACGGTCCGAACACCGCGATCCCGCCCGCCGCGCTCGCCGTCGGCGGCTCGGGGACGAAGACGTTGCCGGTCGTGGGATCGGCGGCGACCGAATGCGAGCCGGTTCCGGTGGGGATGTTGCCGAGGAAATTCCCCGAGCCGTCGAGCACGCCGAGCACCGGCGTGAACACCGCGCCGGTCTGCCCCGTCACCGAGATGCCGTTCGCGGTCCAGTCGCGCGCCGCGACGTAGAAATGGTTGAGCTTCGGATCGTACGCGATCTCGTCCGAGCCGCCGACCTGCGTAACGCGTGAGACCACCGAGCCGTTCGTCGCGTTCATCACGAGCGTGAACTGCTGCGAGCCAACGTTGGCGTCGCACGCGATGACGAGAATCTGGTTCGCCGGGTTCAGCGCCAGCCCGGACGGGTTGCAGCCGGTCTGCGCGTACTGCGCGGTGACTTGCGGCGTGCCGGCGACGACCGTCGACGCGGGGATCACATCGAGCTCGCCGGTCGGATTCGTCGTCGTGCCGTCGTTGTTCACGTAGAAGTTCTTCGTCTGCGAGTCGTAGAGGCAGGCGTCGAGCCCCGCTTCGCCGGCGCCGAACTGCGCGCCGCTGAAGGTGAACTTCGCGACGACGGTGTTCGCCTTGCTGCCGGTCACCGCGATCCACGACGCGAACGGCGGCGTGTCCTCGCCGTTCACGAACATGACGAGGTTGTCGTCGGGATCGTAGCAGCCTTCGTCGCTGCGCTTCCCCGACGTGGCGGTCGGGATGGAGGCGACGATCGACATCGAGCTGGCGCTGACGAGCGCGACGCGGTTCACGTCGCCGGCGTACACCGTGTCGGTGTTCGGGATGACGACGACGCCGTCGGGCCCCGAGGTCGCGTTCGAGGACCCGACCCCGGCGAAGCCGGTGACTTGACCGATCAGCGAGAGGCTCGTCGTCGAGAAGACGTCGACCGACTTGTTCGTGCGATCGGCGAGATAGTAATGAGAAGACGTCGGATCGACCGCGCCGATGTCGTAGGAGAAGCTCCCGCCCGCGGGCAGGTTCGGGACGGCGATGAACGCCTTTTGATGCAGGCCGGTCGCGCCGATCGGGCTGGGCGCGACGGTCGGGTGCGAGTACGGAGCGGAGATCGAGCTTCCGCCGCCGCACGCGCACAGTGCCGCTGCGGCGAGCACGAGCGAACCGGCGAGAAGGGTCAGGCGATGCGACATCACACCACTCCCGGGACGAATGGCCAAAGCAAGGTGTATCGTATCTAGCACACTGTATACCCGGTGTCACCGAGCGAGCGCGCGTCCGGCGGAGCAGCATGATCACCGATACCTCGCAAGACGGCTATAACGATGCGGCGGGATGGACCGCCAGGCGGCTTCATCCGCTGTTCGTGGCGGAGGTCGGCGGCCACGATCTGCGCGAGGCGCAAGATCCCGCATTGCTCGCGACGCTGCGAGCGCTGCTCGACGAGCACGCCGTGCTCGTGTTCCGCGACCAGCCGTTCGACGACGACGAGCAGATCGCGTTCGCGCGCCGGCTCGACGGCGAGCTGGTGACGAAGGTCGGCAAGAGCGTGCTCGAGGGAAAACGCCGGCTACGGCACGACCCGCTCACCGACATCTCGAACCTCGACGAGAACGGCGCGATCCTCGACACCGAGGATCGCCGGCGCATGTACGCGCTCGGCAACCGCTTGTGGCATACCGACGCGTCGTTCCAGCAGCCGTCCGCGCGCTACTCGATGCTCTCGGCGCGCGCCGTGCCCGAGCGCGGCGGCGACACGGAATGGGCCGACATGCGCGCCGCCTACGATGCGCTTCCGGACGACTTGAAGCAGCAGATCGCCGGCAAGCGCGCGTACCATTCGCTGCTGCACTCGCGCGCGAGCATCGGCTTCACCGACTTCACCGACGCCGAGCGCGCCCAGTTTCCCGGCGCCGAACAGCCCCTCGTGCGTGTCCACCCCGGCTCGGGCCGGACGACGCTGTATCTGGCTTCGCACGCCGAGCGCATCGCCGGCATGCCCGTCCCCGACGGCCGCATCGTGCTGCGCGAGCTGATCGCGCTCGCGACGCTGCCCCAGTTCGTCTACCGCCACCGCTGGTGCGTGAACGATTTCGTCATCTGGGACAACCGCTGCACGATGCACCGCGGCGTTCCCTTCGACGACGCGTCCCAGCGCCGCGACTTGCGGCGCGTCACGACGCTCGATACTGCGGTCTAAGCGTCCATCCGCAGAACGGGCTTGACCGTGACGCCGCGCTCGCTGTCGGCGGCCGCGTCGTCGATCGCCGCGAACGGATAGAACCGCACGAGCTTGTCGATGGGAAAGTGGCCCTGGACGAAGAGGTCGACGAGACGCGGGATGAAGACGTCGGGGACGCTGTCGCCCTCGACCACGCCTCGGATCGTCTTCCCGTTCTGCATGAGATCCATGACGTCGACGGCGAGTTCCGTGCCGGGCGGCGACGCGCCGACGACGGCGCACGCGCCGCGCGGTCGCAACGCTTCGACCGCTTGGCGGATCACGGCGGCGAGCGCGGTCGAGTCGAGCGAGAAGTCGACGCCGCCGCCGGTCGCGTTCCGGATCGCTTCGACGGGACGTTCGCTGCGCGCGTCGATCGTCAGCGTCGCGCCGAGCTCGCGCGCGAGCGCGAGCCGCTCGGGGACGACGTCGACGGCGACGATCGTCGTCGCGCCGGCGGCATGCGCCGCCATGACGGCGCTCAGCCCGACCGCGCCGGCGCCGAATGCGGCGAAGCTCGACCCCGCGGAGACGCGGAGCGCGTTCAGCACCGTCCCCGCCCCGGTCTGCACGCCGCACCCGAGCGGGCCGAGCATTTCGAGCGGCGCGTCGCGGCGCACCTTCACGAGGCTGCGTTCCGCTGCGATCGCGTACGTCGCGAACGACGACTGTCCGAAGAACCGGTCGTGCACGGCGCCCCCGCCGGCGCGGATCGCGTGCGATCCGTCGCGACGCGCGGCGGCGAAGTTCAGCGCGTTGAAGCGCTCGCACCCCGCCGCGACGCCCGATTGGCACGTCCGGCAGGCACCGCACGAATCGAACGTCAGCACGACGTGGTCGCCGGCGACCACCTTGGTCACCCGCTCGCCCACCGCTTCGACGATCCCGGCGCCTTCGTGTCCCAGGACGATCGGCAGCGGCACGGGGTACACCTGATCGCGCACGACCATGTCGGTGTGGCACATGCCGGTCGCGACGACCCGCACGAGGGCTTCGTCCGCTCTCGGCGGCTCGATGGTGACCGTTTCGAGGACGAACGGGCCGCCGGCGGCGCGCACGACGGCCGCCTGCGCGGTGCGGTGGAGCGCGGACGGGATCTCTGCTACTGCCCTTCGCGCGCGAGCGGGAGCCGCAGGCGGTAACCGACGGGCATGAACTGCCAGCCGAAGCGGCTCGTGAGCCCGCCCCAGATCCCGCGCGGGAAGAACAGCGCGAACAGCACGGCCGACGCGCCCAGGCCGACGAGATACCACGCTCCGCTGCCGCCGAAGATCGTCTCGACGAGGAAGAAGATCACCGCGCCGACGATCGGGCCTTCGAAGGTTCCCAAGCCGCCGACGAGCGTCATGAAGATCATGTACGCGGTCCATTGCACGCTGAAGTACGCATGCGGCTGGAAGCTGATGAGCGTGGCGAGCGTCATCGAGCCGCCGGCGGCGCAGCCCAGGGCGGCGAGGACGAAGATGACCTGCTTCGTCTGATAGACGCGCACGCCGACGGACGCCGCCGCCTCCTCGTTGTCGCGGATCGCCTGGATGGAGACGCCGAGGCGGCTGCGCAACAGCACGAACACGGCGCCGACCAGCAGCACCATCATGCCGAAGGCGAGCCAGTAGTTGTCGGCCCGCCGCGCGGACGGCGCGAACGCGGAGATGGCGATGAGCGAGAACCCCGTCTCGCCGTTGATGAGACGGTCGAGGTTCACCAGCAGATGCCCGAGCTCGGCGAGCACCCACATGCCGATCGCGAACTCCCCGCCGCGAAGACGCAGGACGAACGGCGAAAGCGGAAACGCCAGCAGGCCGACGAGCACGGGCGCGACGATCAGCGCGACGTAGACGGGCACGCCGGCGTGGGAGAGCCGGATGGCGGCGTACGCACCGAGCCCGAAGAACAGCTGCTGGCCGACCGAGACGAGCCCGCCGTAGCCGGCGAGCGCGTTCCACATCGCGGCGAGCAGGACGTAGACGAAGAGCGTGGTGAGGCGATCGGTCCAGTAGGAGCCGAGGAACAGCGGCCCGAGCGCGAGCACGACGAGCAGGGCGCCGAGCGTCGCCATCGCGGCGATCGACGCGCGGCTCCAGCGATGGACCGTCACGCCGGCGGCGGCGGTCATGCCGGAGTCCTCCGCATGCTGCGGAACGCGCCGCGCTCGCGCGCCGCCGCGTACAGCCGCACGGCGAGCACGACGAGGAACACCAGATGCCCGCCGATCAGAAATCCCTGCGGGTTGAGCTGCGAGCCGACGTTCTGCGCGACGCCGAGCACGATGCCGCCGAGCAGCGTCCCCCACAGCGACCCGGTGCCGCCGATGACGACGGCCTCGAAGGCGAAGATGAGCTGCGTCGCGCCGGCGTACGGGTCGAAGGTCGCGCGCAGGCCGAGGAACGTCCCGGCGATCGCGACGGTGCCGAGCGCGATCGCCGTCGCGGCAGCGTAGACGCGGCGCGCGTCGATGCCGACGAGCTCCGCCGTGTCGGGATCCTGCGCCGTGGCGCGAATCGCACGGCCGAGCGGCGTACGGTCGAGGAACAGCTGCAGGCCGCCCAGGAGCGCGAGCGCGACGACGAACGTGAGCAGCGCCAACTCGCCGACCGAGAACCCACCGAAGCTCCAGCTCGAATACGCGAGGTCGCCGATGTTCGGCGCGAGCGAACGCGTATCGGCGCCGTACACCTTGAACAGCACGTTGTCGATGACGATCGCGAGCCCGAAGGTGCTGAGCAGCGGGACGAGCTCGCCGTAGCGCAGGCTGCGATCGATGATCCCGCGCTGCAGGAGCCATCCGACGATCGCCATGATCGGGATGACGATCAGCAGCGCGACGAACGGCGAGAGGTTCCATTGCGTCGAGATCGTCAGCACGAGGAACGCCGAGAACACGGCGAGGCTCCCGTGCGCGAGGTTGATGATGCGCATGACGCCGAACATGAACGAAAGGCCGCAGGCGAGCAGCGCGTAGTACCCGCCCAGCAGCACGCCCTCCACGATCTGGTCGAACCAAATCATGCGTGCGTCTCCGGCTCGGCGCCCCGGCCAAGGCCGAAGTATGCGCTGGTGACCTGCTCGCGGCTCAACTCCGCGGCCTTGCCCTCGAGTACGACGCGTCCCTCCAGCATGCAGACGAGCCGCGTCGCGACGCGCAGCGTCCGCGAGAGATCCTGCTCGACGAGAACGACGGTGGTGCCGGCATCGATCACCGTCTTCAGCGATTCGTAGAGCCGTCCGATCGCGACTGGCGAGAGCCCCAGCGAGATCTCGTCGATGAGGAGCAGCCGCGGATTCGTCATCAGCGCGCGCCCGATCGCAGTCGCCTGCTGCTCGCCGCCGGAAAGGGAGCCGCCGCGCTGCCGGCGGTGCTCGCGCAGCATCGGGAACGCCTCCAGAACGGTCTGCAGGTTCCAGCGCCCCGGACGTCTCGTCGCGCCGCCGATCACGAGGTTCTCTTCGACGGTCATCTCGCCGAAGAGCTTCCGGCCTTCCGGGACGAGCGTGATCCCGCGGCGCACGCGAGCGTGCGCGCGCTCGCGCGCGAGATCGCGTCCGTCGAAGACGACACGCCCGCTCGACGGCCGGTGTGCGCCCGCGATCGCACGGAGAAGCGTCGTCTTGCCGGCGCCGTTGGCGCCGACGAGCGCGAGAATCTCGCCGTCCTCGACGGTGAACGAGACGTTGCGAACGGCGTGAAGAAGGCCGTGGCGAACGTCGAGATGCTCGACGGCGAGCAGGCTCACGTGACCCCGCTTCCGAGGTACGCTTCGATCACCGCCGGGTGCGCCAGCACGGCGTCGGGGACGTCGTCGGCGATCACCCGCCCGGCGTCCATGCACACGAGCCGCTCGACGACCTGCAGCAGCACGTGGAGGATGTGCTCGATCCAGACGATCGCGATCGCGCGCCGGCGCAGCTCGCGCACGATCGCGACCAGTTCGCTCGCCTCGGCGTCGGTGAGGCCGCCCCCGATCTCGTCGAGGAGCAGCACCTTCGGACGCGTGGCGAGCGCGCGCGCCAGCTCCAGCCGCTTGCGGTCGAGGAGCCCCAGCGCCTCGGCGCGGCGATTGCCGAGGCGAAGCATCCCGCACAGCCGCAGCGCTTCGATGCTGCGCTCGTACGCGTCGCTGCGGGCGTCGTGACCGCCCATCAGCGCGGCGACGAGGACGTTCTCGAACACCGTCATGTGCGTGAACGGACGCGGCACCTGATGGGTCCGGGCGATCCCGAGGCGGCAGCGGCTCGCCGCGTCGAGCGCCGAGACGTCGCCGCCGTCGAACTCGACGGCGCCGGTCGAGGGAGGATACGCGCCGGCAAGGACGTTGATGAGCGTCGTCTTGCCGGCGCCGTTCGGACCCACGATGCCGAGAGCTTCGTCGGCGCGCAGCGTCAGATCGACCGCGTCGACGGCCGTGAACGGACCGAACCGCTTCGTGATCCCGCCGGCGATCAGGATACCGCGGCCGTCCGGTCCCGGCATGAGCTTCTCTGGGTCTGGGGAGCTAGGCGTTGTACGGGAGGAGCTTGGCGGTGATCGGGATGTGCGGGTCGCCGGCGTGTTCCGTCAGCACGAGGTCGAAGGGATACTTGCTGCCCGGCTTCGACTTGACCCACTGATCGCCGATGATGAGCGTCGTAGCGACATTCGGCACCGGCCCGTGCGTGAAGTCGACTTTGCCGACGATGCTCGTCATGTCGATGCGCGAGATCGCCTTCGCGACGGCGGCCTTGTTCTTCGGGTTGCCGCTGTTCTTGAGCGCCTCCATGCCGACGTCGAACAGCGAGAGCGACGCGCCCAGTTGCTGGTTCCACTGCCGTCCCGTCGCTTTTTCGTACGCGTCGGCCAGCTCGCGCGAGCGCATGCCGTTGAACGGCGAGGGATACGGAAAGTCGCGGTGCCAGTACGCGCCGCTGGAGAGCCGGTCGCCGAGCGAGCCGAGCGCTTCGGTCGTGCCGGGGAAGAGTCCGGTCTTGGCGACCTGCGCGATCTTCACCATCTTGGTGTAGCCTTGCTGCGCCGCTTGCCGCCAGAACGTCGCGAAGTCCGGCGGGATCGGGAACGTGAAGAACACTTCGCAGTTTTCGCTCTTGAAGCGCGCGATCTGCGAGGAGAAGTCGGTCGTTCCGTCTTCGTATCCGCCCGGATCGACGACGTTGTAGCCCGCTTTTCTGAGGTCGGGGACGAGGTGCTCGCGGATCGCGTTGCCGTCGGCATCGTTCGGCAGCAGCGCCGCCACGTTCTTGTTGTGCGGCAGCAGCTTCCACTGCGAAACGTAGCAGTCCAAGAACGCCTTCACGCCGAAGCTGAACAGATACGTCCACTTGAAGGGCGAGGGCGCACCGGGCTTCGCGCCGCGGCCGAAGTACCACGCCTCCCACGGCATGATCGTGCCCAAGCACGGCATGCCCGCCGCTTCGCACGCGTCGGACACCGGGTTGACGACTTCGGGCGTCGAGGTGACGAGCATGAAGTCGATCTTCTCCCGCGTGATCAGCTCGTTCGCGAGCTGGCCCGCGCGCGCGGGATCCGACTGGCTGTCGCGATCGAGCACTTCGACGGCGTAGTGCTTGCCGCCGACGGTGATGCCTTTGGCGAGCGTCTTGCGCGCCGTCTCGAGAATGAAGGGATCGCACTCGCCGAAGCTGCCCAGCGGGCCCGTGCGCGGGCTGATGAAGCCCAGCTTGATCGTTTCCGCCGCCGCGGCCGACGCCCAGACCGCCGGCGTCCCGGCGACGGCTGCGCCTGCGGCCGCCGCGCCGACCGTTCGAACGAACTCACGCCGTGAGCTCCGATGCGCCATGAATCAACCTCCTGACGATTGCGGGTGATGATGGACCGGACCGGCGACCTGCTCAGAACGGATAGTGCTGCGGGCCTTCGATGGTGATCCAGCGCAGGTCGGTGAACTCCGCGATGGCTGCTTTGCCGCCGAAGCGGCCGTACCCGCTGCCTTTGACGCCGCCGAACGGCATTTGCGCTTCGTCGTTCACCGTCGGCCCGTTGACGTGGCAGATGCCCGCGTCGATGCGCTTCGCGACGTCGAGCGCGCGCGCGACGTCGCGCCCGAACACCGCCGAGGAGAGCCCGTACTCGTTGTCGTTCGCGACGCGGACCGCTTCCTCGACGCCGCGCACGCGCACGACGGCGACGACCGGCCCGAACGACTCCTCGCCGTAGATCCGCATCGCCGGCGTCACCTCGTCGAGGACCGTCGCCTCCATGATCGTGCCGTTGCGCTTGCCGCCGGCGACGAGCTTCGCGCCCTTGTCGACCGCGTCGACGATCAGCCCTTCGATGCGTTCCGCGGCTTCGCGGCCGATGACCGCGCCGAGCACGACGTCTTCCTTGGTGGGATCGCCGGTGGAGAGCGATTCAGCCTTGCGGCCGAGCCGCTCGACGAACGCGTCGGCGACGGCTTCGTCGACCACGATGCGCTCGGTGGCCATGCAGATCTGGCCCTGGTTCATGAAGCCGCCGAACGCCGCGGCGTCGACGGCTTGCGCGAGATCCGCGTCGTCGAGGACGACCAGCGGCGCCTTTCCGCCCAGCTCGAGCAGCACGGGTTTGAGCTGGCGCGCGCACAGCTCCGCGATCGTGCGGCCGACGCGCGTGGACCCGGTGAAGTTGACGCGCCGCACGGCCGGATGCGCGATCAGCGCCTCGACGACCACCGGCGCGTCGGCGAGCGCGTTGGTGACGACGTTGACGACGCCGTCGCCCAGACCCGCTTCCGCGAGCACCTCGCCGATGAGGGCGTGCGTGCCCGGACTGATCTCGGACGCTTTGAGGATCACGGTGTTGCCGCAGGCCAGCGGCATCGCGATCGCGCGGATGCCCAGGATGACGGGCGCGTTCCACGGCGCGATCCCGAGCACGACGCCCGCCGGCTGACGGACGGCCATCGAAAAGCAGTTCGGCTTGTCGGCCGGGATGATCTCGCCGGTGATCTGCGTCGTCATCGACGCGGCTTCGCGCAGCATCCCGGCGGCCAAGTGTACGTTGAAGCCGGCCCAGCCGGCGGACATCGCCGCTTCGGCCGCCATCACGCGCGCGAAGTCGGCCGCCCGTGACTCGAGGACGTCGGCCGCGCGCAGCAGCTTCGCGCGGCGCGCGTTCGGTCCGAGGGCCGACCACGCCGGAAACGCGGCCGCCGCGGCGTCGGCGAGCGCGCACGCCTCGGCGGGCGTCATCGCCCGCGCCGAGGTCACGACCTCGTCCGTGATGGGGTTGCGGCGCTCGAACACGGGGCTCGCGGTGTCACGGGGCGACGCCGTCAGCATGATGAGACCACTCCTCGGAGCACGGATGCAGAAAATATCTTGCCGCGCTCGATACGTCCCGTCAATTGGATGAATTTCGTAAGCCCTTGGACTATACCGGGGCCTAACATCCCGTCCGGAAGGCGAGCCGTGCCGAGAACGAGCCCAGCGGTCACGAAAAAAATCCATGTCGACGCGATCGCCTCGGGCCTCGCGCCGCGCGAGTGGCGGATCGGGTCGGAAAAGCGGGCGCGCTGTCACGCATACCTGCTGCGCAGCGGGAGCGCCGAGGCGCGGCTGCCGGACGGCACGCTCGCGAGCAGCGCCCCCGGAATCACGTGGCTTCCCCGCGACGCGGGCGTCAGCGTACGGCTCGCGGCCGGCGCCTCGGGCTTCCTCCTGGCCGTGGACGAAGAGCTGCTGGCGCAGACGTGCGAGAGCAATGCCGAAGGTCTCGCCCTGGCGCACTTCGCGCGACGCATCGTGTCCTTCGGCCCGGACGATACCGCTGCGGCGCTGGACGACCTCATAGCGCCGTTCAGTGCGATCGAGCGCGAAGTCCGCCGGCCGCAACCGGGCTCGCGCGCGGTCGTGGTGGCGCACCTCGGACTTCTTCTCCTGCGGCTGTGGCGGCTCGCCGGGGCGCCGGCGGCGGTCCCGGCGGGCGGCCCGGAACGGATACGGACCGTCGACCGGTTTCTGGAGCTCGTCGACCTGCACTTCTCCGAGCACTGGCCGATCGCAAAGTACGCACAGGCGCTCGGGATCACGGAAGACCGCCTGCACTCCGTCTGCACGAAGGAGTCCCGGCGCAGCCCGCTGGCGCTGATCCACGGCCGTCTCGTCAAGGAAGCGCGGCTGCGTCTCGAACGCTCGACGCTGCCGGTCGAAAAGATCGCCGCACGGCTGGGGTTCGCCGACCCCGCGTACTTCAGCCGGTTCTTCCGCCGTCAGGTCGGCACCTCGCCCGCCGCCTACCGGCGCAGCGCGATGGAACAACGGCTCAGCGAGCTCGACACGTTCGCGGCGTGGCCGTGACGGATCGGTAGTTCTACGGACGCGACGTCGCCGTCTCGGCGGCTAGCATCGGCGCATGACGTATGCGCTCCTCGCCGCCACCATCGCGCTCCATGTGCTGCTGTGTCTGCTGATCGCTGACTTCCTCGCCGGATTCGTTCATTGGGCGGAGGACACGTGGCTGCGGCCCGGCGTCTCTCCGCTCCTCGACGCGTGGGTCGTCTTGCCGAACGTCGAGCATCATCAGCGGCCCGGCGGCATCCGCCGAGCGACGTATTGGGAGAACAACCGCGTCACCATGGCGCTCGCCGCCGTTCCCGCGATCGTTCTCGCGGCGTGCGGCGTGCACGCGTGGGAGCCATATCTCACGCTGCTCATCGCCTCACAGTCGAATCAGATCCACATGTGGGGTCACTGCGCGAACCCGCCGCGGCTCGTGCGTGCGCTGCAGCGGATCGGGCTCTTTCAGCCGCCCGCGCATCACGCCGTGCACCACAAGCGCCCGTACGGCGTGCGCTACTGCACGACGACGATCTTCCTGAACCCGATCCTGGACGGGCTGCGCTTCTGGCACGCGCTGGAGACGATCGGCGAAGTCGTCGGGCTGCGCGTCTATCGTGCCACGCCGGCCCGCGGCGGGTACTGAGTCCGGTTTCCGCGCCGACTATCGTCGGGAGAAATCAGTCGCCGGGTGCCGGGATTTCTCGTGCGGCGGCACCGGAGAGCACCGGCGGTTTCGGCCGGCGAGGGACGAACGCTCCTGCCGGCGGCGCTCCACCGTTCCCAGCGCCGCCGCTCCTCCCGGTACGGCTGTGCGTGAATCCCAACCGCGCCAAGAGCATGAGCGGCAGCCACAGCAGCGCGAGCACGATGTGCAGAACGACGTTCCGCTCGCGGCGTGCGTCCGCGCGCAACTGCCGAAGTCTTGCGCGGACCTCGCGATGATCCAGTCGTTCGCTGCGCGCCGTTTCGGCGCGTCCGCCGAGCTTCATCGTCTAGTCCGATCCTACCACATCGTCTCTGCCCCACATCGGTCGATCCAGCGCTCGCTCGTTCAAGAAAAAGCGAAGGTCAGCGATAACGCGAGGCGGCGAGAACAGCCGTCAGGACCGATGCAACGTCGGGACGTCCTTTCCGCTTAGGGTCCGATCTCGGCCGGCGTCCTACGGGCCTTGGTGATCGGGCGACGAATTGCGGCGCCATACCCAATACGGCATTTGCCGTAGGGCCTGTCACGCATCAACGCCGCTAAGGGGGTTCGACGTGCTCGTGTTGCTGTATCTCGCCGCGCTGATCGGGCTGGGGCCGATCCATGGATCGGGCTCGACGCCGCACCACACGCCGGTCGTCGTCGCGCCGGCCGACGTGTTCTTACCGACCGGAGGGTGACCGTCTTGGCGAAGGGCGCTCCAGGCCGAAATCGTCATGCTGGCGCGTGCGTGGGCAGCCGCCGGCGATCACCGCCGCGACGGGAGGGAGTGGCGCTTCCGGCTCGGTCCCACCGGTCAAATGCTCCGACTGCTCGTTCCGGGTCGTCACCTATCATTCGTACAGCAGCCTCCCGCGAGATGCATGTTTCCGCGACGTCGCGACGCCGGTCCGCGCGCCAACCGTGCTGGTCGAGGTCCTCGCCAAGCACGAGTTGCGCGCCGCCGTTGACGACAAAGTGAGGTTGGTGATCGACGTCGGAGCACCGTTCGCCCGGGCACGGCGCTGAAGCACGTGGGGCGGCGACGTGCGTGTCGGCTCAAACGGTTGCGCATCGACTCGCCTGCGCAACCGTGAGGCTAGTACGGTAGGCCGTCGAGTTGTTGCATTTCCATCGGCCACGCGTCGCGCTGAGCACAATTGTGACGCCGGCTAGGCGAACATCTGTTCGCCAGGACGACAAGGAAGCAGCGATCAACGGTTGCTCTCCCGTCCTGTTGGGTGTCGTCATTGATTAGTGAATCCGAATATCGCGACAAGAAGCACATCAACGTCGCGAACGCGCAGAGGTGCCCTTCGTGCGGAACTACGCAACTGGGTGCCGCCATTCGGCGCGTCGACGATACGGTGGTCGTTTACTGCGTCGATTCCCGGTGCAGAGCCTACGAGACGGCGCGAAACGTCCCGAAGGCGTCGTACATACACCATTGGCCCGGCCAAAGGGCGCCCGCGCCGAAGGAGCCGCAGCGTGATAGTCGTTTCATCGTACCGTTGGACCGACAAGAATACGTCTTCGCGCGTGATGCGCATTGCGTGCACTGCTCCTCGCCCCTCAGCGAGGTCGTGGAATCCACTCCTGAAATAGAGGAGTGGCGCAGATCGCAACGGCCGCCGGCTGCCGAGATATCACTTTTCCCGGACCTCGGCGAACCGCTACGTAGCCGGGCTGGCGTAACGACCTCTCCACCCTTCGCCACGCGGCCGATGCGCGTGAAGCGCAGGCGGAACATCGATCACATCATTCCGTACTGGGCCGGCATCTTGATGGTGAGCCACCTCGACGCGAGAGGCGTCGATCTCATTGGCTCAATCGCCGTTGTAGGAAGTTGTCCAGACTGCAACTCGAAGCGTCAGGTTCGGAAGAACCCGTCGCAACTCGTCAACGAAGCCATGGCGAATGTCGAACTCGTCCGACTACAGAGGCTGTTCGTAGAGCGCGTCCTCATTGATGCAGACGTCGATCCCGTTAATGACGGCCGTCGCTTCTTGAAGGCGCTCGGCCTTCTGCGAAGCCTGTTGACCACCGGAAGGCTCGCGGAACCGTTCAGCGACGCCGTCTAGCGGCGCGGAAGCGCGATAACGTTGCCGAGGTCCGGCATGGGACGATCCGATCGCGGCGCCGCTCCGTGATGCACGACATTGACAATGTCTGCGAGTGTCAATTGCAAACATTCGACATGTTCCGAGCCGCACTGACAGCGGACTTCCACCCAGACTTCTGTGGCACCGGCGAACGTCGCTTCCCGGATGACGCCGGCGTATCGGCCGTCAAGGCAATAAGAGCGATCTTGCATAATGACCGTGCACGCGTCCGACATGGCTTCCTCGATTGTAGTCTTTGGCGAACCACGACGCGTAGGGGACCCCTGTGGCGTTCCTGTGGACGAAGCGATGTTTCTTGCGGAAGACGTGAGGACAGGCTGTGGACGGGGTGTGAACGAGACTGGCTCTGATTCGCCCTGCCACCTCACCAGGGAGGCCAGCACGGGCACATGGCGCTCAGTGCCTTCCTGGTTCCTCTGCTGCCTGTCAGACTCATGGCACACCGCTCAGCGACGTTCAGAGATATCGTGTGACGGCCCCGGAGACGCTCGTCACGGCGCGGACGTATAGCATAGCTGCCAGTCGTACTGTCACGCTTCGGTCCTCGCACCCGAGCGGCACGTCTGCTTCGTCGAGAGGCGCCGCCTGACGACGACGCCTCCTCGGAGTTGCTACGAGTGTCGACTAGTCAGTCGTGAACGGGTCGGCGTAGCCGCGGCTGCGACGCTGCCGGGCGAGCATTGGGTCGCAGTAGACTTCGCTCCAGAGCGCGGCGTCGCCGGCACCGAAGCCTTCGAAGCGCCACGTGGCGGCGGTGAGCGGTGTGAAGCGCGGCGTTGCGGCGGCTCGCCATTCGCGCGCTTCATCTTCGGTGAAGCCGAACTGTACCCAGAGCGCTCGATCGGGGATGTCGGCGATCACGTCGTCCGCGTCGCCGGCGGGATCGCGCGGAATTCGCTTCGCGCGAAACTCGGAATCGTCCAGGAGTCGCGGCGAGCAGCCGAAGAACAACGGGAATGTCATCGGTGGGCTTCTCCATCGGTTGACGGGCTCGGTCGGTGTTGACGCGCCGGCCGGGCCGCTTACTTGTATGCGTTGATTGTAGCATGCGAACGCGTGTTCGGCAAGGCAGTTTCGATGGCGCTCGTCACCACGTTTCTGAACGCAGTAAGCGTTTCATATGCGCGCCGTGGGCGCAGTCGTTTGCGCGCGAACAGTGCGCGCGCATCGTCATCGTGCGCGAGCAGGCGTCGCAACGATCACCGTCGGACTTCTTCGCTTCAGTGCGATGATGGCGGACTTGCGGCGCTTCAGAACTTCCAGCGCCGGAAATATCTACTGGCCACGAGTGGTACGCGTCGCGCAGAGTCGGCTTCCTCGGCTGGTGCGGAGCCGCAAGGCGTTGCATCTTGCGCTCAGTTGGCGCAATACTATGAGTCCAGATGGCGCAAGACCTTAGTGATGTGATTTCGGTGCTGGGCGGCCGGGCGACGTTGGGCAACCGAGTCGTTCGTAATGGTCGGGACCTCGACGCTCTCATTCATGAGGGCCTCCCCGTAGCCGCCCTCGATCACGCAATCGAGGCTTTGGTGGCAACCCAGCGCGCAATTCTGGACGGCCTTGGCATCGCTGAGAGCACGGTACGCCGCCGCAAAGGGCAGGAGAGCGCGCGCCTGGACCTCGTTGAATCCGAGCGCACTGTGCGGCTCAGCCGTATTGCAGCGCTCGGGAAGGACGCGCTCGGATCGACCGCCGCCGTTGGCCGTTGGCTGCAAGAGCCCAATCGCGCTCTGGGTGGCGTGAAACCCATCTCACTGCTGCAAACCGATGTCGGCGCGTGGGAGGTCGAGGCGGCCCTGACCCGTGCGTTGCTGGGTGGTCACAGCTGACGCGCATTGCAGATCGATCGCATTTCTCGAAACGACGCTGCCGCCGGATTGGAAGAACGCTTCGGCCCCGGCGGAATTGCGCACGATCGGCGACATGTGGGTGAACAGCATACAGTCCCTGGCCCTCGCGGTGCCCTCCGCGCTGCTGCCCGACGTCCTCGTCGAGCGCAACGTCCTTATCAACCCGCTCCACCCACGCTTCGCGACGGTTACATGGACAATTGAAGATTTTGCGTACGACGTTCGGCTCTTGAGGTAAAGCGCGGTGTGCGCGCTCAGGCGTGCACATGAAAAGAACTCTGCTCGCGTTACGAGTGCGGTCGCACGACGTCCATCAACAGCAGCGGGCCGCGTTCGCGTTGTTTCGGCCACGACGTTTCACCGTGCATGACGATGTCGGCGACCACTTCGCCGATCTCGTTCGCGGTGATCCAGTCCGGCGGCCCGGGAACGTCGCGCGTGCTGACCGGACCGTTCACCACGAGCTCGCGCACCGTCACGGCGGCGTCCTTGGTCTCCGCTGCGAGGACGCGCGTCAGCATCAGTTGCGCGGCGCCGGCGATCGACACGAGCCCCGCGTCGGGGACGGGATAGAGCGCCGCACCGCCGCCGATTCCGAGATACAGCGCGCCGGGGCGATGGAGCATCGCCGGGACGAACGCGCGCGCGAAGTGGAAGTGCGCGCGGAACATCTCGGTCATCACGCGGTCGTACGTCGCCTCGTCCACGTCGAGCAGCTTGCCTTCCCACCAGCCGCCCAGCGACGGGATCGCGACGTCGACGCCTCCGCCGGCCGCTTCGACGAGCGCCAGCGCGGCGTGCGCGCCGCGCATGTCGCTCACGTCGGCGACGATCGGGATGAAACGGCCGAGGTCCAAGCCGTCGAGCCTCGCGGCGAGACGCTCCAGGCGCGCCGGATGCCGCGATATCGCCAGCACCCGCGCGTCGTGGACGCGCGCCAGCAGCGCGCGGACGATCTCTTCGCCGACGCCGCCCGCGGCGCCGGCGACGACCACGCTGCGAATGTCAGCCGTGCGTCTTGAACCAGTCCGCGCCGACCGTCGGGCCGCACTCGATCGTCGTCCGGCCGCGGATGACGCGGATGACGTTGCCCGGCTTGCGGATGCGGTCGACCCCGGCGCCGCGCAGCGTGGTGATCGACGCGTTGCCGGTGAACGCGCGGAGCGCGTAGAGCCGTTTGCCGCCCTTCGGGCACGAGCCCTGGTCGATCTCGGCCGTCATCCCGGGCGCAGGATTGGCCTCGGTCTGGACGCGGATCGTCACGCCGTTCTTCGCGCTCTCGTAGAAGGCGATGCCCGGCATCGCGTTCTTGCCGACGCCGGCGAGGTTCGTCGACGGCAGGTTGGTCAGCGGGTGCTTCGGGTTGCCGTAGCCGTTTTCCACGAGCGGCGTCGTTTTGGGACGCGGCGTCTCGTGTTCGGCGGAGCTGGCGAAGCGGGTCTGCCCCGCGACGACGACGGCGAGCAGGAGCACGGCAGCAGCAAGGGACGCACGCATGCCGCGGTGGTACCCCGATTCGGCCGGCGTCATGTGCTGCGCCATGGTTCGCCGCGGCTGAGCGCTACGGGGTCAGCACGACCTTCTCGCAGTCGTCCTTCTTGTCGCGGAACACTTCGTACATGCCGGGCGCGTCCTGGAGCTTCGCGCGATGCGTGATCACGAAGCTCGGATCGATCTCGCCGCGAACGATGCGCTGCAGCAAGTCGCCCCAATACTGCTGCACGTGCGTCTGCCCCGTCCGCATCGAAAGGCCGCGGTTGACGAACGAGCCCATCGGGATCTTGTCGACGAGGCCGCCGTAGACGCCGGCGAGCGAGACGTTGCCGCCGTTCCGCACGCACATGATCACGTCGCGCAGCACCGCGGGCCGGTCGGTCTCCCACTTCAGGAACTGCCCCAAGCGGTCGTAGGCGCCTTCGATCCCCGTCGCGTGCGCTTCCATCCCGACCGCGTCGATGCACGAGTCCGGCCCGCGTCCGTCGGTCATCTGCTTCAGATGGTCGTTGAGGTCTTTGATGCCGTCGCGGTTGACGGTCTCCGCGCCGCTCTTGGCGGCGAGGTCGAGCCGGTATTGCAGCCGGTCGATCGCGATGACGCGCCCAGCGCCCTGCATGAACGCGCTCTTGATCGCGAACTGCCCGACCGGACCGCAGCCCCACACGGCGACGGTGTCGCCCGGCTCGATGTCGCAGTTGAGCGCGGCCATCCAGCCCGTCGGGAAGATGTCGGAGAGGAACAGCGCCTGCTCGTCGGTCAGCTCGTCGGGCACGACGATCGTTCCGACGTCGGCGTACGGCACGCGCACGTACTCGGCCTGGCCGCCGGCGAATCCGCCGAGCGCGTGCGAGTAGCCGAAGAGCCCTGCCGGCGAATGTCCCCACAGCGTCTCGGCGATCTTCTTGCTCTCGGGCGGGTTCGAGCGCTCGCACACCGAGTACAGGCCGCGCGAACAGAAATAGCACTCGCCGCACGCGATCGGAAACGCGACGACGACGCGGTCGCCGACCTTGCGGTTCGTCACGCCGCTTCCGACCTCGACGATCTCGCCCATGAACTCGTGTCCGACGATGTCGCCGGGCTGCATCGTCGGGATGAACCCGCCGTACATGTGCAGATCGGAGCCGCAGATCGCGGTCAGGGTCACGCGCACGATCGCGTCGCGCGGATCGACGATCGTCGGATCGGGCTTGTCCTCGACCCGCATCTTCTCTTTGCCGTACCAGCAGTTCGCTTTCATCGCTGACGACGTGTCCCCAGCTGCGCCGCGCACTACGCGGGGGACGGACGGGCGCTACGCCCGACGGCCAGGCGAGAGGATACAGGCGCGCCGCGCCGGGCGAGCGAACGCACCATGCCGTGCGGGGGGAGACGGCGCCGGCCGCGCGCGCAGACGAAGTGGACGCGTTCCCGCAGCGCATTGCGGCATCGGCGACACGGACGCTGCACCGGCATGCCGGGCTCGTCGCCGGAGCGTCGACCTTCGCGGCGATCGCGCTCCTCACGGGGCTGTCGGCGAGCGCGATGAACAACTACACGCTGCTGGCCGACGCGTGGCTGCACGGGCGTGCGTGGGTCGTTCCGGGCGGGCCGTACATCGACGCCGTGCCGTGGCACGGACATCCGTACGTGATCGAGGCGCCGCTGCCGGCGGTGCTGATGCTTCCGCTCGCGGCGCTGTCAGGAACGGCCGCGAATCAGAACCTTGTCTGTGCGGTGCTCGCCGCGATCGCGGTCGCCGCGACGCTCGGGCTCGCGCGCAACGTCACCGGATCGGCCCGCTCCGGGCTCGCGCTCGCCGCGTTCGCCGCGTTCGGCACGAGCCTGTTCGCGGGCGCCCTCGACGGCGGCGTCTGGTTCATGGCGCACGTCTCCGCCTTCGCCTTCACCGTGCTCGCGCTCGTCGAGATGACGGGCAAACGGCGCGGCTGGCTCGTCGGGATCTTCGCCGCCTGCGCCGGGCTCTCGCGCTATCCGCTGCTCCCGGTCGTCGCGATCTACGTCGGATGGCTGGCGATGGCGGGCCGCCGCCGCTCGGCGCTCGCGTGTGCGCTCGCGGTGTGCGCGTTCGCCGTCCCGTGGGTCGCCTACAACGAGCTGCGCTGGGGAACCCTGCACGATCCGGGCTTCACGATCTGGTATCACGTGATGGATCCGCGCTCGCACGGCGGCCTGCCGCCGTTCTCGCTCGCGAACCTCCCGATGCAGCTCGAAGCGTACTTCCAACGCCCGCCGCACCTGCTGGACCGCTTTCCGTGGATCGCGCCGCCGATGTTCGGCTTCGCGATCACGTGGTCGAGCTTCGGGCTCGTGCTCGCGCTTCTCACGCTGCCCCGCATCCCGCGCGACGTCTCGATCGCCATGCTGTGGCTCGCCATGCTCGTCGCCGCGATCCCCGGCTTCCTGTACTACGATACGGGCGGCGTGGAATACGGGATGCGTCACGCGCTGGACTTCGAGCCGTTCGCAATCGCGCTCGTCGCGTTCGCGCTGCGCACGCCGTGGAGCGCGCTGACGCGCCCGCTGCTCTACGCCAACGCCGGCTTCGGCCTCTACGAGACGCTGCTCTTCGCGCTGTCGCCGCCGACGTCGTGACGGCGCGGCCGGCGAACTGGGCGATGACGGATTCGAACCGCCGGCCATCTCCGTGTAAAGGAGCCGCTCTCCCGCTGAGCTAATCGCCCCCGCCGTCATTCCGTATTCGCGCGAGCGCCGCGAAATCCCCAGGCGGCCGGCACCGGGAAACGCGCGCCGGTGGCGGGCATACTGAGGGGAATGCAGCGCCGCCGTCTCGCCCTGGACGACTCGCGCCCCATCTGGCGCTCGATGCTCGTCTTCCTCGTCCCGCTGATGGTGAGCAACGTGCTGCAGTCGGCGTCGGCGACGCTGAGCAGCATCTATCTCGGGCGGATGATCGGCGTGCGCGCGCTCGCGGCCGCGTCGACGTTCTTCCCGATCTCGTTCTTCATGATCTCGTTCTTCATCGGAATCGCGAGCGCGAGCTCGGTGTTGATCGGACAGGCGTACGGCGCGCATGACGAAGACCGGCTCAAGTCGGTCGCCGGCAACACGATCACGCTCTCGATCGGGCTCGGCGTCGTCACCGGCGGGCTCGGCTTTCTGCTCTGCCCGCAGCTGCTGCGGCTGATCGGCACGCCGCCGGACGTCTTCGCGGGCGCGCTCGTGTACGCGCGCATCGTGTTCGCATCGCTGCCGCTGCTGTTCGTGTACCTCTCGTACACGACGTTCGTGCGCGGCACCGGCGACACGCGCACGCCGCTGTTCGCGCTCATCCTGAGCACGGCGGTCAACATGGTGGTCACGCCGGCGCTCATCGCGGGCTGGCTGGGGCTGCCGAAGCTCGGCGTCGCGAGCGCCTCGGCGTCGGCGATCGTCGCGAGCGCCGCCGCGATCGCCTACGTGCTCGTCTCGCTCGCGCTCGAGAAGAACCCGCTCGCCTTCGACCTCCGCCTGCTGCGCCACATGAAGCTGCAGCCGCGGCTGATCGTCACGATGGTGAAGATCGGGATCCCGACCGGGATTCAGATGGTGCTCGTCTCGCTCGCCGAAGTCGCGGTCATCGCGCTCGTGAACCGCTTCGGCTCGTCGGCGACCGCCGCGTACGGTGCGGTGAACCAGATCGTCTCGTACGTGCAGTTCCCGGCGATCTCGATCGGGATCACGTCCTCGATCTTCGGCGCGCAGTCGATCGGCGCTCAGCGCTTCGACCGCTTGCGGCGCATCGCGAAAGCCGGGGTCGGACTGAACTGGGCGATCGGCGCCGTCCTCATCACGGTCGTGTACGTCTTCGACCACGCGCTGCTCTCGCTGTTCGTCACCGACCGGCACGTGATCGAGACCGCGCATCAGCTGCTCGAGATCACGCTCTGGAGCTACGTGCTCTTCGGAACGTCGAGCGTGCTGTCGGGGCTGATGCGCTCGAGCGGAACCGTGCTCTGGCCGACCGCGCTCTCGATCGTCTCGATCTGGGGCGTCGAAGTTCCGGTCGCGTACGCGCTCGCGCCGCATCTCGGGCTTCCGGGCGTGTGGGTCGCGTATCCGGTCGCGTTCTTCGCCGGCCTGTGCTTCCAGTTCACGTACTACTTCTTCGTGTGGCGCCGCAAGCGTCTCACGACCCTCCTCGACGACCGCACGCACGCGCCGGCGGCGACGTAGTCCGCGCGCGGCGGACGCGACCTCAGGGCCCGCCGGCGGGCGCGCGCAGCAGCGTGATCGTGCGGCCTTCGACGCGAATGCGCCCGGCGCGCACGAGGGCGGACAGCTCCGTCGTGACGGTCTCGCGCGTGCTGCCGATCAGCGCGGCGAGGTCGGCGTGCGTCAGCGCGACGTCGAGCTTCACGCCGTCCTCCACGTCGACGCCGTGCTCGGGGACGAGGCGTTCGAAGAGATTGACGAGCCGGTCGGCGACTTTCGCATAGGCGACGTCTTCGACTTGGGCCGACATGTCGACGAGCCGGTCGTTCAGCATCTTCGCGACGTTCAGCGCGATGCTGGGACTCTCGCTGAGCACGGTGAACAGATCGTCGGCGGAGCTCACGCAGACGAGCGTGTCGTCCATCGCGGTCGCGACCGTCGAGCGCTCGCGGCTCCCGAAGAGCGCCTCCTCGCCGAAGAGGTCGCCGGGACCGAGCATCGCGACGGTGATCTCCTTGCCGTCGGCGGTGAGCCGGCCGATCCGCACGTGGCCGCGCTTCACGAGATAGACCGAGCGCGGCTCGTCGCCGGCCGCGAAGATCGCGGCGTGCTTCGGATACTCGCGCATCGTGAAGATGTGCTCCCAGCGCCGCACGCTGTCGTCGGCCGAGTCCTCGAAGAGCCGGTTGCTCTTGAGATACCAGACCTTGTTCTCGCGCGGCTCGCGCTTCACGGCGCCGTCTCGGCGCTCACGGCAGCATCTCGCGCGGCGTGAGCCGCACCTCGGTCGTCGCGCCGCCGCGGCGCAGCGTCAGCCGCAGCACCGGCCCGGTGAGCCCGTGGATCGCGGCGGACAGCTCGGTGTCGCCGTACTGCGCGACGGGCCTGCCGTTCACCGCGACGATCTCGTCGCCGACCCGCACGCCCGCCACGGCGGCGGGCGAGCCCGGCGCGACGCCGATCACGTCGACGGAGCCGGGATCGTGCTGGTTCAGCGACAGCCCGGTGCGATCGGTCGGGAAGTCGGGGATGCTCTGGCCGTTCGGCGCGAACGTCACCGTGCGCGCGCGGTAGTCGAATGTGACGGTGTAGCGCTGCAGCACGTCGGCGCCGATGTTGCCGGCGATCGTGCGCGAGGCGAATCCGCCCGCCGGCTGGTTCGCGAGCTGCACGATCGGACGCCGCAGCGTCACGCCGGCGAGCGTGAACTCTCCGCCGCGCACGAGCGTCGCCGGAACGGACCCGCCGATCCCGCCCGGCGACACGTACGGCACGCGCGGCGCGGTCGCGAAGAGGCCGTGCGCGCGCGCGAACGGCTCGAACACGATCAGGCCGCCCGAGTTCCCCGTGTCGACCTCGAACAGCCCCGTGGCCCCGTCGATCGTCGCTTCGACGTACGGCGTATGGCCGTCCGACCGGAACGGAAGCGTCACGGCGCCGGGAAGCGGCGCCGGCGCCGGCGCGCTGAACGGCGCGAACGTGACCGTCCGCGCGGCGTAATCGATCGTCGTGCGAAAGTTGGCGAGGACTTCGAAGCCGACGATGCCGTCGGTCGTCACGTCGCGCATCGCGTGCACGAACGCGTACGGCAGGTCGAGCACGAGAAACTGCTGATCGCTCAAGCGCGCGTCGCCGATCGCCAGCGTCCCGGCGTTCGCGATCGTCGCGCGCTCGGTGCCGGTGCCGACCCCGCCGACGTCGATGCCGCCGGTTCCGACGAGCCCGAGGCGACGCGCCGCGTCCGGCGTGACGACGTTCACGCCGCCGCTGTCGAAGACGACCTCGAACGGCGGCTTCCCGCCGACGGCGATCGGGATGACGACGTTGCCGCTCGAGCCCTGATTGTAGCGAAAGCGCACCGTCGTCTGCGTCATCCCGCGCGGAAGCGCGCCGTGCTCCACCGGCGCCGGACGTGCGAGCGCGCCCGGAGCGAGCGTCCCGACGAGCTGCGCATGCTGCACGCGCACGTCGGTGACGCTGCCGTCGGACTCGGTGGTCGTTTGGCGAAAGTTCAGCAGCGCGCCGCCCACGGGACGATAGTCGCTGAACGTATCGGTCTCCGGACCGTTGTCCGCGTCGATTACCGCGCGCGCGAGCACGTGCGTCGTCGAATCGAACCACAGCTCGATCGCGACGCCGCCCGGCGGGACCGCGCGCACGACGTCGCAGGAGACCCCGTCGGCGACGCGCTTCCCGACGAGCGAGATCTGTGCGGGATCGTTCGCCGCGCCCCACGCGTCGCGCGAAAGGTAGGCTTCGGTGATCGCCTCCGCTTGGCTGGCCGGCAGATCGGAGACCGACACGATGCCGTTGTTCGCCGTCCACGACGAGCCGTCGAAGCCTTGGTAGACGTCGAGCGGCCCCACGACCACGTGGACGCGCTCGTGGCCGTTGCGCACGTCGAGGGTCTGGGTGAACGTCCCGGTCGCACCACCCTCGCTCAAGCTGCCGTCGCTCTGCAGTCCGGCAGCCGCGCGAAACGCCGCACCGCCGATCGCGGCGTCGCCGGCGCGCAGGATCGAGCGCGCGTCGTCGGCGCCGGCGCGCGAGCGCGGCGCGATCGGAAGCGCGACGATCGCCGTGAAGGCGGTCGCGAGCACGACGCGGAGCAGCCGGGAGCCGATCGGGGACATCGCCGCGATGGTTCGGTCCGCCGCTCGCGAGTCATGCCGCGCGGCGCCGCGAAGAAAGGCTTCGTGCGCGGGACGGTCCAAGCGGCTCTCGCGGGCACGGCGCGCGAACGGAGGAGGCTGCAATGGACGAGGACCGCTTCAACATCTCGGTCCGCAAGTTTCTCAAACAGGTCGGGGTGACGTCGCAGCGGGAGATCGAAAAGGCGGTGCGCGACGCGTCCGAGGCCGGGAGGCTCGAAGACGACGGCGTCGCGGCGACGATGACCCTCGACATCCCGTCGCTCGGCGTGAAGCACGTCGTCGAAGGAACCATCGAGACCGGCTGAACGGCACCGACGCGGTTTCGGCGGCGGCGGACGGCCGCCGGGACGAACCGCGCGGGACACGGCACGAGCGGCGCCGGACGCGGGACGAGCGCCGTGGGCGCGTTCGACGTTTGCGGCTACAATGAAGGCATGACGGTTCGGCGCGCATGGCGTGACGCGGCGATCTACGCGGGGGTCTGGACGATCCTCGGCGTCTTCGCGGCGACGCAGAACGTGGCGTCGACCATCTACGTCGGCGAGCGCGTCGACTGGATCGGCACCTTCGGCACGCAGCTGCTGAACTGGTACACTTGCGGCATCGGCACGCCGCTGTACCTCTGGCTCGTCCGACGGTATCCGCTCGTCGGGGGGCGCGTCCTGCGCCGGCTGCCGCTCTACGTCGTCGTCGTGCTCGCGTGCGTCGTCCTGAAGTACGTCGTGTGGATCCCGCTGCAAAACGCGCTCTTCCACACGCACTGGACGTTCGCGTCGTCGATCGTGCCGAACGTCTTCGGCGTCGCGACCGATCAGGTGTACTTCGTCGTGCTGCTCTACGCGATCGAGTTCTACCGCACCGCTCGCGAGCGGCGCCTCGCCGCCGCGCGGCTCGAAGCGGAGTTGTCGCAGGCCCAGCTCGACGCACTGCGCTCGCAGCTTCAGCCGCACTTCCTGTTCAACACGCTCAACGCCGTCTCGGCGTTGATGCACCAGGACGTGGACGCTGCCGACGAGATGCTGGCCCGGCTCAGCGACATGCTGCGAATCACCCTCTCGTCGGACGGCGCTCAGGAAACGAGCCTGCGCGACGAGCTGGTCGTGCTCCGCCTGTACCTCGACATCATGAAGGTGCGGTTCCGCGAGCGCCTCGCGGCCCAGGTCGACGTCGGCGAGAACCTGTTGGACGAGCGCGTCCCCAGCTTTCTGCTGCAGCCGCTGGTCGAGAACACGCTGCGCCACGGAATGAACGCGTCGTCGTCGACGGTCACGGTCGAGGTCGCCGCGCGCGCAGACGGACCGACGCTCTCGCTGTGGGTGCGCGACGACGGCGGCGGGCTGCCGCCGGGCGAGCTGCAGGAAGGGATCGGTCTGCGCAACACCCGCCGGCGGCTGGAGGGCCTGTACGGCGATCGCGCGCGGCTCGACGTCGCCGGACGCGCGAACGGCGGAACGGAAGTGCGCGTGCGCATCCCGCGCGGCGCCCGGTTGCCGACGTGATCCGCACCGCGATCGTCGACGACGAGGCGCTCGCGCGCGAGCGTCTCCGCGAGCTGCTCGCCGGTGTCGACGACGTCGAGCTCGTCGCCGAGTGCGCCGACGGCGACGACGCCGTCGCGGCGCTCCGGCGCCTCGCGCCCGATCTGGCGTTCCTGGACGTGCAGATGCCCGGCCGCGACGGCTTCGGCGTGCTGCGAACGCTCGCACCCGAAGAGCGGCCGCGCGCGGTGGTCTTCGTCACCGCGTTCGATCGGTACGCGGTCGACGCGTTCGACGTGAACGCGATCGACTACGTTCTGAAACCGTACACGCGCGCGCGCATCGCCGCCGCGTTGGACCGGGTACGGCTGCGCCTCGGCGAGCCCCATGTCGAGCAGCGGCGCCGGCTCGACGCGCTGCTGGCCGCAATGGCATCACGGAACGCCGTGCCGGAGCGCCTCGCGGTCCGGACGCGTGAGGCCGTCGAGTTCGTGCGCGTGGCGGAGATCGACTGGGTGCGCTCGGACGGCAACTACTGCCGGATCGTCGCCGGGCGCGGCGAGCTGCGGACGCGCACGCCGATCTCGGAGCTCGAGGCGGTCCTCGCGCCGGCCGGCTTCGTGCGCGTCCACCGCTCCTACATGGTCAATGCCGAGCGCATCGTGCGCATCGAGCCGTGGGCCAGCGGCGAGTACGTGCTGTTCCTGCGCGACGGCACGAAGATCAACACCGGCCGCGGATACGGCGACGCGGTGCGAAAGATGTTCGCGTAGCGGGCTCCGCGAGCGCGCGGCGACCGGCCCCGGAGGGATGCCGCCCCAGGCCGGCGGTCCGCTCAGACAACGCCCGCGATTGCACGGCGACTTGCGTGATGCACTGCACGGCCCTGCGTCACGCTACGGTTGGCTCGCGTCGATCGCGGCGGCCGTGGATGCCGCGATGCTGTCGGCGACCAAACGGCGAGCACGCGCCGTGAAATGCGCGTCGTACGAACCGAACAGCGGGAGGGCATCGGGTCGGAGCTCTTCACGTTCAAAGGTCGGCCACAGGTCGATGCGGCGAAGACCGGCTCTCGCGAGCAAGGCGGGCAGCTCGGCATGGAATCGCCGCGTCTGCGATCGCAGCGTGCGGATGCACGCAGCATCGAATGAAGCCCGGAACTGCTGCCCGATCTGCTCCGTGGGTGAGACGTCGAACGACACGGGGAGCTCGACGAAAACCGCCGGAACGTGCTCGGCGCGCGCCGTCGCGCCGAGATGCTCGATCGACGTCCGGCCGTCGAGCCAAGGAGCGCCGAAATCCAAATCGCTGCACCCGGCGGGGATTGGATCACGCATCAGCGCGATGCTGTTTTGCTGCAGCACGATTGCGTCGGCGAGGTGCTCCGCTGCCAAGAATTGCGCGTAGTCGGCCGATGCACCGAAGGCCCGCGGACCGACGATCAGAAACGGCAGAACTTCGGGTACTCCGTGCTTTGCGACGAAGGCCGGCGTATCGAGATCCTCACGCAAGCGGTTCTCGATCGAATCATACCACGTCGTACCGTTCCAGATGGTCGAGTTCCCGACGTACGCGATGCGAAATCGGTGGGGCGTCCACCGGGGGATGGTCGCCGTATCGGGCCTGACGCGCGTGACGTCGTCCCACGACGCGATCCTGCGAACCGTGCGCGCGAAGCGGTCGGCCACGATCACCGATCGGTCGGGCGCAAGCGCGAGCCCGACCGGCTCGACGAACGAATCCGCTCGGAGCGGACCGTCGGATCGCCCGGCGACTCGGAAATCGCCGCCCTCGGCGCGCCCGCTGAGGACCTCGGTGCTGCCGTCCGTCTCGAGATAGCGCAGCGCTCCGGTCACCACGTCGGTGTACAGGACCTGAGTCGGACTGAGAGCGACGATCCCGAAAGGCGAACCGATGTTGTAATTATAGGCCAGGTACCCGGTGGCGGCCGGTTTCGCGAGCTTGACGCCGTTGATCGGGACGTCGTCGTGCACCACGACGAGATCGTCCGGCGCCGTAACGAACAGCATCCCGCTGCGCGCGTCGAACGCGACGAAGTATGCCGCTTTGGAAGGTGTGGGGATGGTGACGACGCGCCCGGACGCTTCGATCTTTCGCAAACCTGCCACGGCGTCGCCGACGTAGACCGCACCGCTCGGTGTGGTCGCGATTCCCAAGGGCGCGGCGAAACGGGCCACCGGCGCGGCGCCGTCCGTCGTGCCGGCGGAGCCGCACGTACCGGCGAACGTCGTCACGACACCGTGCTCGAGGCGCCTGATGCAGTGATTCCCGGTGTCGGCGATCAGCAGTGCGGTGCCTGCGAACGCGAGGCCGCCGGGCGAATCGAAGCGGGCCGACGACGCGGTACCGTTCGCGAAGCCGCCCGGTACCCTGAGTCCGCCGGCTTCCGGAACGCCGCCGCCGGCGACGACGTCCACCGTCCCGCGCAAAGCGTCGATGCGCACGATACGTTGCGCCGAGCGGTCCGACACGTACACCGTTCCGTCCGGCGCGACTGCCGTTCCGAACGGTTCCATGAAGCGCGTGCCGGCGAGAGAACCGCCGGGAATTCCGAATGCTCCACTACCCGCGATGGTCGACACCGCTGGGAACGTCTGCGAACCCGTCGACGACGGCGCAAGCACCGCGCCCAGCATGAACGCGGACAACCACGAGCGAGGCACGCGCCGCGCTTCGCATGCGGCGCGAACAATGCCTGCGCACCGCGTCCTGCGGCTGTCATCGCAACATCAAGTGGTACTATCGAACTTCGGTATCGAGGCACGACATAGAGATCCTCGAGGATCGACATCGCGCGCAGCGCCGATGTGTCGAATGGCGGGAGCAGGTGGACGAAGCCCGTGAGGACTTCGCCGCGTCGCGCGACGAAGAAGTGCGTCGGCCCGTGCGCGATCCGCTCGGATACGTAGCGCCGCGCGGCTGCCGCGTCCGCCGCGCGTCCGTAGAATGGGCGGTGCGTGTCGAACGGCGAGCCCAGTGCGTCGACGTCGCTCGGCATCGCGCGAAGGACCGCTGTTCGACCTTCGTCTCGGATCGCGCTCTCGTTGGCCGGCGGAGGCTTCGTCGTCGTGGGTGTCGCACTGTACGCCACCTTTCACGAGATAGGAGCCGGACGATGCGTTCACGCCTGGGATGGTTGCTGCTTGGCCTCGCCCTTTGCAGCACGTCTCTTGTCGCCTGCGGTGGTGAGGGCTCGTCGTCGACCCACGCGGCGGCCGTGGTGCCGGCCGTCGCCGCGCAGCACCCCCCGGGCGTGAGTGCCGGCGGCAAGCGACGGGCGAAGTCCCTCAGCGCGCCGACGTGCTCCGGGACGGGGCAGAACTCGTTTATCGGGGGCGGGCAAGGAAACACGGCGGACGGGGTCGGCGCCGGCGTGCTCGCGGGCTCGTACAGCTACGTTTGTGACCAAAATTCGGCAATCGCGGCCGGTCAGCAGAACATCATCTCCAGCGCGAGCGACTCGGCGTATTATTCGTTCATCGGCGGCGGCTTCGAGAACACGATTACGGGCCTAGCTTCAGGCGCTGCGATCGCTGCCGGCTTGGGCAACGCAATCTCGACCAGCAATACCTCCGGCTACGCCTTCATCGGCGCCGGGACGAACAACGAGATCACCGACGCATCCGGGTTCGTCGGCGCGGGGGGCACGAACACGGTCTCGGCACTGAACGGCGCGGTCGTCGCCGGTGAGAACAACAGCGTCACGGTGCAGGACGGCGTCGTCGGCGGCGGCAGCTCCAACGCGATTTCGGGAGAGTACGGCTTCATCGGCGCCGGCTCGACGAACACGCTGTCGGGTGAGTACGGTGTGCTTGCCGGAGGACTGAACAACACGGTCTCCGGTGAGGGCGCGTACATTGCCGCGGGCGGCTACAACACCGCGTCGGGCGAAGGCGCGGTCGTTGACGGGGGATTCAACAGCAGCGCGTCCGGCACGTTCGCGACGGTTCCGGGCGGTTACGTCAACAGCGCCGCAGGAACGTACAGCCTCGCGGCGGGCGCGCGGGCGAGCGCGGCGCAGACCGGCACGTTCGTGTGGAGCGACGGCTCCGACGGCGACACGATCCTGACGTCCTCGCGTGCATATCAGTTTCTGGCGCGTGCATCGGGCGGCTTCACCTTGTACACCAATGCCGCGAGCACCGTGGGCGCGCAGCTCGCCGCGGGTTCCGGCACATGGGCGTCGCTGAGCGACCGCAACGCGAAGACGAACATCGTGCCGCTCGACGACGAGACGGTGCTCGCGAAGCTCGACGCGTTGCCGATCAGCCGCTGGAGCTACAAGACGGAGCACGGCGTGCGGCACGTCGGGCCGATGGCGCAGGACTTCTACGCTGCGTTCAACGTCGGCGAAGACGACCGGCACATCACGTCCATCGACGAGGACGGCATCGCGCTCGCTGCGATCAAGGCGCTGCACTCGCGCGTCGCTTCGCTCGACGCCGAGAACGCGCGGATTCGTGCGAAGGACGCGGCGCAGATCGGACAACTGCGCCGTCGACTTGCAGCGGATGAGGCGCACGAGCGCCGCCTCGACGCCGAAGTCGCGAGCCTGGTGGCGCGCTCACTGCGATAGCACCGGACGTACCCACCGGACCGCGGCAGCCGTTCGCGACGACGATCCATCGGACGCTGCGGGCACCGGATACGGCGTCGCAATTGCTGAACCTGCCCGATGATCGCCACGTTCGAGCTGCCGCCTCGGACGAGAGGATCAGTGCCCGTTCGCGAACGGTCGCCCTGGTGTGACGGCGCGCGTTTGTCCGCCGGGCAACTCCTCCCCTTGCCAGTTGGGCCACGGTGACGTCAAGCATACAACCGACTTGATTGCGGACTGTATCGGGATGCGGTCCTCTGCTTCCTTCGAAACAACGTGAAACCTGATACTTCTCGCAGCTCCGCAGCGAGGCCGCAGCACGATATCGGTCGGGACCCCATGGTGCGAGAACTCGGCGCCCGACGCGCCATTGATCTCAATGCCGCGCTCGATCGCTCCCGGCACTCTGACGTTGGCATTCACGCTGAAGTCGACAACAAACAGCGTCCGCTTCTCATCCTTGACGACGTAGATCGTATCCTCGGATCGGGTCTGCCGTATGACCTGCCATCCGGACGGCAAGGTCATTCCGTGCGAGTAGTATAGCGTTTCGACTCGACTGGGAGATTCGGGCTGCGTGCTGACTCCAGCACAAGCGAGGGCTAGACCGAGGATTGGGACGGCAATCCACGTCATTGGAAAGTATTTTGCGGAGCCCAGACGATCGTTTCGATCTGTTGCGGAGTTTCGCCGTATTGCACGTTCACGCCCATAATGTGTGTTTAACTTCCTCTATGCAGGCGGCACGCGACCACTCTTGTTTCAGAAGCACCCCAGCTTGTCGTACGGTTCTTGCAGCCCGAGCAGGTGTCCTGACTCATGCTGAATGCTGCAGTTCGTGCTGACCTTTCCACCGCTGCTCAGCGTGCCCGTGAGAATGGGATCGTGCAGTGGCCTTGCCGGCAGCGCGCACTGCAGCCCCAGGTACGGCTGCTCGCCGGCGCCGACGGCCGTCGGCGTGGCTGCGGCACCGTACGATGGCCGCGACTCGCTTGCCTCAAGCAAAAACCGCTCCAAAGAGCGGTTTTCGTGGTAGCGCCAACGGGAGTCGAACCCGTCTCTCCGCCTTGAAAGGGCGGCGTCCTAACCGATAGACTATGGCGCCGGGGACCGGGGCGCATTGCCCGGGCACCGGCGCCATACCTCTTCTAGAACGCTCCCAGGCCGTTCGGCGTGCCGAGCGTGAAGGCGCCGGGCAGCGGGTTCAGCTTGTAGAACTTCATGTACAGCGGCATCGCGCCGACCGCGTTCGACGGGTAGTCGCCGGCCGCCGCGAACAGGCCTGCCACGAACGGCGCACCCGCGCTCGTTCCGCCCATCACCTGCCACCCGCCGGTGTTGGAGTTGTAGACCGCGATGCCGGGATTCAGGTCCGCGTCGAACGACACGTCCGCCACCGCGCGCGTCGAACAGCCCCAGCCGCTCTGCCACGAGCTCGTTCCCTCGTACCGGCTGCAGCCGGTGCCGGAGTATGCCCACGGCGTCTCGCTCCAGCCGCGCGACGTGTTCGCGTTGCGGACGAGCGTCGTGCCGCCGACCGAGATGACGTTGCGCGACGACGCCGGATACTCGACGAGCTGCTGATCACCGGCGCTCGCCACGATCGGCACGCCCGGATGGGTGTAGTGCGGATCCCACTGGTTCACTTGCCCCTGGTCGAAGCCGTTCTGGCCTTCCGGCACGCCGAAGCTGTCGCTCACCGCGCCGGGCTTGTACGAGGCCGCCACGTCGGTGATGTTCGCGAGGCTGTCGAAGTTGTCGTCGTTCGCCTCGGCCAGCACGATCTTGCACGTCGGGCACGCGGCCGACACCATCGCGAGGTCGAGCGAGATCTCGTCGCTCCAACCGGCGTTGTACTTCGGATACGGCCCGGGCTTGCCGGTCTGGTTCACTTTCACGAAGCAGCCCGTCAGCGACGTGCACGGCGGCAGCCCGAAACGCGCCCGATAGATCGCCATGTCGGCTTCGGCGGTCGGATCGTCGTACGCATCGACGACGACGACGTAGGGACCGGACGGCAGCGCCAGCGGATTCGCGGCCGGCAAGCCGTAGGCGCTGCGCAGATCGCCCGCGGTGTAGCCGCTGACGCTCAACGGTTTCGGGTTCGAGATCGGGAGGATGTTCGGGTTCTTGTTGACGTTGCAGTTCAACACGCCGGGCGTCGGCGGGCACGCCGGCTTCCCCGGAATCGGACTCGGTGACGGCGTGGGCGTCGGTTCGCCGGGAAGCGCGCGCGCCGACTGCGTGCCGCGGTGCGCGGCGTCGGGCAGTACGGTACCCGGAACCGACGAACCGCCGGCGTTTCCGGCGCACGCGGCGATGCCCGCAAGGGCGACGACCACGAATACTGCGCGCGCAAGGCACGGGATGATGGGCTTTCTCACGGCACTCCTTTGCAAAACGACGGTGTCAGTCGCGGTTGGTGACGACGTCGACCATCGCGTCCACGACGATGGGATCGAACTGGGTTCCACGGCTCTCGACCAACCGTTCGAGAGCGAGTGACGGGGCGAACGGAGGACGGTACGGACGGCGGCCGATCATCGCGTTGAACGCGTCGGCGACCGAGACGATGCGGGCGACGCTGGGGATCGCACCGCCTGCGAGTCCGTCGGGATAGCCGCGGCCGTCGAAGCGCTCGTGGTGATTGCGCACCGCGGGGGTGAGGTTGACGGCGAGCGGCGTCGCGGCGATGATCTTCGCGCCTTCCTCGGCATGACGGCGCATGATCGTGAACTCTTCTTCGCTGAGCTTGCGCGGCGCGTTGAGAATCTCGGGCGGCGTGGTGATCTTGCCGATGTCGTGCACGAGCCCGCAGCGCGTCACGTGGACGACGTCGTGCTTCTCGAGCGAGAGGCGCTTTGCGAGGCGGCCGCACCACGACGCGACCGCGCGCGAGTGCTCGGCCGTGAGCGGGTCGGCATGATCGACGCGCGTGATGAGGTCGTCGAGCACGACGTCGATCTCGTCGATCGCCTCGTGGAGCGCGGGCTCGCGCACCAGCCGCGGCATCGCCGCGAGCCGGTCGACCTCCGAGCGAACGAGATCGATCTGACCGCGGTCGATCGACGAAGCGCTCTCGAGGACGAAGCGTCCCACGCGATCGGCGACGGCGGCCAGGAGGGAGCCGACGGGAAGGACGCCGGCGAATCGGCGGCAGGCCTGATCGACCCAGCCCAGCAGCGTCGTCCAGTCGGCGATCTCGACCGCGACGGAGAAACGCTCCACGAAGCGCTGCATGACGATCTCCGCCCCGACCGTCCGGTGGGCCGGCGCGATCGTCTCGACGGCTTCGGTCGTGAGCCGGCGCTTCGCATCGCGAAGCGCCAGCGCGAGGCGTGCGTCGCCGTGACGCACCGAGCGCGCTAAGTGCAAGGGGACAACTCTCCAGCGGTGGATTCGGCTCGCCAACCCGCCTTGGCGTGCCGAGATCACCGTATCCAGGCCGACGGCCGACGTATCTACCTAACTCTAGGTAGTCGATAAAAAAGGGTTGCCCTTTTCCTTCGTGCCTTAACGGCCGAGCCGGCCGCGGATTACCATTTCTTTACGCGCGTCCGGCGCGCCGTTCGTCGAGCAGGCCCTCACGAATCGCGAACGCCACCGCTTGGCGGCGCCCGCTGCAGCCGATCTTCCGGCAGATGCTGCGTATGTGGACGTCGACCGTGTGCGCGCTGCGGTCGAGGTCCGCGGCGATCTCCTTGGTCGTCGAGCCGGTGCCGACGAGTCGCAAGATGCGCTTCTCGACGTCCGTGAGCAGCGCCAGGCGCGAGCGCTCGGTGCTCGGCAGCGGCAGCGCCGCCAGGAAGCGGCCGAAGCCGCCGAGCTCGACCTCGTCGAGCCGTTCGATCGCGTCCGCCAGAGCGTCGCCTTCGGGGTCGGTCTGCCAGCGCGCGTACAGCGCGCGCACCGCCTCGACCATCGCCGAGAAGCGCGGACCGGCGCGCCGCGCGGCGCGGCGCAGGTCGGCGATCGCGCTGCGCGCTCGGCCGCCGTGCGCGAGCAGCGTCATCGCGATCGCGAGGTAAGCGTTCGTCCGCAGCGCCCAGCGGTCGGCGGCGTCGACCTGGCGCAGCGCCTCGCGGCTCGCTTTCATCGCCGCCACGCTCTCGCTGCGCATCGCCGCGGCCGCCGCGTAGACCGCCGCTTCCGCCCAGCGCTGCGCTCGGCGATCGTGATCGAACTGCTTTTCGGCGCCCGGCGCCAGGAGCTGGTACGCGTGCTCGAAGCGCCCGTCCCAGCTCGCACGCAGCGCCTGCGCGGGGAGCAGCGTCTCGCTGGCGAGCTGGTCCAGAAACAGATCGCGTTCGCGCAGCTCGGCGTCGAGGCGCTCCAGCGCCGCGACGTTGCCGGCGATCGTCTCCAGCTCGTAGAGCGCGAGCAGCGCGTAGACGACGAGCGGATCGTTGCCGGCCTTGCGCGCGATCTCTTCGAGCCGCTCGAGATGCCGGCGCGCCGCCGCGGCGTCGTCGTCGACGTCGATCGCGAGCACGTACAGGACGCTGCGGGCTCGGCCCGCGACGTCGTAGACGAACGATGCCTCGGCTTCGGCGACGGCGCGCTCGGCGAGATCCTTCGCCGACACGTAGTCGCGATCGTCGAGCGCGACGTAGGCGGCTTGATGCAGGATGCGGCAGCGCAGCGCCGCGGCTTCGACGGTGTGCAGGCGGCTCAGCGCGATCCGTGCCGCGCGCCGCGCGTCGTCGGTCCGGTGCGCGCCGACGTAGGCGGCGCCGAGCAAGCCCCACAGCGGAGCGTCCCACTGCGAGCCTTCGCTCGACGCCACTTCGCTTTCGAGCAACGCGACGGCGTCGTCGCGCCCGCGGCGGACGAGGTCCAGCCCGTAGCGCAGGACGATCTGCCGCCGCGCGTCGCCGTCGGCGGCCGCGATCGCCATCTGGAACCACGCCTCGGAGACGTCGAGACGGTCGTCGGCCGACGCGAGCGCCGCGCGCACGGCGAGGGCGCGCGGGCGTGCGACGACGATGTCCTCGGGAAGGGCGGCGAACGCTTCGCGGACCGTCGCGGCGCCGCCGCCGTCGAGCGCGCCGAATCCCCCGCGATCGAGCATGCCGGCGAGCGGCTCGGCGTCGCGCGCGCGCACCAGCAGCGCGACGCCGTCGCTCCAACGCCCGGTCGCCTCCAGCGCCGCGGCCACGCGACGGGTCAGCCGCGCGCGCCGCGGCTCCTCGAGCGCGTCGATCCGCGCGAGCACGCGCGCTCGGTACGGTTCGCCGTAGGCGAAGGCGCCGTCGCCGACGCGCTGGACCAGGTGCGCGCGCACGAGGTCGTCCGCATCGGCTTCGGAGATCTCCAGCCGCTCCAAGAGCGGCCGGTCGAAGCGGCCGGCGAGCGCCGTTTGGAACAGCCGGTCCTGCGCCGCCGCGACGCGCGCCGACAGCGCCAGCTCGACGAGCGCATCGTAGAGTTCGTCTCGGCCGTCGCCCTCGAGAACGTCTTCTCCGGTGAGCGCGAGCGCGAGGCCGAGCGGCCAGCCGCGCAACCGCGCGTGCAGGCGCTCGAGCTCGCGGTCGGTGAGCGGCGCGCTCAGCGCACGGGCGGCGGCGCGCAGCTCGTCGAGATCGATCCGCAGATCGTCCTCGTCGACCGGCAGCGTGGTGACGCCGTCCGCCATCCAGCGCGCGACCGGCAGCGCGTCGGCGCTCCGGGCGGCGAGAATCCAGCGGATGCGCGGCTGCGTGCGGTCGACGAGCCCCGCGACGAGCGCCGCCGCGCGCGGATCGCCGAGCGCGTGGTGGAGATCGTCGAGGACGACGGTGCCTTGGAACGCCGCGAGGTGGTCGAGCGCCCAGGCGAGCGCCGCCGCGTCGTCGCCGCCGGTGAGACGGGCCGCCGGGATCGCGACCGTCGACGCCATCGCCGGCAGCCGCTCCGCGAACGCATCGCTGAGCCCGCGAAGAAACTCCGCCGGCGCGGCGTCCTCGGGCAAACCGTCGAGGCGGACCGCCGCGACGTCGCGGCGGGCGACGTACTCCCGCAGCGCCGTGCTCTTCCCGCTCGCCGCCGGGGCGACGATGAGGACCACGGGCGCCGCCGACGCGGCGTCGAGCCGCGCGAAGAGGCGGTCGCGGGGGAAGAGCGAGACGCTGTCAGGGTTCACGGTTGTGACGAGGTTCGTAGGCCCGGCTGGATTCGAACCAGCGCGCTACCAGTTATGAGCCGGCTGCTCTACCGCTGAGCTACGGGCCCCCGCCCGCTGCCCTTCGACGGCTCGGCGCGGCGATTCCCCGCGCGCGGCGGCGCCCGGCTTCCCAGTCTTCGGCAGACGGGCACCGCTTCACGAATCGCGCCCGGATGGGTATGCTGGTCGCACCGAACCATCGCCCTTCGGGAGGGATCGATGCTCAAGCGCCTCTTCCTGGCCGCCTGCTGTCTCGGGGTTTTGCTCGCAACCGCCGCGCCGGCTCAGCCCGCGTCCGCGTGCCCGTTGGTCTGCTACTACGATCACGGCAAATGGGTGTGCGGCTGCAGCTGACGCTCCCCTAGCCGCGTGCGCGCGCCACCCCGGCGCGCGCCCGCCGGCAGAGCGGATCGATGAGCCGTACCGGCGGGATCGCCCGACCGGGCGGAATCAGCTTGGGAAGCGTTGCGCGCTGACGGAGCGGGCACAACAGCTTGGTGTTCGGTCCCCGACGCCGAACTTGAAGCGGATCTTCGCCGCCACAGCGACGCGCATTCGTTTGTCATGCCGGCGGCTGGGCTTTGGTCTGGGTTGTCTACGGATCCCCGAACAGCCGCATTGGTGTTCCCGCGCGGGTCACGAAACTGATGACCGAATCGCGCCCTCGACCCAGCGAACGCGCCGCTGCGGCGACCTTTTTCCCGGCGTCACCGGCCGCGCCGCATGCGGCTGTCGTGAGCGCGGCGCTCTAACGCCGATTTGTGCTGGTGCACGTACCGATCCGTCAGCGGAATGCGAAACTCGGCCATGCCGCTCGCCGGCGAGTAGATCACGTCCTTCCGAACGAGCTGGTTACGAATGGAACTGATCGTTTCCGACGTTGTGCCCAATAGCGCCGCAATCTCGCCCACCGTATGTGGACCCGGGCCTAGATCCGCCATCGCGAGGACATACGAGCACTCGCGCGGCGTCAGCAGCCGAAAGCGCGCGTCATAGAAGTCGTCCTCAAGGAGCCGACGCATGCCGGGAATCGCGCGCTCGACATCGGCCTCGGTAATCGCATCGCCGCGGTGAGCGAGCCACGCTGCAGAAGCGTACTCCTGAATGAAATAGGGGTAGCCTGCGCTTTCCTCTGCAAGACGCGCGAGCGCGGCTGGTGCAATATGGACGCCCCGTTCTTTCGCTGGTATCGCGATCGCGTCTTTTGTCTCGTCTAGGGTGAGCAGGTCGAGACGAAAATACCGCCAGCGCTCGGTGTACGTACGGACCTTGTGCAGGTGCTCGCGGCTTCCCGGAAGCCCGGCCGCCAGGAGATATGCCGGGCGCTTCGTGTTCGCCGTAGCGTGAACGAACGTCACGACGTCGCGTAGGCCGTCGGCGGGACCGCTTTGCACTTCGTCGATTGCGAACACGAGGTGCCGCCCGTTGTGCCGCGCTGCATCGTTGAGGTCTTCGAGTGCGGTCACGAGGTCGGGCGCCTCGTGCCGCGGCGCCGCAAGGGAGACCGCCCCGAGCTCGTTGGGGAGTTCGTACGAGGCACGCGGCAGCGCGTCGATGATCTTCTCGAAGCCCGCCCGAAGCTTCTGCGAAAGTGAAGCGGTCTCTCTCGCGGCGCGTTCGACTCCGCGTCGCAGCGTCGAGATGAATGGTTCACTCGGCGAAGGCTCAATAGCAATGATGACCGCGTTCGTATTCGCTGCTTCCGCGATGCAGCGACGGAGCAGCGCCGTCTTCCCCATGCCGCGCAGGCCCGTGAAGACGATCGGCTGTGCCCGAGCCCCGCTCTCGGAAAGGTTCAGCGAGTATTGGGCAGCGCTGCTTTCTGCGTCGCGGCCCACGAGCGCGGGCGGTTCGCTGCCAGGGGCGGTCCGAAAAGGATTGTCGAGCCGGCCGATCATCGACGGGGCGACACAAGCGTGTCAAACGTGACAACGCTCTTCCGCGTCTGTCAAGTCTGACAAAAACGGTTCCGGACTGTCAAGGGTGGCAAATCGCCCCAAGGCGCACACCTTCCTCTACGTGCAAGCAGGCTACGCAACGAGTCCCCTACCCCGCCGAGGCCGGGGCGGAGTGCCGGGCACCAGCGCCATACCTTTCGAGGCTCGGTGGCCCCGGCTGGATCCAACGAGCGCGCTACCCAGGCATGAGCCGGCTGCCCTACCGCTGAGCTACGAGCCCTGCCCGACGCCCTTCGACGGGCCGCCGGGGCAATTGCCGGGCCCGCTATCCGCGCTCCGTGGCCGCGAACGCGCGCTTTCCGGGATAGCGCGCCACGCTCGGGCCGAGGTCCTCGGCGATCGCCATCAGCCGATTGTACTTCGCCGTGCGGTCGCTGCGCGCGAGCGATCCCGTTTTGATTTGTCCCGCCCCGGTCGCCACGGCGATGTCCGCGATCGTCGTGTCCTCCGTCTCGCCGGAGCGGTGGGAGATCACGGCACGGTAGCCGGCGGCTTGCGCGGTCGTCACGGCGTCGAGCGTCTCGGTCAGCGTGCCGATCTGGTTGATCTTCACCAGAATCGCGTTGGCGCAGCCGTCGCGGATGCCGCGTTCCAGGCGTTCGACGTTCGTCACGAAGAGATCGTCGCCGACGATCTGCACGCGCTTGCCCAGCGTTTGCGTGAGGAGATTCCAGCCGTCCCAGTCGTCCTCGGCGAGTCCGTCTTCGATCGACACGATCGGATACGTCCGGCACAGACCATCGTAGAGGGCGACCATCTCTGCAGACGTCAGCGGATGATCGTCCGGCTTGTGCGGCCAGTACGTGCCGTCGCGATAGAACTCCGTCGACGCGGGGTCGAGCGCGATCGCCGCGTCGGTCCCCGGCGCGTAGCCGGCCTTCTCGATGGCGCGCACCAGCATCTGCAGCGCTTCGTCGATCGTCTCGAGCTTCGGCGCGTAGCCGCCTTCGTCGCCGACGAGTGTCTGGTGTCCCTCGTCGTGCAGCGTCTTCCCGAGCGCGTGAAAGATCTCGGATCCGCAGCGCACCGCGTCGGCGAACGTCGGCGCGCCGAGCGGGACGATCATGCACTCCTGAAACTGCAACGCGCCTTCGGCGTGCTTGCCGCCGTTGATCACGTTCATCATCGGCACGGGCAGCGTCGCCGCCGACGGACCGCCGAGATAGCGGTAGAGCGGGACGCCGACCGAGACCGCCGCCGCGCGCGCGACCGCGAGCGAGACGCCGAGCAGCGCGTTCGCGCCGAGATTGCTCTTGTTCGGCGTCCCGTCCAACGCGATGAGCGTGCGATCGAGCTCGCGCTGCGCGGTCGCGTCCATCCCTTCGATCGCCGGTCCGAGGATTTCGTTGACCGCGGCGACCGCTTTGAGCACACCCTTGCCGCCGTAGCGCTTCGGATCACCGTCGCGCTTCTCGACCGCTTCGTGCGCACCGGTCGACGCGCCGGACGGCACCATTGCTTCCTCGACCGCGCCGAACGACGTCGCGACGGCGACGGCCACCGTGGGGTTTCCGCGCGAGTCCAACACTTCGCGCGCGCGCACGCTTTCGATGAGCGGGCGTCCGCCGCCGCGCAGCGACTCGATCGACATCAGCGCGCGGCGACCCATTCGGCAAGGACGTTGGCGCGCGGAAACAGCTCGTCGTCTCGGAAAAAGATCGCGACTTCGCGCTCCGCGGAGGCCGGCGAGTCGGAGCCGTGCACCAAGTTCCGGCCGATCGTCTGCCCGTAGTCGGCGCGGATCGTCCCCGGTCCGGCCTTGATCGGATTCGTCGCACCGATCGTCGCGCGGCACCCTTCGATCGCGTCCTCGCCCTCGATCACGAACGCGACGATGGGCGTCGCGGTGATGTAGTCGACCAACCCTTGGAAGAAGCCCTTCCCCTCGTGTTCCGCGTAGTGCCGCTTCGCTTGCTCCTGCGTCACCTGCAGCATCTTCAGGCCGAGGATCGTGTAGCCGCGCCGCTCGAAGCGGGCGAGCACGTCTCCGACCAAGCCGCGGACGACGGCGTCGGCTTTCGCGAGAATCAAGGTACGTTCGACTGCCATAGCGGAGCGTCTATACGTGCCGAGCCGGAACGAACCTCTCCTCGACGTCGCGCGCGTCCGCGCCGCGCTCGGAGGGACGCGGTTCGCGGACGTCCGCGCGGTCCGCGAAACGGGCAGCACGAACGACGATGCCGCCGCGCTTCTCGGCGATCCGTCGGCTGCGGGCGCGACGATCGTCGCCGACTACCAGCACGCCGGCAAAGGCCGCAAGCCGGGACGCGCGTGGATCGCGCCGCCGGCGAGCGCGTTGCTGTTCACCGCGATCCTGCCGGAGACGGTCGCGACCGGCGCGCTCTGGGCCGTGCCGTTCTGGGTCGCGCTGGCGGTCGCCGACGGCGTCGAAGCGGCGTGCGGCGCGCGTCTCGAGCTGCGCTGGCCGAACGATCTCGACCTCGACCGCCGGAAAGCCGGAGGGATCTTGTGCGTCTCGCGCGTCACGGGCGCGGACGCGCACGTCGCGTGCGGGATCGGGCTCAACGTGCAGCGTCCGGACGACGCCGCCGTCGCGGCGATCGTGCCGCCCCCGGCGTACCTCTCGGACGCCGTGCCGCATGCCGAGCGCGAGACGCTGCTCGCCGCGATCCTCGGCGCGATGGACGGGCTTCTCGACGTGCTCGACGCTCCGGACACGATTGCGCGCGCGTGGGAAGACCGCGCGGAGCTGCGCGGTCGACCCTACCGGCTGCGGCTCGACGCCGACGGGAGCATCGTCGAAGGACGCGCGCTGCGCCTCGACCGCGAAGGCGGGCTCGTCGTGGAAGCCGCAGGCGGGCGCGAGCGCGTCGTGCACCTCGCCGACGCGCGCGTCGTCATGTGACGCGAACTCGGCGGCGCGCTAGCGGGCGACGCCGCCGAGCGGAACGTTCGCTTTGCCGAGCACGGCGATGGCGTTCGTTTCGAATCCCGCGTCGAGGCTCAGCGCCAGGTTCGCGGTCGCGCTGACGTGCGCAGGCTTCGGGATCATCTTCGCCGTGATGCCGCCGTCCTTGAGCGCCTTCGTGGCGATCATCGTGTCGGCGTTCGACGCGAAGAACAGGACGACGTCGGCCATCGCGTCAGCGCGCGCCGTTCACGAGACGGTCCAGCCCGGCGGCGACGTCGTTGAGCTCGCCGACCCGCGCGACCGCCTGCTGCGTGCGCTCCGCCATCTCGGTCGCGAGCGTGTCGATCACCACGACGTCGCCCAGAATCTCCTGATTCAGCTCCGACGCCGCGAGCAGCTTCTGCGAGACGCCGCGCGCGATCGCGACGCCGCCGGCGCTCGCCGAGTCGCCGTGCGCCTCGGTCGCGGCCTGCATCAGCAGCTCGCCCTGACGCTCGACCGCCGCGCGCGTCTGCGCGACGTGGTCGCCCGAAACCTCGCTGCCCACGATCACGACCGCGAGCTCCCGCGCCGACTCGCGCACCTGACGGCTGCGCTTGCTGAGCTGCCGCGCGATCCGCTCGATCACCGGCAGCGCGAGACAAAGCGCGAGCACGAGACCGACGAGACCCCATACGACGAGCGAGACGATCGCGTTGGTCTGAATCGCGGTGAACGTCGCGAGCGGGACGCCGAACCAGCGCAGCGCGACGACGTGCATCCGGTCGTCGGTGATCGGCTCGATCCGCGCGAGGTACGGGACGCCGCCCTCGACGTCGACGCCGTAGAACGGCCGCGTCACCGCGCGCACCGTCGGCGACGCCGCGTCGTCGACGAGCCTCGTCCCGTCGGCGCGCGCGATCGAGCTGGAGATCATCTCGCCTTCGAAGACGATCGCCGCTTTGCCGCCCAGCGCCTGCGCCGCCTCGTCGACGACGTCGAAATAGTGGTCCATCAGGATCCCGCCGTACACCGCGCCGATCGTCCGCTCGTTGCTGTCCGAGATCGGCGTGGCGGCGACGATGCCGAGCCCTTCGGTCAGGCCTTCGCGGCCGGACGTCGACGACTCGATCTGCGTGACGAGCTGCTCGGGGGCGAGCTCGTCGTGCGGCAGCGACGCCGTCGTGCTCACGGTCTCGCCGTCGAGCGCCCGCGCGACGAACGGCGAACGCAGCACGTCGCCCGGCGGACCGCCGTTCGCGCGTGCGACGACGCGCCCGTTCACGTCGACCACGGTGAGGAACGAAAGCCCGCCTTGATGCGCGATGCCGCTCAAGGTCTCTTCGAGGTGCGCGTCGTGCGCGAGCGTCGCGCGACGTACCGCGTCGTCGATCGCCGCCTGGGTGACCAGGAGCTTCACGGCGTCGCGCTTCGCGTCCCAATAGCCCGCGAAGCCCGTCGATCCGCTCGTGACCTGCTGGGACGCGAGGCGGTTCAGATCGACCGCCATGGTCTGGCGTGCGGCGATCGCGCCGATCGCCGCGGAGATCGCGATCGCGCCCACCATCGTGCCGATCAGCTTCGCGCGCAGCCCGAGCTTCATACCGAGACTCCCTCCGTGGCGGCGCCGCCCGCGCACCGCTCCAACTGTTCTTCGATCGCGGCGGCGCGCCGGTTCATGCCTTCGACGGACGACGTGATGCTCTGCGCCGCGGACGTGACCTCGGCGTTGACGATCGTGAGCACCTCGACCGACGCGGTGTTCTGTGACGAGACGGACGTGATCGCGTCGAACGCTTCCGAGACGCCGTGCGAGTGCGCCGCCATCTCCTGCGCGGAGCCGAGGGTCGCCGCGACCGACGTCGCGATCTCCTGGATCGCGCCGACGACGCGAAACGCGTTCTCCGACATCGCGCGCGTCACCTCACCGATCTGCGCGATCTGACGGTTCGCGTCGAGCACGGCGGCGACGATCGCCCGCAGCGCCTCGGACGCGTTGTCGGTGGAGCGTACGCTCTCTTCGAGCCGCTCGTCGAGCCGCTGCATCGCCGCGGTCACCTGCCCGATCACGGCTTGCGTCGAACCGACGTGCCCGGCGATCTCCTTCGTCGCCTGCACGCTGCCGTCGGCGAGCTTGCGAATCTCGGTCGCGACGACGGCGAAGCCGCGGCCGTGCTCGCCGGCGCGCGCCGCTTCGATCGCCGCGTTCAGCGCGAGCAAGTTCGTCTGCTCCGCGATTCCGTCGATCACGCGCACGATCTCGCCGATCTGCGCGGAGTTCGTTCCGAGCCGCCGGATGTCGCCGGCCAGCTCCGCGATGGTCGCTTTGATGGTGGACATCGCCTCGACGATCGTGTGGATCGCCGCGCCGCCGCGTTCGGCGGTCGCCGTCGTCTCGGTCGAGATGCCGAGGAGCGAGTCGACCTGCGCGGCGACTTCTTCGATCGCCGCCGACATCGACGATGCGTCGAGCGCCGTCTGGTCCAGCGCACGCGTCTGCTGCTCGGCGCTTCCGGCGAGCGATGCGATGGCGTCCGTCATCGCGCGCACCTTGACGAGCGCACCGTCGACGATGCGCGCCTGCTCGGCGATGCCGTCTTCGAGCTGGCGCTGCGCGAGCGCGCCGCCTTCGATCACGGCGAGCGACGCGGTCGCGCCCGACTGCAGCTCGGCCGCGGCCTCCACGAGCGAGCGCGACTCGGCGTGCGCCGCGGCGACCGTCGCGCGCATCGCGCCGATCAGCGCGTCCAGCTCGGCGGCGCGCACGCCCGCGTTCAGCGCGGCAAGATCCGCGTGCAGCGCGTCTTCGGGACGATCCGGTCCCACATGCTCGGCGCGGGCGGTCGTGCCGTCGCGCGTTCCGAGCGCTGCGCGCATCGTCGGCGGCGGGTCGCACAGCACGGCGACGAGGCATCCCGCGAGGGCCAGCAGGGCGCCCGAGACGGCGCCGACGCCGTGCGCGCCCTCCGCCACGAATCGCGCGACACCGCTCGCGAGCGCGGCGGCGAATGCGAAGCGGCGGCCGGCCAGCGTGCTCGTCGCCGCCGCGGCCGCGGGCGCGAGCGGGTCGAGCGCGGGCAACGCCGGACAGCCTGCCAGCGCCGCACTGCAAAGCGTCCCGGCGCACCCGGCCAACAGCACGTGCGCGGACGACGCACCCGCGCGAGCGCTCGCGATAAGCTTCACCCAGGGTGATTCGGCCGTTCGCCCGGCCGCCTTGAGCCTCACGATCCGGTCGCTGCCGCGGACGGAGCGCGGGCTCACCGCCGCCGGCCGCTCGCGAAGCGCTACGCGGACTTGTTGGCGCGGCTGCGGCGTTCGCAGGACTCGCAGAAATGCGAGTGCTTGTTGTCCGTGTCGAACACCGAATTCGAGTAGTACATCGCGCAGCGCGCGTTGTAGCAATGCTTCAATCCGAGCGCGTGGCCGATCTCGTGCACGCTCTCCTTCAGCAGGCGCTGGAACAGCGCGTTCTCGTCGGCCGCGTCACCGTAGAACTCGGACCGCAGCCGGTGCAGCGAGACCACGGCGGTTCGCTGCGCCTCGCTCGACGATCCGAAGACGAACTGATGCGACGTCTTGTACAGGTCGAAGTCGGTGACGCCGAGCACGATCTCGTCCCGCACGTCGAACGCCGCGCTGAGCCGCGCCGCCAGCGAGCCGAAGAACAGCTGTCCGCGCGCGCTGTTGAGCGCGCTCTTCGGAACGACGAGCGCTCTGCGCACCACCGCGCCGGCGAGGAAACGCTCCTCCAAGCAGAGCGCGAGCCGGGTGAGCAATCCCGGGTCGATCGCGTTGATCGGGACGATGCTGATCTCGCGCACGGCCGTCGCTCCGGTTCGGTCCGCGCGGCGAACGGTCCTGGGCGCGCCGCGACGAAAGCGCACCGGATGATCGTCGGGATCGGAATCGACCTTGCCGAAGTGGAGCGCTACCGCTTCGACGAGGCCATGCGCGAACGGTTCGCGCAGAAGGTGTACACGACGGAAGAGATGGCGTACGCGATGCGCAAGCGCAACTGGCCCGAGCGTCTCGCCGGGTTCTTCGCCGCGAAGGAAGCGACGCGCAAGGCGTTCGGACACGCGATCCCCTGGCGCGCCGTCGGCGTGACGCACGAACGCAGCGGAAAACCGGCGATTCGGCTCTTCGGCGAGTACGCCGCGCTGCTCGAGCGGCGCGGCGTGCGGGCGGTGCATCTCACGATCACGCACACCGCGACGACGGCCGCCGCGGTCGTCGTGCTGGAAGGCTGACGTGCGGGCGGTCAGCGCCGCGCAGATGCGCGCCGTCGACGCGGCCGCGGTCGCGCGCGACGGCGAGGTCGCGCTGATGCGCGCCGCGGGCGAAGCGATCGCCGCGCTGATCGAGCGCTACGCGCGCGGCGACGGTCCCGTCGTCGCGCTCGCCGGACGCGGCAACAACGGCGGCGACGCCTATGCCGCGCTCGCGGCGTACGGCGGGACGCGCGCGAAGATCGTGTACAGCGCCGCGGCCGGAGGCGGGAGCGAGGCGCGCCGCGACGCACGGCAGCGCGCCCTGCTCGCCGGCGCCGCAGAACGCGTCGGCGTTCCGGAAGCGGGGGCCCTGCGCGAGGCCGGGCTCGTGCTGGACGGGGTCCTGGGCGTCAACGCCCGCCTCCCCCTGGGCGGCGACGACGCGGCGTTCGTCGACGCGCTCGCGACGGCGGGGCGGCCCGTCCTCGCGCTCGACGTGCCGACCGGGATCGATCCGACGACGGGCGCCGCCGGGGAGCGTGCGTTCCGGGCCACGGCGACGATCGCGCTCGGACGCCCGAAGCTCGGCTGCCTGCTGGACCCGGGGCGGGACCGGACGGGCGAGCTGTGGTGCGCGCCGATCGGGATGCGCGACGCCGACGCCGCCGGCGTCGACGACCCGCCGAGCTTCGTCATGGACGACGCCGAGTTCGCGGCGCTTCTCCCGGCCCGTGCCGACGAGTCGGAGAAGCGCAGCGCCGGCGCCCCGCTGGTCGTCGCCGGCTCCACGCAGTTCCCCGGCGCGGCGGTCCTCTGCGCCTGGGGCGCGGCGCGCGCCGGCGCCGGATACGTCACCGTCGCCGCGCCGGAAGGCGCGGCCGCCGCGCTGCGCACGCACCTGGTCGAGCAGGTCGTCGTCACCTACGACGAACGCCACCCGGCCGGCGCGCTGCGGGCGATCCTCGACCTGACGAATCGCTGCTCGAGCGTCGCGATCGGTCCCGGGCTCGGTCTTTCCGAGGCCTTCGGGACGATCGTCAACGGGCTCATCGCGGAGACGGACCTGCCGGTGGTCGCCGACGCGAGCGCGCTGTTCCACCTCGCGAAACGTCTCCCGGCTTATCGCGACAAAGCGCTCGTGCTCACGCCGCACGCCGGCGAGTTCGCGCGCCTCAGCGGCAAAGGGACGGTCGCGCCGGAGGACCGTCTCCGCCGCCTGCGCGCCTTCGTCGACGAACACGGGATCACGACGCTGCTCAAGGGCCGGACCACGCTCGTCGGCGGGCGCGAGGCGACGTATCTCAATCCGACCGGGACGAGCGCGCTCGCGACCGCGGGGACCGGCGACGTGCTGACCGGGATGATCGGCACGCTCCTGTCCCAAGGGCTGAGCCCGCTCGACGCCGCACGGACGGGCGCCTACTGGCACGGGCGAGCGGGGCACGTTGCGCTCGCCCGCCGGCACTGGGGCGTGATCGCGCGCGACGTCGCCGACGCGCTGGGCGAAGCGAGCGTCATCGCCCCGCAGGACCCGAGCCTCGTCCGGCTGTTCTGAGGCTCGGCCGCCGCTCCGTCCCGGAGCCGGGAGGCGCTTCGAAAACCTGGGAACCCGGTGTGAACATCGGCGGTGCGGATTTGGTACCCTAGAGCAGTATGACCCGAGGTCTCCCCCTGTTCGTGCGCCGGGCAGCGTTGCTCGTCGTGACCGTCTCGCTCGTCGCCGGATGCGGCCGTCCGAGCCGCCCTGCGCGCCAGACCGGCGCCGCCGTCGTACCGGTGATGACGGCGCGGTACGGCAGTGTCTCGCCGACGACGCTGCTCTCCGGAACCGTCGCGCCCCTGCAGAACGTCGGGATCACTTCGACGCTCTCCGAGCCGGCCGACACCGTGAACGTGCAGGAGGGGGACCGCGTGACGGCCGGCGAGGTGCTCGCGCAGCTCGACACCGCCGACCTGCAGGCGCAGCTCAACGCCGATCTCGCGACCGCGCAGAGCGATCGCGCGAAGGCGACGCAGACGTACGATCAAGCCGGGCTCACGATCGTCCAGAACAGCAACACCGTGAACGCCGCGCGTGCGGCCGTGCGGCAAGCGCAGGTGACGCTGCAGAACGATCGCACGAACCTGCAGCGCGACGCGCAGCTGCTGCGCCAAGGCTACATCGCGCAGTCGCAGTACGACCAGCAGGCGACGACGGTGAAGAACGACCTGCAGGCGGTGCAGAGCGCGCAGGTGACGCTCGCGAACGACATTCAGCAGGTGCGCGCGAACGGCTCGACCTCGACCGGGCTGCAGGGCGCGACCGTGGCATCGGCTCAAGCCGACGTGCAGTCCGCGCTGGCCGCCGCCGATCAGGTGCGCGTCTCGATCTCGAAGGCACGCATCGTCTCGCCGGTCGACGGCGTCGTCGTCAACCGCAACCTCAACCCCGGCGAGTTCCCGGGGACGCGCCAGCTCTTCACGATCCAGCAGGTCGACCACGTCTACGCCGTGCTCAACGGGGCCGGCTCGCAGGTCGTCGGATTGCGGAACGGCAGCCCCGTCGCGATCACCGCGAGCGACCTGCCGGGACGCCGCATCGACGGCCGGGTCGTCGGCGTGCTGAACGCGGTGAACCCCGGCTCGACGAACTTCGTCGTCAAAGTGCTCGTCGACAACGCACGCGGGCTGTTGCGGCCGGGGATGGTCGTCTCCGGCACGGCGGCGCTGCCCGGCGCGAGCGGGATCCGCATCCCGGTCACGGCGTTCCTCGACACGACGAACAGCACCGTGCAAGTGGTGCGCAACGGAACCGCGCAAACGGTGCACGTGACCGAGCTCGCCGCCGACGGCAAGAACGCGATCGTCTCGGGGCTTCCGGGCGGCACGGTCGTGATCTCGAACGGCCAGCTCGGCCTTGCCGACGGCCAGGCCGTTCAGCCGCAGAGCCAAGTGGCGGAGAAGTAGCGCCCTCATGTGGTTGACTTCGCTCTTCGTCCGGCGGCCGACGCTCGTCTTCGTGCTGCTCTCGCTCATGCTGCTGGCCGGCGCGCTGGCGGCGATGACGCTCGTGCAGCAGCAGTTCCCGAACGTCTCGAATCCGACGATCAGCATCAACGTCTCGTATCCGGGCGCGTCGACGACGGTCATGCGCGACGCGATCGTGAAGCCGATCGAAGACGCGCTCGCCGGAACGCAAGACCTGCAGACGATGAGCTCCAACATCCAGGCCGGACAGGCCTCGATCGTCTCGCAGTTCGTCATCACGTCGGACCAGAACACCGACCTCGTCAACACGCAAAAAGCGCTGACGCAGGCCGAGAAGAATCTCCCGAGCAACCTCACGCCGCCGACGCTCGGTCTCCGCGACCCCGCGCAGGCGGTCGTCGTGACGCTGGGACTCACGTCCTCGAAGCTGACCGCGAGCCAGCTTTCGCTGATCGCGAACGGGCGCATCGTTCCGTACATCGAGCAAGTCCCCGACGTGTCCGGCGTCAACGTCGGCGGCGGCGTCACCCCCGCCTACGAGGTGGTCGTCGACCCGCAGAAGCTGGCCGCCTACAACGTCACGCTGAACGACGTCATCAACACCGTCGCCAGCAACAACGAGCGCGCGCCGGGCGGGATCGCGTACGGGTCGAACCGCGAGACGCAGATCGACGTGCGGGGCGACATCATGTCGCCGGAGTCGATCCTCGGCCTCCCGATCGCGACGTCGGGCAGCAGCGGTTCGACGCCGACCGGCGCGGTCAGCGGCTCGTCGAGCGCGTCGGCCGGCTCGCTCGATCCGTGGACGTCGGCGACGCAGGTGCTGCGGGTGAGCGACGTCGCGAGCGTTCAGGACGGTTACGAGCCGCGCCGGCAGTACGCGTCGATCAACGGCGTCGCCGGGACGTTCCTCCAAGTCCAGAAGGCCGCGGACGCGTCCGAGGTCACGGCGTCCGACAACGTGATCGCCGCGCTGCCCCGGATTCGGGCGCAGTTCCCGGACATCACCTTCAACATCATCAACGTCCAGTCGAAGTATACGGCGCAGCAGATCGACAGCGTGATTCGGACGCTGACGGAAGGCATCGTGCTGACGGGCATCGTGATGCTCTTTTTCCTGGGGTCGTGGCGCAACGCGATCGTCGTGCTCGTCGCGATCCCAGCCTCGCTGTGCGTCGCCTTGTTCGTCATGAAGATGATGAACCTGACGATCGACACGATCTCGCTGCTCGGGATGACGCTCGTCGTCGGGATCCTGGTCGACGACTCGACCGTCGTCCTGGAAAACATCGAACGCCATTTCGAGATGGGGCAGAAGCCGCACGAAGCGGCGATCGCCGGCCGAAGCGAGATCGGCATGGCGGCGATCGTCATCACGCTGGTCGACGTCGTCGTGTTCCTGCCGATCGCGTTCCTCCAAGGCCAGGTGGGACGAAACCTCGCCGAGTTCGGGATCGTGGTCGTCATCTCGACGCTCACGTCGCTGTTCGTCTCGTTCACGATCACGCCGACGCTGGCCGGGAATTGGGCGCTCAAGGGCAACTGGAAGCCGCCCTTCTTCATCCGCAAGTTCGAGCAAGGCTTCAGCAACGTCCGCTCGTGGTACGCGCATCGCGTGCTGCCGTGGGGACTGCGCCACCGCGTCGGATTCGTGGTGTTCTGCGGTCTGTCGTTCGTGTTCGCGATGGCGATGGTGCCGCTCGGGATCGTCGGTTCCGAGTTCATCCCGCCGGTCGACCGCGGCGAGATCTTCACGCAGATCACCTTCCCGGTCGGCACGCCGCTGACGACGACCACCGAGGCGGTGCTGAAGTTCGAGCGCGAGATCCGCGACCTCCCGGACATCGACGCGGACACCGCGGTCGCGGGCGGCTACGCCTCGCCGTTCGGCGGGTTCCTGATTCAGGGCAACGTCGGGCAGGTGCACGTCTGGCTGAAAGACGATCGGAAGCATTCGACAAATTATTGGGTCAACCAGTACCGCCGGATGGCGGCGAAGACGCTTCCGAACGTTCAGGTCGTCGTCATCCCGGCGACCGGGACGGGCGGCGGGAACGCGCAGCCGATCGACGAGCTGGTCACCGACGTGCAGGGCGGCGATCCGACGAAGTACGCCGAAAAAGTGTACTCGCTGCTCCAGCACACGCCCGGCACGGCGAACGTGTACAGCGCCGCGTCGGCGCTGCAGCCGCAGGTCGAGCTGACGTTCGATCGCGCGAAGGCGCGCGCGCTCGACGTGAGCATCGGCGCGGCGACGACCGCGGCCAGCGCCGCGTTCGGCGGCGACGTCGCGACGCAGTTCGAGACGGCCGACGGCCTCGAACAGGTCGAGGTGATCTATCCCGCCGAGCAGCAGACGAGCTTGGCGGAGTTCGCGACGATCCCGATCCGCGCGCAGAACGGCAACATCGTCCACCTCGGCGACTTCTCGTCGCTGTCATGGTCGCCGGCGCCGCCGCTGATCACCCGCGTCGACCGCAACACGGTCGTCGACATCAGCGCGAACGTCGCGCCGGGACACTCGCTCTCGAACGTCCAGCGCGATTTCACCAAGGAGCTGAAGTCGCTGCACTTGCCGCCGAACATCGTCGTGCGCCCGCGGCCGATGGGACAGCAGGACCTGATGGCGCAGACGCTCACCGGGCTGGGCGGCTCGCTGATCCTGTCGGTGGTGCTGGTGTTCCTCTTGATGGTGGCGCTCTACAACAGCTACCTCTCGCCGCTCATCATCCTGTTCTCGGTGCCGGTCGCGGCATGCGGCGCGCTCGGCGCGCTGGCGATCACGCACGAGACGCTGAACCTCTTCTCGCTGATCGGGACGATCTTGCTGGTCGGGATCGTGACGAAGAACGGGATCCTGCTCGTCGACTACGCGAACACCTTGCGCGAGCGCGGCGAGTCGAAGCTGCAGGCGATCCAGGAGAGCGCGTTCACGCGGTTCCGCCCGATCATCATGACGTCGATCTCGGTCGTCGCCGGCAACTTCCCGCTCGCGCTCGCGCTCGAGCCGGGATCCAGCGTCCGCTCGAGCCTCGGCGTCGTCGTGATCGGCGGCATCCTCAGCTCGCTGGTCCTGACGCTCGTGCTCGTCCCGATCATGTACATGTGGCTCGCGCCGGAGCACTTCCACGCGACCCACAAGCTGGAGCCGGACGACGCCCAACCACCCGCGCCGCATCACGGCGACGGACACCGCCCGGCCGCGCTGCCCAGCCACGCCTAGGCGTCCGGCCGCCCGGCGAAAACGAGGTATGGACGCGGACGCCGGGCGCCCCGTACGATGACGTGGTGCTTGCCGTCCGCCGCGATGCGCGTGAACGGCGGGCGTGGAGATCAGGAGCGAGCCGTGGTCCGCGAGATCGTCTTACCGGAAACACGACCCGAGATCGAGTGGCTGCGCGGACGCGCGGTGCGCAAGATGAGCCCGCGCGCCAGCCATTCGGCCGCCGAGCAGTGGTGGGCCGAGCGGCTTCGCCGCTGGGCCGGCGACCGCGGATTGGTGCTGCACGAGTGGCGTTTCCGCGTCGCCCCGCCCGGCGAAGAGGTCCGGCCGCTCGTTCCGGACGTCTCGTACGTGTCGCGCGAGCGGCTCGACGCGCTTGCGCCGGAAGATCGCGAGACGCCGCCCCTCGCCCCGGACGTGGCGGTCGAGATACGCTCCCCGGGCGATAGCCGTGCCGACGTCATGGACAAGGCCGGCACGCTGCTGCGCGCGGGAAGCACGCTCGTCGTGATCGTGAACTCGCGAACGCGAACGGTGATCGCGCGCGACTCCGCGGCTGCGACGATCTTCTCGCGCGGCGAGACGTTCGCGCACCCGGCACTGCCCGGCTTCGCCGTCGCCATCGACGCGATGTTCGAGGAGCTTCGCGCGGCGCTTCGCCCTCGCGGGTGAGGCGTCAGCCGCCGGAGGTGATGAGATCCCGCAAGCCGGCCTCGTCGAGGATCGGAACTCCGAGCTGCTCCGCCTTCGCGAGCTTGCTGCCGGCTTCGTCGCCGGCGACCACGTAGGCGGTTTTCTTCGAGACGGAGCCGGAGACTTTGCCTCCGGCGGCGACGATCAGCTCCGTCGCCTGCTCGCGCGTGAGGGTCGGGAGCGTCCCGGTGAGGACGAGCGTCTTCCCCGCGAGCGCGCCCGCCGGCGCCCGCTCGCGCTTCGGCGCCGTGACGTCGACGCCGGCGGCTTTGAGCCGCTCGATCATCGCGCGATTCGGCGGCTGCGCGAAGAACAGCACGACGCTGCGCGCGATCTGCTCGCCGATGCCCTCGCTCTCGAGCAGCTGTTCTTCGGTGGCCGCGGCGAGCGCGTCGACGGAGCCGAAGTCGCCGGCGAGGATCGCGGCGTTCTGCCCGCCCACGAAGCGAATGCCGAGCCCGAACAGCAGCCGCGCAAGCCCGCGGGCCTTCGACGCCTCGATCGCGGCCAGCACGTTTGCCGCCGACTTCTCCGCCATGCGCGGAAGCGTCAGGAGCTTCTCCGCGTCGAGCCGGTAGATCTCGCTGACGTCGCGCACGAGACCGGAGTCCACGAGCGCAGCCGCGAGCTGATCGCCGATCCCCTCGATGTCCATCGCGCCGCGCGAGGCGAAATGGCGGACGCGCTCGCGCTGCTGCGCCGGGCACGCGGCGTTCGTGCAGCGCGACATCGCCTCGCCCTCGGGATGGTCGACGTCGGAGCCGCACACGGGACAGCGATCGGGGAGCACGTACGGCTTCGGCTTGCCCTTCCGCAGCTCTCTCACCGGGCCGACGACGCGCGGAATCACGTCGCCGGCGCGGATCACGATGACGACGTCGCCGATGCGGATGTCGTTCGCCGTGATGTACTCCTGATTGTGCAGCGTGGCGTTCGAGACCGTCACGCCGCCGATGCGGACCGGCTCGAGAACGGCGAACGGGTTCAGCGTCCCGGTGCGGCCGACGTTGACTTGGATGTCGAGGAGCTTCGTGCGCGCTTCGCGGGCGCGGAACTTGTAGGCGATCGCCCAGCGCGGGTCTTTTCCGACGCTCCCGAGACGCTGCTGCAGCGCGAGATCGTCGACCTTCACGACGACGCCGTCGATCTCGTAGTCGAGCCCGTCGCGCTCCTCTTCCCAGCGCGCGACGTAGTCGACGACGCCGTCCACGGAAGCCACACGCTTCGCGTTCGGGTTCACTGGGAAGCCCAGCTCCCGCAGCCACGCCAGCAGATCGTGCTGCGTCGCCGGCGCCTCGTCCGCGTCGAGCTCGCCGACCGCATACGCGTAGAACGAAAGCGACCGTTCCGCGGTCGCCTTCGGATCGAGCTGACGGATCCCGCCGGCCGCGGCGTTGCGCGGATTCGCGAACGGGGCGGCGCCGCGGGCCTCGCGCTCGGCATTGAGCCGCGCGAAGTCGCTCTTCCGCATGTAGGCTTCACCGCGAACGTCGGCGTGCCGCGGAACCGCGTGCGCCGAGCGCCGCAGGGCGAGCGGGATCGAGCGGATCGTGCGCAAGTTCGCGGTGACGTCTTCGCCGACGCTGCCGTCGCCGCGCGTTCCGCCCGCGCTCAGCGTCCCGCCGTCGTAGCGCAGCGAGACGGCGAGCCCGTCGATCTTCAGCTCGCACACGTACGCGACGGCCTCGCCCTCCGCGACCCCGCCGAGCTTCTTGACGCGCGCGTCGAACGCGCGCAGCTCGTCGGCGCCGAAGGCGTTCGCGAGCGAGAGCATCGGGCGCGCGTGCACGTACGGCGGGAAGCCGGCCGCCGGCGCGCCGCCGACCCGCTGCGTCGGCGAGTCGGCGCTCCACACTTCGGGATGCGCCTGCTCCAGATCGAGCAGCTCGCGCAGCAGCGCGTCGTATTCCTGATCGGCGATCTGCGGATCGTCGAGAACGTGGTATCGGTAGTTCGCGTCGTCGATCGCCGCGCGAAGCTCGTTCGCGCGGCGCTGCGCGGCGCTCAGCCCCACTGCTTGGGCGTGGCGATCTGAACCGGGTAGCCGTCGGGATCGGCGATCACGGCGAGTCGGCCGAAGCTTTCCTCGTGCGGCTCTTGCAGGATCGGGATGCCGGCGGTGCGGGCGTCGGTGATGAACTTGTCGACGTCGTCGACGTAGAACCCGAGCTGCAGCGATCCCGGTTTGACGCCCAGCTTCTCGCTCGCCGGGTGGAGGCCGAGCATCTTCCCCTCGCCGAGATCGAAGTCGACCCAATGCGGCGCAGCGTCGGTACCGAGCTTGAGGTCGAGGATCGTCTTGTAGAAGCGCTTCGAACGCTCCAGGTCCGCGCACACGAGCATCGCGAGGGCGAAAGTTGCCATGACGCTCGGGATTCGACGGCCGGGCGCGGGTCCTTCGTACGGCGCGTGGACCGCGAGCGACGCCGCGCCGAAACCGTCCCGGCGCGGCAGGTACCGGTCTTCGGCGTCGGGTAGCGCGCGGGCGTGACCGAAGGCGAGCTGCTCTGGACGCCCGATCCCCACTGGGCCGCGTCGAGCGCGGTCGCACGTTTCATGCGCCGCGCCGGCGAGCGCCGCGGCCGCACGTTCGCGGACTACGAGGCGCTGCGTCGCTGGTCCGTCACCGATCTCGACGGCTTCTGGGCGGAGGTATGGGATTTCTTCGACGTCGCGTCGTCGAGCCCGTACGAATGCGTGCTGAGCGAGCGGCGCATGCCGGGTGCGGTGTGGTTTCCCGGCGCGCGCGTGAACTACGCCGAGCACATGCTGCGGCACGAAGCGAACGCGGCGCCCGGCGAGACCGCAATCGTTCACAGCTCCGAGCTGCGCCCGCTGGCGCGCATGTCGTGGCAGGAGCTGGGCGCGGCCGTCCGCGTTCTGGCGACGCGGCTGCGCGCGCTCGGCGTGCGGCCCGGCGATCGCGTCGCGTCGTACATGCCCACCGTTCCGGAGAGCGCGATCGCGATGCTCGCGACGATCGCGATCGGCGCGGTGTGGTCGTCGGCCGCGCCGGAGTTCGGCGCGCGCACGGTGATCGACCGGTTCGCGCAGATCGAGCCGGTGCTGCTCTTCGCCGCCGACGGCTACCGCTTCGGCGGCCGCGACTTCGACCGCGGCGCCGAGATCCGCACGATCCTCGACGCGCTGCCCACGGTGCGGACGCTCGTGTGGCTGCCGTATCTGCACGCTTCCGCGGACTCCGATCGCGCGCCGGCGCGAACGTTCGGGAGCGCGGGCCGCGCGCGGTCCGTCGTCCCGTGGCCCGAGCTGCTCGACGCAGAGCCGCTCGCGCGCGAAGATTTCACCTACGAACGCGTGCCGCCGGATCATCCGCTCTGGGTGCTCTTCTCGTCCGGAACGACGGGGCTGCCGAAGCCGATCGTCCACGGCCACGCCGGTATCCTGGTGGAGCATCTGAAGAGCACCGGGCTCGGGCAGAACCTCTCGCCCGAGAGCCGGATGTTCTTCTACACGACGACCGGCTGGATGATGTTCAACGCGCTGCTTTCGGCGTTGCTGCAGGGATCGTCGGTGGTGCTGTACGACGGGCATCCCGCGTATCCGGCGCCGGCGCTGCTGTGGCAGCTCGCCGCGGACGCCGAAGCGACGTCGTTCGGCGCGAGCCCGACGTTCGTGCAGATCATGCAGAAGGTCGGGATCGTTCCGAAGGGCGCGTTCGATCTGTCGCACCTGACCGGCGTGCTGCTGACCGGCTCGCCGGTGACGCCGGAACAGACGGCCTGGTTCTACGAGAGCGTCAAGCGCGATTTGTGGGTGACGTCGCCGTCGGGCGGGACGGAGCTGTGCGCCGGCCTCGTCGGCGGCTCTCCGCTCCTGCCGGTCCGCGCGGGCGAGATTCAAGCGCGTCTGCTCGGGATGGACGTGCACGCGTGGAACGACGACGGCGAGGAACTCGTGGACGAGGTGGGCGAGCTCGTCGTGACGAGCCCTGCGCCCTCGATGCCGCTATACTTCATGAACGACCCGGGCGGCGCGCGCTATCGCGAGACATACTTCGAGCGGTTCCCCGGCGTGTGGCGTCACGGCGACTTCATCAAGATCAACGAGCGCGGCGGCTGCTTCATCTACGGCCGCTCCGACGCGACGCTGAACCGCAACGGCGTGCGCATCGGCTCGGCGGAGATCTATCGCGCGGTCGAACGCCTGCCGCAGATCGCAGACAGCCTCGTCGTGTGTCTCGAGCTTCCCGGAGGCGATTTCTTCATGCCCCTGTTCGTGCGGCTGGCCGACGGCGGCAGCCTCGACGAGGCATTGCGGGCGGCGATCGTCACGACGCTGCGCGACGACTGCAGCCCGCGCCACGTCCCCGACGAGATCCTCGCCGTCCCCGCGATCCCGTACACCTTGACCGGCAAGAAGATGGAGATCCCGGTGCGCCGCATCCTCGCCGGCACGCCGCCCGACAAAGCCGCGAGCCGCGAAGCGATGATGCAGCCCGATGCGCTGGACTGGTACGTCGAGTTCGCGCGCGCACGAATGAGCGCCGTTGCATCGAGCCGCAACGCGTAGCAGTCGTGCGCTGCAGCTTGGTTCAGACGATCAGATGCACGTCGCCGAACTCGTGACGGCGGTAGCCGCGCCTGGCCGCTTCGTCGTACGCGGATGCCAGAGCAGCGTCCGGCAGAAAGGCACGCAGGATCGCCTGGTGCGTCGCGCTCCCGTGGTGAAAGCCGGTCAGGAGCCCGTCTGCGGTCGTGATGCGGTCGCCGTCGCCGATCACCAAGTCCGTCCAGCCGCGCGCAGGCACGAGCTCCCCGCCCGAAGCCGCGCTCTCCAGCGCGCGCAGCGCCGTCGTCCCGACCGCGATGATGCGGCGCCGCTCGCGGCGCGCTCGGTTCACCGCGTCCGCTGCGACCGGTGAGACGGCGAAGCGCTCCGTGCCCGGGCGCTCGGGCGACTCGAAGCTGGAAACGCCGCAGTGCAGCGTGACCGTGACGACCTCCACGCCGCGCAGCCGCAGCGCGGCGAGCACGCGGCGCGAAAACGGACGCGCGGCGGAGGGCATCTCGGCGGAACCGGGCTCGCGCGCGAAGATCGTCTGGTAGTCGCGCAGCGGAAAACGGCGCGTCACGTAGCCGTAGCGAATCGGTTCGCCGTAGCGCGCGAGGTAGTCGGTCATCGGCAGCGGGAGCACGAACGACGCGTACCAGAGCCGCGGTGACGCGGGGTCGACCGGCGCCAAGGCGCGGGCGCACGCACCGCCGGGGAGGCGAAGCTCCTCGCCCGGCTGCACGGAGCCGCGCGGCTCGACGGTCCACAGCCGCGCGTCCATCGCGGTCGCGACGTGCAAGGCGATCGACTCGCCGTTCGCGCGCTGCGCGACCAGCGCGGCGGGGATCGTCGCCGAATCGTTCACGACCAGGACGTCGCCGACACGCAGCAGCAGCGGCAGATCGAGGAAGCTCGCGTGCGAGTGGACGCCGGACGCGCGATTCGTGCCCAAGAGACGCACCTCGTCGCGCGCGAGACCGCGGCATTCCGGCGGCTCGACGGCGTCCTGCAGCTCCGGTATCGCCGGGCGCACGATCAAGCGAACGCCGCTTCGGCCAGCACGACGCGCTCGAAGCGTGCGCGCATCGCAGCGACCGCTTCGAGCAGCGCCCGCGCGGATTCGGCCGGATCGCGCAATGCGCTGGCGTCGGCATCCGGAACGGCGTCGCGGTGCATGCGCGTGTCCATCTCGCCGGGATCGGCGACGAGCACCCGAACCGGCGTCCCGTCCAGCTCGGCGGCGAGAACCCGCGAAACGGCTTCGAGGGCGGCCTTCGACGCGCCGTATCCTCCCCAGCCCGGGTAGGCTTCCACCGCGGCGTCCGAGGTGACGTTCACGATCGTTGCCACGTCCGCGCGGCGCAGCAGCGGGAGAGCGTGCTGCGCGAGACGGATCGGCGCGTACACGTTGACGTCGAAGAGGCGACTGAACGTCTCGGGGCCGATGTCGGCGATCGCGGGCAGCGGGAGCGCGCCGAGCGTGGACGCGTTGTTCACCAGCAGATCCAGCCGGCCGAAGGAGCGCGCCGCGTCGATCAGCGCGTGCGCGTGCGCCGCATCGGCGATGTCTCCGGCGAGCGCGACCACGTGTCCGAACGTTGCCAGCTCCTGACGAGCGCGTTCGAGCTCGACGGCGTCGCGCGCGTCGATGACGACGTGCAGTCCGTAGGCCAGCAGCTCGCGCGCGAGCGCCTTCCCCAGACCGCGAGATCCGCCGGTGATCACGGCGACGTGTCCGGCGTCGAACCAGTCTTCCATGCCGCAACCGTACAACCTCAAGTAAGGTTGAGGTCAAGAGCATGGCCGAACTTCTGACGGTCGGCGAGGCGGCGGCGCGCAGCGGCGTCCCCGTCTCGACGCTCCACTTCTACGAAGCGAAGGGGCTGATCGCCAGCGTGCGCAGCAGCGGAAACCAGCGCCGCTTCTCGCGCAGCGAGCTCCGCCGCATCGCCGTGATCAAGGTCGCACAGCGGGCGGGTATCCCGCTCGTCGAGATTCGCGACGCGCTGTCGGGACTGCCGTCAGGGCGAGCGTTGAGCGCCGCCGACTGGCGCCGGCTTTCGAAACGGTGGCGCTCGGACCTCGACGAGCGCATCGCGCGACTGACCGCGCTCCGCGATCAGCTCGGGGACTGCATCGGGTGCGGCTGCCTCTCGCTGGAGAGCTGTCCGCTCCGCAATCCGGGCGACGTCCTGGCGAAAAGCGGCGCCGGCCCGCAGCTCCTTCCGTTCGACTGACGGCGGCCGAGCGCGGGACGGGTCGGAGGAAGAACGCCGCGTCACGAGCCGAAGCATGCCGGTCCGGTGCAAGGCGCGCCGGATGCCGTCGTGCGGTTCGCGCGGCGGCGCGCGGCGACGAGGGCAACGGCATGGCGCAGAGCGGGCAGATCGGGACGTTCGCGTGGGACGACATCGATGTCGGCGCGTGGGCGCCGACGAAGCGCGCGCTCCATCGCTACGCGCAGATGCTGGGAAAGATCCGTGTCGCGCGCTCGCCCTCGGAGCCGAATTGGATGTTCACGGCGCTGTATCTCGGGGCGCGCGGCTTCCGCACCGGTGCGATTCCGTGCGGCCTCGAATCGTTCGAAGCGTCGGTCGACGTCTACTCGGCCGAGTTGCTGCTGCAGCGGAGCGACGGACGCGAAGCCCGGATCGCGCTCGGGACCGCGGAGAACGTCGCGGCGGTCTACCACGCGCTGCAGCGTGCGCTCGACGAGCTGGACGTGGAATGCGCGCTCGATCCAACACCGCAGGAGATCCCCGACCCGACGAGCCTCGACGAGGACACGCGCCCGACCGAGTGGGACTCCGCCGCCGTGCTGCGGTGGTTCCGCGTCAGCACGGCGGTCGCCGATCTCTTCCAGCGCCGCCGCGCGCGGTTCTTCGGGCGATCCGGCGTGCAGCTCTGGTGGGGCGCGTTCGATCTGTCGCTCATGCTGTTCAACGGCAAGCACGCGCAGGCGCCGGCGGACCGCGGCTACCTCTTGAAGTACGATCTCGACGCGGAGCTGCTCAACGTCGGACTGTACTACGGCGAAGAGAACGCCGCGCCGTTCTTCTACGGCTACATCCACCCCGAACCGCCGAATGCGCCCGGTCTCGCGATCGCGCCGGACGCGGCGTCGTGGTCGGACGCGCTGCACGAGTGGGTGCTGCCGTACGAGTCCGTTCGCCGTTCGTCCGACCCCGCCGCCGCGGTGAACGCGTTTCTCGACGCGCTCGTCGGACACTGTTTCGACGCCGCGGGCTGGGACCGCGCGGCGCTGGCCTACGAGGCGCCCAAACGCAAGCACGCGACGCTCGACTGACCCGCCGCGCCGGAGGGAGACGGCGGGTGGCCGGGACGGTGACCGGCGGCGTCGGCGTTACACCTCGACCGGGACGCGGCCGTTCTTCGTGAGGTCTTCGAGCGTCTCGAAGTTCGCGCTCTCGAGCTGCTTGATGCGGTCGGCGCTCACGCGGATCCGGCCTTTCGCGCGCTCGTCCGCGAGCACGCCCCGCAGGTACGTGCCCGTGTGCGAGGCCGGGTCGGCGGCGATCTCTTCCGGCGTGCCGGTCGCGACGATCGTGCCGCCGCGGTCGCCGCCCTCCGGGCCGAGATCGATCACGTAGTCGGCCGTCTTGATCACGTCCAGGTTGTGCTCGATGACGAGCACCGTGTTGCCCATGCCGACGAGGCGCTGCAAGACTTCGAGCAGCTTGTGGATGTCGGCGAAGTGGAGGCCCGTCGTCGGCTCGTCGAGCACGTAGAACGTCCGGCCGGTCGCGCGGCGCGACAGCTCGGTGGCGAGCTTGATGCGCTGCGCCTCGCCGCCGGACAGCTGCGTCGCGGGCTGGCCCATCTGGATGTAGCCCAGGCCCACTTCGCAGATCGTCTGCAGCTTGTTCTTGATGCGCGGGATCGTCCCGAACAGCTCCGTCGCCTCGTCGACGCGCATCGCGAGCACGTCGGCGATCGACTTGCCCTTGTACTTCACCTCGAGCGTCTGCGCGTTGTAGCGCTTGCCCTTGCACACCTCGCACGGCACGTAGACGTCGGGCAGGAAGTGCATCTCGATCTTGATGATGCCGTCGCCTTGGCACGCCTCGCAGCGCCCGCCCTTGACGTTGAACGAGAAGCGCCCGGGCGTGTAGCCGCGCATCTTCGCTTCGGGCGTGAGCGAGTACAGCTCGCGGATCAGGTCGAACGCGCCGGTGTACGTGGCGGGATTCGAGCGCGGCGTGCGGCCGATCGGCGACTGGTCGATCACGACCATCTTGTCGAGCGCCTCGGCGCCCTTCACCCGCCCGTACGTCCCGCCCGCCGGCTGATGGTGCAGGTGCTGGTTGAGCGCCTTGACGACGACCTCGTTCACGAGGGTCGACTTGCCGCTGCCGCTCACGCCGGTCACGCACGTGAACGTCCCGAGCGGGATGTCGACGTCGACGCCCTGCAGGTTGTTCGCCTTCGCGCCCATCACGCTCAGGATGCTGCGCCCGCGCTTGCGGTGCCGCGGGATCGCGATGAACTGGCGTCCCGAGAGATACGCACCCGTGAGCGACTCGGCGTTCGCCTCGATCTGCTCGATCGTTCCGACCGTCAGGATGCGGCCGCCTTCCGCGCCCGCGCCGGGGCCGATGTCGACGATCACGTCGGCGGCGCGCATCGTGTCCTCGTCGTGCTCGATCACGATCAGCGTGTTGCCGATGTCGCGCAGCGTCTCGAGCGTCGCGAGAAGCCGGTCGTTGTCGCGCTGGTGCAGCCCGATGCTCGGCTCGTCGAGGATGTACAGCACGCCGACCAGCGACGAGCCGATCTGCGTCGCGAGCCGGATGCGCTGCGACTCCCCGCCGGAGAGCGTCGTCGCGCTCCGCGACAGGTTGAGGTAGCCGAGCCCGACGTTCTTCAAGAAGCCGAGCCGGGCCCGGATCTCCTTGAGGATCTGATGCGCGATCTTCTGCTCGCGCTCGTTCGGCTTGAACGCGCCGAAGAACGCCTCGGCGTTCTCCACCGACATCGACGTCGTCTGATGGATGTTCTTCTCGGCGACCGTCACGCCGAGCGCCTCGGGCTTGAGCCGCGCGCCCTGGCACACCTTGCAGGTCGAGGCGCTCATGTACTTCTCGATCTCTTCCTTCACGTAGTCGGAAGAGGTCTCGTTGTAGCGCCGCTGCAGGTTGTTCACGACGCCCTCGAACTGCGACTCGTACTCCCACTGGTGGCCCGAGCGCGACTCGTAGACGAACTTCTGCTTCTTGTCCGCGCCGTACAGGAGCGTGTCGACGACGTCGTCGGGCAGGCTCTCGACCGGTGTCGAGGGCTTGCAGCGGCGCGAGCGCAGCAGCCGTTCGACCTGCTGCATGTAGTACGGGTTCGTCGACGGATAGCGGCCGCTGCCGAGGTTCTTCGACCACGGCACGATCGCGCCGTCGGCGATCGACTTCGTGCGGTCGGGGATGACCTTCCACGGATCGATCTCGATCTTCACGCCGAGCCCGCTGCACGCCGGACACGCGCCGAACGGCGAGTTGAACGAGAACAGCCGCGGCTCGAGCTCCTGGAACGAGATCCCGCACGACGCGCACGCGAACGACTCGCTGAACGTCGACTCGACCCACTGTTCCGACGGCTTCTCGGTGCCGGGATTGACGCGCGCCTGGTGCAGCACCGCGACGATGCCGCTCGAGAGCCGCAGCGTCGTCTCGATGGAGTCGGTCAGCCGCCCGCGAATGTCGGGCTTCACGACGAGCCGGTCGACGACGACCTCGATCGTGTGCTTGCGCTTCTTGTCCAGCTCGATCTTGTCGCGGAGCTCGCGGATCTCGCCGTCGACGCGCACGCGCGCGAAGCCCTCTTTGGCGATCTCCTCGAAGAGCTTGGTGTACTCACCCTTGCGCCCGCGAATCATCGGCGCGAGGAGCTGAATGCGCGTCCCTTCGGGGAACTGCATGATCTGGTCGACGATCTGCTCGGCGCTCTGCGCGGAGACTTCACGCCCGCACTCGTAGCAGTGCGGAACGCCGATGCGCGCGTACAGCAGCCGCAGGTAGTCGTAGATCTCGGTGACCGTGCCGACCGTCGAGCGCGGGTTGCGCGAGGTCGACTTCTGGTCGATCGAGATCGCCGGCGAGAGCCCTTCGATGTAGTCGACGTCGGGCTTCTCCATCTGCCCGAGGAACTGGCGCGCGTACGAGGAGAGCGACTCGACGTAGCGGCGCTGGCCTTCGGCGTAGATCGTGTCGAAGGCGAGCGAGGACTTGCCCGAACCGGACAGCCCGGTGACCACGATCAGCCGGTTGCGGGGCAGCGTCAGGTCGACGTTCTTGAGGTTGTGCTCGCGCGCGCCCTTGATGACGATCGCATCCAGGGCGTGCGTGCTCCCGTCCGGCATACCTCGCTAGAACCCGCCGGGCGGCCTCTGCGGTTACGCTCGGCGGCTCGGCAGGGCTACAGCGGACCGGGGCCCGGGTTGGGCGGCGGCGGGATCGCTCCCGAGCCGCGGAGGTTGAGGTACTCGCCGACGACGACGAGCGTCGCATACGCGACGACGATCTGCATCAGGATCTGTCCGACGATCGGGCCGAGGAAGGGGATGAAGTGCAGCGCCGCCCCGATGATGCCCGCGATGATGCTCATCACGAAGATCAGGATGCCGAGCACCAGCGTCGGCACGAAGCGCGCCATCGTGATGCGGAACGACTCCGCGATCGCGCCGAAGCCCGGCACGTTGCCCACGACCGCGGCGGGGAACGCGTAGAGCACGAACACGAAGAACACGAACAGCGACAGGAAGAGCGTCGGGATCGCCAGCACGCCCGCGACGATGCCGAGCAGAATCAGCCCGATGAACGTGACGAGGACGTTTCCGGCGTCGCGCTGGAACGCGGCGGCCCCGTCCGAGAGATCGGTGGTCCCGCGCATCCAGGCGGCTCCAGCCATCCCCGTCGTGTACGCTTGGTTCGCGATGAACGCGATCAAGCCCAGGCACGCCAAGAGCAGCCCGGACAGCAGCCCTGCGCCGAGACTGCCGGTGGTCACGGTCGTCCCCCCGATCGTGGTGTAGGTGACGGACGGCGTGAGGAGCGTTCGCAGAACGCCCATCACGATGCCGATGACGATGCCCGGAACGACGATGATCCAGTTGCGCTGGAGCAGGTCCCAGGACCGGGAGAAGATGCTTTCAACCGGCTGCTCTACCATGCCGGCCGACTTCGCCGGGTTCTCGTCCCGTCCCCCTGGACGGGCGTGCCCTCAGGGTTCCCGCCTGTTGCCGGCGAGGGGCAGCACGGCCATGACGCCCGCGATGGAATCGACCACGGCGTCCGGCGGCGGAGCGCCGTCGGGGAGGGGAATGGCGTGCACGTCGATCAGCACCGTGAACAGCCCGGCCTCCTGCGCGCCGCGGACGTCGCGATCGTAGCGGTCGCCGACCATCGCGGTGCGCTGCGGCTCGCTGCCCAGCTCGCGGCAGGCGTGGCGGAACAGCTCCGGGTCGGGCTTCACCATCCCGACCTCGTCGGCGAGAAAGAAGCCGTCCATCCGCCCGCGCAGGCCCAGGCGGTCGATCTTGTCGTGATGCGTCGCGGCGAAGCCGTTGGTCACGAGACCGAGCTTGCAGCCGCGCGCGCGCAGCGCGTCGAGCAGCTCGACGGCGCCCGGCGCAAGAGAGAGCACGTCGGCGCGCGCCTCGACGTACGCCGCTGCGAGCCGCGCCGCGAGCCCGAGGTCGTCGACGCCGATCTCACGCAGGGCGTCGTACCACATCCGCGTGCGCTCGTCGCCGATCGAGCGCGTCAGGTGCTCGACGCTCAGCGCGGCCCAGAAGCCCATCGCGGCCCCGTCGTAGGCGTCGGCGAGGGCTCGCGCGTCGATCCCGCGCTCGCGCGCCGCGATCCGCGCAGCTGCGAGCGCGGCCGAGCGGTACGCCGCCGTGTCGTCGTGCAGCGTGTCGTCGAGGTCGAACAGCACGGTGTCGATCTCGCGCATCAGAAGCGCACCAGGAACGAGCGCAGCGCATAGGCGCCCAGCTCGAAGACGAGATGCTCTTCGACGATTCGCGCCTCTCCGTCGACCGGCCGTTCGACGGCGTCGACGCAGATGGCCTCGCGCATCCGCGCGCCGCAGCGGAGCGCCACGCGGCGCGCCGCGCCGTCGCACTCGCGAACGCGGACGATCACGCCGGAGGCGTCGTCGGACGGATACGTGGCGACGATCAGCACCGAGGTCTCTTCGCACGTGAAGAGCCGCACGCGCTCCTCCGTCGCGTACGCGTTCCAGCCGTGCTCCAGCGCGGAGATCGTCGCGCCGGCGGTCGGGACGAGCGCGTACTCCAGCCGCTGCTCTCCGCGGTCCGCGTTCGGATCGGGCCAGCGCGGCGCGCGCAGCAGCGACGTCCCGAGCATCACTCCGCCGTCTTTCAGCCCTTCGGCGTTCCAGCCGTAGAGGTCGGGCGTGAAGATCGCGAGCCCGCCCGTGTCGTCGGCGACGTGCGCCCAGCGCTGCGCAGGCACTTCGAACTTCGCGCGCTCTTCGTCGGTCTGCGGGTACGTGCTGCGCACGATCGTGCCGTGCTGCTCGCCGAAGCGCGCCTCGCGCGCGCGCAGCGCGATGCGGTGCTCCGCGCGCAAGAGGACGTGCCGTTCTTGCCAGCCCACCGCGATCTCGACCCGCAGCCACGGCTCCCCTTCGTGCGCCGCGACGCGCATCGAGAGCGGCGACGCTTTTCCGACCGTGAGCCGCGCGACGACGCCGCCGTCTTCGACCGACGCGCCGGCGGGCCGGACGAGGACGCTGCGCGAGCGATAGCTGCGGTCGACGTTCCAGGCGTCCCAGGCCCTGGGCCGGTCGACGTACGCGGCGATCGCGTTCGCGAGCGCGACGACGTTCGGACCGTCGGCGGCGCTCAGCTCGACGATGATGCCGTCGTCACGCACGCGCGCCCGCACCCACTCGTTCGCGACGATCCACGCGTCGCCGTCACGCTGCGGTTCGACGGCCGCAGGCGGAAGCAGCCGGACGTCGCCGCGCGGCAGCACGGCCTGCGCCGCTTCGGCGACGCGCGCGACGATGCGCAGCGCACGGTCGAGCTCGCCGTGCGCCTCGGTGTAGACGGCGCCGATCGAGCTGCCGGAGATGACGTCGTGGAACTGCGTACGCATCAGGATGCGCCACGCGCTGCGCAGGTCGTCGACGAGCGCGGCGCACGTCGTCTTCGGCGCGCGGATCGCGACGCACCACGCGGCGAGCTCCTCCGCGCGATCCAGCGCGCGCTCGAGCTCCGCGGCGCGCGCCTTCAGAGCGTGGTGCGTCGTGTACGTGCCGCGATGGTTCTCGAGATACAGCTCGCCGCGATGCTCGGGGAGATCCGCGCCGGCGAGCTCGCGCTCGAACCAGCGGTCGACGCGCGTCCAAGCGCGCGAGTCCGGGGCCACGCGGCCGATCGCGCGATCGGTCACGCCGCCGCCGCCGTCGCCGTAGCCGATGACGAGCAGGTCGCCGCGCTCGCGCGCGCGACGCAGACGGCGGTCGGTGAGCTCGCCGTCGTACCCGGCGACGACGGCCGAGATCAGCAGCGAACCGTCTTCTCCGAACCAGCGGAAACGCGGATGCGGCCAGCGCGTCGTGTCGTTCCACTCCAGCTTCGTGGTGAGGAAGTACGGGACGCCGGCGTGCGCGGCGAGCTTGGGGAACGTGGACGGAAAGCCGAACGTGTCGGGGAGCCACGCCACGGTCGGCTCGACGCCGAAATGCTCGCGCGCCCAGGCGATCCCGTGCGCGAACTGACGCAGCACCGACTCTCCGCTCGGCGCGTGCAGATCGGGCTCCACCCACATCGAGGCGACGCTCGCGTCCCAGCGCTCGCCGACGTGCGGACGAATCCGCGCTTCGAGGCGCGGATCGGCCGCGAACGCCCACGCGTAGAGCTGCGGCTGGCTCTGCGCGAACACGAACGCGCCGTCGGTTTCCAGCTCGCGGAGCGCGGTCGCGAAGGTTCGCAGCGCTTTGCGCTTCGTCGCGTCGTACGTCCACAGCCAGGCGACGTCGAGGTGCGCGTGGCCGACGAGCGGCACGTCGATCGGCCGCCCGTCGCGCACCGCGTCGCGCGCTTCGACGACGGCTTCGCCGCCCGGACGCTGACGCGCCAGCGCGAGGAGCAGCTTCCAGTGGATCCCGCCGCCCGAGGGCAGCCCGTGCGTCGGAAGCGAACGCTTCTCGACCTCGAGCGTGATGTCGCGCTCGCCCTCCAGCGGCGGAAGGTCGATCGTGCGGTGCATCAGGTCGAACGCGCCGTGCACGACGCCGTCGACCCGCAGCAGCGCGCCGGTGCGCGTGCCGTACGTCATGCGAAGCGGTCCGGGCGGCAGCGCGGCCCGCGCGCCGAGCACGACGATCGCCTCGTCCTCGGCGCGCCGCGCGAAACGGAGGCGCATCAGCGCAACGTCGCCGTGATCTTGTCGTTCACCGTCGTGCAGTTCGCGCGGGGCGCGTTCTTCGAATCGAGCACGTAGTGGAACTCGACGCGCGGCGCAGCCGCGCCGTTCGCGTGCGGAAGCGTCACGCGGAACGCCGCCGCATACGTCTGGTCGGCACCGAGCACGGGGATGGGCTGACTTCCGAGCACTTGGCCTTGGTGCACGACCTCCAGATGCTGGCGCGTGTCGGCCGGCTGCGCCGCGACGCCGCGGTTCTTCACGTCGACCGTCACGACGTAGACGTCGGCGTCCTTCGTCGCCCCGAGCGTCGCCTTGACGCGCGGGTTGGACACCAGGAGGTCGGCCGGACAGGCACTCGGCGACGCGCTGAGCGCCGCCGCGAGGAACACCGCGAGCATCAGGCCGGTTCGTACCCGCACGGCGGCGCGATCATCGCTCGTCCTCGTAATAGTCCAGCTGCGGCTCCTCGCGGACGAGCGTGTCGGTCGCGTCGACGACGAACTTCCGCGAGTCGGGATAGAAGCACACGTCCCCGCGGTCGACGTTCGCGATCATCAGCACGAGCGCGTCCTCGCCGGCGTCGTTCCACAGCCGGTGCGCGCCGTCGCGATCGGTCGGGAACGCGACCATGTCGCCCGGCCGCAGCGTCCACGTCCCGCGCGGCGTCCGCAGCGTCGGCGTCCCGGTGAGAACGACGAACAGCTCTTCCTCCCGCGTGTGCCAGTGGTACGGACAGTAGTGATCGCCGGGTCGCAGCTTCCCGACGACGTAGCCGAGCTTCTCCGCGCCGAGCGTGAAGCCGACCTCGGCGAACTGCGCCCGCCACGGCGCCGGACCGTCGCGCTTGCCGAGCCACCAGAGGTCCTCGACGTTGATGCGATTCACCGCGATTCCCCGCCGCGCGTCGATCGCCGCTCCGAGCACCGCGTGCGCGTCGTTGAAGACGCACGCGCCGTCGCCGACGAGCAGGTGCTGCAATTGCAGCATGCGCAGCCGGCGCATCGAGAGCACGGCCCGCTCGGGATCGCCCAGCTTCGCGTCGGGCATGAACGTCAGCGCTCCGGCGGGCGTGCCCCACAGGACGTCTCCCACGATCGCGGTGCGCCGCGCCGCATCGTGCAGCGCGATCTCGCCTTCCGTCTTGCAGCCCTCGAAGCCGATCACGCGCCAGCCGTGCACGTCGTCGCCCGGCTCGACGCGGCGATCGACGCCGACCGTGAGCAGCGGCGCGTCGAGCGCGCTCGCGACGACGCGCGCGCCCGTCGCCGCGACCACGTCGGCGGTCGCGCGCTCGTGGTCGCGGTTGGTGATCAGCACGTCCGCGACCCCCCGCGTGCGCAGCTCCGCGAGCGTCGCTTCGTCGGGCCCGATCGGATCGACGACGAGATTCCCGGCCGCGCTTTCGACGAAGAAACCGTTGAAGTCGAGGTTGCGGTCGGGCTGCCACCGCGACCACGACCACACGCCGGGGACGGCCGTCGCTCGCATGCCTTTTCGTTGCGCGCGGCGGTCCGCGCATCCCCCGTGTGCGGCAGGCGAGCGTTCGGCCGCGCGCGCGAAACCTTAACGGCCGTTGCTCGCTGCGATGCGGGAACGCGGCGCGACCCGGGCCGAACGCATGTGCGGTGAGGCGTCTGCCCGCCCTCGTTCTCACGCTGGGCTTTTCCGCGTCGCTCGCGGTCGTCGCAAACGCGGCGCCGCATTCCGCCGCGCCGGCGCGGACGCTTCCGGCGCGGGTCGTCGTCGATTCCCCGAAGCCGGTCCCGACGGCGTGCGCCGAGGCGCTGGGCTACGAAAAGGCGGCCGCCGCCGACGGCGTCGCGCCGCAGATGTCCCTGGACGCAGCGACGGCGGGGCTTTCGGCGAACGAGCGCTGCGTCGATCCGGTGATGCATCCGGTCAACGAAGCGTTCTTGCTCTCGCAACGCGCGATGGCGAAGCTCGCGCTGCACGAGCCCGACTGGCGCACCGATCTCGACCGCGCGAACGCGCTCCTCGCAACGTGCGAAGCGCGTCGCGACAAGGACGCGGCGCCGGCGATCCCGTTCTGCAAGACGCAGACCGCGTTCAACCAGCGCTTCGTCGCCACGTACGCGCCGCCGACCGCCGCACCGCAGGCCGCGACGGCGCAGGCGCCGGTTCCCGCGCTGCCCGCTCCGCTCGTCGCGCCGGTCAACCCGCCCGGGATGGCGACGCCGTTGGCGAGCGCCTCGCCGGCGCTGGTCGGTCCGGTGCCGCCGCCTCCTCCGCGCGCGCAGTAGCGGCTCGCGCACGCCTGCGCGGCTGCGACGTTCGTCGGCGTCTCGTGGCGGACGAGGCATCGCGTCGCGACGAAGCAAAGCCGACGCGCAGATGACCCTTCTCGAGGCGGCGCTGCGCGGCGAATCGACGCGGCGCGCGCCGATCTGGATCATGCGCCAGGCCGGACGCTACCTGCCCGAGTACCGCGCGATCAAGGAACGTTCGTCGTTTCTCGAAATGACGCGCGACCCAGCGATCGCGGCCGAAATCACGCTGCAGCCGCTGCGCCGTTTCGCGCTCGACGCCGCGATCGTGTTCAGCGACATCATGACGCCGCTCGAAGCGCTCGGGATCGAGATCGCGTTCGCGCCGGGGCCGTCGATCGCGCACCCGCTGCGCTCGCGCGCGGCGATCGACGCGCTGACGCAGCGCGACGAGATCGCGCCGTTCGTCGGCGAGGCGCTGCGCATCGTCCGCGCGGAGCTTTCGCCGGACGTCGCGCTGATCGGCTTCGCCGGCGCGCCGCTCACGCTCGCGGCGTATCTCGTCGAAGGCGGCGGCAGCAAAGAGTTCGAGCAGTTCCGGAAGTTCTTGCGCGCCGACCCCGCCGCGCTCCACGCGCTTCTCGAGAAGCTGACCGAGCTGACGATCGCGTACGTCCGCATGCAAGCCGCCGCCGGCGCGGGCGTCGTGCAGCTGTTCGACAGCTGGGCCGGACTGCACGACGCCCCGACGTACCGAGAGTTCGGCGCGCCCTACGTTCGGCGCATCATGGACGCCGTGGGCGAGAGCGGCGCGGCGCGGATTCTGTTCGCGCTCGACGCCGCGCACCTGCTGGACGAGATCGCGGCGATCCCCGCCGAGGCGGTAGGCGTGGACTGGCGCACGCCGCTCGGCGCCGCGCGCGCGCGGCTGCCCGGCCGCGCGCTCCAGGGCAACCTCGACCCCGCCGTGCTGTTCGCCGACGGCGCGACCATCGAACGCGAAGCGCGGCGCGTGCTGCGCGAGGGGCTCGGCGGAGCGCACGTCTTCAACCTCGGTCACGGCGTGTGGCAGGCGACGCCGGTCGACGCGGTCGCGCGGCTCGTCGACACCGTGCGAGGCTTCGAACGGGCGTGACGGATGCACCGGCGTCGGACGCGGCGAGCGCCGCGGCGCGGCTCGTCGGCGCGCTGCAGGCGTCGATCTGCGCGCGCGCGGAGGCGCTGGAACGCGCGGCCGGGGAGACGTCCGGCGCTGCTGCCGCAGCGTTCGTCGTCGACGCGTGGGAACGCGAGGGCGGCGCGAAGGCCGTCGGCGGATACGGGTCGACGCGCGTGATCGCGAACGGCGCGGTGTTCGAAAAGGGCGGCGTGAACACGTCGGTCGTGACCGGGGCCGCGCTGCCGCCCAGCGTGATCGCGCAGCGGCCGGAGCTCGAAGGGCACGGGTTCTTCGCGGCGGGCGTCAGCGTGGTGCTGCATCCGCGCAATCCGTACGCGCCCGCCGCCCACTGCAACTATCGCTACTTCGAGGCCCGCAACGACGGCGTGCGCTCCGCATGGTGGTTCGGCGGCGGCGCCGACCTGACGCCGTACTATCCGGCGCTCGAGGACGTGCGCCACTTCCACCGCACGCTGCGCGCCGCGTGCGACCGCCACGATCCGGCGTTCTATCCGGCGTTCAAGGCGTGGTGCGATCGGTATTTCTATCTGAAGCATCGCGACGAGACGCGCGGCGCAGGCGGGATCTTCTACGACTACCTCGATGCGGACGGCTTCGGCGAGAGCGGCGAGCGCACGGCGCTCGCGGAGGAGCGCGCCGTCGAAGACCATCTCGCGTTCATGCGCGACGCGGGCGAAGCGTTCGGCGAGGCGTACTTTCCGCTCGTCGAGCGGCACGCGCGCGATCCGTTCGGCGAGCGCGAGCGCTCGTTCCAGCTCCTCCGGCGCGGCCGCTACGTCGAGTTCAACCTCGTGTACGACCGCGGCACGGCGTTCGGACTGCAGAGCGGCGGGCGCACCGAGTCGATCCTGATGTCGCTGCCGCCGCTCGCGCGCTGGGCATACGACGAACGGCCGGCGCCCGGGACGCCGGAGGCCGCGCTCGCGGCGTACCTGCGGCCGCGCGACTGGTTCGCCGAGGACCCGTTCGCGTCGTGAGCGGCCGCGCGATCCTGCTGGTCAACCTCGGCTCGCCGGCGTCGACCGCGACGCCCGACGTCCGGCGCTACCTCGACGAGTTCCTGATGGATCCGTACGTGCTCGACGTGCCGCATCCGGTGCGCGCGCTGATCGTGCGCGGTTTCATTCTGCCGTCGCGCCCGGCGAAGTCGGGCGAGGCGTACGCGAAGATCTGGACCGAGGACGGCTCGCCGCTGATCGTCATCTCGCACCGCACGCGCGCCGCGCTCGAAGCGCACACCGGGGTTCCGGTCGGCCTCGCGATGCGCTACGGCAGCCCCTCGATCGCCGGAGGGATCGACGCGCTGCTGGAGCGCGCCGGCACGGTCGACGACCTCACGGTCGTCGCGATGTATCCGCAGTACGCGATGGCGTCGACGATGACGGTCGAGGTCGCGGTCGAAAAGGAGCTGCGCGCGCGCGGCGTACCGCACCGGTTCATCCCGCCCTTCTTCGCGGACGACGGCTACCTCGACGCGCTCGCAGCGCTGGCGCGCGAGCACCTTCCCGGCGACGTGCAGCAGGTGCTGTTCAGCTACCACGGGATCCCGAAACGCCACCTTCGGAAAGTCGATCCGACGCGCGGGCACTGCCTCGGCTCGCCGGACTGCTGCGAGACGCCCTCACCCGCGCACGCGACGTGTTACCGTCACCAGGTGTTCGCGACGACGCACGGCGTCGCGCAGCGGCTCGGGCTCTCACGCGACCAGTACGCCGTGTCGTTCCAGTCGCGGCTCGGCGGCGGATGGCTCCAGCCGTTCACCGACGTGGTCCTCGCGGAGCTGCCCGCGCGCGGCGTCGAGCGCATCGCGGTGGTGTGCCCGTCGTTCGTCGCCGACTGCCTCGAGACGCTCGAAGAGATCTCCATTCGCGGGCGCGCGAGCTTCCTCGCCGCGGGCGGCAAAGCGTTCGCGTACCTGCCGTGCCTCAACGACGATCCGCGCTGGATCGCCGCGCTCGCGAAGCTGTGCGACGCGCCGTCGGCGGTGCAGCGATGAACGTCGCCGTCGTCGGGGCCGGCATCGCGGGCCTCACCGCCGCGGCGCGGCTGCGCGACGCGCACGACGTCGTCGTCCTCGAGCGCGAGCCGGTCGCCGGCGGGAAGATCCGCACCGAGCACGTCGACGGCTTCGCCTTCGACTGGGGTCCGAACGGTGTGCTCGCCGCGAGTCCCGCGCTGCGCGCGCTGCTCGCGGAGACCGCACTGGACGACGAGCTGAGCGCCGCAGCGCCCGGCGCGGCGAAGCGCTACATCTTCTGGAACGGCGCGCTGCACGCGCTTCCCACGAAGCCGCCGGAGGCGCTGCGGATGTCGCTGCTCTCGCCGTTCGGCAAGCTGCGCGCGCTCGGCGATGTGTTCGCCCGGCCGTGGGACGCGGCGCCCGACGAGACCGTCGACGCGTTCATGCGCCGGCATTTCGGCCGCGAAGTCTCGGAGCGCATCGTCGCGCCCGCACTGCTCGGCGTCAGCGGCGGCGACGCGCGCGACACCAGCCTCGACGCCGTCTTTCCGCGCGTGCGCGCGCTCGAACGGGCTCGCGGGTCGGTGATCCGCGGGATGGCGCGTGCGCGCGGCGGCGGGCTCGGACGCCTCAGCAGCTTCGGCGCGGCCGGGATGCAGCGCCTCACCGATCGTCTCGCCGAGCTGCTCGGCGAACGGATCCGCTTCGGTCTCGCGGCGGAGCGGCTGGAGCGGCGCGGTTCGGGATGGCGGATCCATCACGCCGCCGGGCCCGACGGCGCGGCGTCCACCGACGCCGACGCGGTGATCGTCGCGACGCCGGCCGACGCGGCGGCGCGGATGCTCGCGCTCGCGGACGGCGAGCTGGCGGCGCTGCTGCGCACGATTCCGTACGCGCCGATGCGCGTCGTCGGCATCGCCTTTCACGCCTCGCACGTCCCGGCGCCGCTCGACGGCTTCGGCTTTCTCGCGGCGCGCGATCAAGGCGTGCGCATCCTCGGCGCGGTCTACACCTCGTCGCTGTTCCCGCAGCAAGGGCCCGAGAACGTCGCCTATCTGCGGGTGTTTCTGGGCGGCTCCGTGGACCCGGGCGCGGCGAGCCTCGACCCGGCCGAAGCGCGAGCGATCGTGCGCGCCGACCTTCGCACCGTCCTCGGGATCGAGGCCGAGCCGATCGCGTATCAGGACGTCGTGTGGCCGCGCGCGATTCCGCACTACCGCGTCGGCCACCGCGCCCTCGTCGCCGCCATCGAAACCCGCGTCGCGGCGCTGCCGGGGCTCGGGCTGACCGGCAACGCCTACCGCGGTCTCGGGGTCGCCGACACGGTCCGCGACGGCCGCACGGTCGCGGACGCGATCGCCGGGACCTCGGCGGGAACGGTCCCGTGAGAAGCGGCGCCGAATTCGCCCGCATGCGGTGTCTCACGGGAATGATGCTCGCGGTGGCGCTCGCCGCCGCGAGCGCGACGTGCGCTTCGGCCGCGCAGACGTACGCGCCGTACGCCGACGGCTTGACGTGGCGCTTTCACTGCACGCCGACCGACGGAGCCGCGTTCGACCTGAGCGAAACGTTTCACGCGCGCGGCACGTCGGGCGCGCTGCAGGCGTTCGCGTTGGCGATCTCCAGGAACGGTGAAGCGCCCGTCGTGCAATCACTGCACGGCGTCGACGCGGCCGGCAACGGCTACCTCATCGGCACGTATGAGAACGGCACGCTGCACGCGCTCGCGACGCCGGCGCTCACCGTCCCGGCGAATCCGGCGCCCGGGTTCACCGTGCGCTACAACCGGCTCGACGAGCAGGTCGTGCGCCGCTACGTCAAGGAGACGAATCTGCGCGGCGCCGACGGCTCGACGTTTCACGCGGTGCTCTACGCCGACGAGACGGGCACCGGCTCCGCGACCTACGCGTACGCGCCCGGCGTCGGCCTCGTCCTGAGCAACACGATCCCGCGCAACGGCGACGCGGTGCTCTGCCAGCGCCGCTCGTAGGATCGCGACGGCGCGGCGTCAGGCCGTCGCGCGAACGAGATCCGCGTGGCGCAGGTCGGTGACGAACATGTGGCCGGGCTCGTGCGTGATCGCGAACGGAATGCGGCTGTCGACGATCACGCTCTGCGGCGTGACGCCGCAGCCCCAGAAGACCGGGACGTCGCCCGCGTCCAGCACCGGCGGATCGCCGTAGTCGGGCCGCATGAGGTCCGCGATGCCGAGCTGCGCCGGATCGCCCCACGCCACCGGTTCGCCGTGCGCGACGCGGTAGGGCCGCGTCACGTCGCGCACGCGTTCGACGTCCGCCTCGCGGTAGGGGCGCATGCTCACGACCATCACGCCGCGCAAACGGCCCGCCGGCGCGAGCGGAACGCGCGTACGGTACATGGGCACGTTGCGATCCAGCGCGTAGTGACGCGGCGGCAGCCCGGCGGCGACGAGCGCGTGATCGAACGTGAACGAGCAGCCGATCAGAAAGGCGACGAGGTCGCCGCTCCACACGCCGAGGAGATCGCGCGGACGGTCGACGACCCGGCCGTCGCGCCACACGCGGTACCGGCCGAGATCGGTGCGCAGGTCGGCGCCGGGCGCGCTGCGCGGCGCATACGCGCCGGGCCGCAGCGGCGGCTCGACGAGCGGGCACGGTACGGGATTCCGCGCGCACAGGTCTTCCAGCTCCGCGGCGTAGTCGCGCGGCACGACGACGAGATTCGCCTGCACGTTGTCCGGCGCGAAGCGCTCCGTCGGCCCGCCGGTCGTTCCGGCGCGAATCGCGGCACGGACGCCCGCCGCGGTCATCACGTTCATTGCGCCGGTGAGATGCCGTCGGCCAGGTCGCGTTCGCGAGCGTCCCACTCGCGCTCGGTGGGATCGCCGTAGCCGCCGCCGCCCGCGGTGCGGACGATGATCGCGTCGCCGGGCTGCATCGCGACGCTCGTCTTCGCCGGCAGATCGCGCACGTCGCCCGAGCGCGTGACGAAGACGTGCGCGCCGGTCGCGCCGTCACCCCCGCCCTCGGCGCCGCGCGGTCGAACGGCGTGCCGTTCGGCCATCAGCGACGCGGTCGCCGTCCCGTCGCGCAGCGCGAACGCCCGCACCAGCCCCGACCCGCCGCGGTACCGGCCGTCGCCCGCGCTCTGCTCGGCGAACTCGTAGCCGGTGATCAGCAGCGGCATCGTGCGTTCGATCGCCTCGATCGGCGTGTTCAAGGTGTTCGTCATGTGGACGTGGATGCCGTCGATTCCGTCGGCGTGGGGGCGCGCGCCCATCCCGCAGCCGTTCGTCTCGTAGAACGCCCACGGCCGGCCCGCGCCGTCGATCCCGCCGATCATGACGTTGTTCATCGAGCCGCCGCTCTGCGCGGGGACGCGCCCGGGCGCGAGCTTCGCCAGCGCGCCGAGCACGAGGTCCGCGTTGCGCATCGACGTCTCGACGTTTCCGCCGCTGACCGGCGCGGGCCGGCGCGGATTGAGCAGCGTTCCTTCGGGGACGTGCACGCTCACCGGACGGAACGAGCCGTCGTTCATCGGGATGCGCGGGTCGGTCACGGCGCGCAGCGCGTAGTACGCGCCCGAGAGCGTGACGCCGTAGACCGCGTTGAGCGGCATCGGCCGCTGCTCGGTCGTCCCGGTGTAGTCGAGCGCGACCGTCTCGCCGCGCTTCTCCAAACGCAGCCGAAGGACGATCGTCGGCTCGCCGTGCTCGTCCTCCATCACGTCTTCGTGCTCGACGAGGCCGTCCGGCAGCGCGCGCAGCGCCGCGCGCGTGCGCCGCTCGCCGTCGTCGAGCGCCTTCTGCAGCGCCGCCTGCACGGTGTCGAAGCCGTAGCGCTCGATCAGCTCGAGAAAGCGCCGCTCGCCGACGACGTTGCCCGCGATCTGCGCGCGCAGGTCGCCGGCGCGCGCCTCCGGCGTGCGCGAGTTCGCGCGCAGCAGATCGACGGTCGCCTCGACGACGCGATCCTCGCGCATGAGCAGCGTCGGCACGTACACCGCGCCTTCCGCGAAGAGATCACGCGCGTCGGGCGGCATCGACCCCGGGACCGCGCCTCCGACGTCGGTGTGATGCGCTTTGTTCGCCGCATACCCGACCAGCGTGCCGCGGTGATGGATCGCGCGAATGACGGTGACGTCGTTGAGGTGCGTGCCGGAGAGATACGGATCGTTGACCACGACCATCTCGCCCGGTCCGAGCGCTCTGCCGTGCTCCTCCAGCCACAGCAGCGAACGGCGAAGTCCCCACGGGAGCGAGCCCAGGTGGACCGGGATGTGCTCCGCTTGCGCGATCAGGCGCGCCTGCGCGTCGAACAGCGCGCACGAATGGTCGAGCCGCTCCTTGATGTTCGGCGAGTACGCCGCGTCGCGCACGGCGATCCCCATCTCTTCGCTCGCGTACACCAGCGCGGAGGCGACCAGCTCGGCGGTGATCGGGTCGAGGGCGTTCGTCACGGCGTGCGCTCCAGCAGCAGGTTCCCGAAGGCGTCGACGTGCGCGCTCCACGCGGGCCCGACGTACGTCGTCGCGTCGTACTGCTCGACGACCGCCGGTCCGGCGAACGCGTCACCGGGCCGCAGCAGCGCGCGCGCGTAGACCGGCGTCTCGACGTACGAGGTTCCGTCGAAGACCTCGCGGCGCTCGCGCAGCGTCCGCTCGTCGGGGGCGCGCCGCATCGGCATGACCGCCGCGGCGAGCCGCGGCTTCGGGGTGGTGCCGATCCCGACGACGCGCGCGGCGACGATCTCGACCGGGTCCCGGCGCGCGGCGAACCCGTAGCGCTGCTCGTGCCGGCGATGGAACGTTTCGACGGCGTCCTCGAGCGAGCGCGGCGCCGTCGCGACCAGCTCCGTCGACTGCCCGACGTAGCGCAGGTCCAGCTCGCGAACGAAGCTGCGGTCGTTCTTCGCCACGCCTTGCTCGCCGAGCGCGTTGTCGCACTCGCGCGTCAACGTGTCGAACAGCTTGCGCGCGCGCGACCAGGCGTCCTCGCTAGCCGGCGCGACGATGGAGCGCACTGCGCTGACGCGCACGTCGGCGGCGAGCAGACCGTACGCCGAGAAGACGCCGGGATGCGGGGGAACGACGACCCGCGCCACGCCGATCTCCGCGGCGACCGCGCACGCGTGCAGCGGGCCGCCGCCGCCGAACGCGAGCAGCGTGAAGTCGCGCGGATCGTGCCCGCGCTCGACGGAGACGATGCGGAGCACCTTCGCCATCTCGGCGTCGACGAGCGCGACGATCCCGGCCGCGGCGCGCTCGACGTCGCCGCCGAGCGGGGCCGCGACCGTCTCGACCGCCGCGCGCGAGCGCTGCGCGTCGATCGGAAAGGCGCCGTCCAGCAGCGCGCTCGGGTTCAGGCGCCGCAGCACGACGTTCGCGTCGGTCACCGTCGGCTGGTCGCCGCGTCCGTAGCACGCGGGTCCCGGCTCGGCGCCCGCCGACACCGGTCCGACGCGCAGCGTTGCAGCCGCGTCGACCCACGCGATCGTGCCGCCGCCCGCGCTCACCTCGGCGAGATCGACGAACGGAAAGCGCACCGGATAGCCGCTGCCCTTCACGGAGCGGCCGCTGTGCGTCGCGCCGGCCGCCTCGAACGACGCGCTCACCTCGGGCGTGCCGTCGAAGATCGTGCCGGCTTTCGCGGTGGTCCCGCCCATGTCGAACGAGAGGACGTTCGCGATCCCGAGCGCCTTGCCGACGTACGCGGCGCCGATGACCCCGCTCGCCGGACCGCTCTCGATCAGCGTCGCCGGGCGGTTCGCGGCGCTCTTCAGCGCCGCCATGCCGCCGTCGGAACGCATCACGAAGATCGGCGCCGTGACGCCGAGCGCGCGCACGGAGCGCGCGACGCGTTCGAGATACGCCTGCACGATCGGCGCGAGCGCGGCGTTGACGACGGTCGTCGAGAAGCGTTCGTACTCGCGATACTGCGGATCGATCTCCGACGAGAGCGAGACCTCCGCGTCGGGCACCGCCTCGCGCAGCGCATCGGCGATCGCGCGCTCGTGCGCGCCGTCGACGTCGGCGTGGAGGAGCCCCACCGCCACCGCGCGGATCTCCCGGTCGCGGATCGTCTCGACGGCGCGCCGAACGGTCTCCATGTCCAGCTCGACGATCGCCTCGCCGGCGTGATTGCGCCGCTCGCGCACGACGAGCCGGTCCTCGCGCCGCGCGAGCGGCTTCGGCCGCCGCACGTCGAGATCGTACAGCACGCTCCGGTTCTGCCGCCCGATCTCGAGCACGTCGCGGAATCCTTCGGTGGTCACGAATGCGACGCGCGGAAGCTCGAGGTGCATCTGCCCGAGCAGCGCGTTCGTCGCGATCGTCGAGGCGTGCGCGACGAGCGCGATCTCGTGCGGCGCCATCTCGCTCAGCAGCGCGCGCAGCGCGTCGAGCAGCCCGTCCTCCGGCGCCTGCGGCGTCGAGGCGACCTTGTGCCGGATCAGCCGTCCGTCGTCGGCGAGCGCGACGAGGTCGGTGAACGTGCCGCCGATGTCGATCCCGACCCGCCAGCTCACGCGGCACTCACTCCGAGGAAGGCTTCTTGCACGAGCGGGTCGCCGATCAGATCGCGCGCGGCGCCGTGCAGCACGACGCGTCCGGTTTGCAGCACGTACGCGTTGGTCGCGACGCGCAGCGCTTCGCGCACGTTCTGCTCCACCAGAAGCACGGCAGTGCCGGACGCGGCGATCGCTTGAACGCCGGCGTAGATCTGCGGGATCAGGATCGGCGCGATGCCGAGCGACGGCTCGTCGAGCAGCAGCAAGCGCGGGCCGCTCATCGTGCCGCGCGCGATCGCGAGCATCTGCTGTTCGCCGCCGGAGAGCGTCGAGGCGCGCTGCTCGAGCCGCTCGCGCAGGATGGGGAACGCCGCGAACGCCGCCTCGAGCCGCTGCCTGCGGCGCTCGCGGTCGCGGTCGACGTACGCGCCGAGAAGGAGGTTGTCGCGGACGGTGGCGCTGGCGAAGACGCGCCGGCCTTCGGGCACGTGCGCGATGCCGAGGCCGACGATCCGATGCGCGGGCAGCCGCGTCACGTCGCGGCCGTCGAACGCGATCGTCCCGCGGTCCGGGCGCACGAGCCCGCTGATCGCGCGCAGCAGCGAGGTCTTGCCGGCGCCGTTCGCGCCGACGAGCGCGACGATCGCGCCGGCCTCCGCGCGCAGCGAAACGTCCTGCAGCGCTCGCATGCCGTCGTACGAAACGGACAGGTCCTCGACCGCGAGAAGCGGCGCGGTCACGACGCGATCTCCCCGTGCTCGAGCGGCGAGCCGAGGTACGCTTCGACGACGCGCGCATCGCGCACCGCCTCGGCGGCGCTCCCGCGGAAGATCGTCTTGCCGGCGGCGATGACGACGACGTGCTCGGCGATCGGCATGAGAACTTCCATGACGTGCTCCACCATGAGCACCGTGATGCCGCGCGCGAGGATGCGCCGCAGCAGCTCGACGGCGTCGCGGCATTCGGCCGGCGTCAGCCCGGCCATGACCTCGTCGAGCAGCAGCAGCTGGGGGTCCGTCGCGAGCGCGCGCGCCACTTCCAAGCGCTTCTTGTCGGCGATCGTGAGCGCGCGGCCGAGCCGATGACGCTTCTCGGCGAGGCCGACGAACTGCAGAACCTGCTCGGCGTGCCGCGCGGCGTCGCGCACGCGCGGATGGTGCAGCAGCGAGCCCGTGGTGACGGCCTCGAGCACCGTCATGTCGGCGAAGGTCTGCACGATCTGGTACGTGCGCCCGATCCCGAGCGCCGCAACGCGATGGTACGGCATCCCCGCGATCTCGCGTCCCCGGAACCGGATGCTGCCGGCGCTCGGTCTCTGCGCCCCCGCGATGCACGAGAACGCCGTCGATTTTCCCGCGCCGTTCGGCCCGATCAGTCCCGTGAGCGTCCCTTCCGCGACGTCGAGATCGACGCCGTCGAGCGCGCGCAGCGACCCGAAGCGCTTCGTGAGCCCGCGCACTTCGAGCAACGGTGCGTGGCCGCTGCGCGCGGAGTCGCCGCTCACGGTTTCGGCGACGACGACGGCGCCGGCGTCGGCGACGCGAGCACCGAGGGCGGGAGCGCGACCGACGCGGGCACCGTCGGGAACGGCAGCGGCGTCGCGCCGGAAGCGGGCGATGCACCGGCCGCCGGCGTCGCGCCGGAAGCGCTTCGCGCGCCGCGCGGCGCGGGAGTCGGGCGCGACGTCGCCGCGGTCGCCGGAGCGGGGCTGCCGCACGCGACGGTCACGTCGTGCGCGCGCTCGCCCGGCACGATGCGGCAGCCCGCGGCGAGGCTCAGCGTCCAGCCGTCGCCCGACGACGCGCCCGGTGCCGGCGCGGGGACGACGATGGTCATCGGCGCGTTCGTCATGAGCGCGCCGGCCGGCGCGTCGAGCGAGCCGAACCAGCCCGACGCGGTGACGGGCGCGTAGAGCGAGCCCTGACCGGGAACCGGCGTCACGTCGTTCGGATCGAACTGGAAGTTCGCGTCGCGCAGCGGGATGCGCAGCACGGGCCCCTCGACGTACCGCGCGCGAATCGACGCGAGCCGGGTCGCGAGCTCCGCGGCGCGCTGGTTCTCCGCGATCCGCAAGCCGCCGTCGTCGTAGGCGGGTGCGCGCGCGAGCGCTCGCGCGGCCGAGGGGCGCACGTGGTACGCGGCGGCGAGCATCGCCGCGAGATCGGAGTGCGCGTTCAAGCGGCGCCGCCAGCCCGGCGTGGCGCTGTCGAGGAGCGCTCCGTACGCCGGGCCCGAGGCGTACGCGAAGGACCGCACGAACGAGGTGCGACGGCGTCCGCTCGCGAGCTCTTCGACGGCGCGAATCGCGCGATCGCTCGCGACGGTCGTCAGCTCGACGCCCGTGTCCTCGGCGAGCCCTTCGTTCAGCATGAGCGCGTTCTCGTTGCGCGCGGCGTCCGGAAACTTCTCCACGCGCTCGGCGCGGAACGAGAGGGCGTCCGCGACGAGCGCGGCGCGCCGGTCGGCGGGTGCGATCACCGCGCGCGCGAGGGCGCGCCACTCCATCTGCAGCCAGTAGCGTCCGTCGGCGGTGTCGAGGTGCGCGTTGTCGGCCGCCTGCGGCGGCAGCCCGATGCGGTCCTGGATGCGGTGCCAGGACTCGTGCATCACCAGGATGCGACGGGCGATCGGGTCGTCCGGCAGCGGCCACATCACCATCGACCAGCGGTCGCCGCCGATCGTCACGGCGGTGTTCGCGATCCCGACGTCCGGGGGCAACGTGCCGACGAAGACGCCGTCCCGCGGCGCCGTCTGCATCGCGGGGCTGGCCTGATTGGCGACCGCTTCGCGCGTTCGCGGATCGACGAAGACCATCGGCCCGCACAACGAGACGCCCCACAGCCGGCCGCCGTCGACGGCGCACTCCGCGCTGCGGTCCGCGAACGCACGCGCGGCGACCGCGACGTCGATCGCGTCGCCGGCGGCGCGCAGCGGCGCGGGCGCCGAGACGAACAGCAGGCACGCGGCCGTCGCCGCGGCGGCCGCACCGAGTGCGCCGCGGCGACGACGCAAGGCGTCGACGACGGTGCCCACGATCCCGTGCGGACGCAGCGCGGCGATCGCGCAGATGATCGCACCGTAGATCACGAGATCGTACCCCTTCCCCGCTCCTCCCAGCTCGAGCGCGACGCCCTTCGCCAGCGCGACGTACACGAGCGCGCCGACCGCGGGTCCCCACAGCGTGCCGATCCCGCCGACCACGCCGATCAGCGCGATGTCGATCGACACGCCGAGCGAGAGCGTCGAGGGCGGATCGACGAACAGGGTGTATTGCGCGTACAGCACGCCGGCGGCGGCGGCGAAGGTCGCGCACCAAGCGAACGCGATGAGCTTCCATCGCCGCTCACCGATGCCGACCGACGCCGCGGCGGCGTGGTTGGCGCGCAGCGCGCGCAGATAGTAACCGAGCCGCGAGCGCTCGAGCAGGATGGTCGCAAGCTGCGCCGCCGCGAACAGCACCAGCGCGAGGAGCACGTACGGGCCTTTCGCCGGGAACTGCAGCGCCGCCCACCCCGAGGCGATGGGCAGCTCGAATCCGTTCGCGCCGCCGAGCCCAGGGACGTTGCGCACGAACGCGTCGACGAGCGCAGCGACCGCGATCGTCGCGATGGAGAAGTAGTGCCCGCGCAGCGCGAGCGTCGGGAAGCCGGTGATCGCCGCGAGCGCCGCCGCGGCCAGTGCGCCCGCCGGGAACGCCAGCCACGGGGAGAGCCCGTGCGTGACGCACAGCGCCGCCGCGTACGCGCCGCACGCGAAGAAGATCGCGTGCCCGAACGAGACGTTGCCGGCATACCCGCTGATCCAGTTCCACGACTGGCCCAGCACCGCGTAGAGCAGCAGCGTGAACAGCAGGTCGAGCAGCACGGCGTCGTGCACGCCGGCCGCGGCGGCGATGCAGGCGGCGACGATCGCGCCCAGCGCGAGGAGATGCGCCCTCACCGCCGTCCCAGCAGCCCTTGCGGACGCAGCAGCACGATCGCGAGGTACGCGACGTACACGGGCACCATCTTCAGCTCGGGCGCGAGATAGAACCCGCCGAAGACTTCGAGCAGTCCGACGAGCAGCGCGCCGACGAGCGCGCCCTGGATGCTGCCGAACCCGCCGAGCGCGACGACGACGAACGCCGTCAGCGCGAACTGCGCGCCCGCGGTCGGGTACACGGGATACGAGAGCATCAGCAGCGCGCCCGCGGCGCCGACGCATGCCGAGCCGATTCCGAACGCCGTCGCGTTGACGCCCTGCACGTTGATGCCCATGAGCGTCGCCGCGATCCGATCCTCGGCGACGGCGCGCATCGCGCGCCCCGTCTCGGTGTACTCGACGAACGCGAAGAGCGCCGCCGTGAGGACGAGCGCGCCGAGCCCTTCGGCCAGGGTCGCCTGCTCGACCGTCACCGAGCCGAGCCGGATGACGCCTTGCAGCGGACGATTCTGAATCGAGAGGAAGTCGCTCGAGAACGACGCTTGCGCGATGCCCTGCAGCAGCACGAGCAGTCCGAACGTGCCGAACACCGTCGCCTCCGGCGGCCCCGCGAGCAGCCGCCGGATGAACACGCGATACACGACGATCCCGAAGAGCAGCAAGGCGATGACGACCAGCGGAAGGCCGACGAGCGGCCCGATTCCGACCAGCGCGAGGCCGAACGTCGCGTACATGGCGAGCATCAGGAACTCGCCGTGCGCGAAGTTCACCACGTCCATCACGCCGTAGATCAGCGTCAGGCCGACCGCGACGAGGGCGAAGACGAGCCCCGTGAGGAGCCCGCTGACCAAGAGCTGCCCGAAGGTGCTCAGCGCTTCCACGCCGGCATCGGCCACACGACGGGCTTCACCGCCACGTCGAACGGCCACACCGTCTCGTACTTTCCGTCCTGCACCTGCTCGATGATCCCGATGCCGCCGTCGTTCTGCCCGGTCGCGTCGAAGTGGATGCTCTTCCACGGCATCAGCGTCTGGTCGCCGGGGATGTTCGTCTGCTGCAGCGCCGTGCGAATCGCCTCGGGCTTCGTCGAACCGGCGCGATCGATCGCGTCGGCGAGAACGAGGATGCCCATGAAGTCGCGCGCGGTGTTGCCGTCAAGCGGCTTGCCGCCGAAGCGCTGCCGGAACAGCTGGTCGATCAGCGGGACGGCGTGATTGCGGTGCTTGATGTCGAGCGAGAACACCTCGCGCGTGAAGACCCCTTCCGCATCCTTGCCTTCGGTCTTGACGAAGTTCGGGTCGATGAACCCGGCGTCCTGAGCCATGATCGCTTTCGGCTGCACGCCCTGATCCTTGAAGCCGCGCATGAACAGCAGCGAGTCCGGGAGATACGACGCCATCATGATGACGTCGGGCGCCGCGGCCTTGACGCGCTGCACCTCGGCGTTCACTTCCGTCGTGGTCGCGGGATACGCGATCCGGGCGACGATGTCGTAGCCGAGCTTCTTGCCGATGCTTTCCTCGGCGTCGCTCGCGCCCGTACCGAACAGCCCGTCCTCACCGACGATCGCGACCTTCTTGACGTCGACGTGCTTCGTCTTCTTCAGGTCGGCGAAGAATTGGTAGAAGTTGCCGGCGAACGTCGCGTCGTTCGGCGTCGTGCGGAAGAACCAATGCAGTCCGCGCGCGGTGAGCGAGGGCGCGGTCGAATCGGGATTCAGGAACGGGACGCCGTAGCGCTCCGCGACCTGCGACGCCGTCGCCGTCGTCGACGAGATGTAGGCGCCGATCAGCGCGACGGCATGGTCCTGGGTGATGAGCTGCTCGGCGGCGGCGCGCGCCTGGTCCGGCTTGCCTTGCGAGTCGGCGAAGACGATGCGGACCCGCGCGTGCCCCAGATGCGGCAGGCCGCTCTTCCCGACCATGGGGAGCGGATAGCTGACGTGCCCGTTGACGAGGTCGGCGGCGAGCTGCTGCGCGGTCCGGAGCCCCGCGCCGGTTTGCGCGGAGGCGCCGGTCAGCGGCAGCACCGACCCGATGACGATCTCCGGCGGGTCGGCGGCCCGCGTCGGGACGGCGGAGACGGTCCCGCAGAGCAGGGCGAACGCGAGGGCATAACCGAGACGGCGCGCGACCATAGCATCTCCTCGAAAGCGAACGCAGGACTGCGTGAGTCCGCCCCGCCCGCCCCCCGTTCCTTGCGCCGGGCAGCAAACGTTAGAGAGAACAAGTGATGTCCGTGATCCGTGCCGCGCTGCCGCACCGCTATTGCGCGACACGCCAGCGCCTCATCGCGGGCTCCTTCGCGCAGGGTGAAGAGACACTCACCGTTTCGGTGCAGAGCGCGTGAATGGTCTCGGTTTTCGGCCGCGGTGCTGTCCGACCATGAGCGTTGCGTAAGGGGCAGCGCCCCAGGGACTTGCATCGGTCGGCATACCGTGGTAAGTACTAGCTAGCGAGGTCGCGTCGGTTGCCGCCGCGTTCGGGGGGGGGTCGCTATGGGGTGTCACCGTGCGCAGTACTTCGCGCTTCTCATCGTTGGCGCCGGCGTCTTCGCGAGCTGCTCGGGCCACCCAGCCCGGACCATTCCTGCGGCGCCCACCGAAACACACTACAACGGTCGACATGTTCGGTCCTCGAGTCCGGCGAGTTGGTGCACGCTATATCAAAGCGGTGAAACGATGCTTGCGAATTGCAAGATCGCCCCCGGCGACACGATTAATGTCGACGACCTGTATTTTCCAGAATCCGGCGACCCAGCCCTCACGTACCCGACTTACACGTGCACGATCAATTCCGAGTATTTTTCTTATGTGGAGGGTGGTGCACCGGTTTCCGGACTCACCATAACCGGCGGTGACGAAGGCGGGGGACCAAACTGCTTTACGGAAATGGCGTCGAGCTTTACCATCGCGGCATCGACGGCTCTCCCGAGCAGCTTCTACACGGCGGTCAGCGTACTGGGAACATTCACTCTATGCATGCCATCACTCGGCCAATGCTCGAGCGGCGGCTCTTTAGGAAGCACGACGGTAACCGTTCAGCCAGCTTCAGCTCCGACACCGACGCCAACGCCGACGGCTTCGCCTCAACCAAATTGCACGACACAATTTCCTCTGCCTTCACCAGCGAACGCCAACACGCCGGCAATTACCCAGGCGAACGCCTTGATCTTGAACTCGCCACCACTCTTGAGCCTCGTGCGCTACCTTTCAGCGCACGGCAAGCTACCGGCAGTCGTGGCATTTAATAGCAACGGTTCTTTTGCAGCGGCCTATACGCCGAACGGCCAGCTTCAATGGGATTCTCAAGGCGTGGCGTCCGCAGGAAGCATCACAGCGAACAATCCGGTGGCCCAGGACCCTGCGCAGATCCTATACCACGAGCTCGTGCACGCTTATGATCAATCTCAAGGATTTCAGTGGCTGAGCTTCACCGGGCTGTCGGCCCAGATTGGTAGTCGTACAGTGACCTTCACCGCCGACGTGAACGGCCAGAACGCAATCGAACACGCGTACGTCCACAATGCGATCGTTAATGCGTTCGGTATAGACAATACCGGTGCATTGTATAGCGTGTTCAATAACGCGGACCAAACAGCAGCTCAGGCGAAGACGGACATTTTCGCAAACCAACGGGCGGTATTTTCGCGGTTCTCGCAAGTGGTAATTCCGAGCTCGTATCCACCGTTGAACTATCTCTGTCCAAATCCTCAAGCGGCCATCCGTTTCGCGGGTGCTACGATCACGATCGATGGATCGGCTCCCTCGCAAACATTTGTCAATGTCATCTCTATCGGTTTGACGAATTAGAACGCGCGCCATTCATGAAACTTGTGACGGCTCGAATACTTGCGTGCGTGCTTACAATCGCTGGCCTCGGGGCACGCGCGAGCGGTCAAGCCTTCGACGCGGAATGCCATGCGCCGCCCAGCCTCCTGCAAACGCCCGGCGGCCGTCTTACGGTGGAATACGCGTTGGTAGGGCTCGGAACACCAGTCTCTGCAATCGGCGGTGAAGCAAAGACGCCGGCAAACGGTCTCTTCGGAGCGACTCTCGAATACGGAAGGAATAACGGCGGCGATGGGGCGGCCGGACTTTACTTGATCGCGGAGTCGTACTCGGATCTTGAGGGCTTGTTATTTCCGCCTCGTGGTTTGGACTCCCGCGCGAGGGCGTCTCTGCTTCTTCTGGTTCGCGCACATCGTCCGCTTCAACTGTCTGAGCCGTTCACTCTGACGTTCGACTTACCACGCCCCGTCGCAGTCCCATTGCAAGCGTTCTATTCCGACGAGGACCGCGATGGCACGGTTCCGGCAACCAGCGTTGAGCGGGTGAGTTCTTCGCAATTTCGAGCGACGTTTCCAGCGGTCACCATTCCCCAGTGTGCCGCCGTTATCTTGACTGAGTGAACCGTGAGGTCGACCATTCGCAGGCGTTCCACGTCCTGAAGGTCGGGAGAGGCACTTGATCTTGCGCGGCGCCGCACCGAAGCTCTTGATCGCGCTCGTCGCGTTGTGGACGGCATCGGGGCATGACGTCGCGCTCGCTTACGATGCGGAATGTCATGCGCCGCCCCGCCTTCTTCAAAGTTATGGTTATCCGTTCACGAGCGAATTCGTGCTGATCGGCGACGGAAGGGCCATAGAGCCGGACGGCGGCGTCGCGACGACGAGCTCCGCGTTCTTCGACGCGTCCGTGACCTTCGGGAAGAACAACGGGGGCGACGGAGCTGCAGGTCTCTACCTCGTCCCGCAGACCTATCGAGACGTTTCGTCGCTCTTGTTCGCCCCGCTCGGGCTGCAGTCTCGCGCACAGGCTTCACTGCTCTTGATCGTGCGCTCGTCGAAGGCGATCGTGTTGCAAGGGCCGTGGTCGGTCGTCTTCACGCTTCCGAATCCCGTGCGCTTCGAGACGCTTCGAGCGTTTTATTCCGATGATAACCGAGACGACATCGTGCCGGCTTTGTCGGTAGAGCGGACCGGTCCGGCCTCGTTCCGCGCGGTCTTCCCGCCTCTCTCGATGCGAGACTGCGCCGTCGTCGTGCTCACGCGCTGACGGTTAGATCGACCATTCCCAGGAGTTCCACGTCTCGATGACGCCGTTGGGGCGGAAGCCTTTGAAGTCGGTGTTGACCGACTCGATCTGGCGCGGCCACCAGAGGTAGACTTCGGGCGCGTCGCGGGCGAGGAGCGTCTGAATTTGCGCGTACGCGCGCTTGCGCGTCGCTTCGTCGTAGTGCGTCAGCGCGGTGTGCTGCGCCGCGTCCATCTCGGGGTCGCAGTAGCGCGTCCAGTCGTAGCCCTTCGGCGCGACCTCGCTGCACAGGAATTCCGAGGAGTCGTCGGGGTCGATCCCGGCGTACCACGTCTGCAGACCGGCGTCGTATTTGCCGCCGGACAGTATGCCGGTCTCGCCGCCCGCGTACAGCAGCGCCGTCGTGTAGCCTTTGAGCTGCACCTCGATCCCCGCTTCGTGCAGCATCGAGGCGATGAGGACGCTGCGCTGGCGGTCGGTGATGCTGTCGCTGCGGTAGGCAAGTCCCATCGAGAACCGCTGTCCGCTCTTCACGCGGATGCCGTCCGCGCCGCGCCGCCACCCGGCCGCGTTCAGCAGCGCGTCCGCCGCCTTGAGATCGCGCTTCGCCGTCCCGGCGTGCGGGTCGAAGGCCCACATGAACGACGGCAAGTCTTCCGTCGCCGCGATGGTCGTTCCGTAGGTCAGGTCGCGCACGAGCCGCTGCTTGTCGATCGCGAGCCCGATCGCCCGGCGCACGCGCGGGTCGGCGAACGCGGGGCGTGCGGTGTTGAACAAGATCGCGTCGTTGGCGTTCATCGACACGAGCCGCACGCGGACGCCGTCGATGCCGGTGAGCTGGGGGTACGTCCGCGGCGTCGCCTCCATGAACCAGTCGATCTCGTGCGAGCGGGTGAGGTTCGCGGCGGTGTTCTCGTCGGGGACGAGACGGAGAACGATCCGCTGCAGCTTCGGCTTTCCGCCGAAATACGCGTCATTCGGCACGAACTCCAGCTCGTCGCCGCGCACCCATCGGGCGAGCTTGAACGGCCCGGTTCCGATCGGGGCCTGGTTGAACGCGACGCGGTTGAGGCTCGCGTATTTCGCGAGCAGGTGCGCCGGCACGATGAAATACGGCGCGTCGCTCGGCGCGAAGAACGTGTTCACCGCCGGGGCGAACGGGCGCTCGAGATGGAACACGGCGGTGTACGGATCGGGTGTGTCGACCCGCGTGATATCGTCATAGCCGTGGCGAGTCGTGATGTTCGTGTTCGGGTTCATCAGCGCATGGACGCTGAACGCGACGTCGGCGCTCGTGAACGGCACGCCGTCCTGCCATTTCACGCCGTGCCGGAGATGATACGTGATCGTCAGTCCGTCCCGGCTGATCCCGCCGTTCTCCAGCGTCGGGACGACGCTCGCCAGGATGGGCACCGGACGCTGATGCTCGTCCGCCGAGACGAGCGGATCGAAGATCATCCCTTCGATCTGTGCCTCGATCTGCTGCGTCGAGATGAGCGGGTTCAGCGTGTTCGGCGAGAGGATCGTCGCGATTCGCAGGACGCCCGGCTGCGTCCACGGGTGCCGTGCGCCGGCGGCGCCGTTGCCCGCGCGCGTGCACGCGCTCGCGAGAAGTACGGCCGCCGCGACAAGCGCGGCAAGCCTCGATCCCGATCGTCTCATCGAGCGCGGACGTTCGCCGCGTCGCACGCGGGTTCCCGAGGCCGGCGAGCGCGCTCGTTCAGGCGATCAGCGGCCCGCGGCGGCGAGACGCGCCTCGCCCCGCTTCGCCTGGCGGATCGTGAGCGCGATCAGTCCGCCGATCGCGACGAGATCGATCGCGTACGACAAGACCGCTGCGAGCGCCGACACGAGAAACGCGATGGCGAGCGCGCGCAGCAGCGCATCGGCGACGAGAACGACGCCCCAGAGGATCGTCAGGCCGCGCAGCCCCGTCCGAAACTGCGGAATCTCCCAGCGCGCATCCCAGCGTGCTTTCGCGGCGGGATCGTCGCCGGTCGAATACCGCCGTCCGAGCACGAACATCAGCGGCCGCGGAGCGGCGAGCGAAGCGAGGCAGATCCCGCCGAACAGCAGCGTGACGATCGACCCCTGCGCCAGCCCGAACGCGGGATTCCGCGTGATCAGCGTCAGCGCGATCCCCACGACGAGGGAACAGAGCACGAGCCCGCCGATCGGGTCGAACCCGCGCCGGCGCGCGAGACCGAACGCTCCGTCGCCGAGCGGAAACACCGCCGCGACGGCCAGCGCGACCACAACGGAAACGCCACGGTGCGTGAGCACCTGAACGGCGATCAGGGGAAGAACGATGCTGAAGAGCAGGCTCCTCAGCAACGGCCGAAAGTTGCTGCCCATGCCGCCTAGTACGCCGCCGCCGCGGGCGGAGTTTCGGAGCCCGGCCGCTTCGGCGCCGCCGAGGGCGCGCAACGATTCCGCGAGGTCCTCCCGCAGCAAGAACGACACGCCGTTCAGTCGCGCGACCGACTCTTCCGAGGCCGGATCGCTCGGGAAAGCGCGCTCGAGCCGCTCGAGCAGGGCCTTTTCCTTTCGGGTTCGCGGCTTCACGAGACGTGCGACCACGCCGAGCAACGCTTCTTGGTACATGCCGTGAACGAGCAGGCTACGCACCGCCTCTACGACAGCACGCTCCTCGAGGCGCGCGGCGGCCAGGCGCTCGTGCAGCAGCCGCTCCACCGTCGCGGTCGTCGTCGCGTCATGCGCCGATCGCTTTTCCGGGAGGATCGCTCGATAGAGTGCGGCGTCCAGCCGCAGCGTCACGTGAACTTTCGCGTCCTTCGTCTCAGCGGCCGAAAGCACGGTCGCGCCTTCCCAAACGGACGGCTCGGCACGCATCGTCCGTCGCTTCCGGGTCGTCATACGCGTTGTGCCGGTGGTTTCGATCTTCGAAGTACGCGCTGAAGCGCAAAGCCGGTAAGTGCACGTCCAGCGCGGGCGCGGGGGGTGCGGCGGCGGAACGTTCCGTCACCGCACCCCGTCGATCCCAACGCCGCGACGTCGGGCCGGCGCGGTACCCCGCAGCGGGCCGGCTCGTCGCGTCTTAGCGCGGCGTTCGGTGCACGGCGGCGGTGACGATGGCGAGCGGAATGCGGCCGATCTTGCCGGCCTTTTGCTCGCTGAACCACATCGCGCCGTCAGGACCCGCGCACAGGAACGTAGGCGACGCGCTCGCCGTCGGCACGGCGTACTCGGTGATCGCGCCGGCGAGGGTGATGCGGCCGATCTTGTTCGCCCCGGTTTCGGTGAACCACAGCGCGCCATCGGCGCCGGCCGCGATCTCGAGCGGGTTCGCGTTCGCGGTCGGAATCGAGTACGTCGTCACCGCGCCCGCGGTGGTGATGCGGCCGATCGCGTTCGTCTTCGGCTCGGTGAACCACAGCGCGTTGTCGGCTCCTTTCGCGATGCCGGCGCTCGACGTGCCGACCGGGAAGCTCGAGAATGCCCCGGATGTCGTCACGCGGCCGATCGCGACGCCCGACTGTTCGGTGAACCAGAGCGCGTTGTCCGGTCCGGTGACGATCTCCGTCGGCCCGACCGTGCTTCCGATCGAGTACCGAGTCGGCGTCGTCGGCGACGAAGGCGTGACGAAAGCGATCTGATTTTGCTTGCCGTCGGTGAACCAGACGTTGCCGTCCGGCCCGCTCGCCATCCCGACGGGCTCGCCGCTGCCGTAGTTCGCGAACACGTAGTGCGTGAAGTCGTCCTGCATCGCCGCGATCCCGGGTCCGGCTTCGTTCGTCCACCACAGCCGCTGGTCCGGACCGACGATGAGCTTCGTCGGATACGGCTGGCCGCTGATCAGGTTCTGCACGTGAAATGCGCCGGACGGCGTCATCTGCACGATGTGATCCGGAGCGCGTTCGAGGAACCACAGATTGCCGTCCGGTCCGGTCACGATCCCGGCGGGCGTCGACGACGCGCCGTCGGGCGTCAGAAACTCGGTGATCTTCGCTCCGCCGCCGGGCGTCGGCGTGGCGGTCGGTGTCGGCGTCGAGGTCGGCTTCGACGTCGGCGTCGTCGTCGGGACAGGCGTGGCCGTCGGCGCCGGCGTTGCGGTCGGCGTCGGCGTCGCGCTCGGGGCGGACGTCGGCGTCGCGGTCGACGTCGGTTTCGCGGTCGGCGTCGGCGTCGCGGTAGGCGCGCTGCTCGGCGTGGCGGTCGCGGTGGGATGCGGACTCGGCGTCGGCGACGGTGACGGTACCGTCGACGGCGTCGATGCGGCACCGGGGTTGAACGGCCGCGGCACGGTGCCGGTTTGTCCCGGGCCGCAGGCGGCGAGCGCGGCGGACGCGCTCAAGAACAGGACGGCATTCCGTCCCAACGAACGCTGCATGGTCCATTCCTCCGACGAAAGGTGGCCTGTGGCCGACGATACGCAAGCCGCGGCCTTGCGCGTAGTCGAGGAAACCCTACAATTGCGGGGGGCCGTGCGGTAACGTGGTCTCGCAGCGCGTGCTCTGCCGCGCGCTCGTGGGCCGCGGCGCGGAGCTCGAACACCTGGCGGCCGCGCGCCGCGCCGCCAGCGGCTCGCACGGCTCCGCGATCATGCTCCTGGGCGAGCCCGGGATCGGAAAGTCACGCCTGGTCCGCGAGTTTCAGGAACGCTTCTGCGCGCGCGTTCCGGCGACCGTCGTGCAATGCCGGCAATTCGGACAGGCGGCGTTCGATCCGCTCGTCGACGCGCTCGCGCGTCTCGACACCGGCGCGCCACGCACGTTCCGCGACGCCGCATCGAAGGACGAGCAGATCGGCGCGATCGTCTCCGCATTCGAGCGCGCCACCGCACACCGGATCACCACGCTGATCGTCGAAGACGCGCACTGGGCGCAGCCCGAGCTCGTCCAGATGCTCGCGAGCCTTGCGCGCTGGTCCGCGAACCGCCGGCTGCTGCTGATCGTCACCGCGCGCGATGCGGACGTCGCTTCGTCGAGCCCGCTCTTCGTCGCGCTCGCGCAACTGGCACGCGAGTCGACGATCGTGCGGCTGGAGCCGCTGGCCGCGCACGAGCTCTCGCAGCTCATGGAAGACGCGCTGGCCGGGATGGGTGCCTCCGTTCCGGAGAGCGCGCTGGCCGACGTGCGGCGGCGCAGCGCCGGAAACCCGCTCTTCGCCGAAGAGCTGCTGCGTCACGCCGTCGACGCGCAGCGTGGCGCGCACGACACGCCGGCGCACGCCGTCCCGCTCTCGCTGCAAGGCGTGATCCGCGAACGGCTCAATCGCTGCGGCGCACGCGACCGCGAGATCCTCTCCGCCGCATCGGCGTTCGGGCAGCGGTTTCGGGTCGACGTGCTGGCGCAGGTGTTCGCGCTTGAGCACGGCGCGCTCGTCGATGCGCTCGGCCGTCTCGTCGAGCTGCAATTGGTCGAGCCGACCGCCGATCCGCTCGCATACGAGTTCCGGCACGCGCTCGCGCGCGACGTCGTCTACGGCGATCTGCTGCCGGCCGACGCGCACGCGTTTCATCTGCGCATCGGCGCGGCGGTCGAAGCGATCCCGGATCGCGAGCCGTATGCGGAGCTCTTGGCGCACAGCTTTTGGGAGGCGGGTCAGCCGGCTCGCGCGGCACCGCACTGCGAGCGCGCCGGCGAACGCGCGATGTCGTCGTTCGCGTACGAGGATGCGGCCGCGTGGTTCGAGCGCGCTGCGAGCGGGTTCGACCGCCCGCACGACGTCGGCCGCATGCTGTGGCGCGCGTCCGTCGCGCTGAACCGGTTGAACGACCAGCAGCGCGCCGCGTCGCTCTACGAGCGCGCGATCGCGAAGCTCGTGGAGGCGGGGGACCTGGATGCGGCGGTCCGCACGAGCACGTACCTCGCCGCGACGCTGTACAACGACGGCCGCGAAACCGAGTCGGTGGCGCAGTTCGCGAAGGCCGCCGCGCTCGCGGCGCGCTCAGGGTCGACGGAGCTGCAGCAGCATGCGCGCATCCGGGTCCTCCTGCTGCACGCCGTGAAGCACGACGCGGAGGCGGCCGCGGCGCTGTGCGAGGAGGTCGATCGCTTCCCGCTCGACGAGGCGTCGCGCGACGCCTTCGAGTACTTCCTGGCGCGCGCGGACATCCACGCGTTGCGCGGCGAGCTCGCGCAGCGCGCGGAGGCGATCTCCGCGGTCTTCGCATCGCTCGCGCGGCGCGGGTCGCCGCCGAACGAGGCGCGTTACGCGCACGCATGCCTGGCCAACGAAGCCCTCGCGTTCTGCATGCTCGACGAGGCGCGCCGTCACGCGCTCGCAGGGCTCGAGATCGCCCGCGGAATGAAGTCGGAAGCGCCGTACATGCAGGCGCTGCTCGCGGAGATCGAAGAGCGCGCCGGGAACCTGCGCGCGGCCCGCGCGCACCTCGATGCGATTCCGCCCGGCGCCGAGCTCATGCACGACTTCGAGCGGCTCGTCGCGACGATCCGCTTGGGCCTCGCGACGGGCGACGACGCGCTCCTCGCGACGGCGCTCGAGCGCGACGACGTGCTCCGACGCGCCGAGCGCGGCGGTCATGCGAACATCGTCGCGCACCTGACGATCGACGTCGCCGCTGCACTCGCCCGGCTCGGACGTGACGCCGAAGCGGTCGCACTCGCGCGGCGCTTCGTCGAGACGCTGCGCAGGCCGTATCCGCTCTTCTGGGAGATCGTCGAAGCGGCCCGGCTCGTGCCCTCCGAAGCGCCCGCGCTCCGGCAGCTCCTCGCCGCCGATGCGACCGCCGCCACGCCGGCCGGCGGCGCGACGCTCGCGCTGCTCGATGCGCTGATCGCGCGCGGGGGCGGCGACGACGACGCGTGCGCGGCGCATGCCGCCGACGCGGCGCAGCGGTTCGCGGCGCTCGGCTGGCCGTTGCGCGAAGCGCTCGCGCTGGAGCTCGCCGGCGATCGCTCGGGCGCCGTGGCGATCTATCGGCGGATCGGCGCGGCTGCGGACCTCCGCCGTCTCGAACGCGGTGCGCCGGGCGACGAAGCGGCCGTGCTCAGCCCGCAGGAGCGCGCGCTCGCGCGGCTCGTGGCGCACGGAAAGAACAATCGCGAAGCGGCCGACGCCCTGTGCGTCTCGGTGAAGGCCGTGGAGAAGTACCTGACGTCCATCTATCGCAAGCTGGGGATCTCGTCGCGCACGCAACTCGCCGGCGTCGTCCTCTCCGAGCGCCGCGACCTCACGCCGCGCTGAGCGCGTCGGGCGCCGCGCGGACGGCGAACTACGTCCCGATCAGCTCCTTGAGCGCGTGCTGGAAGATCTTCGGCGCCTTGCCCTGGAACAGCACGCTCTCGTTGCCGCCGATGGTCTTTCGCAGGGCGAGCAGCTCGTCGCGGAGCGCGGCGGCTTTCTCGAACTCGAGGTTCGCGGCGGCCTCACGCATCTTGCGCTCGATCTCCTTCGCCATCGCCTCGGCGACCTCGCGCGGAAGGTGCGCGTCGCGGACCGCGTTCGCCGCGTCCTCGCCGCCTTGCGCGTTTCCGACGAGGCTGAGGATGTCGTGGACTTCCTTGCGGATCGACTTCGGCTCGATGCCGTGCTCGGCGTTGTACGCCACCTGCATCTCGCGCCGGCGCTTCGTCTCGCCGAGCGCCTTCGCCATCGACTCGGTGACGACGTCCGCGTACATGATCACCTTGCCCTCGACGTTGCGCGCGGCGCGCCCGATCGTCTGGATCAGCGACGTGCCCGAGCGCAGATAGCCTTCCTTGTCGGCGTCGAGGATGCCGACCAGCGAGACCTCCGGCAGATCGAGACCTTCACGCAGCAGATTGATGCCGACGAGCACGTCGAACTCGCCCTTGCGCAAGTCGCGCAAGATCGCGATGCGCTCGAGCGTCTCGACCTCGCTGTGCAGATAGCGCACGCGAATCCCGTTCTCGATCAGGTACTCGGTGAGGTCCTCGGCCATCTTCTTCGTCAGCGTCGTGACGAGGACGCGCTCGTCCTTCGCGGCGCGTGTGCGGATCTCGTCCATCAGATCGTCGACCTGATGGCGCGTCGACCGCACCTCCACTTCGGGATCCACGAGGCCCGTCGGCCGGATGATCATCTCGACGACCTGCGTCGAACGCGACATCTCGTACGTCGACGGCGTCGCCGAGACGTAGATCACCTGCTGGACGTGCGCGTCGAACTCTTCGTACTTGAGCGGGCGGTTGTCCATCGCCGAGGGCAGCCGGAAGCCATGCTCGATCAGCGAGATCTTGCGCGCGCGCTCGCCGCCGTACATCGCGTGGACCTGCGGCAGCGTGACGTGCGACTCGTCGATCATCAGCAGCCAGTCGTCTTGGAAGAAGTCCAGCAGGCACCACGGCGTCGAGCCGGGCGGACGGCCGGAGAGCGGCGCCGAGTAGTTCTCGACCCCGTTGCAGTAGCCGACCTCGCGCAGCATGTCGAGGTCGTAGCGCGTGCGCTGCTCCAAGCGCTGCGCCTCGAGCAGCTTCCCTTCGCTGCGGAACAGCTTCAGCCGCTCCTCCAGCTCGTGCTCGATCTCGACGATCGCCCGGCGCAGCTTCTCGTCGGGCGTGATGTAGTGCTTGGCCGGGAAGATGCGCAGCTCGTCCTTCGAGCCGGCGTACTCGCCGGTGAGCTGGTTCACCACGTTGATCGCCTCGATCTCGTCGCCGAAGAACTCGATCCGGTGCACCAGCTCCTCGTCGACGCCGACGAACTCCAGGGTGTCGCCGCGCACGCGGAACGTCCCGCGCACGAGGTTCAGGTCGTTGCGCCGGTACTGCATCCCGATGAGCTTGCGGAGGAACTCGTCGCGGTCGAGCGTCTGCCCGACGCGAATGTCGGCCGCCATCTCCATGTAGTCCGACGGCGAGCCCAACCCGTAGATGCAGGACACCGAGGCGACGATGAGCGTGTCGCGCCGGGTGAGCAGGGACTGCGTCGCGGAGTGCCGGAGGCGCTCGATCTCGTCGTTGATCGAGCTGTCCTTGGCGATGTAGGTGTCGGTGTGGGCGATGTACGCCTCGGGCTGGTAGTAGTCGAAGTACGAGACGAAATACTCGACCGCGTTGTGCGGGAAGAACTCCTTGAACTCGGCGCACAGCTGGGCCGCCAGCGTCTTGTTGTGGCACAGCACGAGGGTCGGCTTCTGGACCAGCTCGACGATCCGGGCCATCGCCATCGTCTTGCCGGAGCCGGTCACCCCGAGGAGCGTCTGCGCGCGGTCGCCCCGGAGAACGCCCTTGGCGAGGGCGTCGGTGGCCTTCGGCTGGTCACCGGCCAGCGGGTACGACGAAACGAGCTCGAACTTGGGCATGGCGGCTCTTCCTACAACCCCGCGCCGGCCGGGGCGGTTGAGCGCGGCCGGCCGAACCAAGCCAGGACACCGGCCCCCGCTTGCCGGAAACGTTCCTGCTTCCCCTGTGCGCCGCGGCGCTTCCGGAGGCAGAAGGAGTCCGACCCGTGATCCAGCCGCCCCTGTTGTTCAGCGGTACCTCGAACCGGCAGCTCGCGGAAGAGATCGCGAAAAAGATGCAGACGCGGGTCGGCAACGCGCTCGTCGACCGCTTCAAGAACGAAGAGTGCCGCATCGAGATCAAGGAGAACGTCCGCGGCGCCGAAGTCTTCGTCGTGCAGTCGCTCTGCCGTTCGCCCCAGGGAGCGACCGTCAACGACTCGCTCATGGAGCTGCTGCTCATCATCGACGCGCTCCGCCGCGCCTCCGCGAACCGCATCTCGGCGGTCATTCCGTACTACGGCTACGCGAAGCAGGACAAGAAGACGAAAGGCCGCGAGCCGATCTCCGCCAAGCTCGTCGCGAACATGATCGAGCGCGCCGGCGCGGAGCGCATCGTCACGCTCGACCTGCACGCGGCGCAGATCCAGGGCTTCTTCGACGTCCCGGTCGACAATCTGCCGGCGACGCCGACGCTCTGCAACTTCCTCAAGAACCAGAACCTCCAGGGCGACAAGGTCGTCGTCGTCTCGCCGGACGCCGGCGGCGTGCCGCGCGCCGAGACGTTCGCGAAGCGGCTGAAGTCCTCGCTCGCCGTGATCATCAAGCGCCGCCCCGAGCCGGACGTCTCCGAGGTCACGCATATCGTGGGAGACGTGGAGGGAAAGATCGCCGTCGTGGTCGACGACATGATCTCGACGGGCGGGACGCTCGTGAAGGCGGCGGAGGCGCTCCGGAAACGCGGCGCGACCGAAGTCTACACGCTCGCCACGCACGGAATCTTCGCGGGCGACGCGATCGCGCAGTTCGAGAAGTCGGACATCAAGAAGGTGATCGTGACCAACACGATCCCGCGCACGATCGACTCCCCGAAAGTCGAGCACCTGACGATCGCGCAGATCGTGGCCGACGCGATCAAGCGCATCACGTCGAACCGCTCCGTCTCCGAGCTCTTCAACGCCGAGGAAACCGAGGCGCCCGCCACGTCGACGGCGATCGAAAACGAACTCTCCGCCGTCGTCGCGGCGATCCAGTGACACCGTAAGGAAACCGTCTTGGCCAAAACCCACACCGTCGACACCCTCGTCCTCGAGCCGCGCAGCGAGATCGGGACGGCGCGCTCGCACGCCCTGCGCCGCGCCGGCAAGATCCCCGGCGTCGTGTACGGTCACGGCGGCGCGACGCCGATCGCGATCGAGGAAAAGCAGCTCACCGACATCCTGCTCTCCGGCAACCGCGCGCACGTGCTCGACGCAAGCATCGCCGGCACGCGCGATTCGGTACTGCTGCGCCGCATCGAGAGCGATCCGATCACGCGCAAGCCGCTCAGCGTCGACTTCCAGCGCGTCTCGAAGAACGAAGCGATCTCCTCGTCGGTGCCCGTCGCCACGACCGGGACGCCCGTCGGCGTGCGCGACCAAGGCGGCGTGATGGACGTCGTCCTCCATGCGATCGAGGTCCGCGGCCCGGCCTCGCAGATCCCCGACAACCTCACGGTCGACGTCCGGGACCTCGCGGTCCACGAACACCTGACGGCGGGACAAGTCACCTTGCCGAAGGGCTTCACGCTCGTGACCCCGGCCGACACGATCGTCGTCGCGGTCTCGCTGACGCGTGCGGGCGCCGGCGCCGGTACCGACAACGAGGAGCAGCAGCCCACCGAAGCGCCGGAGGGCTAGACCTCGCCCGATCTCGCGCTCATCGTCGGACTGGGGAATCCCGGCCCGAAATACGCGCGCACGCGCCACAACGTCGGCTTCATGGCGGTCGACGCGCTGGCCGCGCGCTGGGGCCTCCGCGACTGGCAGAAGAAAGGCGAGGCGCGCTACGCCGTCGACCGCGGCCGGAACGCGATCCTCATGCAGCCGCAGTCGTACATGAACCTCAGCGGCCGTCCGACGCAGGGCCTGGCGACCTTCTACAAGATCCCGCCGCAGCGCATCCTCGTGATCGTCGACGACCTCGACTTGCCGTTCGGCACGCTGCGGATGCGGGCCGACGGCGGCAGCGGCGGCCACAACGGCCTCAAGGACATCATCGCCGTGTTCGGCCCCGGCTTTCCGCGGCTGCGGATCGGGATCGGGCGCGGCCACGATCCCGACGCGATCGATCGCGTCCTCGGCGACTTCTCGGCCGAGGAACAACGCGAGCTGCCCTCGATCGTCGAACGGGCCGTGCTCGGTGCGGAGTCGTGGCTGGACGAAGGTGTGATCTCCGCCATGAATCGGGTGAACGCTAAAGCCTGACCGGCGCGCTCCCGATCATCGGGATATGCACCGGATCGCCGCGTTTTTCGCGACGCTGGTTCTGCTGCTTCCCGTGGCAGCGACCGCGTCGGAATCGTCCGAAACGATCGACCTTGCGTACCTGCGTCCGCACCGCCCCGTGGTGCAGCCGTCGCAGGCGCACCGCCTGCTGGCGGACGTCAACGCGGCGCGCGAGCAGCGCGGGCTGCCGCCCCTCGTCGAAGATCCGCAGCTCTCTCGCTTTGCCCTCGAAGTCGCCGAGCAGATGGCGACCCGCCATTACTTCGGGCACACCGACCCGGACGGCGTAACGTTCGAGGACCGCGTGCGCTCGTCCGGGCTGCGCTTCCGCTACGCCGCCGAGAACATGGCGTTCGACGAGGACGAGGCGCACGCCAACGAGGCGTTCCTCACCAGCCCCGGCCACTACGCGAACATCGTCGACCGCCATCCGCGCTACGTCGGGACGGCGGTCGTCTCGGCCGGCGACGGCGAGGTCTTCTTCGTGGAGGAGTTCGCGAGCTAAGAGGATTCGCGCTCTGAACGAGCGCGAACCCATCGCGTTCGCCCTACGGGCGATCCGCCCGCCCTCGGAAAACGTATCCCGCCCCGGCCGCGCGCCGGGGCTTTTTCGTCGTTTCGCCGATCACCTGATGAACCGAGCAGGCGCGTCGACGCGTTGATACGGGGACAAGGAGGACGCATGGATCTCAAGGGACGCACGCTGGTCATTCGCGTCGATGAGGCGACGCTCGGCGCGGAAGGCGCCACCTTCTTCTCCGACCTGGTCTTCCTCGGCAACCTCGGGATGCGGCCCGTCGTCGTCGCGCCGAGCGCCGAGGCCGCCCGTGCGGTCGTGCGGACGATGAATCGGAGCGGCGATGCCGCGGTCGGCGTCTCGGGCGCCGACGCGGGGATGATCCCCGCCACCCCGGGTGAGACGATCGGCAACGTCGGGACGAAGCTGCTGCACACGCTGCTCGACGCGGGCTACGTGCCGGTCGTCGAACCGCTCGCGATGAGCTTCGCCGGCGCCGACGTCGCGATCGCCGCCGACGAAGTGGCGCGGGCGCTCGCCAGCGCGGTCGGTGCGGCGCGTGCGATCTTCTTCAACGATCAGGGCGGCGTCATCGACGCGAAGACCAAGATGCTGGTCGATCAGCTCACGCCCGCCGAAGCGCTCGAGATCGCCGAGCACGATGCGATCGCGGACGATCTGCGACACGCAATCCGCGCCGCTGCGCTCGGCGTGCGCGGCGGCGTCGGCGCCGCGCAGATTTGCGACGGGCGCGTCGCGCATGCGTCGATCGTGGAGTTTCTCACCGCCCGGCATCTCGGGACGCAAGTGGCGGGTACGATCCACATGGAATGAAGCACGCCGCTCGTCTCGCCGCCGCCGCCGTCTTGCTGCTCGCCGTCCCGTTGCCCGGTGCGAGCGCGACGATACCCGGGCTGCGCGCGAGCGGGACGATCGTCGTGCAAGCCGACATCGAAGGCGCGCCGATGACGCTCGGCGGACGCGTCGCGCTGTATCATCGCGCGCCGCTGTACCGGCTCGACGTGCTGTCGCTCGCCGTGCCGGGCGCGGGAAGCGAGCTGAGCGCGGTCGCATCGCAGCTCATCGCGCCGGGCGGCGTATCGTTCGTGTACGACGCCGCGACCGGAACGCTGACGGCGTGGTCGAATGCGAATCGCGCCTATTACACCGCGACGCCGGACCGGCGCACGTCGTTCGCGCTGCCGCCGCCGGACGCCGCGCGCCGCGCGGCCGCGGGCGATCCGCTCGCCGCGCTCGCGAACGTCGCGGCCGCCTTGCGCGACGTGCAGAACGCGACGATCCAGCTCACGGGGCATGCGAACGTGAACGGGCATCCCGCGACCGAGCTCGACGTGCAGATGCGGCGCCAGATCCCCGGACACGCGGCGGAGAACTACCACGCGCAGGTCGCGCTCGCGGACGACCTCGGCGACTTTCCGCTGCAGCTCACGTTTCAAAGCACGCCGGCGTCGCGCGGCGACGTCGGCGGGACGATGAAGCTCGACCTCACGACGGTGCAGCGCGACGTGCCGGCCGACGACGTGTTCGAAGCGCCCGAGGGCTACACGCGCGTGAGCTCCCTTTCGGGCGTCCTGCGCGTCCCGCGCTAGAACGCCGGCACGTCGCCGCCCGGACACGGGTCCGGCGTTCCGGCGATCGCGGCGATGCGCGCGCCGAGCGGCGGGCGGTCGTCGAAATACCAGCGCAGCGAGCGGCGGTCGCAGAGCGGCAGCAGGTCGTCGTCGGCGTAGCGCACGAGCGAGCGCACCGCGTCGGCGCGGTCGTGCGTCGCCGCGAGCGCGAGCGCGTCGGTCTCGCCCGTGACCCGTCGCGCGTACGTCGTGTAGATCGGATACGTGACCACGAGCACGAGCCCGAGGAAGGTCGCGACGAGCGCGAGCCGTGAGACGGCGTCGTCGTCGCGGCGGAAGCCGACGCGGTCACTGAGGAACACGGCGATCGCGGCGCTGAAGATGAACAGCGTGACGGCCAGCACCGTCTGGCGCAGCACCGCCCCGGCGCGAATGCGTTCGAAGGCTTGCGCGAGCACGAAGCGCAGCTCGCCGGGAAGCAGATGGACGAGCGCGAGATCGCCGAGCAGGACGCGCGCGGTCGGTCCCGCTCCGGCGACGGAGCTCGCCATCGCGTTGCTGTGCCGCGACGATGCGACGACGATCACCGGCGTCCCCGGGACGCCGACCGCGCGCGCCACCTCGGCGCCGAGCGCGGCGACCTCGCGCGGCGTCGTCTTCTCCGCCGGTCCGCCCGGAAGCATCGGCGCAGCGGCGACGCCGATCAGCGTGCCCGCATAGAGCACCGCGGCCACGACGAGATACCAGCGTCCGCGCAGCGTGTCGACGAGCCACAGCACACCGGCGACGACGAGCGCACCGGCGATCGCATCGAGACCGATCCGCACGAGATACTCCAGGAACCACTGCGGCACGTGCTCCTCGGTGGTCCCGGCGTTGAAGCCGACGCGATAGCTCAAGAACGCGAACGGCAGCGAGACCAGCGGCGCGAGCACGCCGATCGCGGCGCCGAACACGGCCCGCTGCGCCAAGCGGCTGCGCGTGCGGCGTCGCATGGCGTCGCGCAGGCGCGCCGCGGCGCCGGAGCGCCACAGCCACCAGAAGCCGAGGATCTGCGCGAGCGCCCAGCCGGCCGACGCGCCGTGCGTGAGGTCGGCGATCGCGCGGGCGCGCCGTTGCCGCCCCGGGTCGACGAGCACGGCGGCGTTGCGCGTGAGCAGCTCGCGCGGCGTGAGCGCGTCGATGCGCGCGTCGAGGCGCGTGCGCGCGGCGAGCGCGGGCGCGCGCGACGCCCCGAGCAACGCCAGCCCGAGCAGCAGCGCGACGAGGAGCCGTCGCATCCGGCTCAGCGCAGCGCCGCCGGCGTCTCGTCAGGAAGCGATGACGCGTGCTCCTGCGGGAAGCGCTTGCGGAACTGCTCCCAGCCGCGGAAGTTGCCCGACCACGTGGTTGCGTCGCCGAGTGGTGTCGCGACGTGTTCGAACGGCGACCAATGCCCGTTGGCGCCTCCGGCGACGAGCTTGTCGTACAGCTCGACGTCCTTCTCGTGGTCGCGCACGCCCGCATGCGAGAGGTAGCTGACGCGCGCGCAGCGCGCCACGCTGATCTTCAGACGCTGCTCGATCGAGAGCGAGGCCTCTTCGTCGTCGAGGATCAGCGGCGTGTGCCACTCGCCGAGCGCGAGCGGCCGGGGCGTGCTGCGCCGGAACTCGTGCAGCATCATCTCGGCGATGTGCTTCAGCTCCGGCTGGGCGTCCTCGTGCGTGCGCTGCGTGAAGAAGTTCGCCCACTCCGTCGCCGTGATGATGACCGTGATCCACGAGAACGGCTCGAGAATGCGATTGACGAGCTGCTTGTGCAGATTGATCTCGCTCGACGACAGCCGCTCGGCGTGCACGAGCGCGTCGGCCAGCGCGTGCCGCCACTCGGCCTCCGCGAGCGCCTGCTGCGCCGCGTCGAGCTGCTCGCGCGCCTGCATGCCGCTTTGATTTCGCCCCCACCACCGCGGCATCGCCGGATCCTGCCGCACCGCGTCGATCATCTTCTTGATCGGTATCGCCCGCGAGCTCCCGGCGTTGCGGGAGTTATGGACCACGAAGCCGTCGGCCACGAAGTTGTGGAACGGCCCGGTCACCTCAAGGTCGTACGTCGGCCGGATACCGACGTACTCGATCGCGATGACGGTCACGAACTGCACGACCTTCGCGCGCTTCTTCTTCGGCTGGTACGGGCGCTTCAACCGCAGATCGCCGATGGCTTCCCAGAACGTCTCCAGCGGCTCGCCATGGGTGACGACGGACGCGCCGACCCGGTCGGCGATCATCCGAGCACTGTAGCCACGGTCCCGCATGCGGCGAAGCCACTCGCGGTCGCGAAGCGCGTCGCTTCCGTTCACCGCGAGCTTCACGCCGGGCTTCCACGTGAGCAGCTTGCCGTTCGCGGAGAATGCCATGTCAGCCGCTTCATGGAGCGTCTCCCAGCCTCGCTCGGTGAAGAAGCGGTGCTCCGCGGACGCGACAATCGACGTTCCGTCCGAGGTCGTGACGCGATACACGGGCTGATTTCCGGAAAATGTGACGTCCCGAACGTTCGTGTAATAGATTTCGCGCGTCACTTCGTCGCACGAGCGCAAGCGCATGCGGCCCAGCCGCGAGCGCAGCGAATACCGATTGGGCTCGGCGCGGCCGAGCGCGTATGCGATGAGATCCGCGCCGCGGATGCGATAGCGTCCGTCCGGGCCGACGTGGCGCTCGATCCCGACCCGCTTGCAGATGCCATTGACGACGGTGTAGTGCCGATATCCGAGCCGCCGCGACGCCTCGTGCGCGTCGTACATCGCGTTCGGGTCGATGTCGTCGATCCGAACCGCTCGCGCCTTCCCGGCACGCGCGGCAGCGCCCTGATGCCACTTCTCGTAGAACTCGGCGATCGAGAGAGCGTAGCGCCTGGTGTCGGCGCCGCCGGAGGGAAGATCGAAGTACAGCTTCGTGTCGCCCGCGAGACAAAAGACCCGATGCGTCATCACCTCGGAATGGATGAACCGCGGGTACCGAACTTCCATCGTGACGAGGCGTACTCCGGCGGGGGAGACGCTATCGAGCACGACGCGGGCCGAAAATCCCATCGCTCGAACGTTCTCCGGCGCGGCGCGGAATTCCACCGGGGGAGCGTGCCGACGACGCGGAAGTCGTCACGATGACGAGCCGCTGCGCGCAGCGCGCATGAACGGGGAGGCCGTCGACTGGGTGAGCCTGGCAGTTCGCTGGGCGCACGTCGTCGCCGGCATCACGTGGGTCGGCGGGACGCTGTACGTGCTGCGCCTCGACGACCGGCTGCGCGCTCCGGACGACCCCGTGCTGCGGCGGCGCGGCGTCGTGGGTGAGACGGCGCTCGTCGAGCTGGGCTCGCTGTTCCGCGTCCGGCGGATCGCGCCCGGATCGGAAGCCGGCGGCGCCGGCGACGGCGCGCACTTCCTGCGGCACGAGGCGGAAGCGACCTGGCTGACCGGACTCGCGATGCTCGCGCTCGTGTACTGGCTCGGCGCGTCGACGTACCTGGTCGATCCCGCGGTTCGTCCGCTGACGCCGCACGTCGCCATTGCGTTGAGCATCGCGACGCTCGTCTGCGGGTGGCTCGCGTACGCGCTGCTGTGCGCGATGCTCGGCACGCGCCGCTCGTGGTTCGTGGTCGCGTGCGTCGCGGCGTTCGTCTTGCTGGACTGGAGCTTGTTCCATCTCTTCAGCGGACGCGCCGCCGCACTGCATCTCGGCGCAGTGCTCGCAACGATCATGGCCGTGAACGCCGTGTTCACAGTGCACCGCGCGCATCGCGACGCCGTCGATGCTGCCGCCACCGGACGCCGCGCGGATGCGCGGCTCGCCGCGATCGCGCGCACGCGCGCGCAGCACAACGGCTATCTCGCGTTTCCGGTCGTTCTTCTCATGATCGGCAGCCACGCGCCGGTGCTGTACGCCTCGGCGAACGGATGGATCGCCGTCGCGCTCGTCTGCGCGTCGGGCGCGCTCGTGCGGCAGTTCTCCGTGCTCAGCCACTCGCGCCGCTATGTCATCGCGCTCCCCGTCGCGGCCGCGGTGCTGTTCGTCGCGGCCGCGCTGATCGGACGCGGCGGAGGACGGTGACTACGTTTCGGCCGGCTTCTTCGCGATCGAGCGGGCCGGGTTGCCGACCTGCTTGTCGCCGGGCGGGACGTCGCGGATGACGACGGCGCCCGCGCCCGTGATCGCGCCGTCGCCGATCGTCACCGGGGCGACGAGCGAGTTGTTCGTGCCGATGAAGACGTCGGCGCCGATCTCCGTGCGGTTCTTGCGGACGCCGTCGTAGTTGCACGTGATCGCGCCGGCCGCGTAGTTCGTGCGGGGGCCGACGCTCGCGTCGCCGATGTACGCGAGATGATTTGCCTTGACGTCGTCGCCGACGACCGCGTTCTTGATCTCGACGAAGTCGCCGATCTTCACGCCGTCGCCGAGCCGCGTCCCGCCGCGGATGTGCGCGAACGGGCCGATTCGGACGTGCCGGCCGATCGCCGAGTCGAGGATCACGCTCTCGGTGATCTGCGTCTCGTCGGCGATCTGCGCCGCGCCGATGCGGCAATTCGGGCCGATCGCGCAGCGCGCGCCGATCCGGGTCGCGCCCGCGACGGTCGTGTTCGGATAGATCACCGTGTCGACGCCGATCTCCAGGCCGGCGTCGAGGTACGTCGTCGCGGGATCGACGATCGTCACCCCGGCCCGCATGTGCGCTTCGCACAGGCGGCGGTTCCGGATCGCGCGCGCATCGGCGAGTTCCACGCGGTCGTTCACGCCGAGCACGCTGCGGTAGTCGGCCACCGCGACCGCGACGACGCGCCGGCCGGCCGCGTTCAGCAGCGCGACGGTGTCGGTGAGGTAGAACTCGCGCTGCGCGTTGTCGTTGCCGACGCGCACGATCGCCTCGCGCAGCGCCGTCTCGTCGAACGCATAGATCCCCGCGTTCATCTCGTCGATCGCGAGCTGTTCGGGCGTGCAGTCCTTCGCCTCGACGATCGCGTCCACGGCGGTCCCGTCGCGGACGATGCGCCCGAAGCTGGACGGCAGCGGCATCCGCGCCGTCACGAGCGCGAGCGCAGTGCCGGCGCCGGGTTCAACCGCCGATTGCACCTTTTCGAAGATCGACGCGTCGACGAGCGGCATGTCGCCGTACGCGACCAGCACCGTGCCGGAGGCGGGGGCCAACGCCTCCAGCGCGATGCGAACGGCGTGTCCGGTGCCGAGCTGCTCGTTCTGCACGACCGTTTGGACGCCGAAGCCGCCGAGCAGCGGATCCAGCTCGCGGTTGCTCACCACGACGATCTCGTCGACGCCGGCCGCGCGCAGCGCGTCGAGCACCCACCACAGCATGGGCCGCCCGCAAATCTCGTGCAGCACCTTCGGGCGCGCCGACTTCATTCGCGTCCCTTTGCCGGCGGCCAGCACGATGGCGCGCGTGCTCACCGATTCCACTCCTTCTGCTCCTTCGCCGAAACGCCGCCGAACAGCTCGAGCGCGCCGCGGAAGCGCTCCCGCACGAGATCGCGCCCCAGCAGCTCCATCGAGTCGAACAGCGGCAGCGACGTCGGGCTGCCCGTCATCGCGACGTAGTACACCCGTGCGAGATCGCGGAACTTCTTGCCGAGCGTCTCGGCGACGCCTTTGAGCACGCGCTCGACGACGTGCTTGTCGAACGTCCGCTCCGCGTCGAGGCGCCACATCGCGAGCGCGAGCGCCTTGCGAACGTCCGGCTCGTCGAGCTTCGTGCCCGCGAACTGCTCTTTCGTGAGCGACAGCCGGCCCGCGAACAGGAACGCCGCGAGCAGTCCGATGTCGCTGAGGCGTTCGATGCGCGAATGCGCCATCTCCGCGATCGCCGTGAGGCGGCGGCGGTCGAAGCCCCACTCGGCGGTGCGCGCCATGAGCTCCTCGACGGACAGCGCGCGCACGTAGCGTCCGTTCAGCCAATCGAGCTTCGCCGTGTCGAAGACGGGCCCGGCGAGCGAGATCTTCGCGAGGTCGAGCTTCTCGATGAGGTCGCCGACGCCGAACATCTCTTCACCCTCCGGCGCCGCGACGACCAGCAGACCGAGAAAGTTGAGCAGCGCCTCGGGCAGATAGCCCATACGCTGGTAGAACAGGATGCCCGTCGGGTTCTTGCGCTTGCTGAGCTTCGACTTGTCGGGGTTGCGGAGCAGCGGAACGTGCATCAGCACCGGCGGCTCCCACCCGAAATAGCCGTACAGGAGCAAGTGCTTCGGAGCGGAGGGCAGCCACTCTTCGCCGCGGATCACGTGCGTGATCTCCATCAAGTGATCGTCGACGACGTTCGCGAGATGGTACGTCGGCAGGCCGTCCGACTTCAGCAGCACCTGCATGTCGACGGTCGCGTACTCGAACGGAATCGGCCCGCGCGCGAGATCGTCGACGACGCAGGTTCCGTGCGACGGAACCTTCATCCGGACGACGTACGGTTCGCCCGCGGCGGCACGCTCGCCCGATGCTTCCGGCGGAATCGACAGACAGTGCCCGTCGTAGTGCTGCGGCACGCCGGCGGCGCGCTGCGACGCGCGCATCGCTTCGAGCCGTTCGGGCGTGCAGAAGCACCGGAAGGCGTGGCCGCCGGCGAGCAGCTCTTCGGCATACCGGCGGTAGATCGCGGAACGCTCGCTCTGCCGGTACGGCGCGTGCGGGCCGCCCACGTCCGGGCCTTCGTCCCACGTGAGCCGCGTCCAGCGCAGCGCGGCGAGGATCGTGTCCTCCGACTCGCGCGTCGAGCGCGCCTGATCGGTGTCCTCGATGCGCAGGATGAAACGGCCGCCGTGCTTGCGCGCGAACGCGTAGTTGAGCAACGCGACGTACGCCGTACCGACGTGTGGATCGCCGGTGGGCGACGGAGCGACGCGCGTCCTGACCTTCGCGGCGGATCGGCCGACGGCCGAACGCGAAGGATTCACCGAAGGTGAATCCACTCAGCCGACGAGCTCTCTCCGCTTGCCGCACTCGCGTTCGACGAACTCGATGATCTCGGAAAGCGGGGCGCCCGGCGTGAAGATCTGGCGCACGCCGAGCCGCTTGAGCTCCTCCGCGTCGTCCGCCGGGATCGTTCCACCGCCGAAGAACACGACGTCGTCGGCGCCCTGCTCCTTCAGCTGCTCGAGGACGAGCGGGAACAGCGTCATGTGCGCGCCGGAGAGGATCGACAGACCGATCCCGTCGGCGTCCTCCTGGATCGCGGTCTGCACGATCTGCTCGGGCGTCTGGAACAGCCCCGTGTAGATCACCTCCATGCCCGCGTCGCGCAGGGCGCGCGCGATCACTTTCGCGCCGCGATCGTGCCCGTCCAATCCCGCCTTCGCGACGATCACGCGAAGCGGACGCCGTTCTTCAGTCCAGGTTTCCATGCTCAGAATTGCGTGTTCTCGGTGTAGCGGCCGTAGACTTGCACCATCGCGTCGATGATCTCGCCTTCGGTGCAGACGGCTTTGACGCAGTCGATCAGGCGCGGCATCACGTTCTCGCTGCCCGCGCACGCGCGCTTCAGCGCCGCCAGCGACGACTCGACCGCCGCCGCGTCGCGCGCCGCGCGCACTTCCTGGACCGCGCGTGCCTGCCCGCGCTCGATCTCCTGGCCGATCTTGAGGAGGTCGATGTCCTTCGTCTCCTCCGGGCGCTCGAACGCGTTGACGCCGACGATGATCCGCTCACCGCTCTCGATCGAGCGCTGGTACCGGTACGACGCGTCGGCGATCTCGCGCTGCGGGAAGCCGGCCTCGACGGCCGCCACCATCCCGCCGAATTCGGCGATCCGGTCGAAGTACTCGAGCGTCTGACGCTCGATCTCGTCGGTGAGGGCCTCGACGAAGTAGGCGCCGCCGAGCGGATCGACGACGTTCGTCACGTTCGTCTCGTAGGCCAGCACCTGCTGCGTGCGCAACGCGATCTCCACCGACTTTTCGGTGGGCAGCGCCAGCACTTCGTCCATCGAGTTCGTGTGGAGGGACTGCGTTCCGCCGAGCGCCGCGGCCATCGCCTCGAAGGCGACGCGCACGATGTTGTTCTCCGGCTGCTGCGCCGTCGCGCTGCATCCCGCCGTCTGCGTGTGGAAGCGCAGCTGCCACGAGCGCGGATCCTTCGCTCCGTAGACGTCGCGCATCCGGCGCGCGTAGATGCGCCGCGCGGCGCGGAACTTCGCGATCTCCTCGAAGAAGTCGATGTGGCTGTTGAAGAAAAACGACAGCCGCGGCGCGAACGAGTCGACGTCCATCCCGCGCTCCATCGCGGCCTCGACGTACGCGAAGCCGTCGGCGAGCGTGAACGCCAGCTCCTGCGCCGCCGTCGAACCCGCCTCGCGGATATGGTATCCGGAGACCGAGATGGTGTTCCACTTCGGCATCTCGCGCGTGCAGAACTCCATCATGTCGACGATGATGCGCACGTGCGGGCGCGGCGGAAAGATCCACTCCTTCTGCGCGATGTATTCCTTGAGGATGTCGGCTTGCAGCGTGCCGCCCAGCTTCGCGCGCGGAATGCCCTTGTTCTCCGCCGTCACGATGTACTGCGCGAGCGCGATCGCCGCCGGGCCGTTGATCGTCATCGACGTCGTGATGGCGCCGAGGTCGATCCCGTCGAACAGGGTCTCCATGTCGCGCACGCTGTCGATCGCGACGCCGCACTTTCCGACCTCGCCCCGTGCGCTGGGACTGTCGGAGTCGTAGCCCATCAGCGTCGGCATGTCGAACGCGACCGACAGCCCCATCTGTCCCTGCGAAAGCAGGAAGTGGTACCGCTCGTTCGTCTGTTTCGCGTTGCCGAATCCGGCGAACTGCCGCATCGTCCAGAGCCGCGAGCGGTACATCGTCGGGTGGATCCCGCGTGTGTACGGGAACTCGCCCGGCACGCCCAGGTCGCGCGCGAGATCGATGTGCGCGACGTCCTCCGGCCCGTAGAGCGCCTTCAGCGGGACGTCCGAGATCGTCCGGTCGATCGCGCCGGAGCCCCTCCCGGAGCGCGGCGCCGCGTGGGCGGCCTTCCCTTCCCAGCGCTCGACGAGCTCACGGTACTCCGGCGAGACGTCGGGGCCGAGTCCCGACGAGCGCTCGATCATCTTGGCCACGGAATGTTCTTCTCCAAAACCGGCCCCGTTCCCGAGCGCCCCTGCGCTCGCCGTCAGAGGCCTTTCACGGTCGCTCGGACGCCGCCGTGGGCGTGCGCGCCGGAATGGACGTGGACCCCGTCGCCGACGCCGAAGGCCGAGAGCACGCCGGCGGCGGCCGCGTACGGGTCCATGTCGCCGTCGAGCTGCTCGATCACGCGCTCCACCCGGCCCTCCAGCGTGCCCATCGCGAGCTGGCGGACGCGGTGGGCGAACGCGGCGCGGCGCTTCTGCGCCAGCTCGCCGCTCTCGCGCAGCCAGGCGTCGTGCTTCAGGATCGCCTCCCACAGCTTGTCGACGTTCTTGCCCTCGACGGCCTGCGTGCTGATGAGGGCGGGCACCCAGCCGCTGAAGTTCAGCATCTCCATCATCGAGCGGATCTCGCGCTGGAGCTGGAGCGCCATCGGGTGGTCGCTCTTGTTGACCACGAAGACGTCGGCGATCTCGAGGACGCCCGCCTTGAGCACCTGGACCGAGTCGCCGCTGCCGGGCTGCAGGGCGACGAGGGTCGTGTCGGCGATCTCCGCGATCTCGATCTCCGACTGTCCGACGCCCACGGTCTCGATCAGCACGACATCCTTGCCGAAGGCGTCCATCAGCGAGGCGGCGTCGGCGGTCGCGCCGGCGACGCCGCCGAGGTGGCCGCGCGATGCCATGGAGCGAATGAAGACGTCGCGGTCGACGAAGTGCTCGGCGAGCCGGATGCGATCGCCGAGGAGCGCGCCGTGGGAGAACGGCGAGCTGGGGTCGACCGAGATGACGCCGACCGTCTTGCCGAGCCCGCGGACGTGCGTGACGAGCGCCGAGGTCAGGGTCGACTTGCCGACGCCCGGCGGTCCCGTGAGTCCGATCGTGATCGCGCGTCCGGTCAGCGGATAGAGGGCCCGGATCAGGTCGGCGACGCGTCCCGACTCGCAGCGTGAGATCGCGCGCGCCAGCGCGCGCGGGTCGCCCGCGCGGAACGCGCCGAGGAGGTCGTCCATCGCGCCCACGCGTTCACGCAGGCGCGGGGCGGTTCCCGCGTTAGGCGGCGCCCTCCGCACGGTCCACGACGCGTTCCACCGCGTCGGCCAGCTCGTCCACCGCGGTCTCCAGATTGTTGAACTTCGCAGCGATCTTCCGGCGGTCGATCTCGCCGGTGAGCGGCTCGGAGACGTCTTGAATGAAGGTCCGGCGCTCGACGCGCTGCTTCACGTCCTGGAGGAGCTGCTTCACGTTGCGTGCGTCGTCCATTGCACCGCGCTCGTACCCCGGGAGCGCAAGCTACCAAACGGCTTAAAGGTATGTCCTTTCCACAGATATTCGGCTCTGCGGGTATGCCGCGGTCGCTCCGCGTAGCCACGGCGGGTGACTCCGGGGTACGTGCGCACGCCGACCATCGCCGCCGAGAAGATCGTCTTCGCGTGCGAGGACGATCTCTGGCTCGTCGGCGCCGACGGCGGTATCGCGCGGCGGCTGACGACCATGGAAGGCGAGTGCTCGCTTCCCCGGCTCTCGCCGGACGGAACGCTGCTGGCCTTCGTGGGACGCGACGAGGGGCATCCCGAGCTGTATCTGATGCCGGCCGAGGGCGGTCCGCCGCGCCGGCTGACGTACCTGGGCAGCGAGGTGCTCTACGCGTGCGGCTGGTCCGCCGACGGCGCGTGGGTGTACTTCACCTGCGACAGCGGCTCGCCGTTCGCGCGCGAGACGCTCGCGTTTCGGATCGCCGCCGAGGGCGGCGAGCCCGAGCGCCTGCCGCTGGGACACGCGATGTCGCTATCGGTCGGGCGGAACGGCGCGACGCTGCTGGGGCGGAACGCGCTCGATCCTGCGCGCTGGAAGCGCTACCGCGGCGGAACCGCGGGGCACCTGTGGGTCGATGCGCGCGGCGACGGCGAGTTTCGGCGCCTGTGCAAGAATCTCGACGGAAACCTCGTCTGGCCGATGTGGCTCGGCGAGCGCGTCGCGTTCCTCTCCGACCACGAAGGGATCGGAAACATCTACTCCGTGACCGCCGGCGGCGAGGACGTGCGGCGGCACACCAACGAGCGCGACCACTACGCGCGCTTCCCGGCGAGCGACGGCACACGGATCGTGTACGCGTGCGGCGGCGAGCTCGTGCTGTTCGATGCGCACGACGGCAGCGTGCGGCGCGTCCCGGTGGAGACGCCGTCGACCGCGCTCGAGACCGCGCGCCGGTTCGTCGACGCCGGCGACCTGCTCGAGCGATGGGAGCCCTCGCACGACGGCACGGCGCTGGCGCTGGTGACGCGCGGACGCGCGTACACGATGCCCCTGTGGGAAGCGGCGGTCGTCGAGCACGGCGGTGAGGACGGCGCGCGGCGGCGGCTGATCGCGTGGCTCCACGACGACGCGCGGATCGCGTACGTGGACGATACGTCGGGCTTCGAGCGCGTCGCGGTCGCGCCGGTCGATCAGAGCGAACCGCCGCGCCATCTCACCGCCGAGGATCACGGCGTGCTGCACGAGCTCGTCGCCTCCCCGGCCGGCGACCGGCTCGCGTTCGCGAACAACCGCAACGAGCTGTGGCTGCTCGACGGCGACGCGGCCCCGCGCCGCTTGGACACGAGCGTCGCGGAGCGGATCGGCGACCTCGCGTTCTCGCCCGACGGCCGCTGGCTCGCGTACACGTGGTCGGGGAAAGAGCACACGACGATCGTGCGCATCGCGGACTGCGTGCACGGCACCGTGATCGATGCGACGACGCCGCTGCGCGAAGATCGTTCGCCGGCCTGGGATCCCGACGGCGACTACCTGTACGTCATCTCGATCCGCGACTTCCACCCGGTGTACGACGCGCTGCAGTTCGAGCTGAGCTTCCCCGAAGCGTCGCGGCCGTATCTCATCCCGCTGCGCGCCGATCTCGCGAACCCGTTCGTCCCGAAGCCGGCGCCGCTGCACAAGGCGCGCGACGACGACGACGATGACGACGACGATGCGAAGCCGCGCGTCCGCGAGGTTCGGATCGACGCCGAGGGCCTCGCGCTGCGGATGCTGGCGTTTCCGGTCGACGAAGGGGATTACGACCGCATCGCCGGCGCGAAAGGGCGCGCGATCTTTTCGCGTTTCCCCGTGCACGGCATCCGGCCCGAGCCGCAGGAGCACGACGAAAGCGACGGCGAGCTGCTCGCGTACGATTTCGAAGAGCAGCGCGGGGCGACGCTGGCGCTCGACATCGACGATTTCATCCTCGGCGCCGACGCCCGCACGCTGGTCTATTCGTCGCGCGGGAAGCTGCGGGCGATCGACGCCGGCGGCGATCTGCCCGAGAACGGCGACGAGGACAAGCCGCCGCAGGAGGTCGGCCGTCGCAGCGGCTGGCTCGATCTCGGCCGCATCGGCGTGCTCGTCGAGCCGCGCAGCGAGTGGCGGCAGATGCTGCGCGAGGCGTGGCGGCTGCAGCGCGAGTTCTTCTGGGACCAGCGGATGTCGGGCGTCGACTGGCACGCGGTGCTGCAGCGCTACGAAGCACTGCTGCCGCGCGTCCGCACGCGCAACGAGCTGTCCGACGTGATCTGGGAGATGCAGGGCGAGCTCGGCACGTCGCACGCGTACGAAGCCGGCGGCGACAAGCCGCTGCCGCCGCAGTACAAGCGCGGCTTCCTCGGCGCGGATCTCGCCTGGGACGAAGGCGCCGGCGGATATCGCGTCGTGCGCGTGCTGCGCGGCGATCCGTGGAATCGCGAGGCCGACTCGCCGCTCGCCGAGCCGGGCGTCGACGTGCGCGCGGGCGACACGATCCTGGCGATCGGCGGACGCGCGCTGCGACGCGATTTCGGTCCGGGGTCGGCGCTCGTGAACCAGGCCGGTCGCGACGTCGTCCTCACGGTGGCGCGCGACGGCGGCGAGCCGCGGCGCGTCGTCGTCCGGGCGCTGCGCGACGAGCGCATGGTGCGCTATCGCGCGTGGGTCGAAGCGAACCGCGAGCTGGTGCACGAGCGCAGCGGCGGGCGCGCCGGCTACGTGCACGTCCCCGACATGGGACCGTGGGGCTTCGCCGAGTTTCACCGCGGCTATCTGAGCGAGTTCGACCGCGACGCGCTCGTCGTCGACGTGCGCTACAATCGCGGAGGCCACGTGTCGGCGCTGCTGCTCGAAAAGCTCGCGCGCAAGCGCGTGGCGTACGTCGTCTCGCGCTGGGCGCCGCCGTTCGCGTATCCGGAGGAATCGCTCGCGGGCCCGATCGTCGCGGTGACGAACCAGTTCGCGGGCAGCGACGGCGACATCTTCAGCCACTGCTTCAAGCTGTACGGGCTCGGCCCGCTGGTCGGGATGCGCACGTGGGGCGGCGTCGTCGGGATCAACCCGCAGCATCGCCTCGTCGACGGCACCGAGACGACGCAGCCCGAATACTCGTTCTGGTTCACCGACGCCGGCTGGGGCGTGGAGAACTACGGCACCGATCCGACCCACGAGGTCGACGTCGCCCCGCAGGACACCGCGCGCGGCGTCGATCCGCAGCTCGACACCGCGCTCCAGCTCGTCGACGAGCTGCTGAAGACGGCGCCGCCGCGGCCGACGTTCCCGCCGCGCCCGATCCGCGCGATGCGCCGATGAGCGGCACGAGGCGCGAGGAAGGCGCCGCTGCCGCGCACGAATCTGCGCGCTTCATGTCGACCTCGCCCGCCGCCGCGAAGCCCGTCGTCTTCTCCGGGATCCAGCCCACCGGGCAGATCCACATCGGGAATTATTTCGGCGCGGTGCGGCGCTGGGCGGCGGAACAGGACGCCGCGTTCAACATCTTCTGCCTCGTCGACATGCACGCGATCACGGTCCCGCAAGACCCGGCGACGCTGCGGGCGCAGATCGTCGAGACCGCCGCGATCCTGCTCGCGGCCGGCATCGATCCTGCGAAGTCGAAGCTGTTCGTGCAGTCCGACGTCGCCGAGCACGGCGAGCTGGCATGGTACCTGAACTGCGTCGCGTCGATGGGCGAGCTGAACCGGATGACGCAGTTCAAAGAAAAGTCCGCGAAGCAGCGCGAGCACGTGCGCGTAGGCCTCTTCACCTATCCGCTGCTGATGGCGGCCGACATCCTGCTCTATCGGACGACCGCGGTTCCCGTCGGGGCCGACCAGAAGCAGCACGTCGAGCTGACGCGCGATCTCGCCGAACGCTTCAACGCGCGCTACGGCGAGACATTCGTCGTCCCGCACCCGGCGATTCCCCCGATCGGCGCGCGCATCATGGGGCTCGACGATCCGACGAAAAAGATGAGCAAGAGCGAGCAGAAGACGGGGCATGCGATCGGGGTGCTCGACCCGCCCGATCGCATTCGCAAAGCGATCATGTCGGCGAAGACCGATTCCGGCAGCGAGATCCGCATCGATCCCGAGCGCCCCGGCGTGACGAACCTGCTGCACATCTACATGGCCGCCACCGGCGCGTCGCAGCAGGACGCCGAGGCGCGCTTCGAAGGCAAGGGCTACGGCGAGCTCAAGAAGACGATCGCCGAAGCGCTCGTCGAGGAGCTACGGCCGCTGCAGGAACGCTATCGGGAGCTCCGAGCGAACGACGACCACGTGCACGCGCTGCTGCGTGAGGCGGCGGACGACGTCCGGCCCATCGCGCGCCGCACCGTCGACGACGTCAAGCGCGCGATGGGCGTCGGTCACTGACGCCCACGCGATAGGTGTCGCGCGCGCCGGCGCCGATCGTGAAGCCGGCCCCTTCGAGGCGCAGGGACCGCGGTCGATCGCGCACGACCCGCAAGCCCTCGACGCCCGACGGAAGGCCTTCGGCCGACGGACGGAGATACGGCGACCGCGTCGCTTGCGCGAAGGCCGCGCCGCTCGCCGGCACGTCGGCGGCCGCATCGTGCGCTTCGAGCACGTCGACGACGGCCCGAACGGAGCAGCCGTGGTGACGCGCCACCTCGAGCACGGCGGCCACCGAGCCGCTCGGGCTCACCAGCACGCCGTCACGCCCGTGCGCGACGAGATAGAAATGCCAATCGACGGCCGGACGGCACAGCGAGACCACGAGCCGGTCGTCCGCGTGCGACTCGCACCGCTCGAGCAGCACCGCCTCGTTCCATCCCCCGGTGCCGCCCTCCAGCGCCCACGCCGTCACCTCGAGCTCGTCGAGGACGTGGCACAGATCGAGGGCGCGTTCCTCGTCGTCCCCCACGACGACGACGTGCCGCCCCGATATCCCCTGCGCGAGCTTGAGCGGATCGGCGTGAGGCGGCAGCCGGCGCGCGTTCACGAACGCGTTGTCGAGCGTCGGAGCGCCGACCGCCTCGCGTGCGTCGAGCAGCAGCATCCGCGGATCGGCGGCGACCCGTGTAAATTCCCGCAGCGCGAGGATGCGGCTCACGAAGAAAGCTTTCGCGTGCGACGACGGGGCTTACTGCGCTCCCTTCCAGCGTCGGCTCGCTTGGCTCACTTGACGGCGGCCCGGGCGGCGTGATACGGTACGCGAGCCGAAGCAGGGGTCGGGGCCCCTCACCGGATGCCTGCGGGCGATCCGGTCGTTCCAGGACAGCGGGGACCGCTTCGGCGTCTTCGCTTTTTTCATGTTCCGTCTGGAGAGTTTGTCATAGCACGACCGCTTCGCGTCAACGAGCAGATCAGAATCCGCCAAGTCCGCGTCATCGACGACCAAGGGCAGCAGCTCGGCGTCATGCCGACCGAAGACGCCCTCGGAATGGCCCGAACGAAGGGGCTCGACCTCATCGAGGTGTCCCCGACGGCGATTCCACCGGTCTGCCGTATCGGCGATTACGGTCGGCTGAAGTACGAGCAGTCGAAGAAAGACAAAGAGGCGCGCAAGAAACAGCGCAACTGGGAGTTGCGCGAGGTCAAGCTGCGTCCCAAGATCGACGTCCACGACTACGCAGTCAAAGCGAAGATGGCCGAGCGCCTTCTTCTCGACGGCGGCAAGGTCAAGGTCACGATCATGTTCCGCGGACGCGAGATCACGTACACCGCGTTCGGGAAACGACTGCTCGACCGCATCGCGAAAGACCTGGAGAACACGGCCACGGTCGAGCGCGAAGCGAAGCTCGAAGGAAAGAACATGTTTCTCATTCTCGCCCCGCGAGCGACGCCGCTCGGGCCGCCGAAATACGTCCATCACAAAGACGAGCCGGCGCCCACGGACAAGGATCTTCACGCCGACTCCGGTCAGCCCGAAGACCAGCATCCGAGCGACGAGCCCGCGCCGGCGGTCGTCGGGAGAGCCAGTGCCTAAAATCAGAACGCACCGCAGCACCGCCAAGCGCGTGAAGGTCACCGCCACCGGCAAGGTCCTTCACCGTCACCAGTTCGACGGCTGCGGCCACATCCTCAGCAAGAAGTCGCGCAAGCGCAAGCGGAACTTCCGCCGCGACCAGCCCACGTTCAAAGGCGATCTCAAGCGTTTCGCGCCGCAGATCCCGTATTTGCTGTAGTGGTTTCGGCTGCGCCGAACCCTTCGCGTTCGGGCTTCGCCCGATCCGCCTCGGAGAAGAAGTAGGAAATGGCTCGCATCAAGCGCGGACTCAACAAGATCAAGCACCGCCGGAAGGTGATGAAGCTCGTCAAGGGCTTCCGCGCCGCGCGCCGGCGCAACTATCGCGTCGCGAACGAAGCGCTGCTGCACTCGCTGGCCTACGCGTTCCGCGACCGGCGCGTCCGCAAGCGCGATTTCCGCGCGCTGTGGATCGCCCGCATCAACGCCGCGGCGCGGCGCGAGGGGCTCACGTACTCGAAGCTGATGGCCGGCCTGAAGAAGTCCGGCGTCGCCGTGAACCGTAAGGCGCTCGCCGATCTCGCCGTGCACGACGCGGCCGCGTTCGGGCGACTCCTCACGCTCGCGAAGGACGCCCACACGCAGACGAACACCGCGGCCTAGCGCCGCGGAGCGTCTTCCCCCCGGAACACGAAAAGGGCGCCGTCCACGGCGCCCTTTCTTCGTGGTCCGGCTCGCGTCAGCGCGCGAGCGATGCGAGCGCGACGGCGACGTGCGAGGCGATCCCGGTCGCCATCGCGCGCTCGTCGATGTCGAAGGCGGGGTGGTGGTTCGGAAAGCGGTGCGCGTCGTCGCCCGCGCCGAGGAACCAGAAGCACGCCGGCACCTCGCGCGCGAAGTACGAGAAGTCTTCGCTGCCCATCACCGGCGGGATCTCGATGACGCGCTCGGCACCGAGCTCCGCGCCGAGCGTCTCGCGGACGAACGCCGCTTCCGCCGGATCGTTCGCCGTGACCGGGTACGACGGGATCCACGAGAGGCGGCAGCTCGCCCCCGCGGCCGCGCAGGTGTGCTCGGCGATGCGCTTCACGCGGCCTTCCATCGCCTCGCGCGTCGCGTCCGACATCGTCCGCACCGTCCCTTTGAGCGCGACGCGCGGCGGGATGACGTTGTAGGTCGTGCCGCCGTTGATCGCGCCGACCGTCAGCACGGCGGGCTCGATCGGATCGACTTCGCGGCTCACCACGCGCTGCAGCGCGCCGACGACGTCGGCCGCGACGACGACGGGATCGACGGAGAAGTGCGGCATCGCGCCGTGCCCGCCTTTGCCTTCGACCACGAGATCGAAGGAATCGACCGCGGCCATGATCGGCCCCGCGCGCAGCCCGATCACGCCGCTCGGAAGAACGCTGACGATGTGGAGTCCGTAGGCGCGCTCGATGCCGAAGCGCGGGATGACGCCGTCGACGATCATCGCCTGCGCTCCCGCGCCGCCTTCCTCCGCCGGCTGAAACAGGAACGCGATGCGCCCCGCGATTCGGTCGCGCATGGCGGCGAGCAGACGGGCGGCCCCGAGCAGCATCGCTACGTGCGCGTCGTGCCCGCACGCGTGCGTGACGCCGGCGTTCGTCGAGACGTACGGGACGTCGTTCTCCTCGGGCATCGGCAGCGCGTCCATGTCGGCGCGCAGCATGATCGTCGGGCCCGGCCGCGCGCCCGTCAGGAGCCCCACGAGGCCGGTCCGGCCGATCCCCGTCGTCACGTCCAGGCCGAGCGAGCGCAGGCGCTCGGCGACGATACCGGCCGTGCGGGTCTCTGCGAACGCGAGCTCGGGATGCGCGTGCAGATCGCGCCGTACCGCGATCGCCTCGTCGAGGAGCTCGGAAGGAAGCGCGAGCGTCGTCATGGCGCGGACTTCCGTGCCCGGCGTCGCGCTCCCGGCACCCGGCCGAACCGCGGCGGCGGCCGGGGTTGACGCCTCCGCGGCGGCTGTGGTTCACTGACCGCACATGCTCGCCCGCTTCGCTTGGTACCGTCGCTCGTACGGCTGCACGCCCCGCGTGCCGGTCGAGAGCGCCCTCGCCTGAGCAGGACGAACGACACCTGCGACGCGAGCCTCTCGCCGGCACGGCGGGAGGCTCGTTTCGTTTCACCGACGAGAACCGATGATCGCGCGCTCCGTTTCTTCACCGCTCACCGTCCCGGGCGACAAGTCCATCGCCCACCGCGTGCTGCTGCTCGCGGCGCTCGCGCGCGGTGCGTCGCGGATCCGGAACGTCCCTGCGGCGCTCGACGTGCGCTCGACGCGTCGTGCGCTGGGCGCGCTCGGCGTCGCCTTTCGCGACGAGGGCGACGACCTCGCCGTCGACGGAGCGGGCGGTGAGTTCGCGGCGCCGGATGCCCCGATCGACTGCGGAAACAGCGGGACGACGATGCGGCTGCTCTCCGGCGTTCTCGCGACGCGCCCGATCGTCGCGACGCTCGACGGCGACGCGTCGCTGCGCGCGCGCCCGATGCGGCGCATCGCCGAGCCGCTCGCGGCGTTCGGCGCGCGGTTCGCGCTCTCGCCGGCCGGGACGGCGCCGTTCACGCTGACCGGAAACGGCGCGGCACGCGGATCCGACGTCGCGGTGGCGATGGCGAGCGCGCAAGTGAAGTCGGCGCTGCTGTTCGCCGCGCTCGGCGCGCACGGCACGACGCGCGTGACGGGGATGCTGCGGACGCGGGATCACACCGAGCGGCTGTTCCGCGCGTTCGGGATCGCGTGCCGGGACGACGGCGGCGCGCTCGCGGTCGACGGCCCGGCGGTTCCGGGCGCGTTCGACTTCACCGTCCCGGGCGATCTGTCGAGCGCCGCATTCCTGCTCGCCGCGGCGGCCGTCGTCCCCGGCGCGAGCGTGACGGTGCACGACGTCGGGCTGAATCCGACGCGCACCGCATTCCTCGAGGTGCTGCGGCGATTCGGCGCCGGGATCGAGGCCGTCGTGACCGACGACGGCGCCGAGCCGCGCGGGCGCATCACGGCGCGCGGCGCCGTTCTGCACGGGATCGCGATCGCGCCGGCGGAAGTACCCGGCCTGATCGACGAGCTGCCGCTGATCGGCGTCGTCGGCGCGTTCGCACACGGCACCACGACGGTCGCGGGCGCGGGCGAGCTGCGCGTGAAGGAGTCCGACCGGATCGAAAGCTTCGCCGCAGCCGCGCGCGCGATCGGTGCGCACGTCGACGTCGCGCCCGACGGCTTCTCGGTGCGCGGACCGGCGCGCTTCCGCGATGCCGACGTCGAGACGCACGGCGACCATCGCATCGCGATGGCGTTCGCCGTCGCAGGGCGCGCCGCCGGCGTGCGCGTCCGCCTCGACGATCCGGAATGCGCGGCGGTGTCGTTCCCCGGGTTCGCCGCCGCGCTGGGGTCGCTGCGATGAACGTGCGACGCGCGGCCGTGATCGGCCATCCCGTCGCGCACAGCCGCTCGCCGGCGCTCTTCGCGCGCATGGCCGCTGCGAGCGGGATCGCGCTCGAGTACGTGGCGCTCGACGTCGCGCCCGGCGATCTGGAACGGACGCTGCGCGGCTTTCGCGGCGACGCGGCGTTCGTCGGCTGCAACGTCACGCTTCCGCACAAAGAGGCGGCGCTCGCGCTCGCCGACGTGACGGAGCCGGCGGCGCGCGCGTGCGGTGCGGCGAACGTGCTGACGCGCGAGCGCGGAACGCTGATCGCCGACAACACCGACGTCGCGGGCGTCGAAGCGGCGCTCGCGGCGCACGGCGTCCCGCTGCGCGGCGCGCGCGTCGCGATCCTCGGTGCCGGCGGCGCGGCGCGCGCCGTCGCCGAGGCGGCGCGGCGCAACGGCGCGGCGTCGATCGTCATCGCGGCCCGCGACCTCTCGCGCGCCCGCCGCACCGCGCAGGCGTTCGGCGCGACCTCTTGCACGTTGGACGCCGTTCCGGTGTCCGACGTGTATGCGAACGCGACGCCGGTCGGGATGCAGGGGCAGCCGCAGCTCTCGCTGCTGCCGGCGAACGCGCCGCGCGGCGCGGCGGCGTTCGATCTCGTGTACGTCCCGGAGAACACGCCGTTCCTCGCCGGTGCGCGCGAGCGCGGGCTCGTCACGATCCCGGGAACCGCGATGTTCCTGGCGCAGGCGGCGGCGACGTTCGAGCGCTGGTTCGGCATCGCGCCCGCGGGAGCGGAGGTATGAGCGCGCTGCGATTTCTCACCGCCGGCGAGTCGCACGGCGAGGCGCTCGTCGGCATCATCGACGGCATCCCGAGCGGACTCGCGCTCGATGCCGCGACGCTCCTCGCGCAGGCGCGGCGGCGCAAGCTCGGATACGGCCGCGGCAACCGGCAGGCCATCGAGACCGACGAAGTCCGCATTCTCGCCGGCGTGCGCCGCGGCGTGACGATCGGCAGCCCGGTGGCGCTGCTGATCGAGAACCGCGACCACGCACGCTGGGCGGAGATCATGCGCGTCGACGCGCCGGAGGACGGCGCGCCGGCCGCACGCGCTGTGCACGTGCCGAGGCCCGGGCACGCCGATCGGATCGGCGGGATCAAGTACGGCCGCGACGACCTGCGCGACGTGCTGGAGCGCGCGAGCGCGCGCGAGACCGCGATGCGCGTCGCGCTCGGCACGGTCGCGCGCACGCTGCTCGCCGCGCTGGGCGTCTCCGTCGCCAGCCGCGTGATCCGCATCGGCGACGCGATCGACGAGACGCCGTGGCGCGACGTCGCGCCCGAAGAGATCGACGCGTCGCCCGTCAGGGCGCTCGACGCCGGAGCGTCTCGATCGATGGTCGCCGAGATCGAGCGCGCGCGCGTCGCGGGCGATACGCTAGGCGGCGTCTTCGAGGTCGTCGCGCGCGGCGTCCCGATCGGCCTCGGATCGTACGCGCAGTGGGACCGCCGGCTCGAAGCAGAGGTCGGGCGCACGTTTCTCGCGCTCAACGCGATCAAAGGCGTCGAGCTGGGGCTCGGCTTCGCCGCCGCGACGCGTCCGGGCTCGACGGCGCACGACGAGTACGAGCCCGGCGAGGGCACGCTGACGCGCTATCGGAGCAATCGCGCGGGCGGCATCGAAGGCGGGATGAGCACCGGCCAGCCCGTCGTCGTCCGCGCCGCGATGAAGCCTATCGCGACGCTGATGAAGCCGCTCGCCTCCGTCGACCTGCGCACCGGTGAGGCGACCCGCGCGCACATCGAGCGCAGCGACGTCTGCGCGGTCCCCGCGGCGGCCGTGATCGGCGAGTCGCTGCTGGCGCTCGTCCTCGCCGGCGCCGTGCTCGAGAAGTTCGGCGGCGACTCGATGGACGAATTGCGCGAGCGCGTCGCGGCGTGGGAGCGCACCGCGCATGCCCGATAACGTGTGGCTGTGCGGCCCGCCCGGCGCCGGAAAATCGACCGTCGCACCGCTGCTCGCCGCGCTGCGCGGCGGCGAGAGCGCCGACGTCGACGCGCTCGTCGAGGCGGAAGCCGGACGCCCGATCGCGCGCATCGTCGAGGACGACGGAGAGGACGCCTTTCGCGCGCTGGAGCGCGGCGCGATCGCGAAGCTCGCCGAACGGGGCAACGCCGTGATCGCGCTCGGCGGCGGCGCGCTTTGCGACGCCGAGAATCGAGGCGCGATCGCCGCGAGCGGGACGCTCGTGTTCCTCGACGCGACGCTGGAGACGTGCCGGCGGCGCACCGCGAGCGGCGGAGCAACGCGGCCGCTGCTGCGGGAGCCGGGCGCGCTCGGGCGGCTGTACGACGAGCGCCGTCCTCGGTACCTCGACGCGGACGTTCGCGTGGCGGCCGACGACGAGCCGTCCGCGGTCGCCCGCCGGATCGCGTTCATGCTGGCGGAGCGGCGCGTCGTGAACGTCGCGGCCGGGGACCGGTTCTTCGTCACGATCGGCGACGACGTCATCGACCGTCTTCCTCAGCGCGCGACGCCGCCGGACGGCGCACGGGTCCTGGTCGTCGCCGACGAGCGCGTGCGCTCGCTCGCGGACCGCGTCGCCTCCGCCTATGCCGCGGCGGGATTCGCGGTGGCGACGCACGCGGTCGTCGCGAACGAGGCGCTGAAGTCCCTCGACGCCGTCGCGACGCTGTACGAGACGTTCGTGCAGGCGGGGATCGATCGGCGGGGTCTGATCGTCGGCGTCGGAGGCGGGACGATCTCCGACGCGGTGGGCTTCGCGGCGGCGACGTTCCAGCGCGGCATCCCGTTCGGCGCGGTTCCCACGACGCTGCTCGCCGCGGTCGACGCGGCGATCGGCGGCAAGACCGCCGTCAATCTCCCGAGCGGAAAGAACCTCGTCGGCACGGTGACGCAGCCGGTATACGTCGCGATCGAGCCTCGCGCGCTCCGGACGCTGCCCGCACGCGACGTCGTGTCCGGATACGGCGAGATGCTGAAGTACGGCATCGCGCTCGACGCGCACCTCTACGACGACTTGCGCAGCAGCGAGAAGCGGCTGCTCGAGGACCCTGCTCGCGCGGTCGACGCGATCGCGCGCTGCGTCGAGCTGAAGCTCGACATCGTCGCACGCGACGAGCACGACCGGACGGGCGCTCGCGCGATTCTGAACTTCGGACACACGGTCGGACACGCTCTGGAAAGGGTCGGCGGCTACGGGACGCTGCGGCACGGCGAAGCGGTGATCGTCGGCATGCGTGCGGCGCTCGCGCTCTCCGAGATACGGGGTACGCTCGACGCCGGGGCCCGCGCGGACGTCGACGCGCACCTCGCCGCGCTTCCCGTGCCGGACGCATGGCGCGGCTTCGACGCCGGCGACGTCGTCGCAGCGACGCGCGGCGACAAGAAGCGTCACGCGCGCGGAACGCAGTTCGTGCTGCTGAACGCGATCGGCAGCGCCTACCTCGACGACGGCGTGCGCGAGGCCGACGTGCGGGAAGCGCTGCGGCGGATCGCCGCGTGAACGTTCTGGTCGTCAACGGGCCGAACCTGAACTTGCTGGGCGAACGCGAGCGCGCCGTGTACGGCACGACGACGCTGCACGACATCCAGCGCGCCGTACGCCGCCACGCCCGAGCGCGCCGTGTGCGCGTTCGATTCTATCAAAGCAACCACGAAGGCCGGATCATCGACGAGCTGCACCGCCGCCGGCGCTGGGCGCACGCCGTGGTCATCAACCCGGGGGCGCTGACGCACTATTCGTACGCGCTGCGCGACGCGCTCGCCGCGATCGCGCTGCCGGCGGCCGAAGTCCACATCAGCGACGTCGACCACCGCGAAGATTTCCGCCGCATCTCGGTGATCCGCGACGTTTGCGCGTATCGCTTCGCCGGCCGCGGCATCGACTCGTACCTCGACGCGCTGGACGCGCTCGCCGGCGCCGCACGCGGTTGACCGGCGCGCGCGCTCGTCGCGAACGCAGCCCGCACGATGCGCCGCCCGACGCTACGCGGTGTGTGCGCGCAGCCAGTGCAGCAGCGTACTCGTCACCGCCGGGTCGACCCGTTCCGGCACGCTGAGATACCAGTCCAGCGCCGCTTCCGGATTGGTCGCGCGATCGGCCGGAATCGGCTCGAACAGGTGATCGTCGTCCGGGAAGACGCGCACGGTCACGTCGCCGTGCGCGGCGTGCAACAGCCGCGGGAGGTTCTTCGCGAGCACCTGGCTGTCGCGTCCGCCCTGCAAGATGAGGATCGGGCAGCGCACGCGCGCCACGTCGACGATCGGATCGACGTCCATCGACGTCCGCAGCCATGCGTCCGTTCCACCGTCGGTGCTCTTGCGAATCTTCTCGAGCGCGCTGAGCTCGTCGCGCCGTGCCTGCTCGCGCTTGTCCGCTGGGACGCTCGCGAGCACCTGCTGCATGAGGATGCGCGCGATCGAGTCGGCGGGCGGCGCCATGAGGACGATTCCCGCGACGCGCGGGTCGTGCGCCGCCACCGTCGGTACGAGCTCTCCGCCTTCGCTGTGGCCGAGCAGATACAGTCGCTTCGGATCGACTTCCGGACGCGCGCGCGCGAATGCGAACGCCGCCCGCACGTCGCCGAGGAACGCATCTCGCGTCGGTGCGCCGCCACGACCGCTCGCGCCCACGCCCCGCTTGTCGTAGCGCAGCACAGCGTATCCGGCGTTCGAAAGGACGTTCGCGAGCTGCAGGAAGATCGCGTTCGGCCCGACGCGCTCGTCGCGATCTTGCGGGCCGCTTCCCGCGACGAGCACCAGCGCCGGAAACGGCCCGCGCCCGTCCGGAATCGTGAGCGTCCCTGCAAGGCGCGTCCCGTCCGCCGACGCGAACGACACGTCGTCGCTGCGGTAATGCGGCGTCTCCGTCGGCAACGGAGTCGGGGCCGGCGTCGGCGTCGCGACCGGTGCGGTCGAGGCGTCGTATCCGGTACGCACGATCGACGCCTGCTGCGCGGGGATGTCGATCTCGTCGACCACGTAGGTCGACGGCGCGTACCAGAAGTTCAGGCGGAGGCCCCCGCCTTCGAGCGCCAGCACGACGTCCGACGGCGAAACGCCGCTGGGCCGCGTCACGTCGCCCGCCGGCACGGTCGAGTCGACGATCGCACGAGCGCCCGCGAGGACCGCGAGCGTCACCTTCTGGGCGTGCTGCGCGGCGAGGATCGCCGGCAGGACCACGAGCGTTCCCGGGAAGTTGTCGCTCGCTACTTCGAGCGGCGCGCCCGCGTCCGCAGGGATCGCGACCGTCTGTCCCGGGACGCGGACGGTCATCCGGCCGGGCTCCGCGGCGACGTCGGTCGCCTGGGAGCCGTTGGGCAGCGTCACCTCGGCATGATAGCCGACCGGCGAGAGGCTCGACGCGTCGTAGCGCGCGACGACGTGTGCGTTCAGATGCAGGGCCGCCAAACTGAAGTCGTCGGTGACGACGACGGTGTTCCCGTCCTGCCGGAACACGACCCTGCTCGAACCGATCGGGGTGCCCGCTTTGCGCAGCTCGTAGCGATACGTCCCGTCCGGCGGTCGCGCGGCGACCGCGGCCGCGGGCGCTTGGGGCGCCGCGGCGAGAAGCGCCGGCGCTGCGGCGACGGATAGCGCGAGCACGAACGTCAAGGGCTTCATGTCGTGAACCGTACTCCCCGCGACGGAGCTGTGTTGTCGTATCGGTACCACGCCGCTCCGAGCGTGTTTCAGTGCTTCGGCGCCCGTCGCATTCCCCGCCGCATCAGCAGCATGAACCGTCGAGATCAGGTCAGGGAATCGCTATCACCCGGTCGTCCGGCGGCGGATCTTCGTCGAGCAGCGCGTGCAGCGCCGGAAGAAAGCGTGCGGCGGGACTCCGCCGGTGCTCGGGCTCGACGACGTCGTGCGACGGGCCGAGGCCCAGAAGGCGGACGATGCGCGCGTTCTTCGCGCCCGCGCCGCGCCACCGCGCGACCAGATCGTCGATGGTGCGATTGTTCACCGACGTCTCGCCCGCATTGCGCACGATCTCCACGTGCGCCGCGCGCGGCGGCCCCTCGCGCGCGTCTTCGCGCAGCGCGTCGGCGAGCGCGAGCCCGGCGAGGAGCGAGCGGGTCGTGTAGCGCGGATAGCCGTGCTTCGGCGCGCTGCGTCCGCGGTCGACGGGATCCCACCACAGGAACACGTTCGGCGCGCGCGCCAGCACGCGGCGAACGAATCCGTGCCAATCGTGCGGGAGCTGCTTGATCCCGAGAAACGGCGCGACGGCGACCGCGCGAAAGACGCGCGCGTCGTGCTGCGCGAGGTGCAGCGCCACTGCGCCGCCGAGCGAGTGGCCGACGACGACGATCCGATCGCCGAGCTCGCTCGCGGCGTCGACGACGCCTTTCGCGAACGTCAGCAGCTCGTGCGCCGACAGCTCGGCGAGCGCGCCGGTCATTCGGTCGGCGTGTCCGTGGCGCGGCATCCGCGGCACGAGCACGTTCTCGCCGCGCTCGAAGCGCGCGCGTGCGAAGCCCTTCCACGTTCGCGGACTCGCCGTGAGCCCGTGCAGCAGCACGGTGACGCGCCGCGTGCGCTCCCCGTGGTGGAGCACCGTCGAGCGCATCTCCTCGTCCAGCAGCGGCGCTTCGCGCGCATCGAGCGACGCCGCGAGCGCATCGGCGTCGAGACCGGCGCGATCCGCCGGCGCGGCGTCACCCAGCTCGGGCGTCGTCACGCGTTCGCCAGCGCGATGACGGCGAAGCGGCGGTCGTCGCTTTCCAGGCGCTCTTCACGCAGGATCTCTCCGAGCGCGCGGGCGGTCTCGCGGGCGAACGCGCGCGCGTCGGGAGTGTCGATCCCGGCGATCGTCGTGGCGACCGCGATCAGGTCGTCCACGCCGCGCGCGACGCCGTCGCGAATGCCGCGTTCCGTCTCCCGCTCCGGGATGCGCGCACCCGCCGTCCCGGACGCGAGCATCAGCACGTAATCCAGCGCGGCCGCGGTGGCCAGCACGCGCGAACGGTGCGGCGCGAACGCGGGCTCGTCGCCGAACTCGCGCGTCGCGCGCAGCAGCGCGCCCTGCAGCGCGACGACTACTCGCGCCCGCTCAGCGCCCATAGCACGGCGACCTGCGTCTTGTTGTCGGGAAGCTCGTCGGCGCGGATCCTCTCCCACAGCTCCTCCGCCGCGAAGATGCCGATCTCGATGTCCTCGTTCTCGTCCGGCTCGGGTTCGCCGATCTCGTACTCGTCGACGGCGCAAAAGTGCAGCAGCTCGGAGCAGAATCCGGGCGCCGAGTACGCGGACCACAACCGGCGCACGCCCTTCGCTCGATAACCGGTCTCCTCCCGAAGCTCCCGCGCCGCGGCCTGCTCCGGCGACTCGCCCGGATCGATTCCGCCGGCGGGAACCTCCCAATGATCGCGCCCCAGGGGATGGCGGTACTGCCGCACCAGCAGCAGCTTCCCGGGCTCGGGACGCACGATCAGCACGACCGCGCCGCCGTGCTCGACGACCTCGACGTCGTGCGGCTTCCCGCCTTCGCTGCGGACCGTGTCGACGCGCAAGTTCACGACCTTGCCTTCGTAGACGCGACGCGTGCCGAGAACGTCGACTTTCGTGTCGTGCGAGTCCATGCGCTCAGATGACCGTCGTCGCCGAAAGCTCTTCGAGAAGCGTCGGGCGGTGCGGCTCCCATCCGAGCTCGCGCGCGGCCTTTCCGCTGTCGACGTTCAGGTCGCACGCGAACGCGTCGGCGAGGACGCCCATCGTCGCGCGCGCTTCGTCGAGCGAGATCGCAGCGACGTCTCCGTCGCCGCCCGCGGCGCGCGAGGCGGCCGCCGCGATCTCGGCGTACGGCACCGACGCGCCGCGCGTCGCGTTGTAGATGCCGTGCGCGCGGCGGTCGTCGACGATACGCCCGTACAGCTCGCCGAGCGCGTCGTGCCGTACCGTCGGCCAGCGGTTCGCGCCGTCGCCGACGATGCGCAGCGATCCGTCGCGCGCCTGCTCGACCATCGCGCCCACGATCCCGCCGCCGTCGCCGTACACGATCCCCGGGCGAATCACGCTCGCGCGCAGCCGGCCGTCCTGCGCGAGAACGAGACCTTCGTGCGCGGGCCGAAACGCCGCGATCTCCAGCGGCGCGAGCGGCGAGGACTCGTCGATCGACGCGTCGCCGCGTGAGCCGTAGATCCACACGCCGCTGGTGTAGAGGAACGCGCGCCCGGGCGGCGTCGCGTCGAGCAGCGCTTCGAGCGCGGCGCGCTCGACCGCGACCGTCTCGCCGGAGCGTTCGAACGCGGCGTAGACGAGCGCGTCGGCGTGCGCGGCTTCGCGGCGCAGCAGGTCGAGGTCGCGCAGATCGCCACGGACCGGCTCGGCGCCCAGCTCGCGCAGCGTGCGCTCGGCGGCGTTACTGCGCGCGAGAGCGCGCACGGCGTGCGTCCGCGCCCGCAGCGCGCGGACGACGCTGCGCCCGACGTATCCCGTTCCGCCCGTCACGAACACCGGCATGATCTCCTCCGTTCCCTAGCGCTCGGGAGTCGCCCGCGGACGGCGCGCGACGAGCACGATGTCGAACATGACCGCCACTTCCGCCGCGGTGATGCACGCGCGCGCGCCCCAATGCGGATGCCACACGATTGTTACGAGCGCGAGGACCGCGGTCGCACAGTAGGCCACCGCCTTGGTGACGTCGGCGCGCGCGGTCGGGGCGCTGGGATCGTAGGCGCGGCGCATCATCAGCAGGGTCCCGGCGATCGCGATGACGGACACCGCGACGCCGAGGGTTCGCTCGCGGCGGAGCATGTCGAGGATTGGCAAGCCGCCGACCGCGATGAGCACGGCGATCACGGCGAGCCAGGCGATCTCGGCGTAGCGGCTGTCTTTCACGGCGGCCGGTCTTCGGGTCGGGGCCGCGCGCCCCCCGGATGCGAGGCGTCGCGCGTGGAACGCCGCGCGGGTGCCCACCGCCCTCGGCCCGCACAACCCCCGGCTCGCGCTCGTCCACCGGCTCCTCGCGGCCGCCGGCCGGCGCGAGCAGCGACGCTTCGTCGCCGAAGGCGCGACGCTGCTCGCCGAGGCCGACCGCAGCGGCGCGGCCCCGCGGGAGGTGTACGCGACCGAGCGGGGCGTCGCCGCCGACGAGGCCGCCGCGCTTCTCGCGCGCTGGGAGACGGCCGGCGTCCCGGTCTTCACCGTCCCGGACCGTGCCTTCGACCGGCTCTCCGATCTGGAGTCGGCGACCGGACTGCTCGGCGTCTTCGACGTCCCCGTCCGCTCGGCGGCGGACGTCCTCGCTCGCCCCGGGACGGTGCTCGTCCTGGCCGGCGTGAACGACCCGGGAAATGCCGGCACGCTGGTCCGCTCCGCGGAGGCGTTCGGGGCGGCGGGCGTGCTGTTCGGACGCGGCGGCGTCGATCCGTACAACCCGAAGGTCGTGCGCGGCGCGATGGGCTCGCTCTTCCGCGTCGCGGTCGCCCAGACCGATGCCGGCGAGCTGCTCGCCGCGTGCGAGGCGAGCGGCCGCCCGCTCATCGCGGCCGCGAAAGAGGGCGAGGACGTGCGCGCCGCGGGCCTTCCGGCGAACGCCGTCGTCGCCGTCGGCAACGAGCGCCGGGGCGTGCGGGACTGGCTGCCGCGCTGGGATCGGGCGGTGCGCATCCCGCAGCGCGAGGCGACCGAAAGTTTGAACGCGGCGGTCGCGGGCAGCATCGTCCTGTACGAACTCTCGCGCTGTCAAGACCCTTGTCAAGCCGCCGAAAAACCGTGATTTGTCAAGTCTTGGCGGGCTCCGGGGCCGGTGCTATACTGACCCCGCCGACGCATCACCGCGCGCGAAACCCGACGACAGGAGAGGACCGCCGACAGCCATGCGCACCTCCGAGATCTTCTGGAAATTGTTCGCTTCCACGGGCTCGATCAGCGCGTATCTGATGTACCGGCATTTGCATCCGACGCCGTCGCCGTAGACGCGACGGCCGCGTCCCGACAGCGGGACGCCCACGAACGGAGAACTTCGCGAAACGCCCGGACACAGGTCCGGGCGTTCGCGTTTGGAGTATGACGACGACCGGGATGACAGAGCTGGAGAGCACCCTGCAAGCGCTGGCCGCGCGCTTCGACGACGCGGTGGCCGCCGCGCGCGACGAGCGCGCGCTCGAAGACGTGCGGGTCGCGTTTCTCGGCCGCAGCGGCGAAGTGACGGCCGTCCGCCGCGCGATCGGGACGCTGCCGCCCGCCGAACGGCCCGGCGCGGGGAAGGCGATCAACGAAGCGGCCGCGGCGCTGGAAGCGAAGCTCCGCGACGCGCTCGCGCGCGTCGAGCGCGAAGCGCTGGAGCGCTCGCTGAGCGATCGCATCGACGTCACCTTTCCCGGCCCGGCGCCGGCGCTCGGCGCGATCCATCCGGTGCGCCGCATCGCGCTCGACGTCGCGCGCTACTTCACGCGCCACGGTTTCGCCGTGGTGCTCGGTCCGGAGATCGAGACCGACGCGAACAACTTCGACGCGCTGAACATCCCGCCGGATCACCCGGCGCGCGAGGGGCTCGACTCGTTCTACTTGCGTCCGGATCTGGTGCTGCGCACGCACACGTCGCCGATGCAGGTGCGTTCGATGCGCGAGCACGGACCGCCGATCGCGATCATCGTCCCCGGGAAAGCGTACCGGCGCGACGCGGTCGACGCGCGCCATCTCTACATGTTCCATCAGGTCGAAGGACTGATGGTCGGCCGCGACATCCATTTCGGTCACCTCAAAGGCATGTTGCTCGGCATGATGCGCGAGCTGTTCGGCCCGAGCGCCGACGTGCGGTTCCGGCCGTCGTTCTTTCCGTTCACGGAGCCGTCGGCCGAGGTCGACGTGAAGTGTCCGGCGTGTCACGGTGCGGGCGGCGCGTGCCGCACGTGCGGCGGCAGCGGCTGGATCGAGATCGGCGGCAGCGGGATGGTGCACCCGTCCGTCCTGCGCGAGGTCGGCTACGATCCCGATGCGGTCGCCGGATGGGCGTTCGGCTGCGGGCTCGAGCGCATCGCGATGAAGCGCTACGACATCAACGACATTCGGGCGTTCGTCGAGAACGCGCCCGGCTTCGCGAAGGCCCTGGCATGATGGTGATGGACCGAGCGCAGCAAGGTCGTCCGCTCCGCAGCGCGTCGAAGCGAGATCGAATCGGGGGCCCCACGCAAAGCGTCGGGGGCGCGCAGCCCGGGGCGGAGCGCCGTTAGACATGCGCGTTCCGATCGCATGGCTTCGCGACTACGTCGATCTGCCGGAGGATGCCGGCGAGATCGTGGCGCGCCTGGCGGCGCTCGGCTTTCCGGTCGACGACGTCGAGACGCGGCCGCGCCTGACGAACGTCGTCGTCGGACGCATCGCGAAGCTCGAACGGCACCCGAACGCGGACCGCCTGCAGCTCTGCACCATCGACGTCGGGGAGGCGAGCACGCTGCTGATCGCGACGGCGGCGACGAACGTCGCGCAGGGACAGACGGTCCCCGTCGCGCGCATCGGCGCCGAGCTCGCGGGCGGACTGACGATCGCGCCGCGCAAGATGCGCGGCATCGATTCGCAAGGGATGCTGATCTCGGCCGAAGAGATCGGACTACCCGCGGAGTGGTTCGAGGACGGCATCATGCAGCTCGAGCCGGAGATCCCGCTCGGCACGGACGCGATCGCCTATTTCCGGCTGCACGATCCGGTTCTCGACGTCGACGTCACGCCGAACCGTCCCGACGCGCTGTCCGTCGTCGGGCTCGCGCGCGAGCTGGCCGCGTCGTTCGGCGTCGCGCTGCGCGAGCCGCCGACCGGCGTGCGGATCGCGGGCGCCGGCGACGACGCGCGCGTGACGCTCGAAACCGTCGACTGCACGCGCTTCGTGTACCAGCGGGCCGGCGGGCTCACCGTGCGTCCCGCGAAGTCGTGGATGCGGGTTCGGCTCGCACTCGCCGGTCAGCGTCCGATCGACAACCTCGTCGACATCTCCAACTTCGTGATGCTCGAGCTCGGACAGCCGCTGCACTTCTTCGACTGGGATCGCGTCGCCGGGAAGCACCTCGTCGTGCGCGACGCGCGCGACGGCGAGCGCTTCACCACGCTCGACGCCCAAGAGCGCGTGCTCGACGGCAAGGCGATCGTCATCGCGGACGGCCAGGGTCCGACGTCGCTCGCGGGGATCATGGGCGGGCTGCGCAGCGAGGTCGTTGCGACGACGACCGAGCTTCTCATCGAAGCCGCGTCGTGGAGCGGTCCGCGGATCCGCCGCGCGAGCGTCGCGCTGAAGCTGCGCACCGAGGCGTCGAGCCGCTTCGAGAAGTCGCTGCCCTCCGCGCTCGCCGATCTCGGCGCGGCGCGCGCTGCGCATCTCCTCGCCGCCGAAGGCGGTACGGTGTTCGCACCGCACGCCGCCGGCCGCGCTTCCGCGCCGCCGGCGCCGGTGCGCCTGCGGCGCGGCGAGGTGCGGCGACTGCTGGGCTTCGACCTCGGCGACGACGAGCTCGTGCGCGCGCTCGCGTCGCTGGGGTTCGCGGTCACGGCCGAGACCGACGAGCTCGCCGTCACGCCGCCGTACTGGCGCGGCGACGTCGCGATTGCCGCCGACGTCGTGGAAGAAGTCGCGCGCGTCGCCGGATACGACAAGGTGCGCGCGGAGGTTCCCGCGATCCCGCCGCAAGCGATCGCGTCCGCTGCCTTCGACCGCGAGATGCAGCTCGCGGAGATCTTCGCCGCGCTCGGTTACGACGAGTGCTTCTCGCTCTCGCTGCAGCCGGCCGGCGTCGCCGAGACGTGGCGCGCGAACGGCGTCGACGTTCCGCGTCCGGTCGAGATCCGCAATCCGCTCAGCGAAGACCAGCGCTTCATGCGCTTCTCGTGCGCCCCGGCGTTGCTCACCTTCGCCGCGCGCGACCACGCCGTGCGGCCGTACCGCGTGTTCGAGCTCGGGCACGTGTTTCGCGAAGGCGACGGAGCCTCGAACGGCGCGGCCGCGCCGCATGAGCGCGTCGAGCTGACGGCGCTGCACGCCGGCGGCCCCAGCGCGTTCGCACGCCTCAAAGAAGACACCCTGGCGCTCGTGCGTCGCGTCACGGGCGTCGACGCGCGCGTCGAGCGCGCGGCGTTCCCTTCGCTGCATCCGGGGAAGACCGCCGCGCTGCGCGTGGGCGAGACGATCGTCGCGTACGTCGGCGTCCTCGATCCGCGGCTCGCGCGCGCCTACGATGTCGACGAGACGACGGCGCTCGCGACCGTCTTCGTCGAGGCGCTGCCGGCGTACGCGCCGCCGCGGTATGTCGCGCCGTCTCGCTTCCCGGCGCTCGAGCGCGACCTCGCGCTCGTCGTCGACGAAGCCGTCGCCGCGGCCGAGGTCGTGGACGCAGCGCGCGTCGAGCCCCTCGTCCGCTCGGTGCGGCCGTTCGACGAGTACCGCGGCCCGCAAGTCGGCGCGAACAAGAAGTCGCTCGCCCTGCGCATCGTGCTGCAGAGCGACGAGGCGACGCTGACCGACGCCGACGCGGACGCGGCGATCGCGCGAATCCTGGCGGCACTGCGCGAGCGGGTGAACGCGGAGCAGCGTGCATGACGTGGCCCGATCTCGTCATCGCGGCGGTCGCGCTGCTCTTCGCACTGAAGGGGTGGAAGCGCGGGTTCGTCGCCGAGATCGGCGGCTTCATCGCGCTCGCCTGCGCGCTGTGGGCGGCGTTCGCGTACCGCGGCGAGCTGGATCCGTTCGTCCGCCAATATTTGCATCTGGGCGAAGGCTCCGCGCACGTCGTCGGGATGGCGGCCTTCGCCATCGGCGTCTACGTCGTCCTCATGCTCGTCTCGGCGATGCTCTCGCGCGTCGCGAAGCTGCCGGTGATCGGGATCGGGAACGCGCTCGGCGGCGCCGCGATCGGACTCTGCAAAGCCGCGCTGGGACTGTGGCTCGTGCTCTACGTCGCGCTGTTCTTCCCGCTCACGCCCGATCTGCGCCACGATCTGCACGGCTCGCAGCTCGTCGCGTACCTCACCGAAGAGAACCCGCGCGTCGACGCCGTCATCAAAGGGACGCTTCCGTGGTTCGTGCGTCCGTTCGCGCAGCCGTTCTTCAACCGTCACCGCGTCTGACGCGGCGGCGTGCCGCCTAGCGCCGTTTCATCGCCTGCCCGGTCAGCGTCGTCGTCGTGACGACGACGTTGGAGGTCGCCGTGTTGCTGTGCGAATCGGCATACGTGATCGTGCAGGAGCCGGGCCCCGTCGCGGTGACGGTGAACGTCGCCGGCGCCGCGCCCGACGACGGCGTGACCGTGGCGATCCCGCTGCACGTGTTCTGCTGAGTGACGGAGCCCGTGTAGCTCGTCTCCGACACCGTCTCCGTCGCTTGATCGGACGAGCCGGCGCCGTTGAACGAGAGCGAGCTCGGTCGAACGATGAGCGCCGTCCCGGACGACGTGCCGGGAGACGGGCCGACCGCGAGCGCGACGGCATAGCCGAGATCGTTCGAGGTGATCGTAGCGACCGCCGAGGTGCTCGGCTGCACGGCACCGCTGTCCGACGTGTACCGGCGAAGCTGTCCGGGTTCGGAGAAGATCTGTTCGAGGACGAAGATCGACCCGTTCGGCGCCCATTCCCCGAACCCGAGCCCGAACGCGTTTCGCTCGGCCAGCGCGTTCGGCGTCTGGACGCTGTCGTCGACGAAACTGGTGCCCGGATACGTGTACGGATAGGTGGTGATGTCGCCGGCGGCGTCGACTGACGGAATCGGGATTTCGGAATCGTTCAAGTCCTTGACCGCGATCGCGCCGCTCGGCACGTAGCTCCCGCCACCGTTCGGGACGTATCGAACGACGAGCGACTGCGAGGACTGCCCGCCCGACGGCAGACCGGCGAAGCCCACGAGCAGATCGCCTTTGCTGTCGAACGCAAGCCCACCGACCGTCGCATACGAATACGTCACGTTCTTCAGGGGATGGGTGCAGTCGCCGATCGTCGTCGGAGTCTCGCTGCCGTTGACGATGCTCGCGCGATAGAGCGTGCACGACGATGCGCCGCCCACGACGGCGGCGAAGTACGCGTTTCCGCTCGCGTCGTAGACGAGCCCGCTCAGCGACTGGACGGACGAAAGCGAGGGGAACGTCGTGACCGCGGACGGCGGAACGTTGCCGTTCGAGCCGGGGGCGAACGTGATGATCTCGTGGCCGTACGCGATCGAAATGTCGCCCTTCGCGTCGGCGGCGAGGCCGACGGTGGCAGGCCCGTACGTGCTCGCATACGTGAGGTCCGGAATTTGCGTCTGGTCACCGCTGATGTGGACCAGCGGCGCGGCGTTCGTCGTCACGTTCTCGTCGAACGCATCGAGGATCGCAGGAGAGGGCGCGGGAGTGACGACGCCGCTGATGTTCTGGTAGACGGGCTGCGCGAGGGTCCATACCGCCGCGCTCGTCGGCTGCGCGCCCGACGGCGACATCGCCGCGGTCGCCTCCGACAATCCGTTGGCCGTCGCGTCGAGCGTGATCGTCGACGGGGAGCTCGCGCCGTCGTAGGCGAGGCAGGCGTTCACGAGTCCGCCGGTCGTGACCGCAAGCGACTTCGTGTTTCCGCCCGGCGCCGTGCCGCACGCGCCGTTCGACGCCGGCGCATACAGATACGTCGCGCTCGTCGGATCCGTGTCGGTCAGCGTCGCCGTCGTCCCCGTGCCGGGTCCGACGATCGCGTATCCCGCAGCGTCGACGACGTACACGACGACGGAGATCACCGATGCGGTACCCGCGGGCGGCGCGACGGTTCCCAGCTGCAGCACGAGCGCGTGCGGAACGCCGTTGAACGTGATCGCGACGTCGTTCGGCTTTCCGAGGGCGATCGTCGCTGAGGTGCTGCCCTGCGAAAGGATGCTTCCGGTGCCGTTCGTTCCCGAACAGAGCGTCACCGCGAACGTCGCCGGACCGGGCGGTACCTGCAGCGTCCAGTTGCACGAGACCACCGGCTGGTTCGAGCTCGGCGTCGAGCAGCCGGCGATGGGGCCGCCGGGCGTCGTCGCGGAGAACACCTGCGGCGAGGCGCCGTTCACGCTGATCGCGATCGACTCCGTCCCGGGCGAGACATACTTCACGCCGCGGCGCAGAGCGCTCGTGCCGCGCGTCGTCAGCGGAATCTCGATTTGGAACGTGACCGCGGCCGTGCCCGCTGCGGACGTCGGCACCGGCGTCGGCGTCGCAGTGGGCGGCGCCGCGGCTCCGGGGCCGCCCGGCACCGACGTGCCGCCCCCGCCGCCTCCGCCGCACGCGCCGAACGCCGCGCATCCGGCAACGATCGCGGCGATGGCGATTCGGCGCATGAGACACCTCCGGGGAAGGCGGGACCTAGCGTTCCCGGCCCCCGGAAGACGTCCCTCGTCGTCGGCGCCGCGCGCGCAGGGGCCCGGTGCGCCGCTCCGGTAGGGCTTCGACGTGCGCCGCCTTCGTCGTTTCATCTCGCTGCTCGCGCTCCTCACCGTCGTCGCGGTCGCACTGGGCGCCGCGCCGGCTCGACCGGCGCCGCTCGCGGCGGGACCCGCGTTCGTCGTGACGTTTCCCGCTGCGCTGCACGCGAGCGCGGTCACCGGGCGCGTGTACGTCGCGCTGTCACGCCACGCGAAGCCGGAACCGCGGGAAGAGGCCGGCGAGCTCGCGACGAGCGTGCCGTTCTTCGGACGCGACGTCGTCGCGCTCGCGCCGGGCGAAGCGGTGACGATCGACGCGACCACTCCCGGCTATCCGACGTCGACGCCGACGCTCGCGGCCGTCCCGCCCGGCGACTACGACGCGCAGGCGATCCTCAGCGTGTACACGCGGTATCACCGCGCCGACGGGCACGTGATCTGGGCGCATCAGGACCGGTGGGAAGGGCAGCAGTTCGGTCTCTCTCCCGGGAACCTCGTGAGCCGCGTGGTGCGCGTGCACGTCGCGCCCGGCGCACGGATCGCGCTCGCGCTCTCGCGCGTGCTGCCGCCGGTCGTCGTTCCGCCCGACACCGCGTGGGTGAAGCACGTGAAGATTCGCAGCGCGCTGCTGACGCGCTTCTGGGGCGTGCCGCAATATCTCGGTGCGACGGTGCTGCTCCCCAAGGGCTATGCGGCGCAGCCCGGGCGCCGCTATCCCGCCGTCTACGCGCAGACCCACTTCACGCTCGGCGCGATGTTCGGATTCGATCCGGCGCGCAAGCCGCCAACGCCGAAACAGCGTGCGGCGCTTGCGCGGTACGGTGCGCGGGAATCGGCGTACGAGTGGACGCACGAGTGGATGCGCGGCGACGTACCGCCGATGGTCGGCGTCGTGTTCCAGCATCCGACGCCCTACTACGACGACTCGTACGCCGTCGACTCCGCCAACAACGGTCCGTACGGAACGGCGATCATGACGGAGCTGATCCCGTATCTCGAGTCGCATTTCCGGCTCATCCGCTCGGGAACCGCGCGGTTCCTGATCGGCGGGTCGACCGGCGGCTGGGAGGCCCTCGCGCTGCAGATCGACCACCCGGACGCGTTCAACGGCGCATGGGGGCTGTATCCGGATCCGGTCGACTTCCACCGTTTCCAGCTCGGCGATCTCTACGCCGACGCCAACGCGTTCACCGAGCCGTACGCGGAGTGGAACGCCGCGGAGATCGGCGCGCAGCGGCGTGCGGACGGACTGGTCGTCGAGACGATGCGCGGCGAGAGTCGGCTCGAGTACGTGCGCGGCTCGCACGCGCGCTCGGGCGAACAGTTCAACGCCTGGGACGCGGCCTGGGGTCCCGTCGGCGCCGACGGCTATCCGCGCGAGCTGTGGGACAAGCACACCGGACGCATCGACCGCGCCGCGGTGCTGTGGTCCCGCGCGCACGGGTACGATCTGACCGAGTACCTCGTGCGCAGCTGGGCCCGCATCGGTCCCTCGCTCGTCGGAAAGCTGCACGTCGACGTCGGCGATCAGGACGACTACTGGCTGAACCTCGCGTGCTATCGCATGCAGCACGCGCTCGCACGGCTCACGCCCTCGCCGCGCGCGGTCTTCCACTACGGCCGGCCGTTGGCGCCGCACGGCTGGCAGGCGCGCTCGAGCGCGGACTACCTGCGCGAGATGGCCGCGCGTGTTCCGAACGGCGTCGCGGCGGCAGCGAACTGGACGGCCACGGCACGCTGAGTCCGCGCCGCGGCTCGAACGCCTATCCGACCTCGATCGCCTCACCGGTCGCGCGCTGCACCGCCGGGCCCGTCGACGAGGCGAGATTGTACGCCGCGTTCACGAGGCCGACGTGCGAGAAGGCTTGCGGGAAGTTTCCGACGAGCCGCTTGTTCTCGACGTCGTACTCTTCGGACAAGAGGCCGACGTCGTTGCGGATCGAGAGCAGCCGCTCGAAGATCTCTTTCGCTTCGTCGCGGCGTCCGGCCATCGCATAGTAGTCGCACAGCCAGTACGTACAGGCGAGAAAAGCGCCCTCGCCCGGCGGAAGACCGTCGACCTTGTCGTTCCGCTGCTCGTAGCGCCACAGAAAACCGTCGTGGACCAAGCGCTTCTCCAGCGCTTTGACGGTCCCCAGCATGCGCGGGTCGTCGGCCGCGATGAAGCCGACGAGCGGCATGAGGAGCGAGCTCGCGTCGAGCAGCTTCGATCCGTACGACTGCACGAACGTATCGTGTTTCGTGTCGAACCCCTTGGCGCAGACTTCGTCGTGGATCTCGTCGCGCAGCGCGCGCCAACGGTCGACCGGGCCCTCGAGCCCGGACTCCTCGACCGCTTTGGCGGCGCGATCGAGCGCCACCCACGCCAGCACTTTCGAGTGCACGAAGTCTTGCGGGTCGCCGCGGACTTCCCACATCCCGCAGTCGGGCTCGCGCCAGCGGCGCTCCACCGTCTCGACGACCGCCCTGGTGAGGCTCCACTCGTCTTCGTCCGGGGTCACGCCGGCGCGATGCGCTTGGTACATGACGTCGACGACTTCACCGTACACGTCGAGCTGCAGCTGTCCCGCGGCGGCGTTGCCGATGCGAACGGGCGTCGAGCCGGCGTAGCCGCGGAGCCACGGCGCTTCGAACTCCGGGATCCGCCGCTCGCCGGCGATGCCGTACAGGATCTGGAGCTTCGACGGCGCGCCGGCGACCGCGCGCAGCAGCCATCCGCGCCACGCGTACGCCTCCGACTCGTATCCGGCGCTCAGGAGCGCGACGAGCACGAACGTCGCGTCGCGGAGCCAGCAGTAGCGGTAATCCCAGTTGCGCACGCCGCCGAGCTTCTCGGGAAGCGAGCAGGTCGGAGCGGCGACGACCGCACCGGTGTCGCCGAACGTCAGCGCCTTGAGCGTCAGCAGCGAACGGACGACGGCTTCGCGATACGGGCCGTTGTACGAGCAGCGCCCCGCCCATTGACGCCAAAACGCGTCGGTCTTCTCGAGCGCGTCGCGAACGGCCAGCGGCCCGGGCGCGACCGCGTACGAAGGGAAATACGCCAAATCGAACGAGACGCGCTCGTTCGCCCCGACCGTGAACTCCGAGATCGTCGTATGATTCGCGCCGTGCATGGGGACGTCGGAGTACAGCACGACGGCATCGGGCCCGGCGACGGCGACGATCGCTCCGCCGCGCCGGTGCACCCACGGGATCGTGCGCCCGTAGTCGAACCGCACTTTCATCTGCATGCGCAGCGGAACGCGGCCGCGCACGCCGACGACGTGTCTCACGATCCTCGGCCCGCCGCTGTCGAGCAGCATCCCGTCGAGGACGCGGCACTCGCCGTTCTCGCACGTGTACGTCGTTTCGAGCACCATGCTCTGATCGCGATAGGCGCGCTTGACCTGCTTGACGCCGGCGAGCGGAGCGAGATTCCAGAAGCCGTTCCCGCCCTCGCCGACGAGCGCCGAGAAGCACGCGGCGGAGTCGAAGCGCGGCAGGCACAGCCACTCGATCGAGCCGTACCGGCTGACCAGCGCCGCGGTCCGCAGATCGCCGATCAGCGCGTACTCCTCGAGCGGCCGTGACATCATATCGACGGAGCTTGTACCCGGTCGGCGGCCCGTGCCGTCGGCCCCCGCAGCCGGCCGAGGCGCCCAGCCCGGCCAGCCGCCTGTCGCTGTCGCACGGCGGCGACGAATGCTACGCGGCCGAACGCACGACGCAAGCGCGAACGTGCGCTCGCCGCGCGCGTCGTCAGCGCTGCGCGGTCGCCCCCACCGGCGTGCGCTCCGCAGCGGCGGCAGCGGCGTAGCGTTCGCGGTGGAAGGCGGCGTCGCCGAGGAGACGTTCCAGCACGGTCAGGCGCTTGAAGTATTGGCCGATGCGCGCTTCTTCGCTCATGCCGATTCCGCCGTGCAGCTGAATCGCGTTCTGGCCGACGAAGCGGCCCGAGCGCGCGATCTGCACCTTCGCCGCGGAGACGGCCTGCGCGCGCTCGTGCGCGTCCGGCTCACCGTCGAGGATCATCGCCGCGCGCGTCGCGGCGGAGCGCGCCAGCTCGCACTCGACGAACATCTCCGCCATGCGATGCTGCAGCGCCTGAAACGAGCCGATCGGCACGTTGAACTGCACGCGCTGCTTCGTGTACTCGACGGTCGTTTCGAGCATCGCGCTCATGATGCCGAGGGCCTCGGCGCAGAGCGCCGCGACGGTGTGGTCGAGCCCGCGCGCCAGGATCGGCGCGCCGTTCGTCGCGTCGCCGATCGCCGCGTCGCCGCCGAGGCGCACGCCCTCGAAGCGCACGGTCGAGACGTCGTGCCGGTCTTCGGCCGGGTACGGCGTGCGCGTGACGCCGGCCGCGTCGGCCGGGACGGCGAACAGCGCGACGTCGTCGCCGAGCCGCGCCGATACGACGATCGTCGTCGCGGTTCCCGCGTCGAGCACGCGCACTTTCGTGCCGCCCACGATGAAGCCGTCGCCGTCGCGGCGCGCGGTCGTCGTGACGCGCGCCGGATCGTAGCGCGCGCCCGGTTCTTCGTACGCCACCGCGAAGCGCCGTTCGCCGAGCGTCAGCGGCTCGAGGAGATCGGCGCGGTCGGCCGCGCGCAGGATCGTTCCGGCGAAGACGACCTGCGAGACGAACGGCGCAACGACGAGACCGCGGCCGAGCTGCTCGGCGACGAGCAGCGTCTCCAGCGGACCGCCGAAGCCGCCGAGGTCCTCCGGTGCGCCGATCGCGAGCCAGCCCAGCTCGGCGAACGTCGGCCAGTGATCGGCGCCGTCGTCCGCCTCCGCGGCGAAGCGCGCCACGCTGTCCTTGATCAGCGACTGCTCGGGCGAAAGAGCGAAATCCATCGACGCCGTCCTTACAGCTTCAAGATGCGCTTGGCGATGATGTTCTTCTGGATCTCATTGGAGCCGGCGTAGATCGAAGTCTTGCGCAGGTTCAGATAGCGCGCCATCGCCTTGTGCTCCGCGTACGGTCCGAGCGCGTCGAGCGCGAGCTCGCTGAGCTGCTGCTGGATCTCGGTCCCCGTGATCTTCAGAATCGACGATTCCGGTCCGGGACGATTCCCGGCCGCTTCGGCGGCGAGCACCCGCAGCTCGGTGAACGCGAGCGCCTCCAGCCGAATCTCGATCTCGCTCAAGCGCTCGCGCACGAACGGGTCGTCGATGCCCTCGTCGCGCAGCAGATCGCGCACGGCCTGGGCCTGCTGCCGGCAGTACGGGATGCCCGCGGTCCCGGTGCGCTCGAACTCGAGCAGGAACGTCGCGCATTTCCAGCCGTCGCCCTCCGCGCCGACGCGGTTCTCGACGGGCACCTCGACGTTCTCGAAGTGCACCTCGTTGATCTCCGCGCCGCCGTCGATGGTGACGATCGGCCGCACGCTGATCCCGGGCGTCCGCATGTCGCACAGGATGAACGAGATCCCGGCGTGCTTGGGGACGCTCGGATCGGTGCGGGCCAGCACGAAGATCCAGTCGGCCCACTGCGCGGCCGTGATCCACGTCTTCGTGCCGTTGAGCACGTACGTGTCGCCGCGCCGCTCCGCGCGCGTCTGCAGCGATGCGAGATCGGAGCCGGAGCCCGGTTCCGAATACCCCTGGCACCAGAACTCTTCGCCGCTCGCGATCGCCGGCAGATACCGCTCGCGCTGCGCGTCGTCGCCGAAGTTGATGATCACCGGCGCCACCATCTGCAAGCCGAAGGGCAGCAAGCGCGGCGCCCAGCCGTACGCGCTCTCCTCGGCGAAGATGTGCCGCTGCACCGGCGTCCACCCGGTGCCGCCGTAGCGGCGCGGCCACCCGGGCGCGACCCAGCCGCGCTGGTGGAGCTCGCGGTGCCAGCGATAGTAGTCGTCCTTGACCAGCGCCTCTTCACCGTCGCGCACCTTGCGCCGGATGTCGTCGGGCAGCCGCTCCGCGACGAACGCGCGCACTTCCTCGCGGAACGCGCGCTCTTCGTCGGTGTAGCCGAGGTTCATGAGCGTCCTTTCCAGTCAGCGAAGCGTTCGCCGCGCTCGGCGAGCTCGTGCAGCAGCGGCGCGGGCGTCCACGCGGCGCCGTGAACGCGTTCCAGCTCGCGCATCGTCGCGTCGATCGCGCGCAGACCGACGCGGTCGGCCCAGTACATCGGCCCGCCCCGCGCGGCGGGGAAGCCGTACCCGTACACGTAGACGACGTCGATGTCGCCCGGGCGCGCGGCGTAGCCCTCGGCGAGGATCGCGGCGCCTTCGTTCACCAGCGGGTAGAGGCAGCGCACGACGATCTCGTCGTCGGCAACCGTGCGCCGCGCGATGCCCGCTTCGGCGGCGAGCCGCTCGATCAGCGCGTCGACCTCGGGGTCGGCGACCGGCGTGCGATCGCCGCCGGCATACCGGTAGAATCCGGCTCCGGTCTTCTGTCCGTAGCGCCCCATCTCGCACAGGACGTCCTCGATCTTCGAGTAGCGCCCTTCGGGCGGGTGCTGCGCGTAGCGGCGTTTGCGGATCCGCCAGCCCACGTCCAAGCCGGCGAGATCGCTCACGGCGAGCGGTCCCATCGCGAAGCCGAAGTCTTTCATCACGCGATCGATCTGCTGCGGCGAGGCGCCTTCCTCGAGCAGAAAATCCACCTCGCGCTTGTAGACGGCCACCATCCGGTTTCCGATGAAGCCGTCGCAATTGCCGGCGATCACCGCGATCTTGCCGAGCTGCTTCGCGATGCCGAGCGCGCGCCGCAGCGTCTCGCGCGAGCTGTGCTCGCCGCGCACGATCTCGAGCAGCCGCATCACGTTCGCGGGGCTGAAGAAATGCATCCCGCACACGTCCTGCGGGCGCGACGTCGACGCCGCGATCGCGTCGACGTCGAGCGTCGAGGTGTTCGTCGCGAGCAGCGTGCCGGGCGCGGCGATGCGGTCCAGCTCGCGGAACACCTGGTGCTTGAGCTCGGCTTCTTCGAACACCGCTTCGATCACGAGCTCCGCCTGGGCGGCCGCGTCGAGCGCGTTCGCGAGGGTGATGCGCGCGCCGCGCGCGGCGGCTTCGCCGGCGTCGAGCTTGCCTTTCGCGACGCTCGCCGCGTAGGTCGCGTCGACCGTCGCGCGGGCGCGCCCGGCTTGCGCGGCGACCGGCTCGATGAGGGTGACGGCGATGCCCGCGTTCGCACAGGCGATCGCGATCCCGACCCCCATCGTGCCGGCGCCCACGACCGCCGCGGTCCGGACGGCGAACGGCGCGGGCGCCGACCCGTCGGGCAGCGTCGCCGCCTCGCGCTCGGCGCGGGCGACGTGCTCCCGCGCGGCCGCCTCTTCGGCGGCATTCGGAACGGTACGGTCGGCGGTCGTCATCGCGTCCCCTCTCCGGTGCGGCGGTCTGCGCCGCACAATGCAACAATCCTCTTTGTTAGTCCGCCGGCTCCGGCGCCAGCATGCGGAGCCACAGCGCGGTCATCTGCTCCACGAGGCGCTCGATGGCGGGCGGGCGCGACGCATGAAGCCACTCGACGAGCAGCGCGGTCGCCGCCCCCGCGAGCGCGACGCTGGTCAGGCGCTCGTCGAGCGCGGAGCGCGCCGCCTCGCCCCACTGCAGCGCCTTCACCGACTGCCGCACGAACTTCTCGCGCGAGGCGCGCTGGTGCAGCTCGGCGGCCTGCGAGACACCGACGATCTCCACGGCGTAGACGCGGGCGCGGCACGGGTCCTGGGTCAAGTAGTCGAAGTACGCGCGGTTCGCGGCCCGCAGCCGCTCGGCGACCGGCACGTCCAGCTCGCGCAGCGCGGCGCGCACGCGCGCGAAGACAGCCGACGCGAGGTCGTCGTAGACCGCGAGCAGCAGCGCTTCGCGCGAGGCGAACTCCGCGTAGAAGTGGGCGGTGGTGACGCCGGCTTCGCTGCACAGCTCGGGGATCGTCGTGCGCGCGTACCCCTGCCCGCCGAACAGCCGGATCGCCGCGGCCGCGAGCCGCGCGCGCCGTGCGGCCCGCCGTTCCGCGAGCGAAAGCCCGCCGTAACGACGCTCCTTCAGCGACGACAAGGAACACCGCCGGTGCTTGTCACAAGGAAGTTTTCTCCTTCACGAGGGTCCGTACTTGCACGACCTTGCACAGCAGATCGTCAGCGGTCTCGCCACCGGCTCGATCTTCGCGAGCATGGCCCTCGCATTGGTGCTCATCTATCGCTCGATGGGCGTCATCAACTTCGCCCAGGGCGAGATGGCGATGTTCACGACGTACGTCGCGTGGCAGCTCGTCGCCGACGGGATGCCGATGTGGGCCGCGTTCCTGCTCACCGTCGTCGTCGCGTTCGCCGGCGGCGTCGTGCTCGAGCGGGTCGTCATCCGGCCCGTCGAGCGGGCCTCGCCGCTCGCCGTGGTCATCGTCACCCTCGGGCTGTTCATCGCGCTGAACGGGCTCGCGGGCTGGATCTGGGGCTTCATCGTCAAGCCGTTCCCGACGCCGTTTCCCACCTCGCCGATCCAGATCGCCGGCCTCGACTTCAGCGCCCAGGACCTCGGGGTGATCGCCGTCTCGCTGGTCACGCTCGGGCTGATCTCGCTCTTCTTCCAGAAGACGAAGCTCGGCCTCGCGATGCGCGCGGCGGCGATCTATCCCGAGCAGAGCCGCGTGCTCGGGATCCGCGTCGGCTGGATGCTCGCGCTCGGATGGGGGCTCGCTTCGGTGGTCGGCGCCGTATCCGGCATCATGATCGCGCCGATCGTCTTTCTCGACCCGAACATGATGCAGACCGTGATCGTCTACGCGTTCGCGGCGGCGGTGCTCGGCGGCATCGAAAGCCCGCTCGGCGCGGTCGTCGGCGGACTGGTCCTCGGCGTCGCGATCAACCTGCTCGGCGAAGTGATCGGCAACGAGCTGCGGCTCGCGGCGGCGCTCGCGATCATCGTGCTCGTCCTCGTCGTCCGGCCGGCGGGGCTGTTCGGCCGCGTCGCGGTGCAGCGCGTCTAGTGGGTTCACGTTCCGTGAACCCGTCGCGTTCGCCCTCCGGGCAATATGCCTTCGACGGCACGACGCGTCGTTCGATGCTGGGCCCAGCGCTCGCCGTCGTGGCGATCGCGGTGCTCCCCTGGATCGTGCCGTCGTTCGTCGTGTTCGATCTGATCTACGTCGCCGCGTACGCGATCGGGATCCTCGGCCTCGTCATTCTGACCGGGATGAACGGCCAGATCTCGCTCGGCCACGGCGCGTTCATGGCGCTCGGCGGCTACACCGTCGCGATCCTCGCGCACGCGATGGGGTGGCCGTACTGGGTCGGCGTCCCGCTCGCCGCGCTGACGTCGGGACTCCTCGGGATCATCGTCGGCCTGGTCGCGCTGCGGCTCGCCGGGATCTACCTCGCGCTCGCGACGTACTCGCTCGCCATCGCGACGCCGTCGTTCCTGAAGCACTACAAGAGCGTCACCGGCGGGTTCGGCGGCATCTCGCTCGACCAGCTCACGCCGCCGTCCTGGATCCCGCTCGGGCCGCAGCACTTCGCGTACTACGTGGCATGGGCGCTCGCCGGGATCGCGTTCCTCGCCTCGGCCTTCGTCGTGCGCGGCCGGTTCGGACGCGCGCTCCGGGCGTTGCGCGACCAGCCGATCGCGGCGATCTCGTTCGGGATCAATCCGTACGTCTACAAGACGCTCGCGTTCGCGTGGAGCGCGCTCCTCGCGGGCGTCGCTGGCGCGCTGTTCGCCGTCGCCACCGCATACGTGAGCCCCGACACGTTCAGCCTCGCGCTCTCCATCACGCTGCTGGTCGGCGCGGTGCTCGGCGGCATCGCGACGTTTTGGGGCGCGCTCGTCGGCGCCGTCATCGTCGAATTTCTGCCGCTCGTCGCGCAGCAGATCAACAACGGCGCCCCCGGCGTCGTCTACGGCGTCGCGCTCATCGTCGTCATGCTGTTCGTTCCGGACGGGATCGCGGGCGGGCTGCGTCGGCTCGCGACGCGCGCCGGCCGCCGCGCGCCGGCGATCGCCCTCGACACGTCCGTCCCCGCCGCTCCGGTAGCGGTCAACCAGCCCACGCGCGAGTAGCGCACGCCGCGCCGTTCGGCGCAGAGGAGGTATCCGTGAGCAGATCCGTCAGCAAGACCGCGGTCGCGATCGTCGGAACGGCGTTCGCACTCGCCGTCACCGCCGGGACGCTGGCGTCGGGACGCGCCGCCGACGTGCCGGGCGTCAGCCCGACCGAAATCGTTCTGGGAGGCGACCACCCGTTCAGCGGTCCGGCGTCCGCGTACGGCGCGATCGGCAAAGGCATCGGCGTCTACTTCGACTACGTGAACGACCACGGCGGCGTCAACGGCCGCAAGATCAAGTGGATCGACCTCGACGACGGTTACAATCCGCCGCAGGCCGTACAGGACGTGCACCAGCTCGTCGAGCAGGATCACGTCTTCGCGATCTTCGACTCGCTCGGCACCGAGGTCAACACGGCGATCCGGCCGTACCTGAACCAGAACAAGATCCCGCAATTGTTCGTGGCGACGGGCGCCTCGAAGTTCGGCAACGATGCCAAACAGTATCCGTGGACGATCGGCTGGCAGCCGGACTATCAGGCCGAGGCGATCCTCTACGCGGAGGACGTCCTGCGGAACCACCCGCATGCGAAGATCGGCGTGCTGTACCAGAACGACGACTACGGGCAGGACTACATCACCGGCTTGAAGCGCGGCCTCGGCAAGCACGCCGACATGATCGTGAAGATGGCGTCGTACGAAACGACCGATCCGAACGTCAGCTCGCAGGTCGCGACGCTGAAGGCCTCGGGCGCCGACACGTACATGATCTTCGCGACACCGAAGTTCGCGATCCAAGGGATGGTCGCCGCGGCGCAGCAGTCGTGGCACCCGACGATCTACCTCAACAACGTGGCGAACGCGATCCCGTATATGAAGGCGGCGGCGAAAGTCGGCGGCCCCTCGGCGGTCAACGGCATCATCACGACGATCTATCTCAAGGACCCCGCGAACCATGCGCGCTACGCCGGCGATCCGGCGATGAAGCAGTACCGCGAGATGATGACGAAGTATTTGCCGAGCGCCGACCAGGACGACGGAAACTACCTCTACGGCGTCGCGATCGCGTACACCATGGTGGACGTCCTGCGGAAAGCCGGCAAGGACCTCACCCGCGAGAAGGTGATCGACGCCGCCACGCACCTCAACGAGCCGAACAACCCGTGGGCGTATCCCGGCGTCGTCATCCGCACGTCGCCCGGGTTCCGCTTCCCGATCACGCAGATGATCACGGCGAAGTGGCTCGGGACCGACTGGTCGCCGACGGGCGTTCTCGTCGACACGCGCTCGCTGACCCAAGCCGAGAAGTAGCGGCGTGCCGGCGCTGCTCGAGGTTCGCGATCTGACGATCCGCTTCGGCGGGATCGCGGCGCTCAGCGACGTCTCGTTCGACGTCCCCGAGGGCCGCGTCACCGGACTGATCGGCCCGAACGGCGCCGGCAAGACCACCTGCTTCAACTGCATCACCCGGCTCTATCAGCCGAGCTCGGGACGGATACTCTACAAAGGCGAGGATCTGCTGCGGTGTCCGCCGCAGCAGATCGTGCGCAAGCGCATCGCGCGAACGTTTCAGAATCTCGCCCTGTTCGATCGCATGACCGTGCTGGAGAACGTTCTCGTCGGCGCGCACGTGCGCTTTCCGCGCGCGATCTACGGCCACGTCGAGGACGCGATCGTCGACGAAGCGCTCGCGCTGCTCGACCGCTTCGAGCTGCGCGGCGTCGCGCACCGCCCGGCGGCCGGCTTGCCGTTCGGCACGCGCAAGACCGTCGAGCTGGCGCGAGCGGTCATGGCGCGGCCCGAGCTGCTGCTGCTCGACGAGCCGGCCGCCGGGCTCGCGCACGACGAGGTGAGCGCGCTCGGCGAGCGCATCGCGCGGCTCGCGCGCGAGCTGTCGCTCACGGTCCTCATGGTGGAGCACCACATGCAGCTCGTGATGCGCGTCTCCGACCACATCGTCGTCCTCGCTTCGGGCAAGACGCTCGCCGACGGACCGCCGCAAGCGATTCGCGACGATCCCGCCGTGGTCGAAGCCTACCTCGGCGCGGTGTAGACGATGGCGCTTCTCGAAGGCCGGGGCTTGCGCGCGCGCTACGGTGAGATCGAAGCGCTTCACGGCGTCGACCTGGCGGTGGAGCGCGGCACGATCGTCGCGCTGCTCGGCGCGAACGGCGCGGGCAAGACGAGCACGCTGCGCGCGCTGACGCATGCAGTGCCCGGCGGCGGCGACGTGACGTTCGACGGGACGCCGCTGCGCGGCAAACCGGAAGACGCGGCGCGCCGCGGGATCGCGCACGTTCCCGAAGGCCGCGGAACGCTCAGCTCGCTCAGCGTGTGGGAGAACCTCACGCTCGGCGCGTACGTCGAGCGCCACGCGAAGCGCGTGCGCGCGCGCTTCGACAAGGTCGCGGCCTACTTTCCGTGGATCGCGGACCGCCGCAGGCAGGCCGCCGGGACGCTGAGCGGGGGCGAACAGCAAATGCTCGCGATCGCGCGCGCCCTCATGATGGAGCCGCAGCTTCTGCTGCTCGACGAGCCCTCGCTGGGACTCGCGCCGAAGATCGTGCGCGAGATCTTCGATCTGCTGTGCCGGATCAAGAACGAGGACGGCATGACGATCCTCGTCGCCGAGCAGAACGCCACGGTCGCGCTGGCGGCGGCCGATCACGCCTACGTGCTGGAGACGGGCCGCGTCGCGCTCTCCGGCCCGTGCCAAGAGCTGCTGCTGAACGACCGCGTCCGGCGCTCGTACCTCGGGTACTGAGCGCGCGATTCGTGCGCGAGGCGCCGCCGCGACGGCGCCGAATCAACCCCTTCCCTTCGCCGACGGAGAGAGACGTATGCGTGGCTTGATGATGGACGTTCCCCTGCTGACCAGCTCGATCATCACGTACGCGGCACGTTTCAACGGCGACCAGGAGATCGTCTCGCGCGCCGTCGAGGGCGGCATCCACCGCTACACGTACCGGGACGCCGCGGCCCGCAGCGCGCAGCTCGCGAACGCGCTGCGCGCGCTCGGCGTCCTCGACGGGATGCGCATCGCGACGATCGCCTGGAACACGTACCGCCACTTCGAGCTGTACTACGCGGTCGGCGGGATCGGCGCGGTCTGCCACACCATCAACCCCCGCCTGCACCCGGGGCAGATCGCGTACATCGTCAACCACGCCGACGACCGGTACGTCTTCGTCGATCTCACGTTCGTGCCGCTGGTCGAGGCGCTCGCGCCGCATCTGCCGCGCGTGCGCGGCTACGTCATCATGACCGACGAAGCGCACATGCCGCAGACCTCGCTGCCGAACGCGCTGTGCTACGAGACGCTGCTCGCCGCCCAGCCGGCGACGATCGAGTGGCCGTCGTTCGACGAGAACACCGCCTGCGGGCTGTGCTACACCTCGGGAACGACCGGGGATCCGAAGGGCGTGCTCTACTCGCACCGCGCGATGGTGCTGCACGCGATGAACGTCGGCGTCGCGACGGCGACGCGCCGCAACGACTCCAGCTCCTGCATCATGCCGATCGTCCCGCTCTTTCATGTGAACGGGTGGGGGATTCCGTACGCGGGGCCGATGATGGGCTCGAAGCTGGTCTTCACGGGTCCCGCGCACGACCCGGCGAGCATCTACGAGCTGATGGAAGGCGAGCGCGTCGCGAGCGCCGCCGGCGTGCCGGTGATCTGGCTCGGACTGCTCGCGTACTTGCAGCAGACCGGCAAGGAGCTCACGGCGCTGAAGTCGATGAGCGTCGGCGGCTCCGCCGCGCCCGCCTCGCTGATCGAGTGGTTCGAGTCGCGCGGGATCGAGGTGATCCACGGCTGGGGCATGACGGAGACGAGCCCGGTCTGCACCAACGGGTCGCTCAAGCCGAAGCACCGCGGCCTGCCGTGGCCCGAGCGGCTGAACCTGCAGCGCCGCGCGGGACGCTGCGCCTACGGCGTCGAGATGAAGATCGTCGACGAAGAGGGCAACACGTGCGCCGACGACGGCGAGTCACAGGGCGAGCTGTACGTGCGCGGCCCGTGGATCGCGAACGCGTACTACAACAACGCCGAAGCGACGGCGAACCAGTTCACCGACGACGGCTGGTTCCGCACCGGCGACATCTGCTCCATCGACGCGGACGGCTATCTGACGATCCACGACCGCGCGAAGGACCTCATCAAGTCGGGCGGCGAGTGGATCAGCTCGATCGACCTCGAGAACGCCGCCGTCGCGCACCCGGAGCTGCTCGAAGCGGCCGCGATCGCGATCCCGCACGACAAGTGGGCGGAGCGTCCGCTCCTCGTCGCCGTGCGCAAGCCGGGCAGCGCGGTGGGCCGCGACGACGTCCTCGCATTCCTCGACGGCAAGGTGGCGAAGTGGTGGCTGCCGGACGACGTCGTCTTCGTCGACGAGATGCCGCACACGGCGACCGGCAAGATCTCGAAGCGCACGCTGCGTGCGCGCTACGCGAACGGCGACTTCGCCCTTACCGGCGCGAGAGCCGCTGCGGCGACGTAACCTCGCGCCGCTCCGCGACCCCGTGCAGCGGGCCTCACTCGCGACGCCCGCTCGGTCGCGGGTGTGTTTCACCGAGCGCGACGCGCGGTAGGATGGAGCCGACCGAGCGAGGAGTTGCGATGAACATTCGAAATGCCGTGAGCCGCGTGCTGCACCCGGGCGAAGAGCCGCCCGCGCCCGATGCGCTGACACTCATCAAGAGCGATCACGCCGAGGTGGAAGGGCTGTTCGGCAAAGCATTGGCCGACGACACGAAGCCCGCCGAGCTGCGCAGCCTCGCCGCGACGATCTGCAAGCTGCTGACGGTGCATGCCGATATGGAGGAGGCGCTCTTCTACCCGGAGCTCCGCAAGAAGGGCGGCGAGGAAGAGACGGACAGCGTGCTCGAGGCCAACGAAGAGCACGGCATGGCGAAGGACATGATCGCGAAGATCGAGTCGCTCGGCCCGCGTGACGAGACGCTCGAGGCGAAGGTGACGGTCCTCAAAGAGATGATCATGCACCACGTCAAGGAAGAGGAATCGACCATCTTCAAGGAAGCCCGCGCGACGCTCGGCGCCGAGCGGCTGCAGGCGCTCGGCGAGCAAATGCAGGCGTTCAAAGAGCGCGCACTCTCCGGACGCGGCGGGCGCGGCGCACGCGCCGGCGCCAAGAAATCTCCAGCGAAGAAGTCCGCCGCGAAGCGCACGCCGGCGAAGGCGTCGAGCGCGAAGAAGTCCGGCGGCCGCAAGACGGCCGCCGCGCGCGGCGGTGCATCCTCGCGCAGCGGGCGAAAAGGCGGCGCGAAGAAGCGCCGCTAGACCGTCGCGGTCTGCTCGGCTTCCAGGAAGACTTTCAGCGCGGCTTGGACGCCGGCGCCCGCGTGCACCGGCGCGCCGGCTTCCAGCAGCGCGATCTCGAGCGCGCCGAGCGCGCCGAGGATGTCGGTCTGGGTCAGATCGCCCATCGTCCCGATGCGGATGATCTTCCCTTTGAGCGCCTGCTGGCCGCCGCCGATCACGACGCCGCGCGACTCGCGCATCTCCTTGCGGATCGCGTCACCGTCGATGCCGTCGGGCAGCCCGATCGCGACGACGGTCGGCGAGTGCGCGCCTTCGCGCGAGTAGAGCGAGAGCCCGAGCGCGCTCGCCGCCGCGCGGATGGCCCGCGCGTACCGGGCGTGCCGCTCCCACGTCGCCGCAGCGCCGGTGCGCTCGAACTCGTCGAGCGCGACGTCGAGCGCGAACGCGATCGAGACGGGCGGCGTCCACGGCGTCTGCCCGATGCGGTCGAACTCGCGCGCCTTGCGCAAGTCGAAGTAGTAGCGCGGCGTGAGGTTCGCATCGATGCGCTGCCAAGCGCGCGGCGCGACGGCGACCATCGCCAGCCCCGGCGGCGCGGCGAGCGCTTTCTGCGACGCGGCCACGACGACGTCGAAGCCCCAGGCGTCCATCTCGAACCGGCTCGCCGCGAGACCGCTGACCGAGTCGACGACGGTGTACGCGCCGTGGCCGCGGATCGCTTCCGCGAGCGCGCCCATGTCGCACTGCGCGCCGGTCGACGTCTCGTTGTGCGTGAGCAGCACGCCGTCGAAGCGATGCTCCGCGTTCGCGTCCGCACGCAGCCGCGCGCGCAGCGCGTCCGGATCGACCGCACCGCCCCATTCGGTGTCGAGGACCTCGACATCGCAGCCGACGCCGCTTGCGATCGCGATGAGCCGCTGTCCGAACACGCCGATCGGGCACGCCAAGAGCCGGTCGCCGGGCCCGAACAGATTGCCGATCGCGGCTTCGAGCCCGCCGGTCCCCGAGGAGCCGAGCAGCAGCACGTCGGCACGCTCGGTCCCGAAGATCGGGCGCAGCCGCGCCGCCGTGCGCTCCAGCAGGGCGCGGAACTCCGGGCCGCGGTGATCGATCAGCGGGCGCGCGCACGCAGCCAGGACCGGCTCGGCGACCGTCACGGGTCCGGGGATGAACAAGAGGTTCTTCGACACGGCTTCTCCGGCGGACGTTCGACGCACGGTGTTGTATTCCGAGGTGATGGAGTCCCCCGGGCGCCGGATACGGCTGACCGCATATTCGGCCTGCGCGGGTTGAGCGAGCAAAGTCGGCGCAGCCGACCTGGCGCAGGTCCTGCGCCGCTTGCCGCCCCCGAGCGATCCGAACGTCCTGGTCGGCCACGCGACCAGCGATGACGCGGGCATCTACCGCCTCAGCGACACGCTGGCACTCGTCCAGACGGTCGACTTCTTCACGCCCGTCGTCGACGACCCGTACGACTTCGGCCGCATCGCCGCCGCGAACGCGCTCAGCGACGTCTACGCGATGGGCGGCACGCCGCTCACCGCGTTGAACGTCGCGGCGTTTCCGATCGAGGAGCTCGGCACCGACGTGCTCACGCGCATCCTCGAAGGCGGCGCGGCGGTCGCCGCGCAAGCCGGGGTCACGATCCTCGGCGGCCACACGGTGAAGGACGACGAGCCGAAGTACGGCCTCGCCGTCACCGGCACCGTGCACCCCGACCGGGTGGTGACGAACGCCGGCGCGCGCGCGGGCGACGTGCTCGTCCTCACGAAGCCGCTCGGGACCGGCATCCTGACGACCGCCCGGAAGCGCGACCTGATCGAGGACGAAGCGCTGGCGCCGGCCATCGAGCAGATGGCCCGCCTCAACGACGTCGCCTCACGCGCGATGGCCGTGCACGGCGCGCACGCCGCAACCGACGTGACGGGCTACGGCCTGATCGGGCACGCGCGCGAGATGGCGAGCGCCTCACGCGTCGCGCTGGCGATCGACGCGCGCGCCGTCCCGGTGCTCGACGGCGTGCGCGAGCTGATCGCGCGCGGCGCCGTCCCGGGCGGCACGCAGGACAACCTGATGGAGCACGCCTCGTTCACGACCTACGCACGCGACGTCGGCGAAACGACGCGCATCATCCTGTCCGACGCCCAAACGTCGGGCGGCCTGCTGATCGCGCTCGCACCGGAGCACGTCGACGCGCTGCTGCACGACCTCACCGTGCTCGGCACCGCTGCGGTGATCGGCGAAGTCCTGGCCGAACCCGCGGGCGGCATCGTCGTCCGATAGCGCGCGTGCGGTACGACGCGATCGTCGTCGGCCTCGGCGGAATGGGCAGCGCGGTCGCGGCGCACGCAGCGTCGGGCGGGATGCGCGTGCTCGGGCTCGAGCAATTCGGACCGGCGCACGACTCCGGCTCCTCGCACGGCAGCACGCGCATCATCCGCCAAGCCTATTTCGAGTCGCCCGCGTACGTGCCGCTGCTGCGCCGCGCCTACGAGCTGTGGGACGCGCTGGAAGCGCGCACCGGCACGACGCTCCGCGCCAGAACCGGCGGGCTCTTCGTCGGACGCCCCGACACGCCGCTCGTCGCCGGCACGCTCGAAAGCGCGAAACGCTGGAATCTCGCGCACGAGATCTACGACGCGCACGAACTGCGCCGCCGTTTCCCGATGACGACGCCGCGCGACGACGAGATCGCCGTCTACGAAGCGGTCGCCGGCGCCGTCTTCCCCGAAGCCGCCGTACGCGCCCACCTGCGCATCGCGGCCGACGCCGGCGCCGACCTGCGCTTCCACACACGAACCACCGGCTGGACCGCGGGCCGCCGCGGAGTCGGCGTCAACGTCGGAACCGACGTCATCCATACCGGCATGCTGGCGATCTGCAGCGGCCCGTGGCTGTCGCGCGGCACGCCGCCGAGCTTCGGCAAGCCGCTGCGCGTCGAACGCAACGTACAATTCTGGTTCGCCCCGCGAATCACAGCGGCCGTCACCCCGGAATGCCTGCCGATCTGGTGCGTCGAGCGCGACGGCGACCGCATGTTCTACGGCTTCCCCGACTTCGGCGAAGGCGTGAAGATCGCGCACCACGGGAGCGGAATCCCCGCCGACCCGGACGACTCCGACCGCACCGTCCGCGACGACGAGGTCGCGCGCGCACGCGACGCGCTCGCGTCGTTCGTCCCCGACGCCGCCGGCGATCTCGCGCGCGTCGACCCATGCATGTACACGCTCACACCGGACGAGCACTTCGTCATCGGCCCCGCCCCCGGCTCACCGCGCGTGCTGATCGCCGGCGGCTTCTCGGGCCACGGCTTCAAGTTCGCCCCCGTCGTCGGCGAGATCGTAGCAACGATGCTGGCCGGCGAAGCCCCGCCATTCGACCTGAGCATCTTCGCGCCCGACCGCTTCACGCCGAGCACCGCGCCCCAGCCCATCCCCGAAACACCGAGCACGACGTCCTAGATCCGGCGGAACGCGCCGACGACGGCTTGCCGCGCGAGCGCCGGCGCGTGATCGACAGGCGCCATGACAAGCGCACCCGTTCACCTCGGCTCGCTCACCGTGCCGGCGAAAGCCGCACGCGACGTCAAAGCCGCCTTCGCCTACCTCTCGCACGACCCGGTGGAACGTACGCTGATCGACCGCATCGAGCACAGCGACACGAAGCACCGCATCACGATCAACCACAAAGGCAACGACACCTACGATCCCATGAGGGAGACGATCACCTGGGATCCGCGCAGCGCGCTGCTCACGACGACCGGCGGCCGCCAATCCCCCGCGCTGGGCCTAGCGCACGAGATCGATCACGCCGTGGAAAGCGCCGACAACCCGCTCGCGTACGATCTGCTCGCCGCCCGCCGCGACGTCAGCTACGACAACCTCGAAGAAAAACGCGTGATCCGCGGCTCCGAAGCCCACGCCGCCCGCACGCTGGGAGAAGACGTCCGGCACGACCACGACGGCATGCTCTACCGAGTCCCATCGCCCACAACGCGCTGAAGCGCCGCGGAGCGCCCTCCACCAACCGTGCCGGGATCGCCCAGGGCACATCCCCACGGCGGGGGCTCGCCGCGTCGCGGGAGCGCAGGATGCGCGGAGCGACGCGGCGCGCAGCGACCG